>Ga0308159_1000128_pt1 | contig 269465 bp, 232 predicted proteins | sample PhyCR1_FD_201040 | JGI IMG/M metagenome (GOLD analysis project Ga0308159, IMG submission 201040) | Phyllosphere microbial communities from UC Gill Tract Community Farm, Albany, California, United States - DLSLC.R1 | ecosystem: Host-associated > Plants > Phyllosphere > Unclassified | place... | reverse complement strand
GATCGAGCTGCCAGCAGACAAAGAAATGGTCATGCCAGGCGACAACGTGTCGATCACCGTCAAGCTGATCAACCCGATCGCGATGGAAGAAGGTCTGCGTTTCGCAATCCGTGAAGGCGGCCGTACTGTCGGCGCCGGCGTGGTCGCAAAGATTCTGCCTAACTAAGCAGAGCAGAGGGAAACGGAAGTCATTTCCGTTTCCCTCGAACAGCATTGTCAGTGAGCGCGCGCTTGCTGTATAATGCTGGATTCAGCTGGAAGTTTTCGTAGGGGTGTAGCTCAATTGGCAGAGCGTCGGTCTCCAAAACCGAAGGTCGCGGGTTCGATTCCCTCCGCCCCTGCCACCGAATTCTGGTGCCAGGCACCGAAAGTAAAGAAGAATGTCTAATCAATCCGTGCAAACTGTCAGCACCTCGAATGACAAGTTCAAGGTCGCGCTGGCGGTGGTTGCAGCGATTGCAGGCGTCGTCGGGTTCTTTTACCTGACAGGCCAGAACAAACCAGCCTTGGTCGCCGCAGGCGCCCTTTTGGCTGGTTTAGTTTTTGCTGTCCTGCTTTTGTGGACTTCCACCACCGGCCGTGATTTCCTGAGCTTTGCCAAGGAATCGGTGCGCGAGACCAAGAAGGTCGTTTGGCCGACCCGCCGCGAAGCCTTGCAGATCACCGGCATCGTGTTTGCCTTTGTGGTTGTGATGGCGATTTTCCTGTGGGGCACCGACAAGATTCTCGAGCTCCTGTTGTACGACTTTGTCCTGGGTTGGAAATAAACATGAGCGAAAACGTACAAGAAGATACCGCGCCGGAAGAAATTCCGGCGGCCGGCGCTCCGGCGACCGGCGCTCCCGAAGAGGGCGTGCCAGAGCAGGAAGCAGCACCAGAAGCAGCTGCACCCGTGAGTGTCCCGGTCAGCAACAAGCGCTGGTACGTCGTTCACGTCTACTCGGGTATGGAAAAGAGCGTGATGCGCGCCCTGACCGAGCGGATTGAACGCGGCGGCATGCAAGAACAGTTTGGCCAGATCCTGGTGCCAACCGAGGAAGTTGTCGAGATGCGCAACGGCACCAAGGCCGTTACAGAGCGCCGCTTCTTCCCAGGTTATGTGCTGGTTGAGATGGAAATGACCGACGAAACCTGGCACCTGGTGAAAAACACCAGCAAGGTCACCGGGTTCATCGGCGGCAAGTCGAACAAGCCGACCCCAATCCCGGCGCGCGAGATCGACAAGATCATGCAACAGGTCCAGGAAGGTGTCGAGAAGCCTCGGCCAAAGACGCTGTACGAAGTGGGCGAACAGGTCCGGATCAAAGAAGGCCCGTTCACCGATTTCAACGGCAACGTCGAAGAAGTCAATTACGAAAAGTCGAAGGTGCGAGTTTCTGTTACCATCTTCGGCCGCGCGACTCCAGTGGAGCTGGAGTTCGGGCAAGTCGAGAAAGTCTAAACGCTACCATCGGAGCGTCGCAGTTGTCAGGCGGAATCCGGTAAGAGGAGCCCCGCCGGAGACGAGTAGTCGCGGTGGGGCGCTACTACTCAAGTCAAAGATAGGAGCCTTTCATGGCAAAGAAAATCATTGGCTTTATCAAGCTGCAAGTTCCAGCTGGTAAAGCAAACCCATCCCCACCGATCGGTCCAGCACTGGGTCAGCGCGGTCTGAACATCATGGAATTCTGCAAGGCGTTCAACGCCCAGACCCAGGGTGTCGAGCCAGGCATGCCAATCCCGGTCGTGATCACCGCGTTCGCCGACAAGTCGTTCACCTTCGTGATGAAGACTGCCCCGGCAACGTACCTGATCAAGAAAGCCGCTGGCATCACCAAGGGTTCGGCCAAGCCGCATACCGACAAGGTTGCATCGCTGACCCGCGCTCAAGCTGAAGAAATCGCAAAAATCAAGCAGCCGGACCTGACCGCCGCCGACATGGACGCAGCAGTGCGTATCATCGCTGGCTCGGCACGTTCGATGGGCATCACGGTGGAGGGTCTGTAATGGCTAAGCTGTCCAAACGCGTCAAAGCTATCAAAGCTAAAGTAGACCGCAATAAAGTCTACGCCTTCGACAACGGTCTGTCGCTGGTTAAGGAATTTGCCACTGCCAAGTTCAACGAGTCGATCGACGTCTCGGTGCAACTGGGTGTGGACCCAAAGAAGTCGGACCAAGTGGTTCGCGGTTCGGTCGTGCTGCCAGCAGGCACCGGCAAGACCGTGCGCGTTGCTGTGTTCGCAACGGGCGAGAAGGCTGAAGCTGCACGTGCAGCCGGCGCCGACATCGTCGGTATGGAAGACCTGGCCGAGCGCGTCAAAGCCGGCGACATGCCTTTCGATATCGTCATCGCGTCGCCAGACACCATGCGTATCGTCGGTACCCTGGGTCAGATCCTGGGCCCACGTGGCCTGATGCCTAACCCGAAAGTCGGCACCGTGACCCCAGACGTCGCAACCGCCGTCAAGAACGCCAAAGCCGGTCAGGTCCAGTACCGTACCGACAAGGCAGGTATCGTTCACGCAACGATCGGCCGTGCATCGTTCACCGACGAAGATCTGAAGAGCAACCTGGTTGCCCTGATCGACGCCCTGAACAAAGCCAAGCCAACCACGTCGAAAGGTGTGTACCTGCGCAAGGTCGCCCTGTCGTCGACGATGGGTGCTGGCGTGCGCATCGATCACGCTTCGATCGCTGCTGCTTAATTAGCAAATTCAAGTCCTCGCGCCATTGGCGCGGGGCGATTCTTTGGGCTGTCGCAGTAACTGATCGCTGCGGCAGACAATCAAAGACCGTTGGGCCAAGTGCAGAGGTTGGGCATGCGGTTAAAAGACAACCCAACGCAGATGGTGTACCCGAACAAGTTTTGTAGTCCAGCTGCGTGAATTCATCCGCTCAGTTTAAGGCTTCTTAACTTCGGACGCCGTGTGTTCGAACCGATGTGAACATCTCGTTCTCATCATTTAAGGAGATTGACCGTGGGTCTTAATCTGAATGACAAAAAGGCCGTCGTCGAAGAAGTTTCCGCAAAAGTAGCATCTGCGCAAACCATCGTCGTCGCCGAGTACCGTGGCATCCAGGTTAGTCACTTGACCAAGCTCCGTGCATCCGCACGTGCCCAGGGCGTGTACCTGCGTGTTCTGAAGAACACGCTGGCTCGTCGCTCTGTTGAAGGCACGCAGTTTGCCTCGCTGGCTGATTCCATGACCGGTCCGCTGATCTATTCGATCTCGGACGATGCCGTTGCAGCAGCTAAAGTCATCAATGACTTCGCTAAAACCAACGACAAGCTGGTCATCAAAGCCGGTAACTACGCAGGTAAGCAGCTCGACGTAGCTGGCGTTACCTCGTTGGCAAGCATCCCATCCCGTGAAGTTCTCATCTCGCAGCTGTTGGGCGTCATGTTGGCTCCGGTGTCGGGCTTTGCACGTGGTCTGGCTGCCCTGGCAGCGAAAAAAGGCGAAGGTTCTTCCGAAGCAGCTCCGGCCGCAGAAGAAGCGCCTGCAGAAGCGTAAGCTTCCCTTTTTTTTCAAGTACCAACCTGAACTACATACAAATCAAAACTGGAGTTTCAAATGGCAATTAGCAAAGACGATATCCTGAACGCAGTGAGCGAAATGTCCGTCATGGACCTGAACGAACTGGTCAAGGCATTCGAAGAGAAGTTCGGCGTGTCGGCAGCTGCAATGGCAGCTCCTGCAGCCGGTGGTGGCGCTGGCGCCGCTGCTGCTGAAGAGCAGACCGAGTTCAACGTTGTTCTGACCGAAATCGGCGCGAACAAAGTCGGCGTCATCAAGGCAGTCCGTGAAATCACCGGTCTGGGCCTGAAAGAAGCCAAAGACGTCGTCGACGGCGCTCCTAAGACGGTCAAAGAAGCCCTGCCAAAAGCAGAAGCTGAAGCCGCCAAGAAGAAGCTGGAAGATGCAGGCGCCAAGGCTGAACTGAAGTAATACATAGGCAAAGGGCGCTGTTCGCAGCGCCTGATGCGGGAGTCAAAGCTTGCAAAACTTGCCGGAAGGCGGGAATTGCGGCTTTGGCTCTTTTGTCGTCCCTGCGACAGACGTCGCCAAGGAATGACAGAATAGAGGCGGCAACACCGGCTCAGAAATATCGTAACACAGCAGTTTGCTTGTCCTTTTCATCTGGCGCGAAAGAGTAAAGACTTCAGGAATTGTGTGTGGTGGTGGCGCGTGCCACTGGCAAATCCTGAATTCTTCATCCTTTCTGTCACTCACGGAGTGTCCATGCACTACTCATTTACTGAGAAGAAGCGTATTCGCAAGTCGTTCGCGAAACGCGCCAACGTTCACAACGTTCCCTACCTGCTGGCTACCCAGCTGGAATCCTACGAGAACTTCCTCCAGGCTGATGCTGTCCCATCGGGACGCAAGGCCGAGGGTCTGCAGTCGGCTTTTTCTTCGATCTTCCCTATCGTGTCGCACAATGGTTTTGCGCGCCTCGAGTTCCTGTCGTATGTGCTGGGTGACCCTGCGTTTGACGTGAAAGAGTGCCAGCAGCGTGGCCTGACCTTCGCGTCGCCGCTGCGCGCCAAGGTGCGTCTGGTGATCCTGGACAAGGAATCGCCGACCAAGCCGGTCGTCAAGGAAATGAAGGAACAAGAAGTCTACATGGGCGAGCTGCCACTGATGACTACGAACGGTTCGTTCGTGATCAACGGCACCGAGCGCGTGATCGTGTCCCAGCTGCACCGTTCGCCGGGCGTGTTCTTCGAGCACGACCGCGGCAAGACGCACTCGTCGGGCAAGCTCCTGTTCTCGGCACGGATCATTCCTTACCGCGGCTCGTGGCTCGACTTCGAGTTCGACCCGAAAGACATCCTGTTCTTCCGCGTCGACCGTCGCCGCAAGATGCCAGTGACGATCCTGCTCAAGGCCATCGGCATGACGCCGGAACAGATCCTGGCGAACTTCTTCGTCTTCGACAACTTCGTCGTGCGCAACGACGGCGGCGAACTCGAGTTCGTCCCCGAGCGTCTGCGCGGTGAAGTCGCGCGTTTCGACATCGTCGATCCGAAGTCGGGCAAGACCATTGTCACCAAGGACAAGCGGATCAACGCGAAGCATGTCCGTGACATCGAAGCTGCCGGCATCAAGACCATCTCGGTCCCTGAAGACTACCTGCTGGGCCGCGTGCTGGCCAAGAACATCGTCGACCAGGACACCGGTGAAGTCATCGCCGTTGCCAACGACGAGCTGACCGAAGAACTGCTGGGCAAGCTGCGCGACGCAGACGTGACCGAAATCCAGACGCTGTACACCAACGATCTGGACCAGGGCGGCTACATCTCGCAAACCCTGCGCACCGACGACACCGCTGACCGCACCGCGGCGCGCGTGGCGATCTACCGCATGATGCGTCCTGGCGAACCGCCAACCGAAGAATCGGTCGAAGCCCTGTTCAACGGCCTGTTCTACATGCCGGAACGCTACGACCTGTCGGCTGTCGGCCGCATGAAGTTCAACCGCCGTATCGGCCGTGATGAACTGACCGGCGACATGACCATGTCGAACGAAGACATCCTGGCCGTGATCAAGATCCTCGTCGAGCTGCGCAATGGTCGCGGCGAAGTCGATGACATCGATCACCTGGGTAACCGTCGCGTCCGTTGCGTCGGCGAGCTGGCTGAGAATCAATTCCGTGCTGGCCTGGTCCGCGTGGAACGTGCAGTCAAGGAACGTCTCGGCCAGGCCGAAGCGGACAACCTGATGCCGCATGACCTGATCAACAGCAAGCCGATTTCGGCAGCGATCCGTGAGTTCTTCGGTTCGTCGCAGCTGTCCCAGTTCATGGACCAGACCAACCCGTTGTCCGAAGTGACGCACAAGCGTCGCGTTTCGGCCCTGGGCCCTGGCGGTCTGACCCGCGAACGTGCTGGCTTCGAGGTGCGCGACGTGCACCCGACCCACTACGGCCGCGTGTGCCCGATCGAAACGCCTGAAGGCCCGAACATCGGTCTGATCAACTCGCTGGCACTGTATGCCCGCCTGAATGAATACGGCTTCCTGGAAACCCCGTACCGCAAGGTCGATGGTTCGAAGGTCACCGATCAGATCGATTACCTGTCGGCTATCGAAGAAGGCCGCTACATCATTGCTCAGGCAAACGCCGCGATCAATGAAAACGGTCAACTGATCGATGAGCTGGTCTCGTCGCGTGAAGCCGGCGAAACGATCCTGGTCTCGCCAGAGCGCGTCCAGTACATGGACGTCGCACCAGGCCAGATCGTGTCGGTCGCTGCCTCGCTGATTCCGTTCCTGGAACACGATGATGCGAACCGTGCACTGATGGGCGCCAACATGCAGCGTCAGGCCGTGCCTTGCCTGCGTCCTGAGAAGGCCGTTGTCGGTACCGGTATCGAACGCACCGTGGCAGTCGACTCGGGCACCACCGTGCAGGCACTGCGTGGCGGTATGGTCGATTACATCGATGCGGGCCGCGTCGTCATTCGTGTGAACGACGATGAAGCACAGGCTGGTGAAGTCGGCGTCGACATCTACAACCTGATCAAGTACACCCGTTCGAACCAGAACACCAACATCAACCAGCGTCCGATCGTGCAGGTTGGTGACCGCGTCGCCCGTGGCGACGTGATCGCCGACGGCGCATCGACCGACCTGGGCGAACTGGCCCTTGGTCAGAACATGCTGGTGGCGTTCATGCCGTGGAACGGTCTGAACTTCGAAGATTCGATCCTGATCTCGGAAAACGTCGTCAAGGATGACCGCTACACCTCGATTCACATCGAAGAGCTGTCGGTCGTGGCACGTGATACCAAGCTGGGCGCGGAAGAAATCACCCGCGACATCTCGAACCTGGCAGAAAACCAGCTGGCGCGCCTGGATGAATCTGGCATCGTCTACATCGGCGCCGAAGTGCAGGCTGGCGACGTGCTGGTCGGTAAGGTCACGCCAAAAGGCGAGACCCAGCTGACACCAGAAGAAAAGCTGTTGCGCGCGATCTTCGGCGAAAAAGCGTCGGACGTGAAAGACACCTCGCTGCGCGTGCCTTCGGGCATGGTCGGCACCGTGATCGACGTGCAAGTGTTCACCCGCGAAGGCATCCAGCGTGACAAGCGCGCCCAGCAGATCATCGACGATGAACTCAAGCGCTATCGCCTGGACCTGAACGACCAGATGCGTATTGTCGAGGGCGATGCCTTCGAGCGTCTGGAGCGCATGCTGATCGGCAAGATCGTCAATGGCGGTCCGAAGAAGATGGCCAAGGGCGCGGCGATCACTGCCGAGTACCTGGCGGACCTGGACAAGTTCCACTGGTTCGACATCCGTCCGGCAGAAGACGACACCGCGAACGCCCTCGAAGCGATCAAGGAATCGATCAACGAGAAGCGTCACCAGTTCGATCTGGCCTTCGAAGAGAAGCGCAAGAAGCTGACGCAAGGCGACGAGCTGCAGCCAGGCGTGCAGAAGATGGTCAAGGTCTATCTGGCCGTCAAGCGCCGCCTGCAGTCGGGCGACAAGATGGCAGGTCGTCACGGTAACAAGGGTGTGGTCTCGCGTATCGTGCCAGTGGAAGACATGCCGTTCATGGCGGACGGTCGTCCTGCCGACGTCGTGCTGAACCCGCTGGGCGTGCCATCGCGCATGAACGTCGGTCAGATCCTGGAAACCCACCTCGGTTGGGCCGCCAAGGGCCTGGGCTGGCGCATCGGCGAAATGCTGCAGGCGCAAGCGAAGGCACAAGACCTGCGCGTGTTCCTGGACAAGATCTACAACGAAACCGGCCGCAAGGAAGACCTGGACAGCTTCAGCGATGAAGAGATCCTGACCCTGGCGGGCAACCTCAAGAACGGCGTGCCGTTCGCGACCCCGGTCTTCGATGGCGCCCACGAAGAAGACATTCGTCGTATGCTTGATCTGGCGTTCCCGGACGACATCGCTGCCAACCTCGGCATGACCCCGTCGAAGAACCAGGTCACGATGTTCGACGGCCGCACCGGCGAAGCATTCGAGCGCAAGGTCACCGTTGGCTTCATGCACATGCTGAAGCTGCATCACCTGGTCGACGACAAGATGCACGCGCGTTCAACCGGTCCGTACTCGCTCGTGACGCAGCAGCCACTGGGCGGTAAAGCCCAGTTCGGCGGCCAGCGCTTCGGTGAGATGGAGGTGTGGGCACTGGAAGCGTACGGCGCATCGTACGTGCTGCAAGAGATGCTGACTGTGAAGTCGGATGACGTGAACGGCCGTACGAAGGTCTACGAGAACCTGGTCAAAGGCGACCACGTGATCGAAGCCGGCATGCCAGAGTCGTTCAACGTGCTGGTGAAGGAAATCCGTTCGCTGGGTATCGATATCGATCTCGAGCGCAACTAAGCAGGCCAGCAAGGCCGCCAGCCTTCGGGCTGGCTCTTCGACTTTCGAAGTCGTCGCCCCCGGAGCAGTCCGGGGCCTAAGCCCGGTGAATCAGCCGGCACACTTGGATTCCCGCCTGCGCGGGAATGACGGTTTCTAGGGTAGGGGGTTTGCAAGCACTGGCGAAAATCAGTGAGGAGCTGGCGGCAAGCAAGTCAGTAAAGAATTCAATCACCTGGAGTGATACATGAAAGCACTGCTCGATCTATTCAAGCAAGTTCAGCAAAACGAAAGTTTCGACGCCATCAAGATTGGCCTGGCGTCGCCTGAAAAAATCCGTTCGTGGTCGTTCGGCGAAGTCAAGAAGCCGGAAACCATCAACTACCGCACGTTCAAGCCTGAGCGCGATGGCCTGTTCTGCGCAAAAATCTTTGGTCCTATCAAGGACTACGAATGCCTGTGCGGCAAGTACAAGCGCCTGAAGCACCGCGGCGTGATCTGCGAGAAGTGCGGCGTTGAAGTCACGCTGGCCAAGGTGCGCCGTGAGCGCATGGGCCACATCGAGCTGGCCTCGCCAGTCGCGCACATCTGGTTCCTGAAGTCGCTGCCATCGCGTCTGGGCATGGTCCTGGACATGACGCTGCGGGACATCGAACGCGTGCTGTACTTCGAAGCATACGTCGTCACCGATCCAGGCATGACCCCGCTCAAGAAGAGCCAGATCATGTCGGAAGACGACTACGCCGCCAAGTACGAAGAGTACGGCGACGACTTCACCGCATTCATGGGCGCCGAAGGTATCCGTGAACTGCTGCGCTCGATCGACATCCACCGCGATGCCGACGCGCTGCGCGTGGAACTCAAAGAGTCGAAGTCCGAAGCCAAGATCAAGAAATACGCCAAGCGCCTGAAAGTGCTCGAAGCGTTCCAGCGTTCGGGCATCAAGCCTGAATGGATGATCATGGAAGTTCTGCCGGTCCTGCCGCCAGAACTGCGTCCGCTCGTCCCGCTGGACGGTGGCCGTTTCGCCACGTCCGACCTGAACGACCTGTATCGCCGCGTCATCAACCGTAATAACCGCCTGAAGCGCCTGATGGAACTGCGCGCACCAGAGATCATTACGCGTAACGAAAAGCGCATGCTGCAGGAAGCAGTCGATTCGCTGCTGGACAACGGCCGTCGCGGTAAAGCGATGACCGGCGCCAACAAGCGTCCGCTGAAGTCGCTGGCCGAGATGATCAAGGGTAAGGGCGGTCGTTTCCGTCAGAACTTGCTGGGCAAGCGCGTCGACTACTCGGGCCGTTCGGTCATCGTGGTCGGTCCACAGCTGAAACTGCACCAGTGCGGCCTGCCGAAACTGATGGCTCTGGAGCTGTTCAAGCCATTCATTTTCAACAAGCTCGAACTGATGGGTCTGGCTACGACCATCAAGGCTGCGAAGAAGCTCGTCGAAGTGCAAGAGCCAGTGGTCTGGGACATCCTTGAAGAAGTCATCAAGGAACACCCGATCATGCTGAACCGTGCGCCGACGCTGCACCGTCTGGGTATCCAGGCGTTCGAGCCGGTCCTGATCGAAGGCAAGGCCATCCAGCTGCACCCACTCGTCTGCGCGGCGTTCAACGCCGACTTCGACGGTGACCAGATGGCTGTCCACGTCCCGCTGTCGATCGAAGCACAGATGGAAGCACGTACGCTGATGCTGGCGTCGAACAACATCCTGTTCCCATCGAACGGCGAACCGTCGATCGTGCCGTCCCAGGATATCGTGCTGGGTCTGTACTACGCATCGCGCGAGGCGATCAACGCCAAGGGCGAGGGCATGATGTTCCCGGACGTGTCGGAAGTCATCCGCGCGTACGACAACAAGGAAGTCGAACTGGCGACCCGCATCACCGTGCGTATCGTGGAATTCCCACGCAACGCTGAAGGTGGCTTCGACCAGACCCTGACCCGCTACGAGACCACGGTCGGCCGTGCGATCCTGTCCGAGATCCTGCCAAAAGGCTTGCCATTCTCGGTGCTGAATCGTTCGCTGAAGAAGAAGGAAATCTCGAAGCTGATCAACACGTCGTTCCGCAAGTGCGGTCTGCGTGCGACCGTCGTGTTTGCCGACAAGCTGATGCAGTCGGGCTTCCGCCTGGCAACGCGCGCCGGTATCTCGATCGCCGTCGACGACATGATGATCCCGGACGTCAAGAAGGGCATGATCGCTGCCGCTGAAGCCGAAGTGAAACAGATCGAGCAGCAGTACAGCTCGGGTCTGGTCACCGCCGGCGAGCGCTACAACAAGGTCGTCGACATCTGGGGCAAGACCTCCGATGAAGTCGGCAAGGCGATGATGGACCAGCTGAAAATCGAGCCGGTCACCAAGCGTGATGGCACCGAAGGCACCCAGGAATCGTTCAACGCGATTTACATGATGGCCGACTCGGGCGCCCGTGGTTCGGCAGCCCAGATTCGTCAGCTGGCCGGTATGCGTGGTCTGATGGCGAAACCGGACGGTTCGATTATCGAAACGCCGATTACCGCGAACTTCCGCGAAGGCCTGAACGTGCTTCAGTACTTCATCTCGACCCACGGCGCTCGTAAAGGTCTGGCCGATACCGCGCTGAAGACCGCGAACTCGGGTTACCTGACCCGTCGTCTGGTCGACGTGACGCAGGATCTGGTGGTGATCGAGGACGATTGCGGCACCAACAACGGCACGCACATGAAGGCGCTGGTCGAAGGTGGTGAAGTCATCGAAGCCCTGCGCGACCGTATCCTCGGCCGTGTCACCGGTACCGATGTCGTCAATCCTGAAACCCAGGAAACCCTGTTCGAAGCCGGCACGCTGCTGGACGAAGACATGGTCGAAGAGATCGAACGCATCGGCATCGACGAAGTGAAGGTCCGCACGCCACTGAACTGCGACACGCGCTTCGGCCTGTGCGCCAAGTGCTATGGTCGCGACCTGGGCCGTGGCAGCATGGTCAACGCCGGCGAAGCCGTCGGTGTGGTGGCAGCACAGTCGATTGGTGAGCCGGGTACCCAGCTGACCATGCGTACGTTCCACATCGGTGGTGCGGCATCGCGTGCGGCAGTGGCGTCGTCGGTCGAAGCCAAGTCGAACGGTACGGTTCGCTTCACGGCAACCATGCGTTACGTCACCAACGGCAAGGGCGCGCAAATCGTCATTACCCGTTCGGGCGAAGTGCTGATCACGGACGATCACGGCCGTGAGCGCGAGCGTCACAAGGTGCCGTACGGTGCGACCCTGATCGTCAAGGATGGCCAGGCTGTCAAAGCCGGTATCGCCCTGGCGACCTGGGATCCGCTGACCCGTCCGATCATCACCGAGTACGCTGGTACCATCCGCTTCGAAAACGTGGAAGAGGGCGTCACCGTCGCTCGCCAGGTCGACGATGTGACCGGTCTGTCGACCCTGGTCGCGATCGATCCGAAGCGTCGTGGTTCGGCCGGCAAGGTGCTGCGTCCGCAGGTCAAGCTGCTGAACGAAGAGAACCAGGAAGTCAAGATCGCGGGCACCGAACACGCCGTGGCCATTGGTTTCCAGATCGGCTCGCTGATCATGGTCAAGGACGGTCAGCAAGTGTCCGTCGGTGAAGTGCTGGCACGTATCCCGACTGAATCGCAGAAAACGCGAGACATTACCGGTGGTCTGCCACGCGTTGCCGAGCTGTTCGAAGCACGCTCGCCGAAAGACGCCGGCATGCTGGCGGAAGTCACGGGTACTGTCGCGTTCGGTAAAGAGACCAAGGGCAAGCAACGCCTTGAGATCACCGACATGGACGGCAACAAGCACGAGTTCCTGATCACCAAGGACAAGCAAGTGCTGGTCCACGATGGTCAAGTCGTGAACAAGGGCGAGATGATTGTCGACGGCCCGGCCGATCCGCAAGACATCCTGCGCCTGCTGGGTATCGAATCGCTGGCCCGCTACATCGTCGACGAAGTGCAGGACGTGTACCGTCTGCAAGGCGTGAAGATCAACGACAAGCACATCGAGGTGATCGTTCGCCAGATGCTGCGTCGTGTTCAGATCGTCGAAGCAGGCGACACCGACTACATCATCGGCGAGCAGGTCGAGCGTTCGGAGCTGCTGGATCAGAACGACCGCATGAACGCGGTGGGCAAGCTGCCGGCAACGTACGAAAACGTACTGCTGGGTATTACCAAGGCATCGCTGTCGACCGATTCGTTCATCTCGGCCGCATCGTTCCAGGAAACCACCCGCGTGCTGACCGAAGCGGCGATCATGGGCAAGCGCGACGGTCTGCGCGGCCTGAAAGAGAACGTCATCGTCGGTCGCCTGATCCCAGGCGGTACGGGTCTGGCATTCCACCGCGCTCGCAAAGAGAAGGAAGTGTGGGAAGCGGAAGAGCGCCAGGCACTGCTGCAGCAAGAGAAGGCCAATATGGCCGCCGAGCTGCAAGCGATGGAAGACCAGCAAGTTGCGTCGGCTTCGGCTGAGCAGCACGACGACGGCGAGTAATCGTCTGCGTTGAAAATGAAACGGCACCCTGCGGGGTGCCGTTTTTTTTCGCCTGCGTTTTCGGCAAGGGACGTCAGCAGATACTGCCACCGATGCTCTTGCCGCTAACGAGGTCGAATCCGAAGCTGCACAAGTAGTCATTCTTTTTGCTCAAGGTGCAAGTCAGATGTTCTTGATCCTTGTGACGGACGCGCATCCCGCTGCCTTCCGTGCACGGGTCATGCTGGTCCGGCCCGATGGCATCGAAGATCTGCCTGGCTGCAGCGCCTTCGATGGAAAATGCCACTTTTTTATCGTTAGGCCTGGGCGCTGTCGGATCTCCAAGTCCGCCGCCATAGATCCGGTACACGGCAGCTGCTTGCAGATACGGCCCTGGATCCGTGTCAGATGCAATAACAGGCGACGCGAGTAGAAAAATGAGCGTGTAGAAGCACTGAATGTTCATGGTGTCGTCTCAACGTAGATCGATGTGGACATGATGGTTGTGCCTCTGGTGGCGTACGTCAGGTCACGCGTTTGCGGTGCCATGCATAGCCAGCGAGTAGCCCGCACAACGGCAGGCCAAAGGCCACATACGCCTGCAGGAAGTACGCAGAGCCTTGCTCAATGCGTAAGTGTGGGCCGACATCAGGTGAGTGAATTTCCATGAGCAGGTTCGCAAACCATATTGCAGCGGGTAGGAAGCAGATGATGCCGAGCCGCGGTCTCATGCGGGCGCCGGCGACGCAGATGATAGCTGCAGCCAGACCGATTTTCCAGAAGAGATCGGTAGAGGGCTCTTTGTCACTGACCTCAGCAAACACGATCGCTGGATAGACCAGTACTGTCAAAACGGCGAGGTTCAATACTGCACGGTGAATGGAATGGTGCATTCCGGAGGCCCTCCTGAATGATGTCCTCGTTGACCAGATGGTTTGGTGGGATGCACCACCTGAGGATAATCAGCCATTCCGCATCGTTCTGACTTATGTGCAGTCAAGCAGCAAAGTTATCTCCGCCGTAGGCCCAAACGCTGTCTTTAGAAAGGCTGCAGTTCTGCCGCAACAATGACGAGCTAAAAGAGGTCGCCATGTTCAGCAGATGCAGATTTTCCGGAGTCCGCGACCTATCAGATTGACACTGGTTGCCGAACATCCTGCTGTGTTAGTTTAGCCATTCCGCCATAGAGGAATCAGCATGCCCCAGCCACCAGCCCTGATCATCATCGACATGCAACAGGGCATGCAATCCGCGACCCTGCCACCCCGGAACAATCTGACCGCCGAAGACATGATCGCGCGCCTGCATGCGGCCTGGCGGGCGGCAGGGCACCCGGTCGTCAGCGTCCGCCACATCAGCCGCTCACCGGACTCCGTCTTCGCACCGGGACAATCCGGCGTGGAATTCCAACCCCGCTTCCATCCACTGTCCCATGAGCACGTGGTCGAAAAGAACGTCCCCGATGCCTTTATCCATACCGGACTCGAGCGCTGGCTGCATGCGCGCGGTATCACGCACCTGGTGATCGTCGGCGTCAGCACCAACAACTCGGTCGAGGTTAGCGCACGCACAGCAGGCAATCTGGGCTTTTCCACCATCGTGGTGTCGGATGCGACCTTCACGTTCGACAAGACGGATTTCGGCGGCACGCATCGCAGCGCCGAGGACGTCCATTTGATGGCGTTGGCGAACCTGCACGGCGAATACGCCGAAGTCATGTCGTGCGACGACGTGCTGCGCCGCTACACAGCGACAGAGAAGTAGCCCTCCAGCCCCGACCAGCGTGCCGTGTTCATTCCCCGGAAGCGCTGGTCAGCCGAACACCCCCTCCGCATGGAATGGTCTACACTCACTTGTCTTTTCAATATCCCGAAATTTTGCCAAGGAGTGAACCATGAACAAACAATGGATGAGTGCTGTCCTGTTCGGCGCCGTGTGCGCCTCCGCCAGCGCTGCCGACATGTCGGTCACGCTGAAAATGGCGACCGATAAAGGCGAAGGCGCCAGCATCGGTACCGTGAAGATCAGCGAAAGCCAATACGGCGTCGTGTTCACTCCTGAGCTGAAGGACCTGACCCCGGGCCTGCACGGCTTCCACGTGCACGCCAACGGCAGCTGCGCGCCGAACCAGGCCGACGGCAAGACCGTGCCTGCGGGCGCCGCCGGTGGTCACCTCGACCCGGCCAACACCAAGAAGCACAGCACCCCATGGGGCGATGGCCACCTGGGCGATCTGCCAGGCCTCTCCGTTGACGCAAAGGGCATGGCCACCAACCCGGTGCTGGCCCCACGCATGAAAATGGCGGACCTCAAGGGCAAGGCCCTGATGGTGCACGTCGGTGGCGACAACCACGCTGATCATCCAGCACCGTTGGGTGGTGGCGGCGCCCGCATGGCTTGCGGCGTGATCCAGTAATCCGGTAGAAGAACAAGCAGCAAACGCGCAGGGCCCATCGCTTGTACACCAAGCGATGGGCCCTGCGTCATTTCAACCCTTCGTTACGGCTGCGGATTCCAGCCTTCGCCAGCGCCAAACGCCGCGAACACCTGGGCCCGGTTCGAGAAACCGGCTTCCACTTCGTCAGCGCTCAGCCGGTAGCCGCCAACCCGGCGCGACAGGTCCAGCGGCACGCCGGCGAGATCGGTGCTGCCGTATTCGCGCCAGCCGCTCACCGCATTGGGCACGACCGGATTGGGTGCAGGCTGGCTGTTCACGCCCAGCCCGGCCCAGCCTGCGGGCGCCACATGCCGGTCCATCCGGGTGTTGATGAACGCGATGTTGTCGTAGCTCGCTGTGCCGCCCGGACTGCGCGCCAGCCAGGTGGCGCCATCGGGCACTTCGCTCTTGAGCGGGCCGCGGCCCGGGCCACGCGTCAGCGCGCTGTTGAGGAACACAAAGCCCTTGTCGGCCGGATTGATCACGCGTGCCTGCAGCACGTAACCGCCGCTGGTCGGGCTGGAGGTGTCGCCGATCGTGCGGATCTCGCTTTCTTCGAACAGCGCGGCGCGGCTGCCGCCCCAGATGAAGTCCACGTTGCCCGATACCAGGCTGCGGTAGAACCAGTTGAACCCTTTCAGGTTGAGCGTGTCCTGTTCGCTGTAGAACGCGCTGTTTTTCGCGATCAGGCGGCCGCCATCATTGTTGAAGTACAGCGTTTCGGCCTGGCCGGTGGTGGGGCCGCGCAGCGTCGTGTTGTCGATGCTGAGGGTGTCGAGCACGAGCATGTCCGACGTCTCGACCAGCATCACGGCGCGCCCGCCGGTCGCCGCTGCGGCAGCGTTTGCCACCTGGCTCGCGCCGGTAAAGGGGTTGAGCGTGTTGTGGTTGGTATAGCGGATCACGACGCCGTCGCGGCTCTGGCCCACGATGCTGACATTGTCCTTGCCACGCAAAAAGAGCAGCTCCTCGTACGCGCCATTCATCACCCGGATCGTTACCGGCTCGGCCTTGGCGAAGTTCTGCATCGCGTAACTGAGCGCGCCCTGCACGGTGCGGAAATCGGCCACGCCATCGTCGTCGACCGTCACGCTCGCGCCACTCGGCGCAGCCGCGCGGGTGGTAAATGTCCATCCACCTGGCTTGCCGATACCCCGGAACGGCACACCGCCAAGGCTGGTGCCCGTGAAGACACCGTCGGCGATCGCCACGTAATACCCCGTGTTGTAGTCCAGCCTGTTGCTGTGCAGCTTGATGGTCACCGTGTTGCCGGCAATCTGGATCGGCGTCGTGTTGACCTTGCGGATCTGGTCCTGGCCCGGATAACCGAGCATGTCGGTTTCGCCGGTCAGCTTGATCACATCCACCAGTGCATCGTCCGCCTGGCGGAAGACGCGAATCGTGCCACCCGTGCCGAGCACCGGCGGCTTGTCGAACACCAGCTTGAGCGTGCTGTCGATATACGCAGCACTTTCCATCGCCGCTGGCATAGCGACGCCATCGAGCTGGTACACCTGGGTCGGCTGGACGAATTGTGGAGAAACCGTTACCGCAATCGACCGTGTCATGGTCGCGTCCGAACCGGCCCGGAACAGGATTTCGGCCGAGCCCGCGCCCACTGGTGCGATCGTGACCATCGCGTCGTCGAGCGTGACGGTGGCCACTGCAGAGTTGCTCGACTCGGCGGTGAAGCTGTCGGGCGTGCCGTCGGCCGCCACCGCAGTGACCTGTACCTGCAACGGGGCATCGCCAGCTTCGGCGGCCCAGGTAGGCGTGCCAGGGGCGAGCGTCAGCTGCACCGGTTTCATGCGCGGGTCGCCAATGCGCACGTCGTCGATCTGGAAGCTCTTGTTGGCCGTGTACAGGCCGACCCGGCCGCGCGCGGCAAAGCTGCTGTCGGTCACCGAGCCAAGATTTTCGCCGTCGAGATACACCGTCAGCGTGGTGCCGACCATCTCGAACCGCACCGTATAGAACTGGGCATCCATCGCGATCGGTTTGCGCACCGCGCGCTGCCGGTTGAGCGCCGCATTCAGCATCTTGACGATCTCGACCTGAGTACTGGTGGTAGCATTCTGCACGTTCAGGCCGGCGCCGTACCAGTTGTTGACATCGACGTAGCGGGTGACCAGAAACAGGAACTTGTTCCCGGTGGTGCCATTGGTCATTGGCCGGATGCGGGCTTCGACGAAGTAGTCGCCCGACGGCACGGCGCCCATCTCGCTGTCCTTGATCAGCGCCAGCACGCCGCCGGTGGTAGCTGCCGTGTATTGCAGCACCTTGTTGGCGCTGCCGGCAGCTTCCGTCACCACGCTGAAGGTGCCGTTCGGGCCTGGCAATGGCTTGAGGTCCCATTTGGCACTGCCGCCGTTCTGGAAGTCGTCGCAGAAGTAGAAGCCGGTTGCGGGGCACGCCAGCGTCGGGCCGGTATCGACGACAACCTTGCCGGTGCCGCTGATGGTCGTTACCAGCTTGCCGCCGCCAGCCTGCGCCAGCGCGTTGGCCTTGACCAGCGGGATCGGCCGCGCGCTGAAGGCATACGGCGGAGTCCAGGTGACGGTCGTCGGCACGCCGCAGGCGCTGAGTGGTTTGGCGTTGAGCAGCGAACCGGTGTCCTTGAAGGCGCCGGGAATCGTGCCGCCGAAATTCTCGACGACGTCGCTGCAGGAAGTAGCGCCGGCGACTTCGAACACATTGTTGTTCGACAGGATTTTGGCGGCGTGGCCCACGCCAACGTAATAGCTGGTAGCGTAGACCGGATGCGACGTCGAACCGGCATAGTAGTTGTTAAACAAGTGCACCTGGCCATAGCGCACGCGCGGTGCGCGGCTGGTAACGTCGCGGAACACGTTGTTGCTGAACGTGACGCGCAGCTTGCCCTCGTCAGCCGTTGCGCCGTCGCCGCTGCCGACCAGGTTGTTCTTGTTGTGCTCGCCGAAGACGTTGTACGACACGGTGACGTAGTCGGACGCATTCGTGATATCGACCGCGCCGTCATGGCACTGCTTCACCTTGCCGTTCTCGACAGGCAAAAAATTGTCGGTGCGCGGGATGTCGGTAAAACTGTTGTGGTCGATCCAGACATGGCTGGAGCCCGTTACCGCGATGGCGTCGAAGGCGCTGTTCCAGTTGCCGCTGGAGCCGTCGTTCGGGTCCCAGACAGGCGCGACATCGCACGGATTGACGAGCTTGAGGTTGCGGATGATGATTTGCGAAACGTTCGACAGGATGATGTGGCCGTTGACGATGCCCGCGTTCGCGCCGCCGATCAGCGTCGTATTGCTTTTCAGGCGCACCGCGCCGCGCGCCGCCTGGTCCGCGTTGCTGGTGTAGGGCTGGCCTTCGCTCATGTCGAGCACGCCGACGAGTTTGATGATCTTGTTGTCGACGCCGCCGTTCTGGATCGCCGCCAGCAGTTGGGCGCGGTTGGTGACCGTGTAGATCTGGGATTCGACGGCATTCGCGCCGCCGACGGTGCCGCCTGCCTGGCTGGCCCAGCCATCGGCAGGGGCGCTCTGGCGCGCCGGATCGACGGCGGCCGCAGCGTGCCCGCTGCTGGCAAAGAGTAGCGCAGCGCACAGCGCTGCATGCAAACGTGGATAGTGCATGTGGTTCTCCTGGTGGAGGAAATGAGGCCGCAAGCCCGCCGCCGCGCTTGACGCGCTGCCGGACTGTCCTTGCATGGCGAGAGACGCGAGGTCAGGCGCGTGGTTTGCGTCTGTTGCGTCCGTTTTGCACGAGCGCCAGTGCAGCCAAGCCGCCCATCAGGATCGCGGGCGCACCGGGTTCGGGCACCGCCACCGCCGTACCGGTTTCCAGGCGCGCGCTCAGTGCGCCAAATTCGTTCCAGTCGACCCCGCTCAGGTCAAGCGCGATCGTGTGACTGTCGATGATCGACAGGCCAGGCATACCAGTGACGCCGCCCATGCCGGCCAACGTGAACGCCGTGACTGGCAATGCGCCGCCAAGATCGAAACGCATGCTGTAGGCGCCGGGTGCGACGGCATAGTTGGCGATCACGGTCAGCAAGCCGTCAATGGAAAAGTCGATCCCGAACAGGAAATCCGACGTGAAGAACTCCACGCCGGTGTCGGTAGGATCGAGCTTGCTGGTATTGGCGCCTGGTCCGGCCGCGAAGCCGTGATCCAGCCCGAGCATGCCGTCGGCCGCGCCGTTGTAGGTGGCAGTGATGCTGGCGTCTTGCAGCATCAGGGGCGCAGCGTGCACGGCCCCTTGTCCCAGTGCGACGAGCGCAAGGGCTTGCAGTAGATGTTTGGTTTTCAAGATGTCTCCGGCTTGTATTTTTTTAACTGCGAAGAAGGCTCGATGTCAGAGCCCGTGCCGATCTGGTTAATGCGTCAGGCTACCGGACGATGCATCGCGCCTAACCGGTTCATCGATTCTAGATTGGCCCAACCAAATTCGCAAGTTGGTAAACCAAGACAGGAGATTATTACAACAATTTTAATAATTAACACCAGCTGGCCCAGCATCAGTTCAACCAGCGAACCCGCTTCAACTCGGCTTTGACGAACGCATAGATCACTGGCGCGGCAACCATGCCAGCGGGGCCGAACATGATCTCGAACGCAAAAAGCACGATCAGCAGTTCCCAGACTTTTGCGCCGATGCGATGGCCCTGAATCCGCGCGCTCAGGAAATATTCAAGCTTGTGGATGACAAGAAGAAACACGGCTGAAATGACCGCGGCCGGAAACGCAACGCTCAGCGCGATCGTGCAGATCAGGGTATTCGACACGATGTTGCCCACGACGGGCAGCAGACCGAAGAGGAACGTCGCCAGGATCAGGGTTTTGACGTAGGGCAGATTCCAGCCCAGGGCCGGCATCACGGCTAACAGGTACACCCCGGTCAGTGTCGCGTTGATGGCGGCAATCTTGGTCTGGGCCCAGGCCACGTTCTTGAACGCGGTGGCCAGCATGCTCCAGTGGCGGTGCCAGGTCCGGTAAAAGACGGAATGCCGTGTTTCGTCGGTCGGTGTGACGGTAATGCTCACCGCGGCCAGCACCCCTGTGATCCAGCCAATCACGGTCAACAGCAGGCTGCGCAGGATGCCCGAGCCGATGCCCGCGACCGCATTGACATGCTCTTTCAAGGTATCCGACGCCAGTTCGCGCATCTCGAAAAGCGATTGCGGCACGTACTCCGCCAGCGCCGGCGGCAGGAACTGCTTGATCTGCGTGATCGTCTCGGCCACCTTCAGCGAGAAGGCACGCAACGATTCGCCCTCGAGCAACCGCACCACCAGAACGCTGATGATGGCGAGCACGGCGATCGACCCCAGGCCGACCACGAAGCTCGCGATGAATTCGTGCGAGCGCAGTTTTTTGTACAGGTCGCGCGTGCGCAGGATGCTCAGCAGGCCGCGCGTGAGCACGAATGCCAGGAGGCCAGCCAGCAGCGCCGGTACTGCGTGCAGCATCAGGGCCAGAAGCAGGCAGACGACGAAGATTGCGGTTGCCGCGTCGCGCGGCAGGTTGAATTTGTAAGTGGTCATGAAGTCGTGGTCAGCATCGTGGTCAACCATCACTTGCTTGCTCCCGCAACCACGCCAGCGCCGACGCCGCGCTGTTGAGCACCGAGATATGCCCGTCATCCGGCCGCTGCCACAGCCGCGCCGAGCGGCAGCTGCGCGCCAGCCACTCGCTGTGCGCGCACGGCACGACGCGGTCCTGCGCCCCATGCACCAGCAGCACCGGTTGCACGATACGCGCGCAGTCGAACCCCCACGGCGCGACATACGCCAGGTCGTCGTCGATCAGGCCACCCGGGCCTTCGCTGATCGCGGGCCGGACCACGCTGTCGAACCACGACCAGGTGCCGGACAGCTCGGCCCAGTCTTCGGGCGTGAACATCTCGCGATCGAATTCCTGATTGAGCCCCTCGTGCTGCACCTTGGCAGCGTGTCCCTGCGCGGCGGCCCGCAGCGCTGCCGCGCCCGACGCCGTCATTCCCTGAAACCAGTCCAGGCCCGCCGCATCGAACGGCGCCAGGCCCGCGATACTGACGGCCGCGATGACCCGCTTGGGCAGCAGCGCCGCGCAGGCCAGTGCGTGCGGCCCGCCGCCCGAATGCCCCATCACGGCGAAGTGCTCGATTCCGAGCTGGTCGGCGATGCGTGCGACGTCCGTGGCGCACGAGGCGACATCGCGGCCGCTCTTCGCGCTCGAACCGCCGTAGCCGGGCCGGTCGTAGCCGATCCAGCGGATGCCCATTTCGAGCGCGGCGGCAAACAGCGGGGCAGGCGGCTTGCCGATGTTCGGCGTGCCGTGGTGCCAGAATACGGTCAGCTCGGGTTCCTCGAACTCCGGCTTCCAGTCGTAATAGTGCAGCACCCGGCCATCGCCCAGCGTCAGTTCGTTCTCCTGCATTGCATGCCTTTCATCGCTCGATGGCGTGATGCTACAACGAGAAACGGGCTGGCGCGCACTCGTCATGCACGCCAGCCCGTTCAGGTCCTGCTGCTGAAGCGAATTATTTCGCCGTTTCGCGTGCCTTGCCGAACGGGTCGCCCGCTTTCCAGGTCGGCATCTTCGGCGCATCGGCCACTGCGCGGCCCAGGTTCAGCGTGAACTGCGCCTGCTGCACCATGCCCGACAGGTCCCAGCTCGGATCGTATTCGTCGCCCACCTGATGGTACTTGGCGCGGTAGGTCTTGGCCTTGGCATTGTTCGCGTCGATGTCCTTGACCCAGCTGCTGCCGGCGCCGACCGAGAAGGCGGGCACGCCGGCCTTGGCGAAGCTGAAGTGGTCGCTGCGGAAGTAGCCGCCGCCCAGGTCCGGCTTGCTTGGTGCAATCACCAGGCCCATCGACTTGGCCACGGTAGCCGCCATCGCGCCCAGTTCGGTGCGCTCGCTGCCCGGTACGCTGACGTCCTTGACCAGGCCGACCCAGTTCAGGCTATCGAGGTTCAGGTTGGCGGCGGTCTTGGCGATCGGCCACAGGGGCGCGGCTACATAGGCGGCGCTCCCCAGCAGGCCTTGCTCTTCGGCGCCGACCCACAGGAACATCTGACTGCGCTTGGCCGGGTTCTTCACTGCCTCGGCGGCCATCGCCAGCAGCGCGCCGGTGCCCGATGCATTGTCGACGGCGCCGTTGAAGATCGTGTCGCCCTCGGTGCCTTGCTTGCCCATGTGATCCCAGTGCGCCGAGTAGATCACCACTTCGTCTTTCAGCTTCGGGTCGGTGCCCGGCACGACGCCGGCCACGTTGAATTCTTCCAGCGAGCGCACCTGCGCGCGCGCCTCGCCCTTGACGCGGGCATTCAGTGCGACCGGCTTGAAGTTCCTGTCTTCGGCGGCGGCGCGCAGCTTGTCCAGATCCTGGCCGGCGGCTGCGAACACCTTGCGCGCCGTGTCGTCGGTCATCCAGCCCTGCAGGCCGCTGCCTACCTTGCCTTCGGTGAGCTGGAAGCGCTCGGCGTTGGCCCAGCTGTTTTGCACCACGCTCCAGCCATACGAGGCCGATGCATCGGTGTGGATCAGCAGGACGCCGGCTGCGCCCTGGCGCGCCGCTTCTTCGAGCTTGTAGGTCCAGCGACCGTAGTAGGTCAGGCCCGCGCCGTTGAAGCGGTTCGCTTCGGCGGCGGTCGGCGCCGGATCGTTCACCATCATCACGATCACTTTGCCCTTGACGTCCATGCCCTTGAAGTCATCCCACTTTTCTTCCGGCGCCACGATGCCGTAGCCGACGAAGACCATCTCGGCGTCGAGCGTGTGATCGGCCTTGCCGTCGCCCGGGCCCCAGACCCAGTCAGCGCCGAACTGCAGCGGCACGGCCTTGCCGTTGGCGACGATGCCGACATTGCTCTTCTCGGGCAGCGAGCGCACGCCGGCGATCTTGACCGGCTGGCGGAAGCTCTTGCCGTTGCCGGGCTTGAGGCCCACGGCGGCGGCTTGCGTTTCAAGATACGTGACGGTCAGCTCGCCGCCGCGCTGGCCGGTACCGCGGCCTTCGAGTGCGTCGGACGACAGGAACGCCATGTGCGCGCGCAGCGGCGCTTCTTGCACGGTGGCCTTGGCCCTGGTCTGGGCATGGGTCGGGAAGGCCAGCGCCAGGCTGCCGGCGAGGACGGAGAGGATCAGGGAAGAGACGATCTTGTGCATGGATTCCTGCTGCGAAGTAAATGCCGCGAAGTTGACGCTGCATGGTTAATCAAGCCATTCATCGGGAAGGGCGCACTCGTGGCGCGCGCGGCCATTTTATGACAACTTGTCAGTAAAACCGCAGGATATCGGTCGACATCGTCGTGCCCGACTGCGGCGCCACGCCTTGCCGGTCCGCTGGCAAGAGATGCCGCGGCAGGCCGGGAATGTGTTCCTGCACCGTGATGGCGAAGACCTCGTTGGGCTCACTTTCGATCTCGAACTGCAGCACCCGGTCCTGCATCCCGTACAGCGACAGCGACCACGCGCTTTCCTTGTCACTGAGCGTCACGCCGTCGACGCGCGAGCGCAGCGCCCTGGCGCCCTGCATGGCCAGCGCGATATGCGGGGCGCGGTTGGCCGAGCGCACCGTGAATCTGGCCAGCCGTACATTCCCGACGTGGTTGCGCAGGATGAAGCACTCGGGGAATGCGATCCCATCGTCACGCGGCGCGACGGCGTACCACTGGGGCGCGCTGCGCAGGCCAAAGACTTCGACGAAGACAGTTGGCCTGGCGCGGCCCGCGAACAGGTCGCGGCGCCAGTCGTCGAGCGGCTGCTTCGGCAGCAGCCAGTAGGCGCGCCACGAGTTCATGTCCTTGTAATAGACCAGCCCCTCGAGATTCGCGGGTGCGACCGCCTGCCCACGTGGCGCCACCGCGCCATCCGGCAGTGTCAGGCAGGCCGCCAGCGCCAGCGCCAGCGCGCCAGTCACGGCGGCCCTGCTGCGCAACATCAGCAGCGGGCCGGCAAAGCACAGCATGGGAAGCGCCATCAGCATCGGCGGAACGTGCATGTGGCCTGGGGCCAGCAGGATCCAGGCATCGCGCAGCACCGGCGGGAGCAGGCTCGCGGCCGGCGCCAGGCCGGCCAGCAGCACCAGCAGGCGTACGTTGGGGCCTTGCCGTTCGCCCCAGCGCGTATGCAGCAGCGTGAAGGCGCCCAGCGCTGCCACCAGCGGCCAGGCCAGCAGCGGCGCCATCGTTGGCAGGAACACAGCGGCAAAGAGCAGCACCAGCGTCGGCCAGGCCAGCGCGCCGAGCACCGTCGCGGCCGTGCCGACACTGCGCCGCAGCAGGTACAGGCCGGCCACGAACACGCAGGCCGTGACGACGGCAACGGTCAACGGCAGGCGGTGCTGACCGGCCAGGCCGGCGGCGGCCAGCTCGCTGTCCCAGCTCCAGGTGCCCACGCGTACCACGAGCAGCAGGAAGCACACGCCGAACGCGCCCTGCGCTGCGTCCAGCACGCCGTCCTGGCCGAACTGTCCGCGCCATGCGCGCGCCAGCATCAGGCAGGACAGGATCGCCGGCACCCACACCAGCCACGCCGCATGGTGGACGGGCCCGATGATCGGCAGTGCAAAGTAGACGTGCGCTGCCTGGCGGCCCGGTGCCAATGGCGCCGCACCGTAGGCGCGGGCCAGGCGCAGCATGGCGTCGCCCAACTGGCGCGGCGCGGTGCCGGCTGCGCGCGGCTCGCCGCCCCCGAACAGCAGCACCGGCGCATCGAGCCGGGTGAGCGGGCCGATGTGGGGCGCGTCGCCCAGCAGCCATGCCAGCGTCGCGTTCGCGGACGTGCCGCGCAGTTCGGGCGCAGCCTGCATCCAGCCCGCCAGGGCCGGTGCACCCGCGCCACTGGCCTCCAGCATGCGTAGCGGACCGTCGACGGCGCCATCGAACCGGAGCGCCATGCCGATGCGGCCGGCCAGCGGGTGCTGCTCGACAAATCCTCGGGACCCCAGCATGCCAACCCGCTCGCCGTCGGCAAACAGCAGCACGATATCGTTGGCCGGCGGGGCGGCGTGCAATGCGCGCGCGGTGTCGAGCAGGGCGCTGGCGGTGGCCGCGCCGGGCAAGGCGTCACGCGGCGCCGCGCCGCTGTCGTAGTGCGTTGCCAGCAGCAGGGCGGGGCGCCGCGCAGCATCGGGCGCGGTGCCGGGAATCGTCGCGACGACGTTATGCACCACCCCGATCGTGTGGTGAATGCCGCCGAAGAGCCGCGTGACCGATGTGCGCACGGTCGCGCGCTGCACGGCTGGCGCCAGTCCCATCGCGCGCAGTTGTGTCATCAGGTAGACACGCGCATGGGCATTGTCGCTGCCGCCGATCGAGCGGGGGCTGGCCGCCAGCACCCGCTGATGGTCGTTGGCGCGCCCGGCCCACGCGGGGTCCACGATCGACGCAACAGGTGCCGGGGTGACGGGCGGCGCCAGCGCCATCCAGGCCAGGACGGCGAGGGCGGCAAGTGCGACAGCGCTGGCGACGGCATCTCTGACCCTCGGGATGTGGAAGGCTGGTGTTACGGCGCGGACGGCATCCATCGGTTGTTCTCCATGCACCTGTCATAAGGGCGAAAAAAAGCCCGCCGGATCAAGAGGGGCGGGCGAAAGAGGGTCGGTCGTGGTTACTCGAGTGTCCAGACATAGGCCAGCCTGGCCCACCCGGCTTCGGCGACGCCGCCATGCATCGCTGGCTGGAACGTGCATGTGATCAAAGCGTTGATGGCGGCGCGATCGAGATCGCGCGAGCCGCTCGACGACTGGATGCGCGCATCCTGTACCCGCCCATCGGCGCCGACCAGTAGTGCCAGCGTCACGGTGCCGGTGTCGCCATTGCGCGCGGCGCGCACCGGATAGGCAGGCTTGGTGCAGCCACTGGCGTCGGCCAGCACGGCGCTGCGCAATTGGCCATTGCTGGTCGATGGCTGGGCGGCTGGCGCCGGTGGCGCTTCTGTTTGCAGCGGCTGGGCAGGATCTGGCGCTGGTTCGGTGCTGGCCTGGACAGCAGCTTGGGGCGGTGGCGCGGCAATCTCGACCTCGACCTTCGGCACCACGATGTCGGGTGGCGCCGACCGGATTTGCGGCCTAGGTGGTGCGGGTGGCGGCGATGGTGGCGGTATCTCGGGAGTCATCCACACCATGGGCTCGTCAAAAATGGCGGGAAGCGAGATCGTCTTCGCATTCATGACGTGCACGACGCCCATCGCAACGAGCACGTGCAGACCGGCGACGAGGACAAACTTGCCAGCTTTGCCGCTGGCGCCATCGTGGATGTAAGAACCATGCATAACGACCTCCCGAGTGATTGTTGAAGGTGCATATCTACCGCTGATGGAATCAATATATGCTAGAGCCTAGCAATTTGCAAAGCTATTATGAAGTAATTTTAGTTCTCTTCAGAGGTGTTCCAGAGTGCGACTATGTTGCCGGGGTGCCCAGCCAATGCGTCGTCTGAGCGCGCATCGCATGCGTTCTCCGCCCTTTTACCCATCGCTTCCCCGCCCGTTGTGTGAAATAATTCCCCTCTATCCCGGGGCCCATTGCCCCGGCTGTGCATGTTGCATTCAGACCTGCACGCGCAACGCATGTGCACCACAGGCCCCCGCGCCAGGAGAACAAATTGGCAGAACAGAACAAACCCATCCGTGTCATGCTGGCCGACGATCACCCCATCGTCATGACCGGTTTCGCCATGTCGCTCGAAGCGGCGGGCATGCAGGTGGTGGGCCAGGCCAAGACCCCGAGCGAAGCCACCGCGTTGTACGCGGCCGAGCAGCCCGACGTCGCCGTGCTCGACATGCGCTTCGGCACCGAGCTGACCGGCATGGATGCGGCGCAGGCCATCCTCAAGTCCGACCCGTCGGCCAAGATCGTTTTCCTGAGCCAGTTTGACCAGGACAGCCTGATCAAGGAAACCTACCGCCTCGGCGCCCACGCCTTCGTCACCAAGGATTGCGACCCGGCCGACCTGGCCACTGCCGTGCGTCACGCGCACGAGGGCAAGCTGTACTTCCTGCCGCACATCGCCTCGCGCCTGGCCAGCATGGCCGTACGCGGCGAAGTCACGCCGCAGTCGCAGCTCGATGAGCGCGGCCTGGAAATCTTCAAGTTCATGGCCGAGGGCATGACCAACGCCGAAATCGCCGAGCGGCTCGATCTGTCGACCAAGACCATCAGCAATATCAGCCAGTCGATCAAAGAGAAGCTGGGCGTGCACCGTCAGGCCAGCATCACGCTGCTGGCCGTCAAGCACGGTCTGATCGAGCCGTAAGCGATGACCAGTCTCCTGCGCCGGATGCAGAACGCTTCACGTGCGCGTTCACTGGCTTCGCTGATCGCGCTGACATTGACACTGGCCGCCACCGGCGCCCATGCCGTCCAGGCCCAGCAAACCGAGCGCGAACGCGAAGAGGTGCAGGGCTATCGCTTCCAGATCATCACCGGTGACGACAGCGCGGTCACGCACCGCATCGTCGACGATCTGTACAAGCGCCTGGTGCCGACCTTCGCCGCGTTTCGCACCGAACTCGCGCAAAAACGCCGCATGCTGTATATCGCGATCGGCCCGACCGCACTGCGCGATGCGCTGTCGCGGCGCTGCGATTGCGTCGTCATCTCGGCCTATACGTCCAGCCAGGTGTGGCGTGGCCTGACGGCGCGCCTGCCCAAGCCGCGCCGCGCGGCCATCACGGCGGTGTACGCCGAGCCGGCGCCGAACGACCAGATGCGCCTGGCCGAACTCCTGTACGGGCGCCCGGTGCGGGTGGGCGTGCTGCTTGGCCCCGACACTGCCTTCCTGCGCCCGGTGCTGCACGACGCTGCCGAGATCCAGATGTTCACGCCGGGCGACGACCTGAATCACACGCTGGGCAGCATGACGCGCGCTGAAACGCTGCTGGCGCTGCCCGACAGCGACATCTACAACGCCGAAAACGTGCGCAACATCCTGCTCTCGACCTACCGCCGCAAGCAGGGCGTGATCGGTTTTTCGGCCGACATGGTCAAGGTGGGCGCGCTGGCAACCACGTATTCCGAAGTCGAAGAAATCAACGCCCAGGTGGCCGAGATCACGGCCGATTTCGTGCGCACCGGCGAACTGCCCGCGCCGCAGTTCCCGCGCTACTTCCGCACGATCATCAATGAAGGCGTGGCCAGTTCGCTCGACCTGCGCCTGACAGACGCCGCGCGCAACTTCGCCCGGCCGGCACCGGTGCCGGCGGCGCGATGAACCTGCGTTTCTGGCGCGGCTGGGGTGTCGGACGGCGCATGGCCGTCATCACGATGCTGCCGGTGATCCTGCTGTTTACATCCTTCGTCTGGTACTCGTGGTACGCGCACCGCGCCCAGGTGGCCGAAGAACTGGCCGAGCGTGGCCGCATCCTGGCACGCGCGTTGTCCGAGACGTCCGAATACAACGTCATCTCGGGCAACCTGTCCGACCTGCGCCTGACCATCAATGGCCTGGTGCAGTCCGACCGCAGCATCTACCGCGTCGACGTCATCGACGGCAGCGGCCGCGCGGCCGTGCGCGTGGTGTCCGAATCGGCACTGGACGCCCAGTCCCACTATTACGAAGCACCGATCCGCAAGCAGGTCGTGTGGATCAACCTGTTCTCGGACAACGGCACGCCGCACGTGTCGGCGTCGAGCGATTCGCGTCCGCCCACGCTCACCACCGAAGTGGTGGGCTGGGTGCGGGTGACGATGTCGCCGGCGAACATGATGGCCAAGCAGACCGACCGCTTCCAGATCGAACTGTCGATGGCGGCGCTGGCGCTGGCCGCCAGCGGCATCCTGGCCTGGGTGCTGGCGCGCTCGCTGATCGTGCCGCTGCGCGAGGCGATCGGCACGCTGCGCCAGATCCGGGGCGGTAACTTCCGCGTCCATCCGCCGGTCACCACCGGCGGCGAGATCGGCGAGCTGCAATCGTCGATCGGCGAAATGTCGCTGGCGCTGGGCGAATCCAAGCGCGACCTCGAAAACAAGGTAGCCGAGCGCACGCGCGACCTGCTCGCCTCGCGCAACGAAGCGCTGCGCGCCGATGCCGACAAGCGCAAACTGATCCAGAAGGTGAATGAAATCATCGAGGACGAACGCAAGAGCATCGCGGTCGAGATCCACGACGAACTCAATGCGTCGCTGATCGCGGCGCGCCTCGAGGCGCAGGCGATCGGCCTGCTGGCGGCCAAGGCGCCTGCGGGTCCCGAGGTGGTGGAAATCAAGCGCAAGTCCGAAGCCATCACCAAGCTCGCGCTCGACCTGTACGCCAATGGCCGGCGCCTGGTGCGTCGCCTGCGGCCCGAAGTGCTCGATATGCTCGGCCTGCACGGCGCGGTCGAAGAGATGGTGCGCCACTACGACACCACGTCCGGCTGCCGCTTCGACCTGCACAGCGAAGGCGATTTCGCGCGCCTGTCGAACGAGCTGGCCATCTCGGCTTACCGCATCGTGCAGGAGGCGCTGTCGAACGTCATGAAGCACGCCGCGGCGCGCTCGGCGCACGTCAGCCTGCTGCTCGACGAAGGCAAGGGCATGCTGCGCATCCGCGTGGTCGACGATGGCGCCGGCTTCGACACGGCCAGCGCCTCAGAAGGCATCGGCATCATCGGCATGCGCGAGCGCGCCTACGCGCTGCACGGCACGATCGAGGTGCGCTCGAGCCCTGGCGAAGGCACCGATGTCGCCATCGCCCTGCCGTTGACGCTGGCGCCGCCGGCACCGACCGCGTCCACTGCGCCAGCCGCGACTACGCCTGCCACACCTCCCGGCGTCATCCTGTAAGCATCACCTTTATTAGCGAAGAACACCATGGCTACTGCACCCCTCACGCCCTACGAACAAGGCAACCTGAACCAGACCACCACCTGGGCGGACTGCATCGCCTGGTATCACGACCTCGCGCGCCAGTATCCGGCGGTGCTGCGCTTCGAACAGGTGGGCGTTTCCGATGCCGGCGTGCCGATCCACGCCGGCGTGGTCAGCAGCGACGGCGTGTTCGACCGCGCCGCAATCAAGGCCGCCGGGCGTGCGGTCTTCTTCAACAACAACGGCATCCACCCGGGCGAGCCGGAAGGCGTCGATGGCTGCATGGCGCTGGTGCGCGACTTTTGCCTCGAGCCTGAACGTTTGCATGCGCTGGGCACGACCGTATTCCTGTTCGTCCCGCTGTACAACGTCGACGGTGCCTTCAACCGCGCCGACACGTCGCGCGTGAACCAGGACGGGCCGGAGCAGTTTGGCTTCCGTGGCAACAGCCGCCACCTCGACCTGAACCGCGACTTCGTCAAGTGCGACACGTTGACGGCGCGTGTATTCAACGAACTGTTTACGGCCTGGGACCCGGACGTGATGGTCGACACCCACACGTCCAACGGCGCTGACTACAGCTACACGATGACGCTGATCCACACGCAGGCCGACAAGCTCGGTGGCGGCCTGGGCGAATTTTTGCGCGCCGAGATGCTGCCAGCGATGTACGCCGGGATGGACGCGCGCGGCTGGCCCACCTGCCCGTACGTGAACCCGGTGCAGGACAGCCCCGACCACGGCATCGCCGAATTCCTGGAAACCGCACGCTTCTCGACCGGCTACGCAGCGCTGCACCACACGATCGGCTTCATGCCCGAAACGCACATGCTCAAGCCGTTCCGGGACCGCTACGAATCGATGCGCGCGCTGGTCGACGTCGCACTGGCCTTCACCGTGCAGAATGCCCCGCGCATCCAGGCGCTGCGCCGCGCGGCCAAGGATGCGGGCCGCACGCAAGTCGAGTGGCCGGTGCGCTGGAAGATGGACGAAGCCAATCCGTCGAGCTTCCGTTTCAAAGGGTATGAAGCCAAGTACAAGAAGAGCGTGCTGGGCGACTATTCGCGCCTGTACTACGACCGCAGCAGCGTCTGGGAGCGCGACATCGCCTATTACAATCGCTTCCCGGTGGATGCGAGCGTGCCGGCGCCGCAGGCGTACGTGGTGCCGCAGCAGTGGCGCGAAGCGATCGAGCGCCTGGAGTGGAATGGCGTGCGCATGGAGCGCATCGACGCAGACCGCATGCAGCAGGTCGCGTACTACCAGATCGACAGCGTGGCCTCGCGCCCGACGGCGTACGAAGGCCACATGTTCCATGACGACGTGGTGCTCGAACGGCGTCACGCCAGCGTACAGCTGCGCGCCGGGGATGTTTTGGTGCCGCTGGACCAGGACAATGCGCGCTATGCGGTGGAAACGCTCGAACCGCTGGCGCACGACAGCTTCTTCCGCTGGGGCTTCTTCAACAGCGTGCTGGAAAAGAAGGAAGCGTATTCGGAGTATGTGTTCGAGGACGAGGCCGAGCGGCTGCTGGTGCAGGAACCAGAATTGGCGGCGAAGTTTGAACAGTGGAAGGGCGAACATCCGGCCCTGCTGACCAATCAGGAAGCGGTGCTCGACTTCATCTTCGCCAACTGCGCGCGCTACCGCGAGCCGGAATGGCGCCGGTATCCGGTGTTCATGATCGAGCGTTGAACAATACGGTGGACGGCCTGGCCGTCCACCGTACAGGTGTTACTTCGACGCTGCAATCCAGCGATCGACTTTTGCCTCCAGCACTGCCAGCGGCAGCGTGCCTTCATCCAGCACCACGCGGTGGAATGCCGGCAGGTTGAACTTGTCACCCAGTGCCGCCTGCGCGCGCTGACGCAGCTCCATGATTTTCAGGGCGCCGATCTTGTATGCCAGCGCCTGGCCCGGCATGACCATGTAGCGCTCGATCTGGGCGCGTGCTTCCAGTTCCGAGTAGCCCAGCGTCTCGCGGAAGTACGTGATCGACTGGTCGCGGCTCCAGCCCTTGGTGTGCATCCCGGTGTCGACCACCAGGCGCGCCGCGCGCAGCATCTCGTCGTTCAGGTGGCCGAAATAATCTTCCGGCTTGTCGAACAGGCCCATCTCCTTGCCCAGCGTTTCGGCGTACAACGCCCAGCCTTCGGTGAACGCCGTGTTGCCGCCAAACTTGCGGAAGTTCGGCAGGCCCAGTTCCTGGGTCAGCGCGATATGGAAGTGGTGGCCCGGCTGGCCTTCATGCAGGTACAGCGTGACCATGCCGGTGCTGCCGTACTTGGTCGGATCGTTCACTACCGACCAGAATACGCCGGGCCGCGAACCATCGGCCGCTGGTGACGAGTAATGGTCCGACGCCGTCTCGCGCGTCAGTTCCGGTTCCAGGCGCACTTCGAGCGGTGCCTTCGGCATCAGCGAGAACAGCTTTGGCAGCTTGGTGCGCACGTCGGCGTCGATCTTCTCGAACACCGCGATCACCTGCGCATCCGACGTGAACGGCTTGTACTTCGGCTGTTCCGACACCCAGCGCGGCAGGCCGGCTGCAGGGCCCGTGTAACCCATCTTCGGGCCGATCTTGCCGTACTCGCCCTGGATGCGCGCCACCTCTTTCTGGCCGATCTCATGGATCTGCTCGGGCGTCAGGCTCGTCGTGGTCATCGCTGCCACGCGTGCCTTGTACCACTCGGCGCCGTTCGGCAATGCGCCCCAGCCGGCCGTCGTGCGGGTGGCTGGCAGGTAGTCCTTCTCGACATACGTGGCCAGGCGCGCCAGCGCCGGATTGAGCTTGTCAGCGATCGTCTTGCGGTACGACGCCGTCAGCTTGGTCTTGTCGGCGCTTGAAAACCCCGCAGGCAGCGCCTTGATCGGGCTGTAGAAGATGCTGGCCTCGGGCGTGGCCGCGACCAGTGCCTTCAGTTGCGGCAGCAGCGACAGCATCGGCTCGCGCGGATGCACGACGCCGCGCTTGACGCCTTCGCGCATATTGGCGATCGCCTGGTCGATGTAGGCAACCATCTGGTCCAGGCGGCTCAGGTAATTGCGGTAATCCTGGGGCGTGGCGAGCGGCTGCGCGCCCTGGCCGCCGGCGTAGTTGGCCATGAAGACCGGCATGTTGAACATCTGGTCCACCGGCAGCAGGTGCTCGGGGAAGGCGCCCAGGCGCAGCGCGGTCTCGAGCTCGAACTTGACGATGTCATAGCTGGCCTGGTCACGCGGATTGAGACGCTCGCGCGGGATCGCGCCAAGGCGCTTCAGGTAGCCGCGGTACAGCGCAAACTGGGCATCGCGGTTTTTCGGCGCGATCGGCAGGCCAAGCTGGCCGTCAAAGCGGCCGTCGCCGGACTCGGTCGCCCAGACCGGCTCAAAGCGCGCGTAGGCGTCGTAGTACTCGTCGACCAGCTTGTTGATGGCCTTGCCGGCCTGGGTGTCGGCAGCCGACGCCGATGCTGGTGCGGAGGCTGTGACCGGCGCGGCGCCGGCACTTGCACACAGGAGCAGGGCGGCTGTGGCCAGCACGCCGGGTTTGAAGAATGGTTTCATCGTGATCGAGATCCTGGTAAAAAATCAGTAGCTGGCCAGCGGCGTGAGGGCGCCGTTCTTGAATGTGTACACCGTGACGGCCGTTTTCTTCAGATTGCCCTTGGGGTCATAGCCGTACATGCCGACCACGCCCTGGTAGCTGATCGTGTGCATCGCAACGCCAACGGCCTTCGCATCGACCGTTTTCGCCGACTGGATTGCCTGCGCGATGAACTTGGTCTGGTCATAGAACGAGGGCGCATACACGTCCGGCTCGCGGCCAAAGCGCTTCTTGTAGCCGGCCAGGAAGGCCGCGCCGCCCGGTTGCTTGGCGACGATCGCGCCGGCCTGCGCGCAGCGCACGTTCTCGCCGACGGCAGCGCCGCCGAGCCTTGCCATCTCGGGGCTGCACAGCGTGTCGCCGCCCAGCAGCGGCACGTTCAGGCCGAGCTGCTTCATCTGGCGCACCATCGGCGCGGCCTGCGGGGCGTAGCCGCCGTAGAAGATCGCATCGACCTTCTTGGCGCGCAGCGCAGTCAGGATCGCGGCGAAGTCGCTCGCCTTGTCGTTGGTGAACTCGTGGCCGGCGACCTTGATGCCGGCCAGCTGCGCCTGGCGTTTGAATTCCATCGCGATGCCCTGGCCGAACGCCGTGCGATCGTCGATCACGCCGATGTTCTTGATCTTGAGTTCCTTGGCTGCGTAGCCGGCGACCGAGGCGCCCACCTGCGTGTCGCTCGCGACGATGCGAAACACGGTGGGGTAACCGCTGGCGGTGATCTTGGGATTGGTGCCCACCGTCGACATCAGGATGCCGCTGTCGTTGTAGACGCGCGAGGCCGGAATCGCCACGCCCGAGTTGTACGGGCCAAGCACAAACTTGACGCCGGCGTCGGCAAATTTCTGGGCCACGGTCACGCCCTGCTTCGGGTCGCCCGCGTCGTCTTCGGATTGCAGCACGAAGCGCAGCACGTTGGCGCCGACCTGGATCTTCTGTGCGTTGAGCTCTTCGATGGCCATGCGCACGCCGTTTTCATTGTCCTTGCCGGCAAACGCATTGGCGCCCGACAGCGGACCGCTAACGCCGATCTTGACGACCTGCTCGGCAGCGTGCGCGTGCACGCCGATGGTGGCCATCAGTGCGGCCAGCGCCAGCGGCGCCATGGTGATTTTCGATGGCATTGACTCAGTCTCCCGTTGATGTGGACGGGCGCCATCATCGCACGATTCACGCACCCGGCGAAAGCGCACAACGCCTGTAAAGACTCAGGTCGGCGTGCCGTGCGAGATCAGTTCGAGGGGCAGGGCGGTCGTGGATTTGATCTGCTCCATCGAGAACGCCGACGAGACGCCGGTCAGGCGCGCGGTCTTGATCAGCTTCTTGTAGAAGCGGTCGTAGCCGGCGATATCGGTGGTGACGACCTTGAGCAGGTAATCGACGTCGCCACTCATGCGATGAAATTCCAGCACTTCGGGCAGTGCAATCACGGCGGCAGCAAAGCGTGCCAGCCATTTTTCATCGTGCTCGGGGGTCTTGACGCTGACAAACACGGTGACCGGCAAGCCGACCTTCTCGCGATTGACGATGGAAACGCGGCTTTCGATGAAGCCTTCTTCTTCGAGGCGCTTGACGCGTTTCCAGCACGGTGTGCTGGACAACCCAACCTTTTCGCTCAGGCCCGAAATGGACAAGGTGGCATCCGCCTGCAGGGCAGCAAGGATCGCACAATCAAACTTGTCGAGTGAATTCATATTCCGCATTGCTGATTATAAGAATAATTATCCTACTGTTTGATCGGAAACCAGAGAGTTTGGAACGTATTGACCGTCTTTAGCCCGTACCATATTACTGGACAATAACATGTTGTGCGACACCTTTTTTATATTTTTGGCACCTATTCATGCAGACCGAAATCTACCTCGATACCAATGCGACGTCACCGGTATTGCCGGCCGCGGCAGCCGCCGCCATGGCCGCCATGCAGGACGGCTTCGGCAATCCGAGCAGCAGCCATGCGACGGGCCTGCGCGCCCGGGCACTGCGCGAGAGCGTGCGCGCCAACGCGGGCCGCGTGGTCGGCGCGGGTGATGGCCGGCTGATGTTCAACAGCGGCGCCACCGAAGGCATTCAGACGGCCGTGCTGTCGGCCCTGTGCGCAGTGCGTGAGCGGCGCGCGCGCGGTGAAGCCTGCGGCGATATCGTCCTGATTGGCGCGACCGAGCACAAGGCGGTGCCTGAAAGCCTGGCGCACTGGAACCGCCTGCTCGGCACGGGCCTGGAGCTGCGCGTGCTGCCGGTCGATGGCGATGGCCGCCACCGGCTCGACGTGCTGCGCGCATTGGCACCGCGCGTGGCGCTGGTGTGCACGATGGCAGCGAACAATGAAACGGGTGTGGTGTCCGACCTGCCCGGTATCGAAGCCGTGTTGCGTGAGGCCGGGAGCGATGCCGGCAGCGACGCCCTGTGGTTGGTCGATTGCGTGCAGGCGCTGGGCAAGCTCCCGCTCGACCTGGCCGCCAGCCGCATTGACTACGCGCCGTTCTCGGGGCACAAGCTGTATGCGCCGAAAGGCATCGGCATGCTGTACGTGCGCCGCGGCGCGCCGTACACGCCGCTGATGTGCGGCGGCGGGCAGGAAGATGGCCAGCGTTCCGGCACCGAAAACATGGCCGGCATCGCGGCGCTGGGCGCCGTGTTCTCGGCGCTGGAGCGGGGGGACACATTCCGCGACGGCGCCGCGCTGCTGGCGTGCCGCGCACGTCTGGTGGAGGCGCTCGAAGGGGCCTTGCCCGGCATCGTGTTCAATGCGCCCCTGGCGCTATCGCTTCCCACGACCATCAATTTTTCGGTGCCGGATGTAGCCAGCGCCACGCTGCTCGACCTGTTCGATGCCGCCGGCATGCGTGTCAGCGCCGGCTCGGCGTGTTCGGCCGGGAAGGCCGGGTCGAGCTACGTGCTCGATGCGATGGGCGTGCCGGCCTGGCGCAGCGCGGCGGCGGTGCGCCTGTCGTTTGGCGCGCTGTTTGATGACGCCTCGCTCGACCTGGCCTGCGAGCGCATCGCGCGCTGCGGCGCTGCGCTGGCGGTGCCGATGCCTGTGGCAGGCGCCGAGCCGGTGCACGAGGACGCCATTGACAGCACAATGCTGGTGCCCGCCGCTGCCGCCCGCGACTGGCTCGCTGCGCATCCGGACGCGATCGTGATCGACGTGCGCAACCTGCGCGAACACAGCGTCGCGGGCGCTGTCAGTCTGCATGGCCGCGCGGTACGCAACGTGCCGCTGGCATGCGTTGCCGACGAGGCGCCGCAGTGGCTGGGCGCGACGGCGCCGTTGCTGTTCGTCTGCCGTAGCGGCGCACGCAGCGCCCGCGCGGCGCAAGCCGTGCGCGCCATGGGCCATCCGGGTGCCTGGTCACTGGTGGGCGGATTCGCGCTCGCTATCTGATCTCGGGTAGCATGGCACTGATGTCCGCGCATCGGAGGGGTGTGTTCGTCAGCGCACAGTAATGACGGGGGTCTTTGCCTAGCATGGGATCAGCCGTGCGCGCCCAGCGTTTCCTGCCCTGATCCGTCCCGGACGCCACTGTGCTCCAGCGGCCTGCTGCGCACGCTCAGTCCCGAGGCCCCGTTGAACGTCAAGAACCACAACCTCCCCGCCGGGCAGCGCACGCCGCATGATGCGGCGCGTGCAACCGGCGACGATGCGCCATGGCGCGCAGCACCTTCCGGCGCGCTCCAGCGCGCGGAACACGCACGCCAGTTGGCGGCGCGCCACGTACTGCAACCCACCACCGCCGGCAAGGGCGGCGCCAAGGCCCTGCGCGCTCTGCTGGCGACGAACGCCGACGCTATCGCCGCTTCGTGCGACGCGCTCGACCAGGCCGCGCGTACTGGCTTTGCGCTGCCGCCTGCCGGCGCGCGCCTGCTCGACCAGCACCACCTGCTCGACGCCCAGGTGCGCCTGACGCGCGCCGGCTTGCAGCCTGGCGCTGCGGTCCTGCCGACACTGGCGCCGGATGGCGCCGTGCGCGCCTGGCGCCTGGTGCTCGATGTGGTCGCGCATGGCGATGGCCGCATCGATGCCGAGGAACTGGCGCTGTTCGTAAGTGCATACCAGGAAAGCGCGCTGCTGCGCATCGCCGAACTCGACGCGCTGCCGGCGCTGCTGCGCCTGGCCTTGATCGACAACCTGCGGCGCCTGGCCGCGCGCGCGGCGCGTGCCTGCGCCGCGCATGAACAGGCCGCCGGGTGGGCCGTGCGCCTGCTGGACACGGCCGAGACGCGGCCCGGTGACCTGATCCTGCTGGTGGCCGACATGATGCGCAGCGTCGAGGCCAACGACAGCTTCATCGCCGAACTGGCGCGGCGCCTGCATGGCCGCGGCGGCGCCGTGACCCAGGTCCTGGACTGGCTCGACGCGCGCCTGGCCGATGCCGATACCAGCATCGCGCAGCACACGCAGCGCGAACACAGCGAACAGGCCGAGGATGCCATCTCGGCCGGCAACACGCTGGCCAGTCTGCGCCTGCTTGGCGGGATCGACTGGCGCGCCTTCGCCGAGACGCATGGCGCGGTCGACGCGCTGCTGCGCACCGACCCGGATGGCAGTTACGCCGCCATGGATGGCGCCACGCGCGACAGCTACCGGCACGCGATTGCGCGCCGTGCCCGCGCCAGCAAGGTCGACGAGGTCGAGATTGCGCGCGACGCGCTGACGCTGGCCGGCACGCACCGCGCGCCGGGCGAAGGTGGCCTGGACGTGCGCACGCGCCACGTGGGCCACTACCTGCCGGCCCTGGCAAACAGAGCGCCGGTTGCTGCCCGCATTGGCGCGACCGCCGTCCTGATGCTGCTGGTGACAGCCGCGATCCTCGTTCACGCGCGCCAGGGCGATGCCAGCGCGTGGTTGCTGGCGCTGATTGGCCTGCTGGCGCTGCCCGGCGCGAGCGCCTTGTCGCTGTCTCTGGTGCGCATGATGGAACGCTGGCGCACCCTGCCTGCCACCATGCCGCGCATGGATTTCAGCGCCGGCATCCCGGATGCATGCCGGACCGTCGTCGCTGTCTGCGCGCAAGCGGGCGACGCTGCCGCGATCGAACGGCTGCGCGCAGAACTCGAAGTACGCTATCTCGGCAACCGCGACCCGAACCTGCGCTTTTGCCTGCTGCTCGACTTGCCCGATGCCGCCAGCGCAACGCTGCCGGCGGACGACGCCTTGCTGGCGCAGGCCAGCGCCGCCATCGATGCATTGAATGCGCGGTATGGCCATGCTGACGCCGGGCCGTTCATGCTGCTGGTGCGGCCGCGCACCTGGAGCGTCGACCAGCAAGCCTGGATCGGCCAGGAGCGCCAGCGTGGCCAGATCGCCGACCTGAACGCCTGGCTGTGCGGTGCGCGCGAGCGCTTCCTGCTCGCTGCCGGCAACACCGGCGCTGGCGCCGCAATGCGCTATGTGATTGCACTGGACGCCAACGCCAGCCTGCCGCGCGACGCCGCGCGCAGCCTGGTAGCCGCAATGGCGCATCCATTGCACCAGCCGGTGCAGGACGACAGCGGCCGTGTGCTCGAAGGGCACGGCATGTTGCTGCCCGCACGCGGCCCTGCGTCACCGGGCCATCGCGCGCCGCGCTTTGCCCGCATGGGCGGGGCTGTGCAGGCCGCGCACCACGGCTGGGTCGTGATTCACGACGTCGATGCCTGGCGCCGTGCCTGCGGCGATGTTCTGCACGACGACGGCCGCGCCTTGCCCGGCCCCGTCGAGCGGGACCGCCTGCGCGCCGGGCGCGTGGCAGACGTGCGCGTGGATGCGCTGCGCGCGCCCACATATGGTGAATACATGCTGCGCCGGCACCGCGCCGTGCGCGCGGCCTGGCAATCGGCACATCGCCTCGGCCGTGGCCCCGATGGCCTCAAGCACGCGCATGCACGCTGGACGCTGTTCGACGCGCTGCGCGCCAGCCTGGTCGCACCGGCGTCGCTTGCGCTGCTGATCCTGTGCTGGAGCCTGCTGGCCGCGCCCGTGTTCTGGACCGCAGCGGTGCTGGGGATCGTGTTCGTGCCGGCGCTGGTCGGCATGCTGGTGGCGCTGGGAGACCGGCCACTCGACGCACCATGGCGCCAGCACCTTGATGGCTGGGTGCGTGGCGCCCGCGTGACGCTCACGCGCAGCGCCTTGTGGGCGGCCTTCCTGCCGCACGCAGCACTGGTCGATGCCCATGCCCTGGTGCGTGGGCTGTGGCGCCGGCATGTGACGCAGCGCGGTCTGCTCGATACGCAAGCGGGGGCAGCGCCTGGCCGCTCGCTGGAAATCAACGGCCGCGCCATGTGGTTCCCGCCGCTGCTGGCGATGGCCACCGCGATGCTGGTGAGCTTTGCCAACCCCTACGCCGTATTCGCCACGGCGCCGCTGCTGCTGGTGTGGTTCCTGTCGCCGGTGCTGGCCTGGTGGACGAGCCAGGTGACCCGCCGCAGCGTGCGCCTCGCGCCGGCGCAGGACGGGTTCCTGCGCGCTCTGGCGCGCCGCACCTGGGGCTTCTTCGAACACCATGGCGTCGCTGGCCATGGCCTGGCGCCGCACGCCGTGCTCGAACACCCCGAGCCGGCCATCGATGCACGTGTCTCGCCCGATGGCATTGGCCTTGGCTTGCTGGCCACACTGAGTGCGCGCGACTTCGGCTTTCTGCCGCTGGGCGGCCTGCTGGAACGCAGTGAGCGCACGTTCGCCTCGCTGGCGCTGCTCGAACGGTGGAACGGGCATTTGCTGCACTGGTATGACGGCGCCACGCTGGCGCCGCTCGAGCCGCACCATGTCGATACCGCGGCCAGCGGCAGCCTGGTGCTGGCGCTGCGCACCTTCGCCGTCGGCATGGACGAACTGCTTGATCAGCCGATCACCGGTGCGTCGCCGGACGGCATCCGCGCCACGTTGCTGGTTGTGCGCGAGCATGCGCACGATGCGCCGGCCTCATTCGTCAATGCCCTGGACGAGATGGAGGGCGCGCTGGCGCCCGAACGCTGTCGCGCCCTCGATACGCTGCCGGGCCTGGCCGACTGTCTGCGCCTGGCACTGGCCAATGCCGAACGCCTGACGGCCAGTCTGCCGGATGACATGGATCCGGCGCTGGTCGCCTGGGTCGAGCGTCTGCTTGCCAATTGCACCGCGCAGCTGGACGACCTGTATGCGCTGGCACCGTGGATGCGTGCAGTCCAGGAATACGTCCTCGAGGCCAGCCTGACCCGCATCCCGACGCTGCGCGAACTGGCGCAGCTCGGCGCGCCGGCGACGGGCGGCGCTGGCCTGGCTGCGTTGGTGGATGCGGGCCGCGCTTGCGCGCAGGAGCGCATCGAACGGCTGGCCGCACTGGCCGATGCCGCCCGTGATGCCGCGCGCATGGACTTCGGCGCATTGGTCGATCCCGCCACTGGCCAGCTGGCGACCGGCTACGATGTGCGCGACAAACGACTGGATCGTGACAGTTGCGATTTGCTGGCCGCCGCATCGCGCATGGCCAGTTTTGCCGCCGTGGCCCAGGACCAGCTGCCGCAGCAGCACTGGTGGTCGCTCGGCCGCCCGCTGCGCATGGCGGGTGCCAATACGCTGCTGCTCTCGCGCCGTGGTGCCATGGCCGACCTCCTGGCGCCGCAACTCTGGATGCCGGGCTGGCGCGACACGCTGCTCGATAGCGCCGCCCGCACCCTGGTGCGCGCCCAGGTTGCGCACGCCAAAGCCAGGGACGTGCTGTGGGGCTTTTCGTCATCCCGCTGCAATGCCGTGGACGCCGCCGCGCGCTATCGCTCCCGCCAGTTCGGCTTGCCCGCCGCAGCGCTGCAGCGACTGCGCGATGACGACCTGGTGGCGGCGCCGTATGCCGCTGCGCTGGCGCTGGGCGTGACGCCGGGCCTGGCCAGCAGCAACCTGCGCGCCTTCGTGGCGCAAGGCATGCTGGGCGAGCTTGGTTTGTACGAGTCGCTCGACTACGCGCCGGCGCGCCTGCCGCAGGGCGAGCGTCAGGTCGTCGTGCGCGCCTATGCCGCGCACCATCAGGCGATGACGCTGCTGGCGCTGGCCCGCCATCTGCTGGGCGAGCCGATGCAGCGCCGCTTCTGCCGCGATCCCGAATTCCGGGCCGCGCTGCCATTGCTGCAAGAAGCAGTGCCGGTCTCCGGCGCTGCCCCCGAACGCCGTTACACCGGCGCAGCCACCGCCAGCCAGGACGTGACCGCGCGCCCGTATGCCCGCGTGATCGGCAGCGAGCCCCCGGCGCTGCCCGAAGTCCAGTTGCTGTCCAATGGCCGCTATCACCTGGTCGTGGCCAGCGATGGCACTGGCGCCAGCCGCTGGGATGACAAACAGATCACCCGCACCGGCATTGGCGAAACCGGTTTGACCTGCCATGTACGCGACGTCGCATCCGGCCAGGTCTGGCCAGGCTTTTTGCCAGAGAGCGAGCGCGAAACGGTGTTCTCCGAAGGGCGGGCCAGCGTGCGCTGCCTGGACAACGGGTTGGCCATGCACACCGATATCGTGGTGGCGCCGGACGACGACGTCGAGCTGCGCCGCATCCGCATCGTCAATCATGGCCTGCAGCCGCTGACGCTGGAACTGACCAGCAGCGTGGCGCTGGCCGGACCGGCGCTCGAGCCAGGGGGCCGCAGCCATGTGATGATCGAATTCGATGCCACCAACGACAGCCTGCTGTGCGTCACCGCGGCCGACGCGCCGGTTGTCATGCACCGCATGGCAGTGCGCGACATCGCGCCTGCCGTCACGCTGGAGACAGACCGCGCACGCTTCATCGGGCGCGGCCACGATCTGCGCGCACCGCGGGCGATCGGCGCCGGCGGCGCGTTGTCCGGCCTGATGCCCGAACCGGACGAACCGCTGCTGGCCTTGCGCCGTACGGTTACGCTGGCGCCGCAGCAAGAAATCACCGTCGACCTGGTGCTGGGCGTTGCCGCCAGCCGGGCGATGGCGCGCGAACTGGCGGCCCGCTACAGTGCCGGCCATGCAGTCGACCGCGCGATCGACGCGGCCTGGACCCAGGCCCAGGCCTTCCTGCGCCGCATGGACGTGAGCGAAGCCGATGCACAGCTGTGCAACCGCCTGGCCGGCTGCCTGCTGCAGCCGGTACCGGCGCTGCGCGCCGACCCGGCCGTCATCGCGCGCAATGCACGCGGCCGCGCCGACCTGCTGGCCTGCGGCATCGACGGCGTGCAGCCGGTGTTGCTGCTTCAGCTGGCGGACGGCCCGGATACGGGCCTGGCGCGCCAGGTGCTGCAGGCGCATACCTACTGGCGCAACCGCGGTTTCGCGGTCGACCTGTTGGTGCTGTGCGACAGCCGCGCCGTGCGCGAGGGGGTGATGACGTTGGCCATGGCCCTGGTCGATCCGGACAGTTTCGATGCACCGGGCGGCGTGCACCTGTTCCTGCGCGAAGACGTCGCGCAGGAAGACCGCATCCTGCTGCGCTCGAGCGCAAGCGCGCTGCTGCTGTCCGGCCGCGGCGATCTCGCCGACCAGTTGCGCCGCGCCGCGCGGCCCGGCGTCGCCTTGCCGTCGCCACTCGTGGCCGGCGCGACCACGCCCTGGATGACGGAAGCATTGTTCACCGTGCAGCCAGAACGCCTGTTCGACAATGGCATCGGCGGCTTCACGCCGGATGGCTGCGAGTACGAGGTGCGCAGCAGCGCAGCCGTGCCGGTGCCGCAGGCGCCCTGGGCCAACCTGCTGGCCAACCCCGGCTTCGGATCGGTGGTCTCGGAACGGGGCCATGCGGTCACCTGGAGCGGAACCCGCGCTGCGCGCCTGAGCGCCGGCAGCGACGATGTCGCACCGCAGGATGGCGAAGCGTTCTACCTGCGCGACGAGGACAGCGGCGCATTCTGGTCGCCCACGCCGTGGCCGGCGCCATCGGCAGAACCGTATGTCACCCGCCATGGTGTCGGTTACACCGTGTTCGAGCACGGCGCGCACGGCATCCATTCTGCGCTGCGCTGCTTCGTGGCGCCGGATGCACCCATCAAATACAGCGTGCTCCGGCTGCGCAACGACAGCGATGCACCACGCCGCCTGAGCGTAACGGGCTTCGTCGCGTGGCAGCTCGATACCATCGACGCCACACCCGGCCTGCAGATCGTCACCGGCATCGATCTGGCCAGCGGCGCGCTGTTCGCGCGCAATGCATTCAGCGACGACTTCCGCGACCAGGTGGGGTTCTTCCATGTCGACGCCGAAGACGTCGCCGCGACCTGCGACCGCGACGAATTCATCGGCCGTCAGGGCAGCATCGCGCAACCGGCGGCACTGGGGCGCAGCAGCCTGTCCGGCGCCAGTGGGGCAGGGCGCGCACCGTGTGCGGCCTTGCAGGTGCCGGTCACGCTGGCGCCAGGCGAAGAGCGCGAACTGGTGTTCGTGCTGGGCGTGGCCGGTCCCGGCACGCTCGACGCCAGCCGCGAGGTGCAACTGCACGGTGGCGCGCGCGCCGCCGCCGCCGCGTGGGAGCGCCTGGGCAACTGGTGGGATGGCACGCTGGGCGCGGTCGAACTGCACTCGCCCGACGCGTCGCTCGACCTGCGCGTGAACACCTGGCTGCCATACCAGGCGATCAGCGCGGCGTGGGGCGAGCGTTGTCCTGCCACACGCCTGCAGTCGCTGCTGGCCAGCGTGCATGCCCGGCCCGAACTGCTGCGCGACGCATTGCTGCAGGCAGCGCGCGACTTCGCCACGGCGCAGTCCACGTTGCCGCCGCCCGCGGTCGACGACTTCCTGTGGCTGCCGTATGCGCTGACGCACTACCTGGCCGTGACTGGAGACGACGCGCTGCCGGCCGCGCTTCCATTCGGCGCCGATCATGGCGAGGCAACACGGCTGGCCGCCGGGGACGATCTGTACCAGCACTGCGTGCACGGCCTGCGCGGCTGCCTGCGTTTCGGCCAGCGCGGCCTGCCGCTGGCGGCGGCGCGCCTGCACGACGACGATGTGACGGGGCGTGTCGAAAGCGTGCGCACGGGCTTTTTCATGGCGACCGTGCTGCAGCGCTTCGCCGAGGTGGCCGACCGGCGCGGCGACTTCGGTTTTGCCACCACCTGCCGCGGCGCCGCGCTGGCGCTCAGGGCGCAGTGCGAAGAACATGGCTGGGACGGCGACTGGTACCGCTGGACGTGGCTCGACAGCCGCAATGCGCTTGGCTCGATTGCCAACGCCGCCTGCCGCGTCGAGTTGTCGACGCAGGGCTGGGCGGTGCAGGCCGACGCCGAACACGGTGCGGCCGCGCTGCGCGCTGCAGCGCTGCGTCTGGTCGACGAGGCGCACGGCGTCACGCTGCTGTGCGATCCGGCGGTCGACGGCCACTGGAGCGAGCGCGTGGTGGCCAGCCCCGGCCAGGACCACGGCGCCGTCGCGCTGGCGGCGACGGGTTTTGCACGGCTGGGCGACGCCGGCCGCGCGTGGCAGCTGGCCGGCATGCTCGATCCACTCGCACCCGCGCCGGACCGTACGGCCGATGGCAGCGCGCCGCCATACTTCCTCGCGGGCGGCGTGCGCACGGTCGCGCCGCACATCGGCCGCGCCATCGGTGGCTTGCACACCGCCTCGGCCGGGGCCACCTGGCTGCTGGCGATCGAAGCGCTGCTGGGCGTGGAGCGCAACGGTGCGCGCCTGCACCTGACGCCGCACCTGGCGCCGGGCTGGAAAGGCTTCAGCCTGCGCTACCGCTATCACAGCGCGTTCTACGAGATCACGGTGCATGCGGGTGACGGGATGGAAGGCCTGCTGCTCGATGGTCAGCCATGTCCTGACTGGACATTCGAACTGCAGGATGACCGGCGCGATCATCGGGTGGAATTGTGGATCGCGGGTACGCCGGCTGGCGCCTAGGGTGCCTAGCGCGGCTGGCGTTGGGCGGCGCACGGCCCTGGCTGCGCCGGGCGTGGCGGCCCAGCCACAGCCTGCGCCGAAATCGGCGGGCGTGCTGGCCGGCTGCGCAGCACGCATCGGCAGGCGCTATATAATTCGGGAACGGTCCGCGAACGCCGCTGATCTTCTCTTATTGACCACCGATCGCGCTTGCCGCGCCCGGTCCTGACACTGACACTGCATGACACTAGCCACTGACCAGAATGTTGACCGCCACGGTATTTCTCCTACCGGTTTGCAATTCATTTCCATCCGCGACGCCGTCATGGATCGCTGGGAACGGGAAGTGCGCGCGCGCGTCGAAGGCGCCCAGAATCTGCTGCGGCCCGTGTTGACCAACACGCTGCCGGCTTTTTTCGACAATATCGCTGAAGCCCTGAGCCCGGACCACCCGCGCACGCAGGCGGTGAGCGGCAACAATTCGGCCAGTGTCCATGGGACCGAGCGCGCCCGCATGACGCCGTTCGGCCCCGATCAGGTGGTCCACGAATACCAGATCCTGCGCGAGTCGATTGCGGTCGTGGCCAAGGGCAGGGTGTCCCTGGACGACGAGCACTGGCGCATCATCGACGCGTCGATCAATGCCGCCATGCGCGAGGCGGTGCGTTCGTTCACGCAGATCCACGAAGATCTGCGGCACAAGATGGCGGCCGCTCTGTCGCACGACATGCGCACGCCGTTGTCGGTGGTCGCGCATGGCGCGCAGCTCATGACCATGACGTCCGACTGGGCGCAGGTAAAGAACGTCGCCGCCCGCATCGGCGCCAACGCCGACCGGCTCAACGAGATGATGGCCGAACTGCTCGACGCCCTGACGTTCCAGGGCGCGGCGAAGATCCCGCTGCACCTGTCGCACTTCGATATCCTGGGGCTGACGCGCGAACTGGGCGAGCAATATGCGCATGGCCAGCATGGCACGCAGGTCGTCGTCGATGTGGCCGGCGAGCCGGTCACCGGCCACTGGTGCCGCGCTTCGCTCTGGCGCGCGCTGGAAAACCTGGTCAACAATGCGATCAAGTATGGCGACGGCGGCACCGTCACCATCATGGCGCACCAGACGCGCGGGCGCCTGATGCTGAGCGTTCACAACGAAGGCAATGCGATTCCCGAAGAGCAGCACAACCGGATCTTCGAGTACCTGCGCCGCGAAACGGGGCCGTTCTCGGCCACGGGCTGGGGCATCGGCCTGCCGTTCGTCAAGGCCGTGGGCGAAAGCCACGGCGGTAGTGTATCGGTCGACAGCTCTCCTGAGCTGGGCACCACGTTCCTGATCGACATCCCTGTCGACTGCCGCCCGTTTGTCGGTGACGGCGCCCAGTGCGCCGCGTCGGCCTGATGCCGCGGCAGGGCGCGCTCAGCGGGTGACCGTCACCGCGCCGAGCAGCGCCCGGACGGCGCCGAGGCTCGGTGCCTGCATCCTGCCCAACCGGCATGCGGCGCCTCCTGCCGCCACCGCGAATGCCATGTGAGCGTTCATGTCCGCCGCGGGCGACTGCTGCAGCGAATAAATCAGCCCGGCCATTGCTGCCTCACCTGCGCCTACCGCGCCTACCGCATCCACCGTCGGCGCCTGCGCATGCCACGTCTGCACGCCGTGATACAGCGACGCGCCGCCATCCCTGCGCGTGAGCAGCACCAGCGCCGCTGGATTACGCGCGCGCAGGCGACCCAGCGAGCCTAACGTGTCGTGGCTGCGAAACAGCGCGCGCAGGTCGTCGTCGGTTACCTTGATCACGTCGGCCAGCTCGCTCATGCGCCGCAGTGTCGCGTCGTATGCGGGCCCCATCAGGTCATGCCAGTGCGGGTCATAGCTGATGCGCAGCCCGTGCGCTTTCGCCTGTTCTGCCAATCCGATCAGCGTGAGGTCGAGCGGTCCGCGCGCCAGGCTGATGCTGCCGACGTGCAGCCACTGCACCTGTTGCTGCCAACCGGGCGGCATGCCGGTCGGGTCGAACAGCAGGTCCGCCGGGTCGTCGTGAGGCGTGCCGGCCCGCTGCAGGTAGCGCAGGTCCAGCCCCGCCGCTGCACTGGCGTGCCACAGCGCATCGCCAGCCACACAGCGGCGGATGGTGCCGGCGAAACCGCTGGCCACGCCCAGCGCCGCCAAGGCACACGCCACGTTCCAGGTCGGGCCGCCGGCGTGGCTGCGCCTTGGGTCGCCGTCCCGGCGCAACCGGCCGGCCAGCGCCTCGCCCGCGCAGACAATGGCCGCAGGCGCGGTCATCGCGCCTCGCCGGTGCTGCTCGCGCGGACCATCAGCCGTAGCGTAAGGGTCTGTTCGAGGCCTGACGTGGCAGATTTGTCGAGCAACAGGTCTACGCCCATCCGGCCCAGCAGATCCTTGTCGATGTTGATGCTCGAAAGTGGCGGGGTCGCGGTGGCGGCAGCGCTGATGTCGTCGAAGCCGACGATGGCGATGTCGTGCGGGACCTGCAGGCCGCGCGCCAGGCAGTGGCGCATCGCTGCCAGCGCCGCGCTGTCGTTGTAGCAGAACAGCGCATCGGGCTGCGGTGTGCGTGCGAGCAGGGCGTCGACCGCGCCGTGCAGATTGTCCTGCGTGTCGCCGATGCTGGGCAGCTGGATTTCAAGATCGGGATCGGCCAGCATGTGCGCCTCGAACAGGGCCTTGCGAAAGCCCCGGTAGCGCTCGAGGATGCTGTGGTGCGACAGTGGGCCGGTGAGCATGGCGATGCGGCGGCGCCCCAGCGCGATCAGGTGGCGCGTGGCCAGGTAGCCGCCCAGCGCATGGTCGGGATTGACCGAGCGGTAACCGGGCAGGCGCATGTCGAGCAGCACCAGGCGCTTGCCGGTGTCGCGCAGCGCGGCCACCAGTTCCGGCTCAAAAAAGCCGGCGCACAGCAAGGCGTCGGGCTGGTGCAGGCGCACCAGATCCAGCACCGGCTCGGTCGGCCCGACCACGACGAACGAGAGCGCGATGCCGCGCTTGCGGCAGGCATCCTCGGCGCCGTGCAGCACCGGCAGGTAGAACGGGCTGGCCGATTGCGTGTTGTGCTGACGGTGCAGCAAAAAGGTGACGCGCCGGATCTCGCCCGGGCGCAGATTGCCGGCGTCATGTCCCTGCACGCGCGCGACCGTGCCGATCGAGTCGCCGGTGGTGTGCGCGATGTCGCGAATCGGCATCGACGGCGCCGGTCAGTACGCGGTCTGCGTGTACGGGCGCGCGTCTTTCGCCAAGCCCCATTTCTTGTTCGGCGTGGCCTGCATCGTGAATACCAGCTCGCCGCCGGCTGTGATGTCCTGGTGACGCAGGAAGGTGCGCGCGAGCGGCTTGCCGTTCAGTGTCACGCGTCCGACATAGCCATTGGTGGCCGACAGGTTCTCGGCGCGCACGGTGAAGCGTTTCCCGTTCGGCAGGTTCAGCGTCGCCTTGTCGAGGAACGGGCGGCCGATCACGTACTCGTTGCTGCCCGGGGCAACCGGATAAAAACCCAGCGCCGTGAACGCGAACCAGGCCGACATCTGGCCCAGGTCATCGTTGCCCGACAGGCCATCGGGCTTGTCGCTGTATTGCGTGGCCATGATATTGGCTAGGCGTTCCTGCGTGCGCCACGGCGCGCCGGCATAGTTGTACAGGTACGCCACGTGGTGCGACGGCTCGTTGCCGTGGGCGTAGTGGCCGATCAGGCCCGAGATGTCTTCCATGTGCGCGTACAGGTTCTCGTCGACCTTGGCGTCGAAGACCTCGTCCATCTTGGCCACGAGCTGTGCGTCGCCGCCCAGGAAGCCGATCAGGCCCGCGTTATCGTGTGGCATGTACCAGGAATACTGCCACGCGCTGCCCTCGGTGTAGTCGCTGCCGAAGTTCGACTGCGCCGGATCGAACGGGGTGCGGAATTCACCGCTGGATTTGCGGGCGCGGATGAAGCCCGTGTCCTTGTCGAACACGTTGCGGTAGTTCTGGGCGCGCCGGTAGTAGCGCGCGGCGACGTCTTTCTTGCCCATCTTCTCGGCCATGCGCGCGATGGTCCAGTCGTCGTACGCGTATTCGACGGTCTTGGAGGCCGCTTCCTTTTCCAGGTCGATCGGCACGTAGCCCAGCTTCATGTAGTGTTCCAGCCCGCCGTACGGGCCGTATTCGGCGCTGGCGGTCATCGCGGCCAGGGCCTTGTCGGCGTCGAAGCCGCGGATGCCCTTCATGTAGGCGTCGGCGATCACGGGCACCGCGTGGTAGCCGATCATGGTCCAGGTTTCCAGGCCGTGGAACTGCCACACCGGCAGCACGCCGTAGGGGCTATGCTGCTGCGAGGCGATCAGCGAGTTGACGAAGTCGGCGCTGCGCTGTTCGGGCGCGACGAGCGTGAGCAGCGGGTGCAGTGCGCGGTAGGTGTCCCACAGCGAGAACGTTGAGTGGAAGCGGAAGTCCCTGGCCTTGTGCACCGCGTTGTCCGGGCCGCGGTAGCTGCCATCGAGGTCCATGAACAGCGACGGCGCCAGCATCGTGTGGTACAGCGCCGTGTAGAACTGCGTGCGCATCGGCGCCGGGGCCTCGACCTTGACCGCGCCCAGCGCCTCGTCCCAGGCCTTGCCGGCGCGGCGGCGCTCGGCGTCGAAATCCCAACCCGGCATCTCGGCCAGGTTGGCAATCGCATTGTCTTCGCTGACGGGCGAGAGCGCGACCTTCACCAGGAGGGTGCCGTCGGCCGGTACGCCGAAACTGAAGTCGCCCATCAGCGCCTTGCCTTCGACCAGCGCGCGGTCGCCCGGCGTCTTGCCCGGCTGGGCAAAGCCCTTGTACTCAACGGCTTCTTCGCGATTGAGCAGCTGGCGCGTGTCGATCGGACGCGAGAACCGGATCGCGAAGTACAGCTGGCGGCCCGGCGCCCAGCCGCGCGTTTCGCGCATGCCGGTGACGGTGGTGGCGTCGCGCATGCGCAGGCGCGACCACAGGTTCTTGCCATCGTAGTTGTAGATGCTGGTGCGCAGGTCGAGCAGCACCTTGGCCGGTTCGCCCGCCTTGAACTTGTAGCGATGCAGGCCGACACGCTCGCTCGCGGTCAGCTCCACATCGACGTTGTGGTCCTTCAGGCGTACGGCGTAGTAGCCGGGTTCAGCCTGTTCCTGGTCGTGCGAGAAGCGCGAGCGGTAGCCCGAGAACGGCCGTTCCGGATAGCCCGGCTCCAGTTTCGTCTCGCCGCTGTACGGCATCAGGAGCACGTCGCCCAGGTCCGAGTGGCCGCTGCCCGAGAAGTGCGTGTGCGAGAAGCCAAGGATAGAGCCGTCGCCGTGGTTGTAGCCGGCGGCCCATGGATAACTCTGGCGGAAGTGGCGGTGCTGGGTATCGGGGCTGAGCTGCACCATCCCGAACGGGCGGCTCGCGCCAGGGAAGGTGTGGCCGTCGCCGCCGGTGCCGATGAAGACGTTCACGGCCGCAGCCGGAGAGCCCGGTTCGGCCGCCTGCAACGGCGCCGCACTAAACAACATGACCGCGATCGCCGCGAAGGAAAGGGGAAGGGATTGGGGCTTGAAACGAGCTGTCATTGGTGTCTCCACACGTGGCGTGAGCGCAAGGCCCGCCGCCTGTTCTTCATACGCTGCGCCAGAGGCATGTGAGCACGCGGGGGATGTCATCAACGCGCGCGCTCGAGCCTGTGTGCATTTATAGGTGGAGTCAGGTTTCCCGGCAATCATTACCGGATTTTACCGGGCTGTTTAGCCGGTTTACTAAACACGCTAGCGGGTCAGCGGCGAACGATCTTCGCGACGGCCTCGATTTCGACCAGCGTATCGGGTGACGCGAGCGAAGCAACGCCGATACCGACAAAAAGCGGGGGTCAGGTCTGACATTCGGACACGAGCACGACAGTCGGTAGGCGGAACCAGCTGCCACCCGGCCATGCTGATACTGGCCAAGCCGCTATTGAACGTCATTAAGGCTGAGGTCGTGTCTGAATGTCAGACCTGACCCCGGCTGTATTAATTGAACGGTATTGCCCCAAGGATCCGGTGCACTTGTCTTCCTTGAAACGGATCAAGGTGCGTGGTCAGGATGACAACGTGAAGCACGCAGAAAAGCGGGGGTCAGGTCTGACATTCGGACACGATCTCGACAGTCGCATAGTCGGAACTAGCTGGCCCCGGGCCATGCAATGCTGAGCAAGACACCATTGGAAGTGGCTAAAGCTGAGGTCGTGTCTGAATGTCAGACCTGACCCCAGCTGTGTGAGTTTGAAACTCATCAATGAACATGATCAGGATGACAACCGTAGCACGCATGGCGCAAGGCGACAAGTCAGGCAAGTTGTAAGCTTGTCATCATGAAAACTGCATATCTTCCCATTCTCGCCCTGTCGCTGTCGTTGTGCTGCAGCCAGGCCAGCGCCAGTCCTGCCGAACACCAGGAGTTCGACGCCACGCTGTACGCGCCATTCCATGCGGGCACGTTGGCGGCACGCACGTTCACGCTGACGTTCGCGTATCCCGGCCTGGCGCAGCCGGCCAGCGTCCACTGGCGCGTCGAGCTGCGCGCACCGGGCGGGCGAACCGTTCTGCGGTGGCGAGGCCAGGTGACGCTGACCGGTGACGAGATCACGGTGGCGGTGCCCTGGTCGGGCCGTCTGGGCAAGCAGCCGGCGCCGGACGGCATCTATCGCGTGCGCCTGCACGCGCTGGTGCAACGCGCGGCACATGAAGCGATCGACCAGGAATGGGAGATCGCGGTCGGCACGCCGCGCGCACTGGCCACGCCCGCCTTTGCACCGCTGCCAGGCGCGTTCATGCCGGGGGCAGCGCCGGCGCCCGGCGCGCTGCCCTATACCGTCTACCTGGGCAACCTGCACAGCCAGACCAACCACAGCGACGGTGGCGCCGACGTCGCCAACTGCCGCAGCGCCCAGCGGCCGCAGTCGGCGCCGTATGGGCCGGCCGATGCCTTTGCCTATGCCCGTGACCGTGGCCTGGACATCCTCGTCGCCTCGGAACACAACCACCTGTTCGACGGCGCGCCAGGCAGCGCGCCCGACGCCGATCCAGTCGCAGCCCGTGCCCTGTACCAAGCGGGCCTGGCCGCCGCTGATACGTTCTCGCTGCAGCATCCGGGCTTTTTGGCGCTGTATGGCCTCGAATGGGGCGTCATCGAGAAGGGCGGCCATATCAACATCTTCAACAGCGACGAGTTGCTGGGCTGGGAGACGAACGCCAACGGTGCGCCCTTCGCCGACTCGCTCACGCCGCGCAGCGACTACGCGGCGCTGTACACGCTGATGCGCCAGCGCGGCTGGGTGGGCCAGTTCAACCATCCGGCGCCATCGGGCCAGTTTCAGGTGGGTGGTGTGCCGCTTGCCTATACCGACGATGGGGCTGCGGTGATGGTGCTGTGCGAAGTGATGAACACCAGCGCATTCTCGAACAATGTGACCGAGACCGAAACGCGCCGCAGCAGCTTTGAAGGCGCTTGCAACCGCTTGCTTGAAGCGGGCTACCGGCTGGCCTTCAGCACCAACCAGGACAACCACTGCGCCAACTGGGGCGCGTCGTACGGCAACCGCACCGGCGTGCTGCTGCCAATGGGCGTGGCGCTGAACCGCGCCAGTCTGGTCGACGCGCTCAGAGCGCGCCGGGTGTTCGCGACGATGGACAAGGCGTCCCAGCTGGTACTGATGGCCAACGGCCACGTGATGGGCGAGCAGTTCACCAACCGCGGGCCGCTCACCTTGACGGTGAACTTCGCCAGCCTCGCTGGCCGGCAGGTGGCGGCGCTGGCGATCATGGAGGGCGTCCCGGGCCGCAACGGCGAGGTCACGCGCCTGTCGCAGCAGGCAGAAACCACGATCACGCCGGCGCCGGGCGCGCACTTCTATTATGCGAAGGTCACGCAGGACGACGGCAACGTGCTGTGGTCCGCGCCGGTGTGGGTCATGCAGGCAGAATTGGCGTATTGACAGCGGCTCGCCGCGTTTCAGCAGGCGCTTTCGCCGGTCTGACACCCATGCTATTCTGCTTCCGCCTTCAGCCCGGCCGGGCTGTCATTTTCCGCGAGAGACCATGAACAAAAGCACCCTGCTGCGCGCCACCACCGCAGCCTTCCTGGGCGCGTGGAGCGCTTACGCGTTCGCGCTCGATCCCCTCAGCTACGCCAAATACGACCAGGTCAAGACCACGGCCCTGCACCTGGACCTGAAGGCCGACTTCGCGAAGAAAAGCCTGGGCGGCTATGCCGAGCTGACGCTGAACTGGATCGACAAGAAAGCCACCACGCTCGACCTGGACACGCGCGAGCTGACGATCTCGAAGATCGAAGCGCAGGATGCGAAGGGCGCCTGGCGCAAGGCCGACTACACGCTCGGCAAGTTCGATGAAGAGAAGGGCCAGCCCCTGCAGATCAAGCTGCCGGCCCGCCAGACCAAGGTTCGCATCCATTACCGCACTGCGCCAACGGCCACCGCACTGCAATGGCTGCAGCCGGTGCAGACGATGTCGGGAAAGTACCCGTTCATGTTCAGCCAGTCGCAGGCGATCAATGCCCGCTCGTGGGTGCCGATCCAGGACACGCCGGCCGTGCGCTTTACCTACACCGCGCGCATCGAGGCGCCGGAAGGCCTGCGCGTGGTGATGAGCGCCGATAACAACATGAAGGCGACCGGCAAGGGCGGCTGGAAATTCACGATGCCGCAGCCGATTCCATCGTACCTGCTGGCGATCGGCATCGGCGAACTCGAAGCGCGCACGCTGGGCGGCCGCACCGGCGTGTACGCCGAGCCGCAGCGCATCAAGGCGGCCGAGTACGAACTGGCCGACACCGAGAAGATGGTCGCCGCAGCCGAGAAGCTGTACGGCCCGTATCGCTGGGGACGTTACGACATGCTGGTGCTGCCGCCATCGTTCCCGATCGGCGGCATGGAAAATCCGCGCCTGACCTTTTTGACGCCGACCATGATCGCGGGCGACCGCAGCCTGGTCGACCTGGTGGCGCACGAACTGGCGCACAGCTGGTCGGGCAACCTGGTGACCAACGCGACCTGGAAGCACTGGTGGCTCAACGAAGGTTTCACGACCTACGTCACCACCCGCATTCTGGAAGAAATCTACGGCAAGGAAGTCGCGCTGATGAACCTGCAGCTGGAGCAGGAAGAAGCGCTCGAGATGCTGAAGGACCTGCCGCAGGAAAAGCAGGCGCTGGTCTCGCGCCAGGCTGATACCAATGCGGCCGATTACCCGGACACCTCGCTGGCCTACCCGAAAGGCGCCTGGTTCCTGCACACGCTCGAGCAGCGCGCCGGCCGCGCCGCGTTCGATCGATTCCTGCGCGGCTGGTTCGACCAGCACGCATTCCAGAGCGTGACGAACGAGCAGTTCATCGCCTACCTGCGCACGCAACTGCTGGCGAAGAACCCCAAGATCATGAGCGACGCGGAGCTCGACGAGTGGATCCACGGCCCGGGCATCCCGGCCAGCGGGCAGCGCGCCGTGTCGCAGCGCCTGGCCAAGCTCAATGCCGCGATCGACGGCTGGACCAAGGGCACGGTATCGACCGCGCAGTTGAACGCGAAGGACTGGAATGCCGTCGAGTGGATGAAGTTCCTGAACGATATCGACAAGAAGGCCGACGCCGCCAAACTGGCAGAACTCGACCGCGCCTATGGCCTGGCCAAATCGACCAACAACGAAGTGGCTTTTCGCTTCTACCGCGCGGCGGTGCACGCCGGCTACCGTGACGTGCGCCCGGACATGGAAGCATTCCTGATGAGCGTGGGCCGCCAGAAGTTCGTGGTGCCGCTGTACGCCGCGCTGCGCGAAAAGGCCGAGGACCGCACTTGGGCCGAGGGCGTCTACAAGAAGGCGCGCGAGCGTTATCACCCCGAGACGCAATCGAGCGTCGACAAAGCGATGGGCAAGCCATGATGCAGCGTTCTTCCAGCGGACTGTTGAAACACATCGCCGGCGCGGTGCTGGTCGCGTTCTGCGGCGCCGGCCTGGCCGTCGCGCAGACGGCGGCAGCGCCAGCCACTACGGCAGCAGTCCCCGCCTACAACCTGGACGCCGACGTGCAGCGCGTCCTGAAAACCTTCGATGTGCCGGGCATTGCGATTGCGGTGGTCAAGGACGGCAAGGTCGTCGTCACGCAGGGCTTCGGCGTGCGCAAGCTGGGTGACCCGACACCGGTCGACGGCAAGACGCTGTTCGAGATCGCGTCGAATTCCAAGGCCTTTACTGCCGCCGGTCTGGCGATGCTGGTCGACCAGGGCAAGTTGAACTGGGATGACCCGGTCATCAAGCACCTGCCGGACTTTCGCATGTACGACAGTTACGTGACGGCCGAGATGACGGTGCGCGACCTGCTCACGCACCGCAGCGGCCTGGGTCTGGGCGCCGGTGACCTGATGTGGTGGCCGACTACCACCTTCACCAGCGACGAGATCATCCACAACCTTCGCTACATCAAGCCGGCAACGAGCTTTCGCAGCAGCTACGCCTACGACAACCTGCTTTACATCGTGGCCGGCAAGATCATCGCGCAAAAGTCCGGCAAGGACTGGGGCACGACGATGCGCGAATGGATCCTCGATCCGGTCGGCATGACCGCGACCACCACCAGCCTGGCCGCGCACACGGCCGGCATGAACGTCTCGGCGCCGCACAGCAAGATCAATGGCAAGGCGGCGGTCGTCAAGCCGATGCCGGTGGCGAACGCCGTCGGCGCGGTGGGCATCAACACCAATGCCGAAGACATCGCGCGCTGGATGAATGTGCTGCTCGATAATGGCCGCCTGCCGGCGGGAGCGGACGGGAAGGAAGTGCGCCTGTGGTCCGACAAGCAGGCGCGCGAGATGTGGACGGCGCAAACGCCGATGACGGTCAGCCAGCCCAAGCCGTCGCTCGCGGCGACCAGGCCCAACTTCATGGCCTATGGCCTGGGCTTCCAGCTGCGCGACTACCAGGGCAAGCTGGTAGCGATGCACGGCGGCGCGCTGCAGGGCTTTTATTCGCGCGTGCTGCTGGTGCCGGAAGCCAAACTCGGCATCGCGATCTTCACCAACGCCGAAAGCGGGCCGTCGCTCAATGCGCTGCAATACCGCCTGCTCGATGGCTACCTGGGCGTGGCGCCGACCGACTGGATCGGCCGCATCGCCGACATCGCGAACGAGGCCAGTGCCAAGGAAGCGGCTCGTGTGAAAGGTGAAAGCACGGGTCGCGCGAAAGCGTCGAAACCGTCGCTGGCGCTGGCCGGCTACGAAGGCGAGTACGAAGACGCCTGGTACGGCAAGGCGACGATCAAACGCGCCGGCAGCAAGCTGGTGATGTCGTTCGCGCGCACGCCGGATCTGACGGGAGAAATGGAGCACTTCCAGCACGACACCTTCATCGTGCGCTGGAAGGAGCGCAACTTCAACGCGGACGCGTATGCGACGTTCTCGCTGGAGCCCGATGGTTCGATCGAGCGGCTGCGCATGAAGCCCGTATCGACCGAGACGGATTTCAGCTACGACTTCCAGGACCTGCTGTTTACCCCCGTGAAGAAGGCGAAGTAAACGAATGACGCCCGCAGGCAGGTGCGGGCGTCGTCATGGTGGCGGCAAAGTGGGTTACCGCTTCTGCCACACCTTCATCATGTCGTCCGAGCCTTGCGAGCGCACCCCGTTGTCCGACAGGATCGCCTCGGTCGCATCGAGCGTCGCCTGCCGCGGCAGAATCATCGACTCGCCATAGCGCTGGTCGAACTTCAGCACCACCTGCTCGTCCTTCAGGTCGCGCAGCAGTGCCACCAGATGCGCCAGGCTGCGTACCGGCTTGCCATTGACCGATTCCACGACGGACCCGAAGCGGTTGCTGTAGCCGCTCACCAGCTTGTGCGGGAAGAACGGCGCGCTGATCACGACCAGCTCTTCGCGCTCTGGCGTGGGCGAATCGCCGCGCTGCGTCACGAGCGGGCTGGCGTTGAACGCATACGCATTCATCCCCGGCGCGCTGCCGCTGACAAAGGCCATGAATTCGCTGGTGGCGCGCGAGAACACCACCGGGCCGTAGATGAAGTACGACGGATAGCCACCATCCAGGTCCGGGATCAAGAGCGGACGTGCGCCGGTGGCGGGCACCTCGACCTTCATCGGTTTGCCACCGCGGATGATGGTCATCGGCACCTTGCCGTTCTTCGCCACCTGCTGGATGCGGTACTGGAAGCGCACGCGCAGGCTCGAACCCAGCTTGACCATGGCCTGGTTGTCGATCGCATGCTCGCCGATGTGCGTGATCACGTCCCACTCTTTCAGCGGCCAGGCGGCGTCGGTGCGGTACGGCCGGTGCACCACCGCGCCTTCGACCGATTTATCGAGCTTGAGGTACTGGCGCAGCGCCGGGCTTTCCAGCGTCTGCACGCTGTCATGCAGCAGCGGCTTGCCGTCGTAGGTGCCGTCGGCCACGTCGCGCAGGAACAGTTCGATTTCTTCGTTGGGGATCACGTAGCCGATGCTCTGCGCATTGGTTACGTTGGCGAACGCCAGGCCGATCATGCGCTCGCCGGCGATCACCGGCCCGCCACTGTTACCCGGGTTGATCGGGGCGTCGATCTGGATGCGCAGGCCCGAGCTGAACGCGCCGTAGTTGACGAATTCCACGCGCGAGATGATGCCGGTAGTGGTCGACAGCGAATTGCCGCCGACCGGGTAGCCGTAGGCGAACACCTGCTGGCGCACGTCCGGTAGCACGGCGGCGCGCGGCACCGGCGGGCGCTTGTCAAAGAACGAGGGATCGTCGAGCTCCAGCACCGCCAGATCCAGGCCGCGCGCCAGCGCGATGACCTTCGCCGAGACCTTGTCGCCCGACTGGCTGGCCTGTACCTCGACCTGGCTGGCGTAGCCCACCACGTGGGCATTGGTCAGGATGCGCTTGCCTTCGATGATGACGCCAGAGCCCGTGATGGCCGCTGGTGCCGACTTGGTCCAGGGCTTGTACGGGTCGGGTCGGCGCACGGTCGCAAAAATCTTGACGACGGAATTTTCAACGGCAGGCAGGGCGGGGGCGGGCGTGGTGGTGCGCGTTGCGGCTGGCACGGCGGGGGTGGGGACGGCGGTCGCGGCGGCCGGCTGGGCGTCTAGCGGCGTGGTTTCCTGGGCATGCAGCGCGCCGGAGACGGCCAGCGCGAGAACGGCGAATCGCAAAGTCTTCATGGTTTCCTTCGGTTGCGCTAGGGGGCTATCAACCGGAAGAATATACACGTGCGCCGCAAAAGAAAATACGGGGAAGGCCCTTGGCCTTCCCACGTCATGCAGGCTGCTTATTTCTTGACGAATTTGAGCGTCATGCGATCGCTTTCGCCGATCGCCATGTACTTTTCGCGGTCCTTGTCCTTGTTGGCCAGCACCGGCGGCAGCGTCCACACACCTTTTTCATGATCCGCCTTGTCCTTCGGATTGGCATTCACTTCCGACTTGGCGGCCAGCTTGAAGCCGGCCAGGTCGGCCATGCGGATCACATACGCTTCATGCATGTAGCCGCTCGATGCCTTTGCATCCTGCGTCATCTTGATCGGCAGGCGGTGCTCGACCACGCCCAGCACGCCGTTTGGCTTGAGGACCTTGTGGACTTCTTTGAGCGTCGTGACCACGGCTTCGTCACCCGCGCCCAGCCAGTTGTGCAGGTTGCGGAAGGTGACGACCATGTCGGCGCTGTTCGGCGCGCCCAGCTCGAAGCGGGTCGGCGGCTCGAACACGACCGGCATCACCTTGTCATACACCTTGGCGTCGGCAGCGAGCTTTTCGCGATAGGCCTTGCCGCCGCGGGATTCAGGCGCACCGGCAGCGCCAATCAGCTTGCCGTTCTCGCGCAGGTAGGGCGCCAGGATCTCGGTGTACCAGCCGCCGCCCGGCGAGAGTTCGATGACCGTCATGGTCGGCTTGATGCCGAAGAAGGTCAGGGTTTCGTAAGGGTGGCGGAACGCGTCGCGCGCCTTGTTGGCGGCGGCGCGGTGCTCGCCGGCGATGGCGGATTTCAGGGCGTCGTCCGCGTGGGCGGCGCCGGCAATGCCGGTTGCCAGCATTGCGGCCAGGATCAGTCGTTTCATCGTGCGAGGTCTCCGTGATGGTTGACGACGGGCGGTGCGCCGTCGTCGCTGCGCTGATGATCCGGGAGGCGCGGCGCACAGTCAAGCGTTCGTCACATATGCATATGCGCAGGGCGTTTTCGCCAGTACTGGCGGCCTGCAAGGTGCGCGAGCGTCTACCCAAAGTACGTACATATTTGTGCATTGAGGTGGCACAACAATTGCCTATTCAAAAGCTTAACTTACTGCTATGGTTGAGCGGTTTGTCACGTTTTCATCTGTCATAAAACCAAAGCATAAGAGCTGTAATTACAAGAGCGGCCCGAGCTGTTCGCGGAACCGCTGCCCGGACGAAGGTTATTCAGGAGATCTCATGGAACGCCGTACCTTTCTTAATCTCAGCAGCGGGGCAGCCGCTTCGATGCTGCTGCCTTTCGGACGCGCCATCGCTGCCGAAGAGCTCACCAGCAGCATGCCAGTGGCCGCCAAGAAGGCGCTGGCCGATGTCGCGCTCAACGCTGCCACCAAGGCCGGCGCCAGCTACGCCGACGTGCGCATCGGTCGCTACCTCAACCAGTTCATCACCACGCGCGAGCTGAACGTCGAAAACGTGGCCAATACCGAGTCGGCCGGCGTGGGCGTGCGCGTGATCGTGAATGGCGCCTACGGCTTTGCCGCGACGTCCGACATGTCGACCGATGGCATCGCCAATGCGGCGCGCCAGGCCGTGGCAATCGCCAAGGCGAACGCCAAGCTGCAGACCGAACCGGTGCGCCTCGCACCAGTCAAGGGCGTGGGCGACGTGTCATGGAGCACCCCGATCAAGAAAGACTGGCGCACCGTGCCGATCGCCGAGAAGACCGACATGCTGATCGCCGCGAACAAGGCCGGCATGGAAGGCGGCGCGAACTTCATGCAGTCGATGCTGTTCCAGGTGAACCAGCAAAAGTATTTTGCCTCGACCGATGGCTCGTACATCGACCAGGACGTGCATCGCCTGTGGGCGCCGTTCTCGGCCACCGCAGTCGACAAGGCCAGCGGCAAGTTCCGCTCGCGCGCGGGCCTCAGCTCCCCGGTGGGCAAGGGGTACGAGTACTTCGACGCGCGGCCCGAGCACAAGATCAAGGCCGCCGGCGGCATCGCCACGCTGTACACCGAATCGTATGACATCATCGAAGACGCCCGCGCCGCCGGCCGCGACGCCAAGCGCAAGCTGACCGCCAAGTCGGTCCAGCCGGGCAAGTACGACCTGATGCTGGCGCCCGAACACCTGTGGCTGACCATCCACGAAAACGTCGGCCACCCGACGGAGCTCGATCGCGTGCTGGGCTTCGAAGCCAACTACGCCGGCACCAGCTTTGCCACGCTCGAGAAGCTGCAATCGAAGACCTTCAAGTACGGCTCGCCAATCGTCAACATCTTCGCCGACAAGACCACGCCAGGCTCGCTGGGCGCCATCGGTTTCGACGACGAGGGCGTGAAGTCCAAGCGCTGGGACATCATCAAGGACGGCATCCTGGTCAACTTCCAGGCCACGCGCGACCAGGCCCACATCATCGGCGAAAAAGAATCGCACGGCTGCTCGTATGCCGATGGCTGGAACACGGTCCAGTTCCAGCGCATGCCGAACGTCTCGCTCGCGCCGGGCAAGACCAAGCTGACGCCCGACGAAATGGTCAAGGGGATCAAGAAGGGCATCTACATCGTTGGCGACGGCTCGTTCTCGATCGACCAGCAGCGCTACAACTCGCAGTTTGGCGGCCAGCTGTTCTACGAAATCAAGGACGGCAAGATCGGCCAGATGCTGGAAGACGTGGCCTACCAGTCGAACACCCAGGAATTCTGGGGCGCCTGCAGCGCCATCTGCGATGAACGCGACTGGCGCATGGGCGGCTCGTTCTTCGACGGCAAAGGACAGCCGCCGCAGATCAGCATCGTCTCGCATGGTTCGTCGACCACGCGCTTTAACGGCATCAATGTGATCAACACCGCTCGCAAGATCGGCTAAGCAGGGGCGCACATGAGTATCTTGACCCAGGACCAAACCAAACGCATCACCGACCGCGTGCTGTCGCTGAGCAAAGCCGATGAATGCATCGTCAACATCGAGGGCAACCGGATCGGCAATATCCGCTTTGCGCGCAACGCCGTCTCGACCGCCGGCCTGGCCGACGACACCCGCATCCAGGTGCAGGTCGCCTTCGGCAAGAAGCAGGGCACCGCGACCATCAACGAATTCGACGACAAGTCGATCGAGCGCGCGGTGCGCCGCGCCGAAGACCTGGCGCGCCTGGCGCCGGACAATCCGGAATTCATCCCGGCCATCGCCAAGACCGCGTACAAGCCATCGGACACGTTCGTGCAGAAGACCGCCGACATCGATCCGGAATACCGCGCGCAGGCTGCGGCTTATGCGATCGAAGGCTGCCGCAAGCGCGGCCTGGTGTCGGCCGGCTTCTTCACCGACCGCACCAGCTTCCAGACCATCGCGAACTCGAATGGCCTGTTTGGCCACCAGGTGGCAACGTCGCTGGACTTCACACTGACCGTGCGCACCGAAGACGGGCGCGGTTCAGGCTGGGTCAAGCGCTCGGCGCGCGACGCCGCCAAATTCGATCCACGCGAAGCGGCCGAAATCGCGATCGAGAAAGCATTGCGCTCGGTCGACGCCAAGGCGCTGGAACCGGGCCGCTATACGGTCATCATGGAACCGGCCGCCACGTCCGACCTGCTCAGCTTCATGCTGGGTGGCTTCGATGCGCGCCGCGCCGACGAAGGCCGCAGCTTCCTGTCGAAAGCCGGCGGCAAGAACCGCTTGGGCGACAAGCTGTTCGACCAGCAGGTCAATATCTGGTCCGACCCGTGGGACAAGGATGTCGCCGTGCTGCCGTGGGACGACAACATGCTGCCGCGCGAACGCGTGGAACTGGTCAAGGACGGCAAGATCAATGCACTGGACTACTCGCGCTTCTGGGCGCAGCAGAAGAACCAGCGCGCGGTGGGCGCGGCCGGCAACATCATCATGGCCGGCACCAACAAGACCACCGAGGAGCTGATCGCGAATACGAAGAAGGGCGTGCTGGTCACGCGCACCTGGTATATCCGCATGGTCGATCCGCAATCGGTGCTGCTCACGGGCCTGACGCGCGACGGCACGTTCTACGTCGAAAACGGCAAGATCAAGTACCCGATCAAGAACTTCCGTTTCAACGAAAGCCCGGTGTCGATGCTGAACAATATCGAGGAAATCGGCAAGCCGGTGGTCATCGGCGCCGATGAAGCACGCTACTCGATGCTGATCCCGTCGATGAAGATCCGCGACTTCAACTTCACGTCGCTGTCGGACGCGGTTTAAGCCCCATCGCTGCAACACCGTCATTCCCGCCAGCGCGGGAATGACGCGCAACCGCAAACGGATAACACACATGGAACGTCGACAATTCCTGCATATCGGCGCCGGCACGGCTGGCGCGCTGTTCATTCCGGTCTTCGGCAACGCAATCGCGGCCGAAGACCTGCTCAACCCGATGGCGGCAAGCGCCAAGAAAGCCCTGGCCGACACCGCGATGAACGCGGCGACGCAAGCCGGCGCGTCGTACTGCGACGTGCGCATCGGCCGCTACCTGAACCAGTTCGTCATCACGCGTGACCTGAACGTCGAGAGCATCAATAACACCGAATCGAGCGGCGTCGGTGTGCGCGTGATCGCCGGCGGCGCCTACGGCTTTGCTTCGACCAACGACATGACGACCGACGGCGTGGCCGGCGCCGCGCGTCAGGCCGTGGCGATTGCCAAGGCCAACGCCAGGTTGCAGACCGAGCCGGTGCGCCTGGCGCCCGTCAAGGGCGTGGGTGAAGTGGCATGGGCCACGCCGCTCAAGAAAGACTGGCGCACGATTCCGGTCAAGGAAAAGGCCGACATGCTGATCGCCGCCAACAAGGCGGGCCTGGATGCGGGCGCGAACTTCATGACCGCGTCGCTCTTCCAGATCAACCAGCAAAAGTATTTTGCCTCGACCGACGGCTCGTACATCGACCAGGACATCCACCGCCTGTGGGCGCCGATCAATGCCACCGCCGTCGACAAGAAAAGCGGCAAGTTCCGCTCGCGCGGCGGGCTTGGCGCCCCGGCGTCGATGGGCTATGAATACTTCGACGCGCGCCCCGAGAACAAGGTGCGCGCCGCTGGCGGCGTCACGAGCCTGTACAAGAACGCCTACGACATCATCGAAGACGCCCGCATGGCCGGCAAGCAGGCACGCGAAAAGCTGTCGGCCAAGTCGGTCGAACCGGGCAAGTACGATCTGGTGCTCAGCCCCGAACACCTGTTCCTGACGATCCACGAAAACGTCGGCCACCCGACGGAATTGGACCGCGTGCTCGGTTACGAAGCCAACTACGCGGGCACCAGCTTCGCGGGCCTCGACAAGTGGGAAACCAAGAAATTCAAGTACGGTGCGGAGCGCGTCAATTTTGTGGCGGACCGCACCACGCCAGGCTCGCTGGGCCTGATCGGCTACGACGACGAAGGTGTCGCGGCCAAGAAATGGGACATCATCCGCAACGGTGTCCTGGTGAACTACCAGGCCACGCGCGACCAGGCCCACATCATCGGCGAGAAGGAATCGCATGGCTGCTCGTACGCCGACAGCTGGAGCACGGTGCAATTTCAGCGCATGCCGAACGTGTCGCTCGAGCCGGGCAAGAGCCGGCTCACCCCGGATGAGATGGTGGCCGACGTCAAGAAGGGCATCTACATCCTGGGCCGCGGTTCGTACTCGATCGACCAGCAGCGCTACAACTTCCAGTTTGGCGGCACGCTGTACTACGAGATCAAGAACGGCAAGATCACGGGTCCGCTGGAAGACGTGGCCTACCAGGCCAATACGCAGGAATTCTGGAATGCCTGTACCGCGATCTGCGACGAGCGCGATTGGCGCATGGGCGGGTCCTTCTTCGATGGCAAGGGCCAGCCAAGCCAGGTGAGCGCCGTGTCGCACGGGTCGAGCACGACGCGCTTCAACGGCATCAATGTCATCAACACCGCACGCAAGATCGGCTGAGGAAACCAAGATGAAAGCGCTCAATCAGGACCAAGCAAAACGCATCACCGACCGCGTGCTCGCCATGTCGAAAGCCGACGAGTGCACCGTGTCGATCGAAGGCAGCCGTGTGGGCAACGTGCGCTTCGCGCGCAACAGCGTCTCGACCGCCGGCCTGACCGAAGACATGCAGCTCGTCGTGCGCGTGGCCTTCGGCAAACGCAGCGGCACCGCGATCGTCAACGAATTCGACGACAAGTCGCTGGAAAAAGCCGTGCGCCGCGCCGAAGAACTGGCGCGCCTTTCGCCGGAAAACCCGGAGTTCATGCCGGCGATTTCCAAGCAGGCCTACCGCGCCACCAGCACCTTCGTGCCGGCCACCGCAGCGATCGATCCGGATTTCCGGGCGTCGGTTGCCGCCACCAGCATCGAGATGGCGCGCGCCAAAAAACTCGTCACGGCAGGCTTCTTCACCGACAGCACGCGCTTTTCGACGATCGCCAACTCGAACGGCGTGTTCGGCCACCAGGATTTCACCGACCTGTCGTTCAGCCTCACCGCGCGCACCGAAGACGGCCGCGGGTCGGGCTGGGTCACCCGCGCCGCCGTCGATGCGGCGCGCTTCGATGCGCGTGAAGCATCCGAGGTCGCCATCGAAAAGGCGCTGCGTTCGGTCGATGCCCGCGCGCTGGAGCCGGGCCGCTACACGGTGATCCTGGAACCGGCGGCGACGTCGGAAATCCTGGGCAATATGTTCAGCGCGTTCTCGGCCCGTTCGGCCGACGAAGGCCGCAGCTTCCTGGCCAAGAAGGGCGGGGGCAACCGCCTGGGCGACAAGCTGTTCGACAGCCAGGTCAATGTCTGGGCCGACCCGTGGGACAAGGACGTACCGGTTGCGCCATGGGATAACGAATCGCTGCTGCCGCGCGAGCGCACCCAGTTGATCAAGGATGGCCGCATCGCCTCGCTGGACTACTCGCGCTACTGGGCGCAAAAGACCGGCAAGCGCGCCACCGCGGAACACGGCAACATGATCATGGCGGGCGGTACCAAGTCGCTGGAAGAGCTGATCGAGGGGACCAAGAAGGGCATCGTCGTCACGCGCACCTGGTATATCCGCATGGTCGATCCGCAGTCGCTGCTGCTCACGGGCCTGACCCGCGACGGCACGTTCTACGTCGAAAACGGCAAGATCAAGTACCCACTCAAGAACTTCCGCTTCAACGAGAGTCCGGTCACGATCCTGAATAACATCGATGAGCTGGGCAAGCCGCAGATCATCGGTGGCGACGAGGTGCCGTTCCAGATGGTGCTGCCGCCGATGAAGGTGCGTGACTTCAACTTCACGTCGCTGTCGGACGCGGTCTGACGGTCGGGCGCAACCATGGCCAGTTTTGACTTCTACTTCACGCGCCTGATGTACGAATCGGGCAACTGGGACGTGGATGTCCGCATGCCGAGCAACGTGCTGAACTCCCTCGTGGAGTACACCACGTTGCGGGTCGATACGACGGAACGCATGGTGGCCTTGTCCGACCCGAAGATGCTGCAGGCGCCGTTCTGCTACCTGGCTGGCCACAAGCTGGTGCAGTTCACCCCTGCGGAGCGGCGCAACTTCGAACAGTACGTGCGCGGCGGCGGTTTTGTTTTTGTGGACGACTGCAACCACGACATCGACGGCCTGTTTGCCAAGTCGTTCGAGGCTGAGATGGCGAAGATCTTCGGCCTGAACGCACTGAAGAAAATCCCGAACAAGCACCCGCTGTACTCGTGCTTCTTCAAGTTCGAGGACGGCCCGCCCACGACCGGCATGGAACTCAATGGCTGGGGCGACGACCTGGTGCACGAGTACCTGAAGGCGATCGAGATCGGCGGGCGTGTGCGCGTGCTGTACTCGAACAAGGACTATGGTTGCGAGTGGGACTACGACTTTCGCAACAAGCGTTTTCTGGCGGTGGACAACACCCGCTTTGCAGTGAACATCATTCAATATGCGTTGGGAGCATGACCAGTGGCTGAAAAGAGTTTTACACCTCCTCCGATAGCGTGGGATGAACAGGAAATCGCTGCACTGACGGCGAAAGTGGGCGAGCTCAAAGCCAGCATGGCGCGCGTGATCATCGGCCAGGAAGACGTCGTCAACCTGCTCGTCACGTGCCTGCTGGCCGGCGGCCACGCGCTGGTAGAGGGTGTGCCGGGGCTGGGCAAGACCCTGCTCGTGAAATCCCTGGCGCAGGCGACCGACATGCAGTTCAGGCGGGTGCAGTTTACGCCTGACCTGATGCCGTCGGATATCGTCGGCACCGAGATCCTCGAAGAAGACCAGGCCACGCGCCAGCGCGCGTTCCGCTTCCAGCCTGGTCCAGTGTTCACGCAAGTGCTGCTGGCCGACGAGATCAACCGCGCACCGCCAAAAACGCAATCAGCACTGCTCGAGGCGATGCAGGAGCGGTCGGTCACCTTCGCCGGCCAGACGCATAAGCTGCCACGGCCCTTCTTCGTGCTGGCCACGCAGAACCCGATTGAGCAGGCCGGAACGTACCCGCTGCCGGAAGCGCAGCTGGATCGCTTCCTGCTGCGCATCGATGTCGTGTACCCGACCGAAGACGAAGAAGTGCTGATGGTCTCGCGCACGACGCATGCCGGCTTGCAGGACGCCGAGCCAGTAATGGATGTCGCCACGCTGCTGCGCCTGCAGCAACTGGTGCGCGACATCGAGATTGGTGACCATCTGGTGCGCTATGCCACGCGCCTGGTGCGCGCCACGCGCCCGAGCGAGACCACGGTCGATGCGGTCAAAAAGCACATCGGCTGGGGCGCCGGGCCGCGCGCCGGTCAGGCGCTGGTGCTGGCATCGAAAGCGCGCGCGCTGATGCAGGGCAGACTGGCTGTGACCCGCGACGATATTGGCGCGATGCTGCTGCCGGTGCTGGCGCACCGCGTGCTGCGCAACTTCGAGGCCGAAGCCGACGGCATCGCCATCGCGGATGTGTTGCAGGCGCTGCAGCGCGAGATCAAGGTAGCGTAATTGGCGATCGCAGAATGTCGTCCGTGAACCCGGCGCTGATCGCGCATACAACCAGGCTCGATCTCGTGATCCGCCACGTGCTGGCCGGACTCGGGCACGGCATCCACGCGGGCCGCGAGCGCGGCGCCGGCGTCGAGTTTTCCGAGTACCGCTCATACGTGCCGGGTGACGAGTGGCGCCGCGTCGACTGGAAGCTGGCCGCGCGCGCTGACCGTTATTTTGTGCGTGAGGCAGAGCGCGACAGCCACGTCGCCGTCTGGCTGATCCTCGACGCCAGTGCGTCGATGGCCGAACCTAGCCGCAGCATTGAGGGCATCGACAAGCTGACCTGTGCACGCACGCTGCTGGCCTGCGTGGCCGCCATCGCGCAGCGCCAGGGCGATGCGTTCGGCCTGGTGATCCTGAGCGACGGCAAGGTGACGTTCACGCCGGCCAATCGCGGCCCGCGCCATCTGCAGCGCGTGCTGGCGCAACTGCAGCGCGCCACGCCCGCCGGCCAGTTGCCGGACGCCGCAACGCTCAAGGCCAGCCTGCACTTTGCCCTCTCGCCCAGCGCGATTTATGCGGCGAGCGACTTGCTCGACTGGCCGTCGCCGCTGTCGCTGGCCTTGACCCGGCTGCGCCAGATGCGCCACGACGTGCGCGTGCTGTGCCTGCAGACGCAGGCCGAGATCGACGCCAGCTTCCCGGACACGCAGGCGTACCGCGACCCCGAGCACGAAGAAGGGGTGTTCCGCTTCGGCGCCGACCTGAAGGAAGGCTACCGCCGCAACCGCATGGAACACTTCGATCGGGTGACGGCCCAGTGCCGCAGGAATGACATGCCACTGACGCTGGCCGCCATCGAGCAGGCACCGGGCGACGTGCTGCGGCGCTGGCTGCGCCGGCCATCGAGGTAATCGCCCATGAATGCACTCTGGTGGTTTGCGCTTCCCATATTGCTGCTGCCGGTCTGGTGGCACCGGCGCAAGCGCGTGCAGAACCAGGCCGCGCTGATGGCCACCGCGCGCTTCCTGCCGCGCACCGAGCCGAAACAGACGCGCGTGTGGCGCTGGAGCGATCCGTTGTTGCTGCTTGTGCGCTGCTTGTTGCTCGCGGTGCTCATCGCTTGGCTGGCTGACCCGGTCTACCCGTGGCGCGGCGACACGGTGGTCGTGACAGCCGGCGCCGATCCGGTCTGGGTCGAGCGCGAAGCGGCGCAGGCCGGCCTGACGAAGGCCGAGCGCGTGACGCTGCCCGCAGCGCAGGCATTGAGCTGGCTGCACACGCATGAACGCGAATGGGCTGGCGACGCGCGCCTGCTGGTGCTGGGCGACGTGCCGATGCCGGCCACGAAGCCGGTGTTTGGCCGTGACATCACGGTGCGCACGCAGCCGACTGCGCCGGCCAACGTGGAGCGGCACGTGGTCATCGCCAGCGAGCGCCCGCAGGCCTGGCGCCGCCTGTTCGCGGCGCAGGATGGCGTCGAGAAGATCGTCGTGGATGACGCGCCGGGCGCCAGGACGGACCTGATCATCTGGGACCGCGCCGAGGCGCCGCCTTCGGCATTGCGTTCAGCGCTGTGGTGGGTGACCAACCCGGCGGCATTCCCCGAGCTGGCCAAGGCGCGCACGCTGAACGGTTTGCAGTACGCCGACAGCGCGCGTGGCCGCCTGTGGCACCACCCCGCATGGCCGCCGCAGGATGTCGACGCCGCGCGTGCGCTGCTCGACACCTGGCAGCAGCTGCACATCGGGCCGCGCCCCTACACCTTGCCGTCGCAAACGTTCGCCGCCTCGAAAGGCGCCAACGCACCGGCGCCGAGCGGCGCATTGCGCGACATCCTGCTGGCCATCCTGGTTGGCTTGTTCGTCCTTGAAAGGAGTCTCGCGCATGCACGGAGGCGTTGAGATCACCAAACGCGTATGGCGCGCAGCCCAGCTGCGCCGCATGCCGCTCTGGATCGGCGGGGCCTTGCCCTGGCTGGCCATTCCGTCGGGTCCGGGGTTGCTGGCCTGGGCCGGCTGGTGCGCGCTGGACTGGGTCAAGCTGCGCCGCCGCGTGGCCTATGAATGGCCGGCGTGGCTCGATGGCGCCGTGCCCGAGATGGAAGACAGCGCGGCCCTGCTCGACGCGGCCGACACGCCGATTGCGCGCCTGCAGCAGCAGCGCCTGTTCGCGCGGCTCGATGCGGCCGTCTCGCGCCAGCAGCTGCGCCAGATCGCGCGCCAGCATGTTTCGAGCGGTCTGCCGATCCTGCTGGTCAGCGCTGTGCTTGCGGGGATGGTGTGGTACGCGACCACGCGGCCAGCGCAAGAAGGCGCGACCACGCCGCCCAGCCCCGTCAGCAGTGCGACCGCCGCCACGCTGGCCGGCCTGACGCTCAAGCTCGCGCCGCCGGCCTATACGGGCGTGGCGGCATCCACCTCGGCACCGCGCGACCTGCAGGTGCCGGAGCAGACCGTCGTGACGTGGTGCCTGACCGGTGGCACGGGTGGCAACAACAAGATCGAGCTGGGTAACGGTGAAACACTGGAACCTGGTGAACAGTGCGCGCGCTGGACGGCCACCGAATCGGTCGTCTGGCGCTGGCGCGGCGCGCGCCACACGCTGCGCGTGATTCCCGATGCGCCACCCGAGATCACGGTCAGCGCCCCGGCGCAGATGATCCAGGACCTGCGCGACAACGCGACGGGTACCACGATGACGGTCCAGGTGAAGGACGATTACCGGATCACCCGCGCGACGCTGCACATGACGCTCGCGCAGGGCAGTGGCGAGAACGTGCGTTTTACGGATCGCGAGATGCCGCTGCCAGCGTCAAACAATCCCAAGCTGCGTAACTGGTCCAAGACGTGGGCTTTGAACGAACTGGCGATGGAGCCGGGCGACGAGCTGTATTTTTTCGTCCGCGCGACCGACAACGCGGGCCGCGCACAGACCGTGCAGTCGCCCACCTACACCGTGCGCCGGCCGGCGCCGGAACAGGAAGCCGAAGAAGAGAGCGCGGCGATGCCATCGCTGGTGAAGCCGGCGTCGCTGCGCAGCCAGCGTCAGATCATCATCGACACCGAGCAGCTGATCGCCGACATGCGTAGCACGAAGCTCGCGGCCGCCGACGTGCGTGATCGCAGCGAGCGGATCGGCGACGACCAGGCGCAGCTGCGCCGCCGCTACGGCCAGTTCCTGGGCGAAGAGTCGACGCTGTTCGGCGAAGAAGCGGCCAAGGCGCCACGCGCCGCCGAGAAGCCTGACGAAGAAGAAGGCCACGAGGGCCACGATCACGCGCCCGGTGGCCATGACCACGATCACGACGAACCGAATCAGCGCAAGGGCGGTATCGTCAACGAAACGCAGCAGATCCTGGCAACCTACGGCCACGCGCACGACGAAGCCGAGAACGCGACGATGTACGACGAAGGCACCAAGAAGGTACTGCGGCGAGCGCTGGTCGCGATGTGGGACGCGGAAAAATCGCTGCGAGCGGTCACGCCGAAAAGCGCACTGGCCCCCGAGCACAAGGCTCTGGAGGCGATCAAGGAATTGCAGCAGGCCGAGCGCATCTACCTGCACAAGACCGCCTTCACGCCGCCACCGATCAAGGAAGAAAAGCGCATGACCGGCGAGATGGACGGCGCCGCGAGCTATCGCCGCACGCAGGCGGAGCAGGCGGCGGCGCTGCCGGAAGAACTGCGCACGCTGGTGCAGGCGTTGTCGGGTGAGGCCGCGCTGCCGGCGCTGTGGATGCGTACCGCGAACGACTGGGTGCGCACGCGCCTGGTCGAGGACGAGCAACGCCTGGCGGCGCAGCGCGCGATCCAGGACGTGGCCGACGGCTGCATCGCCTGCCGCCCGGTGCTGCGCGCCTGGTTGCGTTCCGGCGCGGGGCAGGGGCAGGTGCTGTTGCAGGCAAAGACCAGCGTCGACACGGCGTTCGCGCGCCGCTGGCGCGAGTCGGCTGATGGAGCGACCAAGCCATGAACCAGCAGTGGCTCATCGCCGCCATCCTCGTGGCAGGCATCGTCAGCGCCGGCATGTATCTGCGACGCCGCCAGTGGCTCGATGCGCTGCTGGTCATCGTCGCCGCCGCGAGCCTGGGCCTGTTCGCGCTGGATCTGCGCATGCCGGGCGAGGGCGGCCGCACGCTGGCCATCGATCCGGCCGCGCCACCGGCGTCGCTGGAAGGTATCAGCAGCTTGACGTTGAAGGGTGACGGCCTGCGCGCCGCCGAATGGAACGATTTGCCGGCACGGCCTCTGGATTGGGAAGCGCTACGCGGCGGTGCGCTGCGTCTGGCGTTTCCAAGCCAGGTAGCACTGGGCCGCCAGTTCACGCTGACGGTCAAGCGCGAGGACAAGACCGACGCGCGGCTGCAGCTGCTGGCCGAGAATGGCCAGCCGCTCGCAGAGGCGCGGGGCACCGGCGACCTGCGCGTCGACTGGATGCCGCCGGTGGCCGAGCGCGTCGTGCTCAAGGCGCGGCTGCTTGACGCCAAGGACAAGGTGATTGCCGAGGGACCGGTCCCGTTCATCGTGCATGAACCTGCGCCGCTGCAGGTCGTTGGCCGCTTCGGCGCGCCATCGTTCGACCTGCGCGCGCTGAACGACCTGCTGACCGCCAGCGGCGCGCTGCTCGACTGGCAAGTCACGCTGGGCCGCGCAATCACGCGCACCGAAGCGCCGCGCACCGAGATGGCTTCGCCCAACCTGATGGTGATCGACGCCGCACGCTTCGAGCGGATGGCAGCCGGCGAACGCTCCGCGCTGCTGGACCGCGTGGCCAAGGGCATGCCGCTGCTGGTCCTGGGCGGCAACGCGAACGATCCCGGCGTCTGGTCACGCACGCTGCAACTGCCGCTGCGCGCACAGCCGCTGGGCGCAAAGATTGATGCGCCACTGGAGATGCCGGTGGCCTCGCTGCTGCCCGCATCGCGCGACGCCGGTCCATGGCGCGGTAGTGACAATATGGTCTGGACCCGCGACTGGCAACAGGGCCGCATCGCCTGGCTGGGCGTCACCGAATGGCACCGCCACGCAATCGCCGAGCCGCGCGCGCTGGCACTGTGGTGGCAGGGCGTGCTGGACCGCGTGGGTGTCGAAGAACGGCACAAGACCGAATGGCTGGTGCCACGCGACATGCCGCTGGCAGGCCAGCGCCTGGAACTCTGCGCGCGCGGTGTCAGTGGCCAGGTCACGCTTCCCGATCTGAAGCAGTCGCTCAACTGGCAGCGTCGCGCAGACCGTGCCGACGCATCATGCGCAGCGCTGTGGCCGCAAAAGGCAGGTTGGTTGCAACTGCAGGACCAGAACGCCGGCCCGCATGCAATCTACGTGTATGCGAAAACCGACTGGCCGCAATGGCAGGCAGCCGAACGGCGCGACGCGACAGCACGCTACGCGGCCCGTTCGCAGATCCAGCCGGTAAACGGACCAACACAGCCTGCGCCATCCTGGCCATTCGCACTCGCTTTCGCAGCGGCCATGCTGCTGCTGTGGTGGCGCGAGCGGCGTTGAAAAAAAGCCGGGGTCAGGTCTGACATTCGGACACGGCCCCAGCCTTAGTGATGGGTCTTCAGACGACTGTGCAATTACCGCGCCGAAATCGATCATAAAGGCGAACGTCGCTTTACTTTTTCAAGCGCGAATTGAGCGAATAGTGAAGAGGTCGTGTCCGAATGTCAGACCTGACCCCGGGTGTTCTTGCAGAGGTCGTGTCCGAATGTCAGACCTGACCCCCGCTGTTGAACTATCAGCCCATCAGAACGTGTAGTCCGCCTTCACATACGCCGTGCGGCCGTTCATCCCGAATGGGCAGGTTTCCCAGCAGTAGGTGAAGCCCAGCTGCGGGAAGGGTGCTGCGCGTACCGGGTCCCATTTGGTCGGGTAGGTGTCGAACAGGTTGTTGATCCCTGCCGACAGGCTCAGGCTCTTGTTGAACGTGTAGCGCCCGGTCAGGTCGACGATCCATTTGGCTTCCCACGTCTGCACGAATGGCGCCGTGAAGCCCTGGCCCTGTACTTCGCCGAAGTAGTTCGCGCGGCCCGTCACGTTCCACGCGCCCGCCGTGTAGTCGGCCGAGACCACATGGTGCTTGCGCGGCTGGCCGCGTTCGATCAGCGTCACCTGTGCATCGTCGAACAGCTGCGCGCCCGTCAGCACGGGCGATTGCGAATTGCGCGCCTTGACCTCGGTCTTGTTGAAGCCCAGCTGACCGGACAGCACCAGGGCCGAGCCCTGGCCGCGGATGGTCTGCTGTGCCACCAGGTCCAGGCCCGTGGTCGACGTATCGATCGCATTGGTGAAGAACTGCGCCTGGCCCACGCGCAGCGGATCGAGGATCGCGCGGATCGGGCACGCGGCAGGCGTTGCGCAGGCGCCCGACTCTGGCGAGATCGTGCTCGAGAACACGATGCGGTCGTCGATCTTCGTGCGGTATACGTCGGCGGTCAGCGAGAACGTGGTGGTCGGCCGCAGGATCACGCCGATGCTGGCGCTTTTTGACGTTTCTTCTTTCAGCGGTGCGATGCCGAAAGCGCGCGTGACGGCGCTGTCTTCGCGCGCCGTCAGCGTTTCGGTCAGCACGCCGGCCGCATTCAGGTTGGTCGAGACCGAGCTGTAGAACTTCTGCTGCACGCCCGGTGCCCGGAAGCCCGTCGATACGCTGCCGCGCAGGCCCAACGAGCGGCTCGGATCCCAGCGCGCATTGAGCTTGCCGATCGTGGTGTTGCCGAAGTCCGAATAGCGTTCGTGCCGCACTGCTGCGCCGACCGAGACATCCGGGCCGAACTTGCGTTCCAGGTCGACGTAGAAGGACGTGTTGTGGCGGCCCTGGTCAACCGCCGTCGATGGCGTGTAGCCTGGGAAGCCCTGGATGCCCGATGCAGCGATGCCGCCGGTCTGGTCGCGGATGATGATGGCGGGGTTGTTGGTGCGGCCGTACTGATACGAGACCGGGTCGCCCGCCTCGATCTCGTAATTGTCGCGGCGCCACTCGACGCCGGCGGCGACAAACAGCTCGCCGCCCATCAGGTTCACCGGACCCTTGAAATCGAGGTTGAACGTGGTCTGCTCGAACTTGAGCGTGCCGGTGTCGGCTTCGCGCGGCGATTCGCCGTTCTCGTACCAGTAGCTGACGTTGATCGAGTTCCGTTCGTGGAACTGGAGCTGGCTGCGGCCGTGGTTCACGCTCGCGTCCACCGACCAGTCCTTGCCCAGGTCGTGGCGGTAGCCGACGGCGAGCGAGGCATCCTGCACGGTGGTGACGATGTTTGGCAGGAAGCCTTCCGGGTACACCGCCGGGACGTTGCGCCCATCTTCTTTCGGTCGGAAGAAGCCGCCCGAATCGCCCTTGCGTTTCGAGGCGCCGCCGAACGCATACAGTTCACCGCCGCCCATCGGCAACGCGGAATTCATCCACAGGTAGTAATCCTTGGCGTTGCTGTCGCCCAGGCGCTGCGTGACGCGCGGCGGATTGACGCGCGCCGTGTCCAGGCCGGCGCGGTTGGTTTCGTCGCGCTTGCGCGCTTCGACCGACAGGTTCAGGTAGCCGCCGTCGCTGCCCAGCGCGAAGCCGCGGCTGGCGCTGGCCGAGTAGGTGTCGCCGTCGCCTTCATCGGTCGTGCCGGCGCTGGCGCTGAGGGTGCCGTTGCCCACGCCCTTCTTGAGGATGATGTTGATGACGCCCGCGATGGCGTCCGACCCGTACTGGGCGGCGGCGCCGTCGCGCAGCACTTCGATCGACTGGATCGCTGACAGCGGGATCGCGTTGATGTCGGTGCCGGCCGAGCCGCGGCCGATCGTCTGCTGCACGTTGACCAGCGCCTGCTGGTGGCGGCGTTTGCCGTTGATCAGCACCAGCAGCTGGTCGGGGCCGAGGCCGCGCAGCGTGGCGGGACGGATGATGTCGGTGCCGTCGCTGACAAACGTCGACGTAAAGTTGAACGACGGGTCGAGATCTTGCAGCACCTTGCCCAGTTCCAGCGTGCCGGCCGACTGGATGTCTTTCGTGCTGATCAGACCCACCGGCACGGCGGTGTCGAGCGCTGTCTTGGCCTGGGTGCGCGAGCCGAGCACCACGACTTGCGACATATTGCTGTCGGCTTCCTGGGCGCCGGCTGGTGCAAGCGCCGCCAACAGTGCCGACGCCAGCAGGGCGCGTCGTGGCAGTGTGTTCTTCTTCATCCTCTGTCCCCTCTTTGTATGGATTTTTATGTCGCCCTGTTATCAGAGCTTCATTTAATCTTAGCAACGGGGTGGGTTGACGGCGACGACACAGTTGAAATAAGTAAATACGAACGTGGCTATAAAGCAAATGCGTAGTGCAAAAGAGACAGCTTTGCCTATATGACGATACTTTTATGAGTAACGAGTAGTGCCTTGAGTATTAAGTACTTTTTTTGCGGAAACAATGTTTGAAAGGTATTGTTTATTTGTTACGTTATTTAACAAGTTTTTCAAATGTGCGCACCATAAGACACGCTAGGATAGACACGAACTGATGCCAGATAGGCATGACGGCAGGCGGGGAGCATTCCGCCGACTGGATCTCGACCTTGTCTGCGCGCCGCGCGGGCCGGATCCGCCGACAACCGCAGGCAGCACACCATGATCCAGCGACGAACCGACGAGCGAACCGCGCTTGCCACCGAATATGCGTTATTCCTGGCAGAGACGCGCGGCGTCAACGCGGGGCTGGTCTACCTTGAAAGCTGCAACGTCTCACGAGAGATCCTGCTGCGCGCCATGCAGGATCCCGCCGCCCGGCGTGTCCGGGAACGGCGCCAACGGCAACGGAACGATTAGCATGAATATCACCCAGCTTTGCAAACGCTATGGCCTCGAGCATTACGGCAGCCTCGAGAGCGCCTGGGACGCCCATAGTGCAACCGGCATCGTGCTGATGCAGCTCTGGCACGCGCCCAACCAGAAGATCAATGACCACCCACTGCCGGGCGCGCAGCTGCGTGTGCGCTGTCTCGACGCGTCTGACATCCCGGTGCCGCTGGACGACGCGCGGGCCGCGCGCGGCCGCAGCATCGAAGCGGTGGAGGGGGGCGCGCGCGGCTATGCGGCGATGTCGATTCCACCGACGCAGTCGCGCGGTGCCGGCGCTTGGGCCAAGTACGCCAACCTGGAACGCGTGTTCCCCGTGCTGGCGCTCGAGCGCGAGTCATGCGGCACCGTGTTCGCCGTGCTGGGTGCGCCGGTTCCTGCGTCCGAACTGGGCGTCGCGTCGGCCGATCCGGCGTATCGCGCAGCCACGGGGCGCCACCAGATCAGCCTTGATGGTCGCGCATCCATTCCTTGAGACCGTTCACCCAGTTCTTGGCCGGCAGGTTCAGGCGCCGCTTGATCTCGCCGGCACGCTCGTAGAGCACTGAAAAGTCCAGCTGCGGCGCGTCCCTGAATGCCACCACGACCACATTGGCGTCGTGCACCTCGGGCAGCCAGACGATGGCGTCGAACACCTGCTCCATGTTCAGGAAATTCTTGTCGTAGTTGCTGAAGTCGCCGAACACATTGGCGGTCATGACGCCGCCCGGCGCCAGGCAATCCAGGCAGCCCTGGTAGAACGCTTCCGAATCGAGCACCGGGCCGCGCGCGTCCTGGTCGTAGAGGTCCACCTGCAGCACGTCGGCCTTGCCGTGGTTGGCCGGATCGAGCACGAAGTCCATCGCGTCCTGCTCGCGCACGTCCAGGCGCGCATCGTTTTCCGGCAGGCCGAACAGGGCGCGGCAGATCGCGATCACGTTGGGATTGAGTTCGACGGCCGTCACGCGCGCATCGGGAAAGCGGGCATACGTGAACTTGGTCAGCGCGGCGCTGCCCAGGCCAAGCTGCACAACGTGGCGCGGCGCACTCTGGAACAGCGTCCACATCATCATCATCTGCACGTATTCGAGCTCGATCGTGTCCGGCTTGGCCAGCCGCATCGCGCCCTGCACCCACGAGGTGCCAAGGTGCAAAAAACGCACGCCCTCGAATTCGTCGATGGTGGCGGGTGGATGGCCGGGCTGGGCGAAGCGCGGATCGATGACGGTGGGTGACTTGGCGGACATGGCACAAAGCGGTGGAGGGCAAAGCCGATGTTACCAGAGTCGCCCCTGCGGGCTCTCAGCTTGCCGCCAGCGCTGGCAGAAACAGCGTCACGGCCAGGCCGCCGCCGTCGCGATTGGCCAGCAGGATGCGCCCGCCGTGCGCTTCGGCGATCTCGCGCGCGAGCGCAAGGCCAAGGCCGGTGCCGGCGCGCTTGGTCGAATAGAACGGCACCAGTGCGTGGGTCAGCACCGCGTCGCTCATGCCGCTGCCGCGGTCCGTCACGTCGATGCGCACTTGGTCCTGCACGCGCCGTATCTGCAACTGCACATCGTCAGGCCGGGAACCCGACTCGTGCGCGTTCTTCAAGAGATTGAGCAGCGCCTGTTCGAGCTGCGCGGCGTCGATCCAGGCCGCATCCGGTGGCAGCTCGCCCGCGACGCTAAAGGTCACCTGGCCGGCCAGGCGCGTGACCAGGGCGGGCCAGCTGCATGCTTCCAGGCGCGGCGTCGGCAGCTTGGCAAAGCGCGCATAGCCCGAGATGAAGCTTTCCAGGTGGCGCGTGCGCTCGCCGATCGTTTCCAGGATCTGGGGCAGGCGTTCGAGCTGGCCGCGCCGTACCAGTTCGGCCCCGGAGTGCGCAAGCGAGGCCAGTGGCGCCAGCGAGTTGTTCAATTCGTGGCTGATCACGCGGATGACTTTTTTCCAGGTCTGGACTTCCTGGCGCCGCAGTTCGACCGTCAGGTGGCGCAGCAGCAGCAGCTCGTGGCGCCGGCCATTGAGCGTGAAGGTGCTGCGGGCCAGGTGATAGACCTCTTCGGCCTCGCCTTCGCCGGCCGTAAACAGGCCGTCGCCGCCACGCGCCAGCGCGTCACGCAGGGCCGCCGAGGCGCCATCGAGCACCGCCCGCAGGCTATGGCCTTCGAGCTTGCGCCCCTGCGCCAGCAACTGGCGCGCGGCGATGTTGGCGAACACGATGGCGCCGCCGGGCGTCGTCGAATCGGCCACCAGCAGCATCGCCACCGGGGTGTTCTGCACCATCGAGTCGAGCAGCAGTTCGCGCTGCACCAGGTCCAGGCGCTGCTCGCGCAGCACGTTGCCCAGGTTGTTGTGGGCCGCGATCAGGTCACGCAGTTCATCGTTGTGCGGCCAGTGCAGGCTGCACGAAAAGTCGCCGTCACGGTAGCTGTCGACGGTGCCTTCCAGCGCCCGGAACAGCGACAGCACCGGCTGCAGTTGCGCGCGCAGCGTGATCACGGCCAGCGGCACCAGCCCAAGCAGGCAGATGGCCAGTACCAGCAGCGGCCGGGCGGGCAGCAGGTGATCCAGCAGCAGCGCGGCGAGCACCGCCAGTGTGAGCAGCGTGCCCACCAGCGCCGACAGCAGCGTGACCAGTGAAAACCTGGGCTGGCGCGCGCTGTCGGTCATGGCCGCGCGATGCCCAGGCGCTCCATGCGGCGGTACAGCGCTTGGCGCGACAGGCCAAGATCGGCCGCCGCCTGCGCCACCACGCCGCCCGCGCGCGCCAGGGCCGCCACGAGCGCGGCGCGGTCCGGCTCCGGTTCCTGGCCGGGCGCTGGCGCCGGCATGCTCGCTGCCGGCAGCCCCAGGTCGGCCACCATGACGGTATCGCCATGCGACAGCAGGCTGGCGCGCGCCATCACGTTTTTCAGTTCGCGCACATTGCCGGGCCATGGATAGGCCATCAGCGCCGCTTCGCTGGCCGGGTGCAACGCCTTGCCGGCGGCCAGGAACGAACGCGCCAGCGGCAGGATGTCGCCGGGGCGCGCGCCCAGCGGCGGCAGGCGCAGCTCGATCACGTTCAGGCGGTAGAACAGGTCTTCGCGAAAGGTGCCGGCGCGGATCATCGCGCCCAGGTCGGCATTGGTGGCGCTGATCACCCGCACGCGCACCTGGCGCTCGCGGTTCGAACCGAGCCGCTCGAAGCGGCCCGTTTCCAGCACCCGCAGCAGTTTCATCTGGCCGGCCAGCGGCAGGTTGCCGATTTCATCCAGGAACAGTGTGCCGCCGTCGGCCGCTTCGAACTTGCCTTCGCGCGCTTTCGATGCGCCCGTGTAGGCGCCGGCGTCGGCGCCGAACAACTCGGCCTCGATCAGTTCGGATGGCAGGGCGCCGCAATTGAGCACCACGAACGGGCCGTCAGCCACCTGCGAGTTGGCCTTGATGATGTCGGCGATACGCTCCTTGCCGGCGCCATTCGGGCCGGTAATCAGCACCGGCACGTCGGCGCGCGCGACCTGGCAGGCCAGGTGCAGCACGCGTTCGGTGGCCGGGTCTTGCCAGACCAGGCCACGCAGATCGAAGTTCTGCTCGAGCGCCAGGCGCGCCTTGCGTTCATGCTGCAGGCGGCTGCCCAGCGCGCGGTTGGCTTGCCCTAGTTCGATCAGGTTGCTGACAGTGGCCAGCAGGCGTTCGTCGTTCCACGGCTTGGGCAGGTAGTCGGCGGCGCCGGCCTTGACCAAGTCGACCGCCGCGTCCAGATGCGTCCAGGCAGTGAGCAGGATTACCGGCAGGTCGGGGTGGCGCGCGCGGATCGCGCGAAACAGCGCCACGCCTTCTTCGCCTGACGTGGTGTCGGCCGTGAAGTTCATGTCCTGGATCACCAGGTCGACCGGTTCGCGCGCCAGCAAGTCCAGGCCTTCTGCAGGCGAGAGCGCGCGCAGCGTGGCGATGTCGTGCAGCGAAAACAGCACGTCGAGCGCCATGGCGACGGCGGCGTTGTCGTCGATGATGAGAACGGTGGGCATGGCCGCCAGCATAGCACCCGCGCGCGCCCTCACAGGCTGCGGGTGGCCAGCGCCGGCGACGTGCGCGCCGCGCGCCAGGCCGGGCCATACGCCGCCAGGATGCCGATCACCCAGAACATCAGTGCGCCGCCGATCAGGTACACCACGGGCAGACGCGCCATCTCCAGCTTCGTCACCAAAAGCTGGTTCAGACCAACGCCCAGCAGCACGCCGCCCGCCACGCCGGCGCTCGTGATCATCACGTTCTCGACGATGAAGTAGCGCAGGATGTCGATCTTGCGTGCACCAAGTGCGCGCCGAACGCCGATCTGCTTGCGGCGCTGGGTTACCCACAGGCTGGCCATGCCGACGATGCCGCTGCAGGTCACCAGGAGCAGCAGCACGCTGACCGTCACCAGCATCCACGACAGCGCAAGGTCGGCGCGATAGCGGTTCTTGCGGTCTTCTTCGACCGTTTTCACGCGCAGGATCATCGGCGTGGCCGACGAGGCGCGCAGCGCCTGCTCGGCGGCCTGCATCACGCGGTCGCGCTGCCCCGGTTCGCTGCGCATCGCATACATCGCACCCCCACTGCCATAGTGACGTGCGGGCATGATCATCGAAAATTCGCCGCGCTCGCCCACTTCGGCGTGGGCGCTCGCCAGGCGCTCGACTACCCCGATCACCCGGGCGCCGGGCGCGCCATCGCCGATGCCGAAGTACAGGGTCTTGCCCACCGCCGATGCGCCGGGCCACAGCTTGCCGGCCAGGGCGCGCGTCACGATCATCTGCGTTGGCACCTCGGCGTTGGTCGTTTCGTTTACCTCGGGGATGTCCTGGCTGGCAAAATCGCGTCCTTCGACCAGTTGCAGGCCCAGGGCCCTGACCAGCGAATCGCCCGTGAAATAGGTCGATGCGTAGGTGCTTTCGCGCGCCTGGCGCGGATCTGCCGCGATGCTGGACGTGCCGCCGCTGCTGGACATCGGCATCTGCGATACCTGCGCTACCGCCACCATGCCCGGCATCGCGCGCAGCACCTGGAGCTCGCGCTTGATCGAGGCGAGCATCTGTTCCGGCGTGTCCTGGTTCAGATGACGCAGCGAAAAATAGAAGGTCGCGGCTTCGTCCTGCAACCCCGATGGCCGCGCCGCCACGGCGCGCCGGTCATTGACGATGTGCAGGGCATTGGCCAGGATCGCCAGGCTCAGGGCGACCTGCATGGCCACCAGAATGGGGCCGGTCTTGTTGCGCATGAGCGCCGACAGGATGGGGCGGATTTCCATGGTCAGTCTCTCGTGGTTACTGGATAAGGGTTCATTGCGATTTGAGCTGGATGGCGGGCGTGACCTGACACGCGCGCCAGGTTGGCAGCAGGCCCGCGATCACTGCAGCGGCAATCGACAGCACGAAGGTCAGGGCCAGCATTTGCCAGTCCATGCGCGCCACGGCCGCCATGTCCTTGCTCTGCATGCCGATCAGGGCCAGCGCGCCGACGGCCAGCCCCAGTCCCAGTACGCCGCCGGCCAGGCCTACCACGCCCGTCTCGATCAGGAACTGGCGGAAGATGTCGCGCTTCGACGCGCCCAGCGCGCGGCGCACGCCCACTTCGGCGGCGCGTACCGAGAACTTTGCCAGCAGCAGGCCGACCGTGTTGACCAGGCACAGGGCCAAAAAGCCGAAGGCGAGCCACGCCGACAAGCGGGTGTCGTTGCCCACCACTTTCTGCTTTTCCATCCATCCCATGACGTCGTACAGTTCGACTGGCGCCGGGCGCGGCAGGCGGCCCAGCTTGCGCTGCTCGCTGGCGTAATTCTCGAGCGCACCCTGCAGGTCGGCGCGATCGGCACCCGAGCGGGTCTCGAACCAGAGCTGGATCCAGGTGCACTCCGAGGCCAGCAGGCTGGCGTAGCCCGGATCGCGGACCTGGCTGCAATTGACGCTGCCGTAAGGCTGCAGTTCCTTGCGCACGGCGGTGGCCATCGGGATCATGAACTCTTCACCGGTGGCCGGGCCGCTGCCAATCAGCTTGTAGTAGCGCGGCATCGGGTTCCAGTCGCCCAGCACGCCCACTACGGTGAACGGTTCGCCGCCCATGCGCAGGCGCTGGCCAACCGGGTTGGCCTCGCCGAACATTTTTTCGGCCACGGTGCGGTTCAGGATCACCACATTGGCCCCGCGCGCTTCGTCCTCGGCACTCCACGGCTGGCCGTAGCGGAACGGCACGTCGAACATCGCGAAGAATGTACGTGTCGGCGCCAGGCCATACGCCTGGAACGGGGCGCTGCCGGCACGCGGCGGCTCGACCGGCATGCCGGTGGCGAACATGGCGACGCCGCGTTCGGCCGGCGGGTTGCGCAGCAAATTCATCGCGTCCTGGTAGGTCGACTGCATATCGATCGGCTCCGATCCGGGGCTGTAACCGTTACGCCCGCCGTTGTCGATGAACGGCACGAACAGGCGCTCGCTCTTGGATGGAATCGGGTCGCCCGACATCGCATGCAGGATGGTCAGTGTGCTCACGCTGGCCGCCACGCCGATTGCCAGCGTCAGCACCATCAGCACGGTGAGATACGGATTGCGGCGCAGGCTGCGCACGCCAAGCATCAGGTAATAGCCGAACATCGCCGCTCCTTATGCCGTGACGTCGGTATGGGCCTGGTGCAGCGATGGGGCGCGCCGCACGAGGTCCGACACCTGGCCGTCGATGATATGCACGTTGCGGTGGGTGCGCACGGCCAGCTCCGGGTCGTGGGTCACCATCAGGATCGTGGTGCCGGCCGCATTGATTTCTTCGAGCAGTTCCATCACGCCGCGCGCCATCTGCGTATCGAGATTGCCGGTCGGTTCATCGGCCAGCAGCAGTTTCGGACTGCCGGCCAGCGCGCGTGCGATCGCCACGCGCTGCTGCTGGCCGCCCGAGAGTTCGGCCGGGTAGTGCTTCATGCGCGAGGCCAGGCCCACCTTGCCCAGGGCGTCCTCGATGCGCTCCTTGCGCTCGCGCGCATTGAAGCCGCGGTAGCGCAGCGGCACGTCGACGTTGTCGAACAGGTTCAGGTCGGGGATCAGGTTGAAGCCCTGGAAGATGAAGCCGAGCTTTTCGTTGCGCAGGCGCGAGCGCGCCGCGTCGTCCAGGCCCTTGACGTTCACGCCGTCGAGAATGAATTCGCCCGACGTGAATTCTTCGAGCAGGCCGGCGATGTTGAGAAAGCTGGTTTTGCCCGAGCCGGACGGGCCGGTCACGGTGACGAATTCGCCCTGGCTGACGTGGATCGCGAAGCCGCGCAGCGCGTGCGTCTCGATCATGTGGGTGCGGTACACCTTGCTCAGGTTGGTCATGCGCAGCATAGTCTGGCTCCGTGGTTCATTGATTGATTGAGACGCGTGCGGCATTGTCGAAGGCATCGGTGCCCGACACCACCACCTTGTCGCCGGCTTTCAGGCCGTCGATGATTTCAACGGCCGAGATACTGGTGGCGCCGATCCGGATCGGCGTGCGTACGGCCACGCCGTCGTGCATCACGTAGGCATGGCGCCCGCCCTCGTTCTCGACGAACGGGCCGCGCTGCACCATCAGCACGTTCGGCTTTTCCTCGATCAGCAGGCGCGCGCTGACGCGCTGGCTCTGGCGCAGGCCGGTCGGCTGCGCGCCATCGAAGCGCACCCGCGCCAGCACCTGGCTCTTGACCACCTCGGGCGACAGCGCCGACAGCGTGCCGGTGGCGCGGCCCGACGGCAGGGTGATCTCGGCGCGCATGCCCAGGCCCATGTCGCCGGCGTAGGTTTCGGGCACTTCCAGTTCGACTTCCAGCCGCGACAGGTCCACCAGCGTCATCAAGGGCGCGTTGGCGGCGACCACCATCCGGTTCTGCACATTGAGCGTGCCAATGAAGCCATCGACCGGTGCGCGCACGGTCAGTTCGTCGACGCGGCGCTGGGCATTGGCCATGGACAGGCGCTGGCGTTCCAGTTCATTGGTCTTGGTCTTGATCGCCAGTTCGACGTCGTCGCCTTCGAGCACGGCGGCCTGCCTGGCGTGGCGGGCGCGGATGTCGGCCGAGTTGACGGCATCTTTCGCCTTCTGGTAGTCGATCTTGGCGATGATGCCGATCTGGCCGACGCTGTCGTAGCGCTCCAGCGTGCGCTGGGCCGACAGGCGGTCAATCTCGGCGGTGTCGGCTTCGCGCTGGGCCAGCAGCTTTTGCTTGCGCGACAGGATCTGCTGGCGCGCGACTTCGGCCTTGAGCTGCTCCCAGGTCGATACTTCGCGCTTGAGGGCATCGGTCAGGTCGGGCGATTCGAGCAGCGCCAGCACGTCGCCCTTCTTGACCGTGTCGCCGGCAGCGACCTTCAAGTTGACGGTGGCCGGGGCAGTGGCGTACAGGGTAGGGCTGACGGCGGCCACGACGCGGCCATTGACGGCGGCGTCGCGCACCAGCGTGCCGCGCGCGACCTCGGCGATGCGGATGCGGCTGGCCGAGACGCTATGTTCGCTGTTGTTCCAGGCGGCGAAGAGCAGCGCGCTGACGGCAACCAGCGCAGCAGCCGCGCCGATCATCAAGGCGCGGCGCTTGAATCGTTGCGCCGGGGGCGGCGTCAGGGCGGTGTCCTGCCGGGATGGCTCGGGAATCATGGTGGTCCAGTAACGACGGTGTGATGGTCGTTATTGCACGATCCGTGCCAAGCGTTAAGTCATTGATTCGTATGGCGGGCAGTCGCGGACACCGCTGTCCGCGGTGTCCGTCCGGGCGGCCGCGGACACGGCCGCCGGTCAGGATTTACTTCTGTGGCTTCTGCTTCTGTGCGTACTTGCCGACGATTTCGCCCTTGGCCAGTACATGGCCCTTCATGGCGGCCAGCACCTGGTCGCGGTCGGCGCCGAACGGCACGTCCAGCATCGTGTCGAGCGCCATCACCTGGAAGTGGTAGCGGTGCGCGGCTTCACCCGGTGGCGGCTTTGGCCCGTAGTAGCCCGGCGAACCGCGCGTCGTCAGGCCTTGCAGCACGCCGTCCGGATCCGACAGGCGGGCTTGCTCCTGCACGCCTTCCGGCACGCTGGTGACATTGGCCGGGATATTCCACATCACCCAGTGCACGAAGGGCAGGGCGGGTTTGGCGTCCGGGTCTTCCGCGATGATCACGTACGACTTCGCACCTGCTACGCCTTTCCACGACAGCGCCGGCGAGACGCCATCGGCGTATTCGGTATAGCGCTCGTTCATCATGCCGTTGGCGGCAAAGCTCGGCGACGAAACCGTCATCTGTCCTTTGGCCTCGGTCTCGGGACGCTTGAGCGCCAGCGGCACATTGGTGCCCTTGCTGGTTTGCTGTTCCAGCGGGCCTGCCGGGGCTTTTGCTGGTGTGGTGGCTACAGCGCCAGCCTTGCCGCCGGTGTAGGCGACCCGGTAAATCACGCCATTGGCGTCGTCCGCCATCAAGAGCGAACCGTCCTTCGCCATCGCCAGCCCGACCGGGCGCGCGATGTGGGTCTTGCCGCCATCGGTCAAAAAGCCCGTGACGAACGGCTCGACCTTCGTCGGCTGGCCGTTCTGGTAGCGTACGCGCACGATTTCGTAGCCCGATGCCGGCACCCGGTTCCACGAGCCGCGCATCGTCACGAAGGCGTCGCCCTGGTACTCGGCCGGGAACGCGCTGCCGGCGCCGAACACCCACTGCATCGGCGCTGCGTGCGCCGTGTAGCCGAGCACCATCGGTGTGCTGCGCGCTTTCCACTGCTCCTTGGTGATCTCGCCCACGGGCGTGCTTTGCGGGTAGATCTCATTGGCGCCATACACGTGCGGCCAGCCATACTGTTTACCCAGTTCGATCTTGTTGATCTCTTCGGCCTGCACGTCGTCGCCGAGGAAGTCGATGCCATGGTCGAAGCCCCACAGCTCGCCCGTCGTCGGATGCCAGGCATAGCCGATCAGGTTGCGCAGGCCGCTGGCAAAGATGGTGCGCTGCTTGCCGTCCGGCGAAATGCGCAGCAGCGTGGCGTTTTCGGGATTGCTCTCGTTGCAGGTGTTGCAGGTGCTGCCCACGCTCAGGTACAGCATGCCGTCCGGGCCGAAGGCCATCGTGCGGTTCGGGTGCTGGCCCGAGTCGGGCAGGTCGCCGATCAGCATCTTGAGTTCCCCCAGGCGGCCATCCTTCTGGATGTCGGCCACGAACAGTTCCTTGACCGTCACCAGGTACAGCTTGTTGTCGCGGATCGCGAGGCCATGCGCGCCGGCGCGGTTGGCCACCGTGATCGGTTCGCCGTCGGCGCGGCCGTCGTTGTTGGTATCGCGCAGCAGCAGCACGTCGCCCTGGTCACGGCGGCTCACATAGATGTCGCCGCTGGGCGCGACGGCGATGATGCGGGCGTTTTTCAGGCCGGTTGCAAACGCGCTGACCGTAAAGCCGGGCGGCGCCTTGAGTGCACGGATCCGCTCGGGCGTCGCTTCGACCTTGTTGGGCTTCCAGACGTTGATCTTGGTGGAAAACTGGGTGCCGTCGCCCTGTTGGGCGGTGGCGGAGCCGAACACGAGGCATAGTGCGGCGGCGATCGAAGCGCGTTTCATGGAGGGCCTGCCTTTCCTGGACATTGTTATAGAGATGGTCAAGAAGGCATCGTGCCAGTGTTTACCGCCTCGGTATGTTGGGAAACGAACATTGTCTGCAGCAGCGTTCATTATGCAAAAAAGATAATTTCGCCATTGGAACGTTTTCCTTCTTGCAAGTTCGCCATGTCGTCTGCACATGCACCTTGCAACCGGCGCCGCCGGCTCTTTTCAGGACTGACCTTGTCGTCGTTCGACCACCTGCAGCATCTCTGGCGTTCCGCCATCGCCACACTGGCGCCATCGACTGCGCCGCCCCCGAACCACTTCTTCACGCCCCAGGATATCGGGCGTCTGCACGAGCAGGATGGCCCCAACCGCGCCAGCATCGATGCCCAGACCTGGGACGATCTGTTACTGCCATCGTTCGAGGACAAGCTGGCGCCCGATGCCAGCATCTTCGGCCGCCAGGTGCTGCACCGGCGCCTGCGCGCGGGCGTGGACGATGCCGCCTGCAGCGCCCAGCGCACGCGCCTGCAAGGCTTGATCGCGGACCCGGCGCACCTGGCCGCGCTGCACGCGCAACTGCGGATGCTGCGCCATGCGGATGTCGACGTGGCCGTGCTGCTGTTCGGCGAGACGCCGCCCGTAACGCCGTGGTGGGCGCGCTGGTTGTGGCTGTTGCCGGTGCTGCTGCTGGTGTCGGTCGCCGCGCTGGTGACATTGCCGCTCGGCTGGATGCTGACGCTGACTGCGCTCGCGCCGCTGATGGCGCTGCAGATCCGCTATCACCAGGAGATCGAGGGCTGGACCGCGACCATCCGCTCGCTGGGCGCGCTGCTTGCCACCGTGGGCCTGCTCGGCAAGGGTGGCGGGGCGTTGACCGAACCGTTGGTGGCGGCGCGCGCAGCCGCCGCGCGCCTGCATGTGCGCCTCGACCGGCCCTTCGCGCTACGCATGATCCCGGGCGGCAGGCAGTATGCCGACTGGTTCGCTGCCGGGAATATCGCGCATTACTTCAGGACGGCGCGCATCGTGTTCGGGCAGCGCGCGTTTCTGCGCGAGTGCTATATGGCGTGCGCCAACCTGGAAGCCGACGTGGCGCTGGCGCGGCACCTGCACGCGATGCCGCGCTGGTGCTGGGCCGAACGTGGTGCGGCGCGTGAACTGCTGCTGGAGGATGGCGTGCATCCATTGATGGCGCAGCCGGCGCCGCTGTCATTGTCGCTGCAGGAACGCGGCGCGTTCGTCTCGGGCCAGAACGCGTCGGGCAAGAGTACCTTCCTGCGCATGGTGGGCCTGAACCTGCTCGCGGCGCGTGCGTTCGGCTTTTGCTACGCCACGCGGGCGCGCCTGCCGGCGGTGCCGGTGCGCGCCAGCATGCAGAACGAGGATTCGCTGCTCGGCGGCGAAAGCCTGTACATGGCGGAGTTGCGGCGTGCCCGCGAACTGCTCGAGGCAGCGGGCCAGCCAGCGGGCGTGTGCCTGATCGACGAGGTGTTTCGCGGCACGAACCACCTCGAGTCGGTGTCTGCTGCCGCTGCGGTGCTCGAACAATTAGCGGAGCACGACTTGGTGCTGGTATCGTCGCACAACCTGGTGCTCGCGCCGCTGCTGCAGGCGGGATTCGACGCCATCTGCATCGATACGACCAGCGGCCGGCCTGTGCTGCAGAAGGGCGTACTGCGTAATCCGAACGGCATTGCGCTGCTGGCCAGGGAGGGTTTCGGCCCGCAGATCGAGGGCAGGGCAGCGGAAGTAGCGCGCTGGTTGAGCGGCCACTTGCTGGAGCCGGCCACCGGCGCGCCGACGGCGCAGCAGGCGTGACCGGCTTAGGACGCATGACAAAAACCTGTTACTTCGTCTGGCCGCAACATGCTTATACACTGGGCCATGCTGAACGGCCGCTTTCGGCCAATAGAAGACGTCGTGACGGTCCGGCGCATCGGGTGCGTTGCCTCTACAGTAAGTAGGCCACTATTGAAAACCAGCAAGCTTTCCAGATATTGAAGAAGTGACATGACCTTTCTGTTCAGACAACATGAACCGATCGAGGTTTTAAGGGAAGAAATGAAAATATTGCGTTCTATTGGTACCGCCGCTATTGTCGCAGCCATCGCTTGTTCGCCTGCTTTCGCGCAATCGGCTGGGGTTTCTAACCAGCGTGACATGCAGATGAACGCCGCGAGCCGTCAGCAGTTGATAGACGCCGTGATTAAGGAAGTCAACAACAGCTACGTCTTTCCCGACATGGCGAAAAAGGTCGAAACATCGTTACGCCATCAGCAAAAGCGCGGATTCTATGACGCTATTGCTAGCGCACAGCAACTGTCCGAAGTGCTGTCCGATGAATTGCAGGCTGCCACTAAAGACCGGCACCTGCGCGTGATGTACAGCGAGGCGGTGATAGCCGGCAGGAAGTCTTATGACGAGCGATCGCCCGAGGAAGCCGCCAGCTACCTCGCGATGATGAGGTCGAACAATTTTGGCATAGATAAAGTCGAACGGTTACCCTTCAATATCGGGTATTTGGAACTTGCGCGCTTCGCGCGCGCAAAGGAGATGGCCGAGACGCTGGCCGCCGCAATGACGCTTATCGCCCATACGGACGCGCTTGTTATCGACCTGCGCAATAACCGTGGAGGCGATGCAGCCGCAGGACTCCTGTTGGCCAGCTATATGTTTGACAAGCGCACCCAGCTAAACGACTTCTACTACCGCGAGGGCAACCGCACCGAACAGCGGTGGACTGCCGATGTCGTCCCCGGCCTGCGCTATGGCGGGACGAAGCCGGTCTATATCCTGACTAGCAAGGACACTTTCTCAGCAGCAGAGGACTTCACCTACGCACTCAAGAACCTCAAGCGTGCGACTGTCGTCGGTGAGACCACCGGAGGCGGCGCTAATCAGGGTGGTAACAAGCGGCTGCTGCCAAACTTTTCACTCTTTGTGCCACTAGGCCGCACAATCAGCCCGGTAACGAAAACAAATTGGGAAGGCGTTGGCGTGACGCCCGATATCAGCGTCTGTGCAAGCGATGCTTTGAGAACTGCGCAGCTAGCTATCTTGGCCAAAATTGCGTCGTCGGAGAACAATCCTGACGAGCTAGGTCGCCTAAATGAGCGCATTGGGCAGCTTGGCGAACGCACTACTGGACGCATCACGTGTGGCTGATCTGAATATGCACGTTGGTAGTTACCTGCTATCTGGATCGGACGTCCGCTTCGGGTCGGTACCGGCCTGTGGCGGCTACCACTGGATTTTCAAGTTGCCAACCTGCTATGCTGGCTCGACCGGCCGGATTCGGCCACAAGCCGCCAGTGCACCTGTGCACCTGTGCACCTGTGCACCTGTGCAGGGAATACAATGGTCCGGCGAGGCGTCTCTCCTGACTCCGACATCGTTAATCATGCCGCGAGCCTGACCTATCCATGTACCTGATCAACTCGAAGACCGGAAAACCTGTAGAGGTCACCGAAGAGGACCTTAAAGGGTATGGGAGTGGCGAAAAGCCGAAGCGATCAAGCTTCGGAGCGAGACCGAAGAGCAAGGATGACCAGACCGTCCGGCCCAGCAAGCTTCCGCAACGGACTCTGGAGACGGAGGAGGCCCCGGCGCAGGATGGTGTGCCCAAAATCACACGCAGCTCCGACTACAAAAAGAAGGTTTCCAAGACCAGTTTCGGGACGAAAAAGCCTGCTCCTGGAGAATATGCAAGGACGTCCGACAAAAAGCCAAAGTACAAGGCGCGCGACCCGGCTCAGCCACAGCAAAAACCGAAGCAACCGGCGCACCAGTATGCCGGATGGCTGCTGTCCAAACGGGAGTATTCGGCAGCCGTACTGCGGCGCAAGCTAGTCCTGCGAGGCTACAGCGAACAGGAGGCAGATGACGCACTGATACTGCTGCAGGGGTTGAATTACCAGTCAGATGAACGGTATGCGGAGATGAAAACCCGGCAGATCGAACCACGGGTCGGCGACGCACGAGTCGCCCTGACTCTCCGACAGAAGGGTATCGACGAGCAACTTACGAAGGCAACCATCGAGCAAATGGAGCCGGAAGATGAGCGCGTTGTCGTTGTGGTCGAGAAATTTCGCAAGGACATTGCACAGACGGGGATGACACAAGAACTGCGGCAGAAGGTTTATCGCTTCCTGGCTTACCGTGGCTTCAGCGGCCATTCGATAAATATCGCCATGGAGCATCTGAAATCGGGGCCTGAATATGACTAGACGTTGCACTAGTAATGCGATGTGACGCGATCAAGGCGCAGAAATTATTTCAAGATTTCCATGCGCGATTGTGGGTGACACGGCGTTAGAATCCCGAGGCGGTTTTTCTTGAGCCAATAATTTCCCGTTTGATAGGCTGCCTCGGGGCGACGGGCGCTAACGGGTGCCTGGGAAATGATGTGCTTGGACCGGTTGGCGGCTACTAGCCAGAGCCAAGACAGTCAGCCGCCTAGGCCGCACACAAAAATTTTCAAGTGAGCAATTCTGCCCGGTAGACTGAGGATGATGGAACTTACGCTATCGGCCAGAAGCAGACAGTCGCACGCCGAAGAACATAGGGGGTGAAATGGAAGAATTGCCGCATGCAGGCATTGTGCAAGATAATGCGACACGCAAAAAGACCGATGCTGCTGTATCTGCGAGAAATCTGGCACGTGCCTCGAATAACACTCGTTGGGATGAGCTAATTAGCTATTTCCGTAACCAAACCGGATGGCGGCCTTCGTATAGGTCCAAGTCGGTCACAGGCTATATTTCTGGATGGGATGTGGAGTGGTTTTACCATCTGCCGTTTCCATTCGCATCGGTCGAGTGGTTCGATATTGGCTTGTACGAGGGTTTGCCGGCGGAAGGACGTCTTCTTAAACCTAGAGTTATCGACCATACGGAAGAGATATCAAACGTCGTCCAAACCATTGGTTTCGAATTTGACGTGCGGGACGATGTACTCAGGATCTGGGGTTACTTGCCCAGGTCGTATGAGGACTTTCCTCCTGCCTAACCGTCCGCTTCGGGTCGGTTGCTGCCTGTCGCAGCTGAGCTGGATTTTCAACTTGGCTACCTGCTATGCTTGACCGACCGACCGGGTTCGGCCAAGACCAGGCATTCAACATCCATACCTACCAGTCGATCATCACTTACATGAGACCAGACTTCCACGACGTCGTTGGACTATGGGAATGCGATGGATCGCTTCGAGACATCTACGTACAGGATACCGAGGCGGTGCATTGGAATCGCTTTGACCAACTGCTCAGCCAATACGAATGCTCGTACACATTTGACGGAGTGGCGGCTCCATTTCCCGGATCGCACATAGCTCTCGGAAACCGAGAAGGTTCACATCTCCTATCGATTCTGTTGAACGGGCCGGTGGAAATTTGCTGCCACTTCTTCATTGCTGAGCAATTAGAACTCGACATCTCGCCCAAGGAAATTAATAGCCAATTGGCGCATGAGGAAGTATTGTCATTTGTTGAGAACTTAGCGAACGCTCTGGAACTCTCTGCGGACATCACGCCCGAAAATGCGGAGCAAATGCCGTTTCTGACGTATCTGCCGCAAAGCAAAATGTGGCGCATACACGATGATCCGTAGTAGCTGCCAGCGTCCGGTATGGGTCGGTACCAGCCTGACAGCGACCGGCCGATTTCAGCCAATAGGGATCGTTGAAGATTGAGACTTCAAAGAGGATTTCATGACTCCCCACAGGACCAATATCATCAATCTCTTGAATTTGATCGCCTCTGAAAGCGACCAGCTTTTGTACCAAAAGCAGACTCCAGTGAACATAGCGAATGAGCTGGTAAATCAGTGGTTTGACGACTTCTACCATCCTACCGACAAACAGTTCAAGAGCGAGTTTTCGGACGAGGAACTAGCATCGCTAGCGGAATTCAATGCCTACTACGATGCTCGGGTGGCCGCCCTTCCCAACTTTTTAGATGAGATGCTAAAGACTAAGACTTGGCGAGAAATAATGGGTTTTTCTGGACGAATACTTGATGAGCATGGCTGGCGAGGTATCGATGCGACTTACGACGACAGTCTCTGACGGCGATCGTCGGCTTCGGGTCGGTTCCGGCCTGTCGCGGCTACCAATGGAATTTCAACTTGATGCCTGAACAACAAGATGCTCGAACAAGACGCCTTGTAAGCGCGGCGCGTGCACTTCTGTCGTTGCAGGTCGGTCTTTATGTGGGAGCGAGACGAATCTTGTTGTGGAATCCAGCGGCGATGCTTGAGACGGATGCGAGATTGGTGAGTGTCGAAGCGCGCTTTCGCGCACAGCTTTTGGCTGAATGTGTTGAAATCGTGAGGCATTACGGATGACCGCGTTGGGTCGATAGCAGCCTTAGAAGCAAACTCAAATGTATGAGTTTCTTTGAGGTTCAGAATTCATGACGTGCTATCGACTACTGATATTCGTGCTGTCGCCTGGTAAAAATGACAAGCTCGCCAGCCGCGCGCGGGACTGCAAAAATCTCCGTTTGTTGGACAGCACTTTGCTGATTTATGATCGACAACTCAGCGCCGAAAGCGGCAAGGATATAGGCAATGTTTCGATTGCCTCAAGCAAGCACTCGTATCCAGCTTTCCCAATCGCTGTCCGGTAATCCACCGATGCTTCGATAGAAGGCTTGCGCCGACGTATTGTTCTGCAATACATCCCACTTCAAACGCGCGCAACCGAGTTCTTTTGCAGAGGCTAGCACCGCTGCCATCAAGGCATGGCCGATACCTATGCCACGCCTGGTTTCCCTGACATATAACTCCTTCAGTATGAGGTTCGGTTGCAAATCAAATGTGAACAGGCCACGCTCAAGTAAATCATCTTCGGTCACGCAAATTGCTCTATATAGCCCTCGAAGCGTGCCAGTTCGCGCATCAGAACGAGCAACTCATTGGCGTCGGATATGCACGCATGACGCACCGTGTAAATGGCTTCCATCGTTGCTCAGGCAGCTGCAGGTGACGAATTTACCAGCGCAAATCCTTCGTCGATCCAGCCTGTAATTCCTCCTGGCATAATTTTGACGGCGCGTCCGAGCTTTGCCAAACGGATCGCCGCGCGCGCCGCACCGTTGCAATGCGGGCCGGCGCAATACGCAACGAAGACCGTCTCAGCAGGATACTGGGCCAGCTTTGCATCAATTATTTTTCCATGCGGAAGATGGTTAGCTCCGGCAATGTGGGCGGCGGCAAACTGATCTGGTCCGCGCACATCGAGCAAGACGAAATCATGGGTGCCAGTGGAGAGCGCATGGTGGACGTCCCAACAATCCGTTTCGAATTGCAGAATTGATTCAAAGTGGGCAAGCGCGATGGCGCTTGGTGCTACAGCTACATCAGTGACTATGGACATCGTCGAATTCAAGGTTAGTTAGTGTAAGAAGATTGTCGATCTCATCGTCTTGTCTTGATAGTGGCGCAAACGTCAATATGCGGTAACATCGCGCCATGAAAAAACATCTTGTCGTCGCACTTGCCTATGACCAGCTCTGTACATTTGAATTCGGGTGCACCGTCGAACTTTTCGCGCTCGATCGTCCCGAGCTGGGGGTGCCCTGGTATGAGTTCGCCGTCTGCGCGGCTGAATCGGGGCCGATCCGCGCTGCTGGCGGCATTTCGGTGGTTGCCCCGTTTACTCTGGAATTGCTCGACCGCGCTGATACGATCATCATTCCCGGCTGGCGAGATGCTGATGAATTACCGTCCGCCGCTTTGCTGGACAAGATTCGTGCGGCCTACCAGCGCGGTGCCCGGCTGTGTTCGATTTGCTCCGGCGTTTTTATCCTGGCTGCGGCCGGGGTCCTCGACGGCAAGCGCGCGACCACACATTGGCGTTATGCCGAATGTCTGGCACAACGTCATCCATCCATTGATGTACAGGCGGACTCGCTGTATGTCGATGTGGGGCAAATCATTACCTCTGCCGGTTCGGCCGCCGGCCTAGACATGCTGTTGCATCTGGTACGCCGTGACTATGGGGCCAAGGTTGGCAATCTGGTGGCGCAACGGCTGGTCGTCGCGCCCCATCGGGAGGGCGGTCAGGCCCAGTTTGTGCCGCGCCCGATGGCGCATGATGTGCGCGGTCGACTAGCGAAACTGATGGACTGGCTGCGCGCACATCCGGCGCTGCCGCACACGCTCACCTCAATGGCGCAACGTGCTTTGATGAGCCCGCGCACGTTGCAGCGCCAGTTCCAAGACGCTACCGGACTGGGGCCGATCAACTGGCTGATCCGAGAACGGGTGGCAATTGCCAAGGACCTGCTGGAGGTACCCGACACGCCTCTGGCCCAGGTAGCCGAACTCGCGGGATTCGGCTCAGAAGAATCGTTGCGTCGGCATTTTCGCCGATTCGTATCTACCAGCCCGCTTGCGTATCGACAAAGGTTTTGCAGCAATATTTCAACGTCGCGCTAAGTGCAATTCGATGCTTATATCCCACCGCGCACTATGAAATAGAACGTCCTGTGACTTTCCGAGATAGATACGCGATCTTGGAGTTACTGCTACTACCAGGCATGAATTAGCGAAGCTCGCTGTTTCTTGCTGATTTACACTGGCCTCGACGAACTTCAGCTTTCGGCCAGAGGCGGACCTTTAGAACAACGCCTGCCAGGCTGGCCTGAACGGCCTGGATTGCTCATTGTCATTCGCGGGCCATGTCGATCGGCTAACTCAGCCTATGCAGCAACCCCAGCTTTCTATACACGGATCACGCGAGCTCCACGAGCAGATGCTGATTCGGCATTCTTGAACTGGTACCGTCATGTGCTTGCAGACTTTCACTACCCTGCAGCGCCGTCAAGGCGGGGAGTGCCAAAAGAGCAAGCGTATAACCGATGATTGCACTGCTGCCATAACCGACGATCGGCGTTGGGTAATTTCCAAGTGCAGCAGCCAGAATCGCGGCAATCCAGAGCGCCCCAAATACTGCATAGCTCTCGCGCCCCGGCGGATCGCGATGCCAGCCGGCGATTGCCGGTACCAGAAGAAGAATCGAGCCGCCCACGACCGCTGCGCCGGCAAGCGGGTGGACCGCAAACGACGAGTAAAGAATCCCGTCAACGTAGGGAACCGCCATCAGCGTGTCGGAACGGGCCAAGGTCGTAGCAAAGCCGGCAATGCTCGCGCCAAGCGCTGCAACGACGAACCTGTCGCGGCATACGATGAAAAGTGTGGCCAGCCCTACGGTCAGCACGCCGGCCATGGCCCGATCAGGCTGGATGGCCATCGCAAGGGCGGCAGCGATGATGCCTGTTGTCGCGAGCGCGTTGCGGCATCGCGTGAAGGCGACGAGCATTACTGGCAGCAGGATCAGGCTTGGCTGTACCGCGAATCCACCCAGCCTTACCCAACGCGCCGCGCCATCGACGCTGTCGCCGAGTAGAGCAGTAGCCAGCAAGGCGGCCGCCATAGTCAAGATCGCCACACTGGTCAAGCGGCGACCACGAGGCCCGGTGCGGCCCAGCAGCACTAGCAGCGCGATGCTCAGAATCAGCGCAGAGGCATTGATGCCGAGATAACGGGTCGGCGCGCCCGCAATCGCCATATAGACGAGGCCTGACGCGACGGCGCCGATGACACAGGCGACGCCCAAAGCCCGTGGGCGACGTATTGTGGCGTAGTAAAGGTTCATCATGATCGAGTCTCCATAGAAGGGGGCGGCATCGCCGATCAACGGCGCGAAGGAATGGATTAGATGCCATGCGAGCGCACGCGGCACTAGCCCACAAAAGCTTCCGAGCGCATACAGCAGTGCCTCGGTGTCATGGTGGATTTCCGCCGTCTCGTAGCGAACAGCCAGGCCCCATGACTGCAATGAAGGCGGAAGCAAAGCCAGCAAGACTCGGCAGGCCAAGTCGGCAACGCTACGCCGCAGTCCCCTTCTCATAAGGTGGCCTTTTGGTTCTGCATGACCGGTGCCTGCGCGTCGATAAGCGGATTGGCGCGCGCAAGTTGTACGCCGCTGGCTGTCAGACGATAGGCATGTCGCGGCGGTCGGCCCCCTTCGGATGGCTGTTGCCACTCGGCGTCCAGATAGCCTTGTGCTTCCAGACGAATAAGAAGCGGATACAGCGTGCCCGATTTCACGTCGGCAAGCCGGGCCAATTCATAGCCGTGAGACCATTTGCCATTGGCGTGGAGCAGAACGGCAAGCAACGTCCTGGCCTGGGATGAGAGCATACGAGTTCGAGTCATGCACTATTATCTACCTAGGTAGACTTAACGGCCAGCCTCATTTTGGTGGTGCTGTTTGCTAGTCATTTCGGGAGATTGCAGGAACGATTAACGGCTGCTTAGGGTCGACAGGTGCCGGTCGAGACAGTGTGACTTTTCCAGCTCGGCAAGCTGCAAAGCTGACGCCATCGGGGCATTGCAGCTCGAATCGCGCGCCATGACGTAGCGTCGCGCGAACGGCTCGGCCGATGGCGGCGGGTCGTCGAATGCACCGTAGGTTGGCTACACCGCTTTAGCAGACTGCGCATACGAGATGAGCGACGAGCAGACATCCTCCAGGCGTCCCTTTCACCTGCCTGCTCGCTCATCTGTTAGCGGTATGTCGAACGGTTTTGTCAGGTGCTCTTAGTCGAGCTGCAATGCCTTGGCGATATCGTCCCACGCCACGGCCTTGTAGTTCTGCGCCCCGTCAGGCATTCGCTTGTAGCCGTCGTGCACCACCAGCATGCCGCGCGCGAACGGACCGCCCAGATTGGCCGATGTCACGTCGAGTCCATCGGTCTCGGACGCGCCATCGATGCCGTTGACCGCGTCCAGCCCCACCCTGAACGCGCCGCGCACGGCAAACGGCGCCGCCGCATCGAACACGACGTAGCTGTTATTGCCCTGGCTCGACACCACCAGATAGCTGCGTTTTGCGCCATGGTAGATGCCCATGCCTTCGACATCGTCGTGCAGCCATTCGCCCACCGGCATCACCATTTTCAGGGTCGCTGGCTGGTCGGCGCGCGCCGACGTCACCCACAGGCGCCGGTCTTCTTCGCCCACGAACAGCAGGCCGCTGCGGTCGTCCGCCACGCAGCCTTCGGGCTGCGACGCGAGCTTGAACGTGCGCGCAAGCTTCGCGCCGAACTGGCCGCCACTGCGCGTGATCTGGTAATGCTCGTAACGGCCGTCCTTGTCGTTGACGAACGCGTCGAGCCCACCTTCGGGCGTGCGCAGCAGGCAGGTGCCGTAGATGTCGCCCAGGCCGGTGGGCAGGCGCGCCGCTTCGCGCAGTTCGCCGTTCGCATCGATCGCAAACAGCACCATCGCCTGCTCGTCGCGCTGGGTGGCCACGGCCAGGTCGAAGCGCTCGGTGCCGAAGCGCACATCCTGGCGCAGGTCGACGTTGTTCAGGCGGCCGGCTGCCAGCAGTTGCGTCTGACGACCCTGCAGGTCATACACCAGCATGCCCTGCTTTTTGTTGGTGCCCAGGATGCGCGATTTGGCAGGATCGGTCGGATGGACCCAGATCGCCGGATCGTCGGCAGCATCGCCCAGTTGCGCGACGGGTTCGGTCTGCATGCGTGGCAGCACGATCGGCAGGCGTTTGGGCGGCGCGCTGCCGGCCTTCCAGGCCAGCGCCGGGGCTTGCCAGCCTTGCTTCGTGCGCACGGCCAGCTTGTCGGACGCCGGTGCAAGCGCCACCAGTTGCTGCGCGCCGAGCGGGCGGGCCGGCAGCGCGCGCCAGCGCCTGCCATCGCGCTTCCAGGTCAGCAGGGCGCCCTTGTCGTCGATCGCGGCCACGCCGCCCGGCAGCACCGCCAGCGCCGTCAGTTCACCCGTCAAGCGACCGTGCGGCGCCTGCAGCGCCACTGGGGTGCGGGCCGGCGGACCTTCGGCATCGGCGCCATACGCCCACAGGCCCATGCCTTCTTCGGCCGCGAACAGCGTGCCATGCGCATCGTCGACGCGGCATGTCTCGACGCCGGACGGCAGCGCCAGGCGGCGCACCAGCCGGTGTTCGTTGCTAGTACCACTACCCCCGCTGCCGCCGCTACCCAGCAGCCACTGCTGCGCCTGGCCATCCTTCGCAACGAGGAACACGTAGTCGAGCTGCTGCGCATCGCGGTACAGGCAGGCCGCCTCGATGCCAAAGCCCGTGTCCGGCAGCACGGGCAGTGCGCGCAGCGTGCCGGCCTTGACGTCGATCTGCACCGGTAGCGCGCGTTCGGCGTTGGCGTCGATGACGATGGCCAGCGCGCCGCCATCCAGCGGGCGCAGGTCGAGTCGTTCACCACGCAGTTGCAGGCTGGCGCGTTCGCGGCCATCGGCGCCGATCAGGCGCAGCGCGCGCTTGTCGAGAGCCAGCCAGGCTCCGCCGGGCAGCGCGGCCAGTTCTTCGGCGTCGTTCAGCGTGGCCGGGATCTTGGGTGCGGCGCCCCATGCCGGCGCGGCCAGGGAGCAGGCCAGCAGGACGGCGTGCAGGATCGGAGAAACGGTCTTGTTCATCAGAAGATGCTCGCTTTCAGGCCGATCTTGTAGGTGCGGCCGTATTGTTCGTGCTGCGCATTGCGCGACTTGTCGCCCAGGTACACATAGTAATGTTCGTTATTCAGGTTGCTGGCGTCGAACGTGACCTGCCAGCGCTTGTCCAGCTTCCAGGACATCGACAGGTCCAGCTGCTTCTGGGTGTCGACGAAGCGGTCCTGCGTCGCGTCCAGCGTATCCTCGCCCAGCTCCAGCAGGTACGGCGACTTGTAGTTCATTGCCAGGCGCGCGCTGAACGGGCCGGCTTCGTAGCCAAGCATCACGTTGCCGACGCGGTTCGACTGGCCCGGCATGCGGATCGTGCGCGCTGCGCGGCCACCGTCGCCATCGGCGCTGTCGATCGTGGCGCGCGAGTTGGTGATGCTGCCGTTGATGCCGACCAGCAGACCATTGAATGGGGCGGGCAGCATGCGCAGCGGCTGCTGCCACGCCAGTTCGATGCCGCGTACGCGCGCCTTGTCGCCATTCTTGTACGAGATCGCGCTCGCGTAGTCAGCCCATTCTCCGCTGCCGGCCAGGTCGGTGGTGTAGGTGAAGTCGCGGATGGCCTTGGTGAAGACATAGGCCGAGACCACGCCATCGCCGCCGATCACGCGCTCGATGCCCAGGTCCAGGTTGTGCGAGCGCAGCGGCGCCAGGTCAGGGTTGCCGATCGTCGCTTCGTCGTCGCCGTCCAGGCTCACGCCCGGCGCCAGCTGGGCGAAGTTGGCGCGCACGACCGAGTTGCTCCACGCGGCGCGCACGCTGGTGGCCTGGTCGACATCGAAACGCAGGTGCACGCCCGGCAGCCAGTTGGTGTACGAGCGGCTGCTTGATCTCGCCGTGATGACGTCGTCGGCCACTTGCGAGCCGTCGGCCGTAAAGCGCGTGCGCTCGGCCCGTACGCCAGCCAGCAGCGACCAGGCGCCGCGGCGCAGGCTCGTTTGCAGGTAGGCGGCGTCGATGTCTTCCTGCAGCTTGAAGTCGTCCAGCGCCGAATCGACGGCCACGCGGGCCGGGTCGCGCGCCAGATTGGCCAGGCGCGCACGCACCAGGGCCGGATCGATCGCATAACCGAGATTGCCGAACGGGTAGTTCAGGCGCGTGCCATTCACGAACGCGCTCATCGAGGTCGGGCCGGCGCCGAAGTAATCGCCATCGGTCGGGTCGTCGCTGCCGTATTCCCAAGCCTCGGTGTCGGTCTTCTTGTCACGGCGCGTGGTCTTGGCGCCGAACTTGACGGCGCCGTTCCAGTCGCCGGTGTCGAAGTCGCGCTGCAGGTCCAGGCGCAGCTGGCGGGTGCTGTCTTTGGCCGAGGCGCGTTCGAGCGCGAACGAATCGAGTTCGTAGTTGGCGGCGTCGGCCACGCCGGCGGGCGCGATCAGGTGCGGCGTGCGGGGATTGGTAAAGCCGATGCCACTGAAGCTTTCGAGATTGGTGAAGCGCGCATCGGCAATCGCGTTCGGCGTCTTGTCGGTGGCGCTGCTGGCCGCCGCTTCGGCGTGCAGCTTCCAGTACTGGCCCATGCGGCGATCGAGCGAACCGGTGAGCGAGCGGATCTCTTGCGTGTACTTGCGCTGGCGCAGGCGGCGCTCGACGGTGGCAGTGTCTGTTTCACCTTCGAGCACACCGTCTTCATTGCCTTCGAAGTCGCCGATCGTCATGCGGTCGCGCGATTCTTCGTCCGAGAAGCGGCTGATGAAGCCGCGCAGCGCGTAGCTCGTCGCGGAATCCGGGCGGTAATCGAGATTGATGGCGCCGGCGCGGCGTTCGCGCGTGGGCAGGTAATCGCGCAGCTCGAAGCCGGCCAGGCGCTTGCCGTTCCAGTCGCCGCCCGTTTCCACGTTGTCCGAACCGAACTTGCGCTTTTCGCCCGAGATGCCGGCGGCCACACCCAGTGTGCCGTCCATGAAGCGCTGGGCCCACAGCAGGTTGGCGCTCGGGCTGTTCTGGCTCGTGTTGGTGTCGTGGCCGACTGCAGCGCCCACGTTCAGCAATTTGCCCGGCAGGTCGAAAGCCGACAAGGTCTTGACCTCGACACTGCCGCCGAGCGAATTGGCATCCTGGTCCGGCGTGGCCGACTTGGTCACTTCGAGCGAGCGGATCATTCCGGCCGGCAGCACGTCCAGCGCCACTGCGCGGCGCGTCGCTTCCGGCGACGGCACCAGCGCGCCGTTGATGGTCACGCTGTTGTAGTCCGCATCCAGGCCGCGCACCACGACGTAACGGCCTTCACCCTGATCGCGCTGGACCGAGACGCCCGGCATGCGCGCCAGCGCCTCGGCCGCGTTCTTGTCCGGCAGGTGGCCGATATCGTCGCTGCTGACGACACTGACGATATTGTCCGCCTGCTCCTGGACGGCGATGGCGCGCGCCAGGCTGGCGCGCTGACCGGTGACGATCACGCTGGCCGGTTCGGCGGCGTGCACACCGGCGGCGGCCAGCAGGCCTGCGGTCAGGGCGGGGAGGGCAAAGTGGCGCATGGGGGAGAGTCCAATCGGTTGGGATGCGGCGGATTCTGGTGCCTGAATGTGACCTATCGGTGACCTATCAGTGACCACGATCGGTCGCCATCCGGTATCTGGCGCGGTGCAGGGTGTGCCTGAGCCGAATTGACCCTGACGGTTCTGGCTACACCATGGGACGGGCGCCGCGCCGGGATGCGCAGTGCGGGTCACGGTGAGCTGTTTTGACCCTGTGCGGCGGCGCCACAGTTTTGGCATCGTGTCATCTGGCGGTCATCTGGCTACGCTATGTTCCGGCGATCTTCCCTGACCGCGCCGCCCATGTCTCCCCTGATCCGCCAAGCTCTGTTGATCGCCGGCCTGCTCGGCGCCGTCGTGTTTCTGTTTGCCGGTGCCGGTCCGGCCATCCCATTCGCAGCATGGGACCTGGTGGACATCGCCAGCGAGGGCGGCACGGCCTTACTGGCGGCGCTGTGGTGCGGATTGGTACTGGCCAGCCGGCCCGACGGCGTGGTCACGCGCCTGCTGGCCGGTGGCCTGGCCTGCATCATGCTGGGGTCGTGGGCCGATTGCCTCGATGAAGTGTTCGATGTCGAGAAGTCGGCGCTGTGGGATAACGTGCTGGAGGCGCTGCTGCCGCTGGGGATGTTGATTCTGACCGCCGGCATGGTGTATTGGCGCCGCGAGCAGGCCACGCTGTCGGACCACATGCGCAAGCGCGAACGGCTGTTTCGCAATCACCGGCCATTCGACCGCATCACCCAACTGGCCGACGCAGCTTACCTGCGCGCGCAGCTGCACATCGAGAGCAAACGGACGGACGGCGTCGGTTCGCTGGTGCTGTTCGATATCGACGCCTTCCACCGCATCAACCGCGAGCACGGCCAGCCCGAGGGCGACCGCGCGCTGCAGGCCGTCGCCCACATGCTGTTGCTGAACCTGCGTAACGACGACCTGCTGTGTCGCTATGCGGGCGACCGTTTCGCTGTGCTGATGCCGGGCCTGGCCGAACCCGAGGCGCGCGCTGCGGCCGACCACCTGTGCCGCATGGTGTCGTCGATGCGCCATCACGCACCCGGCGGCCGGGTGCACATCACACTGCGCCATGGCTGCGCGCCGGCGCGCGGCGCGCCCGATGCGCTCCTTAGCGCGCTGTGTAGGCAGATGGACCGCCAGATGGACCGCCAGATGGACGCAGTGTGATCGCCTGGCAGGCCGCCACGGCAGTTTCGTCCGCGGCGCGCCGGCACAGCGCGCTGGCGCTGGAATACGGCCGCTCGCGCGATGCGCTTGACGCCGACCTGCTGCGCGGATGCGATCCTGGCGCGGACAGCGCAACGACGCCTGGTCAGTATCTGCAGCAGCTCGCGAACACCCTGCGTCTGCTGGACAGCCCGGACACCAGCTTCATGCTGGGTCAGCAACTGCTGCCGGGGCACGACGGCGCCGCCAGCCACGCGCTGGCGCAGGCGCCCAACCTGCGCACGCTGCTGCAGACGCTGTGCCGCTTCCACGCCGGCCTGACGCCGCTGCTGCGCCCGCGCTTCGAGACCTGGGACGACGTGGCGCTGCTGTACTGGGTCGATGCGTATGGCGCGCCGAGCCTGCGGCCGGCGCTGGTCGAGATGCACATGACAGCCGTGGTGGCGCTGTGCCGCTGGCTGGGCGGCGAGCGCCTGCCGTGGCGCTTCTGCTTCAATCGGGGCGCGCCACGCCACATCGAGCAGCATCATGTTCATCTTGGCGCCGAACTGCGCTTTGGCTGCCAGCTCGACGCGATGCTGCTGCCGTCTGGCTGGCTCGACCGGCCATGGCCGCGTGCCAGCGAAATGGCGGCGCGCCTGGCGCACCAGGCGGCCGAACTGGAACCACGGCAGGCGCCCGGCCTGCTGGCAGCGCTCTACGATTACCTGCTGGCGCACGTGCGCGACGCGCCCACGCTCGAGCGCACGGCGGGCGACTTCGGCGTCAGTCCGGCCACCTTCAAGCGTCATCTGCTGCGGCACCACACCCATTTCCAGGGGGAGCTCGACGGGGTGCGCACGCACGTGGCGCTCTGGCTGTTTCAGGCCGAGGGAGCCGACAACGACGCGGTGGCGCGCCACCTGGGCTTTCATGACGTGGCCAACTTCCGGCGCTCGTTCAAGCGCTGGACGGGCCTCACCCCGGGGCCGATCCGCGCTGCGCTGGCCGGTGAACTGGGGTGGTTTGCGGGGCGCCTGCAGGGCATCTGAATTCGCTGCGGCGCCGCAAAAATGGTATCGTGCGCGGTTATTGTCGCTGCCGAAGAAGAGGAATGCGCCCGAGTCCCACCTTGCATATCGTTTGTCCCACCCAGAAACGGGGCTTCCCGGCGTTCATGTCGGTGGTCTTCGTCTGGGTCGTGGCCTCGGGCCTTGGCAATGGCTGGCACCACGATCCGTCGCTCGGGTTCATACTGCTGACGGTCGGCGCGCTGGTGATCATGGTCCTGGCAGCGTGGGCGCTGTACCGGAATTTCGTGTTCCAGGATGCGCTGTACATTGCGCGCGAAGGCAGCCTGCCGTCGTCGGTGCCGCTGGCGCTGATGGCGCACGAGATCCGCGCCGTGCGCCTGTTGCCCAAACATGAGGCCTGGACACCGGAAGGTAAATGGGATGCGCTGGGGTTTGGCCAGGGCCGTATCGAGATCGACACCGCCACCCATCGCTACCACTTCGGCATCGGCCTGGAAGAGCACGAAGCCGAAGCCGCGCTGCAGCGCATCGTCGAATTCTGTCGCGAGCAGGGTATTGTCGCCGTTGCGGCCTGAATCGTCCGGGTCAACCTTTCATGAGAGATGCCATGTCCGCTACATTTGCCGTTCGTCTTTGCAGCCTGCTGCTGCTCGCTGGTGGTATCGCAGCCCAGGCGCATGCGGCCGAGACACCGATCACGCTCGATACCCCGACCGGCCAGCTGGCCGGCACGCTCGAACTGCCGGCAGGTGCCGACAAGCCGCGCGTGGCCTTGCTGATTGCCGGTTCGGGCCCGACGGACCGTGACGGCAACAGCTCGCTGATCCCGGGCCGCAACGACAGTCTCAAGCTGCTGGCGGCCGGGCTGGCCGAGGCCGGCATCGCGACAATCCGCTACGACAAGCGCGGCATCGGTGGGAGCCATGCGGCCGGTTCTGCCGAATCGGCGCTGCGCTTCGAGATGTTCGTCGACGATGCGGCGGCCTGGATCGCCCGACTCAAGGCCGATCCGCGCTTCGCATCGGTGGCCGTGATCGGGCATAGCGAAGGCTCGCTGATTGGCATGCTCGCGGCGCGTCAGTCCGATGCGGCGGCGTTCGTGTCGATTGCCGGCATTGCCGACGGTGCCTCGACGCTGCTGCGCAAGCAGCTCGAAGGCAGGCTGCCACCGGAGCTGGAGAAGGAAAGCGAGCGCATTCTGGTGTCGCTGGAAAGCGGCGTGGTCGTCGATCCGGTACCGCCAGCGCTGGCGACGCTGTTCCGGCCGAGTGTGCAGCCGTACCTGATTTCGTGGTTCAAGTATGTGCCGGCGCAGCGCATCGCGGAGCTGACGATGCCGGTGCTGGTCGTGCAGGGCAATACCGACATCCAGGTGGACGTGGTGCAGGCCAACCGGCTGCACGGCGCGCGCCCGGGGGCGAAGCTGGAAATCATTCCGGGCATGAACCACGTGTTCAAGCACGTGCGCGCGGTGCCGGAACTGCAGGTGGCCAGCTATGGCGACCCGAGCCTGCCGGTGTCGCCGCTGCTGGTGAAATCGATCGCCGACTTTTTGCAGCAGGGCGGCGCGACCGCCCCTTGATGGCTTGCCCGGCCACATCGATACGCCCATCCATCCATTCTGCGCCTGCCCATGATCGAACGCATTCACCTGTCCATCATCCGCGAGGTCGATCGCCGCGGTTCGCTGACCGCCGCGGCCGACGTGCTGTGCCTGACCCAGTCGGCGCTGAGCCACGCGGTCAAGAAGCTCGAAGTGGGCCTGGGCACGCCGGTGTGGACACGTGAAGGCCGCTCGCTGCGCCTGACGCAGGCTGGCCACGCGCTGCTGGCGCTGGCCGAGCGGGTGCTGCCGCAGCTCGAACATGCCGAAGGCCAGATGCTGGCCTATGCGCGTGGCGAGCGCGGGTCGCTGCGCATCGGGATGGAATGCCACCCCTGCTACCAGTGGTTGCTGAAAGTGGTGGAGCCTTACCTGGCGGCGTGGCCCGAGGTCGATGTCGACGTCAGGCAGCGCTTCCAGTTCGGCGGCCTGAAGGCGCTGCTGGGCTACGAGATCGACCTGCTCGTCACGCCCGATCCGCTGTTCAAGCCGGGGCTGCGCTTCGTGCCGGTTTTCGACTTCGAGCAGGTGCTGGTGGTGCACAGCGGCCATCCGCTGGCGGGGCGCGCGCATGCTATGCCGCGCGACCTGTCCGATGAGGTCCTGATCACGTACCCCGTCGATATCGAGCGGCTCGACATCTATAATCAGTTCTTCGTGCCGGCCGGCTGCGCGCCGCGCGAGCGAAAGGCGATCGAGACCACCGACATCATGCTGCAGATGGTGGCCAGCGGCCGCGGCGTGGCGGCGCTGCCGCGCTGGCTGGTGGAGGAGTACGCGGGCCGCATGCCGGTGGCGCCCGTGCGGCTGGGGGAGGCGGGCGTGTTCAAGCAGATTTTCCTGGGCACACGCGAAGTCGATGCCGGCACCACCTACCTGGATGCGTTTGTCGAGATCGCCCGCCACGCCGAGTTGTAGCAGTGATGCCACATCGACCACGGTCTGCGTCAAGACGGCGAACTACTGCCTGCAAAATCAGCAAACTGGTTGACCCATCATCACAATGCGTCTATACTCGCAGGTTCTCGATTTATTCTGCACATCGTATACGCATTCGCAGCCGCTCCATTTGCTGAGTGGCTTTCGTCGCCTGTCTTTGTCATTGTCATCGGGACTAGGTTTCAGTCCCCGGATCAGCACGTTGCAGGTTCGGGTCATTAATGAGTAGTACTTTGTTGGATTAGGAACGATGCCAACCATCAATCAACTGATTCGCAAACCGCGTGAAGCTGCGGTTGTGAAGAGCAAGTCGCCGGCACTGGAAAACTGCCCGCAAAAGCGCGGCGTGTGCACCCGTGTGTACACCACCACGCCTAAGAAGCCAAACTCGGCGCTGCGTAAAGTCGCCAAAGTGCGTCTGACCAACGGTTTCGAAGTCATTTCGTACATCGGCGGTGAAGGCCACAACCTGCAAGAACACAGTGTCGTGCTGCTGCGCGGCGGTCGTGTTAAAGACTTGCCAGGTGTGCGTTACCACATGGTTCGCGGTGCACTGGATACCCAGGGCGTCAAAGACCGTAAGCAAGCTCGCTCGAAGTACGGCGCGAAGCGTGCTAAGGCTGCCAAGAAGTAATTCTATGGTCGTGTCACTGACACGTCACATTAATTAGATAAGTTGAGCCGGCCGCAAGGCCGAGTAAGTGAAGGGTCAAGAGGGCCTTTCGCGAGTGCACAGCGTGCACTCAACTGAAGACATGAAGGAATCGAAATGCCACGTCGTCGTGAAGTACCCAAGCGCGAAATCCTGCCGGATCCAAAATTCGGTAACCAGGATGTCGCCAAATTCGTCAACGTTCTGATGCTGTCCGGCAAAAAGTCGGTTGCAGAAAACATCATCTACGGTGCATTCGAACACATTCAATCCAAGTCGGGCAAAGACCCGCTGGAAGTGTTCACGACCGCGATCAACAACGCCAAGCCGCTGGTGGAAGTCAAGTCCCGCCGTGTCGGTGGTGCCAACTACCAGGTGCCAGTGGAAGTTCGTCCGGTTCGTCGTATGGCGCTGTCCATGCGTTGGTTGCGCGAAGCCGCAAACAAGCGCAGCGAAAAATCCATGCCGCAACGTCTGGGTGGTGAACTGCTGGAAGCGGCTGAAGGCCGCGGCGGCGCGATGAAGCGTCGTGACGAAGTGCACCGTATGGCAGAAGCGAACAAGGCGTTCTCGCACTTCCGCTTCTAAGCAAAAGGGCGAAGGTAGGGGGATTATTTCCTTGTGCTAACGTCCCCGTAGTATCTGTTGTTCAGGCCGGGCTCATTTTGATCATCAAGATGATGCTCGGTTTTGTCCATTCAAAGATTTAGGAAAAATTATGGCACGCAAGACCCCCATCGAGCGCTACCGCAACATCGGTATTTCGGCTCACATCGATGCTGGTAAAACCACCACCACCGAGCGCGTCCTGTTCTACACGGGCGTCAACCACAAAATCGGCGAAGTGCACGATGGCGCAGCGACGATGGACTGGATGGAGCAAGAGCAAGAGCGCGGCATTACCATTACTTCGGCAGCGACGACCTGCTTCTGGAGCGGTATGGCCAACAACTTCGCCCCGCACCACATCAACATCATCGACACCCCGGGCCACGTTGACTTCACGATTGAAGTCGAACGCTCGATGCGCGTGCTCGACGGCGCCTGCATGGTTTACTGCGCAGTCGGCGGCGTGCAGCCACAGTCGGAAACCGTGTGGCGTCAGGCTAACAAGTACAAAGTTCCACGTCTGGCCTTCGTCAACAAGATGGACCGTACCGGCGCGAACTTCTTCAAGGTCTACGAGCAGATGCGCGCTCGCCTGAAGGCAAACCCGATTCCACTGCAGATCCCGATCGGCGCGGAAGAGAACTTCCTGGGCGTGGTCGATCTGGTCAAGATGAAGGCCGTGTACTGGGACGACGCGTCGCAGGGCATGAAGTTCGACTACCGCGACATCCCTGCAGAACTGCAGGACGAAGCCAACGAATGGCGTGAAAAGCTCGTCGAGACCGCTGCTGAAGCGACCGAAGAGCTGATGAACAAGTACCTGGAAGAAGGCGACCTCTCGGAAGAAGAGATCAAGGCAGCCCTGCGTCAGCGTACCATCGCGTCGGAAATCGTCCCGATGATGTGCGGCACCGCGTTCAAGAACAAGGGTGTGCAAGCCATGCTCGACGGCGTGATCGAATACCTGCCATCGCCAATCGACATCCCGCCAGTGAAGGGTGTGGATGAAGACGACGAGCCAGTCATCCGTGAAGCCAAGGACGACGAGAAATTCTCGGCGCTGGCATTCAAGATCATGACCGACCCGTTCGTTGGTCAGCTGATCTTCTTCCGCGTCTACTCGGGCACGATCAAGTCGGGCGACACCGTCTACAATCCGATCAAGAACAAGAAAGAACGTCTTGGTCGTATTCTGCAGATGCACGCGAACCAGCGCGAAGAAATCAAGGAAGTCCACGCCGGCGACATCGCCGCTGCGGTCGGCCTGAAAGATGCAACCACGGGCGAAACCCTGTGCGATCCATCGTCGATCATCACGCTGGAAAAGATGGTCTTCCCTGAGCCGGTGATTCAGCAGGCAGTCGAGCCAAAAACCAAGGCCGACCAGGAAAAAATGGGCCTGGCACTGAACCGCCTGGCACAGGAAGATCCGTCGTTCCGCGTGCGTACCGATGAAGAATCGGGCCAGACCATCATCGGTGGTATGGGCGAGCTGCACCTGGAAATTATCGTTGACCGCATGAAGCGCGAATTCAACGTGGAAGCAACCGTCGGCAAGCCACAGGTTGCGTACCGCGAAACGATCCGCAAGGCAGTCACCGACGTCGAAGGCAAGTTCGTCAAGCAGTCGGGCGGTCGTGGTCAGTACGGTCACGCAGTCCTGACGATCGAGCCGCAAGAGCCGGGCAAAGGCTTCGAGTTCATCGACGCGATCAAGGGTGGTGTGGTTCCACGCGAATACATCCCTGCAGTCGAAAAAGGTGTGCGCGAAACCCTGACCTCGGGCGTGCTGGCCGGTTACCCAGTGGTTGACGTCAAAGTCACCCTGACCTTCGGTTCGTACCACGACGTTGACTCGAACGAAAACGCGTTCCGCATGGCCGGTTCGATGGCATTCAAGGACGGCTGCCGTAAAGCCAACCCTGTCATCCTCGAGCCGATGATGTCGGTCGAAGTCGAAACGCCGGAAGACTACGCCGGTAACGTGATGGGCGATCTGTCGTCGCGTCGCGGTATGGTGCAAGGCATGGACGAAATTCCAGGCGGCGGCGGCAAGATCATCAAAGCCGAAGTGCCACTGTCGGAAATGTTTGGTTACTCGACCTCGCTGCGTTCGGCGACCCAGGGCCGTGCGACCTACACGATGGAATTCAAGCACTATTCGGAAGCGCCTAAGCACGTGATTGACGCCATCGTCACTGCCAAGTCGAAGTAATCAGCAATACAAGCAATTCAAGGGAGACGGGACGTCCTGTCTCTCTTTAAACAGAACATATCGTTTCTTTAAAGGAATCTGGAAATGGCAAAAGGTAAATTCGAACGGACCAAGCCGCACGTCAACGTCGGCACCATCGGTCACGTTGACCACGGCAAAACCACCCTGACGGCTGCTATCGCAACTGTCCTGTCGAAGAAATTCGGCGGTGAAGCCAAGGCCTACGATCAGATCGATGCGGCACCGGAAGAAAAAGCACGCGGCATCACCATCAACACCGCGCACGTTGAGTACGAGACCGAAAACCGTCACTACGCTCACGTTGACTGCCCAGGCCACGCCGACTACATCAAGAACATGATTACCGGTGCTGCGCAGATGGACGGCGCGATCCTGGTGTGCTCGGCTGCTGACGGCCCAATGCCACAGACCCGCGAGCACATCCTGCTGGCGCGTCAGGTTGGCGTTCCGTACATCATCGTGTTCCTGAACAAGTGCGACCTGGTCGACGACGCAGAACTGCTGGAACTGGTCGAAATGGAAGTTCGTGAGCTTCTGTCGAAGTACGAGTTCCCAGGCGACGACGTCCCAATCATCAAGGGTTCGGCACGTATGGCCCTCGAAGGCAAGCCGGGCGAAATGGGTGAAGAATGCATCACCCGTCTGGCCGAAGCACTGGACACCTACATCCCAACGCCAGAGCGCGCTGTTGATGGCGCGTTCCTGATGCCAGTGGAAGACGTGTTCTCGATCTCGGGTCGCGGTACCGTTGTGACCGGTCGTGTCGAGCGCGGCGTTGTCAAAGTCGGCGAAGAAATCGAAATCGTCGGCATCATCGACACCGTCAAGACCACTTGCACCGGCGTGGAAATGTTCCGCAAGCTGCTGGACCAGGGTCAAGCTGGCGACAACGTCGGCCTGCTGCTGCGCGGTACCAAGCGTGAAGATGTCCAGCGTGGTCAGGTCCTGGCAAAGCCAGGTTCGATCAAGCCGCACAACCACTTCACCGGCGAGATCTACGTTCTGTCGAAAGATGAAGGCGGCCGTCACACCCCGTTCTTCAACAACTATCGTCCACAGTTCTACTTCCGTACGACTGACGTGACCGGTTCGATCGAGCTGCCAGCAGACAAAGAAATGGTCATGCCAGGCGACAACGTGTCGATCACCGTCAAGCTGATCAACCCGATCGCGATGGAAGAAGGTCTGCGCTTCGCAATCCGCGAAGGCGGCCGTACCGTCGGCGCCGGCGTTGTTGCAAAAATCCTGCCTAACTAATCAGGGCAAGATGGTGGATCGGCTCTCTTTCGGGAGAGTCTGATTGACACAACGATGGGGACAGACTTTTCGGTCTGTCCCCATCTGTTTGGGTGGGAACGATGTTATACTCCCGCCTCTTGTGCAGTAACGAAGTATCTCGACCACATTGCCGGCACCAAGCCGGAACGTTCTTTTAAAGGAAATCGCATGTCCGCTAACCAGAAAATCCGTATTCGCCTGAAAGCATTCGACTACAAGCTGATCGACCAGTCGGCCCTGGAAATCGTCGAGACCGCGAAGCGCACCGGCGCCGTCGTCAAAGGCCCAGTCCCACTGCCAACCCGTATCCAGCGTTTCGACGTGCTGCGTTCGCCACACGTGAACAAGACCTCGCGCGACCAGTTCGAAATCCGTACGCACCAGCGTCTGATGGACATCGTGGACCCAACCGACAAGACCGTTGACGCACTGATGAAGCTCGACCTGCCAGCTGGCGTCGATGTCGAAATCAAACTGCAGTAATCGCATTTAAGTTGGCGGCATTGGCCGCCGATGCTGCAAGAAGCCAGGTTGACCGCATTGCGGGCAACCTGGCTTTTGTCATTTCTGGACCCAGCTATCATCATGCCGGGTGCATGAACTGCGCTCTGGCAGCCATCAAGCATTGTCGGCCCCGGCAGGGCGTGATGTAATCGACTGGTTTACTTGGTTCGATTGCCCGCCCATGCGTCAGATGCATATAGTTTCCCTCTTGCGTGCCACGACGTGGCGCGAAATCGCCGGCGTGGCGATCGGCGCGCTGTTGCTTACTTCCATCATCAAAGCGCTTGCTCCCGACTCGGCTAAGCCACTGCTGCACCATGCTGCCCTGGCGTTGCCCTTGCTGCTTCTGATGGCAAAGGACATCGCGCACGCGCCCCAGGCGTGGCAACGGCTGCGCAGCGCCCATGCGGCGCGTGCACCTTGGCATGCGCACCTGACGGCGCTGCTGCCGCCTGAACTGTCGGGACTATGTAAACTCGATCGCCTGCTGTGGCTCGGTTGCCTGCGCCGCGTGCAGGGCAATCCGCTACCTGTCACGCTGCCTGAGGGCGTCGCACTAACTTACCTCGAACGCGGTGCCTATAACACGGCGCGCGCCGTGGTCTTCGTCGCGCTGCTGCTGGAGTTGCCCACGCACGCACTGCTGCTGCACCTGGTCATCAAGGATCCCGACGCACTGCTGGTGATCCATGTGCTGGGCGCCCTCGCCGTGCTGTACACGATAGTTTGGGTGCTGGGCGACCGCTGGCACATCGGGGCAGGGCACCATGTGATGACGGCAGAGGCACTGCACCTGCACGTGGGTGTGCGGGTTGAGGGTACGCTGCCGCTGGCGGCAATCGCGCGTGTCGAACCGGTCGACCTGCTGCTGCCTACGTGGCGTCATCGGCACGGTGTGGCGCGTAGCGAAACGCTGGTGGTGACGCCATTCGACAAACCGAACTGCGTTCTGGTGCTGCACCAAGATGTGCAGGTCGACATCCTGCTGCACCAAGTGACGACGCGGCTCCCGCAGTATGTGTTCTTGTATCTCGACCGTCCCGCATTGCTGGCGGCGCACGTCGACCGGATGCGTACCATTGTCAGCATGCCATGCTGATGAAGGAGCAGGGTGCAACGAGCCGCGCCGGGTCCGTCGCGTTCATCCTGCTGGCGCACTTGCTGTTCGTGCTCGCATTGGTGCACTACGCCAGTCCCCGGCCTGACAACGACAGCGCAGCGGTCGATTACATCGCGTTTGCGTTCATCGTAGCGCCGGTGAAGCCGACGCCAGTGGCGCAGGCGCGCAGCGCGCCGCCACCACCAGTTTCTGTCCAAGTTGTGCGGCCACCCCGCATCGCCACACAGCGTGCGATGCCGGCTTCCCCTGAGCCGATGACGATCATCGATGCGCGGGAGGAAACCCCAACGGCCACACCAGCCGAGACGACGACGGCACCTGCATCGGCGCCAACCGGAAAACTGGACATGGAATCGCTGCGCGGCCTGGCCCGGCAGGTAGAAAAAGAGCGCGTGCCAACGGCACTGGAACGCGTGCGCACCGCGGAGCAACTGCGTGGAGCCGATGACAATAACCTGTCGCGCGCGATAAAGAAGGCGAAGAACCCGGACTGTCAGAAAAAGTACTCTGGCGGCGACAAGCTCAACCTGATCCTTCTGGTCCCGCTGGCCATCGACACGATCACGGGTACCGGCTGCAAGTGGTAGCCATCACACAAGGGAGAGACGCGATGACATTCCGGAAGTTGCTGTTACCGCTGTTGATGTGCTGGGCCAGCGCCGGACATGCCGTCGCAATCGATCCGCTGACTGTCGACATCGATGCGACCGACGCGCTGCGCTTTGCGCAACTCATGAACAACGGCGCAATACCCAACGCAGCCGACCTGCAACATGGTTATCTCGACGGGGCCGGACTGGGTGTGAAGATCTTCACGCCGATGCGGATCGTCGACGCCAGGCGTCTGGCGCGCGTGATCGCCGCGCAACCCGATCTGTATCGGCAAGCGATCCGGGATTGCCTGCCGCAGCTGCCTGCCTTGCGCAGCGATCTGCGGGCAATCTACCTGGCCTTTGCCGGTCTGCTGCCGCAACGCCCGCTGCCGCCCATCATGGTGGTCTTCGGCGCCGGGAATTCAGGCGGTACCGCCAGCGCCGAAGCGCAGGTCATCGGCCTGGAGGTGACGTGTTCACTGGGTGCCACGCCCCAGCAGTTCCGCACGACCATGCGTGGGTTCTTTGCGCACGAAACGGTCCATACTTGGCAGCGCGATGCGACACCGCAAGCGCAAGCCGATCCCCTGCTGACCCAGGCCCTGCTCGAAGGCGTTGCCGACTATCTTGCCAGCGTGGTCACGGGTGAGGTGCCAGGCCCGGATCGTGATCAATGGGCCCGTGGACGCGAAGCATGGCTGTGGCGTGAATTTCAGCGTGACCGCCAGACGATGCTGACCGACCCCGACAGCGCGCGCTTCAAGCGCTGGTTTGCCAATTACGGCGCCGCCCCGGAGGGCTGGCCCAGCGAGGCCGGCTACTGGATCGGCATGCGCATCGCCGAAGCCTACGTCGCCCGCTCGCCCGACAAGCGCGCCGCCATGGACGCCTTGATCGAACTGCGCGACCCAGCAGCAATCCTCGACACCAGCGGCTACGACCGCGACTTCAACCCAGCACAGACCACAGCCGGGGTCAGGTCTGACATTCGGACACGAGCTCAGTAGTACAGCCGGGGTCAGGTCTGACATTCGGACACGAGCTCTGCGTTGCATTATCAGTCGTTCACGACGGAATTAAACGCGTACTCGCTGGCGGTGTTGACCAACCGACTCCTACAAAATTAATTAAAGCTGAGGCCGCGTCCAAAAGTCAGACCTGACCCCAGCTTTGCTCCTGCAAAATTAACTAAAGCTGAGGTCGTGTCCGAATGTCAGACCTGACCCCAGCTTTTTGTTATTTGCTGCCGGTTTTCCAGCGCATGCCGAAGCCGAAATGGCGGTCCATCAGTTCGTGGGCGCTGGTGGTGCCTTGCTGCTGGAAGTATTCGGCCAGTTTGGTGATCACGAGCTGGCCGGCGCGGTTTTCGATCAGCGCGATTGCGCACATGATCTGGCGGTCGCCGCCGTCGAGTTTGACTTCCACCGGGGCCTGGCCTGGCGCGGTAATCGTCACCACGCCATTGGTCACGCTCCAGTTGGCCGCGCCTTCGTAGATGAACGAGAAGATCACGGCGCGCTTGATCTGGTCGAAGCGCTCGCCGTTGATGAACAGGTTTTCGCCATTCGCGGCCGCGCCGGTGCGGTCGTCGGCGTCGAGCTTGATGAACGGATCGCGCTCGTAGTCGCCGAACGTGTTGCCCAGTGCTTGCACCAGGCCGCGGCGGCCGTCGGTCAGCTCATACATGCAGCCGAGATCGAGGTCGATGCCGGTGCGGCCCTTGCGTGACGCTTGCGCCTTGTTGGCCATCTCGCCCGCCTTGTGCGCGAGGTCGCCGGCCATGCTGGTCAGGCGGTCGAGGAAGCCGCCGCCCCTGGCTGCTGCTGCCGGTGCCGGCGTGGAGGGCGCCGGTGGCGGCGCGATCGCGGCCTGGTTCCAGTTCAGGTTGACGTGGATGCGGCCATAGCCGCCGCCCGCGCGCTTGTCGAGCGAGACCTTGTCGCCGCGCTTGTCGAGCGTGATCTTCGACAGCGAGACGCGTGGCGCGGCTGGCGTCGCAACGGGAGCAGGTGCCGGCGTGGACATCGGCGTCGGCGCTGGCGTTGCCGGCTTCGATGACGATCCCGCCTCAGCACCGCCGAAGTGCGCGAGCAGCGTCGACAGGCCGCCGGCAAAACCCTGGCCGACCGCGCCGAAGCGCCACTGGCCGTCGCGACGATACAGTTCGGCCACGATCACGGCTTTTTCGTCGCCGAAGTCGGCGCCCGACCACGGGAAGCGCAGCGCGCTGCCCAGCGTGAGCGAGCTGGCGCCCAGCGTGCGCATGCTGGCCGCGCCGTCGATCGCGGCGACGAATACCAGCTTGGCGATCGATGCCGGCAGCTGGTCGAGGTTCACGGCGAAGCTGGCGCGGCCCGGCGACTGGTTCAGGCGCACCGCGCCTTCCGGGCTGGCCAGCTGGTTGTAGAAGACCATGTAGCGGTCGTCGGACAGCTTGTCGTTGGCGTCCAGGCCGAAGCAGGAGACATCGACCGAGGCGCCGTTGGCAGCAATCTCGACGTCGACATTGAAGACGTGGCCGCTGCCCAGATCGGCGAGTTTGCCTTTCTGGCCGCGCGAATAGGTGGTCATGTTCATGAGGGTTCCCCTTCCAGGAATGGTTTGTGATCCAGTTCGGCGCCGTGGAAACCGAACAGGCGCGATTGCTCGACCGTGCGTTCGGCCCAGGCGCGGTGGGTGGCGACTTCGCACATGGCGTCGTTCATGCGAAACACGGCCGGTGCCGACTGGTCGAGAATCGCGCGCGCCACCGCCAGGTCTTGCGGCGACACCTTGAAGTGCTGCTCGATCGGCGCGATCTGGGTCGGATGGATGGCGGTCTTGCCGATCATGCCGTGCGCCAGGTCTTCGATGACTTCCTGGTCCAGCAGTTCGGGCAGATCCAGGTACTCGAACACGGGCGCGGTCAGCATGAAACCGTAGGGCCGGAACGTGGTAACCAGGCGCGAGATGACGGGGCCCAGCGGCGTGCGGTACAGCGTCATGCCGCGCGGTCGGCGCAGGCCCAGCAGCGCCAGCAGATCGTTGCCGCCAATGCGCAGCGCCAGGATGCGATGGCGTACGCCGGGCGCTTCGAGCACCGTGCGCAGGCCCTGCATCTCGTGGTCGTCAAAGGCTTCGGCGGTTTCCAGCGTCGGCATCAACACATGCTCGGTGTGGCGCAGCAGCCGGTAGTAGTTGTCGAAGTTGTGGCGCGTAATCTTGGGCAGCACGAAACCGGTGAGCTTGTCGGCGCCCGGCATCGCCAGCACGCGCTCGAGGACTTCGGTATTGCGCACCCGGACGAAGCGGTCGGCCGCCACGTCCACGCGCATATTGGCCAGCACCACCGACAGGTTGAACAGCGAATAGCTCAGCTCCCGGTCGGCGATGGCGTCCTCGGTGCAGAAGATCAGCGACCGCGCCTGCGGAATCAGGTCGCCGTTGGCGATCTCCGCCAGGTCCTTGTGATTGGCCGGCACGTACAACGACGCGCCCAGTGATTTAGCCATCGGATGCACTCCTGATCAGGGATACTGCGTGGTAGGGCAGGCTCGGGTCGATGTCGACCGGGACCTGTTTTTCTTCGGCCAGGGCGGCCAGGTGCGCCACATCCGGCGCATCCGCATTGCGCAGTACCAGCAGCCGCGGCACGCGCCGCAGCAGCACGCGCGTGGCTTCGCCGATGCCGGGCTTGACGAGGTTGACGTCGGCCACGCCATAGTGCCGCATCGCGGCGCCGAGATAGGTCTGCGAGCGCTCGCGCGCGGCCTGCGTGTTCACCGGCTGCGTCTCGGCGATATCCGCCGCCAGTGCCAGCGCGGTCAGGTCATCGGCGAACGTCTGCGAGCGGTCGATGCCGGCAAAGTCCGCATAGAACACACAGCCGTGAAATTCGTCTTCACTCAGATCGTCGGGAATGACGGTGCGGCTGACCAGGCCGGACACCGTCGCGTTCAGGATGCTCGACGGGATCAGATAATCGTCGCACGAGGCGGCGCAGGCGGCAGCGCCGGCCAGGTCCGACAGCACGTAGAGGCCCGCGTCGATCGCCACGCCGTGGCGCGCATTGAACGCGTCGACCGAGCCGGCCAGTTCGCGCGCGATGACGCCCTTGCCGGTCCAGCCGTCGACGAACACGATCGATCCCGGCGCGTGGCCCTGGGCCAGGATGTGGCGCAGGGCGGCCGTGTCGATGCCGCGGTCGCGCACGATCGACACGCAGTAATGCACGGCGTCGCGCCCGAACCGCTCGCGCAGCAGGCGCGCCACGACCACGCCCACCGGCGTGCCGGCGCGCGCCAGTGAGACAATCGTGACCTGCTGCGCGCGGCGCCCCGCGATCAGGCCCGCCAGACGCAGGCAGTCCTGCGCCATACGCGGGTTGTTGGCGGCGCAGGCGGCGTCGAACAGGCGCATATAGCGCGCGGACGGTGCCGCTTCGGGGGACAGCATCTGGCTGTAGTGACGCTGGCCGCTCTGGATCAGCGCTTCCTTCTCGGCGACGTCCGTGAAGTCCTGCTGCGGCAGGCGGCGCAGCAAAAAGTCGACGTCGCCATCGCGATAGCTGCCCGGGAACGGGGCATGCGCGATCACAGCGCCCCCACGGTGACGCCGGCCAGCTGCGTGCCGCGCGGGATGATCGCATAGTCGCAGGCAGCCATGAAGCGCGCATCCGAGCGGCTGTCGCCCATGCCGAAGGTGACGATCTCGCCGTGTTCGGCCTTCAGGCGCGCCGTGATGTGCGCGACCGCATGGGCCTTGTCCAGCGCCTTGGGCAGGATCGCCAGGTTGTTGCCGTTGCGATGGACAACGTAGTCGCGGTTGCCGTCCGCAATCCACGGCCGCACCACGTGTTCTTCGAGTGGCGCGAGGCGCTCGCTCAGCTTGTCCGGGTCTTTCACGACCAGGAAGAACGGCGTGCCGATATCCTCGATCATGCGCGCGCGGCCGGCGTAACCGGTACGCACGCCATGGGCATCGATGTGGGCCGCCAGTTCCAGCAGGCCGGGCAGGGCGGTGTGCATTGCCGTGCGCACGCCCTCCAGAAAGGGCCGGTCGACCGCGCCGCCCGGTTCGAGCACGACCCCGCCGTAGTTGATGACCGCGTAGCTGGTGAACGGCAAGTGCACGCGGCGCAGGCCATCGAGGTCGCGCGCGGTGGTCGGGATCATCGTCATCCCGTCCTGCAGCAGCGCGAGAAACGAGCGCTGGGCCGGGGTCGTGTACGAACAGATGCTGCCATCCTTGTAGTACGCAGCAGGCTGCAGCGCATCGGGGGCATCCCGGTGCGTGCCGCACTTGCCGAAGGTCTGGAACAGCGTGTCGTCCAGGTCAGCGAACAGGAACTTCTTCAACGTGGTCCTCGGACTGGAAATGGAACAGGCGCGCGCGCAGGGTATCGGCCAGCGCGAACAGCGCGGGGCCGGGGGCAGTTTCAAAGCACAGCAGGACATGGTCGTACTGGCCGGGTGCGACGTTGTACAGGTAGTTGGCGATGCCTTCGCCGTAGTTGTCAGGGAAGGTCAAGGCGTGGCCCACCGCGCCCCAGGTCAGGATCGGCGAGCGGGTCGTCGACTGCACCTCCACGTCGACGCCGCGCGCTTGCAGGGCCGCGCCCAGCAGCGTGGACGCGTGCATGAATTCACCGGTGCCCAGCACCAGCACGCGGCTGCCGGGCGCGAACTCGCCGGCCAGGCGCGCGGCCAGGGCGGTCGGCGCTGGCACGGCGTGGTCGATGCCGAGACGGCCGAACGTGCTGCTGGCGCCGCGGTCGGCGTCGTGCTCGAAGCGCTGGGCCGCGCCCTGGTCCGGCGGCAGCGGGCCTTGCGCAAACGTGAACTGGCCGTCGACCAGCGCGCCGATGGTGGCCGGCAGGCCGAAGCGCGCATCGAGTTCGCCAGGGGCGGCCGGGCCCATGAAATTGGTGATTGTGGCCAGGTGCACGCGCTCGATGCCGGGGTTCAGGCGCTGGCAGGCTGCGGCCAGGTTGACGAAGGTGTTGCCGGTGCTGGCTTCATCGTCGACCATCACGACCGTGCGCGCCGCCATGAACAGCGCGTGCAGCGCCGGATCGGTGGGCTCGTGCAGGAACTGGCGCGGCGCGTGGCTATGCGCCTCGGCGAATTCGATCAGCGGCCCGGCGCCCACGCGGTAGCGCGTGGTGTACAGGAACAGCGCCTGCTGCGCCGGATGCGCGCGCAGCCAGGCTTCGAACACGCCCTGGCCCAGGCCAATGGCGGTTTCGGCCATTGCGATGAAGAGCACCGGGCCATCGACCGGCGGCACGGTGGCCGCGAGGCGCTCGTGCACGGCCAGCATCGCGCCGGGCGACGCCGGCCAGTGCTTGCCCAGCACCTTGCTCAGGAAGAGAAAACCGCGCTTGGCATTGGCGCGTGCGGCAAAGCCGAGCAGCTCGTCGACTTCGGCCGCGCCGCTGTCGATGCGCAGTTCGAGCGTGCCGGTGGGCAGTTCGATGCGCTGCAGGGTGGAGGAGGGCGCAGACATGGTCATGCCAGTTCCGTGGCGACGCTGACTTCGGCCACGCGCATGCCATTGGCCACGGGTGGCACGGTAACGCTGTCGAAGCCGTCGGCAAAGCAGCGCAGCGCAATGTACGGCAGGTTGGGGCCGGCCAGGCACGCCATGGCAATCCCGCCCGACATGCGCGGGTTGATCTCCAAGAGGCGCGGACGGCCGCCGCCTTCGCGGAACTGCGCGTTGAACACGCCGTTCAGGCGGTAGTCGGCGCACAGGCGCGTGGTGGCATCCAGAATGTCCTGGCGCATGTCGATCAGCTGGCCGCTGCCCGCCTGCGGCAGTTTGCGGCGCACGACGGCGGTCACCAGGCGGCCATTGTCGCCGACGCAGTCGACGCTGTATTCGGGGCCTTCGAGGAACTCCATCAGGAGCATGGTGCGAAATTCGCCCATCTCGGCCAGGCCGCGGCGCAGGTCATCGTAGCCGACGTGGTACTCGGTGCCCGCCAGCAGCAGCGCGGCGCTGCTGCGCGCTTCGTCGACGATGGCAAAGCCCAGGCCATAGATCGAATGCGACGGCTTGACGCACAGCTTGGCGTGGCGCGGGCGCAGTTCGGCCCAGGCGGCGTCGAACTGCGCGATGTTTTCAAAGACGCGAAATTCCGCCACTGGCGCGTCCGGCAGCACGGTTTCGGCGTAGAAGTCGGCCTTGTCGTGGATGCGTTTGAGTTCGGCCGGCGGCGCGGCCGACAGCACGCGTGTGCCAATCTCGGCAAAACGCCCCAGCTCGGACGCCAGCAACGTGGCTTCACGGCCGGGTACGAAGATGTCGATGTTTTGTTCGCGGCAGAAGGCCAGGCACCAGTCGATATACGCCTCGCCTTTCAGGCCGACCGGCTCGATATGAAATTCGTGGGCCAGGCGCGCAGCAGGCGCATGGCGGTTGGCGTTGCTGTGAATAATGGTGAAACGGCCGTCGGTGTCGGCCTCGCGAATCAGCTTGATCGCAGCATTGACGGACGAAAAAGTCCTGTTGTACCAAACGCGCATGCGCTTTTTCCTGAAATTTTGCAGACATGGCCCGCGCTGAACGCGGGCCGGGGAAGACGAGACGAACGACTCAGACGTTGACGCCGAACGAGCGGGCCAAAGGACCCAGGCCGCCCTTGAAGCCCTGGCCGACGGCGCGGAACTTCCATTCGCTGCCGTGGCGGTAGAGTTCACCGAAGATCATCGCGGTTTCGGTCGAGCTGTCTTCGGACAGGTCGTAGCGCGCGATCTCGGTTTCACCGGCGGCGTTCAGGCAGCGGATGTACGCCTTGCTGACCTGGCCGAAGCTCTGGCGACGTGTCTCGGCATCGTGGATGGTGACGCAGAACGAGATCTTGTCGATGTCGGCCGGCACGCGGTTCAGTTCAACGGCGATCTTTTCGTCGTCGCCCTCGCCCTGGCCGGTGGTGTTGTCGCCGGCGTGAACCACAGAACCGTCGGTCGATTTCAGGTTGTTATAGAAGATGAAGTCGGTATCGCCGCGCACTTTGGCGTCGGTCTTGAGCAGGAAGGCGCTGCCGTCCAGATCGAAAGCGGAACCGTCGGTCGAGCGGGGATCCCAGCCCAGGCCGATGATGACCTTGGTGAGGCCCGGTGCTTCCTTGCTCAGGTTAACGTTGCCGCCTTTTTGCAGACTGATTGCCATACGAACTCCTTGTTCCGTTGAGGGTTGACTGGCCGCCGGTGGACTGGCGAACCTCGGGGATGGTGCCGCCAATATAGGCGGTAACCGATCAATTGTACATGGGGCTACGGCGCGCGGATTTCAACCGTTTTTCATAGGAGGATGTACGTACTTGCGGCGATAAAAGGCACGCCCGCCAGCCGGCATCGTGTTCTGGAGGATCAGGCAAACACCGGCCAGCTTCCGGCAACGGCGCGGACGGCGCGGCTCACATACTGGTGGCTCTCTCCAACCTGCAAGGAATCACCATCATGACCACCATCGCTCTCGTTACCGGCGCCAGCCGCGGCCTGGGACGCAACACCGCACTGCACATCGCCCGCCGTGGCGGCGACGTGATCGTCACCTACCAGAGCCGGCAAGCCGAGGCCCAGAAAGTGGTCGACGAGGTGCGCGCGCTGGGCCGCCAGGCGCTGGCGCTGCAGCTCGACGTGGGCGACGTCACCAGCTTCCCCGCGTTTGCCGCCAGCCTGCGCGCGGCGCTGGCAGACACCTGGGGCCGCGAACAGTTCGACCACCTCGTCAACAATGCGGGCCACGGCGCCATGGCGCCCATCGCCGACACCACCGAGGCGCAGTTCGACCATCTGGTCGACGTCCACTTCAAGGGCGTGTTCTTCCTGACCCAGGCGCTGCTGCCGTTGCTGGCCGATGGCGGGCGCATCGTGAACCTGTCCTCAGGCCTGACCCGCGTTTCGCTGCCGGGCTTTGGTGCGTATGCGGCCGTCAAGGGGGCGGTCGAGGTCCTGAGCGTGTATCTGGCGAAGGAACTGGGCGGGCGCGGCATCGCGGTCAATAGCGTGGCACCGGGCGCGATCGAGACGGATTTCCTGGGCGGCGCGGTGCGCGACACGCCGGACCTGAATGGTGTGTTTGCCGGCATGACGGCGTTGGGCCGGGTGGGGGTGCCGGACGATATCGGGCCGATGATCGCCAGCCTGCTGGGGCAGGACAATCGCTGGATCAACGGCCAGCGCATCGAAGTCTCGGGCGGGCAGGCGATTTGAGGGGACTTGAGATCAGGCGGCGTGCAGGCGCTCATGCGCGGCGTTCACGTCGCGCACCGGCGGCAGCCCGAACATGCGTCCGTACTCGCGCGTGAATTGCTGCACGCTCTCGTAGCCGACCGCATGGGCGGCCGTGCTGGCGTTGATGCCTTCGGCGAGCATCAGGCGGCGTGCCTCGATCAGGCGCAGCTGCTTCTGGAATTGCAGCGGCGTGAGCGAGGTCACTGCGCGAAAGTGCTGGTGGAACGAGGAAGGACTCATGCCGGCCAGGCCGGCCAGCTGCTCTACCGGGAGCCGGCGTGCATAGTCGGTGCGCAGCAGCGCGACGGCGCGCGCCACGCGGCGCACGTGACTGTCGGGCAGGCCAAGGCGCCGCACCGCCGCGCCATGGCGGCCAGCCAGCAGCCAGTAATGGAATTCACGCACCAGCGCGGCCTGCAGCACCGGCAGCGCGGCGGGCTGCTCGATCAACCCCATCAGGCGCAGGGCGGTGTCCGTCAGGTGTGCATCGGTCGGCGCGCTGCGTACCGGCGCGCCGGTGGTGTCTTCGATTGTCGCCATGTCGGTGGCCAGATCGGCAATCACGGCCGGATTCAGGTCGAGCACGAGTGAACAATAGGGCGCCGCGCTGCTGGCCTGCGTGATCTGGCTGGCGGTGGGCACGTCGGCCATGATTAGCAAAGAATCGCCCGCATGGAAGGTGAGCGTTTGCCCGCCCGTGCTGACCTCTTTGCTGCCTTGCAGGACCAGGCAGGCCAGCGGGCGGGCGATCTGGCAATTGATGGCAGTGCGTTCGCTCGAGTGGATCGCGACCAGGCCGGCGATCGGCGTGGGCGCGATGCCGTCGCGGTCGGCCTGGAGAGCGGCGTAGCGCAGGACGCGGGCGAGAAGTGGCGTGTGCATGCGCCAAGTGTAGCGCGAGGATGCCGCGTCAGGCAGCTTTCCCGAGCGATGCATCGGCGTCGTTGCCTGCCTGGGCGCTGTCGTGCGGCCGCGCTTCACGCGTGAGCTGCACGGTCTGCACCGGCAAGGCCAGCGCCACGTCCTGCGCCTGCAGCAGCGCCACGATGCGCAGGTAGATCTCCTGCTGGATATCCATGTAGATCGTGTAGTCGGTGTTGTCGACGTAGTACACGACTTCGTAGTTGAAGCTCGGCGCGGCCAGGCCGCTCAGGTGGGCGCGGTCGAAGCGCACTTGTGGCTGGGCGCGCACGATCTCTTCCAGCAGTGCCGGCAGCGCGCGCAGGAGCGGTTCGGGCGTGCGATGCGACACGCCAAACCCGAACACGACGCGGCGCGACGCCATCCGGCGCAGGTTCTGGATGCGGCTCTTGAGCAGGTCGTTATTGGAAAACACGATCTGCTCGCCGCCCAGGCTGCGCACGCGGGTGGTCTTCAGGCCGATCTTCTCGACCGTGCCGAGCATCTTGTCGACGATGATGAAGTCGCCCACGACGAACGGTTTGTCGAGCACGATCGAGAGCGACGCGAACAGGTCGCCCAGGATGCTCTGCACCGCCAGCGCAATGGCGATACCGCCGATACCCAGGCTGGCCACGAGCGTGGTGATGTTCACGCCCAGGTTGTCGAGCACCATCAGGGCGACAATGGCCCACAGCGCGACGCGTACCAAAAAGGTGACGGCGGCCGATGAGGTGACGCGGTCCGGGTCTTCGCTGCGCTGCGCGCGTGTGACGCGCAGCCAGGTGCGCAGGCCCGTATCGCCCCACAGCGCGACCTGGATCAAGAGCGCCGTGATCGCGAAGCGGCCGATGAACAGGTCCGCTTTCGCGGGCAGGGTCAGCAGGCTGGCGCCGACATACAGGCCGACAAAGCCCAGCACCACCAGCTTCGTCGAGCGCAGCGTGGCGGCGGCGATGTCGTGCAGCAGCGCGGGCGTGCCCGTTTCGGTCTGCGTGGCCCCCGCGCCCAGGCGCCGTGCGATGATGGACTTGAGGGCGTCCAGGCCGATGGTGACGGCCACCATGGCCGCCAGGGCGATCAGCCAGTCGGCCACGGGATTGGCAAGGATGATGTAGTTCATGTCAGGCCGCGGCGCGTTCGTCGATCGGTTGTTCATTACCCGGCGCCGGCAGTGCCGCCAGCGCGGCCAGGAAGTCGTCGCCCCAGCGTGTCACGTCGTGACCGCGCACGATCGCCGCCATGCGCCCGGCGCGGTACGCCACTTCGTCGGCGCCCATGGTCAGCGCGTCGTACAGCGTGGCGCTCATCGCGTTGGCGTCGTACGGATTGACCAGCAGTGCACCGTGCAGCTCGACAGCGGCGCCGGCGAATTCGGACAGTACCAGTGTGCCGGGCCGGCCCGTTGCATGGCGGGTGGCGACGTATTCCTTGGCCACCAGGTTCAGGCCATCGCGCAGCGGCGTGATCCAGGCGATGTCGCAGGCGGCGTAGTGGGCCACCACCTGCTCGAACGGCAGGCTGCGGTAGAAGTAGCGCACCGGCACCCAGTCCATCGTGGAGAAGCGCCCGTTGATGCGCCCGACGATGCGGTCCAGGTCTTCGCGCAGGCTGTCGTAGATGTCCATGCCGCTGGCGGCCGGCGTGATGATGTTCAGCAGCGTGACCTTGCCCAGCAATTCCGGGTGCTGTTCGAGCATGCGTTCATAGGCTTGCAGCTTTTCCAGCGAGCCTTTCACGTAGTCGAGGCGCTCGATCGAGACGATGCCGGTCTTGCCGTCCAGGTAGGCGTCGATCTCCGCGATCTGCTGCTGCACGGCGTCGGTTTGCACCAGCGCGTCAATCAGGTCCGTGTTGGTGCCAACCGGATGCGCGCCTAGCGCGACCTGGCGCCCATTCACCTCGAGCGCGGTGGTCATGTGGTCCACGCCCAGCGCGCAGCCGAAGGTCAGGAAGCGCGGCGCGCAGCCCACGCCCTCGACGACCTGCACCGGGGCGCACGAACGGGCGGCGTCGACGAAGTTCTCGACGTAGCGCGGGATGTGAAAGCCCACGTAGTCGCACTGCAGCAGGCTACCGATGATGTCGCGCCGCCATGGCAGGATATTGAAGACGTCGCTCGACGGGAACGCCGTGTGGTGGAAGAACGCGATCTTCAGGTCGGGGCGCAGCGGGCGCAGGAAGGCCGGCACCATCCACAGATTGTAGTCGTGGATCCAGGCGGTGGCGCCGTACGCCGCTTCACGCGCGGTCTGCTCGGCGAACAGGCGGTTGATCTCCAGGTAGCGTTCCCAGTGGTCCTGGCGGAACACGGCTTTGTCAGGGAACGAAAAGATGATCGGCCAGAATGCCTCTTTCGAGAACTTCTTGTAGAACTGGTCGACGTCGTCCGGCGTGAGCGCGATGCGGGCTGCTTTCAGGTGCGGATAGCGCGCCGCATCGACGGCAACATGCGGGACGAAGCCGGCCGGTGCGCGGCTGTTCTGCTGCGACCACGCGACCCACGAACCCTTGCGTCCACCGGCGAAAAAGCTCAATAGCGTGGGCATGATGCCGTTCGGGCTTTTCGGGCGCCGCGTACAGGTCACGCCATCCTCGACCACTTCGTCGTAGGGCAGGCGGTGATACACCATCACCAGTTCGGCGTCGCCGCAGGCCGGGGCGGGGGCAGGGCTGTCGTCGCCATCGAAGCGCAGGCCATGGCGGCTGAGGGCTTCCAGGATGCCGCCGCAGCCGGCGGCGTCGGCCACCACCACGCGCGGCGACTTGCGCACGGCTTCGACCAGCGCCGGTTCGGCGGCGCCCACGACCACGCCGCGAAAGCCCGCCTCGAACATCGACAGGTCATTCAGCGTGTCGCCCGCCACCAGAATATGGGCCGGATCGAACCCGGCTACTTCAGCCAGGCGGCGCACGGCGGCGCCCTTGCCGACGCCGCGCGGCAGCACGTCGAGGTATTGCCCGGCCGAGAACAGCAGATCGCAGCCGAGGGCGTCGACCGCCGCGCGCAATTCCGGCGTGATCGCGGACTCGGTCGCATAGAACGAGCAGCGCCGCTCTTGCGGCACGAGCTGGCGCACCAGTTGCGGGAAGCCGCTCAGCGCGCGCAGTACTTCATGGGTGCCGGGCCACGTGGCGGCGATCTCGTGCGCGAGCGGCTCGATCGGGCGCAGGTCGGCATCGACGATCGTCGCGCCGACGTCGGCAATGATGTAATGGGGGCGCGGGACAGTGGGATCGCTCAGCAGCGGAATGACGGTTTCCAGGCCGCGGCCGGTGACGAAGACCAGTTTGGCGCCGGGCAGGGCGCCCGAGAACAGTTCGCGGATGCGGCGACGCGCCTCATGGGTGCCGGCCAGCAGCGTGCCGTCGAGATCGGTAGCGAGAACAAGGCGGGAAGGGTCGAGCAGGCGGGGCCAGCGTTGTGTATCAATGACAGTCATGTTGTACATCCTTGCAGCAATGCGTCCGCCAGCAGACCAGGTGTGGACTGACGGCGCAGGTCGGGGCCCGCGAAGTCGCCGGGGAGGCGCGCGGGCCGGGGAAAGGCGGATGGCGCGAAGCGCGCTTTGTTGTACGAAGAAGTGCGCGTTCGACAGGGGCCGCCGGGCGGAGGAGGGTAGGCAGCGCCGGCATGGTTGCCGGAGACCACGTGCGCCAGGTGCACACGACGAAGCCCATCCTCAAACTACATTTGTACAATAACATTTCGATGAATCAGGCACAACCGGCGATTCGCCTCCGCCGCCGGGTTGGAGTGGAATCAAAATTCTGCTGGAAAGTTGAATCACCGAAAAAAGCTATTGCAAAAGTTCCAGCATGCCTCGTATAATTCGGCTCCCCGGGCGGTTAGTTCAGTTGGTTAGAATACTTGGTCGACATCCAAGGGGTCGCAGGTTCGAATCCTGCACCGCCCACCAGAAATTCAAGTCGCAGGCTCCCAGCAATGGTTGATGCCTGTAGAGACAAGGCGCACGATGCTGTGCCTGTCTGTGCCGTTCAGCTCGAACGGATTCTTCATTCTCCAGATACTGCGAAAAGCGCAACAGGACCGGTTTCGATGCCGATTTTTCCTGTTGCGCCGTTGCCGTTTGCGCGCTATACTAGCCGGCTTCGGTACGGGTGCGTCTTTTATTGTCCGTATTATTTAGTAGTTCAACTACCCCCGCCCAATCGTAGGTGGGAATGGAGAAAAAATGAGCTTGGGCCTTCTCGGTCGCAAGGTTGGCATGATGCGTATCTTCACGGACGAGGGTGATTCAATCCCTGTCACCGTGCTGGATGTGTCGAACAACCGTGTCGCACAAATCAAAACCCCTGAAACTGATGGCTACACCGCAGTTCAGGTCGTCTACGGTCAACGTCGTGCTTCGCGCGTGACGAAAGCCGCTGCCGGTCACTACGCCAAAGCTGGCGTCGAAGCCGGTACGATGCTGAAAGAATTCCGCATCGATTCCACCAAAGCCGCCGAACTCAAAGCCGGTGACACCATCGATGCTTCGCTGTTCGAAGTGGGCCAGAAAATCGACGTGCAAGGCACCTCGATCGGTAAAGGCTACGCCGGTACCATCAAGCGTCACAACTTCGCATCGGGCCGTGCTACCCACGGTAACTCGCGTTCGCACAATGTTCCTGGCTCGATCGGTATGGCCCAGGATCCAGGCCGCGTGTTCCCAGGCAAGCGCATGACCGGTCACATGGGCGACGTCACCGTCACCACCCAGAACCTGGAAGTTGCTCGCATCGACACCGAACGTCAGCTGCTGCTGATCAAAGGTGCCGTACCTGGCGCGAAGAACGGCCAAGTGGTCGTCAAGCCTGCTGTTAAAACCAAACTCAAGAAAGGAGCGTAAGCCATGGAACTGAAGCTCCTGAATGAGCAAGGTCAAGACGGCGCCAATGTTGCAGCCGCCGATGAAGTGTTCGGCCGTGAATACAACGAAGCCCTGATTCACCAAGTCGTCGTCGCCTACGCTGCTAACGCACGTGGCGGTAACCGCAAGCAGAAAGATCGTGAAGAAGTCCACCACACGACCAAGAAGCCATGGCGCCAAAAAGGTACCGGCCGCGCTCGTGCTGGTATGTCGTCGTCGCCACTGTGGCGCGGCGGTGGTCGTATCTTCCCGAACAGCCCAGAAGAAAACTTCACGCACAAAGTTAACAAGAAGATGTTCCGCGCAGGTATCTGCTCGATCTTCTCGCAACTGGCCCGCGAAGGCCGTCTGAGCGTCGTCGAGAACCTGTCGATCGAAGCACCAAAGACCAAGCTGCTGTCGCAGAAACTGCTGGGCATGGGTCTGGACTCGGTCCTGGTGATCACCGATACCATCGATGAAAACCTCGAGCTGGCATCGCGCAATCTGCCGCACGTTCTGGTCGTTGAGCCTAAGCACGCTGACCCGATGTCGCTGGTGTTCTACAAGAAAATCCTGGTCACGAAAGCTGCTCTGGCCAAGATCGAGGAGATGTACGCATGAGCGCCGCAATCAAATTTAGCGAAGAGCGCCTGATGAAGGTGCTGCTGGCTCCGATCATTTCCGAGAAGGCTACCTTCGTCGCGGAAAAGAACGAGCAGATCGTGTTCAAGGTCATGCCTGACGCGACCAAGCCAGAAATCAAGGCTGCTGTCGAACTGCTGTTCAAAGTCGAGGTCGAATCGGTCCAGACGTTGAACCGTGAAGGCAAGCAGAAGCGTTCGGGCCGTTTTAACGGTCGTCGCAACCACACCAAGCGTGCTTTCGTGTGCCTGAAGCCAGGCCAGGAAATCAATTTTGTCGAGGAGGCTAAATAATGGCACTCGTTAAGATGAAGCCAACCTCCCCAGGCCGTCGCGGCATGGTGAAAGTTGTGACTGAAGGCCTGTACAAAGGTCGTCCATTCGCAGCCCTGGTTGAAAAGAAATCGAAAACTGCCGGCCGTAACAACAACGGTCACATCACCACCCGTCACATGGGCGGCGGTCACAAGCAGCACTACCGTCTGGTCGACTTCAAGCGCCAGAAGGACGGCATCCCTGCCAAGGTCGAGCGTATCGAATACGACCCGAACCGTACCGCGCACATTGCACTGCTGTGCTACGCGGACGGTGAGCGTCAGTATGTCATCGCCACCAAGAACATGGCTGTCGGCGATAGCATCATGAATGGCTCGGAAGCGCCGATCAAGGCAGGTAACTGCCTGCCGATCCGCAACATCCCGGTCGGTACCATCATGAACTGCGTCGAAATGCTGCCAGGTAAGGGTGCCCAGATGGCCCGTACCGCCGGCGCCGGCGTCGTGCTGATGGCACGTGAAGGCACCTACGCTCAGGTCCGCCTGCGCTCGGGTGAAGTCCGTCGCGTGCACATCGAGTGCCGCGCTACCATCGGCGAAGTCGGCAATGCCGAACACAGCCTGCGCAAGATCGGTAAAGCTGGCGCGATGCGCTGGCGTGGTGTTCGTCCAACCGTTCGCGGTGTGGTCATGAACCCTGTCGATCACCCGCACGGTGGTGGTGAAGGTAAAACTGCAGCCGGTCGTCACCCAGTGTCCCCATGGGGCCAGCAGACCAAGGGTAAGAAGACGCGTTCGAACAAGCGTACTTCGTCGATGATCGTTTCGCGCCGCGGCAAGAAATAAGGATAAAAAATGACTCGTTCATTGAAAAAAGGGCCGTTTATTGACGCCCACCTGGTGAAAAAAGTCGAAGCCGCGCAAGCGAACAAAGACAAAAAGCCAGTCAAAACCTGGTCGCGCCGCTCGACGATCTCCCCAGACTTCATCGGTCTGACGATCGCTGTTCACAACGGCAAGCTGCACGTTCCTGTGTATGTGTCGGAGAACATGGTCGGCCACAAGCTCGGCGAGTTCGCGCTGACCCGTACGTTCAAGGGCCACGCCGCTGACAAGAAGGCGAAAAAATAATGGAAACTAAAGCTATCCTCAAAGGCGTGCGCCTGTCGGAACAAAAAGGCCGCCTGGTGGCCGATCTGATCCGCGGCAAGAAAGTTGACGCAGCACTCAACATTCTGCAATTCAGCCCAAAAAAGGGCGCGACGATCATCAAGAAGGTTCTCGAGTCGGCTATCGCCAACGCAGAACACAATGATGGCGCGGACATCGACGAACTGAAAATCGTTCAGATCTATGTCGAAAAGGGCCCGATCCTGAAGCGTTTCACGGCACGTGCAAAAGGCCGCGGCGATCGTATTTCTAAACAATCCTGTCACATTTACGTGACTGTCGGTAACTAAGGAGTCACAGAATGGGTCAGAAAATCCACCCTACCGGCTTCCGCCTGGCGGTCACCCGTAACTGGTCGTCGCGTTGGTATGCTGGTAACGGCAACTTCGCAGCCATGCTGCTGGAAGACCTGGAAGCACGCGCTTTCCTGAAAAAGAAGCTGAAGAACGCTTCGGTCGGTCGTATCGTCATCGAGCGTCCTGCCAAGAACGCGCGTTTCACCATTTACTCGTCGCGTCCTGGTGTCGTGATCGGTAAAAAAGGCGAAGACATCGAAGTGCTGAAGTCGTCGCTGGCGAAGATCATGGGCGTGCCAGTGCACGTCAATATCGAAGAGATCCGCAAGCCTGAGATCGATTCGCAGCTGATCGCCGATTCGATCTCGCAACAGCTCGAAAAGCGCATCATGTTCCGTCGTGCAATGAAGCGCGCGATGCAAAATGCAATGCGTCTGGGCGCTGTCGGCATCAAGATCATGTCGTCGGGTCGTCTGAACGGCATCGAAATCGCACGTACCGAATGGTACCGCGAAGGTCGCGTGCCACTTCACACCCTGCGCGCCGATATCGACTACGGCACCAGCGAAGCATCGACCACGTACGGCATCATCGGCGTCAAGGTCTGGGTCTACAAGGGCGACCGTTCGGTCACCGGCGAAGCACCAGTCATCGACACCCCGCCGGACGACAAGAAGCCACGCGGCCCACGTCGTGACGATGGCAAGCCATCGCGCGGCCCACGCCCAGCAGGCGGCGCACGTCCAGCCGCAGCGCCAGTTGTCCGCGCTCGTCCAGCTGTCAAGCTGGCGACCCCGGCTGCCGCTGCACCTGCTGCTGCCCCAGCTGAGAAAGCAGGAGAATAAGCATGCTGCAACCATCGCGCAGGAAGTATCGTAAAGAGCAGAAAGGCCGTAACACCGGCATTTCGCACACCCGCGGCACCGCGGTCTCGTTCGGTGAATTCGGTCTGAAGGCAGTTGCCCGCGGCCGTATCACTGCACGTCAGATCGAAGCGGCACGTCGTGCCATGACCCGTCACATCAAACGTGGCGGTCGTATCTGGATCCGTATCTTCCCGGACAAGCCGATTTCGAACAAGCCAGCTGAAGTTCGTATGGGTAACGGTAAAGGTAACCCGGAATACTACGTCGCTGAAATCCAGCCAGGCAAAGTCCTGTATGAGATGGACGGCGTTGATGAAACCCTGGCGCGCGAAGCATTCCGCCTGGCCGCTGCCAAACTGCCACTGGCAACCACGTTCGTGGTTCGCCAGGTCGGTCAATAACAGGAGTTGTATATGAAAGCATCGGAACTCCGCGGCAAGGACCAGGACGCGCTGCAGAAGGAGCTGAACGAGCTGCTCAAGGCCCAATTCGGTCTGCGCATGCAAGTCGCCACCCAGCAGCTCGGGAATACCTCGCAGCTCAAGAAAGTACGTCGCGATATCGCGCGTGTGAAGACTGTGATGAACACGAAGGAAGCCAAATGAACGACACCACTAAAACGGCGCTGAAGCGTACGCTGGTCGGTAAAGTCGTGTCCGACAAAATGGACAAGACGGTAACCGTACTGATCGAACGTCACGTCAAGCATCCGCTGTACGGCAAGATCATCGTGCGCTCGAACAAGTATCACGCGCACGACGAAGCGAACGAAGCGAAAATTGGCGACACCGTCGAGATCGCAGAAGGTCGCCCGATCTCGAAGACGAAAGCCTGGACGGTCACCCAGGTGCTGTTGGTAGCACCAGTCCTCTAAGCTTTAAAAATTGTCTTGCGTGGCCCGCTGGTATCTGAGATACTAGCGGGCTTCGTTCATGTGTTGCCGCAGTTTGTCCCCCTCGGCAAGTGCGGCCTGTAACGAAGAGCGTTATTGGAAAGTCCAATCACCCAATCGTGGTGCTCCAGCAGGGGCGTTACGGCGGGACCAAGACTGACCGCAGGCCCACAGATTGTGGGGTTTCTTCGGCTTAAGTTGGGAAAGAAAATACTATGATTCAAACCGAAAGCCGGCTCGAAGTAGCCGACAACACGGGTGCAAAGGAAGTTCTGTGCATCAAGGTGTTGGGCGGCTCGAAGCGCCGTTACGCGAGCATTGGCGACATCATCAAGGTCACCGTTAAAGTCGCAGCCCCACGTGGCCGCGTCAAAAAAGGTGAAATTTACAATGCCGTGGTTGTGCGCACCGCAAAAGGTGTGCGTCGCCCGGATGGTTCCCTGGTCAAGTTCGACGGCAATGCCGCTGTCCTGCTGAACGCCAAGCTGGAGCCAATCGGTACCCGTATCTTCGGACCAGTGACGCGCGAGCTGCGCACTGAAAAGTTCATGAAGATCGTGTCGCTGGCACCTGAAGTTCTGTAAGGATACGACATGGATAAGATTCGTAAAAACGACGAAGTCATCGTTCTGGCCGGGAAAGACAAGGGCAAGCGCGGTGTCGTTCAACAGCGTGTAGACGCTGAACACGTCATCGTCGAAGGCGTCAACGTCGCTAAAAAAGCGACCAAGCCTAACCCGATGACCGGTGTTACTGGTGGTATCGTCGACAAGACAATGCCGATTCACGTGTCGAATGTCGCGCTGTTCAACGCAGCGACCGGCAAGGCAGATCGCGTTGGCTTCAAAGACCAGGACGGCAAAAAAGTCCGCGTCTTCAAGTCGAGCGGCGAAGTAGTGAAGGGGTAAGAATAAATGGCCCGTCTCCAAGCAATTTACAAAGAAAAAGTCGTCGCCGAGCTGACCGAGAAATTCGGTTACAAGTCGGTGATGGAAGTGCCACGTCTGACCAAGATCACCCTGAACATGGGTCTGTCGGAAGCAGTCGCTGACAAGAAGATCATCGAGCACGCCACTGGCGACCTGACGAAGATCGCCGGCCAGAAGCCAGTGATCACCAAGGCACGCAAGGCAATCGCTGGTTTCAAGATCCGCGAAGGCTACCCGATCGGCACGATGGTGACCCTGCGCGGCGCCCGCATGTACGAATTCCTGGACCGTTTCATCACCGTGGCTCTGCCGCGCGTGCGTGACTTCCGCGGTGTCAATGGTAAATCGTTCGATGGTCGCGGCAACTACAACATCGGTGTCAAGGAACAGATCATCTTCCCAGAGATCGACTACGACAAGATCGATGCACTGCGTGGCATGAACATCTCGATCACCACGACTGCTAAGACCGACGAAGAAGCCAAAGCGCTGCTCGCCGCCTTCAAATTCCCGTTCAGGAACTAAGAGCAATGGCAAAACTTTCACTGATTAACCGCGAAAAGAAGCGTGCAGACCTGGTGGAGAAATTCGCCCCGAAGCGTGCCGCTCTTAAAGCGATCATCGACGACCAGTCGAAGACGGAAGAAGAACGCTACGAAGCGCGTCTGAAGCTGCAGGCTCTGCCGCGCAACTCGGCGCCGACCCGTCAGCGTAACCGCTGCGCCATCACTGGCCGTCCACGTGGCACATTCCGTAAATTCGGTCTGGCACGTACCAAAGTCCGCGAATTCGCCATGAAGGGCGAAATTCCTGGTATGACCAAAGCAAGCTGGTAATAGGAGAATATGCAATGAGTATGAGCGATCCTATCGCCGATATGCTGACCCGCATTCGCAACGCACAAGTTGTTCAGAAAACCACGGTCGCAATGCCGTCGTCAAAAGTCAAGGTTGCCATTGCCAACGTCCTGAAGGACGAGGGTTACATTGAGGATTTCGCTGTCACCTCCGAAGGTGGTAAAGCGGAACTGAAAATCGGTTTGAAGTATTACACTGGCCGTCCGGTCATCGAGCGCCTTGAGCGCGTGTCCCGTCCAGGCCTGCGTATCTACAAAGGTAAAGACGAGATCCCAACCGTCATGAACGGCCTGGGCGTGGCAATCGTGTCGACTCCGCAAGGCGTCATGACTGATCGCAAAGCGCGCGCTACCGGTGTCGGTGGCGAAGTGATTTGCTACGTGGCTTAAGGAGTAGACGATGTCTCGAGTAGCTAAGATGCCTATCGCCGTCCCTGCCGGTGCCGAAGTCGCGATCAACGCGTCGTCGATCACCGTCAAGGGCCCGCTGGGCTCCCTGACCCAGGCCCTGAACGGCCTGGTCAAAGTGGAAAACAACAATGGCACGCTGACCTTCGACGTAGTCGATGATTCGCGTGAATCGAACGCCATGTCCGGCACCCTGCGTGCTCTGGTCAACAACATGGTAACCGGCGTGACCAAGGGCTTCGAGAAGAAGCTGAACCTGGTCGGCGTGGGCTACAAGGCAGCAGTGCAGGGCAACGCCCTGAACCTGTCCCTGGGCTTCTCGCACCCGGTGCTGCACGCAATGCCAGAAGGCGTTACTGCAGCAACTCCGACCCCGACCGAGATCCTGATCAAGGGTATCGATCGTCAAAAGGTCGGCCAGGTTGCCGCTGAAGTTCGCGCTTACCGCTCGCCTGAGCCTTACAAAGGCAAAGGTGTCCGTTATTCGGACGAAGTGGTGAAGCTTAAAGAAACCAAGAAGAAATAATCGGAGCTGACATGGACAAGAAAGAATCACGTCTGCGTCGTGGACGTCAGACCCGCATCAAGATCTCGCAGCTGGGCGTGAACCGTTTGTCGGTTCACCGCACCAACCTGCATATCTATGCGAACCTGATCAGCCCGGACGCAAAAGTACTGGTGTCGGCTTCGACTCTGGAAGCTGAAGTGCGCGCCGAGCTGGCAGGTCAGACTGGCGCCGGCGGCAACGCTGCAGCAGCCGCTCTGGTCGGCAAGCGCGTCGCAGAAAAAGCACTGAAAGCAGGAATCACCGAAGTCGCGTTCGATCGCTCCGGTTTCCGTTACCACGGTCGGGTGAAGGCGCTGGCGGAAGCCGCGCGTGAAGCCGGTCTGAAGTTCTAAGGAAGAATCGTCATGGCAAAAATGCAAGCGAAAATGGCAAGCGACAAGCCGGATGATGGCATGCGCGAGAAAATGATCGCGATCAACCGCGTGACCAAAGTGGTCAAGGGTGGTCGTATCATGGGTTTTGCAGCGCTGACCGTTGTCGGTGACGGCGATGGCCGCATCGGCATGGGCAAAGGCAAGTCGAAGGAAGTTCCAGTCGGCGTGCAAAAAGCGATGGAAGAAGCCCGCCGCAACCTGATCAAGGTGCCACTCAAGAACGGTACGCTGCACCACACCGTGTCCGGTCGTCACGGCGCCTCGCGCGTCATGATGATGCCAGCTAAGCCTGGTACCGGCGTGATCGCTGGTGGCGCAATGCGCGCTATCTTCGAAGTGATGGGTGTGACGGACGTGGTCGCTAAATCGACCGGCTCGTCGAATCCATACAACCTGGTGCGCGCAACTCTCGACGGTCTGTCGAAAATGAGCACTGCTTCCGACATCGCCGCCAAGCGTGGCAAGTCGGTCGAAGACATCCTGGGTTAAGGGGAAATCACATGGCTAACACCGTTAAAGTTCAGCTCGTCAAGGGCCTGATCGGTACCCGTCAGGATCACCGTGCCACCGTGCGCGGTCTGGGTCTGCGTCGCGTCAACTCGGTCTCCGAGTTGCAAGACACCCCGTCCGTGCGTGGCATGATCAACAAAGTATCGTACCTCGTGAAAGTGGTTTCGTAAGCCCTCGGGCTTGCGAACGGAGAAATCAATGGAACTCAATACCATTCAACCAGCTGACGGCGCCAAGCACTACAAGCGTCGCGTCGGCCGCGGTATCGGCTCCGGCATCGGCAAAACTGCCGGCCGTGGTCACAAGGGTCAAAAGTCGCGTTCGGGCGGCTTCCACAAAGTCGGCTTCGAAGGCGGTCAAATGCCTCTGCAGCGTCGTCTGCCAAAGCGTGGTTTCAAATCGCTGAACGCAACGTTCAAGGCTGAAGTGCGTCTGTCCGATCTGAACAACCTGGCTGTCGGCGAAGTCGACATCCTGGTGCTCAAAGCGGCTGGCGTCCTGTCGGTTCTGGCACGTGACGTGCGCGTCATCCTGTCCGGCGAGATCACCAAAGCGGTGAACCTCAAAGGCCTGAAAGTGAGCGCCGGCGCTAAAGCGGCAATCGAAGCAGCTGGCGGCTCGGTCGCGTAAAGCGATCGCTGCCTGATCGGAGCAAAAATTGGCGACTAATTCACAACTTGGTAAAAGCGCCGCTTCCGGATTCCCATGGGCCCGGCTGTGGTTTTTGCTTGGCGCGTTGGTCGTGTACCGCATCGGTGCTCATATTCCGGTCCCCGGGATTGACCCGGTGCAGCTCGCTGCGCTGTTCAAGCAGAACGAAGGCGGCATCCTGGGCATGTTCAACATGTTCTCGGGTGGCGCCTTGTCCCGCTTTACCGTGTTCGCGCTCGGCATCATGCCTTATATTTCGGCTTCGATCATCATGCAGCTCGCATCGATCGTTTCGCCGCAACTCGAGGCGTTGAAGAAAGAGGGCGAGTCCGGCCGCCGCAAGATTACCCAGTACACCCGTTACTTCACGGTTGCGCTGGCACTCTTCCAGGCGTTCGGTATCGCTGTCGCGCTCGAAGCGCAGCCTGGCCTGGTCATTGACCCTGGTCTCGGCTTCCGTTTCGTCACCATCGTGACCCTCTTGACCGGCACCATGTTCCTGATGTGGCTGGGCGAGCAAATTACCGAGCGTGGTCTTGGCAATGGCATTTCGATCATCATCTTTGCCGGCATCGCAGCAGGTTTGCCGTCGGCGCTGGGTGGCTTGTTCACTCTGGTGTCGAACGGTTCGATCGGCAGCTTCTCGGCCATCCTGATCGTTCTGCTGATCGCTGCGGTGACGTATGCGGTGGTGTTCGTGGAACGCGGACAGCGCAAGATTCTGGTTAATTACGCGAAACGCCAGGTCGGCAACAAGATCTACGGTGGCCAAACCAGCCACCTGCCCTTGAAGCTGAACATGGCAGGCGTGATCCCGCCGATCTTCGCGTCGTCGATCATTCTGTTCCCGGCGACGATTGTCGACTGGTTCACCCGTGGCAAGGATTCCAGCGGCCCGGTGATCGGGTTCCTGAAGGATCTGGCGGCGTCGATGGCGCCGGGCGAACCAATCCACGCGTTGCTGTATGCGGTGGCGATCGTGTTCTTCTGCTTCTTCTATACCGCGCTGGTATTTAACAGCAAGGAAACGGCGGACAACTTGAAGAAAAGTGGCGCGTTTGTACCGGGCATCCGTCCGGGTGATCAGACCGCTCGCTATATCGACAAGATTTTGATGCGCCTGACCCTGGCTGGTGCTGTCTACATCACCCTGGTGTGCCTGGTGCCGGAGTTCATGACCGCCCAGTGGAAGGTTCCCTTCTACTTCGGTGGCACGTCGCTCCTGATCATCGTTGTGGTGACGATGGACTTCATGGCACAAGTACAGAACTACGTCATGTCGCAGCAATATGATTCACTGCTGCGCAAGGCGAACTTCAAGGGTGGCGTCCCGACGCGATAAGTTGTCGGGTGCATGGCGCGAATGGCAGAAGACGATGTCATCCGAATGCAAGGGGAGGGTCGAAAGACTCTCCCAAACGCGACGTTCCGCGTGAAGCTGGAAAACGAAATGTGAGCCTGGGGTCGATCTCGGGTAGAATGCGTGTTCGCTTCTGCCCGCGTGACCCGGTAATGGTGAAGTTGACCCCGTTATCGAGGTCCCGGGCCCGCATCGTATTCGGCACCAAGTAAAAACACATCATCAAGTAAACGAACCGAAGAGAGTGCAAAATGAAAGTTAACGCTTCAGTCAAGCGGATCTGCCGCAACTGCAAGATCATCAAGCGCAAGGGCGTGGTCCGTGTGATCTGCGTCGAGCCGCGTCACAAGCAGCGTCAAGGTTAATTTCGAGGAATAACGAATGGCACGTATTGCAGGGGTTAACATCCCAAATCATCAGCACACTGTTATCGGCCTGACGGCGATCTACGGTGTTGGCCGTCCGCGTTCGCAGAAAATCTGCGACGCAACCGGTATCGCGACCACCAAAAAAGTCAAGGACCTGGACGATAACGAACTCGAGAAGCTGCGTGACGAAGTCGCGAAGTTTGTCGTGGAAGGCGATCTTCGCCGCGAACTGTCCATGAACATCAAGCGTCTGATGGACTTGGGCTGCTACCGCGGCATGCGTCACCGTAAGGGCCTGCCGGTCCGCGGTCAGCGTACCCGCACCAATGCGCGTACCCGTAAGGGCCCGCGTAAGGCAGCTCAATCGCTCAAGAAATAATCTAGGAACCGACTATGGCCAAGCAACAAAGCAGCGCGGCAGCAGCGCGCGTCCGCAAGAAAGTCAAGAAGAACGTTGCCGAGGGCATCGCCCACGTGCACGCGTCCTTCAACAACACGATCATCACGATCACCGATCGTCAGGGCAATGCTCTGTCGTGGGCAACTTCCGGCGGCGCCGGCTTCAAGGGTTCGCGCAAATCGACCCCGTTCGCAGCGCAGGTTGCTGCCGAAGCTGCTGGCAAGGTCGCTCAGGAATCGGGCGTGAAGAATCTGGAAGTGCGTATCAAGGGCCCAGGCCCAGGCCGTGAATCGGCTGTGCGCGCACTGAACAACCTCGGCATCAAGATCACCGAGATCCAGGACGTCACCCCAGTTCCACACAACGGTTGCCGTCCACCAAAGCGTCGCCGTATCTAAGTTGCAGGGGAGGGCGGCTTGCCGCCAGCCCATGTACTTGGTAATCGATGCTCGGGGCGCATAGCCCCGTTGTGTTTTCAAGAAAAGCCGGTGCAGTTGCCCGTAAATGGGATATACTGCCCGGCTCTTGTCGCCTGCTGCTCTAGCGGTGGGTGATGCAAGCCACGTCCGGCCTGACTTTCCAGAGCTGGACTAGCGCCTGGGTGCTTTTGCACTCTGGGGCGTGATCAATTATTAAAGGAATCTAACGTGGCACGTTATATCGGACCAAAAGCAAAACTGTCGCGCCGTGAAGGCACTGACCTGTTCCTCAAGAGCGCACGTCGCTCGCTCGACTCGAAGTGCAAACTGGACATCAAGCCAGGCCAGCACGGTGTCAAGTCGGGTGCCCGCACCTCGGACTACGGCAACCAACTGCGCGAAAAGCAAAAAGTCAAGCGCATGTACGGCATCCTGGAACGCCAGTTCCGCCGCTACTTCGCAGAAGCTTCGCGTCGCAAGGGTAACACCGGCGAAACGCTGCTGAAGCTGCTGGAAGCGCGTCTGGACAACGTGACGTACCGCATGGGTTTCGGTTCGACCCGCGCTGAAGCACGTCAGCTGGTCAGCCACAAAGCTTTCACCGTCAACGGCCAGGTCGTGAACATCGCTTCGTACCAGGTCAAGACCGGCGACGTCGTCGCTGTGCGCGAAAAGGCCAAGAAGCAAGTGCGTATCGCTGAAGCCCTGTCGCTGGCTGAGCAAATCGGTTTCCCAAGCTGGGTGTCGGTCGATGCCAAGAAGCTGGAAGGCACCTTCCGTTCGTTCCCAGAGCGTAACGAAATCGCTGCTGACGTCAACGAAGCGCTGATCGTCGAACTGTACTCGCGTTAATCGACCGCGTCAGAGCCGGCTTTCCCGGCTCCCAGCGTTCGGCCCCGCGCAGGCGGGGATCCAAGTTTGCCGGCTAGATCGAGCAGCTTGGGTTCCCGCCTACGCGGAAACGACGGAGTGGTTGTGCAAGCGCAGCGATCCCGGATCGGCACTTGCAAAGAACAGCGAATTCTCTGGAATCAAAGTTTCCTCTTCACCGTCGTAACCCAATTCGTTTTACCGCCTGCTCCGGCAGGCGTTTTCCATCAAGCCATCAGCCTTATCGGTGTAACGAGCCGAGGGTATTGAAAAGGACTACGTTCATGCAAAATAGTTTGTTGAAGCCACGTATCATCGACGTCGAAGCACTGGGCGCCGGCCACGCGAAAGTCGTGATGGAGCCGTTCGAGCGTGGCTATGGCCACACCCTCGGCAACGCACTGCGTCGCGTGCTGCTGTCGTCGATGGTTGGCTACGCGCCGACCGAAGTGACGATCGCTGGTGTCGTGCATGAATACTCGTCGCTCGATGGCGTTCAGGAAGACGTCGTCGACCTGCTGCTGAACCTGAAGGGCGTGGTCTTCAAAGTCCACAACCGTGACTCGGTCAACCTGACCCTCAAGAAGGAAGGCGAAGGCCCAGTCCTGGCATCGGACATCGACCTGCCGCACGACGTCGAGCTGGTCAACCCGGATCACGTGATCGCTCACCTGACCGCCGGTGGCAAGCTGGACATGCAGATCAAGGTCGAAAAAGGCCGTGGCTATGTGCCAGGTAACGTCCGTCGTCTGTCGGAAGACACCAACAAGACCATCGGCCGCATCATCCTGGACGCTTCGTTCTCGCCAGTGCGCCGCGTGTCGTACGCTGTTGAATCGGCCCGTGTCGAACAGCGTACCGACCTGGACAAGCTGATCATCAACATCGAAACGAACGGCGTCATCACGCCAGAAGAAGCGATCCGCCAGTCGGCTCGCGTCCTGGTTGATCAGCTGAACGTGTTTGCTGCCCTGGAAGGCACCGAAGCCGCCGCGGAAGCGCCATCGCGCGCACCGCTGGTCGATCCGATCCTGCTGCGTCCAGTCGACGACCTGGAACTGACCGTCCGTTCGGCCAACTGCCTGAAAGCAGAAAACATCTACTACATCGGCGACCTGATCCAGCGTTCGGAAAACGAACTGCTCAAGACGCCAAACCTGGGCCGCAAGTCGCTCAACGAAATCAAGGAAGTCCTTGCTTCGCGTGGCTTGACCCTGGGCATGAAGCTCGAGAACTGGCCACCTGCCGGTCTGGAAAAGTAATCCACGTTTTTTGTCGCACCCCGCCCGGACGCGTTGTCCAGGCGGATTTAACCCGAACCGGTCCGCGGACGTGCCTTGTAATCAAGGCACGAACGATCGAAGAACTGGCATTGAAAACACCCGAAAGGAATTACCATGCGTCACCGTCACGGCCTTCGTAAGCTGAATCGTACCTCGTCCCACCGTCTGGCAATGCTGCGCAACATGACTGTTTCGCTGCTGCGTCATGAAGCCATCAAGACCACCGTCCCAAAAGCCAAGGAACTGCGTCGCGTCATCGAACCGATCCTGACCCTGGGCAAGACTGACACCCTGGCAAACAAGCGCCTGGCCTTCGCTCGCCTGCGCGACCGCGAAATGGTCCTGAAGCTGTTCGCTGAGCTGGGTCCACGCTACGCAAACCGCAACGGCGGCTACCTGCGTATCCTGAAGATGGGTTTCCGCGTTGGCGACAATGCACCAATGGCTTACGTTGAACTGCTGGATCGTCCAGAAGTGACTTCGGAAGAAGAAGCACCGACCGCCGAGTAATCGACTGTCGTTGAAAAGACCAGGCTTCGGCCTGGTTTTTTTTCGCCTGTCGATCGAGCCGCCTCAGCGCGCCCTGGACAGCCGGTGTACCATGCCCGTGCCTTATTACAACTGACTCGACCTCCATGCCCCGATTCCCTGCACGGCACTGGCTTGCTGCCTGCCTGACGCTGTTTGCCTTCTTCACGCTGTTCGCCGCCGCGCCTGGCCGCGCCGCCGAGGAATTTCTCGATCCCGCCATCGCTTTCAAATTCGAAGCGCGCATGGCCGATCCGCAGACGGCCGAAGTCACGTACACGATCGCGCCGAAGTACTACATGTACCGCGAGCGCTTCGCCTTCAGGTCGAGCAACCCTGCCGTCAAACTGGGCATGCCGGCCATCCCGCCGGGCACCGTGAAGTACGACCAGACGTTCGAGAAGGACGTGGAAACCTACAAGGGAACGCTGACGATCCGCATTCCGGTCGAGGGCGACGGCGCGTTCACATTGACAGCCACCGGCCAGGGCTGCGCTGATGCCGGCCTGTGCTACCCGCCGCAGGATCATACTGCCAGCCTGAGCGCAGGGGAGGGCGGCGCCACCGCACCGGCGCTGCCAATCGGCGCCGCAGCGCCGCAGGCCGGCATGTCGACACCGTTGTCGTCCATGCCAATGGCCGAGAGCGCGCCGACCGCGCCAGCCGCCACCGCCACCCCGCCAGCTGCAGCGGCACCAGCACAATCCGACCTCTCCAACATCGCCGGCATCCTCGGCGGCGGCAACCTTCTGGCCATCATCCCGGCATTCATCCTGCTGGGCCTGGGCCTCGCATTCACGCCATGCGTGCTGCCGATGGTGCCGATCTTGTCGTCGATTATCGTGGGCGAGGGCAAGAACGTCAGCCGTGCGCGCGGCTTTTTGCTGTCGGTGACGTATTCGCTGGGCATGGCAATCGTCTACACCTTGCTGGGCGTGGCAGCGGGCCTGGCCGGCGAAGGCCTGGCCGCAGCATTGCAGAATCCGTGGGTTCTTGGCACATTTGCCGTGTTGATCGTAGCAATGTCGCTGTCGATGTTTGGTTTCTATCAGTTACAACTGCCATCGGCATTGCAGACCAGTCTGAGCAATGTCTCCAACCGCCAGCAGTCCGGCAAGCTGGCCGGCGTGTTCGCGATGGGCGCCATTTCCGCGCTGATCGTCGGTCCGTGCGTGGCGGCGCCGCTGGCCGGCGCGCTGGTCTACATCAGCCAGACGCGCGATGTGTTCCTGGGCGGCGCGGCGCTGTTCTCGATGGCCGTGGGCATGAGCATTCCATTGCTGTTGGTGGGCGTGTCAGCCGGTTCGCTGCTGCCGCGCGTGGGTGCCTGGATGGAGTCGGTCAAGCGCCTGTTCGGCGTCCTGATGCTGGCGATGGCGATCTGGCTGGTGTCGCCCGTCATCCCGCCGGTCGCGCAGATGCTGCTGTGGGCCGCGCTGCTGCTAGGGTATGGTTTTTATCTGCTGCGTCACACGCGCCACTGGGCCGCGATGGCCTTCGGCGCTGCGTTCGCGCTGATGGGTGGCATGCAGCTGGTGGGTGTGGCCAGTGGCGGACGCGATGCATTCGCGCCCCTGGCGCACCTGAGCGGTACGCCGCAGCATCACGGGCTGGTGTTCACCCGCATCAAGACGGTGGACCAGCTGGACGCGGCCCTGGCCGCCAATGCCGGCAAGACCGTCATGCTCGACTTCTATGCGGACTGGTGCGTGTCGTGCAAGGAGATGGAAAAGTTCACGTTCGTCGATCCGAAGGTGCAGGCCAAGCTGGCCAATACCGCGCTGCTGCAGGTCGACGTGACCGCCAACGATGCGGCCGACAAGGCGATGCTCAAGCGCTTCGGCCTGTTCGGGCCGCCGGGCATCATCCTGTTTGACGATCAAGGCAAGGAGATTGCCGATAGCCGGGTGATCGGCTACCAGAATGCAGAAAAGTTTTCGACGTCGCTGGAGCGTCTGGGCAAATAAACGCCGGCGGCATCGGCCGTCGGCGTTGAAGGACGCAATGGATTACGCGTTGGCGCGATGCTGCTGATGATGACGCCCGCCCTTGCGCTGCTGGGCCTGCGCATCGAACGTCTTGCGCTGCTCGGGCGTGAGCACCGCGTAGAAGCTGTTCAGGGCGGTGAGGCGCGATTCCATCTGCGCGGTGCGCGCTTTCTGCATCGCGATCTGCTTCTCCATACGCTGCGGTGCGCTCAGGCTGGCCCAGGCGGCGCGGTCGCCGCGGCCGGCGCGCTCACCATGTTTCGCTGGCGTGCGGCTGGCCACGAAGGCATCCCAGGCCGGCTTTTGCTGGGCCGTCAGATTCAGCGATGCCTGCAGCTTGGCCTGATGCTCGGCGCGCTTCTGCGCCATCTTGGCGTGACGCTCGCCCGCCTTGGCTTGCCATTCGGCCTTCTTGGCCAGGCGTTGTTCAGCCGTCAGCGTCGATGCCTGACGGCCCTCGTTCGGGGCGGCGCTCTGGGCCTGGGCCCCGACGGTGGCGCCGAACAGGCCGGCAGCGGTGAAAGCGATCACAAGGTGTTTGCGAAGGGTGTTCATGGTAGGTCCTTTGTGTGAGAGTCTGGTGAAGTGCATCCGAAACGCTCGCTGCACAGGAACCATCCTGGGTCAAAACTGTAACCATGGGATTTCCCCTGCCGCGCACTTTGTATCCATATGTTTCGCGCCTGTCGGCTTATACACAGCGATACAAATACTTCCGCCGGTCTTGTCATAAATTCGGATAATTGCGGTTATGGATAATCCCTCTACGATTCTGATCGTCGACGACGACCGCGACATCCGCACGCTGCTGGCCGACTACCTCGAGTCCAACAGCTACCGGACGCTCGGCGCCGCCGACGGCACCGCGATGTGGAAGACGCTCGACGAAACGCGTCCCGACCTCATCGTGCTCGACCTGAACATGCCCGGCGACGACGGCCTGACGCTGTGCCGCAAGCTGCGCGCCACCTCGAGCCTGCCCGTCATCATGCTCACCGCCCGCAACGAACCGCTCGACCGCATCCTGGGCCTGGAAATGGGCGCCGACGACTACCTGCCGAAACCGTTCGAGCCGCGCGAGCTGCTGGCGCGCATCCGCAGCGTGCTGCGCCGCTCGCACGCGATGCCGTCGAATACGCCGTCCGAGAACGTGCAGCAGATGCGCTTTTCGGGCTGGACGCTCGATCTGACGGCGCGCCACCTGCTCAACCCGGACGGCATCGTCATCATGCTCTCGGGGGCTGAGTTCCGCCTGCTGCGCGTGTTCCTCGAACACCCGAACCGCGTGCTCAATCGCGACCAGCTGCTGAACCTGACGCAGGGCCGCGACGCCGATCCGTTCGACCGCTCGATCGACATCCAGATCAGCCGCCTGCGCCAGAAGCTCGGCGAAGACGCGCGCATGCCGCAGATTATCAAGACCGTGCGCAACGGCGGCTACGTGCTGGCCGGCCAGGTCACCGTGGAGCCGGCGGCGTGAAAGCGTTCTTCGGGTCGATGACCGGGCGCGTGTTCCTCACGCTGCTGCTGGGCATTCTGACCTCGGCCGCGCTGACGCAGCTGGCGGCCGACTACCAGCGCCTGCGCGACTTCGAAAACCAGCGCGATGCGCACGTGCTCGAACGCGCCGAGCAGCTGATCATGGCCACCGAGATCGTCCCGGCGTCGGCCCGCTCGATCTACCTCGATGTCGCCAATCGCCCGGGCCTGCAGCTCCAGGTGGGCGATATGTTGCCGGAAGCGGCGCCCCTGACGCCGTTTGCCGCGTCGCTGGCCAAGCGTCTGGGCAAGGGTTATCTGGTGGCCTCACGCGCCACGCGCCCGACTGCCTGTGGTGTCGTGCAAACGCAGCCCGTGATGTACGGTTTGCTGAGCATGAAGTGGGAGGGCGCCTGCGAGTCGATCGACGTGCGGCTGCGCGATGGCGCCGAACTGCAACTGTCGGTGCTGCCACCGCGGCTGGTCGGTGAGGATGTCGACACGAGCATCATCCTGGGCATGTTCCTGGTCAGCATCGCGGTGCTGGCCTACTTCGTGGCACGCATGACCGCGCGCCCGTTCAAGCAGCTTGCGCAAGCCGCGCAAGACCTGGGCCAGGACATCAACCGCGCGCCGCTCGACCTGGTCGGCGCGATCGAGATCCGCCAGGCCAGCGCCGCCTTCAATGCGATGCAGGCGCGCATCCGCCAGTACATCTTCCAGCGCACGCAGATGCTCGCCGCGATCACGCACGACCTGCAAACGCCGCTCACGCGCATGCGCCTGCGGCTCGAAAAAGTGGCCGACACCGAACTGCAGGACCGCCTGATCGGCGACCTGTCGGCGATGCAGGAAATGGTGCGCGAAGGCCTGGTGCTGGCGCGCAGCATGGACACGACCGAGACGATGCAGATGCTCGATCTCGACTCGCTGCTCGAGGCCGTGTGCGCTGACGCGACCGATGCCGGCCAGGCCGTGACGCTCGCCGGCAAGGCCTCGATCGCGGTACTGGGCCGGCCGATCGACATGCGCCGCTGCCTGGTCAACCTGATCGACAACGCGGTCAAGTATGGGCGCGATGCGCGCGTCTGCGTCGACCGCGCCAACGGCACCGCGCGCATCCGCATCCGCGACAGCGGGCCGGGCATCCCGCGCAGCGAGCTGGTGCGCGTGTTCGATCCGTTCTACCGCGTGGAGACATCGCGCTCGCGCGAGTCGGGCGGCACCGGCCTGGGCCTGACGATCGCACGCAATATCACGGAGCAGCACGGCGGCAGCATCAGCCTGGCCAACCATCCGGAAGGCGGCCTGGAAGTGACGCTGATGTTGCCCACGTATTACCCGAACAAATAGAAAAAAACCAACAAGCAAAATAAAGCCGTAACGACAGTGTGGGACAATGCGCGCGCGCAATGGCCACATCAACAAGCAGCATCACCAAGCAACATCACCAGGCAGCATCACTGAGAGAGCCGTCGGCACTGGCGGCAAGGGACAAGCATGAACAAGAAAAATGTCGGCGTCATCGCCGTCGTGGCGGCGCTGGTCGCTGCCGGCGGCTGGTACTTCAATCAGGGCCATGAGGCCAAGGCAGAGGCCCGGGGCGCCAAAGGGCATGGCGGCGGCCAGCCACCGGTGACCGTCAACGTGGTCAAGCCCGAGCGGCGCGATGTCGGCGTCGAGCTGTTCGCCAACGGTACCGTCACGCCGGTGCGCACCGTGAACCTGCATCCGCAGACCGTCACCACCATCCGCAAGGTTCATATCCGCGAAGGCCAGTTCGTCAAGGAAGGCGAACTGATGTTCTCGCTCGACGACCGCGCCGACCAGGCCAATGTCGCGCGCGCCGAAGCGCAGGTGGCGCGCGACCGCGCCACGCTGGCCGACCTGGACCGCCAGTACAAGCGCAGCCAGGAGCTGGTATCGCAGAACTTCCTGGCCCAGAGCGCGCTCGATTCCCTGCTGAGCCAGGTGGAAGCCCAGCGCGCGCTGGTGCAATCCAACCAGGCGGCGATGCGCGCCACCCAGGTCAGTGCCAGCTACACGTCGATCCGCGCACCGATGTCGGGGCGCGTGGGTGCCATCGACGTCCATCCGGGCGCGCTGGTGCAGATGACGACGTCGCTGACCACCGTCACCCAGCTGGACCCGATCAATGTCTCGTTCACGCTGCCGGAATCGACGCTCGGCGCGCTGCTCGGCGCCCAGCGAGCCGGCAACGTCGATGTCCACGTGACGAGCGGCGCCGACGCGAAACCGGTCGCAGGGCGCCTGAGCTTCATCGACAACGCCGTCGATGCGCAGGCTGGCACCATCCGCGTCAAGGGCGAATTCTCCAACAACAACACCAGCTTGTGGCCAGGCCAGTACGTCACCGCACGCGTGGTCGTGCAAACGCTCAAGGACGCCCTTGTGATCCCGCAAACGGCGATCATCACGTCGACCAACGGCACGTTCGTCTACGTGCTGGCCGAAGGCGACTCGGCGCGCCAGGTGCCGGTCAAGCGCGTGTATGCGTTTGGCGACCACGCCGCCGTCACGGGTTTGACCGGCGCCGAGCAAGTGATCACCGAAGGCAAGCAGAACCTGCGGCCGGGTGGCAAGGTGCGCCTGGCCCAGGCGGCCAAGCCTGCCACCGACAAGCCGGCTTCCACCGCGCAACCCAAGCAGGGTGAGCAGGCATGAACCTGTCCGAACTGTGTATCCGCCGGCCGGTAATGGTGGTGCTGCTGTCGATCAGCCTGGTGCTGGTGGGCATCCTGTCGTACATGAAGATCCCGGTCGCCGCACTGCCAAGCTATAACACGCCGGTCATCAACGTGTCGGCCAACTTGCCGGGCGCAAGTCCCGAGACGATGGCCTCGTCGGTCGCGCTGCCGCTCGAAAAACAATTCTCAACCATTGCCGGCATCAAGCTGATCACGTCGAGCAGCACCCAGGGCGATACCAATATCACGCTGGAATTCGACACCGCGATCGATGTCGACAAGGCTGCGGTCGACGTCCAGGCCGCGCTGCTGGTGGCGCAGCGCCGCCTGCCGCTCGAGATGACGGAACTGCCGGCTTACCGCAAGGTCAACCCGGCCGACGCCCCGATCCTGTTCATGCACCTGACCTCGCCGTCGATGGACTTGTCGGAGCTGAACGATTACGCAGAGAATCTGATCTCGCCGGCGATCTCGACCGTGCAGGGCGTGTCGCAAGTCTCGATCAACGGCGGCAAGCGCTTTGCCGTGCGCGTGCGTGCCAAGTCCGACCTGATGAACGCGCGCAATATCTCGATGGACGAGCTGGCAGCAGCACTGCGCGCGGCCAATTCGAACACGCCGCTGGGCATCCTCGATGGCCCAACGCAGGCGCTGACGATCCAGGGCGGCGGCCAGCTGATGAAGGCGGCTGATTTTGCCAACCTGATCGTCGCCACGCGCGAAGGCCTGCCGGTGCGCCTGCGCGACATTGCCGACGTCCAGGACAGCTACCAGTCGGTCAAGGCCATGGGTAGCCTGAACGGCGAGCGTTCGATCTCGCTGATGGTGCAGCGCCAGCCGAATGCCAACACGGTTGAAGTGGTGGACGCCGTGCGCGCGCTGATTCCCCGCTTCGAAGGGCAATTGCCGGCCTCGATCAAGATCGAGCTCGTCAACGACCGCTCGCTGTCGATCCGCGAAGCGATCCACGACGTCAATCTGACACTGCTGGGCACGGTGATGCTGGTGATCCTGGTGATCTTCCTGTTCCTGCACCGCGCGGCGGCCACGTTCATCCCGGCCGTGACGGTGCCGATCTCGCTGCTGGGCGCGCTCTCGCTGCTGTATTGGCTGGGCTATAGTCTCGACAATATTTCGCTGCTGGGCATCACGCTGGCCGTCGGTCTGGTGGTCGACGATGCGATCGTGGTGCTGGAAAACATCGTACGGCACATGGAGATGGGCAAGAAGCCGATGCATGCGTCGCTCGTCGGCGCGCGCGAAATGGGTTTTACCATCATCTCGATCTCGATTTCGCTGGTGGCCGTGTTCATCCCGATCTTCTTCATGCCAGGCGTGATCGGCCTGCTGTTCCGCGAATTTGCCGTGATCGTTGGCCTGGCCGTGATGGTCTCGGCCATCGTCTCGCTGACCCTCGTGCCGATGCTGTGCTCGCGCCTGCTCAAGGACGGTGGCCATGTCGATCCGAAAGACATGTCGTGGATCGGCCGCCGGTTCGAAGCCATGTTCACCAACGTGCGCAACGGCTATGGCCGTACGCTCGACACGGCGCTGCGTCACCGCTTTCTGGTGTTGATGCTGGCGCTGGGTACCTTCGTGCTGACCGCCGTGCTGTACATGACAATGCCGAAGGGCTTCTTCCCCGAAGAAGACATCGGCCAGATCCGCGTGAACGTCGAGGCGTCCGAAGACACGTCGTCGGTCGCGCTGGCCGAACTGCAGGGCAAGGTGGTCGACATCGTCCGCGCCAATCCCTACGTGCAGGACACGACCTCGTTCAGCGGCGGCGGCAATACGGGCCGCATGTTCCTGGTATTGAAACCCCGCGGCGAGCGCCCACCGATGGACCTCGTGATCGACGACCTGCGCAAGGCCACGCGCGCCGTACCGGGCGTGCAGGTATTCATGTCGCCCCAGCAAAACCTGCAACTGGGTGGCCGCCAGAGCAAGGCGCGCTACCAGTACACGCTGCAGAGCGTCTCGGGCGGCGAAATCGGCGGCTGGGCCGAACGGTTCCTGGAAGGCATGCGGCAGGATGCGCGCTTCCGCGACGTCAACAGCGACTCGCAGAACAAGGCGCTGCAAGCGACCGTGGATATCGACCGCGACAAGGCTGCACTGCTGGGCCTGGAAATGGACGATATCCGCACCGTGATGTACGCGTCGTTCGGCGAGCGCCAGGTCTCGACCATTTACTCGACGGCCGCCAGCTACTACGTGATCCTGGAAGCGGCCGCCAGCGACCGTTACTATGACGAAGCGCTGTCGCGCGTGTCGGTGCGCAGCAAGTCGGGCGATCTGGTCAAGCTCTCGAGCATCGCCACCGTGCGCCGCACGGTTGGTCCGCTGCAAGTGAATCACCAGGGGCAGTTGCAGGCGATCACGCTGTCGTTCAACCTGGCGCCCGGCGTGCCGCTGGGCGATGCCACCGCAGCCATCGAGCAGATGGGTACGGCGATGAAGTTGCCGGCCTCGGTGATTGCCACCTATGGCGGTGACGCGGCCGTGTTCCAGGACACGCAGTCGAGCCAGCTGATCCTGATCCTGACAGCGATCGGCGTCATCTACGTGCTACTGGGAGTGCTGTATGAAAGCTATATCCACCCGCTGACCATCCTGGCAGGCCTGCCGTCGGCAGCGGTCGGCGCGCTATTGACGCTGTGGATCTTCGACAAGGACCTGACGCTGATCGCAATGATCGGCATTCTGATGCTGATCGGTATCGTCAAGAAGAACGCCATCATGATGATCGACTTCGCGCTCGATGCGCAGCGCACGCTCGGCATGAGTCCGCAAGAGGCGATCCGCGAAGCGTGCATCCTGCGCTTCCGGCCGATTCTGATGACGACGCTGGCCGCGCTGATGGGCGCGCTGCCGATCGCGCTCGGTATCGGCGCCGGTGCCGAACTACGCCAGCCACTGGGCCTGGCCGTATGCGGCGGCTTGATCTTCTCGCAAGTGATTACGCTGTACATCACGCCGGTCATCTACCTGTACCTGGACCGCTTCAGTGGCACGGGACCGATGACGGATGATCAGCTCGCGAAGGCCGACGATGTCCCGGTTGCCCAGCATGCTTAATTTCGGAAACATTTGGTAACAACCATCAACGCCAGCAGCGGTGCAGTCCGCTCGCTGGCGTGATGCGCAGGTACTCTAAAACGGTTAGACTGCGGCTCTCTGCTGTTTTTTTAGACGTCGCTTCCAGGATACCGATCTACCTTGCGTGACCATCCCCACTCCTACGATCAGGACAGCGAAGTTTGCTCCCACTGCGGACAGCCACTGGTACGCCCGGGGCCGCAATACGAGCGCGAGGGCTCCAAGCGCGGCGGCCTGATCGGCACGATCGCGCTGCACTTGCTGCTGCTGGCGATCTTCATCTTCAAGCCGCCTGAAAAAGAGCAGAAGACAGCGCGCCCGGCATCCGAGCGCGAAACTGACGTCTTCTTTGTCCAGCCGCTGCAGCAGCCGACCAAGGCGCAGCGCGAGCAAAAGCCCAAGCCGGCGCCGAAACCGACGCCCCGGCGCGAAACGCCGCGTCCGAAGCAACCGGAGCGCGTGTTCGTCCAGCGCCTGCCCGACACGATCACGATTCCTGACGAAAAGCCGGTCGAGCGCACACCGCCACCACCGCAGCCGCCGCAGCCGAAGACCGAAGTCCCGCCCGACATGGACATGGCCGCCTACGTCAAAGCGCAGCGCGAGCGCCGCGGCGCACCGACCGGCAGCGAAGTGGAAACGCCGGAAAGCGACGCCGTGCGCGGCAACCGCAACGCGCTGGCGAACATCGCCGCGATCAACGGCCGCGGCCGCGACGACAGCAACGAGTCGGGCGGCATCTTCTCGGTGTCGAACAAGACGTTCAACACGATGGACCTGAAGTTCCGCGGCTGGAACCCGAGCTTCAAGCGGCGCTGGCTGACGGCGGTAACGGTGGAGCAGGGCAGCGCACGCGACATCGAAACGGCCGTCATCAAGAAGATGATCGAGCTGATCCGCAAGGAAAAGACCGGCGACTTCGAATGGGATTCGCACCGCCTTGGCCGCGTGGTCAAGCTCAGCGCCCGCCCAGCAGACGAAGCGCGCCTGACCGAGTTCTTGTACAAAGAAATGTTCCCGGAATACCGCCCGCCACCAGGAGGGTGATGAATGTGGCAAAAAAAAGCCGGGGTCAGGTCTGACATTCGGACACGGTCTCGACAGTTTGGCAGTCAGGACTAGCTGGCAACGGGCCATGCCGATACCGGGCAAGTCACCGTTAGATGTGGAAAAGGCTGAGTTCGTGTCCGAATGTCAGACCTGACCCCAGCTGTGTCGTAAAAAAACCGTGCCATGGCACGGTTTTTTGTTGGGTGTGCGGGTGTTTAACCTGCCTTCAATTTTCGGGCAATATCCAGTGCGAAGTAGGTCAGCACCCCATCGGCCCCGGCGCGCTTGAATGCCATCATCGATTCCATCATGACCTTGTCATGGTCCAGCCAGCCGTTGAGCGCGGCGGCCTTGAGCATCGCGTACTCGCCGCTGACCTGGTAGGCAAACGTCGGCACCCTGAACTCATCTTTTACGCGGCGCACGATGTCCAGGTACGGCATGCCCGGTTTCACCATTACCATGTCGGCGCCTTCGGCCAAGTCCAATGCCACTTCGCGCAGCGCTTCGTCGCTGTTGGCCGGGTCCATCTGGTAGGTGTTCTTGTCGGCCTTGCCGAGATTGGCTGATGAGCCGACCGCATCGCGGAACGGGCCGTAGAACGCGGACGCGTACTTGGCCGAGTACGCCATGATGCGCGTATGAATATGACCTTGCGCCTCGAACGCGGTGCGGATCGCGCCGATGCGCCCGTCCATCATGTCCGACGGTGCGACGATGTCCACGCCGGCGTTGGCGTGCGTGAGCGCTTGCTTGACCAGCATCTCGATCGTCTTTTCGTTGACGATATAGCCGTTCTCGTCCGGCAGGCCGTCCTGGCCGTGGGTCGTGTACGGATCGAGCGCGATGTCGGTGATGATGCCCAGCTCGGGGAAGTTGCGCTTGAGTTCGCGGACCACGCGCGGCACCAGCCCGTCCGGATTGGTCGCTTCGATACCATCATAGGTCTTCACCGACTGGTCGACCAGCGGGAACAGCGCCAGCGCGGGAATCCCGAGCGCGACGCATTCTTCGGCCACTTTCAGCAGCAGGTCGAGCGAGACGCGGGCGACGCCCGGCATCGAGCCGACTTCCTGGCGCACGTTCTGGCCTTCCAGCACGAACACGGGATAGATCAGGTCGGATGCGGTAATCGTGTTCTCGCGCATCATGGCGCGGGAGAACGGGTCGCGGCGCATGCGGCGCGGCCGGGCCGCCGGATAGGCGGAAGTGATGATGCTCATCGAATAGCTCCTTGCAGGATCAGGCGGAGGTTTGATCGTCGTCCGCCGACGGCGCGCCAGATTCGTCGTGCTCTTCTTCTTGCTCACCTTCGTACTCGCCGGCAACGCCGTCCAATCCGGCCAGCGCCAGGATCTTGGCATCGGCTTCTTCGATGCCGATGCGCTTGAGTGCCGAGAACAGCTGCACCGTGAACGGGAAGCCCACGCCATCTTCATCGACGTAGCTTTCGAGCACGCCGCGCGCTTCGCGCAGGGCATTGGTCGATTCGTTGCGGTTGAGCTTATCGGCCTTGGTCAGGATGCAGTGGATCGGCTTGCCGGTGGGGGCGAACCATTCGAGCATCTGGACGTCCAGGTCGGTGAACGGACGGCGCGAATCCATGATCAGGATGAGCGCAGCGAGCTGGTCGCGGCGCTGGACATAGTCGCCCAGCAGCTTTTGCCAGTGCAGCTTGGCCGTGCCCGACACTTCGGCGTAACCGTAGCCCGGCAAGTCGACCAGCAGCGCTTCGATTTCATCGACCCGGACCGCGTCCTTGCGGTGCTGGCCCACATGGGCGCCGCCGATCGAGAAATAATTGATGTGCTGGGTGCGACCTGGCGTCTTCGACGCGAAGGCAAGACCCTTCTGGTTCGTGAGGATATTGATCGCTGTGGATTTGCCGGCGTTGGAGCGCCCGGCGAAGGCGATTTCCGGCACAGTAGTGTCGGGAAGGTCGCGCAACTGATTCACGGTCGTAAAGAACCGGGCTTGCCATAATCTGGACATTGGGGAGAAGGTATAAGAGGACTACGAAATGGCGTTGGAGAAACAAAGCTATTGTACAATAAGGGGTTGATTGCTGCCTGCCAGCCCCATGGCCCAGGCAATCAAGGGCGCTGCACTGAACCTTCAATTATTGACTTTTTCAAGGTGCTAGTATGAACCGCTTGTCGTCCCCCCTGCTCAAAACACTGTTGGTCACACTAACTGTTTTCGGGGGACTCCCGGCGGCAACAGCAGCAGCGCCCGCAGCGGCACCTGCCGTCAAGGCCGATCCGGCCCGGGGCGGCGCGCTGTACGATGCGGGCGACCCGGCGCGCGGCCTGCCAGCCTGCGTGTCATGCCATGGCGTGGCGGGCAATTCGTCCATCGTTGCCAATCCCAAGCTTTCGGGCCAGTTCGCCAGCTACACGCACAAGCAACTGGTCGATTTCACGACCCCGAATCGCCAGCAGCCGATCATGACGACCTACGCCAAGATGCTCACCGACGCCGAGAAGAAGGACATCGCGGCCTGGCTTGCGGTGCAGGTGCACAAACCGGGCGCAGCAAAGAACAAGGACACGGTTGAACTGGGCCGCAAGATCTATCGCGGCGGCATCGCCGAGCGTGGCGTGGCGGCCTGTGCCAGCTGTCATGGCGCCAATGCCAGTGGCATCCCCGCACAATATCCGCGCCTTGCAGGCCAGCATCAGGATTACACGACTGCCCAGCTCGAAGCATTCAAGAGTGGCACCCGCGCCAACAGCCCGCAAATGACCACGCTCTCGCAGCGCATGTCGACGGCTGAAATGCGCGCGGTGGCCGACTATATCGCCGGCTTGCGCTAAGAGACTCCACGATCTCGCATAAGCAATATTGAACGCAGGAAGGGCGGCAGCAACGGGCTGCCCCCTTTCTGCAAGCGGCTACCCGCCGCGCAGGAAGAAAGTTGTAAAGCATGAGCACCACCGGAATTACACTGAACACCCGCCGCCGTGGTCTGGCCGAGGCGGTCGAACTGATCTCATCGATGCGGTTTGCGATCAGTCTTCTCACCATCATCTCCATCTCGTCGATCATCGGCACCGTCCTCAAACAGGCCGAGCCGATGTCGAATTACGTCAACCAGTTCGGCCCGTTCTGGTTCGAGATTTTCAACAAATTCGGCCTGTACAGCGTGTATTCCAGCTGGTGGTTCCTCGTGATTCTGGTGGTGCTGGTCATGTCCACCAGCCTGTGCCTGATCCGCAACGCGCCGAAAATGATGCGCGACATGCGCAGCTGGCGCGAGAACGTGCGCTTCGATTCGCTGCGCAACTTCCACCACAAGCTCGAATGGCAGGCGCCGCTCTCGACGAGCGCACTGGCCGAGCAGAGCGCACTGCGCCTGCGCCACGCCGGCTACGCCACCAAGATTGTCGAGAAGGATGGCGGCACGCTGGTCACGGCCAAGAAGGGCGCCGGCAACAAGTTCGGCTACATCTTCGCGCACTCGTCGATCATCGTGATCCTGGTGGGCGGCACGCTCGACTCGGACTTGCCAGTGCGTATCCAGCAATGGATCTTCAACAAGACGCCGTTCACCGGCAGCGGCGCAATCGCGGACATTCCCGCCCAGCACCGCCTGGGCACGGGCAACCCGACCTTCCGTGGCAATACCGCCATTGCCGAAGGGCAGGCCAGCCGCAGCGCGATACTGAACCAGCCGACGGGTGTGCTGGTGCAGGAGCTGCCGTTCTCGCTGCAGCTCAAGAAATTCCATATTGAGTTCTATTCGACCGGCATGCCGAAACTGTTTGCCAGCGACGTGGTCGTGCGCGATCTGGAAACCGGTCACACGTTCGAGTCGACCATCAAGGTCAATCATCCGCTGATCTACAAGGGCATCGCCGTCTACCAGTCGAGCTTTGACGATGGCGGCAGCAAACTGCGGCTGACGGGGTTTCCGATGAACGGTACCGGCAGCGCCAGTTTCCCGATCGAAGGCGAAGTCAACAGCGCCACCGAACTGAAAATCGGCGGCCAGACCTACGCGGTCGAGTGGTCGGGTTTCCGCCCGTTCAACGTCGAAAACATCAGCCAGGGCAATGACGTGCGCGCGGTGAGCAAGGGCAAAACGTTCAACGAACAGTTCGCCGCCACGCTGGGCAAGGCCTCGGGCGCGGCTGCCAATCCGGACGCCACCAAGGACCTCAAGAACGTCGGCCCCAGCGTGCAATATAAGCTGCGCGACGCCAGCGGCCAGGCGCGCGAATACATGAACTACATGCAGCCGATGACACTCGATGGCGCGCAAGTCTATCTGGCCGGTGTGCGCGCGAACCCGTCGGAGAGCTTCAGCTTCCTGCGCATTCCCGTCGACGAACGCTTTGGCGTGGGCGACTGGATGCGCCTGCGCGCGGCGCTGGCCGATCCCGAAGCACGCGCGGTAGCGGCGCGCCGCTATGCCGCGCGGGCGCTGGGTGGCAATCCGGGAAGCGATCTGGCTGGCCAGTTGCAGGAGTCGGCCGCGCGCACGCTCGGCATCTTTGCCGGCGGCGACGGTCGCGGCGGCTTCGTTGGCGTGGCCCAGTTCCTGGAAAAGATTCCGCAGGCCGAGCAGGAGAAAGCAGCCGGTATCTTCATGAAGATGCTCAACGGCACGCTGTGGGAACTGTGGCAAGTAGCGCGCGAAAAGAATGGCGACGCTCCCGCCGCGCCAACGGACGCCAATGGCCGCTTCCTGCAACTGGCCACCAATGCGTTGTCGGACAGTTATCTGTACGGTGCGCCGGTGTATCTGCAGCTCGACGATTTCACCGAAGTGAAGGCCTCGGTGCTGCAATTGACGCGCTCGCCGGGCAAGAACGTGGTCTACTTCGGCTGTGTCCTGCTGGTGCTGGGCGTGTTCGCGATGTTCTACATTCGCGAGCGGCGCGTCTGGATCTGGGTGCGTGACGTGCCTGGCGGCGCAGGGGCGGGCGCCGAGGCGCTGATGGCCATGAGCACGCAACGCAAGACGCTCGATTTCGAGCGCGAGTACGAAGACTTGTCTGTAAAGCTGCCACAACCGGCGTAAGCTGCGCGGGCCTGGAGAAAACAATGGAACTGTCACAACCCAAGACTGGCGCCCCAGCGCGCCCGACCGATCAATACCAGGAAGCGCCGGGCTATTTCCGCCGCCTGGGTCCGGCCGACTGGCTGTACGCGCTGGCCCTGTGCGCCGCGGCGCTGTTCGCGCTGAACCGGTACGGCCACTTCATGGACATCTATGAAGAGGTGATCCTGGTGTGCACGGCGCCCATGTTCGCCGTGCTGGGCTGGTACTGGAAACCGATGCGCTGGCTGCTGCCGCTGGTGGCCGTGCTGTCGCTGGGCGCGATCGCGCTGTACGACGGCAATCTGGCCGCTGCCGAGCAGAAATTCTTCCTCAAGTACATGCTGTCGAGCCAGTCGGCCATCCTGTGGATGAGTGCGCTGTTCGTATTCTCGACCGTGTTCTACTGGGTTGGCTTGCTGAGCCGCGGCAAGTTCGGTGGCGGCGTGGGCGCGGCGCTGTGCTGGGCCGCAGTCGGGATCGGCGCGGTCGGCATGATGGTGCGCTGGTACGAGTCGTACCTGATCGGCCCGGACGTTGGCCATATCCCGGTGTCGAACCTGTACGAAGTGTTCATCCTGTTTGCCCTCATCACCGCGCTGTTCCACCTGTATTACGAAGAACATTACGCCACGCGCCAATTGGGCCCGTTCGTGATGCTGATCATCGGCGCTGCCGTCGGCTTCCTGCTGTGGTACACCGTCTCGCGCGACGCTGCCCAGATCCAGCCGCTCGTGCCGGCGCTACAGAGCTGGTGGATGAAAATCCACGTGCCGGCCAACTTCATCGGTTACGGCACGTTCGCGCTGGCCGCGATGGTCGCATCGGCCTACCTGCTCAAGTCGCACGGCATGCTGGTCGACCGCCTGCCTTCGCTCGAGGTGCTGGATGACGTGATGTACAAGTCGATTTCGGTCGGTTTCGCGTTCTTTACCGTTGCCACCATCCTCGGCGCGCTGTGGGCCGCTGAAGCGTGGGGCGGCTACTGGTCGTGGGATCCGAAAGAAACGTGGGCGCTGATCGTGTGGCTCAATTACGCGGCGTGGCTGCACATGCGCCTGATGACGGGCCTGCGCGGCCGTGTCGCGGCCTGGTGGGCGGTGGTTGGCTTGCTGGTGACCACATTCGCGTTCCTGGGCGTGAACATGTTCCTGTCGGGCCTGCATTCGTACGGCGAGCTGTAAAGACGGGCGGGTGCTGACCCGATAGTGTTGGCCGCCTAACGCAAGCTTAAGGGAACTTCGTGTAATGTGAAGCTTCCCAAGCTCGCGAGGCCAGCCATGCTCTTCAAACGCAATCCCAACGGACTCGATCTTCCGTACCCTTCCGAAATCACGCCGCAAGAGATCTATACCGGCCGGCGTGAATTCATTACCCGCATGGCCGCCACGGCCGCCGTCGGCAGCGGCGTCTGGGAGATGGCCAACCGCGAAGCCTTTGCCCAGACCGCCGGCCAGAAGCTCGCGGCGCGCGCCAATGTGGCGCTGTCGACCGACGAAAAGCAGACCCCGTTCAAGGACGCTGCCGGCTATAACAACTTCTACGAGTTTGGCCTCGACAAGGGTGACCCGGCCGAGAACGCGCACACGCTGCGCACCCGGCCCTGGACCGTGCGCATCGAGGGCGAGGTCAAGAAACCCCTCACGCTCGATATAGACAGCCTGCTGAAACTCGCGCCGTTAGAGGAACGCGTGTACCGCCTGCGCTGCGTCGAAGGCTGGTCGATGGTCATTCCGTGGGTCGGCTATTCGCTGTCGAACCTGCTCAAGCAGGTCGAACCGACCGGCAACGCCAAGTTCGTCGAATTCACAACGCTGGCCGACGCCAAGCAGATGCCGGGCCTGCGCAGTGGCGTGCTGGATTGGCCGTATGTCGAAGGCTTGCGCATCGACGAAGCCATGCACCCGCTGACGATGCTCACGATGGGCATGTATGGCCAGGTGCTGCCGAACCAGAACGGCGCGCCGGTGCGCCTCGTCGTGCCATGGAAGTACGGTTTCAAGTCGGCCAAGTCGCTGGTGCGTATCCGCCTGCTCTCGCGCCAGCCGAAGACCGCCTGGAACGACATGGCGCCACGCGAATATGGCTTCTTCTCGAACGTGAATCCGAACGTGGACCACCCCCGCTGGTCGCAGGCCAGCGAGCGCCGAATCGGTGAATCGGGCCTGTTCGCACCAAAGCGCAAGACCCTGATGTTCAATGGCTACGACCAGGTGTCGTCGCTGTATACCGGCCTGGATCTGAAGCGTTATTTCTGATGGCGGGGTTGAACAGCAAACAGGTGGGGTGGGTCAAGGCGCTGGTGTTCGTGCTGGCTTTGATCCCCTTCGCGCGCCTGGTGTGGGGCACCGCCAGTGGCAGCTTTTCGGATCCGCTGGCGGCAATTACCAAGGGCAGCGGTGAATGGGCGCTGTACTTTCTGTGCATCACGCTGGCAGTGACGCCGCTGCGGCGCCTGACGGGCTGGAACTGGCTCGTCAAGCTGCGCCGCATGATCGGCCTGTTCATGTTTTTCTATGCACTCGTGCACTTTACGGCATTCCTGTGGTTCGACCACTTCTTCGACGTGCCGGCCATGCTGGCCGATGTCATCAAGCGGCCGTTTATCCTGGTGGGCTTCATCGCCTTCGTGCTGCTCATCCCGCTGGCAGCGACATCGACCAACGCGATGATCAAGCGCCTGGGCGGCAAGCGCTGGCAGTGGCTGCACCGCCTGATCTACGTGATCGCGCCGCTGTCGATCCTGCACTTCTGGTGGATGAAAGAGGGCAAGAACGATTTCGTCAGACCGATCATCTTCGGATCGATCATTGCGCTGCTGCTTGCATGGCGCGTCTGGTGGAATGTCAGGCACAAGCCGCAACCAATACGGCCATAAAAAAGCCCGCATCGCGCGTAATGCCATTCAGTTAAAACTGAACTTACGAGTGGGTCGAGCAAGCGGTTGGTCGCGAGGCGGTTAACGTCGCGGGGCTGGAGCGGGCCAACCTGAATCGCCTCACCACGCGCCCCGAACTCAAATAAGCCGCGCCGGGATCAGCATGGCTCACGCCGTCCACGTCATCCGGCGTGCTTCGTATGAAGCGTCCCGGCGATGCATACGCTTATACCAACTGCACCTTGCGCTTGCGCCGCGCCGCCATGCCCAGGGCGCCGAGGCCGAGCAGCGCCAAGCTGGCAGGTTCTGGCACCTCGGCATCTTGCCCGACCCGGAAATGCAGGTTATCCAGGATGAAGCTCGAGTCAGCGAAATCGCCCGTGGCCGTGAGCCGGATTTCGTCAAATGTGATATCGGCGAAGCCGAGGAAGGCGGTCGATTCGCAGCAGTCGGCATTTGTATACAAAAATGATTCGACCAGCGCTCCACCCAAGTACGCCGCGAGGATTTGCGTGACACCGCTGTTGAATTCCCAATAGGCGCCGGCAGCACTGACCGGGGCATTGAAGAAGATGCTATACGACCAATTGTTTCCGCCATTGGCCAGAAACTGACCGGCGAAGTTCGCGGGATTGGCGAAGGGCGTCCCTGCATAGATGTCGGCGCCCAGGGTAACGCCATATTGGCTGTATTGCGTGGTGACCGCCGTGGCGGATTGGACCGCTACTTCATCGAACGTGACGAGTACATCGGAAGCCCCAAATCCTGCAGCAGTGGTCAGTGGCGTGGCATATGAGGTATTCGCCATCGAAAGTACGGTAGCGAGCAGTGCGAACTGGACGGTGCGAAGCATGGTTTGGTTCTTTCAGGTTGATTTTAATAGTTGGTTACGAAATTTAATTAAGCAAAAATCGATCCACGGAAAAATATTAAAAAAAATCAACTAGTTGGTGAATGCTGCCTGGCACGTCCCGTACGAGATGTAAATATCTCCGACAAGTGAGGCGGCATCGCCTCCAACCCACAGCACGTCAAAAAATGTCCTGACCTACCTGAATCCTGGCGTGCCCATGCCATGTCGATCATCGACCAAAGCGCGCGGGAACACGTCCTGCTGGCATCGCTATTTGATGTCAAACGCGACACAGCCAAGGATGTCGCCGCCTGTTATACGCAACGCTGGCAGATTGGGACGAGTTGTCGTGAATTGAAGCAAACGATGATGGGTATGGCGCTCACTTTACGTAGCCGTACCGTTGAAGACGTCTACCAAAAAATCGGGGAGCATTGGGCGGCTGTGTCCCGGGCATATGGCAAGTTGCCGGCTTTAACGCAGCGACTACGTCAGCGCCTGGTGATGCTCTTGAATGAAGAACGGCCCGGTCGAAAAATCGACCGGGCCGTAAAGGCCTTACCTCAGCGTTACACCGTTCGTGTCCTGAAGCGAGACCTTAACTGAACAGCATTACGACATCGCGCCGGCTTTTTTTATTTGATGAGCGTCTCGAGCGCGAAGGTCTCGCTTGGCGTTTCGCGGCGCCGTACCAGGTGGATGGCGTCGCCGTCGACGATCACTTCGGCTGCGCGGCCGCGCGTGTTGTAGTTCGACGCCATCGTCATGCCGTAGGCGCCGGCTGTCATCATGGCCAGCAGGTCGCCCGGTTCCAAAGCCAGCTCGCGCTCGCGCGCCAGCCAGTCACCCGATTCGCAAATCGGTCCCACGACATCCCACATCAGTGCTTCGCTCTCGCGCTGCGTCACTGTCTGCATGCCCATCCAGGCCCCGTACAGCGTCGGGCGCATCATGTCGTTCATGGCGGCGTCAACGATGCAGAAGTTCTTCTCGGCGCCAGGTTTCAGGTATTCCACGCGCGTGAGCAGCACGCCGGCTTCGGCGACGATCGAGCGGCCCGGCTCGAAGATCACCTTGAGCGGCTGGCCGTCGTACTTTGCCGCGCGCCAGGCGTCGATGCGCGCGAACAGGCGGGCCAGGTAATCGCCCACCGGCACTGGCGGCGCGTCGCCGGCCACGCCGTAGTCGACGCCGATGCCGCCACCGATATCCAGGTGATGCAGGTGGATGCCTTCGGCGTGCAGCGTGTCGATCAGGTCGATCAGCTTGTCGAGCGCCTCGAGCAGCGGCGCGTCGTCCAGCAGCTGCGAGCCGATATGGCAGTCGATGCCGACCACGTCGAGGTGCGCCAGCGCGGCGGCTGCGCGGTAGGTGTCGAGTGCTTCGTCGAAGGCGACGCCGAACTTATTGGCTTTCAGGCCGGTGGCGATGTACGGGTGGGTCTTGGCGTCCACGTTCGGGTTCACGCGCAGCGAGACCGGTGCGCGCATGCCGAGTTTGCCGGCCACGGCGTTCAGGCGGTGCAGTTCGGGGATCGATTCCACGTTGAAGCACAGGATGCCTTTTTCCAGTGCCAGCGTCATCTCGGCCTCGGTCTTGCCCACGCCCGAGAAAATGGTCTTGCCAGGGTCGCCGCCGGCAGCGATCACGCGCAGCAGTTCGCCGCCCGAGACGATGTCGAAGCCCGCACCCTGGCGTGCCAGCAGGTCGAGCACGGCGAGGTTCGAGTTGGCCTTCATCGCGTAGCAGACCAGCGCGTCACGCCCGGCGCAGGCATGCTGGTAGGCGTTGAAGTTCTCGAGCAGCGTGGCCTTTGAGTAAACATAGGTCGGCGTGCCGAATTCGTCGGCGATGGCGGACAGGGAAGCGCCTTCGGCGTGCAGCACGCCGTCCTGGTACAAGAAGTGGGGCATAAGGAAACTGAGGTGGAAGCGGACGGTTAGCGGTATGGCGCCGGGGTGGACGCGTTGTTCGACGGGACGGGCTGGGCTGGCTGGTCGACGACGACCGGCACGGGCCTGGCGGGTGGGTTGGGCATGTACAGCGGGCCGGTCTGGCCGCAGCCGGCAAGGGCAGAAGCAAGCAGCGCAGCGCCGAAAGGAAGCGCGAGGGAGGACTTCACGATTAGAATCAAGGTTTGATTAGCAGATTTGGAGTGTAGCATGACCGAAACCGAATTTTTGGACCTGGCCGACCTGACCCTGAAACGGATCGAAACGGCTTTTGACCGCCTGAACGACGAGGACATCGTCGACGTCGAGTGCAAGCGCAGCGGCAATGTGCTCGAAATCGAGTTCATCGACAACGGCACCAAGATCATCATCAACAGCCAGGCTCCGCTGCAAGAGATGTGGCTGGCCGCGCGCTCGGGCGGCTACCACTACAAGCGCGTGGGCGACGAGTGGCGCAACACGCGCGACGACAGCGAGTTCTTTGCGGCGCTCGGGCGCTATGCGAGCGAGCAGGGCGGGGCACCAGTCAACCTGGTGTAACGCGATCTTGCACTAAAAACAAAGGCGGCCTTTGGCCGCCTTTGTCGTTTCATGTCCGGGTGATCAGAACAATTCGTTCCGCACCGCGTCGCGTTCCTGCTGTTGCTGCGCCGGTGGCGGCTGGCCGACGTCGAGCGCTTCGACGCCGCTGCCTGGCGGCGTCTCGGCGTAGTAGTACTCGGACCCGTACTGCACCAGGCCCGCCGGTACTTCGCGTTCGACCATCGGCTGGTCCTTCAGCGCCTTTTGCATGTAGCCGATCCAGATCGGCAGCGCCAGGCCGCCGCCGGTCTCGCGCGCACCCAGGTTGCGCGGCTTGTCGTAGCCCATCCAGGCGATGCCCACCAGTTTTGGCTGGTAGCCGGCGAACCACGCATCGATCGAATCGTTGGTGGTGCCGGTCTTGCCGGCAAGGTCGGTGCGCTTCAGGGCCATCGCCTTGTTCGCGGTGCCGTGGCGAACCACGTCCTTGAGCATGCTGTCCATCAGGAAGGCATTGCGCGCATCGATCACGCGGTTCGCTTCGTCACCCGCACGCGCCGGCCGCGCTTCGGACAGCACCTTGCCGTCGCTGTCGGTGACCTTCGAGATCAGGTACGGGCTGACCCGGTAGCCGCCGTTGGCGAACACCGCGTAAGCGCCGGCCATCTGCAGCGGATTGGTTGCGCCAGCGCCCAGGGCCAGCGTCAGGTAGGCCGGATTGCGCTCCGGATCGAAGCCGAAGCGGGCCGCGTATTCCTGGCCGTAGCGCGCACCGATCTTGTTCAGGATGCGGATCGAGATCATGTTCTTCGACTGCTGCAGACCGCGGCGCATCGTCATCGGGCCGTCGTACTTGCTGTCGTAGTTCTTCGGTTCCCACGCCTGGCCGCCGGTCTGGCCGGCATCGAAACTGATCGGCGCATCGTTGATGATGGTGGCCGGCGACAGGCCACGCTCGAGCGAAGCTGAATAGATGAACGGCTTGAACGACGAACCGGGCTGGCGCCAGGCTTGCGTCACGTGGTTGAACTTGTTGCGGTTGAAGTCGAAGCCGCCCACCAGTGCGCGGATCGCGCCGTCTTCGGTATTGGCCGCCACGAAGGCCGATTCCACTTCGGGCATCTGCGTGATCAGCCACTTCGATTCGTCGTCCTGCATCACGCGGACCACGGCGCCGCGGCGCACGCGCCGGTTCGGCGCAGCCTTGTCCGACAGCCAGGCTTTGGCAAACGCCAGGCCCGGGCCCGACAGCGTGATCGTCTCGCCCGAGGCGATCGCTGCCTGGACCTGCGTGCTCGACGCCTGCAGCACGACGGCGGCGATGATGTTGTCGCTGTCCGGATGCTCGGCCAGCTCGGCCTCGATCGCTTCGTCGGCCGCCGCTTTACCCGATGGCAGGTCGATGAACGATTCCGGGCCACGATAGGCGCGGCGGCGTTCATAGTCCATCACACCGCGGCGCAGTGCCAGGTAGGCTGCGTCCTGGTCGGCCTTGGTGATGGTGGTAAAGACGTTCAGGCCACGCGTGTAGGTGTCTTCCTTGAATTGCTCATAGACCAGCTGGCGCGCCATTTCGGCCACGTACTCGGCGTGCACGCCAAAGGCGGCGCTGTCGGTCTTGATCTTGAGTGGCTCGACCTTTGCCTGGGCGAACTGGGCGTCGCTGATATAGCCCAGCTGGTGCATGCGCACCAGGATGTACTGCTGGCGCGTTTTGGCGCGGGTCGGATTGACGACAGGATTATAAGCAGAAGGCGCCTTTGGCAGACCGGCCAGCATGGCCGCTTCGGCCACGGTGATGTCGCGCAGGTCCTTGCCGAAATAGATCTGGGCCGCCGACTGGAAGCCGAAGGCGCGCTGGCCCAGGTAGATCTGGTTCATGTACAGCTCGAGAATCTGGTCCTTGGTCAGGTTCTTCTCGATCTTCCAGGCCAGCATCGCTTCATATGCCTTGCGCTTGAAGGTCTGCTCCGACGACAGGAAGAAGTTGCGCGCTACCTGCTGGGTGATGGTCGAGGCGCCCTGGCGCGCGCCGCCGGTGGCGTTGCGCACGGCCGCGCGCAGGATGCCCAGGTAATCGATGCCGCTGTGTTCATAGAAGCGGTCGTCTTCGATCGAGAGCACGGCCTTTTTCATGACATCGGGAATGTCTTTGAAGTGGACCAGCGTGCGGCGCTCTTCGCCGAATTCGCCGATCAGGACGTTATCGGCCGTGAAGATCCGCAGTGGCATCTTGGGCCGGTAATCGGTGATCGTGTCCAGCGCCGGCAGGTTCGGGTACGCCATGGCCAGGGCGAACACGAGCACGAGTACGCCGATCGCACCCAGGCCGAACAGGCTGGCGAATGCGATGAGGATCAGGCGCTTGGGGCTGAACTTCGAGGAGGAAGAAGGTGCTGCCTGTTTCTCTTTCATGCTGACTTTCGCTTTGTTGATCCGCCTCATTATAAGACAGCAGTTTGGCACCCGATACTGGCCGAGCCTTAATCGAACCACAGAGCAATATTTAGCTAGCAAGGAATCAGCAAAGTGTGGTGCGCATGCCCCGCATTCTGATGTTCCCAAGTAGAAATATCTTGTCCGGCATCATCCTTTATTGCTACGATCCGAGACGGTGCTTTCACGTAAGTATCGGATTTTTATAAGAAATTAACAGGTGTTTGGTTAACGACAACGACCCTTGCAAGGGCGTCTACAGCCAGATTCTGCCCCAATCGGTGTCAAGGAGTGTTTTGGTGATCAATCTGGGTTCCTTGTTTGGAAAGTCGAGTCCGCCAATGATCGGGCTCGATATCAGCACGTCCGGCGTTCGCCTGGTCGAGCTGGCCGACGCCGGCAAGGGACTCGTGCGTCTCGAGCGCTACGCGACCGAATCGCTGCCACGCGGCGCCGTGGTCGATGGCAATATCGAAAACATGGACCAGGTCGCCGACGCCGTGCGCCGGGTCTGGAAAAAGAGCGGCACGCGTGCCAGGCACGTCGCGCTGGGCATGCCGCCGGCCGCCGTGATCACCAAGAAGATCATCCTGCCGGCCGGTTTGTCGGAGGACCAGCTCGAAGTGCAGGTCGAGTCCGAAGCCAGCCAGTACATCCCGTTCGCCCTCGATGAAGTCAGCCTCGACTTCGACGTGATCGGCCCGGCGCTCAACTCGGCGGACGACATGGAAGTGATGCTGGCCGCCGCCCGCCGCGAAAAAGTGGAAGACCGCATCGCCATTGCCGAAGGCGCCGGCCTGCTGGCGACCGTGATGGACATCGAATCGTACGCCGCGCGCAGTGCGCTGGAAAACGCCGCCGGCCTGATGCGCGACCAGATCGTCGCGCTGTTCCAGATCGGCGCCCAGGCCACCCACGTGTCGGTGCTGTTCAATGGCGAAGCGGTCTACGAGCGCGAACAGCCGTTCGGCGGCAACACGCTCACGCAGGACATCGTGCGCGCCTACGGCATGGCGTTCGAAGAAGCCGAAACGCGCAAGAAGGCCGGCGACCTGCCGGAAAACTACCGCGCCGACCTGCTTGCGCCATTTCTGGAAAACGCAGCGCTGGAAGTCACGCGCGCGATCCAGTTCTTCTACACATCGACGCCGTACACCCGGATCGACCGCATCTACCTGGCAGGCGGCTGCGCGCTGCTGCCGGGCATCATGGAAATCGTGACCGGCCGCACCCGCATCGCCACCAGCCTGGCCTCGCCGTTCGACAATATGGCGTTCGGCCCCGGCGTGCGTGAACACCAGCTGCGTCAGGAAGCGCCGGCCTACCTGGTCGCGTGTGGCCTGGCGCTGCGGAGGTTTGGCTGATGATCCGCATTAACCTGTTGCCTCACCGCGAGGCAAAACGCAAGCAGAAGCAATCGGCATTTGTGGCGCTGATGGCGCTTGGCGGCCTGGTCGGCGCTGGCATCGTGCTGCTGGTGGGCGGCTACAACGCCAGCCAGATTTCGGTCCAGAACGAACGCAACGAGGTGCTCAAGCAGGCCAGCGCCGATCTCGACAAGAAAATCGGTGAGATCACGACGCTGAAGGAAGAAATCGCCGCGCTGCAGGCACGCCAGCAGGCGGTGGAAGATCTGCAGGGCGACCGCAACCAGCCCGTCTACCTGCTCGACGAACTGGTGCGCCAGACGCCCGACGGCGTGCACCTCAAGACCGTCAAGCAGGATGGCCAGCGCGTGATCCTGACCGGCACCGCCCAGTCGCAGGAACGGGTCGCCGAGCTGTTGCGCAATCTGTCGAGCCAGTCGGCGTGGCTGGAAAAGCCTGACCTGACCGAGGTGCGCGCTGCCACTGTCACCCAGAGCAAGAGTGCGCGCAAGGTGGTCGAATTCACGCTGGCCGTGTCGATCAAGCGCGCCCGCAACAGCGATGCGCCTGAAGACGGCGCCACCGCCAAGCCTGGCGCGCCGGAGAAATCATGAACATCGATATCAAGGCGCAGTTCGCCCAGCTCGCGGCGCAATTCGAGGACCTGCAGGGCCGCCAGCCGGGCCAGTGGCCGCTGGCACCGCGCCTGCTATGCGCGGCCGGCGTGGTGGCGCTGGTGGTCGGCCTGGGCTACTACTTCTACTGGAGCGACCAGTTCGCCGAGCAGGAAACGCTGGCGCTGGAAGAAGTGCGGCTGCGCGGCGAGTACGAAACCAAGATGGCGCAGGCGATCAACCTGGAAGCACTCAAGGCGCAGAAGGCGCAGGTCGACCAGTACGTGGTGCGCCTGGAGAAGCAGTTGCCGAGCAAGTCGGAAATGGCTGCGCTGCTGTCGGACATCAACCAGGCCGGCGTGGGCCGCGGCCTGCAGTTTGAGCTGTTCAAGCCGGGCCAGGAAGTGGTGCGCGACTATTACGCCGAGCTGCCGATCAGTATCAAGGTGAGCGGGCAATACCACGACATGGGCGCGTTTGCCGCCGACATGGCGAATCTGCCGCGCATCGTCACGCTCAACAACCTGTCGCTGGTGAGCGTCAAGGAAGGCAACCTCGAGATGGAGGCGATCGCCAAGACCTTCCGCTATCTCGACCAGGAAGAACTGATCGCCCAGCGCGCCGCGCGCGCGGCCGAGAAGAAAGCCGCCAAAGGCAAGGGTAAAGGCAAGTGATGATACGAGCTCACGTGATTACGCTGCTCGCCATGGCAGCCTTGCTGACCGGTTGCGGCGATGGCGGCGTCGGCGAAACCCGCGCCTGGATGAAAGAGGTCGAGGGCCGCACCGTCTCGAAGGTCAAGCCGCTGCCGGAACCGAAGACGTTTCAGCCGCACGCGTACCTGCCGGGTGGCGCGCTCGACCCGTTCGACCAGACCAAGCTGCTGGGCGAACTGGCGCGCATGGCGCAATCGAGCCCCAACGCCAACCAGCCTGACCTAACCCGACCCAAAGAGCCGCTCGAGAACTTCCCGCTCGACACGATGCGGATGGTCGGCACGATGAAAAAAGGCGGCGTGAGCTACGCGCTGGTACAGATCGACCGGGCGCTGTACCGCGTCCGGCCCGGCCAGCGGCTGGGACAGAATTATGGCCGCGTCACCCGCGTGAGTGACGAGGCAATCGAAATCAGGGAATCGGTGCAGGACGCCACCGGCGATTGGGTGGAACGACTAGCCAACATCGAGCTGCAGCACAACCAGGAGAGCAGTAAATGACCCCCAACGTCCAGATTCGCTTCGCCATGCCGGCCTGGCTGGCGCGCGCTGCCACCGCACTCGTGCTGTTGACGTGCGCCGGCGCCGCCCTGGCCCAGGGCAATGCGATCGAATCGATCACGGCCAGCCAGCAAGGCAGCAACGTGGTCATCAATGTGACCATGCGCGATGTGCCAACCCGCGCGCCGATCGGTTTTGCCATCACCAACCCGGCGCGCATCGCGCTCGACTTCGGCGCCACCGCGAACGCCACCGGCAAGAACATGCAGGAGCTGAACCTGGGCGACGTGCGCAGCCTGAACCTGGTGCAGGCCGGCGAGCGCACCCGCATGGTGGTGAACCTTGCGCGCGCGCTGAACTACGCGACGGCCATCGACGGCAAGTCGATCATCGTGACCGTCGAAGGCACGGGCGGCGTGGCGCGCGCGGTCAACGCCAGCGGCCTGCCGGTCGCAGCCGCACCGGTGGCTTCGGCGCTGGCGGCGCGGCCGCAACTGCGCGACCTCGACTTCAAACGCGGCGCCAACGGGGCCGGGCGCGTCGTGGTCGACCTGCCGAACAACCAGGTCGCCGTCGATGTGCGCCAGACTGGCACCGGCGTGACGGTCGATTTCATCGGCGCGCGCCTGCCCGAATCGCTGCGCCGCCGCCTGGACGTGACCGATTTCGGCACGCCGGTCACGCGCGTGGCCACCAGCGCCCAGGGCGACAACGTGCGCATGACGATCGAGGCCCAAGGCGCCTGGGAGCAGTCGGTATTCCAGAGCGACTCGCAACTGGTGGTCGAAGTGCGCCCGGTCGTGGAAGACCCGAACCGCAACAGCCCCGGTTCGAGCAACAACCCGCAGGGCTACCGCGGCGAAAAACTCTCGTTCGATTTCCAGAACGTCGAAGTGCGCGCCGCGCTGCAGGCCGTGGCCGACATCTCGGGCCTGAACATCATCGCCAGCGATTCGGTGGCGGGCTTCCTGACGCTGCGCCTGAAGGACGTGCCATGGGACCAGGCGCTGGACGTGATCCTGACCGCCAAGGGCCTGGACATGCGCAAGAACGGCACCGTGCTGTGGATCGCGCCGAAGGAAGAACTGCTGACCAAGGAAAAGCTCGAACTCGAGCAGCGCGCCCAGATCGCCGAACTCGAGCCGCTGCGCTCCGAGATCTTCCAGCTCAATTACCAGAAAGCCGAATCGTTCCGCAACGTGTTCGGCCTGGACCAGGGCGGCGCCAGTACTGGCGCTGCCGGCGACACGGGCCGCAACCGCGTGCTGTCCCGGCGCGGCAGCGCGATCATCGATCCGCGCACCAACCAGCTGTTCGTGACCGATATCGCGTCGAAGATCGAAGACATCCGCAAGCTGATCCAGAAAACCGACGTCGCCTCGAAGCAGGTCCTGATCGAAGCGCGCCTGGTGGAGGCCAATGACGGCTTCTCGCGCAACCTCGGCGCCAAGCTGGGCTTTGCCGACATGCGCACGATGCGCGGCGGCGATTCGGGCTGGCAGGTCAATGGCAACGAACGCGTCGCCATCGGCGGCAACCTGGTCGGCGTGGGCCAGACTACGGGCCAGGTGGCCAACAGCGCCGACAGCTTCAATAACACCACGATGGTCAACCTGCCGGCGGCCGGCATCGGCGGCATTCCGGCCTCGTCGCTGGCATTCTCGCTGTTCTCGTCGGCGGCCAACCGCTTCCTGAACCTGGAACTGTCGGCGCTGGAAGCGGACGGGAAGGGCAAGATCATCTCGAGCCCGCGCGTGGTCACCGAAGACAAGCAGGTCGCGCTGATCGAGCAGGGCGTCGAGCTGCCTTACGAAAACAGCACCAGCAGCGGCGCCACCGCGATCGAATTCAAGAAGGCCAACCTGCGCCTGGAAGTCACGCCGCAGATCACGCCGGACGGCAACGTGGTGCTCGAAGTGGACGTGAGCAAGGATTCGAAGGGCGAAGACACCCGCGCGGGCTTTGCCATCAATACCCAGCACGTCAAGACCAAGGTGATGGTCGAAAACGGCGGCACCGTGGTACTGGGCGGGATTTACCAGCAGACCGAGCGCACCAACGAGAGCAAGGTGCCATTCCTGGGCGACGTGCCGCTGCTGGGTTATCTGTTCAAGACCACCGCACGTGAAAGCAGCAAGACCGAACTGCTGGTCTTCATCACCCCGAAGATCGTGAACGACAACGTGGCGGGTGCACGCTGACCAGCGTGCAGTTCGCGACCATTTAAATAGAACAAAAGGGAAGCCCACGTCATGCACCACATTTCATCACTTGCAAGCCGGTCCAGCCTTGGCCGCCTGACCGCAATCGCCCTCGTGGCAGCCTCGCTTGCCGCCTGTGGCGGTGGTGGTGGCTCGCCAGGCACGGTCGGTGGCGGCACTGGTGGCGGCACCGGCACCGGCACCGGTGGCGGCACCACGCTGGTTCCGAAAGTCACGCTGGCACTGACCAATGGCAGCGGCGCCAACATCACGTCGCTGTCCGGCGGCCAGAGCGCTTCGATCAAGGCCACGGTAGTCGACAGCGCCGGCAAGCCGGTCGCGGGCGCGATCGTCCAGTTCAGCACGAGCGAGCTGGTGGTGTTTACGCCGGCAACCGGTTCGGCACTGACGGATGCGAATGGCGTTGCCACCGTGAGCGTCAAGCCGGCCAGCACGTCGTCTGCAGGCGCCGTCGCGATCACCGCCAGCTCGGTGGTGGCCGGTGTGACCGCCACCGCCAGCGTGAATCTGTCGGTGGGCGCGGCGCCGCTGACCGTCGGCAGCCTGTCGTTCGCGCAAGCGCCAACCACCAGCCTGCCAGCCTTCAGCACGCTCTCGCTGAACATCCCGGTCACCAGCGGTGGCCAGCCGGCCACCACGGTCGAAGGCCTGAGCATGACGTCGCTGTGTTCCGGCGACGGCACCGCCACGCTGGTCGCCGGCGCGTTTGCCAATGGCGTGCAGACGGCCACCTACACCAATAACGGCTGCCTGCGGGTGAACGACACCATTACGGTCACGATCGGCAACTCGTCGCAAAGCATCCAGGTTGCCGTATCGCCGGCCAATATCGGCAGCATCCTGTTCTCGGGCAGCAGCGTGTCGGGCACGGCGATCGTGCTCAAGGGCTCGGGTGGCCAGGGCCGTTCGGAGGCTGCGCAACTGACGTTCCGCGTGGTTGATCAGAACGACAAGGGCCTGGCCGGGGTCGACGTCGATTTCGCCGCCACCACCTATACCGGCGGCCTGACGGTCTCGCCCCGCCGCGCTACCACCGACGCCAACGGCAATGTCATGACGATGGTTTCGTCGGGCACGATCCCGACCCCTGTGCGCGTGAGTGCCGAAGCAAGCCGCAATGGCGTGAAAATCAGCGGCCTGTCCGATGCGCTGACCATTTCCACCGGCTTGCCGATCCAGAAGTCGATGTCGATGAGTGCTGCAAAATACAATATCGAAGGCCGGGATTACGACAACGAAACCACCGACATCACGGTGCTGCTGGCTGACCAGTACGGCAACCCGGTCTCGGACGGCTCCACCATCAACTTCGTGACCGAAGGCGGCGCGGTGGGCAGTTCTGCACAGGGCGCGTGCCTGACCACCAACGGCGGCTGCACGGTCTCGCTGCGCAGCCAGAACTTCCGGCCGGCCAATGGCCGCGTCACGGTGCTGGCGTACCTGCAGGGTATCGAGAACTTCGTCGACCTCAATGGTGACGGTCAGTACAGCTGCAGCGGCTACACCGGGACCACCGCGTACCGTCCGCTGGTCGATACCTGCCCGGGCGGCGGCGAGCCGTTCCCGACCGCCGGTAGCGGCCAGGAAGGCGATATGGGCGACCCGTTCCTCGATACCGACATGAACGGCACCTACGATGCTGCCAAGGGCGATCTGCCATTCCCGTACAACCGTTCCAGCTACAGCAGCACGCCGGACGGCAAGTGGGGCCTGAACTATATCCGCGCCTCGCGCGAGATCATCTTCAGCGGTTCAGAAGCCACGCTCGTGCGCCAGATGTGCAGCGCCGACGGCACCTGCCGCGACTGGCGTGCGACAGATGGTGACCCCTTGGTAATCAATGGCGTGGCTGGCGCAAGCTGCAGCGCGCAGCAACTGAGCTTCCGTCTGTACGACGTGAACCGCAACCCGCTGCCATTCGGCACCACCGTGGCCTCGAGCGATGCGATCAAACTGTCGACGGCCTCGTTCCTGCCGGCGACTGTCGGTTCGACCAATGATCTGGGCGGAACGATCCACACTGCCACCGTGCGCCCGGATACGGAATGCGCAGCCGGCAGCTTCACGCTGCGCGTGACCACGCCACGCGGCAAGGTGACGCCGTACAACTTCAGATCGGGTTGATCCACCGCGTACGCGCGCTGTCCGCACCTCGCGGGACGCGCGCTTTTTGACCGCAATCCGGGACGGCCAGTCTATACTGGCCGTCTTTTTCATCTCAACGGGTCTGGTTGTGCCACATCCCAAGAACAACAATATCTTCCTTGTTGGCCTGATGGGGGCAGGGAAGACCACGATCGGTCGATTGCTTGCTCGCAAGCTCAATCGCCGCTTCGTCGACGCCGATCACGAGATCGAAGCGCGCACCGGCGCGACCATTCCGTGGATCTTCGAGATCGAGGGCGAGGCCTGCTTTCGCCGGCGCGAAGCCGATGTGATCCGCGACCTGTCGGCGCAGCAGGGCCTGGTGCTGGCCACCGGCGGGGGCGCCGTGCTCAATCCTGCCAGCCGCGCATTGCTGGCCGAACGCGGCACCGTGATCTACCTGCGCGCGTCGATCGGCAGCATCCTGCAGCGCACCGCGCACGACAAGAACCGCCCGCTGCTGCAGACCGCCGACCCGCGCGGCAAACTCGAGCAACTCTGGACCGAACGCGATCCGCTGTACCGCGAGATCGCCGACCTCGTCATCGACACCGGCAGGCCTAACGTACAATCGATGGTTCAAACCATATTGGACCAGCTGGCCGCGCAGGAACATGCCCGCGCGCGCAAGCATGCAAGGACAGCAATGAACGAACAGGCACACATCACTCTCAACGTCGAACTCGGCGAGCGCAGCTACCCGATCGAGATCGGCGCCGGTTTGCTGGACGACGCCGCGCTGCTGGCGCGCCACATCGGCGGCCACAAGGTGGCCATCGTCACCAACACCACGGTTGCCCCACTGTACCTCGACAAGGTCGCGGGCCACCTGCGCGCGGCGGGCCGTGACGTGCTCGAAATTATTCTGCCGGACGGCGAAGAGCACAAGAACTGGCAGTCGCTGAACCTCGTCTACGACGCGCTGCTGCAACACAAATGCGACCGCAAGACCACGCTGGTGGCGCTGGGCGGCGGCGTGATCGGCGACCTGACCGGCTTTGCCGCATCGAGCTACATGCGCGGCGTGCCGTTCGTGCAGATTCCGACCACGCTCTTGGCGCAGGTTGATTCGTCGGTGGGCGGCAAGACCGGCATCAACCACCCGCTGGGCAAGAACATGATCGGCGCGTTCTACCAGCCGCGCGCCGTGATCGCCGATACCGCCACGTTGACCACGCTGCCGGCGCGCGAGCTGTCGGCCGGCCTGGCCGAAGTGATCAAGCATGGCGCGATCCTCGACGCCGATTTCTTCGACTGGATCGAAGCGAACATCGAGCCGCTGATCGCACGTGACCGTCACGCCATCGGCTACGCGATCGCCCGTTCGTGCGAAATCAAATCCGACGTCGTGCGCAAGGACGAGCGCGAAGGCGGCCTGCGCGCGGTGCTGAACTTCGGCCATACCTTCGGTCATGCGATCGAGAATGGCCTCGGCTACGGCGCCTGGCTGCATGGCGAAGCGGTCGGCTGCGGCATGGTGATGGCGGCCGACATGTCGGCGCGCCTGGGCCTGATCGAGCCGGCCGCCGTGGAGCGCGTGCGCGCGCTGGTGCGTGCTGCCGGCCTGCCGGCGGTGGCGCCGGATCTGGGCGAAGCGCGCTGGATCGAGCTGATGGAAGTCGACAAGAAGAACGAGGGCGGCGAAATCCGCTTCATTCTGCTCAAGCCACTGGGCAGCCCGTCGATCACGACCGCGCCACTGGACGTGCTGCGCTCGACGCTCGCGGCCTGCAGCGGATGAGTAGCCTGATGCGTGACTTCGATGCAGGCCTGGCCCCGTATGCGGCGCATTCGGCCCAGTCGCGCGGGCGCACGCATGCCGAGCCGGGCCCCGGTTCGCGCAGCGAGTACCAGCGTGACCGCGACCGCATCATTCACTCGACCGCGTTTCGGCGCCTTGAGTACAAGACGCAGGTCTTCATCAACCACGAAGGCGACCTGTTTCGCACGCGCCTGACGCACAGCATCGAAGTGGCCCAGATCGGCCGCACGCTGGCGCGCAGCCTGCGCCTGAACGAAGACCTGGTCGAAGCCACGGCGCTGGCGCACGACCTTGGCCACACGCCGTTCGGCCACGTGGGCCAGGATGTGCTCAACGAGTGCATGAAGGACTTCGGCGGCTTCGAGCACAACCTGCAAAGCCTGCGCGTGGTCGACCATCTCGAAGAACACTACGGCGCCTTCGATGGCCTGAACCTGACGTTCGAGACGCGCGAAGGCATCCTCAAGCACTGCTCGCTGAACAATGCGCGCCAGCTGGGTGACCTGGGCCAGCGTTTCATCGAGCGCAGCCAGCCCAGCCTCGAAGCGCAGTTGACCAACCTTGCCGACGAGATCGCGTACAACAACCACGATATCGACGACGGCCTGCGCTCGGGCCTGCTCACGATGGCGCAGATGGAAGAAGTCGAACTGTTCGCGCGCCTGCATCGCGAGGTCGAGGCGCGCTATCCGGGCCTGCCGGGCCGGCGCGCGCTGTACGAGACGATCCGCCTGATGATCACCGCGATGACGGCCGACCTGGTCGAAACATCAGCGCGCCTGATCGCCGAGGCGGCGCCAGCGACCATCGAGGACGTGCGCGCTGCGCCGCCGCTGATCCGGTTCTCGGACGCGATGCGCGCAGAGACCGTGGCGCTGAAACGCTTCTTGTACGCGAACCTGTACCGCCACTTCCAGGTCAACCGCATGCGCGTCAAAGCCAGCCGCATCGTGCGCGAGCTGTTCGAAGCGTTTCTGGCGGATCCGGTGCTGCTGCCGGGCGACTACCAGGTGCAGGGCGATCCGCACAAGCAGGCGCGCAAGATCGCCGACTACATCGCGGGTATGACCGATCGCTATGCGATCCGTGAGCACCGGCGTATTTTCTCGCTCGATCACTTTTAGGGTTCTCGCCTGTCACTGCATCAGGCAAGCGCCTGTTGCAAAAGCCGCAGTCGTTTATCGACATGGCTTTCTGCGTCTTCGAGATGGCGCATCGCTTTTGTCATCTGGTGCGCCAGCCTGTCAAAGTCACGTTCGATGATATGTCGGACTATATTGAGCGTGTCAGTGCTGGCCACGCGCCGGATATCCTTGCCCAGCAAATAGACCCCCGCCAGATCCGGATCGTACTCGCCTGCGTCGATGACCCCATCTTCGTCGTAGATCCGATCGACGTTGCCGGCTGCAGCATAGCTGTTCATCAGCTGGATGAGATCGTGCGCATCCTTTGGATCGACTTTCCCGCGATCCGACCATGCGACCAACTTCAGTATGGCGAGACCGGGAAGAGACACGACCTTGCCGTCAAAGTCAGGCGCAAATGTCACCAGTTCAGCCGCTGCAAGGACATCATCGTAACCGGCAATGTTCATGATGATCTTCATGTCCGGCGGCCAGGCGATTTCATTTGTTCCCTGGGAAACACCGCCAAATGGCACCAGATCCAGCTGATACGCCAGATTGCTTCCTGGCGCCTGGTAATAAAGCCGCTGTTGCGCTTCGCCGCTTGCGCTGAATGCCCCGCGCGCTATCAGCCTTGTTCGCAAGGCGGCGAACTGATCCCAGTTCTTGACGGCGACAGCGAAATCCACATCGTACGTTGCACGCCTGCTGGCGAGTCCATGCACGTGCGTGAGCAGGACGTCTCGTGCGGTAGCCCCGACAAGCAGGTGGTCGATTCCTTCTGCCTGCGTTTCTTCGGCTACTGCGCGAAGAATGTCCACCGTGACGGGGTCAACCGGAAGGTCCGGCTTGAGCGAACGCGGTATCAATGAATTTCTCCTTGATCATCCGGGCTGTTTCTTGTGTGCGTGGATCGAGGATTGCGAGTAGCTCAGAGTAGATCAGCAATGGGGGCGCAAGTTCCGCAGCGCTGGCCGCATCCCAATGCCAGAATTTTTCCAGTATTTCGAGCTCACCAGCATCATCAGGCCTGATGCGATGCTGCTTGACCAGCATCTTGATGACCTTGTCCATGTCATCTGGTCCGACATACAAGGTTTGCGTCCCTGGCTTGAGGTAGCCAGTCATTTTTGCCGCTGCCACTTCCGCGCTCCACGCATGGTTGAATTCAGTCAGATCGACGTTCTTCCACCATGATGATTCTGGCGCGCAGAAGCGGCGCCCATGGAGTTTGTTGCGCAAGGTGGTGGGATAATTGATTGCCCACTCGTCAGTCAGGCGCCCGGCTTCCAGTAGACTCCTGCGGCTTCCTGCCCCTTTTTTACTGATGAGATAGCCGCGATGTTCGAGGTCCTCAAGCACGTTGTACGCCGTTCCGAGTGAAACACCCGCATGACGGGCAATGTCTTTGTACGGGGAATCGAGATCATCCCGGTTTGCCAACAGCGTGAACACCACACGCAATGCGGCTGGATTCGTCAGCCCTTTCGGGGTGCGCGAGCTAGACGGTTTGTGTTCACCCTTTTCGCCAGTGATGAAGACGAACAGGCCAGCGGCCTGCAAATAAGCGTTGCCACTGGTGTCGATGAACTGGAGTCCTGTCGCCCTGCAATAATGGGCGAGCTCTCTCGTGATGTGGGCAGTAATCAAGAGACCTGGTGTTCTGCCGGTTACTAGCTGCTGACGAATCTTGTCGATCTGCGCTTTGCGGTCCAGTGAAAACTTGCACTCGGCAAGGTAATGAATCGAGTTGCCTTCATATGAAAGGATGACTCTGGCGTCGCCAGAGTTTCTTCTGGAGGATTCAGGCTGCGAGTCGATCAACTTGCCATCAATACCTGCTTTTGTTCTCAGCGCGACAAGCGCATCGAGGATCAAACGCTCCTCAGTTCCCGCAAAATCTGGAGAAAACGCATGGTCATTCATTCAATTTTCCTCGTTTTCACGGCCCGTGAGCGATTCTATTTTATGAATATTACTCTTGATTTTCAATATATTTTGTTTTTCACGGAGCGTGAAAATTCATGAAAATTGAAATCCATGCGGGTCCCCAGTGTTCCTTAGCTGAACAGGTTCGGCGTCGCCAGATCCAGCAACAACTTCTTGACCGGCGCCGGCAACGGCGCCTCACCAATCGCATCGAGCTTCCACCACACGTGCCCGGCGCCATGCTCGCCACGCGTGGCCAGCGTCACCGCGAACGGCGCGATGTGCAGCTTGTAGTGCGTGAACCCGTGCATCAACGGCGTGAGCGCGCGCACTTCATCAATCGTGCCGAACGCGCTGCTGGCCGCGGCGATGTCCGCTGTACACACGGGATCGGCGTCACCGTCCATCGCCACATGGCCGCCCACTTCCGGCAGCGACAAGAGGCCGCCCCAGATGCCCGTTTGCGGACGCTGTTCCAGGAGCACTTCGCCGCGGTCGATCAGCACCAGCATCGCGGTGCGTTTTTCGGGTGTCGTCTTTTTGGGTTTGCGCACCGGCAGTTCGGCCGTGCGGCCGGTGGCGAAGGCCACGCAGCGCGCTTGCAGCGGGCAGCGGCCGCAGTCGGGGCGCGAGCGCGTGCACAGCGTGGCGCCCAGGTCCATCAGGCCCTGCGTATACGATTCGATGCCGCCATCTTCCGGCAGCAGCGCTTCGGCGCGGCGCCACAGCGCATCCTCGACCGGCTTGATGCCGGGGTAGGCGTCGATCCCGAACACGCGCGCGAACACGCGCTTGACGTTGCCGTCCATGATCGCTGCGCGCACGCCGCCCGAGAAGGCGGCGATGGCGGCGGCAGTGGAACGGCCGATGCCGGGCAGGTCGGCCAGCAGTGCCGGGTCGCTCGGGAACACGCCGTCGTAATCTGCCACGACGCGCTTGGCGCAGGCGTGCAGGTTGCGCGCACGGGTGTAGTAACCCAGGCCGCTCCAGTGGGCCATCACGTCTTCCGCCGGAGCTTCGGCCAATGCGTGCACGGTCGGGAATCGTTCCAGGAAACGGGCGTAGTAGCCCAGCACGGCGGCGACCTGGGTCTGCTGCAGCATGATTTCGGACAGCCACACGCGGTAGGCGTCGGTGGTGTTTTGCCATGGCAGGGTGTGGCGGCCATGGCTGCGCTGCCAGTCGATCACGGCCCGGGAAAAGGTCGGATCGGCCAGCTGGTCGAACTCGGTCAGTCGCTTCATGCAGTCGTGTAGTGGGCTTCGGCGCTGGTGGCCGTCGCGGAGTTGGGTAGGGTGTCGGACAAGGTCGCAGTCACGCCGGCGGCCAGCGAGCCAAGGCGCGTGCGCGTGACGTCGAGTTCGGCCTGGCCGCTCTCGAAGGCGCCGATTTTCTGTTCCAGGCTGTCGCTGGCTTCATGGATGCGTTTCACGGTCGCCTGACGCTGGCGCAGGTTGTCGCGGTGCTGGCGGATCTGCGCTTCGAGCGGCGCGTTGGCCACTTTCAGCCATGCTTCGATATCGGCGTTCGCAGCGCGGTACACACGGCGCACACGCGAAGCGATCGAATCGAAGAAGCGCTCGAGCAGCGTGGCGCGGCTGTTCATCCACAAGGTGGCGGTGCCGAACTGGCGCGAAAAGAGTTCTTCGATGGCGTCGATCTCGTCGCGGTGGCGCGCCAGCGACAGGGTCGGCGGCAGGCCCAGGCTCATGCCATGCTCGGCGGCGAACTTGCGGTGCATGGCGTCCATCATCGACGTGATTTCGGTGAGCTTGGCGTCGGCCTCGGCCAGGCTGGCGCGGGCGCCGTCGAAGTAGTTGCGCACCGGCGCGCGCATGCCGGTGGCAAAGCGCACTGCGCTCATCGCCACGCGCACGGTGTCGGTCCGGTCCTGCAGCACGTCCATGCCCAGCAGCGTGTACAGCTCGGTCGACAGGCGCGTGAACACGGCGCGCGTGCCCTGCAGCTTGAACAGGCCGGCGTCGAATTCCTTCTTCTCGGCCTCGACCCGGCGCACCATGTGCGCGATCACGCCCTGGTTCTTGCCGCGCAGGCTGCGCAGTTCCTGCAACTGCTCGACCAGCTCGCGCAGGCGCGTGGCCACCAGCATCTGCTGGCTGGCCACCAGCGCTTCGAGATCGGCGTGCAACTGGCGCTCGACGATTGCTCGCCGCGCCGGAATCAGTTCATGGAACAGCGCCGCTTCAAGCGCGCCCAGGCGGCTGCGCTCGAACAGGGCCATGTCGCCGCCGATGCGCCCGACCAGCGCCTTGTGCGCCGACACCGGATACACTTGGCCGGCCGACAAACCAAGCTGGCGTGCGACATCGTGCTGCTGGCGCGCGATGTCGGCGTCCACGGCCTCGGGCGACTTGAGCTCGTCCCACATGGCGTCGATCTTGTTGAGCACGGCCAGGCGTCCCGGCCCGGCGCCGATGTGCGTGCGCCAGACTTCGATGTCGCTCTTGGTCACGCCTGTCTCGGCGGCCAGCACGAACAGCACTGCGTGCGCGTTCGGGATCAGGTTCAGGGTCAGCTCGGGCTCGGTGCCGATGGCGTTCAGGCCCGGCGTATCGAGAATCACCAGGCCCTGCTTGAGCAGCGGGTGCGGCAGGTTGATGATCGCGTGGCGCCAGCGCGGGATCTCGATCGTGCCGTCCGGGTCGAGGCTGGCCGCAAGGTCGGGATCGTCGGCATCGTACAGGCCGTAGCGCTGCGCTTCGACGGTCGAGACGCGGCGCGTCTGGCTGACCTGGCGCAGCGTGTCGTGCATGGCCGCCGGCGAGTCAAGATCGAGCGGGAACACGGTCCAGGCGGCAGGGTCGTCGCGGTAGTCGCCGGTGGACAGGTGGCCGGCGCGCGTGTCGATCGGCAGCAGGCGCAGGCAGGGCGGCAGGCTCGCATCCCACAGCAGTTCGGTCGGGCACATGGTGGTGCGGCCAGCGCTGGATGGCAGGATGCGCTGGCCGTAATCGGCGAAGAACAGTGCGTTGATCAGCTCGGTTTTACCGCGCGAGAACTCGGCCACGAAGGCCACCGACAGGCGGTCGTCACGCAGGCGCCCCAGTGCGTGCGCCAGCAGCTGCTCGCCGGCCGCATCGATCAGCCTGGCGTCGCGCAGTGCATTGCCGTAGCCGGTCAGGGAGGCGGCGACCCGGGCGCGCCAGGCGCCGTACTGTTGTAAATCCTGCATCGTGTTTGCTCGTAGGGATGACTAGCGCTGGCACTGGGCGCAGTAGAACGTCGAACGTTGCCCCTGCTTGATCTGGCGTACCGGCAGCGCGCATTGGCGGCAGGGTACGCCTGCACGATCATAGACGAAATATGTCTGCTGGAAATATCCAGACTGGCCATTTACGGCAATAAAGTCACGCAGCGTGCTGCCGCCCTGGACGATCGCTTCGGCCAGGATGATGCGGATCGCTTCGGCCAGCCGGTCGTAGCGCGCGCGGCTGATGCGCGAAGCCGCCGTTTTCGGGTTGATGCCGGCCCGGAACAGGCTTTCGCAGGCGTAGATATTGCCCACGCCAACAACGATGTCGCCAGCCAGCAGCACCTGCTTGATCGGGGCGCTGCGGCGGCGGGTTTCGCGAAACAGCAGGGCGCCGTCGAAACCGTCGGCCAGCGGCTCCACGCCCAGGCCGCGCAGCAGCACGTGCTCGGCCAGCGGTCCGTCTTCGTTGGCATGCCACAGCACGGCGCCGAAGCGGCGCGGGTCATTCAGGCGCAGCACTTGCCGGCCCTCGGGGCCGTCCACGACCAGATCGAAGTGGTCGTGCGTGCGCGGCTCGATGCCCGGAGGCAGCACGCGCAGGTGGCCCGACATGCCGAGGTGGATGATGAGGGTGCCGTGCTCAAAATTGATCAAAAGATATTTGCCGCGCCGCCCGATGTCCAGGATGCGGCGGCCTTCCAGCAACGCGGACAGGCCGGGCGGGAAGGGCCAGCGCAACCCTTCGCGACGGCAAATGACGTGCTCGACGATACGGCCTTCGAGATGGGGCGCGACGCCGCGCCGGGTAACTTCGACTTCTGGGAGTTCAGGCATGCCTAAGGGGATTCGTGTAGAGTCAGTTGACAGCGCAGCACATGCGCGGCAGGTCTGCGCATGAGCGTAGAATCAAACTCACTTTGGACTTCTGGACTTGCTTTGAAAAACGCTTTCGCCATTGTAACCCTCTCCGGTCTGTTGACGGCATGTGCTGTCGTACCGCAACAGCACTCCGTCGCCGCCGATGTCCAGGCCGCGGCCACGCCCGCCGCCGAGCCCTTGCTCGATGACGAAGCGCAGGCCGCCAGGCAAAAAGCCGAGGAAGAAGCCCGCCTGCCGAAGGTCGAAATGACCCCGGTCATGCTCGACCAGTTACTTAAGGCCGAATTTGCGTTTCGCAATGGCGACTGGCAAGGCCCGTACCTCACGGTGCTGAGCCTGGCCCAGCAGACGCGCGATCCGCGCCTGGCCCGGCGCGCTGCCGAGATGGCCGTCGCCGCCAAGCAGGCCGACGACACACTCGCCGCGGTGCGTTTGTGGTACCGGCTCGATCCCGAGTCGGATGAAGCGACCCAGTATTTCGTCGGCATGGTGGTTACGTCCGAAAAGATCGCCGAGCTCGAGCCCGTGTTCGAGGAGCGCCTGCGCGAAGCGCCAGCCGCCCGGCGCGGCATCCTGATGTTCCAGGTCCAGCAGTTGCTGGGCCGGGCCAAGGACAAGGACGCCGCGCTGGCCATGCTCGAGCGCCTGATCGAGCCGTACGACAAGATGATGGAAGCGCGCATCGTGCGCGCCCAGATCGCCCTGGTCCGCGGCGACAAGGCATTGGCGCGTACTTACGCGCAGTCGGCGCTGGCTGCCAAGCCCGACGCCGAGATCGCGCTGTTGATGCTGGCGCAGGTCACCGACGACGAGGCGCAGGTGGTGGCCATGATGGAGAAATTCCTCAAGACCTATCCAAAGGCGAACGATGTGCGCGCCGCCTATGCCCGCGTGCTGGTCAACCGCAAGGATTATCCGGCGGCGCGGCGCGAGTTCGAGTCGCTGCTCAAGGTGCAGCCCGACAATGCCGCGACGCTGTATGCGCTGGGCATCCTGGCCACACAAACGGACGATGCGCCCGGCGCCGAAACCTATTTCACGCGCTTCGTGGACGTGCTCGGCCGCAATCCGAACGACGAACGCGACCCGTCGCGCGCGCTGCTGATCCTGTCGCAACTGGCCGAAGAGCGGGGCGACCTGGCCGGCGCGCTGCTGTGGCTGAACAAGGTGCCGGAGAACACCGATGAGCAAACCCGCTTCAACGCCCAATTGCGCCGCGCGCATTTGACGGGCAAGGGCGGCGACCTGGCTGCTGCGCGTGCGCTGCTGGCCGAGGTCAAGCCGACCGAGCCGGAGCGCCAGGCCCAGTTGATGGCGGCCGATGCGCAATTGCTGCGTCAGGCCAACCAGTTGCCGCAAGCGTATGCGGTGATGGAAGCGGCGGCGCAGCGCTTCCCGAAAAATCCGGATCTGCTGTACGACTTCGCACTGCTGGCCGAAAAACTGGGCAAAGTCGATGTGATGGAGGCGCAGCTGCGCGAAGTGATGGCGCAGGCACCCGACAATCACCATGCCTACAATGCACTCGGTTATTCGCTGGCTGAGCGCAATGTGCGCCTGCAGGAAGCCTATGGGCTGATCGCGAAGGCACTCGAGATGGCACCGGACGATCCCTTCATCATGGACAGTATGGGCTGGATTCACTACCGCATGGGCAACTTGAACGAAGCCGAAAAGTTCCTGCGCCGCGCGTATGGCGTGCGCAAGGACGCTGAAATCGGCATTCACCTGGGTGAAGTGCTGTGGCAGAAGGGCGATAAGTCGGCTGCCCAGGCACTCTGGCGCGACGCCCGCGCCAAGGACCCGCAGAACGAGGCCCTGCGCGAGACGCTGACCCGCCTTGGCCTGTCCTTGTGAAATAATCCACCCTTGTTCAATTGTTTTGCTGCCCCATGATGCTGCTTACCCGACGCCTTGCCATCCTCGCCCTTGCCGCCACGGTCCTGACCGGTTGCGCGACAAGTACCGCCAACCTGTCCACCGCCACGGTTGGTGCGTATCGCGAAACGATCGACCTGGCAGGGCGCCTGTCGGTGAACTATCAGAAGGATGGCCGGGCAGAGTCGATCAGTGGCAGTTTCAACTGGGAGCAGCGTCCGGGCACGATCGACGTCACCCTGATGTCGCCGCTGGGCCAGACGGTTGCTGCGATCAATGTCACGCCAGGCGCGGCCACGCTCACGCAGGCCGGCCAGGCGCCGCGCACGGCGGATGACATCGATAGCCTGACCCAGCAGACGCTCGGCTGGCCGCTGCCCGTGTCGGGCTTGCGCGACTGGCTGCAGGGTTATGCGGTCGATGCGCAAGGGCAGCGTTTTCGCGCTTCGCCGGCCAGCAACAGCGTGACGACGAAGGATGGCTGGCGCCTGCGCTTTGTCGACTGGCAGGCGGCTGGTGGTGGTGCAGCGGCCGGTGCTGCTGCGGCTGCGCCGGTGCCGCGCCTGATCCAGGCCGAGCGCGCCGCGTCGGGCGACATCCAGGATCTGGCGATCCGCATCGTCGTCAATCCGGCGGCCTGATTCCATGCGTTCCCTGCACGATTGCCCGGCCCCGGCCAAACTCAACCTGTTTTTGCACGTCATCGGCCGGCGCGCCGATGGCTACCACCTGCTGCAAAGCGTATTCCAGCTGATCGACCGCGCCGACCGTCTGCACTTCGACCTGCGCGACGATGAGCGCATCGTGCGCACGAACGACGTGCCAGGCGTGCCGCATGACCAGGATCTGATCGTGCGCGCGCTGCGCCTGTTGCAGACAGAATTTGCACGCCGCCATGGACGTCTGCCTCCTGGCATCGATGTGGCGGTCGAGAAGATCCTGCCGATGGGTGGCGGGCTGGGCGGTGGATCGTCCGATGCCGCCACGGCGCTGATGGCCGCAAACCACCTGTGGCAGGCAGGCCTCACGCGCGACGAATTGATGGCGCTGGGCTTGCCGCTGGGCGCCGATATCCCGTTCTTCCTGTTTGGCGAGACGGCGTTTGCGGAAGGAGTAGGCGAGACCTTGCAGGCCGTAGATGGCCCCGATTGCTGGTACGTCGTGCTCGAACCCGGCGTCGCAGTGCCAACGCCTGCCATTTTTTCTGCGGCAGATTTGACAAGAGACGCAAAGCCGGTCAGAATAGCGGACTTTTCCAGCCACACCAATTCAGGCAGCATGGTGGGGTTTGGTAAGAATGATTTGCAGAACGTGGCGATGCGCCTGTTCCCGCCGGTAGCTGAAGCGGTTGAATGGTTGAGCAGCTACGGCGATGCCAGGATGACTGGCTCAGGGGCATGCGTGTTTTGCGCAGTCTCCAGCGAAGACGCTGCCGACCAGGTGTTGGCGCAGGTGCCGCAGAAGTTTGTGGCATGGAAAGCGAAGTCGTTGAGGACCCACCCTTTGAAAAAATCGCTCTTGCAAAACAATGAGTTGTAGAATAAAATTTTGCCTGTCGCGACGCTGAGCAGCACAGAAGATGTGCAGCACAATGTGAAGCGGCAAGTAGTACAGGTCGTGTAGGGGAATCGCCAAGTTGGTTAAGGCACCGGATTTTGATTCCGGCATTCCAAGGTTCGAATCCTTGTTCCCCTGCCAAAGTTTTCTTGTTCTGTCGATGCCGACGCGTCCAGCAAGAGAATCGCGATGCGGCGCCAAGCACCGCATCAGCAAGTTAATCAGCCGGTATAGCCGGCTGATTGTTTTTCTACCGTATTAACGCTTCTTACCTTTTGGGACTCCCATGGCTTACGAAAACCTGATGGTTTTTACCGGCAATGCCAATCCGGCGCTAGCAGAAGGGGTCGCAAAAAGCCTCGGTATTCCTCTCGGCAAGGCTGTCGTCTCGAAGTTTTCTGACGGCGAAGTCATGGTCGAAATCAATGAGAACGTGCGCGGCAAGGATGTCTTCGTCCTGCAATCAACCTGCGCACCGACCAATGACAGCCTGATGGAAATCATCCTGATGGTCGACGCTCTGAAGCGCGCCTCGGCTGGCCGTATCACCGCAGCGATTCCTTACTTCGGTTATGCCCGTCAAGATCGTCGTCCGCGTTCGGCGCGCGTTGCGATCTCGGCCAAGGTCGTGGCGAACATGCTGGAAAAAGCTGGCGTCGAGCGCGTCCTGATCATGGACCTGCACGCTGACCAGATCCAGGGTTTCTTCGATATTCCGGTCGACAATATCTACGCGTCGCCAATCCTGCTGAGCGATCTGCAGAAGCGCAACTACGACGACCTGCTGGTCGTCTCGCCGGACGTCGGCGGCGTGGTGCGCGCGCGCGCCCTGGCCAAGCGTCTGGGTTGCGACCTGGCGATCATCGACAAGCGTCGCCCGAAGGCGAACGTGTCCGAAGTGATGAACATCATCGGTGAAGTCGAAGGCCGCAACTGCGTGATCATGGATGACATGGTCGACACCGCAGGCACGCTGTGCAAGGCTGCCGAAGTGCTCAAGGAGCGCGGCGCCAAGAAGGTGGTTGCTTACTGTACGCACCCGGTGTTGTCCGGCCCGGCGATCGAACGCATCGCGAACTCGCCGCTGGATGAACTGGTCGTCACCGACACGATCCCGCTCAGCGCCGCTGGCGCCGCTTGCGGCAAGATCCGCCAGCTGACCTGCGCACCGCTGCTGGCCGAGACCTTCAAGCGGATCGTCAAGGGCGACTCGGTGATTTCGCTGTTCGTCGACTAAGCTTCATCGACTTGTATTCCACGGCGCGCCTGGCTGATTAGCCGGCGCGCCGTTGTAGCATCCAGGATTTCCGTATTTTTTGAGCGCGTAACAATGCGCTCTTTCCTGACTGCCCCTGGTCGCGGGGGTGGTCGCCACTTGGCTACCGGGCTGTTGATCGTTTTCTTCGGCATTCGGGCCTGTTTTATTTTTGGAGTATCACATGAAAGTAGTCGCATTCAACCGCACTCTGCAGGGGACCGGAGCGAGCCGCCGCCTGCGTAAAGCTGGTCAAACGCCAGGCATCATCTACGGTGGCGCAGGTACGCCTGAGCTGATCGCCCTGGACGGCAACGCCCTGTGGCACGCGCTGAAAAAAGAAGCGTTCCACGGTTCGGTTCTGGACCTGGAAATCGACGGCAAGACCCAGCAAGTCCTGCTGCGTGACTTCCAGATGCACGCGTTCAAGCAACTGGTCCTGCACGCTGACTTCCAGCGCGTCGATTCGTCGAAGCCAGTGCATACCAAGGTCGCTTTCCACTTCGTCAACGCCGAGAACTCGCCAGCCGTCAAGCTGAACAGCGCTGTCATCTCGCACGTGCTGAACGAGCTGGAAGTGTCGTGCCTGCCAGGCCAACTGCCAGACTTCATCGAAGTCGACCTGGCAAACCTGGAAGCCGGTAACTCGATCCACACCGACGACCTGGTCCTGCCAGAAGGCGTCACCGCACTGACCCATGGCCAGAACCTGACCATCGTCACCGCAACCATCCCACGCGGCGCAGTCACCGCTGAAGAGACCCCAGCTGCCGAGTAATCGCAGCTGACGCGTCGCTCCGGCGACGCATCGCACAGAAACCCGCCGCGGCTTGCCCGGCGGGTTTTTATTTTTTGATTTGCACGTTTCGGCGATAATCGCCTTTTCTCGACAGAATCTCACGCATGTCCATTCGACTGATCGTTGGCCTCGGCAATCCCGGCCCCGAGTACGAACAAACCCGTCACAACGCCGGCTTCTGGCTCGTGGACAATCTCGCCAATGGCTTGCCCGGCTGCCGTCTGCAGCGCGAATCGCGCTTCAATGCCCTGGTCGCCAAGACGTCCATTGCCGGCAACGATGTCTGGCTGCTCGAGCCGCAGACCTATATGAACCGTTCCGGCCAGTCGGTGGGCGGTCTGGCGCGTTTTTATAAAATCAATCCGGATGAAGTGCTGGTCGTGCACGACGAACTCGACCTGCCACCGGGCGTTGCCAAGCTCAAGAAGGGTGGTTCTTCAGGGGGGCACAACGGCCTGAAGGACATCACGGCGGCGCTGGGCACCCAGGATTACTGGCGCTTGCGCCTTGGCATCGGCCACCCGCGCACGATGAACCTGCAGCAGGTGGTCGCTGACTTCGTCCTGCACCGTCCGCGCCGTGAAGAGCAGAGCCTGATCGAGGAATCGATCGACAAGAGCCTGCACATCATCCCGCTGGTCTGTGAAGGCAAGTTCGACACGGCCACGATGCGTTTGCACACCGCCTGACAGGCTGGTGTACGGCCAGCATCAGCTGCGCTTGAATACGATCTGCGAGTGCAGGTCGCGCAGCATGCGCTTGAGCGCTGGCCGCATGCGCCGGTAGTCGTCGGGCGTGCAGGTTGCCGCTGTGTGGCGGAACTTGAGCTGGCGCTGCACCGTCACCAGCGCGCCGCGCCGCGCATAGCGCGAGTGGTAGGCAAAGTTGGCGTCGTCCACATCCACCGCGCGCGGCAGGGCCAGCACGCGTGAGCGCGTCGGCAGATGAAAACGCACTTCGTCCTCGGCATCGATCGCTGGGCACACGAAGTCCTGGTGCCGCTCGGGTTCCTGCGCGAACATCGATACGGCATCACCCAGGCTACCTTTCAGATCGTAGGTTGTGGCCAGCCGGGCCGGGCCGGGCAGTTGCGTGAAACCGTTGCTGGCGCCGCGCGGCGATATTGCGACATCGCCGCCCGGGACGTCCCGGTACAGTTCTGCCAGGGCGCCGCTACCGGTGCGCGTGACCGTCAAGCGGCTGCTGCCATCGGACTGGATGGTGAACTGCATGAGCGTTCGGCTATGAGCCTGCTGGAAGAACGGAAGCATCGCGAACTCGCCCGAGCGCGTCAGCACTGCCGGTTTGCCGAGCAAAGCCGCCGGCAAGAAGCCGCCCGCCACGTTCTCGGCCGTCGGATCGAGATACAGCTGCAGCGACGGCACGTACACGATCGCGTGATTGAGCACGCCGAGCGTCGGCGCGGCCGGCAGCTGGTAGGCATTGCCGTTGTTGACGAGGGCAACGGTGCTATCGATGCCGGCGCTGGCCAGCAGGGCGACGAGCAGCGTTGTATGGTCCTTGGCGTCGCCGTAGCGATTGGCCAGCACGCTGGCCGCCGTGCGCGGCACCACGCCGCCGGGGCCGAGATATACGGCCACGTAACGCACGTTGCGGCGTACCCAGTCGGATAGCGCGATCGCACGCGCACGGGGCTCGGTCACATCACCGCTCACGCGCGTTGCGAGCGCCGCCACCGCGTTGTCGGGCAGTGCGCCTGCGCCCGCGCGATCCTGGTAGGCATGGGCAAGTGCGGCGTAATCGGCGAAGGTGGAGACGGCGAGCCGCTTGCCGTAATCAAGATGGCTGACCGCGTCGGCTTCTGGTCGGACATTGTCGCCATCGACATAGCGCCACGCGTAGCGCCGTTTGCCAGTTGCGGGTGCGGGCAGGTCGGCGGCGGTGGTCGGGACGAACCCGGTGGCGTCGGCATGCAGCAGCATCGCGGCCGGCATGTCATAGACCACCCGGAAGTCGCGCTGGCGCTGGAAGCGCGCACTGGACAGGTCTTCGAAGTGGCCAGGAAACAGCGGCGTATGGCGCCGCACGACATACCGCACCGCTATCCGGTCGCCAGCATCGACGTCCGGGAACACGACGATCTTCAGGCGCATGACCTGGAACATCGGGGCGTCGGCCGAAGCGGCTTGTGGCTGGTCGCGGATCTGGTGCGGCTGCACGGTGAGTCGGCGTCCATCGGCCTTTTCGGTATATGCCTCGACGGCGACGATGTCTTCGAGCGTCTGGTTGTAGCCGATCTCGTACCGGGCGTCGTCGTGCAGTGCATCGCGCTGGACGATGGTCCTGGTTTGTTCGACCGTGAGCAGATAAGCGCCACTGGGTTCGACCACAAAGTAGCGTACGTGGCGCTCGACGCCCGTATCACGCGCACATGCCGGCTGCAGCCCGAATAATGGCCACAGAAGCAGACACAGCATGACGATACAGCGCAGCATCATCTCAATCTCCGATATGCGACCGACCCATGGTACGGGGCGGCGTCCGTGCAGGATTGATGTCGCGCAAGCGGCTGCTGTCAGCCGGACTTCTGCGATAATTTCACGATGAGAGCGCTTAACTTCCAGGCCGGCCCCTTGCCATGGCCCAGATCGCCGCGCATGGCTTGCGCGCGCAGGATATTGCCATCGTGCCGGCGGCAGCCGGCGGCCCCAAAGGCCTGATTTTCGCGTCGCTCGATGCGTGGCTGTTCGGCGAGTGGTTGCCGACGGCGCCGCGCGAACGCACCCTGATCGGCGCCTCCATCGGCGCCTGGCGCATGGCCGCCGCGTGCCAGAAGGATCCGGCGAAGGCGTTTGCCCGCCTGGCCGAACTCTACACTGGCCAGCGCTACACGCGCCTGAAACCCAGTGCGCAGGAGATCGACGCTGTCGTGCAAGCCCTGCTGGCCGAGCTGGTGAGCGGGCACGAAGACGACATCACCGGACATCCCCATCACCGCCTGCACATCCTGGCCGACCGTGGCCTGCGTTCGCTGGCCGCGCCGGTCGGCCGCCACGCCGAGCTGCGCGGCTTCGCCTCGGCTGCGCTGCACAATGCCGGCTCACGTGCATGGCTGGGGCGCTTGATGGAGAGGGTGGTCATCGGTGGCACGCGCGCAGGCGATCTGCCATGGTTGCACGAGCCGTTCGACCGTTTCACGACGCATTTCGCGCCACTGACCCGCGCCAATCTGGTACCTGGCCTGCTGGCATCAGGTACGCTGCCGCTGATCATGAAAGCGGTGACCGACATTGCCGGGGTGCCCCCCGGCAGCTACTGGGATGGCGGCATCATCGACTACCACCTGGCCTTGCCGTATGCGCGCGCGGCCGGCGCGGACAAGAGCGAACTGGTGCTCTATCCGCATTTCACCGATCACATCGTGCCAGGCTGGCTCGACAAAAGCATGCCGTGGCGGCGCGCGGCGCGTGGCCCCAACCGTGGCTGGTTGGAAAACGTGCTGCTGGTAACGCCTTCCGCAGAATTCCTGCGTTCACTGCCGCGCGGAAAATTGCCGGACCGGACCGACTTCACGTCGTTCGGTCTCGACCATGACGCGCGCATCCGCGTATGGCGCCACGCGATCGGGGAGGGCGAGCGCCTGCGCGATGAACTGGCCGAATTCGCGCTGCGGCCCGACCTGGCGCGTATCCAGCCAATCTAGCTTGTCATTGGGGCAATCGCGAGCGTTGCAGCACGGGGGCGGTGCGCCTTTTTTTTCAGCAGAAAAGCCGGTCCGGGTTACAATGCAGGGTTTAGAGCGGTTCATTGATCGCTCGCTTTTTACCGAATCTGAAAGATTTCTCATGACCCTCAAATGCGGCATCGTCGGCCTGCCAAACGTCGGCAAGTCCACCCTGTTCAACGCGCTGACCAAGGCCGGCATTCCGGCTGAAAATTATCCGTTCTGCACCATCGAACCGAACGTCGGCGTCGTCGAAGTGCCGGATCCACGCATGGATGCGCTGTCGGCTATCGTCAAGCCTGAGCGCATGGTCAACGCCATCGTCGAGTTCGTCGACATCGCCGGCCTGGTCGCCGGCGCGTCGAAGGGCGAGGGCCTGGGCAACCAGTTCCTGTCGCACATCCGCGAAACCGACGCCATCATCAACGTCGTGCGCTGCTTCCATGACGACAACGTGATCCACGTGGCCGGCAAGGTCAGCCCGTTGGACGACATCGAAGTCATCCAGACCGAGCTGGCGCTGGCCGACATGACCGCCGTCGAAAAAGCGATCCACCGCGAAGGCAAGAAAGCGCGCTCGGGCGACAAGGATGCCGCCAAGCTGGTCGCCGTCTGCGAACGCCTGATGCCGCACCTGGACCAGGGCAAACCAGTGCGCACGCTGGGCCTGGACGCCGATGAAATGGAAATGATCAAGACGCTGCACCTGATCACGGCCAAGCCGGCGATGTTCGTGGCCAACGTGTCCGACACGGGCTTCACCGACAACCCGCTGCTGGACCTGCTGACCGCGTACGCCAAGGAGCAGAACGCGCCGATCGTTGCCATCAGCGCCGCAATCGAGTCCGAAATCGCCGAGATGGAAGATGCCGACAAGGCCGATTTCCTGTCCGACATGGGCATGGAAGAGCCGGGCCTCGACCGCCTGATCCGCGCCGCCTACAAGCTGCTCGGCCTGCAGACGTACTTCACCGCCGGCGTGAAGGAAGTGCGCGCGTGGACCATCCACGTGGGCGACACCGCGCCACAGGCGGCCGGCGTGATCCACACCGATTTCGAACGCGGCTTCATCCGCGCGCAGACGATCGCGTATGACGACTTCCTCGCTTACAAGGGCGAGGCCGGCGCGAAAGAGGCGGGCAAGATGCGCGCTGAAGGCAAGGAATATGTCGTCAAGGATGGCGATGTGTTGAACTTCTTGTTCAACGTCTGATCCGCGCCCGGGATACCCGGCACGCTACCAAAGTAGGGTGGACGGCTATGCCGTCCACGCGTTCAAACCAACCTCGCGCCGTGGTATGGCGAAAGCGGGTTGAACGCGTGGGCGGGAAACCCGCCCGCCCTACGACATTGGCCCTGCTGGGCCTTTTTTTACGCCGCCCGAGATTGAGCACATGGCCACCCTCACCGAACTCGTTATCTACCCGATCAAATCCTGCGCCGGCCTGTCCGTTCCCGAAGCCCGTCTTGCCCTCGACGGCCTCTCCGCAAATGGCGTCCACGACCGCGAATGGATGCTGGTGACGCCCGACGGCCTGTTCCTGACCCAGCGCGAAGTGCCGCGCATGGCCACGGTCACGCCGCGCATCGACGCCACAGAGCTGATCGTCAACGCCCCCGGCATGCCGCCCCTGCACCTGCCACTGGCGCACGACGCCGCCGCCGCCACCGTCGAGGTCCTGCTGTGGGAAGACCGCCTCCCCGCCGCCGATTGCGGCGACGCGGCCGCCAGCTGGTTCATCACCGCCCTCAACGCCCCATGCCGCCTGGTGCGCTTTCGCCCCGACGTCCACCGTCCAACCAGCACCAAATGGACGAAAGGCGTTCCGGCCGCCACGCGCTTTTCGGACGGTTACCCGATCCTGCTGATCGGCCAGGCGTCGCTCGACGACATCAATGCAAAACTCGTTCAGGCCGGTCGCGAGACGCTGCCGATGAACCGCTTCCGCCCAAACGTCGTCGTCGATGGCATCGGCGCGTTCGAGGAAGATTTCGTCGCGGCCTTCCACGGCGACGGAATGGCGCTGCGCCCCGTCAAGCCCTGCGCGCGCTGCCCGATCCCGGCCGTCGATCAGGTGACTGGCGTTCCCGGCCCCGATCCGCTCGACATCCTGCAAGCCTGGCGCGCCAATCCGCGCATGGACGGCGCCGTCACGGTGGGCATGAACGTGATCGTGCAGGATGGAATCGGCCAGACGCTGCGCGTCGGCCAGCCATTGAACGTCGAGCTGGCTTTCTAGCTCGAGCGCGCCACTGTCGCAAAATCGCCTAACCGCCTGCCTGATCAGGCGGTTTTTCATATCCAAGCCCAAGAGGATGGCGTAATGTTACGGTTATTGCTGAAAGGAATTCTTCATGCACGAGCCGGGCATTTCGTCGCGGGAACTGATGGCGGAAAACGAGACTTTGCGCGCACGCATGGCGTATCTGCTCGAACAGGCCGAGCGCAACCACGAGATCATGTGCCGCCACCAGGCATTCGACCTGCAGATCGTCGGCGCCAGCAGCTTTCCCGACCTGGTCGGCACGATCTTCAGCACGCTGCCCGTGATCTCGGACCTCGATATCGTCACGCTGTCATTGATCGACCAGAACTCCGATATCTACACGGTCATGCATCGCCTGGGCGTCGATTTCGAAACGCTGCCCAACCTGATGTTCTGCGAGCACGCGGTCGAACTTGGCTTTGACATGGCGCCGGAGCGCCAGCCGCGGCCCACCCTGGGCCCCTATGCGCCGGGCCGGCACCGCGCCATGTTCCCGCAGCCGCCGGCCGATCTGCGCAGCGTGGCGCTAGTGCCTTTGATGCGCAACAAGCGCCTGATCGGCAGCCTGAACCTGGGCAGCGCCGACGCAAGCCGGTTCACGCCGGCGCTGGGTACCGATTTCGTCGAGCACATGGGCTCGATCATCGCGATCTGCCTCGAGAACGTCATCAGCAACGAGATGCTCAAGTACATCGGCCTGACCGATTCGCTCACCGGCGCCTACAACCGGCGCTACATGGACCGGCGCCTGGTCGAGGAGATCGCACGTGCGCGGCGCCAGGGCTACCGCCTGTCCTGCATGTACATCGACATCGACCACTTCAAGCGCGTCAACGACACGGTCGGCCACCAGGGCGGGGACGATGTGCTGCGCGAGGTGTGCACCCGTATCAAGGCTGAACTGCGGATGTCCGATACATTGTGCCGCTTCGGCGGCGAAGAATTCGTCGTTCTGCTGATCGACGCCGACCTGGAAAACGCCAGCATCGTCGCCAACCGCATCCGCACCAGCGTGGCCGGTTTGCCGGTGGACTTGACCACGGGTGAGCAGGTGGATGTGACGGTGTCGATCGGCGTGGCGGCGCTGACCGATTTCGAGCGCGATCACGCCATCGAAGGCGTGGCGCAAGAGCTGATCGCGTCGGCCGACGCGGCGCTGTACCAGGCCAAGGCCGCGGGCCGCAACCAGGTCATCACGTTCGCGTGATGACTACAGCAGCCGTTCTTCGGCGCGGCTGACCGCCTCGCTGTCCCCGCGCAGCACCACGACGTCGCCCGATGCCAGCAGCACGTCCGGACCGGGTGCCAGATCCTTGCCACCGCGCCGCAAGGCCGTTACCTCCACCGCCACGTCGGCTAGCCGCAACGCGCCCAAAGACAGGCCGATTGCGCCGGCCTGCGCATGCAGGCGCACCGAGTGCAGCTTCACCTGGCCATGCTCGAGATCCGCACCGCTGTCGTCCGTGCCGTGGAAGTAGCCGCGCAGCGTGGCGTAGCGGCCCTTGCGCGCGGCCTGCACCCGGTGCACCACGCGGCGCAGCGGCACGCCCAGCGTGACCAGCGCGTGCGAGGCGAGCATCAGGCTGCTTTCGAGCGCTTCCGGTACCACCTCGGTCGCACCGGCCGCCTTGAGCACATCCATGTCGCCGTCGTCGTGGCTGCGCACGATCACGGGCAGGGCGGGCGCCAGTTCGTGCACCAGGTGCAGCACCTTGAGCGCCTGGCGCGTGTCGGCGAACGTGATCACCAGCGCGCTGGCGCGGTGTACGCCGGCCGCGATCAGGCTTTCGCGGCGCGCCGCATCGCCGTACGAGACCGACGCGCCGGCCGCCTGCGCCTTCTGCACGCGCTCCGGATCCAGGTCGAGCGCGTACCACGGCAAGGCCTCTTCTTTCAGCAGCGTGGCCAGGCTCTGGCCACTGCGCCCGAAGCCGGCGATGATCACGTGCTTCTGGGTAGTCATGGTGCGCGTGGCCAGCTGCGTCAGCTGCAGCGACTGCATCATCCATTCATTGGCGGCGACCTTCATCACGATCCGGTCCATGTAGCCGATGATGAAGGGTGCCAGCAGCATCGACAGCACCATCGAGGCCAGCACCAGCTGCATCACGAACGGATCGATCAGCTTCGAGCCGGATGCATGGCTGAGCAGCACGAAGCTGAATTCGCCGGCCTGCGCCAGCGCGAGACCCGTGCGCAGCGCGGTGCCCAGCGGCGCGCCGAATGCGCGCGCCATCAGCACAATGAGGCCGGCTTTGAGCAGCACCACGAGCGCCAGCAGCAGCGTGACCTGCCACCAGTACTGGCTCACCAGGCGCAGGTCGAGCAGCATGCCGATCGTGATGAAGAACAGGCCAAGCAGCACGTCGCGAAACGGCTTGATGTCTTCTTCCACCTGGTGCTTGTAGGGTGTTTCGGAAATGAGCATGCCGGCGACGAAAGCGCCCAGGGCCAGCGACAGGCCGGCCTGCTCGGTGATCCAGGCCGACCCCAGTGTGACCAGCAGCAGGTTGAGCATGAACAGCTCTTGCGAACGGCGCTTGGCCACGATCGTGAACCAGCGGCCCATCAGCTTCTGGCCGAAGAACAGCAGCAGCGCCAGCACCAGGCCGGCCTTCAGTGCGGCCAGGCCCAGCGTGATGGCCATGTCTTCCGGATCGCGCGCCAGCGCCGGGATCATGATCAACAGCGGCACCACCGCCAGATCCTGGAACAGCAGGATGCCGATGATGCGCCGCCCGTGTTCGCTCTCGAGCTCGAGGCGCTCGGTAAGCAGCTTGACGACGATCGCCGTGGACGACATGGCCAGCGCCCCGCCCAGCGCGAACGCGGCTTGCCAGGCCAACGTGAGGTGGGGCATCAGGTACGCCGCCAGCAGGCCGATGCCCATGGCTGCGGCGACGGTCGACACCACCTGGCCGAGGCCCAGCCCGAACACGATGCGCCGCATTGAGCGCAGCTGGCCGAGCGAGAATTCGAGCCCGATCGAGAACATCAAGAAGACGATCCCGAATTCGCCCAGCGCGTGGGTGGTGGGGCTGTCTTCGGCCAGGGCCAGGGCGTGGGGGCCGATCAGGACGCCGACGGCCAGGTAGCCGAGCATCGGCGGCAGCTGCAGGGTGCGAAAGGCGACCACGCCGAGGACGGCGCAGCCAAGCAGCAACAGGGTGAGTTCGAGACCAGAATGCATGGGGTGAAACGGGTGGTGGTTATGGTGGCGAGGCGTGCTTGTTATCGAATGTTACGACTGGCAAGTTTTTTGCTTTCGCAATTCGTTTATACTTCTGGAATGAGTGTAACTGATGACCAAATAATGCTGAAAAGTTTTGACGAAACCCTGGCGCAGCGCGTGCTGGAACTGGGTCGCCAGACGCTTGCGATCGAGGCCGATGCCATCGTGGCGCTGCACGCGCGCCTGGGCGACGACAGCAGCTTCGTCGACGCCGCGCAGCTGATCTACGCCGGCACTGGCCGCGTGGTCGTCTCGGGCATGGGCAAGTCGGGGCACATCGGCCGCAAGATCGCCGCCACGCTGTCGTCCACCGGTACGCCGGCGTTCTTCATGCACCCGGGCGAAGCCGCGCACGGCGACCTGGGCATGGTCACGGCGAACGACATCCTGATCGCCATTTCCAATTCGGGCGAATCGTCCGAACTGCTCGACATCCTGCCGGCCGTGAAGCGCCTGGGCGCGCGCGTGATCGCCATGACCGGCAAGCCGGCTTCGCGCCTGGCCAGGCTGGCCGATGTCCATCTGAACATCGCAGTGGCGAAAGAAGCCTGCACGCTCAACCTGGCGCCGACCACCAGCACCACCGTCACGCTGGCCATGGGCGACGCGCTGGCCGTGGCGCTGCTCGACGTGCGCGGTTTTCGCGAGCAGGATTTCGCGCTGTCGCATCCGGGCGGTGCGCTGGGCCGGCGCCTGCTCACGCACGTGCGCGACGTGATGCGCACCGGCGACGCCATCCCGTCGGTGGGCCTGGATGTCCCGCTCGTCAAGGCGCTGCTCGAGATCAGCCAGAAGGGCATGGGCATGACCGCCGTGGTCGACGCCGATGGCCGTCCGCTGGGCGTGTTTACCGACGGCGACTTGCGCCGCGTGATCGAGCGCATGCACGATTTTTCGAACGTGCTCATTCGCGACGTCATGCACGCCAATCCGCGCAGCGTGCGCCCCGAGCAGCTCGCGGTCGACGCGGTCGCCGTGATGGAAGAATTCCGCATCAACCAGATGCTCGTGATCGATGAGGCGGGCCAGCTGGTCGGCGCGCTGCACATCCACGACCTGACCCGCGCAAAGGTAATCTGATGAACACTCCTGTATTGGCCCATATCGAGCGCGCCGCGCGCATCAAGGTCATGATCTTCGACGTCGACGGTGTGCTCACCGACGGCAGCCTGACCTACGGCCCCGATGGCGAAGTGACCAAGACCTTCAATGTGCTCGACGGCCTGGGCATCCAGATGCTGAATAAATCCGGCGTGCAGACCGCGATCATCAGCGCGCGCCTGTCGCCGATCGTCGTGCGCCGCGCCGCCGACCTGGGCATCTCGCATGTCTACCAGGGCAACCACGACAAGCGCATCGGCTTTGCCAACCTGCTCGAGGCCACTGGCTTTACTGCCGACCAATGCGGCTATATCGGTGACGACGTGATCGACCTGCCGCTGTTCGCGCGCGTCGGCTTTGCCGTCGCGGTGCCGTCGGGCCATCCGGACGTGCAGCACCGCGCGCATTACGTGACGAAGAACGGTGGCGGCCGTGGCGCGGTGCGCGAGATCTGCGACCTCGTTATGCGCGCGCAGGGCACCTATGACCAGGCGCTCGCGCCGTATTTCGCCTGACCGCCATGGCCACCATCGCCTCCAACAAACGCACCGCGCATCGCTGGAATCTGCTGGCGATGATCGTGATCGGCGTATTCTTCGCCTTCGGCAGCTTCTGGCTGCTGCAGCTGATGCAGGGGACCGAGATCGATGCGCAACTGGGCGGCCCGCCCGACGAGCCGGATTACATCGTCGAGAACTTTTCGTTTGTGCGGATGACGCCCAACGGCCAGCCGAGCTACGTGGTGTCGGGCAAGCGCCTGGCCCACATCCCGCAAGGGGACGTGTCGAACGTCGACCAGCCGCTCATGCGCGGCATCGAACCGGGCCGTCCGCCGATGACGGTCGTGGCCAAGAACGCGCGCATCTTCCACGAAGAACACCGCGTCGAACTGTTCGGCGACGTCGATCTGCAGCGCCCCAAAACGCCCGCCAGCGAAGCGCTGCGCGTGCGCACGTCGGCCATGACTGTATTGCCCGACGAAGAAATCGTCAAGACCGACCAGCCGATCGACATGGAGCTTGGCGCGTCCACCCTCAAGGCCGTCGGCCTGGTGGCCAACAACGCGACCATGCAGATGAAATTGTCCGGCCGCGGCCGTATCGTCTATCCGCCACGCCAGCGCTGAAGGCCATCTGCCACGCGCGCGTGCTAACCCAGGACCAGCACCATCATGAAAAAACTCTTCGCTGCCGCTTTCTTTTCACTCCTTTCTTTGACCGCCATGGCCGAAAAGGCTGACTCGCTCAAGCAGGCGGCACTTGAATACGACAACGGCGACCTCGATGGCGTCGCGGGCGTTCGCACCTTTACCGGCAACGTGATCCTGACCCGCGGCACGCTGCTGGTCAAGGCCGAGCGCGCCGTGGTCAGGGATACGCCCGAAGGCTATATGAGCGTGACGCTCACCGCCGCCAACGGCAAGCCTGCCACGTTCCGCCAGAAGCGCGACGGCGGCCCGAACCTGTGGGTCGAGGGTCAGGCCGAACGCATCGAATACGATGAACGTTCGGAGCTGGTGCGCCTGTACTCGAACGCCGTCGTCAAGGAACTCGAAAACGACCGGATGACCAACCAGATGACCGGCCCGTTCATCTCGTACGACAACCGCAAGGAAGTCGTCGCCGTGCGCAATGACGTCAGCGGCGAAAGCAAGGTTGGCGGCGGACGTGGCACGCTGATCCTGGCGCCCAAGCGTACGCCGGCCGGAGGCACGCAATGACGGAGCTGAACGATCGCAGCACGCTGGTCGTCAAGGGCCTGCAGAAAAGCTATGGCAAGCGCCTGGTCGTGCGCGACGTGTCGCTCGACGTCGAATGCGGCGAGGTGGTGGGTTTGCTGGGCCCGAACGGCGCCGGCAAGACCACCTCGTTCTACATGATCGTCGGCCTGGTGCCGTCGGATGCCGGCTCGATCAGCATCAACGGCACCGACATAACCAGCCTGCCGATCCATCGCCGCGCGGTGCTCGGCCTGTCGTATCTGCCGCAGGAAGCGTCGGTGTTTCGCAAGCTGACGGTGGAAGAAAACATCCGCGCCGTGCTCGAACTGCAGAAGGTCGACGGCAAGTCGCTGACCAAGGCGCAGATCGGCGAGCGGCTCGACAACCTGCTGGCCGACCTGCAGATCGAGAAGCTGCGCGAGAACCCGGCGCTGTCGCTGTCGGGCGGCGAGCGACGCCGCGTGGAGATCGCGCGTGCACTGGCGACCAATCCGCGCTTCGTGCTGCTCGACGAACCGTTTGCCGGTGTCGATCCGATCGCCGTGATCGAGATCCAGCGCATCGTACGCTTCCTCAAGGAGCGCAAGATCGGCGTCCTGATCACCGACCACAATGTCCGCGAGACGCTTGGCATCTGCGACCGCGCCTACATCATCAATCAGGGCGCCGTGCTCGCATCCGGCCGTCCCGACGATATCATCGCCGACGAGTCGGTGCGCCGCGTGTACCTTGGTGAACATTTCCGCATGTAAGCCATGACCAATTGATGAAACAGTCCCTTCAGCTCCGCACTTCGCAGCACCTGGCGCTCACGCCACAGCTGCAGCAATCGATCCGGTTGCTGCAGCTGTCGACGCTCGAACTGCACCAGGAGATCGAGCAGATACTGGGCGATAACCCGCTGCTCGAAAGGCTCGACGATCCGCTCGATCATTCGGTGCGCTTGCTGGCCGATGGGGCCATCAACAATGCGCCGGCACCTGGCGAGGCGCCACCGGCGCCGGGCCAGCAGGCCGAAGGTGAAGGCAGCGCGCCGGCCGAAGGCGAGGGCGCTGAAGGCGGCGCGGTCGATGGCGACCGGCCCGACAACGACTGGAGCGAAGGCAGTGGCGCGTCGTCCGGCAGCAGTAGCAGTAGCGACGACGAAGACGGCCGCCCGCAGCTGGAGGCGTGCGCCATCACGCTGCGCGAACACCTGATGGAACAGGTGCGCGAAACGCTGCTCTCGACCCGCGATCGCGCACTGGCCGAACTGGTGATCGACGCGCTCGACGACAACGGCTACCTGGACGAGCCGCTCGACGACATCCACGCGCGCCTGCCCGAAGAACTCGAGGTCGATCTCGACGAACTGCGCTGCGCGCTGGCGATGGTGCAGAGCATGGACCCGGTGGGCGTGGGCGCGCGCAGCGCGGCCGAATGCCTGGCGCTGCAGATCCGGCGCATGCCGGGGGTGCCGATGGTCACGCGCCGCATGGCCCTGAAGATTGTCGAAGGCTATCTGACCTGGTTCGCGCAGCGCGAATACAGCAAGCTGAAAAAAGCGCTCGATTGCGATGACGAAGACCTGCGCGAAGTGCAGGCCGTGGTCCGCCAGTGCAATCCGCATCCGGGCGCCGCGTTCGCGTCGAACGTGTCGGATTACGTGGTGCCGGACGTGATCGTGCGGCGCGCCAAGAATGGCTGGGCGGTCACGCTGAACCCGGACGTCATGCCGCGCCTGCGCGTGAACAGCCTGTACGCCACGATGCTCAAGCAGGGCCGCAGCGAGAGCCAGATGGGCGCGCAGATGCAAGAGGCGAAGTGGCTCATCAAGAACATGCGCCAGCGTTTCGACACGATCCTGCGTGTGGCCGAGGCGATTGTTGAACGCCAGCGCAACTTTTTCAGCCATGGCGCGGTTGCCATGCGGCCCCTTGTTTTGCGCGAGATAGCTGATACACTAGGTCTGCACGAGAGCACCATCTCTCGTGTCACAACCCAGAAATACATGCTGACCCCGCACGGCATGTTCGAGTTGAAGTATTTCTTCGGTAGCCACGTTGCCACCGAAGCGGGAGGCGAAGCATCCTCAACGGCAATCCGTGCGCTCATCGCACAATTGACAGGAGCAGAAGACCCTAAGAATCCATTATCCGACAGCAAGATCGCGGAAATGCTCGGGGAACAAGGCATGGTCATTGCGCGCAGGACGGTCGCAAAATACCGTGAAGCGCTCAAGATCCCCCCCGTCAGTCTCCGCAAAGCCTTGTAACAACGCCGCTCATACAGTCTGTGCCTTCAGCTCCTGTGTGGTGCAAGCGACGTGACATCTTCAAAGGAGTGTGTATGAACCTCACCATCAGTGGTCACCATCTCGAAGTAACCCCTGCCATCCGTGAATACGTTCAGAATAAGCTGGAACGCATTATTCGCCATTTCGATCAAGTCATAGATACCCACGTCTTCCTGGCTGTCGATAACCTCACTGAAAAAGAAAAAAGGCAAAAAGCTGAAATCAATGTCCAGGTGTCGGGCAAGACCCTGCACGTGGCGAGCGTCGCGCAAGACCTGTATGCCGCGATCGACATGTTGATGGATAAACTGGATCGACAAATCCTGAAGCACAAGCAGATGCTCAAAGACCATAACCGCACAGCGATCAAACGCCTGGACGTCGACGAAGCAGACGTCGCTGCCGCCTGATCGAGCGCAGGTCACCACCGCCAGGGGCGTCTTTTCGGGACGCCCTTTTTGCATCCCGCTGCCGGTAAAATACGTGTTTCTTTTCGATGGATCACGCCATGTCCGAACACGTCCTGACCCGCATCGCCAACCGCACCGGCATCATCACCCTCGACCGCCCCAAGGCGCTCAATTCGCTGTCGCTGGACATGGTGCGCGCGCTGACCGCGATCCTGCTCGACTGGCAGCTTGACGCTGCGGTCGATGCGGTCGTGATCACCAGCAGCAGCGAAAAAGCGCTGTGCGCGGGCGGCGATATCCGTTTCTTCCACGAGGTCGGCAACGCCTCGCCGCAAGGCGGCAGCGCACTGCTCGAAGATTTTTTTACCGAAGAATACGCGCTGAATCACCTGATCCACTTTTATCCGAAACCGTACATCGCGCTAATGGATGGCGTGGTGATGGGCGGCGGCATGGGCATCGCGCAGGGCGGGCCCGATTGCGGCCTGCGCATCGTCACCGAGCGCACCAAGATGGCGATGCCAGAGGTGAATATCGGCCTGTTCCCCGATGTCGGCGGCAGCCATTTCCTGTCACACGCGCCCGGCCAACTGGGGATGTTCCTGGGCTTGACCGGCTTGACGATCGGCGCGGCCGACGCGCTGTATGTGGGCCTGGCCGACGTGTTCGTGCCGGGCGCCGACCTGGCGGCCTTGCATGCGCTGATCGAAGCGACGCCGGGCGCGGATCTGCCGGCGGCGATCCGCACGTTCGCCACGGCGCATGCCGGCGAGAGCGAATTACAGGCCAACCGCGCGCGCATCGATATGCACTTTGGCGCAGATTCGGTGGCGGCAATCATAGCGTCGCTCGAGGGTGACGACACGCCATTCGCGCAGAAGGCGTTGCGCGCGATGCGTCAGCGCTCGCCGTTGATGATGTGCGTAACGCGCGAGCTGCTGCTGCGCGGTGCATCGCTCGATGTCGCCGACTGTCTGCGCCTGGAGCGCTCGCTTGTTCGCCGCAACTTCGAGCATGGCGAGGTGCTCGAAGGCGTGCGCGCGCTCGTGATCGACAAGGACAATGCGCCGCAATGGAATCCGCCATCGCTCGACCTCGTGACCGATGCGATGGTGGCGCACTTCTTTGCGCCGGTGTGGCCGGCGCATGCGCACCCGCTGCGCCATCTCGCGTAAGGCTCTACATGCATATCCGTTTGCACGTGACTTTTCGTGCAGGCGGTGCAAACATCGTGGCTTCATGAACCGATGAGGAACCCCGATGCGCATGACCGCCTTGCTGTTGTCGATGACCTTATGCGGCAGCGCCGCCGCCCAGGCCTGGCAGCCTGACTTCAATGCGAGTGCATTCAAGGGGCCGGCCTCCGGTCCTGCCAACGAGGTGCTGGTGCTGGGCTCGCCCCATCTGTCGCAATTGCCGAAAACCTTCCAGGCCGCCAGCCTGACGCTGCTGAACGAGCGCCTGGCCGCGTGGAAGCCGCAGGCGATTGCGATCGAGGCGGTGTCCGGGCCACAGTGTGACTTCATGCGACGCTACCTGGCCCGCTACAAGGATTCGATTGATTCCTACTGCCGGGATACCGCACCGGCGCGGCTGGCCACGGGGCTGGACGTTGCGGCAGCGACCGCGGCCGCGGAGGCCTTGCTGGCCGCCTGGCCCGCCGCGCCCACACCCGCGCAGCGCCGGCGCCTGGCGGCGCTGTTCCTCGCTGGCGGGGAGGAGGCATCGGCGCTGGTCCAGTGGCTGCGCCTGCCCGAGGCTGAGCGCCGTGCCGGCGACGGCCTGGACGCCGCACTGGTCGGCGTACTCGTGAAGCTGGAAACCAGGCGCGATGAAAGCCTGATGATCGGTGCGCGCCTGGCTGTCCGGCTTGGCCTTGAACGCCTGTATGCGATGGACGACCACACCGCCGATAGCGCGACGGGAGACGAGAAGGCGTTTGGCGATGCGCTGATGACGGCGTGGGACAACCCTGCCACGAAGCAGCGCACGGCGGTGGACAAGGCGCAGGAGGGCTTGCTGGCCAGTGCCGAAGGCGTGCTGGCCATGTACCGCGCCGACAATGCACCTGGCCAAGGGGCTCTGGTCTACCGCAGCGACTTCGGCGCGGCGCTCAATGAGCCGTCAGCGCAGCGCTTCGGCCGTCAGTACGTGGGTTACTGGGAAACGCGCAACCTGCGCATGGCAGCCAATATCCGGGACGTGCTGGGGATGCGGCCCGGTCAGCGCATGCTGGTCATCGTCGGCGCGTCGCACAAAGGGTATCTGGAATCGTATCTGCACCAGATGCATGATGTGCGGATCGTGGATGCGGGGCCGGTGCTGAAGTGACGAGGCACCATGTTGATGTCGGCGGCGGTCATCCGTGGTCGGTGGCGATGAGTGTGCAGGCCGACAGACCATCTATCATTCAAGGAGTGGCATGGCACTGGAACTGATGAGTTCAGCACCGACTGACTTCGATTTTGTTATTGGGGATTGGGTTGTCAGGCATCGGCGGCTCAAGGAACGCCTGGCAAACTGCAATGAATGGGTTGAGTTTGATGGTGAGATGTCGACCCAAAAAATTCTGGGTGGCTTCGGTAACCTTGAAGACAACATCTTGCGCCTGAATGACGAGGTCTTTCGCGCTATCGCGTTACGCTCCTTCGATCAGAACACGAAGAAATGGTCGATCTGGTGGCTCGACGGTCGTCTTCCGAGTCAGATCGACGTTCCAGTGGTAGGCGAATTCATTGATGGCGTTGGTACGTTCTTCGCCAACGATACTTTCCAGGAAATCCCGATTATCGTCAGATTCATCTGGCGCCAGATCGATCAAAACTTGCTGCACTGGGACCAGGCTTTTTCTGCCGATGCCGGAGATACATGGGAAACCAACTGGACGATGGAATTTCGTCGGCAGCGTCAGACGTGTGACAGGGCGGGCAGCAAGCCTGCACCGCCCCATGCTTCGGCTGCTCGCGATGCTTGATTGCGGGGCCGGTGCGGAAATAATGTGACGGTCGCAGTACGTTAAAAGCAGAGCCAATCAATGAAAATAGTCAGACTATTCCTGTTGTTGTCGATGGTCGCGAGCAGCAAGATGCAGGCTGCTGACGGCACTATGCAAACGGTCAAGGCGGTCGTGCAGGAGCAGAAACTGGCGATGTACTCGTATCCGACCAGACTGGGCGAGCTGAAGTTCGTTGCCGCTGATGGCAAATCCGGCGCAGATGCACGCACGATCACGCTGAGTGGCAAGCCGCTCCTGGCGATCAAGGACGAGAAGGATGCCCAGGGTAGTGCGCTGTCGCTGATGACCGAAGACTTGAAGCCAGGTTCGACAGAGTACGAAGCGAAGATCGCCGGCCAGGCCGACCGGCCGAAAATCCGCCGCATGGTGGTGTTGCTGGGGCCTGTGGCGAACTGCGTCAAGCAATTCATCATTCTCGACTTCACCGGGAAAGACGCGTTCGTGTCAGAACGCTTCGGCCATAACCCCGGCGATACCGCCTGCCTTGCATTCAAGCGTGCCAGATGGGGCAAGAAGGAATCGGAAATTACCCTCGGTGGGCCGCTGACCTACGTGTACTACACCGGTGGAAAGGTGATCGGTCCGATCTGACACGACTGCGGCATTCGCATCAGAGATGCTGGTGTCACTGGCATTTCGTCTATTACGTGCGGTTGATCGACACGCCACCATCCACCAGCAGCGTCGAACCAGTGCTGAAGCTGGAGGCATCAGAAGCAAGATAAAGTGCCGAGCGGGCGATTTCCTCCGGCCGTGCAATGCGTTTGAGGGCGTGCAAGCCTTTTACAAAAGCCAGTGCCTCAGGTGTATTGGCGGTCGCTCGACCCATGGGTGTATCGGTTCCCCCTGGGAGTAAAGCGTTGGCGCGAATACCGTGCATGCCATATTCGACGGCAATGACCTGCATCAGACCGATCAGTCCTGCTTTACTGGCAGCGTATGCCCCCATTCCTGGAAAACCCACAGTGCTTCCGACGAATGTCGACGTGAAAATGATCGAACCGCCGCCTCGTTTTATCATTGCGGGCAGTTGGTACTTCGCACCAAGAAAAGAGCCCGTCAAATTTGTATCGAGCGTAGCTTGCCAGGCGTCAGCCGATATATCGGCCACTGGGGCGGGATCCCCTGTCGTACCAGCGTTGTTGAAAGCAATGTCGAGTCCGCCAAAGCGGCTTTCTGCCATTTCAACCAATGAGCGCGCAAGGTTCTCGTCCCTGATGTCCCCGGCAATGGGAACTGCCTCACCGCCATGGCGCTCGATGTCCGCGACCAGTTTGGCGAGTCCGCTGTGGCGGCGAGCGGTGACGACCAGCTTCGCACCTTCGTTTGCGAATAGCTTGGCCGTCTCGTAGCCAATGCCTGAACTTGCGCCAGTGACGATTGCTACTTTCCCTGATAACTGCAGCATTGTGAGTCCTGTGAAAGGATGGAGGAGATTCATAGCCTAACCAGCTAACAGGTTATGATCTATTCGTTTATTGCTTTCAAATAGTAATCAACCAAGGAAAATATGCTGCATCACGTGTCTCTTGCTGTTTCTGATCTCGGCCGAGCGTCCGCCTTTTATGACGCGGTTTTAAAGCCATTGGGATATATCCAGGTATTTTCTGATGACGAAGCTGTGGGCTACGGGTATCCAGACAGTGACGATAAGCTCTGCCTTAAACTTGCAAAGCATGTGGTGGTGCCCGGAGAGGGATTTCACTTGGCTTTTACCGCCACGAAACCGAATCAGGTACACGAATTCCATGCGGCTGCGCTGCGTTACGGTGGAAGGTGTAATGGCGCGCCAGGGCCTCGGCCGGAATATGGCGATAACTATTATGCCGCTTTCGTCTTCGATCCTGACGGCTATCGGATTGAAGCGATCATCAACGAAACTTACTAACAGCCGTACTGCAATGACTGCGTTCAAGCGGTGAAACGGTGATGAGGGCGCTATTTGTAGAAAAAATGGGTCCGACCGTCTCCTTTGAACCCAAGGCCAAGAGCGGACGTTGCTAGATTACGGCGCAGAAATTCAGCAGATCAGTGGCAGCTACCTACGCCGCCCGATGCTTCGGCTGCTCGCGATGCCTGACAATCACGCGCTCGGTCGCGCCGAAATGCGCGCCCAGGTGTTCGGCCATGTAGACCGAGCGATGCTGTCCGCCCGTGCAGCCGACCGCCACCGTCAGGTAGCTGCGGTTGTCGGTCTTGAACGACGGCAGCCACTTGGCGACGAAGTTCTGGATGTCGGACAGCATCTCGACCGCGCTCGGTTGCGCGTCGAGGAAGGCGATCACGGGCGCATCCTTGCCGGTGAGCGGGCGCAGCGCCAGGTCGTAATACGGATTCGGGATCGCGCGCACGTCGAACACGAAGTCGGCGTCGAGCGGCACGCCGACCTTGAAGGCGAACGATTCGAAGAACAGCGTCAGCGGCGCGTGGTCGATCTCGGCGAGTTCCTTGATCCAGCCGCGCAGCTTGTTCGACGAGAGCTCGGACGTGTCGATCACGTGGCCCAGGTTCTCGATCGATGACAGGCGCTCGCGCTCTTCGGCAATGCACTCGATCAGGGTACGGCGCGACGCCGGGTTTTCGCCCGGACGCAGTTCGTGCGACAGCGGGTGGCTGCGGCGCGTCTCGGAAAAACGCGCCACGAGCGAATGGGTGCTCGCGGTCAGGAACATGACCTTGACCGAGTGGCCGTCCTCGCGCAGGCGCCGCACGCTCACGGGCAGTTCGGCCAGCGATTCGGCGCTGCGCGCGTCGACCGCGACGGCGATCTTGCCACCGCCGCTTTCGCTGACGGTATTGACGAGGGCCGTCAGCAGGGCTGGTGGCAGGTTGTCGACGCAGTAGTAACCGGCGTCTTCCAGGACATTCAGGGCCACGGATTTACCCGAGCCGGAAATTCCGGTGATGAGGACGATGTGCATAGGGGCGATGATACCGCAAGCGCCGGTCAGCCGTACACTCGCGGGCCGCTCGCACCGGGTCAGTCGGCGCTCATGGCCTGGCGCTGGCGCTCCATGAATTCCTGCAGCGTGTCGATGCCGCGCAGTTGCAGGATCGTGTTGCGCACGGCAGCCTCCAGCAGCACGGCGATGTTGCGGCCGGCTGCCACCGGGATCACGACCTTGCGGATCGGCAGGCCCAGCACGTCTTCGGTCGGGAAGTGAAAGGGCAGGCGCTCGACTTCTTCGTCCTGCGCGCCACGCTTGACCAGGTGGACGATGAGCTTCAGGCGCATCTTGCGGCGCACCGCCGTCTCGCCAAAGATCGCCTTGATGTCCAACAGGCCCAGGCCGCGCACCTCAAGCAGGTTTTGCAGCAGCGGCGGGCAGCGGCCCTCGATCATGTTCGGCGCGATGCGCGAGAATTCCACCGCATCGTCGGCCACCAGGCCGTGCGAACGCGAAATCAGTTCCAGGCCCAGTTCGCTCTTGCCCAGGCCCGACTCGCCGGTGATCAGCACGCCCACACCCAGCACGTCCATGAACACGCCATGCATGATCACGCGCTGCGCCAGTTTCTTGGACAGGTACACGCGCAGGAAGTCGATCACCTGCGCCGCTGGCAGCGGCGTGGAAAACAGCGGGATGTTCTGCTCGTCGCAGATCGCGAGGATGTCGGGCGGCGTTTCCAGACCCTGCGCGATGATCAGCGCCGGCGGCCCGCCGCCGATCAGTTCGCCAATCACGTGGGTGCGCGAATTGGCTTTCAGGCGGTGGTAGTAATTGAGTTCCTGGTGCCCGAAGACCTGGATGCGGCCCGGGTGGATCAGGTTCAGGTGGCCGACTTGGTCGGCGGCCGAGGCGGCGTCGCCGGCGATCTGGCGTTCGCCGCCGGGAAAGCCCGCGAACCAGCCGAGCTGCAGGCTGTCGCGGTTATCGTCGTACAGCCGTTGAATGGTCAGCGGGGACTGCAGCATGGGCATCGTCTTCGTCACAAAAAAAGGCGCGCGACATCATTGCCGCGCGTTCGCAGTGACGTGAAGTTTAACCCAGAGCTTGCAGACTGGGTTGCCAGTTGATAATGCGCTCGTGGACGGCCTTCGGGTCGGCATCGGTCGCCAGTGCAGTGCGGATGGCTTCGTCCGAGAACAGCTCGGCGATTTCCGACAGGATCTCGAGGTGCTGCTGCGTGACGTGGTCCGGAATCAGCAGGAAGAACAGCAGGTTCACCGGCTGGCCATCGGGCGACTCGAACGGAATCGGCTCCTTCAGGCGCACAAACGCGGCCATCGGCGCCTTCAGGCTCTTGCTGCCCTTGATGCGGCCGTGCGGAACTGCCACGCCGTGCCCAAGGCCGGTGGAGCCGAGACGCTCGCGTGCGAACAGGTTGTCGGACACAATCGAACGGGCAATACCGCAATTGTTTTCGAAGATCAGGCCGGCTTGTTCGAAGGCGCGCTTTTTGCTCGACACTTCGATGTCGAGCTGGACGTTTTCGAGCGAGAGGATTTTGCTTAGATTGGTCATAACATGGGGTGCGTGGCACAAGTGCGCAGCACAAGTGGCGTGCTTGCGAGCACGGATTATAGGCCTGTTTTCTGCCCGGGACACTCGAAATCGCGAGCGTCAGGCCAGTTGGCGGGACAGTCGCGCGGTACCCGTAAAAACGGGGCGGTGACGGTGTTGATGCTTGTTAACCTCGCCACGCAATTTTTTTAATAAATTGCATGGCGTAGCCAGTAAATACATGCTTGCGCTGAAATTAGCCGATTTTTGCACACGATCTGCTGAAAAAACAAGCAGTTTCAGCAGATCACCATACCGGGGTGTGTGAGACCCTCCAGCGCACGGCTGTCGCCAAAAACGTACAGGCGTGCGAATCGCATCCTGTCAGAAACGCGATATTTACTGGCGCGCGCCACGCAGATTGGGCGGTTTGCCGGTCGAGAAGTTGGCGCGCCATGGGTTGATATCCAGACCGCCGCGCCGCGTGTAGCGGGCGTACACGGCCAGCTTGGTCGGCTTGCACTGGCGCAGCACGTCCATGAAAATGCGCTCGACACATTGCTCGTGAAACTCGTTGTGTTCGCGGAAGCCAATCAGGTATTTCAGCAAGCCTTCCTGGTCGATCTGCGGGCCCACATAGCGGATCTGCACCGTGCCCCAGTCCGGCTGACCCGTGACCAGGCAGTTCGACTTGAGCAGGTGCGACACCAGCGTTTCTTCGACTTGCCCGTTCTCGTGGTCTGCGCTGAGCAGTTCCGGGGACGGCGAATAGCCGTCGATCTCGACATCGAGACGATCCAGCAGCACACCGTCGAGTTCGCCCATCTTGATCGCACCGAACGCGTCCGGGCTGGTCAGCGTGACGTGGACCGGTGCACCGAAACCGTCCGAGAGATCGTCGCGCAGCAGGGCCAGCAGGGCTTCCGGACCGGCCAGGCGGGTCTGGTTGAACGAATTCAGGTACAGCTTGAACGATTTCGATTCGACGATGTTCGGCGAATCGGCCGGGACCGTGATCGTCGCAATCGCCACCTGCGGCTTGCCGCGCATGTTCAGCCACGACAGTTCATAGGCGTTCCAGATGTCGACACCGAAGAACGGCATGGTGCCGGCATCCGCGAACAGGCCGAGCTCATCGCGCTTTTGCTGGCGCGCGATCGGGAACAGCAGCTCGGGCGCGTACTGGCTCTGGTAGGCGGAAGATTTGCCGAGGGGCGATTGGTCAGGGGTATTCATAGGAGTGGGGCGTCAGGCGCCCAAAAACAATTTATAGACGGGATTGCTGCTTTCATCCCAGTAACGGTAACCGAGCGACGCCAGGAATTGCCGGAACTCGGCCATTTCGGTCGGCGGCACTTGCAGCCCCACGAGAATGCGGCCCACATCGCCGCCCTGGTTGCGGTAGTGAAACAGCGAGATATTCCAGTTCGGCGCCATGCTGTCCAGGAAGCGCATCAGCGCGCCCGGCCGTTCAGGGAACTCGAAACGATACAGCAATTCATCGTGGGCCAGCGAACTTTTGCCGCCCACCAAATGGCGGATATGCAGCTTGGCCAGCTCGTCACCGGTCAGGTCGAGCGTCTTGTAGCCATGCTCTTCGAACGTGCGCGCCAATAGCCCGGACTCAGTGCGGCTGCCCACCTGCACGCCGACGAACACATGCGCTTCGCTGGCATCGCTGATGCGGTAATTGAATTCGGTCACATTGCGTGGCCCGACCAGCCCGCAGAAACTGCGGAAGCTGCCGCGCTGCTCCGGTACGGTCACGGCAAACACCGCTTCGCGCGACTCGCCCAGCTCGGCGCGCTCGGCAACGAAACGCAGGCGGTCGAAGTTCATGTTGGCGCCGCAGGCCACGGCCACCAGCGTTTCACCTTTGACCGGCTCGCGGTCCATCTGCGAGCGTTCGATATACGCCTTGGCGCCGGCGATGGCCAGCGCGCCGGCCGGCTCGAGAATGCTGCGCGTGTCCTGGAACACGTCCTGGATCGCGGCGCAGATCGCATCGGTGTCGACCAGGATGATCTCGTCGACCACCTTCTGCGCGACGCGGAAGGTTTCTTCGCCCACCAGGCGCACCGCGGTGCCGTCGGAGAACAGGCCGACATCGTTCAGCGTCACGCGGTGCCCGGCTTTCAGGCTGCGCGCCATCGCGTCCGAATCGAGCGTCTGCACGCCGATGATCTTGATGTCCGGGCGAATCTCCTTGACGTAGGCGCCGATGCCCGCGATCAGGCCGCCGCCACCGATGGCGACGAAGATCGCATGGATCGGGCCGGAATGCTGGCGCAGGATTTCCATGCCGATCGTGCCCTGGCCGGCGATCACGTCCGGATCGTCGAACGGGTGCACGAAGGTCATGCGCTGTTCTTTTTCCAGCAGCAGGGCGTGGTTGTAGGCGTCGGTGTACGAGTCGCCGTGCAGCACGATCTCGACGCTGGCGCCGCCACGCGCCTTGACGGCGTCGATCTTGACGCCCGGCGTAGTCGTTGGCATCACGATCAGTGCGCGGCAGCCAAGGCGGCAGGCCGACAGGGCCACGCCCTGGGCGTGGTTGCCGGCCGAAGCGCAGATCACGCCGCGGGCGCGCTGCTCGGGCGTCAGGTTGGCCATCTTGTTGTAAGCGCCGCGCAGCTTGAAGCTGAACACGCTCTGCATGTCTTCGCGCTTGAAATAGATGCGGTTGCCCATGCGTGCAGATAGCGTGGGGGCCAGATCGAGGGGCGTTTGTTCGGCAACGTCGTAGACGCGCGCGGTCAGGATTTTTTTGAGATAGTCGGTAGTCATGGTCGAAACACAAGGGTCAGGCCAATGCAACTGGCGGGACGGACGACGCAAACTGTTCCGCTAGGGTGGGTGACCATGGCGCGCAGTACGATCCGGCGCGCTGGGTGACAGGCGATCGTATCGTGTCGTGACGAAAGTTCCGGACCATTATAATGGACGCCTATTTCCCTCGCCTAAGCTCGCATGATCGAAACCGCTGTCCAATGGCTGCTTGACCTCGTTGCGGCGCCGACGGTCGGGCTGACCTCCGTCTTCGTCATCAGTTTTATTTCCGCTACGCTGCTGCCGCTGGGTTCCGAGCCGGCCGTGTTTGCGGTGATCAAGGCCAATCCCGCACTGTTCTGGCCGGCGATTCTGGTCGCGACCCTTGGCAATACGCTGGGCGGCGCGGTCGATTATTTTCTTGGCTATCGCGCCAAGGTGGCGTTTGCGAAAGAGCGCCAGAGCCGCTGGTTCGGCTGGCTCAAGCGTTATGGCGCCAAGACCATGCTGCTGTCGTGGCTGCCGGGCGTGGGCGATCCGCTGTGCACGCTGGCCGGCTGGCTGCACCTGCCGTTCTGGCCAAGCCTGATGTATATGGCGATCGGCAAATTTGCGCGCTACATGACCATGACACTAGCGCTGCTGTACGTGCCGGACAGTTTCTGGAAGTCGCTTGGCGACATGCTGACGCGCATTACCGGTTAGACCGAAGGAGTTGGCCATGCTCGAACTGCGTCCCACCTGCGAACACTGCAACGTCGCGCTGCCACCGGCGTCGGAACAGGCGCGCATCTGCTCGTACGAATGCACGTTTTGCGCCACCTGCGTCGATACCATTTTGCTGAACGTGTGCCCGAACTGTGGCGGTGGCTTCGTGCCGCGGCCGGTCAGGCCCGCGCAGGATCGCAAGGATGGCAATTACCTGGCCAACGACCCGGCTGGCACGACCGTGAAGCACCGTCCCATCGATCCGGCCGCGCATGCCGTGTTCGCCGCGACGCTCACGGACATCCCGCCGGCGCAGCGCTGAGCGCCGGCACCATCAATTCAAGGACTCCGGCATGACCGACCGCGTTCCCGTACCCCTGGCCAAAGCCTACCGCCTGATGAACCACGGCCCGACGGTCCTGGTGTCCAGTCGTCATGGCGACGCCGTCAATGTGATGGCGGCCGCCTGGTCGATGCCGCTCGACTTCGATCCGCCGAAGGTGGCGGTGGTGATCGACAAGAACACACTGACCCGCAGCATGATCGAGGCGTCCGGCGAATTCGCGCTGAACATCCCATCGCGCGAGCTGGCGCGCCTGACCCTGCAGGTGGGTTCGACGTCGGGCCGCGAGGTGGACAAGTTCGCGGCTTTCAATGCGGGTGCCTGGACCGGCGAACAGGTCGGTGCGCCGTTGCTCGACGGCTGCCTGGCCTGGCTCGAATGCCGCGTCCTTCCTGAACCGCATATCCAGGACACGTATGACCTGTTCCTGGGCGAGGTCGTGGCGGCCTGGGCCGACCCGGCGGTGTTTGCCGATGGCCACTGGAATATGGCAGCGGGCGGCAAGAAAAGCATTCACTATGTGGCCGGTGGCCATTTCTTCGAGATCGGCGAGGCGTTCGAGGTGCCGGACAGTCCGCGATAACGGTGCAAACCAGGCCGGACGACGTATGTCATTCCGGACATCGTGCTTGATAAATGCCGTGTACCGACGTCCGCGGGTGAATAATGTTTGCATACCGTGCACAGTATGAAAATTTTGTTGCGTCTTGCGCAACGGCGGACGGGGCCGCGCCAAGCGTGGTGCAACGCAATACGATAGAATGAACGTCCTTCGGGCCTGTCCGACTGTCGACGAGTATTCATGAACGCCCCCGCACACATCCATACCCTGCTAGCCGATAATGCCCCCGCGCGTCTGCGCGAGATTCCCTACAACTACACCTCGTTCTCGGACCGCGAAATCGTGATCCGGCTGCTTGGCGAGTCGTCGTGGGAGTTGCTGGGCAGCTTGCGCGGCGCCCGCCAGACCGGCCGCTCGGCGCGCATGCTGTACGAGGTGCTGGGCGACATCTGGGTCGTGCGGCGCAATCCGTATCTGCAGGACGACATGCTGGACAACCCGAAGCGCCGGGCCAACCTGATCGAGGCGCTGCACCACCGTCTGGCCGAAGTCGACAAGCGCCGCACGACGGTCGACGCGCAGGATGACGGCGACCCGGTCGTGGCCGCAGCGCGCAGCAGCGCCGTCGAGCAGTTGCTGGCGGCCGCGCGCCGCGCGGTCGACGACTTCGGCCGCGAATTCTCCGAGACCTACGACCTGCGCAAGCGCGCGCTGAAGGTGCTGGGCGCATACACCGACAAGCGCAATATCCGCTTCGACGGCATGCACCGTATCTCGCACGTGACCGACGCCACCGACTGGCGCGTCGAGTATCCATTCCTGGTGCTGGTGCCGGACACCGAAGACGAAATGGCGGGCCTGGTCAAGGGCTGCATCGAACTCGGTCTGACCATCATCCCGCGCGGCGGCGGCACTGGCTACACGGGCGGCGCGATTCCGCTCACGCCCATGTCGGCCGTGATCAACACCGAAAAACTGATCGGCATCGGCGAAGTCGAAATGACCGCCATGCCGGGCCTGGACCGCGAATACGCGACCATCCACACCTATGCGGGCGTGGTCACGCAGCGCGTGTCGCAGGCGGCCGAGAAGGCCGGCTTCGTGTTCGCGGTCGATCCGACGTCGGCGCACGCATCGTGCGTGGGCGGCAATATCGCGATGAACGCGGGCGGCAAGAAGGCCGTGTTGTGGGGCACTGCGCTTGACAACCTGGCCTCGTGGCGCATGGTCGACCCCAACGGCGACTGGCTCGATGTCACACGCATTGCTCACAATCTGGGCAAGATTCACGATGCGCCGAAGGCCGAGTTTTTGCTCGAATGGACGCATCCATCGGTTAAGGGCGCACCGAAAGGCGCGCCGTTCCGCACCGAGACCCTGACCATCGACGGCAAGCGCTTTCGCAAGGAAGGCCTGGGCAAGGACGTTACCGACAAATTCCTCTCCGGCCTGCCGGGCATCCAGAAAGAGGGCACCGATGGCCTGATCACGTCGGGTCGCTGGATCCTGCACAAGATGCCGAAGTTCACGCGCACCGTGGCCCTCGAATTCTTTGGCCAGGCGCGCGATGCGATTCCGTCGATCGTCGAGATCACGAATTATCTCAATGGCTTGCCGAAGAACGGCGACGCGGCGTTTTCCACGCTGCGCCTGGCGGGCCTGGAACACCTGGACGAGCGCTACCTGCGCGCGGTCGGTTATGCCACCAAGTCCAAGCGCGGCGTGCTGCCGAAGATGGCGCTGTTCGGCGACATCGTCGGCGACGACGAAAACGCGGTGGCGCTGGCTGCCTCGGAAGTCGTGCGCATCGCGAACACCCGCGTGGGCGAAGGCTTTGTCGCCGTCAGCCCCGAAGCGCGCAAGAAGTTCTGGCTCGACCGCGCTCGCACGGCGGCCATCGCGCGCCACACCAACGCCTTCAAGATCAATGAAGACGTGGTCATTCCGCTGCCGCGCATGGGCGAATACACCGACGGCATCGAGCGCATCAACGTCGAGCTGTCGATCAAGAACAAGCTGCAGCTGGCCGACGGCCTGCGCGACTACCTGGCGAGCGACCATCTGCCGCTGGCCAAGAGCGACGACGCCAGCAGCGGCGAAGGCGTCGAGCGCGACGAGATCATGGGCGACCGCCCGCTGCAGGCGCGCGCGCTGGTCGACCTGGTGACCAAGCGCTGGAGCTTCATCCTGGCCAATCTGGATGCGCCGCTGGTCGACGTGCGAGAGCAGCTCGAATCGCTTGGGCTCGACCATCTGTCGGCCGCCTTCGATGCGCGCCTGACGATCCAGCCCGATGCACGCCTGTTCGACCTGGTGCAGGATCACACGGTGCGCATCTCGTGGAAAGCCGAGCTGCGCGCGCCACTGCGCCAGATCTTCAACGGCAGTGCCTACACCTGCATCCTCGACGAGAGCACGGCGATCCACAAGCGCATCCTGCGTTCGCGCGTATTCGTCGCGCTGCACATGCACGCCGGCGACGGTAACGTCCACACCAATCTGCCGGTGAACTCGGACGACTACGACATGCTGCAGGATGCGCACAAGGCGGTCGAGCGCATCATGAAGCTGGCGCGCTCGCTCGACGGCGTGATCTCGGGCGAACACGGGATCGGCATCACCAAGCTCGAATTCCTGAAGGACGAAGAAATCCAGGAATTCCGCGACTATAAGATCCGTGTCGATCCGGAAGGGCGCTTCAACAAGGGCAAGCTGCTCAATCTGGAAGGCGCACACGCCGACCTGCGCAACGCCTACACGCCGTCGTTCGGCCTGATGGGGCACGAGTCGCTGATCATGCAGCAAAGCGATATCGGCGAGATCGCCCACAGCATCAAGGACTGCCTGCGCTGCGGCAAGTGCAAGCCCGTCTGCACGACCCACGTGCCGCAGGCGAACCTGCTGTATTCGCCGCGCGACAAGATCCTGGCCACGTCGGCGCTGATCGAAGCGTTCCTGTACGAAGAGCAGACCCGCCGCGGCGTCTCGATCCGGCACTGGGAAGAGTTCGAGGACGTCTCGGACCACTGCACCGTGTGCCACAAGTGCGTCACGCCATGCCCGGTGAATATCGACTTCGGTGATGTGTCGATGAACATGCGTAACCTGCTGCGCAAGATGGACAAGCGCAGCTTCAAGCCGGCCAACCGCGCGGCGATGTTCTTCCTGAACGCCACCGATCCGACCACCATCAATGCGACGCGCAAGGTGATGGTCGATTTTGGCTTCAAGGCGCAGCGCTTCGGTAACCGCATGCTCAAGGGCTTTGCCAAGCCGCAGCTGGCGGCGCCCGCGCCGACGACCGGCAAGGCGCCCGTGCGCGAGCAGGTCATCCACTTCATCAACAAGAAGATGCCGGGGAACCTGCCGAAGAAAACGGCGCGCGCGCTGCTGGACATCGAAGACGACAAGATTGTCCCGATCATCCGCAACCCCAAGAAGACCAATGCCGACACCGAGGCCGTGTTCTACTTCCCGGGCTGCGGATCCGAGCGCCTGTTCTCGCAGGTGGGCCTGGCCACGCAGGCGATGCTGTGGGAAGTGGGCGTGCAGACCGTGCTGCCGCCGGGTTATCTGTGCTGCGGTTATCCGCAGCGCGGCGCCGGCCAGTTCGACAAGGCCGAGAAGATGGTGACGGACAACCGCGTGCTGTTCCACCGGATGGCCAACACGCTCAACTACCTGGACATCAAGACGGTGCTGGTCTCGTGCGGCACCTGCTATGACCAGCTCGCGACGTACCAGTTCGAGAAGATCTTCCCGGGCTGCCGCATCATGGACATCCATGAATACCTGCTGGAGAAGGGCGTCAAGCTCGAAGGCGTGAACGGCACCCGCTACATGTACCACGAGCCGTGCCACACGCCGATGAAGCTGCAGGATTCAATCAAGACGGTCAACGCGCTGGTGTCGACGGTGGACAACGTGAAGATCGAGAAGAACGACCGCTGCTGCGGCGAGTCGGGCACGTTTGCCGTCTCGCGGCCGGACATCGCGACCCAGGTCCGCTCGCGCAAGGAAGGCGAGATGGTCAAAGGCGCCGACAAGCTGCGCGAAGACGGCTTCAAGGGCGACGTCAAGATCCTGACCAGCTGCCCGTCGTGCCTGCAGGGCCTGAGCCGCTACAACGACGATTCGGGCACCACGGCCGACTACATCGTCGTCGAAATCGCCAAGCATCTGCTGGGCGAGAACTGGCTGCCCGAGTACGTTGCACGCGCCAATGCGGGCGGCATCGAGCGGGTGCTGGTATGACGGCGCTGCGCGAACCGGGTTGCGAGCTGTGCGACCTGTCGCTGCCCGCTGTCTGGGCCGGCGAGAAGTTCAGCGTCATCGTCGTCGACGACGCCAGCTATCCTGGCTTTTGCCGCGTGATCTGGCACGACCATGTGCGCGAGATGAGCGACCTGTCGGCGGACGACCGCTTCTTGATCAACGACGCCGTGTTCCAAGTGGAGACAGCGGTGCGCGAGGTGATGCAGCCATTGAAGGTCAATGTGGCCAGCCTCGGCAACGTGGTGCCGCACCTGCACTGGCACATCATCCCGCGCTACGCCGACGATGCGCACTTTCCGGCGCCTGTATGGGCGCAGGCGGTGCGTGCGACGGAACCTGCTATCCTCGCGGCGCGTCGTGCGCTGCACGACCAATTGGGCGCTGCCATCGCGCGCCGTTTTTCCTGATATAGAGAGTCCCATGCCACATCCAACCGAATTGACTGTCCACCAGAAATCGCGCGTGCTCGACGTCGCCTACGACGACGGCAGCGCCTTTTCGCTCCCGTTCGAATATCTGCGCGTGTATTCGCCATCGGCCGAAGTGAAGGGCCACGGCCCGGGCCAGGAAGTGCTGCAACTTGGCAAGCGCGAAGTCGGCATCGCCGACGTCGAGCAGGTCGGCAACTACGCAATCAAGCCAACCTTCTCGGATGGTCACGATACCGGCATTTTCAGCTGGGATTATCTGTACGAGCTGGGCCGCAGCCACGAATCGCTGTGGAAGCAGTACGTGGCGCGCCTGGAGGCGGCTGGCTACGACGAAGAGAGTGGCCGCGCACCGGTGACGCAGTTCGCAGAAGTGGCGGCGTCAAAGAAGTCGGGCGGCGGTGGCTGCGGCTCGGGTAGCTGCGGCTGCTGATCCGGCGGCTGACCTGCTGTCTGCGGGACCGGCATTGAGGCCAATGTAACAGCAAGTATGTAACAGTAATATACTGTCGATAACAATTACGTTTCCGCAAAGATTTATTGCTAAGTAATTGTTTATCATAGGTTTTTACCGGTGGCATGGTTAATGCTAATTACCAAGTCTCAACCCACCGGAGACCTATCATGAAAAAAGCATTGGTTCCTTGTCTGGCATTGGTATTGCTGATGTCGGCTTCCGTGACACACGCAGTAGAAATCACGTACGCATCGGGCGTTGCCGCAGACGGGTCTGGCAAGACCAGTCTGCAAACGAACAACGTGTTCGTCGAAACGTTCGATGCGCCTGGTGGGGGAGCGACGATGCCCGCTAATATGGTCGCTATCTCGACCGTGTCAGGCGGCGCGCTCGGCTATGCGCAAGGTCACCTCCCGGGCGTGTATGCGGCTCCAGCCAACGACACGACCTATTTTGCCTACGGCCCCAGCGCCGGTAGCGGCACGACCAGTTCGGAAATCAATTTCAACTATACGGGCCTGCTGAACGCTCTCGGCAACGGAGCGAGCCTGAATTACCTCGGCCTGTATTACGGGTCGATCGATACCTACAATGACCTGATCTTCTACAACGCTGTCGGCGCCATCATCCAGACGGTGACGGGGGCTTCGCTCATCGACATGTTCCATGGCGAGCCGGGTAACCAGAACGCGGATACCTCGAACATCTATGTCAATCTGTTCTTCACGCCCGAAGAAGAGTTCACGTCGTTCAGCTTCCGGACCACCGCCCGCGCGTTCGAGATCGATAACCTGGTGGTTGGCTACAACGTTGCGCCGGTCCCTGAACCGGCCTCGCTCGCATTGCTCGGGCTTGGCCTGGCGGGTCTCGGCGCGATGCGTCGTCGCAACCGCAAATAACCTCGCCGTCACCGGTATGGAAAACCTCCCTCACGGGAGGTTTTTTTTCGTGAAGCACGCAAGCGCGCACCCACAGCCGGGGTCAGGTCTGACATTCAGACACGACCTCAACCTTAACCACTTCCACTGGTGCCTCGCCGAATGTCAGCATAGCCCGGTTCCGGCCCACAGCCGGGGTCAGGTCTGACATTCAGACACGACCTCAACCTTAACCACTTCCACTGGTGCCTCGCCGAATGTCGGCATAGCCCGGTTCCAGCTGGTTCCAACTAACCGACTGTCGAGACCGTGTCCAAATGTCAGACCTGACCCTCGCTTTTTTTTGGGCATGGAAGTGCCGGCAGAGGTGGCCCCCAAACGACAAAGAGCACATCCGAAGATGTGCTCTTTTGCGTTGCGTGCCCGCCGTAGCGGGCCAGCGGACCTTAAGCTTGCGGCTGGATGTTCGAAGCCTGCTTGCCTTTAGGACCGGTGGTGACGTCGAACGTCACGCGCTGGTTTTCTTGCAGCGACTTGAAGCCGTTGGCGTTGATCGCCGAGAAGTGCGCGAACAGATCTTCGCCACCGCCGTCAGGCGTGATGAAACCGAAACCTTTTGCGTCATTGAACCACTTAACAATGCCAGTCGCCATTTTTATTCCCTCAAAAATTAATTTTACGTTGATGCCCTGTTTGCGTACCTAGGACAAAAACCAGGGTGACGCCTTACATTGCGAATCTGATTATAGGGCAAACTCTTAAATTGGAAGCAAGATTTTTCAATCGTCTCCGTATTTACCACAAGTTATCCCCGCTGCATCACCGATTTCGATTATAAATTTCCGCTCAGAAAGTCATTGGTAAACGCAACGTCAATGTCACGTCCGGCGTGTCGCGCGTGACGCCAGCGCCCACCGCGATATTGAGCGAGCGCTTCGCACTCAGGCGATAAGAGTAGCCCAGCAGCAGTGTGCCCAGCTGTGTGCGCACCGAGCCGATCGAGGTTGCGCCGTTCTGGCGCATGCGTCCAATCGTGCTGTGGTCGTATCCCAGGCTGAGCGAAGCCTTGTCGTTCAACGCCAGGCCCATGCCGAAGTTAAAGCCCAGTACGGCGCCCGGTTGCAGCGAGCCGAGCGGTTCGCGCTCGCCATTGCGCACCAGGCGCGTCACGTCGTCGCGCTTGAAGTTGTGCACGTAGCTCAGGTTACCGAAGAACACGGCCGGATCGGATGGATACAGCCACGTCAGCGTGGCTTGCAGCGAGTGGAAGCCCGAGCCGGTCGGCAGGTCCAGCGGCAGGCCGGTGCCGGTGACGTTCTCGCCGATGCAGCGGCGCTCGCAATCGGTGACGACCTCGAACGGGTCGCGCCCGGTGCGGCTCTTGTAGCGCAGGCCGGCGATGTAATAGCCCTTGTCGGCGCCGCCGTTATTGAGCTGGTAGCGGCCGGCGACTTCGACGTCGCCCATGCCCTTGCCGGTCGTATCGAACACGCGCTCGACCGCCGTGCCGGTGAATATTTCCCGGCTGACGGTGGCGTCCGAGCGGTACACGTACGGCACCTTCACTTCGACTTCCATCCGGTTGTTGATACCGGTGCGGCCGGTGATGGCGGTGGTGAAGGTATTGCGCTTGATTTCACGCACGTCCACCAGGCCGATCAGCAGGGCCGGAATCACCGTGTAGCCGACCAGGGCCACGCGGTTGCTCGACGAGTAGCCGTATTGCATCGATGGCTCGAGCACATAGGTGCCGCGCGCCGTGAGCACGCCCGGCTGGTCGCCGATCGGTGCGACTTCCGGCGGGCGGTTCGGTTGCTCGCGGGCGGTATTTTGTGCCTGCGCCGGTGCGCTGGGGCGGGCTGGCGCCGGGACGGGCACGCCGGGCTGGTCCGGGCGCGGTTGCGGTGGCAGCGGCGCCGGCACGCCGGTCACCGCCGGCGGCAACACGGGCGGCTCGGCCACCGGGGCCTGGCCGCTCATCGCGCCGCCCATGCCGCGCTGCTGCGACAGCAGCATGCCATCGGTGGCGGTTCCCAGGCGCTGCAATTGCTCGCGCTGCGCCTGCACTTCCTGCAGCAGGCGATTGACCAGCGCACGCTGCTGCGCCAGTTCGTCCTTCAACTGCGACAGTTCGGTATGGGATGGCGGTGTGCCATTGTTCGACAGGGTGGCAACCTGTTGAGCGAGAACGGGCGGTGCCAGAAAGGCAGCCGCCAGGCCCGCAGCGCCGAGCCGCGCAACGTGTGGATACATCCAGATCTCCAGAGTGATGGTTGGTGGTGTGGAACGTTCATAGCCCGCCCGGCGAACGCACGACGGCGTCACGGATCGTCGACTGGAAATTGATGTCCTTGATCAGCGACATGCTGTTGACCGTCGACGAAATGGTGGTTGCGGTGCGGATGTCCTGGCCGCTGAGCGTGTTCTGGAGCAGCGTTGCGCCGTTGGGCAGGTTGAGGTCGGCGGCAGCAACATTGTTGCCGCCGATCTGGATCATCCGCGCGGCGCCCAGCGCATCCTGGGTCAGGCGCGCCTGCTCGGCCGTCATGGCCGCCAGGTCAGGGATGGCGATATTCGTGCGTGCCATGATTTCGCCATTGACCGAGACAACGCGCTCGATGCCGAGCGACAGCGACAGGCCGCCGGCCACCTCGAAGCCGCCACGGGCGGCGTCCAGGGCCGCGGCGGCCACAGGGGTGCCGAACACCGGTACTACAGGTTCGGCGGCCTGCGCGAGCGGCAGAGTGCTTGCCAGCACGCCCATCAGGGCAATCTGCAAAGGGTAGGGTGGAAGGCGCATCATCGGTCCCCGTTAAAAATCGCCCGGCCCGAACTTGGGCAGCGTCGCGCTGAGCTGGTCCTGGTGCATGCCGGTACCCAGCGGCGCACGCGGCGCGCCGCGCCAGTCTTCCGGCGTGTTGAAGGCGACCTGGTCCTTGTGGCTGTGGATCACGAACAGGATCTTGTTGCGCCAGATTTCCTGGAACCGTTCCATGCTCACGACGCGGTTGCCGGTGGACGGATCGCCAATCAGAATGCGGCCGTCTTCGGCGCCCTTGACGACGACGAAATGGTTGAAGCCGCGGTCGGTGATCAGGACAATGGCCGGCAATTGTTCGGCGATCAGTTTTTCAATCGGCAGCTTGAAGCCGTCGGCGCGAAAGCCGCGCGTGGCCAGAAAGCGCTGCATGTCGAGCAGCGAAAACCCTTCCTTGTGAATCTTGGCCTGGTCACCGCTGGCGTACATCTGCTGGAACACGTCCTGCTCGGGCGTGGGCGTGTGATAGTGGTGCGACAGCAAGGTGGCCAGCGCGGCCGCGCCGCAGCTGTAGTCGTACTGCTGGCGCAGCGTGCGCTGGAACTTGATGTCCTTGAGACTGGTCACCGGCACGTTGACGCGTCCGACCCCGGCCAGGTCAAGCGCATTCGCACCCTGCGGCGCCAGCAGGGCGCCGCACAGTGCGAGAAGCAGCATCAAGGGCAGGCCTGGTGTCATGCTTATTGCAGTTGCAGGTTGATGACGGTCGCGTTCTGGATCAGGACGTTCGCGCCGGAATTCTGGATCACGACCGGCAAGCCCGATGCATTGGCGAACGAGCCGCCAGTGATCACGTTCATGCCGGTGGTCACGTTGGTGGCCGTGTTGTTGCCGACCGTGCCGCCCAGCGTCGCTTCGGTGGTGATGATGTCGGTGCCGCCACGCAGGTCGCTCAGGACCGCAGCGTCGGTGGTCTTGCCCCAGCCACTCGCGAGATCGTCGCCGGCGGCCGGCGTCACGTGCACTGTCGACAGCAAGGGCACCGCCACCGGCAGTCTGGCGGGCTCGGTAACCTGGGCGGCCGCTGGCAGGGCAGCGCCTGTCGTCAGCAAGAGAAATCCGATAGGGTGTAAGAGTTTCATGATGCCTCGCCCGAAAGAGCCGCCATGCGGGCAAAGCGCCGCACGGCGGGAGCGCAGGGCGCGCAGCGTAACGGCTGCGCGCCCCGGCCCATTGCCTGATTACTGGCCTGCGCCGCCGACGTTCATGTTCGACTGCACGTTGACGCTTTGCTGGATCAGCGAGGAGAAGCCGTTGTTCTGGCTGATGATCGAGATGCCGGCTGCCGACTGGGCGATGTTGTTCATCGAGTTCGACATGTCGAACGAGCCCGAGCTGACGTTGTTGGTGCCGCCATTGCCGCCCGTGCCGGCGCCGCCGAAGCCGCCGGTACCTGCACCGGCCGTCATTTCGCCGCCCGAGCCACCTGCGCCGGACGTGGTCGCACCGCCTGCACCGCCGCTGCCGCCAGCCCCCGAGCTTGCATCACCCGAGGTCGCCGAGCCGCCCGTGGCCGAACCGCCCGTGGCGGCGCCGCCCGCGCCGCTGGCGCCGGTCGATGCGGTCGCTTCCGCGCCCGAACCCCCCATGCCGCCGGTGCCGGCCGTGCCGCCCTGGCCTGCGCCGCCCGCGCCGCCGGTGCCGGTTGCACCGCTGCCGCCCATGCCAGCCGTGCCTGCTGCGCCCGAACCACCGGCGCCTGCCGTGCCGGTGGCGCCGGCGCCGCCCGTGCCGGCCAGTGCCGCGCCTGCGCCACCGGTGCCGCCGGTCGAGGTGCCGCCTGCCGCGCCGCTACCCGAGGTATTCGACGATGCAGCGCCCGCACCGCCCGCGCCGCCAGCCGAGCCGGCACCACCCGTACCGGCCATCGAGTCGCCCGCGCCGTTGGTGCTGGCGCCGCTGGTCGGGTTGCCGGCCGTGCTGGTGCCGCCGTTGTTGGTCGATGCGCCGCTGGCGCCGCCTGCCGCTGCCGGATCGCTGCCCGGCGTGCCGCCGGCACCCGTCGATGCCATGGCATCGCCAATGCTGGCCGAGCCACCGCTCGCGCCGTTCGAGGCATTCAGGGTCGAGCCTGACGAGGTGCCGCCCATGCCGCCGGCGCCGCCCAAGCCGCCGGCGCCGCCTGCGCCGCCCCATGCCGAGCCGGTGTTGCCACCCGCGCCGCCTGCGCCGCCTGTGGCAGCGCCAGTGCCGCCGCCATTGCCGCCAGCCAGCGAGCCGGTCGAGCCACCTGCGCCGCCGGTGGCTCCGCCACCTGCCGCGCCCGAGCCGCCATTGGCCGCGCCACCGTCTGCACCTGCACCACCCGTGCCGGCGCCGCCTGCTGCGCCGTTGCCGCCGGCAGCGTAGCCGCCCATGGCCCCGGAGGCACCTGCACCGCCCGTGGCGCCCGCAGCACCCGTGGCGCCGCCTCTGCCGCCAGCGGCGTTACCGACGCTCGACGAGCCGGTCGAGGCCGTGCCGGCAGCAGCGTAGCCGCCCGCACCGCCTGCCGCACCGGCGGCACCCGAGGCTGCGCCGCCGGCTGCGCCGGTACCGCTGGCCGAGCCGCCATTGCCTGAACCGCCTGTGGCGCCGTAACCTGCTGCGCCGTTGGCGCCGCCGTTGTTCTGGGCGGTGTTGCCGATGTTGCTGATGGTGTTGCCGCTGACGTTGCCGGTCAGGGCGCTGGTCGACGTTGCCGACGAGGTGTTGAACGAATTGGCCACCGACGAACTCGCGGTGCCGCCGTTGTTGGCCGCTGCAGCGCCGGCCACTTCGGCAGTGGCGTCACCCGAGCTGTTGTTCTGGCCCGAGCTGTCACGGCTGCTGTCGCTGGTGTTGGAGGTCGTGTTGCTGGTGGTCGACGTGTCGTTGCTGTCGACCTGCATGGTGCGGGTGTCGGACTGGTTGCTGGTCTGGCTGTTGTTGTTGGTCGTCGTGTTGTTCGTGACGCGGTTGTCCGAGTTGTCCACCTGGTTGTTGGAGGTGGTCGTGTTGGTGCGCTGGCTGTTGTCGGTCTGCGTGTTGGTGTTCGTGTTGTTATTCGTGGCCGTGTTGTTGCTGTCGGTCTGGCTGTTGTTGGTATTGGTCGCAACGTTGTTGCTGTTCGCCTGGCTGTTGTCGGTATTCGTGGTGTTGGTGGTCGCAGTGTTATTGCTGTTGCTGGAGTCCGTCAGCGTGCTGCTGTCCGTGTTGGTGGTATTGGTGATCGTCGACGTCTGGGTATTGCCGCCACGGACGTCGTTCACGGTGTTCTCTTGGGCTTGGGCCATGCTGAAAGCCAGGGCGATCGCGGTTGCCAGGATAGTGCGCTTCATTATTGCTCCCCTAATATCACGGTTTAAGTATCCCGAGGTCTCGTGACGCCCGGTCCACTTCGGTATTAGCAGGTCTTGTGCCAGCACAGGCCGCTTGAGCAAGTCCTTGATTTTGTAGGACTAATTTGATGAGTTCGCAAGGTGGATCACAGAACGATGAAAGACACCAATAGCTGAAACGACAAGTGTCTCTGTCCTGTTACACAGTTGCAGAATTGATCAGGAAACTGTATCAAATTGCAACCGAAAGACCGGGTTTACAGAGTGAACAAGGCACATCAGCGTGCTGCCTGTTGGCAAGCAGGCTGCATAAAAACCCTGTGAATTCAAGGAGAAACGCGGTAGGACGAGGCCGACGCCGGGCGAGGAATGACGCCTACACCGAAATCTCGTGCTTGGCCATCAGGCGATACAGCGTCATGCGCGATACACCCAGTTCGCGCGCTGCCCGGCTGATGTTGTTGCCGCTGCGGGCCAGGCTCTCGCCGATGGCCACGCGTTCGGCGCTCAGGCGCGATGTGCCCAGCCCAACGCCGTTCGGGCAGATGGGACCGAGCCCCGGCAAATCGAGGTCTTCCGGCATCACGAGGCGATGCTCGGCCAGGACCATGGCGCGGCGCAAGCGGTTGATCAGCTCGCGGACATTGCCGGGCCAATCGTAGCGCGTCATGGCCTGCAAGGCTTCGCGGCTCACGCCCTTGAGTTGCGGGCTGCGTTCGCTGGCGAACTTGTTGAAGATGAGGTCGGTCAGCAGCGGCAAGTCTTCCTTGCGTTCCCGCAGCGCCGGTACGCGGATGGGAAACACGCTGAGGCGGTAGTACAAATCTTCGCGGAAGCGGCCTTCGGCCACGGCCTGGGGCAGGTCGACGTGGGTGGCGGTGATCACGCGTGCATCGACCGCGATGGTGCGCGTGCCGCCGACCCGGTAGATCACGCGCTCTTGCAGGAAACGCAGCAAGCTTGCCTGGAGGTCCAGCGGCAGGTCGCCGATCTCGTCGAGGAAAATGCTGCCCCCCGATGCCGCTTCGAGCAGGCCCTGCTTGTCACGCATGGCGCCGGTGAAGGCGCCCCGTTCGTGGCCGAACAGTTCCGAGTGGATCAGCGCCGGCGCCATGGCTGCGCAATTAATGGCGATGAACGGGCCGGTGGCACGCGGCGAGCGCAGGTGGATTTCCTGCGCGGCCAGCTCCTTGCCGCTGCCGCTCTCGCCGCAGATCAGGACCGGCGCGTCGACGGCGGCGATCTTGTCGATGTGCGAGCGCAGGCGGGCGATCGCGGCCGAGGTGCCATCGATGTGGCTCACGCGCAGTGCGCCCTCGTGCGGCGCCGGCCGCGTGGCCATGGACGCCATGCCGTGGGCGTGGCCCAGCGAGTGCTGCAGCCGCAGCGTATCGACCGGCAGCGTATGAAAGTCGACCAGATGCGCCGCGATCAGTTCACGCAGGGCCGGCTGGACGAGGCGGTGCGCGTCGAACACGCCGACCCAGCGCACATGGTGGTGCTGGTGCAGGAAACGTTCGAGCTCGGCATCGTCTGCGCTGTCGCTGCTGTCGAGCAGCAGGCCGACGCCGTAATATTGCTGGGACAAGACCTTGCGCGCCGCCGCCAGATGCTCGACGACGCAGACGTCCCAGCCGGGCAGGGCGCCATGGCAGGCACGGGCGTGCGCACTGCCTTCACGTGTAATGCAGATCAGACGTTTTACAGGCACCGGAATCCTCATCAGACTGGTTGGCACCCGCTACGCTGTGATGCATCCCGGCACACCATGGGGACCATGCAACGTCGATGGGCGCAACGACCGGCGCTTGCCGGCTGAAAGATCATGTCAATTAAACCAAAAACGCGGCACGCATGGCGCACGGCTATTGATAAAAATCTAATGAGAAATGCAATATTGAATCGAAAGTTTGATTTTTCGCATAACTATTTGAAAATAGAGTTTGTCTGTTGCTAATGATCTTAGTCGCGGCGAGCGGCTTGGAAAAGAGGCACGTGCGATGATTTTCTTCTAATTGCACGCTATCGGGCAGATGCGTTGTGGGTAACCAACAAGCGCAAAAAGTTGAATCCAAACGGGCGCAGGGCGCGTAATTGGCCTTGCTGGCGCCTGTGCGGAACCCATTGGCGGGAGTCAGCTCAGCGGCGCGGCCCTCGCGCCGGGTCCTTGTATAATGTGGCAACCCCCAACCTGCATGCCACTATGACAAACACCACCCACTTCGGCTACAAGACCGTCGCCGAGGACCAGAAGGTCCAGGAAGTCGCCAAGGTCTTCCACTCGGTCGCCGCGAAGTACGATGTCATGAACGATCTGATGTCGGCCGGCCTGCATCGCGCCTGGAAACTGTTCACGATCGCGCAGGCGGGCGTGCGGCCCGGCTTCAAGGTGCTCGATATCGCCGGCGGCACGGGCGACCTGGCCAAGGCCTTCGCAAAGCAGGCCGGCAAGACGGGCGAAGTCTGGCTCACCGACATCAACGAGTCGATGCTGCGCGTTGGCCGTGACCGTCTCTTGAATAAAGGACTTGTCACCCCAACCATGTTGTGTAACGCCGAAAAGTTGCCGTTCCCGGACAATTACTTCGACCGGGTCAGCGTGGCCTTCGGCCTGCGCAACATGACGCACAAGGATCAGGCGCTGGCCGAAATGCGCCGCGTGCTCAAGCCGGGCGGCAAATTGCTGGTGCTCGAATTCTCGAAAGTGATCGCGCCACTGCAAAAGCCGTATGACGTGTATTCGTTCTCGGTACTGCCGTGGCTGGGCCAGCGGATTGCCGGCGATGCCGAAAGCTATCGCTACCTGGCCGAATCGATCCGCATGCATCCCGATCAGGACACCCTGAAGGGCATGCTGGAAGACGCGGGACTGGAGCGGGTCCAGTATTTCAACCTGACGGCGGGTGTGGCCGCTTTGCACACCGGTATCAAGCTGTAGTTTTAACTGAAGTTCCAATCAAGGACGGAGACAATGAAAAAATTCCTGGTCACGACGCTTCTGGCAGTCACCGCATTCTCGATGGTGGCCGAGGCCTACGCACGCCCGATGGGCGGCAAGCGCTCGGTCGGCCGCCAGTCGCAGGCCGTGCGCCAGATGCCGGCACCGGCACCGGCGCCCGCACAGAGCATGCAGCGCCAGACCCCGAATCAGGCCGCACCGGCCGCTGGCGCAGCTGCAGGCGCCGCAGGTGCCGCTGTCAAGAAGCCAAGCATGATGCGCAACATCCTCGGCGGCGCACTGCTGGGCCTTGGCCTTGGCATGCTGCTGTCGCACCTGGGCATTGGCGGCGCGATGGCCAGCATCATCGCGGGCATCCTGATGTTCGCGCTGTTCGGCCTCATCATCCTGTTCCTGGTGCGCATGTTCCGTCGCAAGGACACGCCGGCCAATCCATCGGCAGCCGGTTTCGGCGGCTTCCAGCCGCAGGCATCTGGTGCTGCTGGTACGCCTGAAATCGGTTCGGGCCTGCGTCCGCAATCGACGGCATTCCAGGGTGGCGTTGCTTTGGATAAAGACCGGAGCGGTCTGAATTCGACGAATTTCGGTAATGCTGCTACCCCGGCAGCGCACCAGCAATGGGGCGTGCCGGCCGACTTCGACAGCGAGAGCTTCCTGCGTCATGCCAAGTCGTCGTTCATCCGCATGCAGGCAGCCTGGGATCGTGGCGATGCCAACGATCTGCGCGAATTCACGTCGCCGGAAGTGTTTGCCGAACTCAAGCTGCAGATCCAGGAACGCGGTGCGGTCGCTGACTTCACCGATGTCGTCAATGTCGACGCGCAGTTGCTGGGCATCGAGCAGACGGCCACCGATTACCTGGCCAGCGTGCAGTTCAACGCCATGATCCGCAGCGCGAAAGACGCATTGCCAGAGCCGTTCGTCGAGGTCTGGAACATGTCCAAGCCGCTCTCGGGCGCAGGTGGTTGGGTGCTGGCCGGCATTCAGCAGCCGAACTAAGTACGCCGCAGGCGAACCGGAATTATTTTGTTTGCCGATTCCGTAACACCGGGTGCGTGCCCGGCGAACTGGTAAGATCAAAACCGCCCGAATCACTCCGGGCGGTTTTGTTTTTTGAGGGTAGTCCCGCCATGTTTCCGAATCTTCCATCCCTGTCGACCTTGTCACCACAGCATGCGCTGACCGTGCCTGCGGTTGCCGCGATCAATCACCTGCTGGCCCAGGAAGCCTGGGCCCGCGCCGCGCTCGCGCGCCATGTCGGCAAACAGGCGTGCATCGATGCCGGCGTGGCCCAGCTGCGCGTGCTGGTGGCACCTGACGGCCTGTTCGAGGCCAGCCAGGATGCAGCGCCGGCCAACGTCACCATCCGCATCAAGCCGGCCGACCTGCCGCTGATCGCGCAAGACCGCACGCGCGCGCTGTCGTATGTGAAGATCGAGGGCGATGCCGAATTTGCCAACGTGATTTCGCAACTGGCCAACGGCCTGCGCTGGGATGCCGAATACGACCTCGAGCGCGTGGTCGGGCCGGTCGCCGCCTACCGCCTGCATCAGGGCGCGCGCCGCACAGTGGGTGGCCTGGGCGAAGCAGGGCGCCGCCTGGCCGAGAACCTCGCCGAATTCCTGGCTGACGAGCGCCCGGTGCTTGTGCGGCCCGTCCAGCGCGACGCCTTTGCCGCCGATGTCGTGCGCCTGCGCGACGACGTCGAGCGCAGCGCCAAGCGCATTGCGCGGCTCGAGCAGGCGCTGGCCCAGCGCAGCGCCGCCAAACCTTCTTCCCCACTTGCTTCAAGCGCAGACCAGAACCCGGATCGTCGATGATATTGAAATTCCTGCGCCTGCTGCGCATCCTTACCGTTTTCACCAAGTACGGCCTGGACGAAATCGCCGTCACCAGCATCAACGCTCCGCGCACCGCGCGCCTGATGAACACGTTCTTCTTCTGGCGCACGATCACGTCGCCACGCGCCGTGCGGCTGCGCCAGGCGCTCGAAGAACTGGGCCCGATCTTCGTGAAGTTCGGCCAGGTGCTGTCGACCCGGCGCGACCTGGTGCCGCCCGATATCGCCGATGAACTGGCCATGCTGCAGGACCGGGTGCCGCCGTTCGGCTCTGACCTGGCAGTGGCGCAGATCACGCGCTCGCTCGGCACCCATCCCGACCAGCTGTTTGCCCATTTCGAGCGCGAGCCGATCGCCTCGGCGTCAATCGCCCAGGTCCACTTCGCCACGCTCAAGAACGGCAAGGAAGTCGCCGTCAAGGTGCTGCGGCCGGGCATGAAGAAGCTGATCGACGAAGACATGGCGCTGATGCGCATGGCTGCGAACCTGATCGAAAAGGTCTGGAGCGAAGCGCGGCGCCTGAAGCCGCGCGAAGTCGTCGCCGAATTCGACAAATACCTGCACGACGAGCTCGACCTGATGCGCGAGGCCGCCAACGCCAGCCAGCTGCGCCGCAACTTCGCCGATTCGACGCTGCTGATGGTGCCCGAGATGTACTGGGACTATTGCTCGAGCAGCGTGATCGTCATGGAGCGCATGCACGGCTTGCCGGTGTCGCAGATCGATCGCCTGGCCGCGGCCGGCGTCGACCTCAAGAAGCTGTCGCGCGATGGTGTGGAGATTTTCTTCACGCAGGTGTTCCGTGACGGCTTCTTCCACGCCGACATGCACCCTGGGAATATTCTGGTGTCGACCGCGCCGGAAACGCTGGGCCGCTACATCGCGCTCGACTTCGGCATCGTCGGTACGCTGACCGACTTCGACAAGGATTACCTGTCGCAGAACTTCCTGGCCTTCTTCCAGCGCGACTACAAGCGCGTGGCCGAGGCCCACATCGAATCGGGCTGGGCGCCACCGAGCACGCGCGTCGACGAACTGGAATCAGCCGTACGCGCCTGCTGCGAGCCGATCTTCGACCGGCCCCTGAAGGACATCTCGTTCGGCCAGATCCTACTGCGCCTGTTCCAGACCTCACGCCGCTTCAATGTCGAAGTGCAGCCGCAACTGGTGCTGCTGCAAAAGACGCTGCTCAATATCGAAGGCCTGGGCCGCCAGCTCGACCCTGACCTGGACTTGTGGAAGACGGCCAAGCCGTACCTCGAGCGCTGGATGGCCGAGCAGGTCGGCTGGCAAGGCCTGGTCGAGCGCCTGAAAGCAGAGGCGCCGCGCTACGCCCAGATCTTCCCGCAATTGCCGCGCCTGGTGCATCAGGCGCTGGAGCGCGAGTCGAAAGGCCAGCACCCGCACATCGCCAACAGCGAGATGATGGCAATGCTGGTGGTGGAGCAGCGCCGCACCAATCGCATGCTCACGTTCCTGACCTTGCTCGCGACGGGCGCCTGCACCGCGCTGGCTGCGCTGTACTTCCTCTAACGCGCGCCCAAGAAAAAAGCCCGCGTGAGCGGGCTTGATAAGCTGTGTTCTTTTATGGGCTGCGCTGATACGAACATCTCGCAGCCTTCTGTTTCTTGTGTTCTTGCAGTGGCAGAAATTTCCTGCAACCAACATTCGATGAAGAAGCCGTATTAAATCACCGATGCTGCGCACGAGCAAACAGTTCGCCTGCTGACGTGGTGAAAAACAACACGATGCTGCTGCCATTTGCCGATCGCGGCGCTGTCGTGCGACCGGGCCACCGCAATGACGTAAATGCTGCGGCAAAAGCTTTATAATTCAGGGTTTTGAAGATTTTTGCGGAGCACCAGAATGCCGATTTATGCCTATCGCTGCGAAGAATGCGGTTTTTCCAAAGATGTACTGCAAAAGATATCGGACCCGGTCCTGACCGTCTGCCCGTCCTGCGCCAAGCCATCGTTCAAGAAGCAGGTGACTGCGGCCGGTTTCCAGCTCAAGGGTTCGGGCTGGTACGTGACCGATTTCCGTGGCGGCACACCGCCTGCTACCGGTACGGCTGCGGGCACGGGCGGCGCTGATGCAGGCGCTGCAGCCGCGCCGGCCGCCGCCGCACCTGCAGCCGCCACGCCGGCGCCTGCCGCGCCTGCTACGGGCAACAGCAATGGTGGCAATAGCGGTGGCAGCACCAGCGGGAGTGGCGACAAGAGCAGCACCTGAGCCTGGCGCGTCCCTGCGCCGTGCCAACAAGAATAACGGGATATCCGATGCGTAAATATTTCATCACCGGCCTGCTGGTGCTGGTGCCCCTGGCGATCACGGCCTGGGTCCTGAGCCTGATCATCAGCACGCTCGACCAGTCGCTGATGTTCGTGCCGGCCGCCTGGCAGCCGCGCCAGTTCATCGGCATGGACGTGCCGGGCATCGGCGCGGTGCTGACGCTGGCCATCGTGTTCGTCACGGGCCTGCTCACCAACAACCTGGTCGGCAAGTACATCGTGCGCGTGGGCGAGCGCCTGCTCAAGCGGGTGCCGGTGGTCAGCTCGCTGTACGGCAGCGTCAAGCAGGTGTCCGACACGCTGTTCTCGTCGTCCGGCAATGCCTTCCGCCAGGCGGTGCTGATCCCGTACCCGCACGCCGACTCGTATACGATCGCGTTTCTGACCGGCGTGCCGGGCGGCGACGTGACCAACCACCTGGTGGGCGACTTCGTGAGTGTGTACGTGCCCACGACGCCGAATCCCACCTCGGGCTTTTTCCTGATGATGGAACGCAGCCGCGTGAAAGAGCTCGACATGACGGTCGACGCGGCGCTCAAGTACATCGTCTCGATGGGCGTGGTCGCACCGAGCCATGTGCCGCCCGGTGCCGCCAATCCTGCGGCAATCAAATAACGCATCACAGAATCTGGGCCGCCCGTGACGGTGGCGCCGACAAATCAATCAACCTGGAACGAAAACTATGTCCACCATGCGTACCAATTACTGCGGCCTCGTTACCGAGGAACTGCTGGGCCAAACCGTCAACCTGTGCGGCTGGGTGCATCGCCGCCGCGACCACGGCGGGGTGATCTTCATCGACCTGCGCGACCGCGAAGGCCTGGTGCAGGTGGTCTGCCATCCGGACAACGCCGCCGTCTTCAAGGCAGCCGAGCACGTGCGTAATGAGTATTGCCTGCGCATCGTCGGCACCGTGACCAACCGTCTGGCCGGCACCGTCAATGCCAACCTGGCCTCGGGCAAGATCGAAGTGACCGCGACCGAAGTCGAAGTGCTCAACGCTTCGGTGCCGGTACCGTTCCAGCTGGACGACGACAACCTGTCGGAAACCACCCGCCTGACCCACCGCGTGCTCGACCTGCGCCGTGGCCAGATGCAGCACAACCTGAAGCTGCGTTACAAGGTCTCGATGGAAGTGCGCAAGTACCTCGACAACCTGGGCTTCATCGACATCGAAACCCCGATGCTGACCAAGTCGACCCCGGAAGGCGCGCGCGACTACCTGGTGCCGTCGCGTGTCAACGCGGGCAACTTCTTCGCGCTGCCGCAGTCGCCGCAGCTGTTCAAGCAGCTGCTGATGGTCGCCAACTTCGACCGCTACTACCAGATCACCAAGTGCTTCCGCGACGAAGACCTGCGTGCTGACCGCCAGCCAGAATTCACCCAGATCGACTGCGAAACCTCGTTCCTGACCGAACAAGAGATCCGCGACATGTTCGAAGAAATGATGCGCGTCGTGTTCAAGAACACGACCGGCATCGAACTGCCGAACCCGTTCCCGGTGATGGACTTCGCCACCGCGATGGCCATGTACGGTTCGGACAAGCCGGACATGCGCGTCAAGCTCGAATTCACCGAACTGACCGAGCTGATGAAGACGGTCGAGTTCAAGGTATTCAACAGCGCCGCCAACCTGCCTAACGGCCGTGTGGTCGGCATGCGCGTGCCGCAGGGCGGCTCGATGCCACGCTCGGAAATCGACGCGTACACCCAGTTCGTCGCGATCTACGGCGCCCGTGGCCTGGCGTACATCAAGGTCAACGAGAAAGCCAAGGGCCGTGACGGCCTGCAGTCGCCGATCGTCAAGAACCTGTCCGACGAAGTCCTGGCGCACATCCTGGAACTGACGGGCGCGCAGGACGGCGACCTGATCTTCTTCGGCGCCGACAAGGCCAAGGTCGTCAACGACGCCCTGGGCGCGCTGCGCGTGAAGATCGGCCACTCGGAGTTCGGCAAGAAGGCCGGCCTGTTCGACGACGTCTGGTCGCCGCTGTGGGTGATCGACTTCCCGATGTTCGAGTACGACGAAGACGGCGATCGCTGGACCGCGACCCACCACCCGTTCACGGCCCCGAAAGACGGCCACGAAGACATGCTCGAGACCAATCCTGGTGCCTGCATCGCCAAGGCCTACGACATGGTCCTGAACGGTTGGGAACTGGGCGGCGGTTCGATCCGTATCCACCGCGAAGAAGTCCAGAGCAAGGTGTTCCGCGCGCTGAAGATCGACGCCGAAGAAGCCCAGCTCAAGTTTGGCTTCCTGCTGGATGCGCTGCAATACGGCGCGCCGCCGCACGGTGGCCTGGCCTTCGGCCTGGATCGCCTGATCACACTGATGACCGGCTCGGAGTCGATCCGCGACGTGATCGCGTTCCCGAAAACGCAGCGCGCGCAGTGCTTGCTGACCAATGCACCGTCCGAAGTCGACGAGAAGCAATTGAAAGAGCTGCACATCCGCCTGCGTAACGAGCCAAAGGTCGCGTAATGGCGGGCGGGGGAGGTGGCCTGGCTGCCAACCCCGCTCTTCCTGTCATGCAAGCCTACAAGATCCCTGAATCGGTGCTGGTTGTCATCCACACGTCCGACCTGGACGTGCTGGTGATCGAACGCGCCGGTCAGCCGGATTTCTGGCAATCGGTCACCGGCTCGCTCGACCGGCTCGACGAGCCACTGCTGGAGACGGCAGCGCGCGAACTGTTCGAAGAGACCGGCATCCGGGTCGACGGCGAACGGATTGTCTTGTGTGACTGGCAGTTATCCAACATCTACGAGATCTACCCTGTCTGGCGCCACCGCTACGCCCCCGGCGTGACGCAGAACACCGAGCACGTGTTTTCCGTCTGCGTGCCACGTGACACCCCCATCACTCTCAGTCCACGCGAGCATGTTGCCTACGCCTGGCTGCCCTACCTGGAAGCAGCCGATCGCTGCTTCTCGTCCTCGAACGCAGAAGCCATTCTTCAACTGCCTCGCCAGTTGGCGCGATGATTTCTAAAAGAAAATAAAATTTCTCTAAAGAAGCACATTTGCAGTAAATCATCATTGAATATTGCTCCTTCAAAGCAATAAAATGACGTTTTGCAGCAAAAGTACGTAAGTGCTTTTTTTAATTTCGCTCTGTTCGCTGGCACTCACATACGCGTCAAAAAGTGAACTTCCTCCTATGAAGATACATTTAACGACATGTGTCGGCATGTTTCAGGAGTGAATTAAATATGGTTGACTAGCCAAGGGCACCATATATTCCACGGTTGACAGTCATAAATCAGTAGACTAAGGTCAACAGTTCACCCAGTGTGAATTTTTGATCTGCAACTTTTAAGTGGATAATTCTGAGAGAAAAATGGATAACTTCAAACTGAATAGCGACAAGAAAGTAAAAGCAATCACACTCGGCGACGATTGCATCTATATCGACCTGATGGATGGCCTGCGCCTGTGTGGTCCGATGGCGCCGCGCTCGCAAAAAGACGAGGGGGCTGCACATCGCCCACGCCGCATGATTGTCTCGGGCCACGAAGCGGTGTACGACAAGGCGCACGCGATCGCCTGAGTCTGGTTTGTTACTCTTGGTTTCGAAAAAGAGTGCGAGGGTCAGCAACCTGCCGAACGCGCCAGCGCCCCACGAGACGCACGATTGGGTCCGTTTCACAAGAACGGCGGTCCGATCCGGGTAGAATGTTCCCATGAAAATTCGTGTGGCTACCTACAACATTCACAAGGGCGTCTCTTCGCTGCGCAGCACGCCCCGCGTGATCGCACTGAAGAAAGCGATCGCTGAATTCGACGCCAACGTCGTCTTCCTGCAAGAAGTCCAGGGCCGGCACGACCGGCACCAGGCACGCTTCGGCAAGGAAGACCGTGGCCATCGCCACTGGCCTGAAACGGCCCAGTACGATTACTTCGCCTCTGAACTGCACCACACGGCCTATGGCATGAACGCGGTCTATGACCACGGTCACCACGGCAATGCGCTGCTCAGTACGTACCCCATCGAAAACTCGCACAACCACGACGTCTCGGACCATGCCTACGAGCAGCGCGGCATCCTGCACTGCGTGCTGGGTACGCCCGAGTGTCCGGTGCACTGCTATGTGGTGCACCTGGGCCTGTTCGAAGGCGGGCGCGGACGCCAGACGCAGTCGCTGATCGACGCCGTCAATTCGTCGGCGCCGAACGGCGAGCCGGTCATCATCGCGGGCGACTTCAACGACTGGCGCAACACCCTGAGCGACAAGCTGCGTGCCGGCCTGGGCGTGTGCGAAGTCTTCGACGAACTGGGTCCGCGCTCGCCGATGGGCGACATGGTGCGCGGCTGGGCAGGGCGCAAGCCGCGCCTGGCGCCGGCGCGCACCTTCCCGGCCATGCTGCCGTGGTTCCGCCTGGACCGCATCTACGTGCGCGGCTTCAAGGTCAACTCGGCGCAAGTGATGCACGGTCCGTTGTGGGCCAAGCTGTCCGACCACGCACCGATCGTGGCGGAACTCGAGCTGGCCTGAGGCCATGCGCAGCGTTACCTTCGTCGACGATAACGACATCACGCTGTTAGAGAGCGGCGTCGCGTTCTTCCCGGCGCTGATCGCCGCGCTCGACGCTGCCCGTCACGAAGTCCTGTTCGAAACCTATATTTTTGCCGAAGACGACACGGGCGACGCCGTGCGCGATGCGCTCGCGCGTGCGGCCAAACGCGGCGTCAAGGTGCGGGTGCTGGTCGACTGGTTCGGCACCGGCCACCGCGTCACCTCCCGGCTGGGCCAAGTGCTGACTCAGGCCGGCGCCCAGTACCGTGTGTTCAATCCGCTATGCAAGCGTGGCATTGCGCGCTCGCACCGCAAGATCACCGTGATCGACCGCGAAGTCGCCTTTGTCGGCGGCATCAATGTCAACGACGACTGGCTGTGCGACCACGCCGACGGCCGTCGCCTGCCGGCGCCGCGCTGGGATTTCACGGCGCGGCTGCGTGGGCCGATCGTCGCGCAGATCCACCACGAGGCGCAAGGCCAATGGACCCGCACGGGCCGCCTGCGGCTGCGCAAGCGCCTGGAACTGTTCCGCGAAATGCGCAAGCAGCCGCCGCCATCGTGCGCCAGTCCCGCGCGCGCCGCTTTCGTCGTGCGCGACAACCTGCGCAACCGCACGACGATCCAGCGGGCCTATCTGCAGGCGCTTGGCCATGCGCGCCACAGCGTGCTGCTGGCCACGCCGTACTTCGCGCCTGGGCGCAAGTTCCGCAAGGCGCTCGCGCATGCGGCGCAGCGCGGCGTCGCCGTCACGCTCTTGATCGGGGTGGGCGAGTTCGCGATCCAGGATGCGGTCGCGCAGTCTTTTTATCCGAAACTGCTGGCCGATGGCATCCGCGTGGTCGAATACCGCAAGACACAACTACATGCGAAGGTGGCGGTGGTGGACGACTACTGGGCCACGGTCGGCTCGAGCAACTGCGACGGCCTGTCGCTGTTCGTGAATCAGGAAGCCAATATCGTCGTCGACGATCCGGTGTTTGCAGCGTCGATGCGCGCGCACATTGAACGGGGTATCGCGGACGGGGTGAAAGTCTGTCCGCAGGAATTTGCCGACATCGGCTGGCTGCGGCGCGCCGTCAATGGCTGCGCGTATGTCGGCTACAAACTGGTGATGCGCGTATGCGCTATCGGGTATGCATGATCAAGGATGACACTATGGATAAAGATAAAGAAAACGTCCGGCTGGACAAATGGCTGTGGGCAGCACGCTTTTTCAAGACGCGTTCGCTGGCCCAGGATGCGGTCGAGCGGGGCCGGGTGCGGATCGACGGCGAGCCGGTCAAGCCGGCGCGCACGGTCAAGATCAACGACAAGATGCTGATCGATAACGGCTCGGATCGCTGGGAAATCATCGTCGCGGCGATTTCGGGTGCGCGCGGCGGTGCCCCGGTGGCGCGCACGCTGTATTTCGAAACCGACGAAAGCATCGCCAAGCGCGAACTCGACAAAGTCGCGCGGCGCCTGTATCCGGAGCCGAGCCTGGAGATCAAGGGACGGCCGACCAAGCGCGATCGCCGTGCGATGGAGCAGGCGGGCGAATAGACGTGGCGGGCGTTAGCGCATGACCAGCAAGGCGACGACCAGCGCGACGACTACCAGCACGATGGCGAATACCCGGATGCTCTTGCCGGATCGGGGGCGCACATGCTGCGCTGGTGGCGCGCTCTCGAGCGCCCGGTTCGACGCGACGACATCGACGGCCTTGTCGACGACGACCTGCGCCGTGCCCTGGTCCAGGCCGCGCCGGACCAGGTCGGCAACCGCGTCGTCCGCCGTCGCGCCGCTGTCCAGCCGCGCACACGCATGGCCGAGCAGTACCAGAAAGTGCTGCATCGAATCCGCGCCGCTCGTTGCTGCCTGAGAGGGCTCGGCGCCACCTTCCTGCAGCGAGAAGGCGCGAATGGCCAGCTGCAGTTCGCTATCGTCCGGTTCGACGACCTGTTCAATCTGATAGTTGCCGCTCATGCTGTGGACCTTTCGTCTGCGCTGGATGTTGCCGGGTTTGTTGCCGGGTTTGTTGACTGATTATTAATGGTAACAGTCAAGCCGCAAACGGGCGCGCCGTGCTCGTAAATGACGCACCGGTCACCCCGAAAATGCTGTACCTTAGCAGATGAAACAACTGTTTTCTGCCGCTCGCCTGCAAGCCGGGCCGTCAGCAAAAGGCGCTTTCTCCGGGTGTCGCGGGTTGTTTTTCATCAATAGAACCGCACCTCTAAGTTCCCGTTTGACATTCCAGGCCCGATAGATAATAGTACGAGCGTTCGGATTTTTTCGAGACCAGGGGAAGCTATCAGTACTTCAGCAAAATTCATGCGCAAGGGCGAGCAGACGCGGGCGGCAATTCTCGACGTCGCGCTTGAGCTCGCCAGCCGCAACGGCCTCGAAGGCTTGACGATCGGCCTGCTGGCCGACCGGATGAGCATGAGCAAGTCCGGCGTGTTCGCGCACTTCGGTTCGCGCGAAGACCTGCAGCTCGAGGTGGTCAAGCTGTACCACCACCGTTTCGAGCAAGAGGTCTTTTACCCTAGCATCAAGGAGACCCGCGGCCTGCCGCGCCTGGTCGCGATGTACACGCGCTGGGTCAAGCGGGTGTCGGTCGAAATCGCGTCCGGGTGCATCTATATCAGTGGCGCCGTCGAATACGACGACCGCGAAGGCCCGATCCGCGAAGAGCTGGTGTCGATGGTCCGCGCGTGGCAGGGCGCCTTGCTGCGCAGTGTCGAGCAGGCGATCGAACTGAAGCACCTGCACACCGGTTTCGATGCCGAGCAACTGGTATTCGAGATGCACGGGCTGATCCTGGCGCTGCACCACGATGCGCGTTTCCTGCGCAATCCGGGCGCCGTCGAACGGGCCCGCGCGGGCTTTGAACGCCTGATCGAGAATTACCGCAATTCCCAACAATCGCAAGACCACCAGGCGGCATAAGGCCGCCTGTCACGTCCAACAATCGTCACACCTCTTCAGGAGAAAACCATGGGTCAGTACGTCGCGCCAATCCGGGATATGCAGTTCGTTCTGCACGAGTTCCTCAATGTCACCGAAGAATTCAAGAATCTGCCGAAATACCAGGAAATCGATACCGACATCATTAACCAGGTACTCGAAGAAGGTGCAAAATTCACCCAGGAAGTGCTGTTCCCGCTGAACCACTCGGGCGACCGCGAAGGCTGCACCTTCAATGCTGCCGACAAGAGCGTGACCACGCCGAAGGGCTTCAAGCAGGCGTATAAACAGTATGTCGAAGGCGGCTGGGCTGCGCTGGCATGCGATCCGGAATACGGCGGCCAGGGCCTGCCAATCACGCTGAACAACTCGTTCTACGAGATGCTCAATTCGTCGAACCAGGCCTGGTCGATGTACCCGGGCCTGTCGCACGGCGCCTACGAGTGCCTGCTGGAGCACGGCACCGACGACCAGAAACGCCTGTACCTGCCAAAGCTCGTTTCGGGTGAATGGACCGGCACGATGTGCCTGACCGAAGCGCACTGCGGCACCGACCTGGGCCTGTTGCGTTCGAAAGCCGAACCGCAGGGCGACGGCACTTACCTGATCACCGGCTCGAAGATCTTCATCTCGGCCGGCGAACACGATATCTCGGACAACATCGTCCACCTGGTGCTGGCACGTCTGCCGGATGCACCGGAAGGCTCGAAAGGCATCTCGCTGTTCCTGGTGCCGAAGTTCATGCCGAACGAAGACGGCTCGATCGGCGAGCGCAATGGCATCGCCTGCGGCGCCATCGAAGAAAAGATGGGCATCCACGGCAACTCGACCTGCCAGATGAACCTGGATAACGCACGCGCCACGCTGATCGGCCAGCCGCACAAGGGCCTGCAGGCGATGTTCGTGTTCATGAACGCGGCCCGCCTGGGCGTGGGCATGCAGTCGCTCGGCCTGACCGAAGTGGCGTACCAGAACGCGCTGGCGTATGCAAAAGACCGCATCCAGATGCGCAGCCTGTCGGGCGTGAAAGCACCGGACAAGCCAGCCGACCCGATCATCGTGCACCCGGACGTGCGCCGCATGCTGCTGACCGCAAAAGCCTTCGCCGAAGGCGGCCGCGCGTTTTCGTCGTACGTCGCGCTGCAGATCGACCGCGAACTGAACCACACCGATGAAGACGTGCGCAAGGAAGCGGCTGACGAAGTCGCGCTGCTGACCCCAATCATCAAGGCCTTCATCACCGACAACGGCTGGATCGCGACCTCCGAAGCGATGCAGGTCTACGGCGGCCACGGCTACATCGCCGAATGGGGCATGGAGCAGTACGTGCGTGACGCGCGCATCAACATGATCTATGAAGGCACCAACACCATCCAGTCGCTGGACCTGCTGGGCCGCAAGATCCTGATGGACAACGGCGCCAAGCTGCGCAAGTTCGGCGAGAAGATCAAGAACTTTGTTGAAGACAATGGCCTGGACGAGAACATGTCCGAATTCGTCACGCCGCTGGGCGAGCTGGGCGACAAGGTCACCAAGCTGACGATGGAAATCGGCATGAAGGCGTTCCAGAATCCGGACGAAGTGGGCGCGGCCGCTGTGCCTTACCTGCGCGTGGCCGGTCACCTGGTCTATAGCTACCTGTTCGCGCAGCAAGCCAAGATCGCACTGACCAAGCTCGATTCGGGCGACCGCTTCTATGAATCGAAGCTGGCGACGATCCGCTTCTACTTCGCACGTCTGTATCCGGAAACCGCGATGCTGATCCGCCAGGCACGCTCGGGCGCCGCGAACCTGACGGCGCTGGACGCCGACCTGTTCTAAGCAATCACGCCCAACCCAACAAGGAAATCTTACATGTCCAATTTCATCGTCAAGAAAGTCGCCGTGCTGGGCGCCGGCGTGATGGGCGCGCAAATCGCCGCCCACTGCGTGAACGCCAAAGTGCCAGTCGTGCTGTTCGACCTGCCTGCGAAAGAAGGCCCGAAGAACGGCATCGTCCTGCGCGCCATCGAGAACCTGAAAAAGCTCTCGCCAGCCCCGCTGGGCAACAAGGATGACGCGGCCCTGATCGAAGTGGCCAACTACGAAGACAACCTCGACGTGCTGGCCGGTTGCGACCTGATCATCGAAGCCATCGCCGAGCGCATGGACTGGAAACACGACCTGTACGCCAAGGTCGCGCCGCACATCGCGCCGAACGCGATCTTCGCGTCGAACACGTCGGGCCTGTCGATCAACAAGCTGGCCGAAGGCTTCGACTCGGAGCTCAAGGCCCGTTTTTGCGGCGTGCACTTCTTCAACCCGCCGCGCTACATGCACCTGGTCGAACTGATCCCGACCACGGACACGCGTCCTGACATCCTGGACCAGCTCGAAACGTTCCTGACCTCGACCCTGGGCAAGGGCGTCGTGCGCGCGAAAGACACGCCGAACTTCATCGCCAACCGTGTCGGTATCTTCGGCATGCTGGCCACGATTGTCGAAGCCGAGAAATTCGGCCTGTCGGTGGACGTGGTCGACGACCTGACCGGCGCCAAGCTGGGCCGCGCCAAGTCGGGCACTTTCCGCACTGCGGACGTTGTCGGCCTGGACACGATGGGCCATGTGATCAAGACCATGCAGGACAATCTGAAGGACGACCCGTTCTTCAGCGTCTACAAGACGCCGGACATTCTGGCCAAGCTGATCGAAAAAGGCGCGCTGGGCCAGAAATCCGGCGCCGGCTTCTACAAGAAGGTCGGCAAGGAGATCCAGCGCCTGGACTTCGCCACGGGTGAGTACGTCACCGGCGGCGCCAAGGCAGCCGACATCGTTGGCCGCATCCTGAAAGAGAAAGACCCGGTCAAGAAGTTCAAGGCCATGCGCGAATCGACCAACCCGCAGGCGCAGTTCCTGTGGGCGATCTTCCGTGACGCCTTCCACTACATCGCGTTCCACCTCGAATCGATCGCCGACAACGCGCGCGACATCGACTTCGCAATGCGCTGGGGCTTCGGCTGGAGCGTCGGCCCGTTCGAAACGTGGCAAGGCGCCGGCTGGACGCAGATCGCGCAGTGGGTCAAGGAAGACATCGACGCCGGCAAGGCGCTGTCGACTGCACCGCTGCCAGCCTGGGTCTTCGAAGGCAGTGTGGCCGAGAAGGGCGTGCACACCCCTGAAGGTTCGTACTCGGTGGCCAAGAGCGGCTATGTGCCGTTGTCGGATCTGCCAGTGTACAAGCGCCAACAGTTCCGTGCACCGGTCGTGGGCCTGGGCGGCGCCGATCCGAAGACCGCCGGCACCACCGTGTTCGAAGACGAATCCGTGCGCCTGTGGCACTCGGACGACGAAGTCCTGGTCGTCTCGCTCAAGACCAAGATGCACGTCATCGGCGATGGCGTCATCAAGGGTTTGCAGCGCGCTTTGAAAGAAGCCGAAACCGGCTTCAAGGGCATCGTGATCTGGAACACCGACGCAGCCGAAGGCGGCGCGTTCTCGGCCGGCGCCGACCTGCAATCTGCTTTGCCAGCCTTCATGGCCGGTGGCGCGAAGGCGATGGAGCCGATCGTGCGCGAGCTGCAGGACACCTTCATGGCGCTCAAGTACTCGAACGTGCCGGTCGTCGCCGCAGTGGCGGGCCTGGCGCTGGGCGGTGGTTGCGAGCTGGCGCTGCATGCCAGCAAGCGTGTCGCGTCGATCGAGTCGTACATCGGCCTGGTCGAAGTGGGCGTGGGCCTGGTGCCTGCCGGCGGCGGTCTGAAGGAAGCAGCGCTGCGCGCGGCAACCGAAGCCAAGGGCAACGACATCCTGCAATTCCTGAAGAACGGTTTCATGAACGCGGCCACCGCGCAAGTGTCGAAGTCGGCACTGGAAGCCAAGGCAATGGGTTACCTGAAAGAAGACGACGTGATTGTCTTCAACGCCTACGAACTGCTGCACGTGGCGAAAACCACGGCGCGCGCCATGGCCGATGCTGGCTACCGCGCACCGGCGCGCCGCACGTTCCCGGTCACCGGCCGTTACGGCTGGGGCACGATCCGCGGCCAGATGGTCAATATGCGCGACGGCGGCTTTATCTCGGCCTATGACTACCAGCTGGGCGACACCATCGCCGAGATCGTCACTGGCGGCGACATCGACCAGGGCAGTGTGGTCAGCGAGCAGTGGATCCTCGACCTGGAGCGCAAGGCCTTCGTGGCGCTGCTGAACAATCCGAAAACGCAGGAACGCATCATGGGCATGATGCAGACCGGCAAGCCAGTGCGCAACTAAGCGTCGACAGAACAGGACACTGACATGAGCAAACAACTTCAAGACGCATACATCGTCGCAGCGACCCGCACCCCGATCGGCAAGGCGCCGCGCGGCATGTTCAACAAGACCCGCCCGGACGACCTGCTGGTGCACGCGATCCGCGGCGCCATGGCGGCCGTGCCGAACCTGGACCCGGCGTTGATCATCGATGCGATCATCGGCTGCTCGTTCCCGGAAGCCGAGCAGGGCTTCAACATCGCCCGTAACTCGGTGGTGCTGGCCGGCCTGCCGAACACCGTGGGCGGCGTGACGGTCAACCGTTACTGCGCCTCGGGCATCACCGCGCTGGCGATGGCCGCTGACCGCATCCGCGTGGGCGAAGCCGACGTGATGATCGCCGGCGGCGTCGAATCGATGTCGATGGTGCCGATGATGGGCCACCACCCGTCGATCAACATGGACACGTTCAAGGACGAGAACGTGGGCCTGGCCTACGGCATGGGCCTGACGGCCGAGAACGTCGCCAACCAGTGGAAGATCTCGCGCGAAGACCAGGACGCCTTCGGCCTGGAATCGCACCGCCGCGCGATCGCCGCGCAGCAGGCCGGCCACTTCAAGGACGAGATCACGCCGGTCGAGGTCATCACCCGCACGCCGAACCTGGCCACGGGCCAGATCGACGTCAAGACCCGCACGGTCGACACCGACGAAGGCCCGCGCGCCGACGCCAGCATGGAAAGCATGGGCAAACTCAAGCCCGTGTTTGCCGCCAAGGGTTCGGTCACCGCCGCCACGTCGTCGCAGATGTCCGATGGCGCCGGCGCCCTGATCGTCGTCAGCGAAAAAATCCTGCGCGAGCACAACCTGACGCCACTGGCCAAGTTCTCGTCGTTCGCCGTGCGCGGCGTGCCGCCGGAGATCATGGGCATCGGTCCGAAGTTCGCGATTCCTGCCGCGCTGGCCGCCGCCGGCATCACGCAGGACCAGCTGGACTGGATCGAGCTGAACGAAGCCTTCGCCGCGCAGGCGCTGGCCGTGATCCGCGATCTGGGCCTGGACACCAGCAAGGTCAACCCGCTGGGCGGCGCGATTGCCCTGGGCCACCCGCTGGGCGCAACCGGCGCGATCCGCGCCGCGACCGTCGTGCACGCGCTGCGTCGCAATAACCTGAAGTACGGCATGGTGACGATGTGCGTCGGCGCCGGCATGGGCGCTGCGGGCATCATCGAACGCGTCTAAGCAAGCCAGTACGATCACCGCGTGGGCGGGAGATCCGGATCACCCCTAGTAGGGTGGGCGGGTCTCCCGCCCACGCGTCCAACCAGCCCAAGAACAGACGGGAGACAAACACCATGAACATCCTCACCACGACCGCCGACGGCATCCTCACGATCACCTTCAACCGCCTCGAACGCAAGAACGCGATCACCGGCGCGATGTACCAGACGATGGCCGACGCCTTGCGCGCCGCCGAGCAGGACACGACGGTCCGCGCCATCCTGATCACCGGCCAGCCCGAGATCTTCACCGCCGGTAACGACCTCGACGATTTCCTGAACAATACTGGCGAAGGCGCGATGACGCCGGAGCGCCCGGTATTCCAGTTCATGCTGGCGCTGGAAGGCTGCACCAAACCGGTGGTCGCGGCCGTGGCCGGCGCCGCCGTCGGCATCGGCACTACGCTCCTGATGCATTGCGACCTGGTCTACGCGGCCGACAACGCCAAATTCTCGATGCCGTTCTCGCAGCTGGGCCTGTGCCCTGAATTTGCCTCGTCGCTGCTGGTCGCGCAGTCGGCCGGCTACACGCGCGCCGCCGAAAAGCTGATGCTGGGCGAGCCATTCCTGGCCCAGGAAGCGCTGGAGATGGGCATCGTCGCGCGCGTGCTGCCGGCGGCGGAACTGCTCGCGTTCGCGCAGGCGCAGGCGGCCAAACTGGTCAAGCTCCCACCAGCCTCGATCCGCACCACCAAGGCGCTGATGCGCCGCGCGCGCACCGCGCACGTCAGGGACACCATTGCGGCTGAAAACGAACAGTTCAGCGCGATGCTGGGCGGCGCCGAAGCGAAGGAAGCCTTCACGGCGTTCTTCGAGAAGCGCAAGCCGGATTTCAGCAAGTTCGACTGAAGGCGAGGCGGCACCGGGGCGCACCCCCACTGCCGTTCGCCGGTATCATGTGCCGAACCGTGCCCGCCAACGATCATGATGTTCATGGGGCGGGCGCTCGCTAAAAAAAGGGTGATATGAGAACGACGGAAAATACTGCGGTCGCCGAGTTGGCGTTTGAACTCGGCAAGGTAACGCGCAGGGCAATCGATGGCAGTTATGGCAAGGCCGATCCGGTCGAACTGTCGCGGGTGGCCAATGCGCTGCTCGAAGCAGGCCAGGAGAAAATCCTGAATGATGTGCTGCTGGTGTTTGTCGCCGGCTTCGAAGAGGGCGACCCGCCGGAACGGCGTGCCGATCCCGAAAACCGCTGATACGCGGAGGGTGCCGGCGTGCCGTCAGGGCACAATCAGCACCGCGCGCACGCTGGAATCCAGTGCCGTGCGCTCGACATAGCCGATCATCCCCGGATTCTCGGCGATCATCCTGCGCATGGCGGCATTGCCATCGACCTCGGCTGGTGGCTGGCCCCGGCCAGTGAAAATCAGTCTGGCCCAGTGGGCCTTTACCAGCGCTGGGGTACGGTGCGTGACTTTGCTGTAGAACTCGTTACGTAGCGGCGAGCCCAGATCCTGATCGATGGGCACCACTTCATTGCCGTTCGGGAAGCGGTTGGTCTGGAACAGGAAGATCTCGGCGACCTGGTCGGCACTGAGCATACTGATGTTGCTGCGCGCCGAGACAATCACGGCGAGTTCGGCTGCCAAAGCGGCGCCTGGCGCCAGCGCAAGTGCCGGACCCAGGCACAGGGCCAGCAACAGTGTGGGAAGCGAGCGGTTCATCATGGTCAGAAAACGACGTCCATGCCAAGGCTGATGACGTTGAACGCCTGGCCGGAACGGAACCCCGGCTGGACGTTGATCAGGGTGCCGATCGAGCCGCCGCGCGGCTTGACGCGGTCGAACTGCCCCTTGAGGGCAATGTTCGGCGCGACGTCCCAGCGCACGCCGACACTGGCCGTGTCCTGCACGCCAATTTGGCGCAGCTGGTCATTCAATGCATTGTTCAAGGAGCCCGCCACTGCCGCCGCTTCGGGCGGCAAATCGTCCAGCGGCAGCCCGGCCGTTCGCGTGGCGAGGTTGGCGACCAGGCGCGCATAGGTGACGTAGGGCGCCACATTGCCGAAGCGCCGGCCGGCCGACAGATACGAGGCGGTCTGGTCGCCCAGGAGCGAGCTGGTGTTGATGCGCCCGCTCTCGCCGGTGATGAACCAGTTGCCCGGATCGTAGTTGAAGCCGGCGCTGAACACGCGCACATGGCGCTTGGCGATGTCGTAGCGGTCTGCCAGGGCCTCGCCCGGCGGACCGAAGGCGCGCAAGCCGTCGAACAGCGCTTCCGCGCCCGGCACTACCAAGAGCGCCTGGGCCGCCGTGAAGCGCACGGTCAGTGCGCCGGTGGTCGCGCTCTCGGTGAGGCCGACGATGTTGCGGGCCTTGCCAGTAAGGTCCTTGTTCAGGCGCGCGGCCGCATGGCCGAGCGACAGCGTGGTTTCGTGCTTGATCTGCCCGGTATGCCAGCGGTACGAAGCGTCAACGCCGTCGCTGTAGGAAATCGGTATCAGGCTGTACAGTTCGACAGGCGCCCGCATCCAGGGCAGGGCGTAGCCCACCTTGCGGTAGTCGGCGGCCAGGAACAGCGGCAGCGCAATGCGTCCGGCGCGCAGCGACAGCTCCGGCGTTGCCTGGAACTTCACGTTGGCCCAGGTAAGGTAGGTCTTGTACGAATTGTCGATGCTTTTTTCCTGCGTCGCCTGCACCACGGCCGACCAGCGCTTGTCGAACCGGACATCGAGCTGCGCACCGGCGCGGCTATCGACATCGAACGCCCAAGCTTTGGAGTAGCCCGCCTGGCCAGGCGAGTTGGGATTGACCGTGTAGTCGCCCTGGTCCTGCGTGGCATGGACGGCGGCGACGGTGCCGAACCCGGTCACCTTCCACGTTGCCTGCGCGCGCGCATCGCCCTGCGGCCAGGCCAATAGGCCCAGCAGCAGGGCGACGGGGGCGACGCCACGCGCCGCCGGGGTAGTCAATATGAATGGCATGACGTCGTCATTGTACTGCGCTCAGGATAGTCCCATCTGCGCCGTGCCTGGCGTGTCGAGCCGGAAGATGCGCACGATCTGCGCCAGACCGTGGGCCCGCTGCTGCAGCGAATCGGCCGCAGCGGCGGTCTTGCTGACCATCTGCGTATTGTGCTGCAACGACCTGTCCATGGCGCCGATGGCGTCGGCTACCGCCTCCACACGCACGGCCTGATCGTCGCCAGCCGCGCTGATCCGGCCGACCATGCCAGTCACGTCGGTCACGCTTTGCACGATGTTGTCCATCGTGCGTCCGGCTTCCTGGGCCAGCGCGCTGCCGGCGCTGACCTGGCGCACCGATTCCTCGATCAGGTCCTTGATTTCGCGGGCGGCCGCGCCCGAGCGCTGGGCCAGTTGCCGCACTTCGGCAGCGACGACCGCGAAACCACGTCCCTGTTCGCCGGCACGGGCGGCTTCCACCGCAGCGTTGAGGGCCAGGATATTGGTCTGGAACGCGATGCCGTCGATGACGGCGGTGATCTCGGCGATCTGGCGCGACGACGTGTCGATCAGGCCCATGCGCTCGACGACCGCGCCGACCTGGCACCCGCCGACGACGGCAATCCCCGACGCCTGTGTCGCCAGCGCATTGGCTTGCCGGGCGTGCTCGGCATTGGCGCGGATGATGTCGCCCAGTTCGTCGATGGAGGCGGCGGCGCGGCCGAAGGCCTCGGTCTGGTCCCGCGAGTGTTCGAACAGCAGCGCGCTGCCTTCGGCAATGTCGCTGGCGGCGCCGCGCGTGGTCTCGACCGTGTCGCGCACCTGGCCAATCGCCGTCTGCAGCGTGTGCAGCACGTCGCGCAGGGCGCGGCCGCTGCTGCTGGTGACCGGCGCCAGCGAGCGCAGGTCGATGATCCCGTGCTGGGCCTGCAGCATCGAGACGCTGGCGCGCAGTTCGGCCGAGCGCAGTGCTTCGCGTTGCAGTACCAGCGCGATGTAGCACAGCACCATCGTTTCGACGATGACGTAACCGGCGTGGATGAAGACGATCGCCAGTCCTGGCCGGGTCAGGCAAATGACGCCGTAGCCGAGCTCTTGCAGGTAGTTGAAGCTGAAGTGGTGCACGGCGGTCAGGCCTGCCGCGAACAGGATCACGCGCCAGTCGCGGTAGCACAGCAGGATCGCCAGCGAGACGAAGATTCCGAAGTGCAGTTCTTCCCGGCCATTACCTTGATGGATGTGCAGCGCGCACATGGCCATCAGCGCGCCGGCATTGACCAGCCGACTCGTGAGCGTGCCACTGGCCACGAACGTGACGCCGCTTGCGATCGCCACGATCGGCAGGCCGACGAAAAGCGACCATGTCATGGTGTCGTGCATGCCGGTCAATGCCAGCGAAAAGCCCAGCATCGCCCACAGCACGATGATCAGCAAGCGGTCGGCATGGCGGTAGACAGGCAGCAGGTTGGGTTGGGTCGGCATCAGGGTCTCGTAAAGTGAATTTTTTCACTATTTAACCTGAAAAATATAGACTGGAGGAAACGCTTGCAGTCGTTCAATATCTTCTGATTATGAAAAGCGCGTTGTTTTTGCACTCTCTTGCCATACTGACAGTGCCAGGGTCAGTAAATATGATGTTCAAAGTGAGAAAGTGTGATTATTTCTTTAAAGAAATTTCGCAGAATCCGTAGGATGGACGCATGCGCTCAGAAAATCGTGCGAATCAGCCAGAAATTATGGCAAATCGTACAGACGCAACAGCAGGTGTTGCAATCGTGTGCTGCTACGGCCTGGGTGACGGCGATGAGGGTGATCGTGACGGCGCCAGGGCAGGCGCCGTCACGGTCAGCAGTTGAGGAATGTCGACGCGCAAATGCGCGATATCAGGCGTGGGCGCCGTGGCTTGCCTTGGCATTGCCACGACGACGGCGCACGGCGACCAGCAAGCCGCCGACGGTCGCAAACATGGCCAGCATGCCAGGTTCCGGCACTTCTTCCGCGTCCAGCTGCGCCGCGGCGAAGCCTTGCAGGGCCAGCGCCGTCGCCACGTTGATGCCAAGGTCGCGGGCGACGTAATCGTCCGCGCCCAGCGAGCGTGGATCGAGGCCGGTGACGTTGCCAAAGATGGTCAGCGCTTCCAGGTAATAGCCGTAGTTGCTGCCGTGGTAGGAGTCCGGCGCCCACAGGTTGATCTGACCGGCGCCGATGCCGTCGTACGGGTTCGCGTCAGCCAGGCCGCCTGCGATGGCCTGGTTCCAGGCCTGGCCCACGGGGATCACGCCATTGATGATGCTTGAGGCCGAATCGGCAGCGTCGTAGCCGGCACGCACATCCTGCGCCATTGCGTAGATCGATTTCCCAAACCACGGGCTATTGGCGTTCTGGTACGTCAAGTCGGCGCGCGACCAGGTCGACGTCAGGCGCACGTCGACATCCGGATTCTGTTCGCGAAACGCATTGGCCAGCAGGCCGGAGTAGCGGATCAGCGTTTCCGGATTGCCTGGCCTGGCGCCGTCGAGCGTGCTGTAGCTTTGCAGCAGCACCATGTCGAACGGTTTCACGATCGTGTTGAAGCGGTTGTTGTAGTGAAAATCCAGGCCCGAGCCGGGCTCGGTTTCCAGGCTGACCTGGTAATCCAGGCCGGCCTGCATCGTCATGGCCTTGAACAATGCCGGTACGCCACCAATGCCCAGACCGTTCAGGTCGGTCACGGTATCGGGACGGTAGTTCTGCACGAGTGGCGGCTTGGCGCCCGCCGGATCGCCGTAGGTAAAGCTGTTACCGACGAACAGGATCGTCGTGGCGGAAGCGGGCAGGGCCAGGCCGCCCAGTGCGACTGCGGCGAAGAGTGCGGTGCCGGAACGGCGCAGGCTGCAAGGAATGGTCATTAAAGTCTCCAGTGTGTTTTTTAGTTGGTGTTCAAAATCAAGCAAGTCGCATGCCGACGACGGATATTACTGAATAATCAGTCAGTTATAGGTGCCTGCTGCCTACGACGCTGCCAAGGTGTAAAGCAGGCCGACACCGCACGTCGCTGTCGATAAAACCGCCTTCATGTGGCGTTGACGTCACACTCCTGTAATTTCTCGCGTCGTTTTGTAAAGTTTTGCAAGCAAGGGCGAGGCATTTCCTGCACGTGAAGGCGTGATGAGGCGCCGTTTGTAAAGAAGTGTGAGCGCGGCGTGTCATCGAGCAAGCAAGAAACCAATGAAATCATGAGGTTATGCATTTCCTGGTAGCTGGTAGTCGCCCGCTGGCCCCGCTGCTAGCATGAATCATCGATAACACGAGGACATTCATGCAACAGTTCAAAACGCTCCCGCACCGCTTGTCGTGCGCACTGTTGGCCGCCATCGACGCAGGCGGCGCAGCATGGCTGTGACCCTCGCCAGCGCGCCGGTTGCCGGCAATTCCAGGCGCGACGTTGTCCTCGGCATGGCGTTCGTCGGCCTGCTGTTCTTCATCCTGGGCTTTGTTACCTGGCTCAATGGCTCGCTGGTACCGTTTTTGAAGATCGTCTGCGGCCTGAACAATTTCCAGGCCCTGTGGGTGACCTTCGCGTTCTACATCGCCTACACGGCCATGGCCCTGCCATCGGCTGCGGTGCTGGTTCGCACCGGCTACAAGAAGGGCATGACGATCGGTCTGGGCATCATGTGCGCGGGCGCGCTGCTGTTCATCCCGGCGGCGCAAAGCGCGCGCTATGAACTGTTTCTGGTTGCATTATTCACACTCGCCAGCGGCATGACGCTGATGCAGACCGCGATCAATCCCTACATCGTCTGCCTTGGCCCGCGCGAGAGCGCCGCCATGCGCATCAGCATCATGGGCCTGTTCAACAAGGGCGCCGGGGTCGTGGTGCCGCTCGTGTTCTCGACACTGATGCTGGCCGACATCGACAGCTTCTCGCACACGGCGCTCGAAGCGCTCGACCCGGTTGCCCGCAGCGCTGCGCGGGCCGGTCTGTCTGAGCGGCTGGTGCTGCCGTATATCTGCATGGCGGCGGTGCTGTTCGTGATCATGGTCTTCATCCATTTTTCGAACCTGCGCGATATCGAGCCCGAGGCCGACACGCCAGAATCTGGCGTCGAGCGCACCGGCGTGCTGCAGTTCCCGCAACTGGTGCTGGGCGCGATGGCGCTGTTTGCCTATGTCGGCGTGGAAGTCATCGCCGGCGACACCATTGGCCTGTATGGGCATGAACTGAACGTGGCCAATTTCGGCGTGCTGACGTCCTACACGATGATGTGCATGGTGCTTGGCTACCTGATCGGCGTGGTCGCGATTCCGCGCTACCTGTCGCAGCAGCGCGCCTTGCTGCTCTCGGCCGTGGCCGGCCTGCTGCTGACGATCGGCGTGGCCACCGGCTCGCCCACCGCCAGCGGGGTTTCGCAAGCCCTGATCGGCTGGGCTGGCGTGCCGACGGTGCCCGACACGGTCATGTATCTGGCGCTGCTGGGCCTGGCCAACGCCATGGTGTGGCCTGCCATCTGGCCGCTGGCCCTGCAGGGCCTGGGCCGCTACACGGCAAGCGGCTCGGCGCTGCTGGTCATGGCGATCTCCGGCGGTGCGGTGCTGCCCCTGCTCTATGGCCATTTTGCTGACCTGAACACCTCGCGCGGCGCTTACTGGATGCTGTTGCCGTGCTACGGCCTGATCCTCTGGTACGCAGCCTACGGCCACAAGATCCGCCGCTGGCGCAATCCGGGCGCATCCGCCCGACCCTGATTTCCACCCCACAGGACTTGTCCGCACGGCGCTGCTGCGCGGTCCATCGTTTTTCATTTCATACCAGGAGCACCGGATGTCTCTACTGAAACCACATAAAACGCTGATCAGTGCGGCTGTCGCCAGCGCCTGCATCGCCATGCCGGCCCTGGCGCAGGATACGGCGCAGGACATGGCGCAGGCGGCGACGTCCCGCCAAAACACCGGTGAAGCGATCGCCGAGGTGCGGGTGACGGCCACCCGCCATTCGACCTCGCTCTTGCGCACCCCGGTGTCGGTGACCGCCGTCGGCCAGGAAGAACTGACCCGCAAGGGCATCACCGACGTGCGCGGCCTGAGTGGCGAAGTGCCCAACCTGCAGCTGGGCAGTGCGACCGATGGCAGTTCGGGCGTGAAGATTTCGGTGCGCGGCGTGAGCAGCAACGACTTCACCGAGATCGGTAATCCGGCGGTCAGCCTGAACGTCGACGGCATCTACACGCCGCGCCCGCAATCGGCGCTGGCGCTGCTGTTCGACCTGGAGCAGGTCGAAGTGCTGCGCGGCCCGCAGGGCACGCTGTTCGGCCGCAATGCGACGGGCGGCAGCATCAACATCATCCCGAACAAGCCGCAATTCAATTCGACCGAAGGCAATGCGGGCCTCACGCTCGGGCGCTACAACCTGCGCCAGGTGACGGCGGTGCAGAACATTCCGGTCAGCGACACCTTCGCGATGCGCGCCACGATGATGGTCATCAAGCGCGACAGCTACCTGAACCAGGAGCAGGATTTCTACGCCGCGAACTTCCCGGAATTCGGCGTGACACCGGCGCGCGATGCGGCCGGCAACATCATTCCCGATGTCGATCAGCGCTACAACCGCAAGGTCGGCGCGTCCGACGCCTATGGCAACAAGGACGAATGGGCGGCGCGCCTGCAGGGCCGCTGGAAGATCCGCAACGATCTCGAATGGCTCGGCGCCTATGAGCGCTACACCAACAAGGGCGCCGGCGACATCGCGCTCAAGGATTGCACGATGGCGGCCGGCACGGCCCACGCCTGCCCGGGCGGGCAGTGGGACGTCAAGATCAACCGGCCGGGTGAACTCGACTGGAACATCGACACCTTCCGCAACCGCCTGACCTGGAGCGTCAACGACCATACGACCGTCGAATACAACGTGTCGTACTCGGAGCAGAACCGCCGCCAGATCCGCGACGGCGACTCGGGCTACCAGCCACTGGCCGAAGACATCAACATCTACGGCGGCTTCGTCAACGATTCGGCCGGCTTTACCAATTCGTCCAAGTTCAAGACCACGGTCCAGGAACTGCAGCTGCGCGGCGAGCAGGGCAATCTGCGCTACGTCACCGGCCTGTTCTGGATGCACGAAAAGAACGCGATCGAGTTCGGTGAAGACTCGATCTCGGCGATGGTCAACGCGCCGGGCGCGCCGTACTACGCGCTGTACGACCAGACTGACCGCCAGTCCGAATCGATGGCCGCCTTCGGCCAGGTCGACTGGGCCTTCGCGCCGAAATGGAACCTGACGGTCGGCGGGCGCATGACGCGCGACGAGCGCGAAGACAAGAACGGCAAGTTCTACGATTCGGGCACCACGGGCGATCCCTACTCGTACTTCCAGGGCCAGTACACGCCGATCCCGGGCCGCTTCTTCAACAGCAGCGACCTCAAACCCGGCATGGGTTCGTACTACGGCGTGGCCGGCATGGCCGGCATCACGCCTGACGTGAGCAGCAACCGCGATTCGTGGAACAAGTTCACCTGGCGCCTGGGCCTGAGCTACCAGGTCACGCCGGACGACTTCGTGTTCGGTTCGCTCTCGACCGGCTACAAGGCCGGCGGCTTCAGCGACAAGCAGAACATCTGCGCGCGTGGCCTGGGCGGCAACTGCGCCGACCGCGAGCCGGGCCCGCACTACACCTTCCTGCCATGGAAGCCTGAAACGCTGACCAATTTCGAGGTCGGCTACAAGGGCCGCATGCTGGACAATCGCCTGTCGTTCTCGGCCACCGCCTTCCACAGCCGCTACAAGGACATGCAGATGACGGGCGCGGTCGAGATGGGCAAGATCATCCCGGCGATCCCGTGCACTGCGGCCAATCCATCGTGCGATTCGGCAGTGTTGTACGGCACCACGAATGCGGCCGAAGCGAAGATCTCGGGCCTCGAACTGGAAGGCAAATACCGTCCATGGGCGGGCGCCGAAGTGAATTTCCAGTACTCGCACCTGCGTGCCAAGGTGGTGTCGTACCCGGATTACACGCAGACCTGGCGTGACGTGCCGTGCGGCCCGTTCCGCGCTACCTACGGCGTCGAGCCATGCGTGCGCTACACGGGCCCGAACCAGGCGCTGGTCGGCCGCTTCCCGGCAAACGTGGTGGGTAATGATTTGCCGAACGCGCCACGCAATTCAGCGCGGATCGAAGTCTCGCAGCGCTTCATGCTGACGGGTGACTACGAACTCACGCCGCGTCTGTCGGCGCGCTGGCAGGACAAGATGTACTTCAGCATCCAGAACCTGGACAACGCCCACGTCGGCAACCAGCAGGGCGCTTACGCGACCTATGACGCGTCGCTGCGCTTGACCGCGCCTGGCGGCAACTGGCGCGCCGAGGTGTACGTGAACAACTTGAACGACGTGCTTGCCAAGAACAATGCGCGCATCGTCGACCCGGGGTATGTCATTGGCCAGTACAACGAGCCGCGCATGTTCGGTGTGCGCGTGGGCGTCGACTGGTAAAGCAAGTTGTCAGCAGTGTGTCCTTCAGGAGAATGCGATGCGTGGTGCGAACAATGGTCTGGGTAGTGTGGCAACGGCGGTAGCAACGGCGCTGGTGGGCTCCGGCGTACTGGTGCTGGCGGGTTGCGGTGGCAATGCGACCGATAGCAGCGCCGGAGTCTCACGGCAGTTGTCGGCGGCGCCTGTCACCGTGGCTGCCGCGTCGCCGTGGCCGGTCTGGTCAGGGTGGGATTTTCCGTACAATGAACCGCCGCTGGCCACCACGCCGGCGGTGGCGTTCGGCATCTCGCAACTGACGCAGTCGGCCACGCAGACCGTGTTCCGCGGCGCGCAAGCGCTGCCGGCGGGGAGCGTGCAGAACTATCGGCTGGGCGTGTTCGTCCACCACGACGTGTTCTATTACCAGGCCGAAGCGACTGCCGTCATCAACGCCGACGGCACGTTCACGCTGACCCTGCCACGTTCGGTGGGCAGCGCCGACCGCGCCGTGCTGGTGCTGCACCCGGCGTCGTACGATCCGCTCTCGGGCCCCAACTGCAATGCGGCCGGCGGCTTTTGCAGCGGCCAGATCACGGGCACGACCAAGCTGTCGCTGCCAATCGACCCGGCGGCGCTCACGGCCTACACCGCCGCTTATTTCCCGGCGCCGGCAACATCCGCCAACGCGCAGATCGCCGCATTGCAGCGCATGATGAATACGCCGCAGGTCACTGGCGGGCCGTATGGCGCGGGGCGCCTGATCCGCAGCTTCCACGACATGGACTCGGCCTTCCTGTACGACCAGGCGCTGGCCGTGATCGCCTTCAGCCTGGCCGGCGAGCAGGCCAGCGCCGAGCAGATCATCAACGCCCTGGCCAAATCGCAGTCGGCGTCCGGCGCCTGGGTGTTTGCCTATCTGGTTGACGGCGCCGACGCCAATCCCGGCGTGGACATGCGCATCGCCGGCGCCAACGCTTGGTTCGGCATGGCGCTCAACGCCTACCAGAAAGCCTTTGGCAGCACGAAGTACCTGGCCATGTCGACCCGCCTGCACGACTACCTGCGCGCAGAAACCGTGGCCGTGACGATCAATGGCATGGGCCGCCGCGGCTTGCGCTTTGCGCCAACCAACTACGTGGCAGGGCGCACCGGCATCTTCGCGCTGGAGCACCAGCTCGACGCCTATGCCAGCCTGCACCAATTCCACGCGCTCAATGGCGGCAGCCAGTACCTGACCGCCGCCACGCAACTGCGGCAGATGGCGGAAAGCCTGTGGAACGGCACGCGTTTTTTGGGCGGCTACGACGCCAATACCGGCACCCTCAATACCGGCGAGCGCTATCTCGACACGTATTCGTGGTCGGTACTGGCGCTGGGGAACGTGGGCAGCGCCGGACAGAACTTCGCCGCCGCGCTGCCAGGGATGTGCGACTATTTCAGCACCGCCGGGCGCCTGGACTACCCGTCGCGCAAGGTGACTGGCATCGTCGGCTTCTACGACGTCATCTACGACAACGTGCCGTCAAGCGCGCCGTTCGTCTGGAGCGAGGGCAGCCTGGGCGCGATCATGGCGATGCGCCAGGGCGCGCCCACGATGGAGTGCGCGGGCAACGGGGCCAGCCAGATGCTGGAGTCGCTGAACTATATGGTCGACAAGCTGGGCAGCATGCCGTACGCAACGCGCAATACCAATGCGGACTTCACCAGTTCGGGCAGCGTGGCAGGCACTGCCTGGTTGTACTACGCGAACCGGAACAAGAATCCGTACGCGCACTACTGAGAAGGGCAGGTCGATGCACTTTGCCGGATGGATGCTGTGCGCACTCTTGACCCTTGCGGCGCCGCTCGCGCACGCCGGCACGCTCGTGATCGAGAGCTGGCGCGTGGACGACAAGGCGCTGTGGGAAAAGGTGCTGATCCCCGCGTTCCAGCGCAGCCATCCCGGCATCGACGTCAAGTTCGCGCCGACCGCGCCCACCGACTACGATGGCCGCCTCGCGGCGCGCCTGGCTGACGGCAGCGCCGGTGACCTGGTCGCGTGCCGGCCGTTCGACGCGTCTTTGAGCCTCTATGCGCAGGGGCATCTGGAGCGCCTCGATGGCAAGCCCGGCATGCAGTATTTCGAGCCGGGCGCGATGGTGGCCTGGCAGACGGCCAGCGGCAAGGAAGCCTTTTGCATGCCGGTGGCGTCGGTGATCCACGGCTTCATGTACAACAAGGCGATCTTCAGAAAATACGACCTGCAGGCGCCGCGCACGGTGGATGAATTCTTTCGCGTGCTCGATGTGCTGAAGAAGAACGGCGTCGCGCCGCTGGCGCTCGGCATGGCCGATGGCTGGGAAGCGAGCCAGCTGGTATTTACCAATATCGGGCCCAATTTCTGGCGCGGCGAAGCTGGCCAGAAGGCGCTGGCCGACGGGCGCGCGCGCCTGACCGATCCGCCATTCGTCGAAGCGCTGCGCTTCGGTGCGCGCATGGGCGCCTATCTGCCCGCCAGCGCTGCTACACAAACGTACGGCCAGAGCCAGGCGATGTTTGCCACGGGCCGCGCGGCGATCTATCCGGCCGGGTCCTGGGATATCGCGCGTTTCAGCAGCGCGCCCGGACTGGAGCTGGGCGTGTTTGCCGCGCCGGTCAAAAAACGCGGCGATGCCTGCTTCATCTCGGACCACATGGACCTGGGGCTGGGCGTGAACCGCGCATCGAAGAACAAGCAGGATGCCTTCAAGTTCCTGGCCTGGGTCGGCTCGCAGGAATTTGCCGACATCTACAGCAACCGGCTGACTGGCTTTTTCACGCTGTCGAATCACCTGATTGCGATGCGCGATCCGGTCGCCAAGCAGATGGTCGAGTGGCGCAACAGCTGCGCGTCGACCGTGCGCCTGAATGCGCAGGTGCTGCATCGCGGGCAACCCAGCATGGAAAGCGTGCTATGGCGCGTCAATGCCGACGTGCTGAAAGGGACGCTGGCGCCCGAACCTGCGGCCGCCCGACTGCAACGCGATTTCGACCGGTGGTACAAGCCCCCGCAACCCTGAACGACGAACCCACTTTTGGCTGGATTGGAGACACTCTTGGATACCACACACCTGGTTCGACGCTGCGCCCTGGCGTCGCTGCTGCTGGCCACGCCGCTGGCCGGCATGGCTGCTGCACCGGCTACCCCGCTGGCAGCATCCGCTGCGGCCAGCATGGAAGGCGTCGCCAGCGGCGCCCGGCTGCAGATGCGCTGGGAGCTGCTGCGCAACGAGTACACGCCGCAAATGCCCGAGGGCCGCGCCAAGGCGCGCATGACCCTGACCAACAACGACAGCCAGCGCCTGCCGGCCAAGGGCTGGACGCTGTACTTCAACAGCATGGACGGCGTCGTGCCGGGGGCGGTGACGGGCAATCTGCGCATGGAGCAGGTGGCCGGCAATCTGTACCGCCTGCGCCCGCAGGCAAACTTTGCGGGCCTGGCGCCGGGGCAGTCGCTCGACATTGATTACTACCACCCGCAGGTGATCATCAAGATGGCGCGGGCGCCGATCGGGCTGTACCTGGTGTACGACGCGCAGCCCGAGGTCGGCGTGGCGATCAGCGACTTCGCGCTGCTGCCGGTGACGCGCCCCGAGCAGCTGGACAAGGGCGACACGGGTGCCCGACCGGTGGTCACCGCTGCCGATACCTACCGCAGCAACCAGCGTGCCGACCTGCTGCCGGTGAGCGCCGTGCCCCTCGTGCTGCCCACGCCCCTGCAACTGAAGCAGGGCAGCGGCAAGTTGCGCCTGACGGGCAAGCCGGTGGTGAGCGCGTCAACGGCGCTGGCAGGCGAAGCGGATCTGGCGCGCTCGCTGTTCCCGGCATCGCTGCAGGGCAGCGGCCCGGCCCTGCGCCTGAGCGTGGGCAAGGTCGAAGGACAGACCTCGCCCGAAGCGTACAGCCTTGCAGTGCGGGCCGGCGGCATCACAATCGTCGGCAACAGCCCGGCCGGCGTGGCGTATGGCTTGCAGACCCTGCGCGACCTGCTGCCGTTGCCCGGCGCCGCCGACCAGTCGGTGCCCGAGGTGACGATCGTCGATGCGCCGCGCTTTGCCTATCGTGGCTTCATGCTCGACGTATCGCGCAACTTCCACACCAAGGAAACTGTGTTCAAGTGGCTCGACCTGATGGCGCGCTACAAGATGAACAAGTTCCACTTCCACCTGACCGAGGACGAAGGCTGGCGCCTCGAGATCGCCGGCCTGCCCGAACTGACGTCGATCGGCGCCGTGCGCGGCCACAGCGCCAAGCCGGGCGTGCGCCTGCAGCCGGCCTACGGCTCCGGGCCCGACCCGCGCGATACGGGCGGCAGCGGCTACTACACGCGCGCCGACTACATCGAGATCCTGCGCTACGCGGCAGCGCGCCACATCGAAGTGATTCCTGAACTCGAAATGCCGGGCCACGCGCGCGCCGCCGTGCAGGCGATGGAAGCGCGCTATCACCGCCTGAAGGCAGCGGGCGACAAGGACGCGGCCAAGTATCTGCTCAATGATTTCGCCGATCGCTCGGTCTACAAGTCGCCGCAGCTGTACAACGATCACGTGCTCAATCCGGGCCTGGAGTCGAGCTTCACATTCGTCCAGCACGTCGTCGACGAAGTGGTGAAACTGCACCGCGAAGCGGGCGCGCCGCTGCACACGATCCACATGGGCGGTGACGAACTGCCGAACGGCGCGTGGGAACAATCCCCGGCCAGCCGCGCCATGATGGCGCGCGAACACCTCGAATCCACGGCCGACCTGTGGGACTATTTCTATGAACGGGTCGACGGCATGCTGCGCAAGCATGGCCTCTACACGTCGGGCTGGGAAGAGCTGGCGTCGCGCAAGACCACGCTGCATGGCAGGAACAAGCTGATCCCGAATCCGCGCTTCACGCAAAAGGGTTTTCTCGCCTGGGTCTGGAACAATACCGAAGGCGCCGAAGACCTGGCCTATCGGCTGGCCAATGCCGGCTACGATATCGTGCTGGCACCCGTGACCAAGATGTACATGGACATGGCCCACAACGCCAACCCGGAAGAACCGGGCGTGAACTGGGGCGACTACGTTGAACTCGAGACCCCCTATGACTTCATCCCGTTCGATTACCTGAAGAACGCGACCGAGGCTGCACGCGTGGGCAAGGACGGCCTGACCGATTACGGCAAGCGCCGCGTGCGTGGCCTGGAAGCGACCTTGTTCACCGAGACCGTACGCGACCCGGCCCGCATCGATTATCTGGTCATGCCGCGCCTGCTGGCGGTGGCTGAACGGGCCTGGGCGCCGGATCCGGCCTGGGCCACCGAGCCCGATGCCACGAAAGCGGCGGCGCTGCACCGCACGGCCTGGTCGGGCTTCGTCAATGCGCTGGGCCAGCGCGTGCTGCCGCGCCTCGACCTGGATCGCACCGGCGTGGCGTATCGCATTGCGCCACCGGGCCTGCTGCTCGAGGGCGACAAGGTCCTGGTCAACCACGTGCTGCCGGGGATCGCACTGCGCTATACCGTGGACTGCACCACGCCGACCGCCAGCAGCCGGCCGGTGACCGGGCCGATCACCGAGCGTGGGCTGGTGCAGGTCGCAGCGTTCGACCGCAATGGCAGGCCCGGACTCGTGGCGCGCATCGACCGGCGCTGACGGCGTGGCCGAAATGCCTGCTGGGTAGCGGAACACGGGGCTATAATCAGCGTTTTCTGCGGGATACCGGGTGAGAGCGTCGATCGGAAAAGTGGCAGGACGTTGGTGCGACTGGCGACGCCTGCGGCTTGGCGCCATCCTGGCCGTCCTGGCCGCAGGCGCCTTCCACGGCGCCGTGCAGGCGGCGGCGCCGATGCTGGCGATCGTGCCGCCGGCGCCTGCGACATCGTCTGCAGCGCCATCGTCCGGCCTGCAGGTGCTGCACTGGTGGACCTCGGCCAGCGAACGCCGCGCGGCCGACCTGCTGGCGCAGCGCCTGGGCAAGGAAGGCGTCCAGTGGGAAGACGCCGCCATCCCCGGCGGCGCCGGCATCGGCGCCGGCAAGGTGCTCAAGGGCAGGGTGCTGGCTGGTGATGCGCCCGAAGTCACGCAGATCATCGGCGTGTCGGTCGCCGAATGGGCCGAGATGGGCCTGCTGCTCGAACTGGACAACGTGGCCGTCGCCGACAACTGGCGCGGCGTGCTGTTCCCCACGGTCCAGAACCTGATCCAGTACCGCAAGCACACGATGGCCGCGCCGCTCGGCATCCACCGCGTCAACACGCTGTTCTACAACCGCGCGCTGTTCGCCCGGCTCAAGCTCACGCCGCCCACCACCTGGACCGAATTCGATACCGTCGCCGCGCGCCTGCTGGCCGCGGGCGTGCAACCGCTGGCGCAAAGCAGCGAAGCCTGGCAGGTGGCGGCGTTGTTCGAAAACCTGGTGCTGGCCGAAAGCGGGCCGGCCTTCTACCGCGCGCTGTTCGTGCGCCGCAGTCCGGCCGCTGCTTTTGATGCGCGCACCGCGCACGCGCTGCAGCGCCTGCGCACGATCAAGGGCTGGGCCGGCGGCCAGCTGGCCGAGCGCCCCTGGACCGAGGTCGTGCGCCGCTTCGCCGCCGGCCAGGCCGGCATGATGATCATGGGCGACTGGGCCAAGCCCGAACTGGCCGAACACCGGATGGTGCTGGACCAGGACTACGGGTGCGTCGGCGCACCGGGCACCGGCGCGTATCACCTGTACAGTGTCGACACGCTGTCGATGTTCGCTGGTGACTACCGGCACCGGGAGGCCCAGGAAAAAATGGCGCGCCTGCTGCTGTCGCCGTCGATCCAGGCCGACTTCAATCTGCTCAAGGGCGCAGTGCCGGTGCGGCGCGATGCGGATCCGGCGCGCATGGACAGTTGCGCGCGGGCGTCGTGGACGACCTTCGCCGGCGGCGAAGCCGTGCAGGCGCCCAGCCTCGTGCACCGCATGGCGACCGACGAAGCCAGCCGCGACGCCATCATCGCCGAGGTGCACCGCTATCTGCTCGACGACGCCGTGCCGGTGGCGGTGGCGCAGCGCCGCCTCGCCGCCTTGTTCAGACTATTCAATCTAACCAGCCAGGGGACGCCGGGTGCGCAAGATACTGATCGTAGACGATGACAAAAAAACCTGCGTGCTGCTCAAGACGTACCTGGAGAAAAACCAGTACGACGTGATCCTGTCGCACAACGGCGAGAGCTTCCTGGCCGAATTCCATGCGCACCTCGAGACGCTGTCGATGGTGATCCTGGATGTGATGCTGCCCGATACCGACGGCTTCGCGCTGTGCAAGCAGGTGCGCCAGCGCTCGAATGTGCCGATCATCATGCTCACGGCCAGCTCGGACGAAACCGACCGCATCGTCGGCCTCGAGCTGGGCGCCGACGACTACATCGCCAAGCCCTACAGCCCGCGCGAGCTGCTGGCGCGCATCAAGGCGATCCTGCGCCGCGCCGCGCCCGAGACGCCATCGGTGCGCTACCACCGGTTTGTCGGCTTCACACTCGACCTGATGGAGCGCACGGTGACCGACAGCGCCGGCAATCCGGTGGCGCTCACGGGGCTCGATTTCCAGCTGCTCAAATACTTCACCGAACACCCCGGCAAGATCCTCGATCGCGGCCTGCTGTGCGAAGAAACGCGCGGGCGCGACGCCGGGCCGCTCGACCGCTCGCTGGATGTGCAGATCAGCCGCCTGCGCCTGCGGCTGAACGACGACGGCAAGCAGCCGGCGCTGATCAAGACCGTGCGCGGGGCCGGCTATGTGTTCTCGGCCGACGTCAGCGTGTCCAGTGTCTAGCCGCAGCGGCGCCAGGCTCGCGCGCATGCTGCACCAGCCGTTGCAGCGCTGGTTGCCGGCGTCGCTGCTTGGTCGCCTGACGCTCGTGATGGTGGCCGGCGTGCTGGTGACGCAGCTGGCGGCCAGCGCGATCTGGGCCAGCCAGCTGCGCGCCAAATCGCAGGTCGAGGCGCAGTCGTCGGCCCAGTACGTGGCGCACAGCGCGGCCGGGGCGATCCGCTTCTTTCGCAGCCTGCCGCCGGCCTATCGGCTGCTGATCATCCAGCAGTTGCGTGAAATGGGCGGCACGCGCTTTTTCGTCAACCTCAATCATGCCTATGTGCCGATCGAGCAGATCGCACCGCACCCGCTTGCGCAAAGCGTGATTGCCACGGTCGACGCCACGCTCAGGAGCGACCTGCCGCATTCGCCTGGCTTCCGGCTCGCGTTTGCCCGGCCTGACCGGCTGGTGGTGGCCGAACACGATGTGCGCCTGGACGACCTGCCCAATGCCTGGGTCCAGCATGTGCTGCTGCTCAAGCCCGACCCGGCCCCGATCCTCGTGATCCAGACCGAGATCGAGCCCGGTAACTGGCTGTACATGGCGGCGCTGATGCCGAACCCGTATTTCCTCGACAGCAGCGATCCGTTTGCGTGGGATCGCCTGATGCCGCAGATCCTGTCGCTGGCCGTGGTGCTGCTGCTGTGCCTGCTTGTCGTGCGCTCGATCACGCGGCCGCTGGCCGCATTGTCCGATGCCGCGTCGGCGCTGGGCCAGGGTCATGACGATGAAGCACGCCCGCTGCCCGAAACCGGCAGCCGCGAATTCATCAACACCGCGCGCGCCTTCAGCGCAATGCGCGAGCGCATCGGGCGCTATATCGACGACCGCGAGCGCCTGTTCATCTCGATTTCGCACGATCTTCGCACGCCGATCACGCGCCTCAAGCTGCGCGCCGAACTGCTGGACGACGAAGCACTGCGCGACGAATTCGAGGAAGACCTCGATGAACTCGACATGATGGTCAAGGGCGCGCTGCAATGCGTGAAGGACAGCGACATCCACGAAAATCCGACCGAGATCAAGCTCGATACGATGCTGGGCCGCATGGTGCGCAGCGCCGAACTGGCGGGGCACGCGGTGGCCTGGCAGCCGTCCGGCGTGACGGTGCGCGGCAAGCCGCTGGCGCTCAAGCGCGCGCTTGGCAATCTGCTCGACAACGCGCTGTTCTACGGCGCACGCGCCGAGATCAGCGTGCGCCAAGAGCCTGGCTGGGTGCTGATCTGCCTGCGCGACCACGGACCGGGCGTGCCCGATGAAGCGTTTGCCAGCCTGTTCGACCCGTATGTGCGGCTGGCGCATGGGCGCGAGCAGAATGACGGCGGCATGGGACTGGGCCTGGGGATCGCGCGCGGCGTGATCGAGGCGCATGGCGGCCGGCTGGTGCTGTCGAACCATCCCGAGGGTGGCCTGAATGCGGTGGTACGCTTGCCGGCCGTTTGACCCTTTGATGCTTTTGGAACGCCGATGCCATTGACCTTTGATGACGCCGCACTGAACGAAGCAAAGCGCTTCAATGCCCGGCTTGCACGCGCGCCGCGCTTCGGCTCGCGCCACCGCTTCATGCCGCCGCTTGTCCAGGGCCTGCTGCGCTTGTCGCAGGTCGGCGCCGACCGCAAGCTGCGCCGCGCTGGCCTGCAGGTCGAGACGCGCATGGTGGGGCTGGACGGAATGCAGGTGCAGGTTCGTATCATCCGCCCGCGCGGACCGGTGGCCGGCATCGCGCTCGACATCCACGGTGGCGGCTGGGTGATTGGCAATGCGCCCATGAACGATGCATGCAATGCGGCCTTCGCCAGTCACTGTGGCCTGGCCGTGGTGTCGGTCGATTACCGGCTTGCGCCACGCGCATCGGTGCACGAGCAGATGGAAGAGTGCCTGGCTGCGGCGCGCTGGTTGTTGCAGGATGGCTTGCCCGAATATGTGAGCCTGCCGGTGGTCGTGGTCGGCGAGTCGGCGGGCGCGCAACTGGCGGCCGCCATGCTGCAGCGGTTGCGGGACTGGCCGGCGCTGCTGGCGCGCATCGCCGGGGCCGTCCTGTACTACGGCGTCTACGATATGGCTGGCACCAACAGCGTGCGAAGGGCAGGGCCCGAAACGCTGGTGCTCGACGGGCCGCGCATGCTGGCCGGGCTGCAGATGCTCACGCCCGACCTGGACGACGCCGGGCGCCGCCAGCCGCCGCTGTCACCGCTGTTCGGCGAACTGGCCGGCATGCCGCCGGCGTTGATGATCGTTGGGAGCGGCGATCCGCTGCTCGACGACACGCTGCGCATGGCGCAGCGCTGGCAGCAGGTGGCCGATGTCGAATTGAACGTGGCGCCCGAAGCGCCACATGGTTTCATTCATTTTCCGACTGCGATGGCCAGGGTGACGCTGGCGCATGCGCAGGCGTGGGTGCGGAAACGCATCGCGCCGGTCAGCGCATCTGCGTCACATGCGCCTCGCGCAGCGGGTGCCAGCCCAGGCGCGCCGCGATGATGCGCCGGTATGGGGTATCGATGTGGGCCGGCGTGCGGCGGATGTAATCCTCGGCGGCGTCGCGCTGCGCGCCGCTGCAGCTGTCCAGCCATGCCACGGCTTCGTCGACCGTCGGCACGCGGCCGCTCACGCCGTCGAATTTGGGCGGGATCGCGGTCCAGATGGCGGCGTCGATGCCCTTCGCGCGCAGCCAGGCAGCCACGCGGGGATTGTCTGCCGCGCCGTTCTGCGCCGGCACGCTGCCGATCCATTCGGGGAACGCGGCCCTGATCTTTTCGCGCGCGCACAGCATGGCGCGGGCGGTATCCAGGTCATCGGTGGCGACATAGGCCCAGTAGGTGGGCATGAGGCGCGCGCCTTCGCACAACACGAGCGCCAGTTCGGGACTGTCGTCGCTCTGGCGGGCAAATTCGATGGGCATGGCGGGGCCGCCCGGATGCCATCCGGAGGCGAGCTTCAGGCCCTGGGGTTTCCAGAGCAGCGAGCCCCAGGCGATACAAGCGATATTCATGGACTGGACTGGTAAGGGGAAAAGGAAAAGTCCAGTCTAGCCGGTCGGCCGAAAGAGGCGAGCACGCCTATGCCGACCGCCTTATTCTTCCGGCGTTTGCTTCGGCGCCTTGCCGTCTTTGGCAGCGAACAGGCGGTCCTTGGCCGAGAGCAGCTTCTGGACTTTGGAACCCATCTTCATCAATTGCGCCATCGACTCGGGCGACAGGCGCTGCAGGTCATCGAACCAGTTGTTGGCCAGGTCGACCAGCTCGTGCATCTCGCGCATGCGCTCCTGTGCGAACTTGTCTTCGGGGTGGTTGGCATTGGCCATCAGCGACTCGCGCAGCACCGACAGCGTCGGGGCGACTTCGCGCCGGCGCCGCTCGGCGGCGACCACGCGGAAGATTTCCCACACATCGCCCAGCGACGTGAAGTATTCGCGGCGGTCGCCCGGAATGCGCGACAGGCGCACCAGACCCCACGACTGTAATTCTTTCAGGCCGATGCTCACGTTCGAGCGCGAGATGCCGAGTTTTTCGCCGATGTCGTCGGCATGCAGCTGGTCTTCGGAAACGAAGAGCAGGGCATAGATTTGCCCCACCGTGCGGTTGATGCCCCAGCGGCTGCCCATCTCGCCGAAGTGACTGACAAACGTTTGGACAAGTGGCGTCATGGTTGCGAACTTTTCGATGCTTGTGAAAGGTGAATTATCCCACGTCACCCGGACACGTACCACGCATGAACGTTGTTGCCGCCATTGTTGTTAATACGTTCGTAATTCCCGACTAACCTGGTCACCCATTGCACACAAACCAAAAGTTTCAGCGCATAATCCATTCACCTTCCGAAAATTCTGAAGTTCTAGAAAATACAAAAAGTTTATTCCGGGGCACGTCCGACGCTGATGGCCATGGCCCCCGCACGTCTGCCGCTTTTCTGCAACAACGTTTGGAGAACCACCATGCACCGCAGCCAACCCCGCCGCCCGGCACTGCTTACAGGCCCTGGCCCTGCGCGTGGCGCCACGCTGGCAATGAGCGGTGCGGCGCTGCTGTGGATTCCGCAGGCGGCGCTGCTGGCGCATGCCGTAGGGCGCCTCGCGCAGGGTGCAGGACTGGCCGACATGCTGCTGCCAGCGCTGGGTTTTCTGGTCCTTGGCGTGCTGCGCGCCAGTAGCGAAGCGTGGGGTGCGCGGCGCTTGTTCGCCGTGTCACGCAGCCGGCTGGCCGCCATGCGCCAGGCTGCCGTGCAAGCGTTGGCAGCGCGCTCGCCGCTGGACCGCGCGCGTCTGGTATCCGGCCAGGCCGCCAGCATCGTGGCCGAACAGGCCGATGCCGTGCTGCCATGGCTGCTGCGCTACGGGCCAGCGCGCATGCGTGTGCTGCTGGCACCGCCCGTCATTGCGCTTGTGGTTTGTAACTTTTCGTGGCTTGCCGCGCTGA
>Ga0308159_1000127_pt1 | contig 270132 bp, 224 predicted proteins | sample PhyCR1_FD_201040 | JGI IMG/M metagenome (GOLD analysis project Ga0308159, IMG submission 201040) | Phyllosphere microbial communities from UC Gill Tract Community Farm, Albany, California, United States - DLSLC.R1 | ecosystem: Host-associated > Plants > Phyllosphere > Unclassified | place... | reverse complement strand
ATCGGCCGCGTCAGGGATCGTTTATTCCGAACGGTAGTTCGGCGCTTCTTTCGTGATCTGCACATCGTGCACGTGCGATTCGCGCATGCCGGCCGACGTGATCTCGACGAATTCGGCTTTCGAGCGCAGTTCTTCAATGGTGCTGCAACCGCAGTAACCCATCGACTGGCGCACGCCGCCGATCAGCTGGAAAATGATCGCCAGCACGCTGCCCTTGTAGGCCACGCGGCCTTCGATGCCTTCAGGGACGAACTTGTCGGCCTTGCTCGACGCTTCCTGGAAGTAGCGGTCGGCTGAACCGTCGGCCATCGCGCCCAGGCTGCCCATGCCGCGGTACGATTTGTAGCTGCGGCCCTGGTACAGGATCACTTCGCCCGGTGCTTCTTCGGTACCGGCGAACATGCTGCCCATCATGACGGTGTGCGCGCCTGCCGCCAGTGCTTTCGAGATGTCACCCGAGAAGCGGATGCCGCCGTCGGCGATGCACGGCACGCCCGTGCCTTCGAGTGCCTCGGAAACATTGGAGATCGCGGTGATCTGCGGAACGCCCACGCCGGCGACGATGCGGGTGGTGCAGATCGAGCCAGGGCCGATGCCGACCTTGACCGCGTCAGCGCCCGCTTCGACCAGTGCCAGCGCAGCCGATGCGGTGGCGATATTGCCGCCGATGACATCCACGTGTGGGTAACGCTCCTTGATCCAGCGTACGCGGTCAAGGATGCCCTGCGAGTGACCATGGGCGGTGTCGACCACCAGCACGTCCACACCAGCAGCAACCAGCAGTTCGATACGCTCTTCATCGCGCTCGCCGACGCCGACAGCGGCGCCCACGAGCAGCTTGCCCTGCGAATCTTTCGAGGCCAGCGGGTGTTCGTGCGACTTCTGGATATCCTTGACGGTGATCAGGCCGCGCAGCTCGAAGTTGTCGTTGATGACGACCACGCGCTCGAGGCGGTGCTTGTTCATCAGGCGCTTGGCTTCGGCGGTGTCTGCGTCTTCCTTGACCGTGACGAGCTTGTCGCGCGGCGTCATCTTGGCGCGCGCTTCGGCGTCCAGGTCTTCCTCGAAACGCAGGTCGCGGTTGGTGATGATGCCAACCACCTGGTTGCCCTCGACCACCGGGAAGCCGCTGATGCCGTGCTGTTGCGACAGCGCCAGCACTTCGCGGATCTTCATGGTTGGAGGGATCGTGATCGGATCGCGCAGCACGCCCGCTTCGAAGCGCTTAACCCGCGCGACTTCGCGCGCCTGGTCGGCTGGACGGAGATTCTTGTGGATGATACCGATGCCGCCCTCTTGCGCCATGGCGATCGCCAGGTTCGCTTCGGTCACAGTGTCCATCGCGGCGGACAGCAGTGGAATGTTCAGCGTGATATTGCGGGTAAGTTTGGTGCGCAGGGAAGTTTGGGCCGGGAGAACGTTGGAGTAGGCCGGGACGAGCAGCACGTCATCGAAGGTGAGTGCTTTTTGGAGGAGACGCATAGTATTTCCTATAGGCGCAAAAGCGAATTATACAGAAACCCGTGATTTTCGTCGCCGGCCTGGCCCAAATTTAGTTGGTGCGGTACGGTTTGCGATTGACAGCCGGGCCGAAGCATGGCGAAATCTGTTAATTCTCAGGAGCAATTTCTATGTCGCGTATGCCGTACCGCGCCCTCGGCGCCACCCTGCTCTTCCTTGCTGCCACGGCCGCGCAGGCCCAGTATGTCTGGATCGGTCCCGGCGGCACGCGCCAGTATTCCGATCGTCCGCCGCCGCCCGGCACCCCTGCCAGCAAAATCGTCAAGGCGCCGGGCCGCGCCAATCCCGAACTGGCGCCGGCGCCCGCGCTGCCCTCCGCCACGCCAGTCGAACCAGTCGCCACCGATCCAGCCACCAAGCCAATGCCGCCGAAAGGCCCGCCCACGTTGGCCGAGCAGGAAGCCGCCTACCGCGCGCGCACCAAGGCGCGCGACGAAGCGAATCTGAAAGCGCAGGAAGAAGCACAGCGCGCGCGCCAGTTAGCCGAGCGCTGCAACGCCGCGCGCGAAACGCAGGCGCAGCTCGCATCCGGCACGCGCATCGCGCGCTACGGCCAGGATGGCCAGAAGAGTTATATGTCGGACGCCGACAGGGCCGCGCGCGCCGCGCAGGTCAATCAGGCGCTGCAGAACTGCCGCTAGCGCCTTCCCGCTTGGCCGCGCGCTTGCGGCGCGACTCTTTCGGGTCGGCCACGAGCGGCCGGTAGATTTCGATGCGGTCGCGCTCGCGCAGCACCGTGTCGAGCGTCTTTTTCTTGGCGTAGATGCCTACCGGCTGCGTCGTCAGATTGATATCCGGGAAAGCTTCCAGTACACCGCTGCGCTCGATGGCGATGCCGATCGTCGTGCCCGGTTCTACCTGCAGCTCGCGCAGCCATTCGACCTTGTCGCTGGCGTAGCAGACCGAGATGCCGAGCAGTGCAGGCACGACATCAGCCATACACGACCTCGGCACGCTTACAGAACGAATCGACCATGCTGTTGGCAATCATGCCGAACACGGGGCCGACGATCTGCGCCAGGATCATGCTGGAGAATTCGTACTGCATGTCGAACTCGATCTTGCAGGCATCGGCGCGCAGCGACTTGAAGCTCCAGGTGGCCTCGAGCAGCTTGAACGGGCCGTCGACCAGGTGCATCTTCATCTGGGTCGGGCGCTGGTTGTGGTTCGATGTCGTGAAGCTTTGCTTGACGCCATGAAAATTAATTTGCAGGGCCGCGACGAGCTTGTCATCGGTGCGTTCGACGATGTTCACGCCACTGCACCAGGGAAGAAACTTGGGATAATCTTCGACTTTGGCAACGAGGTCGAACATCTGTTCTGCGCTATAGCCAAGGAAAACTGATTTGTGCACTACTGCCATTGGTCAACCGTTTGTTATGATGGGGGTCGTTTGCAAGTGGCGCCACCGTTGGCGCAATAGCAGTAGTTTAACCGACACGCGAATTTTCGCCTTTTCATGAGCATCGCTGACAATAAAAAAGCATTTTTTGACTACTTCATCGAAGACCGCTACGAGGCAGGTCTCGTGCTGGAGGGTTGGGAAGTCAAGGCCATCCGCGAAAGCCGGGTGCAGATCAAGGAAGCCTACGTGCTCGTCCGTGACAACGAGCTGTACCTATTCGGTGCGCACGTCAGTGCATTGACGACCACGTCGAGCTTCAGCCACCCCGAGGCGCTGCGCTCGCGCAAGCTGCTTCTGCACCGAGCCGAGATCGATAAGCTGATCGGCAAGGTGGAGCGTTCCGGCTACACGCTGGTGCCGCTCAACCTGCACTTCAAGAAGGGCAATGTGAAGTGCGAGATCGGCCTGGCCAAGGGCAAGAAGCAGCACGACAAGCGCTCGACCGAGAAAGACCGCGACGCCAAGCGCGAGGTCGACGCGGCCATGAAGACCAACCGGCGGTAAGCCGTTCTACACGTCCCGTGCCGGCAACGCCAGCACGCGGGCGCCGGTCAGCGCGATCAGGTCGCGGTCGTGGGTCGAGAACAGCACCAGGTGTTCGTGCGCCCGCGACGCAATCTGATCGATCAGAAATGCGCGGGCGTCGGCATCGATGCCATTGGTCGGCTCGTCCATCAGCACGACCTGCGCGTCTCCCATCAAGCCGGCGGCCAGCATGAATTTCTTGCGCGTGCCGAGCGACATGTCGCCAAAGCGCGCGCCAAGATGCGCCGCGATCCTGAAGCCTTCCAGCAGCGCGCGATGCGGCCCGGCGCAGCCACGCAGCGCCTGTACCACGCGCAGGAATTCGTCGCCGGTCATGAAGTCGTAGGCAACCGACGCGTCGGGCACCCAGGCCAGCGCAGCGCGTGCGCCCTGCCCGCGTGCCAGGTCATGACCACACACCAGCACCCGCCCCGCCTGAGGCGCGTCGACGCCAGCCAGCAGCGCCAGCAAGGTCGACTTGCCAGCGCCATTGCTACCGACAAGCGCCACGGCGCCCGCGCCAAAGGCCAGGTGCAGATCCTCAAACACCACCTGGCCGCCGTAGCGCATGCCCAGTCCTTCGGCCGTCAACAACATCGTCATTGCAATGCTCCCATCAAGATCAGTGCGGCGAACGTGAGTGCGGCCTTGAACGCGGCGCCATACCGGTGCCGCTGCAGGACAGGTGCGCCGAGCAGCGCGAGCAGCAGCAGCGACAGGCCGAGAGAGCAGGCCAGCACTGACAGCAGATCCGGGCTGCTCCCCGGCGCTGCGCGGTACCCGAGCCACACCAGGATGCCAATGCTGCCGCCCAGGCCCAGTATGACCAGGTGCTCGGCCGCGAGCACCTTGGCCACGCCGAACGGCATGCTGCGCAAGTACGGTTCGAGCGGCTGGCGCGAACGCCAGAACGCGTGATACAGGCCGGCGAGCGCATACGCACTGACGACGCACGCCACCTCGATGAAGCCTGCCGCATCCTGTCGCTTGCCCACCTGGCAGATCATCCACCAACTGGCTGCATGCACGAGCAGTGCCGCCCCGATACGCGGCAGCGCCACGTGCAGGTGGCCGCGCCACAGGCTGCGCATCTGCAGCAGCGTCAGGAACACCAGCGCAGGTCCGCGCAGCACGCCGCTTGCATCCGTGCGCCGCGCGCCACCAGCATGGCCAGCACCGAGCACCACGGCATGCGCCACGGCGAGTGTCAGCAGGACCAGCGAAAGAACATACAGTGGAAAGAAACCGTCAGCACCTGGCGGCGGCGTGGTGCTCGTGCCCACGGTCCAGAAGGCGACCGCAAACGGCAGCGCCCACCATCGCAGCGCGACGAGCAGCATGGCAAGGTCCAGCGCCGGCGCCACGCGCCCCCCGTGCAGGCTCGCGCGGGCGAACCCGGCAAGCGCCGCGCCGCGCACGAATGGCCGATGGACGCGCGCCCACAATGCCACCGCGGCCAGCCAGCCGGCAACATAGATCGAACCGGTGCGCCAGTCGGCGGGATCATGCCAGAAGTGCAGGATCGGCGCGGCCAGCAGCGTGGGCCGCTCAACGAGCGCGAGGCCGAACAAGGCAAAAAAGATGACCAACGCGTGCGCATAGCGCGCGTACAGCGCCCGCGACTGCGCGGCGAAATACCGGCGGCGCAGCAGGAACAGGGTACCGAAAGGTTCGGCCACCGCTGCCCGCCAGCGCCGCACTGCCATCACTCAGGCCGCGACGCCGGCAGGTTTGACCGCCATCATTACCGACAGGCGCCAGGCACCGAAGCTCAGCGCCAGCCCGGCTGCCACGCCCAGCGCCAGGTGCAGCGCGCTATGGAACAGCAGCGGCGCCACCAGGCCCGAGATCAGCGCGAACGACATCATCTGGATAAAGCCAATCATCGACGAGGCAAGGCCGCGGTTATCCGGGAACAGGCCCAGCGCGGTGATCTGGATCGCCGGCATCGCGACTGACAGGCCAAAGGTGTAGACGAACAGAGGCAGCACGGCCCACGGCACCGCAGCGGTAAACAATGCGTTGTAGCCGACATTGAACGCCGCGCCCAGCGCCATCACGCCAAAGCCCAGCCACATCATGCGGGTCGGCGTGCTTTTGTGCGCCTGCTTGCCACCCCAGGCCGAGCCGACCACCATGCCGCCAACGAGCGGGATGAACATCCAGGCGAACGCCGTCTCGGGCAGGCCGAGGATCACCATGACGAAATTCGAGGCCGAACCGATATACAGCGACAGACCTGAAAACGCCAGGCCAAGAGCGAGCGACAGCAGCACGAACTGCGGATGGCGCAGCACCTTGATGTAGTTGCGGCCGATGGTCCCGGGATGGAACACCTGGCGCTTTTCACGCGGCAAGCTCTCGGGCAGGAACTTCAGGCAGACCAGGATCAGCAGCGCGCCGAACACCGCCAGGAACACGAACGACGAGCGCCAGCCGAAGGTCACGTGCAGCCAGCCGCCCAGGACCGGTGCGATGGCCGGTGCGAGGCCGAACACCATCATGATGTGCGACATCATGCGCTGCGCCTGCGCGCCCGCGAAGCGGTCCTGCACGATGGCCTGGCCGATCACCGAGCCCGCGCCGGCCGACAGGCCCTGCAACGCGCGAAACACGAGCAGCCAGCCGAAGCTCGGTGCCCACGCCGCGCCAATCGAGGCCAGCGTGTAGACCGTCAGCGCAGTCAGGATCACGGGACGGCGGCCGAACGAATCGGACAGCGTCCCGTAGAACAGCATCATGAAGGCAAACGTGAACAGGAACACGCTCAACGTCTGCTGCACCGCAACCGGGCCAACTGCATATTCGGCGCCGATGGCCGGCATCGACGGCAGGTAGGTGTCGATGGCCAGGGCCCCGACCATGCCGAGGCAGGCGAGGATGACGGTGAGGAGTTTTTGCATGGACGGCGCTTTCGGAAAACCTGCCGGCGCTGCACGATGCACGATGCATGGGCCGGATGACGGGCATTGGAGGGCTGCGATTGTAATCGATTTCGGCCGCCTCGATTCACCGCCGCCCTGTTTTCAGTCGGCGCGCAGCGCCATGCCGAAGCGCCCGAAACGGGGCATCCAGTCATGTTGATAGTCAGCGGAGACCAGGATGCGTTCAGCGCGGCCAAGCAGCTTTGCACGTGGCACCAGGCCGATGACGCGCGAGTCGGCGCTGTTGTTGCGGTTATCGCCGAGCATCAGGTACTGGCCGGGCGGTATGCGGAGCAGCGCGATGTCACGCAACGCAGGCACGCCCGGCAGCAGTTGCACGCGCTCGTGTGCGCCGCCGACGGACTCACTGAGCCGGACGGCGTCGACCTCGCGCCCGCCGGCCAGCTCGCGTGCGGTCCCGACCAACGCGTAGGCCCCCTCTTCCCCGTTGATGCTCAAGCGGTCATTGCGCATCTCGACCAGGTCGCCCGGCAGCGCAAGCACACGCTTGATCAGGCGCGTACCGTCACGCGGCGAATAAAACACGACGACGTCGCCGCGGACAGGATCGCCAAGGTGCGCCACCTGCCGTTCAGTCAGTGGTATCTTGAGGTCGTATGCCAGCCGGTTGATGAATACCACGTCGCCCTCGAGCAGATTGGGCCGCATCGACCCGGATGGAATCGGACTCCAGTCGGCGACCGCGGTGCGAAATACGCCGAACAGCAGCAGAAACAGCAGAAAACCCTTGTTGGCGCGGATGATTTTGGTCACGGACGACTCCTGATTAGGTGATGGAGCCATCGATGGTAAATGTCGATCAACGGTCGATGCTTAGCCTTTCGTTAACAACGCAATCCTGACAGCAGTGTCACCACGCTGTCATATTCGACAACTAGACTGATTGCGGGACGACTACGACCGCAGACCATGGATATGAAAAAAAAGGCCACCGAGGCTGACCTGAAACAATTCTCCGACGGCAGCGCCTATTTGAACCGCGAGCTGTCGCTGCTCGAGTTCAATCGCCGCGTGCTGGCACAGGCGGAAGACCCCACCGTACCGCTGCTCGAGCGCCTGCGCTTTCTGTGCATCGTTGCGAGCAATCTGGACGAATTCTTCGAAGTGCGCGTGGCCAGCCTGCTCGCCACCTATCAGATCGACCGCAACGACAGCGAACTGCCCGAGACCCTGGCTGCCGACCTCGAACGCGCCAGCGCCGAATGCCGCCACCTGATTGCGCGCCAGTACGCACTGTTCAATCACGAAATCCTGCCGCAACTGTCCGATCAGGGCATCCACCTTCTGCACCGCAGCGAACGCAATCCGGCCCAGCGTGCCTGGGTCAAGCAGTACTTTGACCGTGAAGTGCGCCCGCTGCTCACGCCCATTGGCCTGGACCCGGCGCACCCGTTCCCGCGCGTGATCAACAAGAGCCTGAACTTCATCGTCGAACTCAGTGGCAAGGATGCATTCGGGCGTGGCTCCGGCATCGCCATCATGAAGGCGCCGCGCGTGCTGCCGCGCGTGATCCGCCTGCCGGACGACCTGTCGGACAAGCCGGGCAGCTCGTACTGCCTGCTGTCGTCGGTGATCCAGTCGCACATGGCCGACCTGTTCACGGGCCGCGAAGTGGTGTCGTACTCACAGTTCCGGGTCACCCGCAACAGCGACCTGTGGGTGGACGAAGAAGAAGTGAAAAACCTGCGCCAGGCACTGCAAAGCGAGCTGCATGGCCGCCAGTACGGCTTTGCCGTTCGCCTTGAAGTGGGCCGTTCGTGCCCCGCGCACCTGGCCGACTTTTTGCTCAACCAGTTCGACATCGACCGCAGCCGCCTGTTCACGGTCGATGGCCCCGTGAACCTGGGCCGCCTGCTTGAAATCGTCAACCTGCACGACCAGCCGGACCTCAAGTTTCCGTCGTACGTGTCGGGCTATCCAGGCAAGCTGTCGGGCGCCGACATGTTCGCCGCCCTGCGCAAGCAAGATGTGCTGCTGCACCACCCGTTCGAATCGTTCCAGCCGGTGATCAACTTCATCCAGTGCGCAGCAGCCGATCCGAATGTGGTGGCGATCAAGCAGACCATCTACCGGGCGGGCAGCAATTCCGAACTGGTCGAGGCGTTGATCACGGCCGCCGAACGCGGCAAGGAAGTCACCGTCATCGTCGAACTGATGGCGCGCTTTGACGAAGAAGCCAATATCAACTGGGCCGAAAAGCTCGAGAAGGCCGGCGCCCAGGTCGTGTACGGCGTCGTGGGGTTAAAGACGCACGCCAAGATGGCACTGGTGCTGCGCCGCGAACCGAGTGGCCTGCGCCGCTATGCGCACCTCGGCACCGGCAACTACAACCCCACCACCGCCAGGTTCTACACCGACTTCGGCATTCTCACATCGGACGACGACCTGACGTCGGATGTGAACGAAGTGTTCATCCACCTGACCAGCATGACGCGGCCCAAGCAGCTGGCCAGCATCTGGCTGGCGCCGTTCTCGCTGCACAAGGAAATCGTGCGCGCGATCCGCAACGAGACTGAACTTGCGAAACAGGGTAAACCCGGGCGCATCATCGCCAAGATGAATTCCCTGACCGATGAATCGGTGATCAAGGCGCTGTACGACGCGTCGTGCGTAGGCGTGAAGATCGACCTGATCATCCGCGGCGCCTGCGCGCTGCGCCCGGGGGTCGACGGCCTGTCCGAGAACATCAAGGTGCGCTCGATCGTCGGGCGCTTCCTGGAACACACGCGCATCTATTACTTTCGCAACGACCTGCGCCACGATACCTACCTGAGCAGCGCCGACTGGATGAACCGCAACCTGTTCCGCCGGGTCGAGGTGGCGTTCCCGATCCGCGCGCCGCTGCTCAAGCGCCGCATCATGCGCGAAGGCCTGCTGCCCTACCTGAAGGACAACGTGAATGCCTGGGAACTGGGCAGCGACGGCCGCTACCGCCGTCGCCGGCCGCGCGGCAAACAGGTCGGTTTCAGCGCGCAGCAGGCGCTGATGGACATGCTCGGCGCCGAAAGCGCCCCCAACAAGGAAATCGACAATGGAACTGATCCTCTGGCGCCACGCTGAAGCCGAGCCGGGCTCGCTTGAACTGGCCGACGAACACCGCGCGCTCACGCCCAAAGGCCAGCGCCACGCCGCCCGCATGGGTGCGTGGCTGGAGCGCAAGCTACCGGCCGAATGCCGCATCCTGGTCAGCCCCGCCACACGTTGCGTGCAGACGGCCGACGCGCTGGGGCGGCGCTACAAGGTGGCCGAGGCATTGAGTACGGCGTCGAGCGCGGAAGCCATCATCGAGGCCTGTGGCTGGCCAACGCACCGGCAGCCGGTGCTGGTCGTCGGTCACCAGCCGCTGCTGGGTGACGTGGCCTCGCTGTTATTGTGCGGGCAAAAGCAGGATTGGCGCATCCGCAAGGGCGGCGTATTCTGGATCGAGCACAAGGCCAGCGACGGCATGCCGTACATCCGGCTCGTCGCCGGACCGGACGTGATCGGCAAGCTGCGTTAAACCTGGCGCACCTGGAATGGGACGCCGACCTCACTCCAGGCCTGCACTTCTTTTTCGAGCCAAGGCGCGAGCGTCGGGTGCTTGCGCATCAGCTCCGCCGGCAGATCCAGGTCGATGCGTGAACGCATGCGCAGGCGCAGGCCGGCGATGTCGTCGTCGGCGCGTGCATGCATCAGCACGATCGCCAGGCGCAGCGCCAGCACGGCCTTGGCCAGATCGGCCTCGACCAGCGTTTCGCGGATCTTGCGCAGATTGCCCTTCTGGCCCAGCACCAGCGTGGACAGCATGCGCTGCTCGCGCGTCGTGAAGCCACCCAGATCGGCGTGTTCGACGATGTAGGCGCCATGCTTGTGCGCGCCACTCATCGAGATCGCCAGGCCGATTTCGTGCAGCATCGCGGCCCAGGCCAGGTACGGCCGGTGCGTCTCGCCCTGCGGCTGCAGGCGTTCGAACAGCAGCGTCGCGATGCCCACGGTGCGCAGGGCGCGGCCGCTGTCGACGCGGAAGCGCCCCATGCAGGCGCGGATCGCGGCGTCGCGCCGGTCGCGCCGGTTCGCGCGCAGCTCGAGATCGGACAGCACGCCCAGGCGCAGGCCCGCATTGATGGCGGTGAGCCGCTCGACCTTCAGCTCCTGCATCGCGCCGATCAATACCGTCAGGCCGCCGACCATCACGGGCACGCGCTCGCGCTTGACGCCCGGTAGCACGAACGCATCCACGTGGCCCAGGTCGAGCAGGATGGCGCGCAGTGCCTGCAGGCTGTGCTGCGAGACCGTGCCATCGCCGATGGCGTTGCGCGCAATGACTTCGGAAATCGCCCGCATCGTGCCTGACGAGCCGTAGGCGGTGTCCCAGCCCTTGGCGTGGTACAGCGAGGCGGCGTCTTCGAAGCGGGCGCGCGCGGCCGTCACGGCGGCGTCGAAGTTATGCTCGGTGATGCGGCCATCCGGGAAATACGCCAGCGTTTGCGGCTGGGTGCCGATGCCGAAGGATTCGACCAACCCGATGTCGCCCCCGGTGCCGGCGATGACTTCGGTCGAGCCGCCGCCGATGTCGATTACCAGTCGGCGCTCGTCGTGGCGCTCGATCGCACGCGCCACGCCCATGTAGATCAGGCGCCCTTCTTCTTCGCCCGAGATGATGTCGATCGGGTGCCCGATCGCGTTCTCGGCCAGCGGCAGCAGCAGGTCGGCGTTTTTCGCCACGCGCATCGTGTTGGTGGCGACCACGCGCATGGCGTCAAGCTGGTATTCGTCGAGGATCTTGCGGAACTCTTGCAGGCAGTGGATCGCGCTGCGCATTGCCGCTTCGCTGAGCATATTGTCGGCATCGAGACCGGCCGCCAGGCGAATGGGATTGCGCGCGGTGCGCACGATGTGGATGCGGCCACCGGCCGGCTCGCCGATGTGAAGGCGGAAGCTGTTGGACCCGAGGTCGACTGCTGCAAACATGAGGCCCTTTCGATGATGACCGGATGCCCGGGCGGGCAAGGCGCCGCCCAGGTATCTTCATGCGACCGAGTATACAGCCTGGGCCGGTGTGCGCCTAGAGCGCGCTGCGCTGCGCCGGCGTACGGCGCATGCCGAACCAGAAGCCCAGCAGGCACGGGATGCCGAGGGCGACGGCCGAGACGGCGTCCCAGATGCCGTCGCCCAGCAGCGCCGAGATCAGGCCGATCGTGGTGAGGATGCCGAGCACGATCGGCGCGCCCCAGATTTGTGATGGTGTGCGGATCATGGTCGTTCTCCGGTGAGTGTGTGCGTTGACGGCGTCGGGTGTGGGTGCGGGTGCGCATGCGCGGCCACCTTGGTGGTGGCATTGCCCGTCTTGCCGCGCTTGAGCCACAGGTACAGGCCCGTGCCCAGCAGGATGATGGTGGCGATATCCAGCAGCGCCCACAGCAGCTTCATCGCCTGTCCCCCATAGTCGCCGAAGTGCAGCGGCTGCGAGACCAGCAGCGCTTTCAGATACCACGGCAGTACCGGGGCGTCGGTCAGCTGGCCCGTGTTCGCATCGATCAGCACGGGCCGGTACATGCGCGAGCTGAATGCCTCGTTGCCGTTCATGTAGATGCCGTAGTGGTGCTCGCTGCTGAAGTCAGTGCCAGGGAACGCGACGAAGGCCACGCGCATGCCCGGCAGCGCCGCCTTGGCCGTCTCGATCGCATCGTGCACCGACGCCGTATGCGGCAGCGGCTTCTTGCCTTCGTACTGCTTGAGGATCTGCGCCAGCTCGTTCTTCTGGTAGTACTTGTACATCAGGTCGGCCCAGGTATTGATCATTCCGGTGCCGCCGACGACGAACAGCCAGACCAGCGTGACGATGCCCAGCATATTGTGCAGGTCGAGCCACTTCAGGCGCGCGCTGCGCTCCTTGCGCACGGTGCCGAAATCGAGCTTGCGCATGAACGGCGCATACAGCACGACGCCGCTGACGATGGCCACCAGCAGCAGCAAGGCCATGAAGCCCAGGAACAGCATCCCCGGCAGGCCCATGAACAGGTCGACGTGCAGCGCCAGCATCGTCGACATGAACACGCCGCCCTCGAAGGCCGGTTCGGTGATCACTTTCGTGGTGCGTGCATCGACCGCGATCGGCTTGTAGTTCGGGTCGTGCATGTGGTCGGCCAGCGTGACGTTCCAGATCTCGGGCACGTCGGCTTCCTGCGAGATGAACATCGGCTTCTTGGTCGGGTACAGCTCCTTGGCCGACGCGATCACGGCGTCGACGTTACCCTGCGGCATTGGGGTGGACAGCACGGGCGGCTCGACCTCGGTGCCCAGCAGGTGGCCGATTTCATGATGGTAGATCAGCGGCAGACCGGTCAGGCACAGCAGCAGCATGAAGATGGTGCAGATCAGGCTGCTCCACTTGTGGATCCAGCCCCAGCGGCGCAGGGAGACGGGTGACATGATGGTTGCGCGTGCCTATGGCAAGATTCAATGAGTCCAGAATAATAATCGTTCTCATTTACATTGGCAAGACGTGGAGATAGAATGCGCGCTACCCACCATTCATCCAGACTGCATCACATGACCACTCGCCGTTTCGCCCTGACCCCGGCCGCACTGGCCGCCGCCCTCCTCGTTGCAGGTACCGCATTCGCCCAGGACGGCGCGCCGGCCACGGACGACAGCGCCGTTCCAACCGTCGTCATCAGCGCGTCGGCCGACGCATCGGCCCAGGGCCTGCCGGCTGTCTATGCGGGCGGCCAGGTCGCGCGCGGCGGCCGTCTGGGCTTGCTGGGCAACGTCGACATCATGGACACGCCGTTCAACAGCACCAATTACACGCATGCGCTGATCCAGGACCAGCAGGCGCGCAGCGTCGCCGACGTCGTCCAGAACGACCCATCGGTGCGCGTGGCGCGTGGCTTCGGTAACTATCAAGAGCTGTACATGATCCGCGGCTTCGCGGTCGGCTCGGACGACACCGCGTACAACGGCCTGTATGGCCTGCTGCCACGCCAGTTCGTCGCAACCGAACTGGTCGAACGCGTCGAAGTGCTGCGCGGCGCCCACAGCTTCATCAACGGCGCGGCCCCTGCCGGCGGCAGCATCGGCGGCTCGATCAACCTGCTGCCCAAGCGCGCCCCGAATCAGGACCTCAGCGAAGTCACGCTCGGCGTCGAGACGGGTGGCCAGGGTTACGGCGCCATCGACCTGGGCCGCCGCTTCGGGCCGGAAGGCCGCGCCGGCGTGCGCGTGAACGTCGCGCACCGCAAGGGCGACACCGCAGTCGATCGTGAAGGCCGTGAACTGAGCGTGTATTCGCTGGGCGTCGATTACCGTGGCCGGGGCTTCCGCCTGTCGGCCGACATCGGGGCGCAGGACCACGAACTGACCAATGCACGCCCGAGCGTGACGCTGGGCGCCACCACCCCGATGATCGCGGCACCAAGCGCCGACCGTAACTTCGCGCAGCCATGGACCATTTCTGAAGAGCGTCACACCTTCGGCACCGTGCGCGCCGAAGTCGACCTGGCCGGCGGCGCCGTCGCCTGGGCCGCACTGGGCGCGCGCAGCGGCCAGGAATACAACATCCTGTCCTCGATCACGGTCAACAACGCCAATGGCGACGGCACCATGACCCGCTTCGACAACATCCGCAAGGACCAGGTCCGCACTGGCGAAGTGGGCGTGCGCGGCGCGCTGCGCACCGGCTTCATCAAGCACATGCTGAGCGCCTCGGCCTCGGGCTTCCACAGCGAGTCGCGCAACGCCTATGCCCTCAGTGACTTCGCCGGCTTCGCGTCCAACGTCTACATGCCGCGTGACGTAGCAGCGCCATCGTCATCGTTCTTCACGGGCGGCGACATGGGCAATCCGCTCGTGACGTCCAAGGCAATCCTGTCGAGCCTGGCCATTGCCGACACGCTGTCGCTGCTGGACGACACCGTGCTGGTCAATCTGGGCCTGCGCCACCAGCGCATCAAGGACTTCGGCTACGACTATGGCACCGGCCTGGAAAACTCGGCCTACGAGGCCAGCGAGAACACGCCGTTCGCCGCTGTCGTCTACAAGCTGCGCAAGGACCTGTCGGTGTACGCCAACTACAGCGAGGGCTTGCAGCGCGGCGCGGTTGCGTCCGGCGACCAGATCGTCAACCAGGGCCAGGTCTTCGCACCGTATGTCTCGCGCCAGCGTGAAGCGGGCGTCAAGTTCGACAGCGGCCGCTATGGTTTGAGCGCCGCCGTGTTCTCGACCAGCCAGCCAAGTGCCTATGTGCAGAACCGCGTATTCGGCGTGTTCGGCGAGCAGCGCAACCGCGGCCTGGAGCTGTCGGTGTTTGGCAATCCGGTACGCGGCCTGCGCGTGCTGGGTGGCCTGACGCTGATCGACGCCGAACAGCGCATCACGGCCGGCGGGATCAACCAGGGCAAGGATGCAATCGGCGTACCCAAAACGCAGTTGAATATCGGCGCCGACTGGGACGTGCCGGGCGTGCAGGGCCTGGCACTGAATGCCCGCACCGTCTACACGGCGACCCAGTACGCCGATGGCGCCAACACGCAGAAGCTGCCGTCGTGGACCCGCGTCGACCTGGGCGCAACCTACCGCACGAGCTTCATGGACCGTGACCTGACGCTGCGCGCCCGCGTGGACAACGTCGCCGACAAGAACTACTGGGCCTCGGCCGGTGGCTACCCGGGTTCGGGCTACCTGGTGCTGGCGGCGCCGCGCACCGTGGCGGTGTCGGCGACCGTCGGCTTCTAAGCAGCTGTTTCAGTCATCGCTGCGCCTTGACGATCTGCAGGGCGCTGGCGATGGCGGTGCTGATATCGCCCATATTCGCGGGCACGATCAGCGTGTTGTTAGTCTTGGCCAGGTTGGCAAAGGCGTCCACATAATGCTCGGCCACGCGCAGGCTGACGGCGTCCATCCCGCCCGGTGACTGGATTGCATCACCGACCTGACGCAGCGCCGACGCGCTGGCTTCGGCCAGTGCGACAATCGCCGTCGCCTCGCCCATCGCGCGGTTGATGGCGGCCTGCTTCTCCCCTTCCGAGCGCGCAATCGACGCCTCGCGCTCACCACTGGCGATATTGATCTGCTCCTGGCGCCGGCCTTCCGACGCCGCGATCAGCGCCCGCTTTTCGCGTTCGGCCGTGATCTGGGCCTGCATCGCATGCAGGATCTCTGCCGGTGGCGTCAGGTCCTTGATTTCATAGCGCAGCACCTTCACGCCCCAGTTGGCGGCAGATTCATCGATCGCATTGACGATGTGGGTGTTGATATGGTCGCGCTCTTCGAACGTTTTATCGAGTTCCATCTTGCCGATCACCGAGCGCAGCGTGGTCTGGGCCAGTTGCGTGATCGCCTGCAGGTAATTCGATGAACCGTACGACGCGCGCATCGCATCGGTCACCTGGAAATACAGGATGCCGTCGACCTGCAACTGCGTGTTGTCGCGCGTGATGCAGACCTGCGGTGGCACGTCGAGCGGGATTTCCTTGAGGCTGTGCTTGTAGGCGACGCGGTCGACGAACGGCACCACGATGTTCAGGCCCGGGGCCAGCGTGGCGTGGTATTTGCCGAGGCGCTCGACGACCCAGGCGTTCTGCTGTGGCACGACGTTGATGGTCTTGAAGACGAAGACCAGCGCGACGATGAAAATGATCAGTGCGACGAAGCTGAGGGTCGATTCCATGGGGTTCCCTTTGGAGTTGGATTACATCCGGATTGGATGGGACGGTTCTGGTCTACTGGCGCGCCACGATCAGGCGATTGCCCTGCACTTCGACGATTTCGTGTTCGCCCGGCTGCGCATCCTGGCCGCTCTGCAGTTCGACGTCCCACAACGCGCCGCGGTACATCACACGCGCACGCCCGGCATGCCACTGCGGCACGCTGACGCGCTGGCCGATATCCAGGTTGATGCTCGGGTCATTCGCGGCCGGGCGCCGCCCGCTGCGGGCAAAGCGCGTGCGGCGCAAGACCAGCGTGGCCGCGATCCCGATCGCCGCCGCGACGAGCGTCTGCAACGCGCCGCTCGCGCCCAGCCAAGCAGCCAGTGCGCCGAACACGAGGCCCAGCGCGATCATCAACAGGTAGAACGTGCCGATGAACAGCTCCGCGACGATCAATATGCCGGCCCCGATCAGCCAGTAGGTCCAGTCGGCCATGGTATGTCCCCTTTTTATTGTGGTGAAAAAAAACCCCCGCTACCCGAAATGGATAGCGGGGGCCTCGCGAGCACCGGGTGCCCGCGCTTGCTTACATTTTCGCCAGCTTCTGCCAGGTGTCGATCACCGAGTCAGGATTGAGCGACATCGACTCGATGCCCTCTTCCACCAGCCACTGCGCGAAATCAGGATTGTCCGATGGACCCTGGCCGCAGATGCCGATGTACTTGCCCTTGGCGCGGCAAGCCTTGATCGCCATCGACAGCAGCGCCTTGACAGCCGGATCGCGCTCGTCGAAGTCCTTGGCCAGCAGCTCCATGCCGGAATCGCGGTCCAGGCCCAGCGTGAGCTGGGTCAGGTCGTTCGAACCGATCGAGAAGCCGTCGAAGAACTCGAGGAACTGCTCGGCCAGGATGGCGTTGGATGGCACTTCGCACATCATGATCAGGCGCAGGCCGTTCTCGCCGCGCACCAGGCCATTCTTGGCCAGCAGGTTCACGACTGCCTCGGCCTGGCCGAGCGTACGCACGAACGGGATCATCAGCTCGACGTTGGTCAGGCCCATCTCGTTACGCACGCGCTTCATGGCCGTGCACTCCATCGCGAACGATTCGGCGAAATCATCGGCCAGGTAACGCGCCGCGCCGCGGAAGCCCAGCATCGGGTTTTCTTCGTCCGGCTCGTAACGCGAACCGCCGATCAGCTTCTTGTACTCGTTCGACTTGAAGTCGGACAGGCGCACGATGACCGGCTTTGGCCAGAACGCGGCAGCGATCGTCGACACGCCTTCGACCAGCTTGTCGACGTAGAACGCGCGTGGCGATGCGTGGCCACGGGCGACCGATTCAACGGCCTTTTTCAGGTCGGCGTCGATGTTCGGGTACTCGAGGATCGCCTTCGGGTGCACGCCGATATTGTTGTTGATGATGAACTCGACGCGCGCCAGGCCCACGCCGCTGTTCGGCACCGACTGGAAGTCGAAGGCCAGCTGCGGGTTGCCGACGTTGAGCATGATCTTGGTCTTGATCGGTGGCAGTTCGCCACGCGCGACTTCGGTCACTTCGGTTTCCAGCAGGCCGTCGTAGATCATGCCTTCGTCGCCTTCGGCGCAGGAGACGGTGACCAGCGTGCCGTCCTTGAGGACGTCGGTCGCGTCGCCACAGCCGACGACGGCCGGCACGCCCAGTTCACGCGCGATGATCGCCGCGTGGCAGGTACGGCCGCCACGGTTGGTGACGATCGCTGCGGCGCGCTTCATGACCGGTTCCCAGTTCGGATCGGTCATGTCGGCCACCAGCACGTCGCCCGGCTGGACGCGGTCCATTTCGGACGGGTCGGTGATCACGCGCACGCGGCCGGCGCCGATCTTCTGGCCGATCGCACGGCCGTGGGTCAGCACGGTGCCGGTGCCCTTCAGGTGGAAGCGCTGCTGCGCGTCGGTCGACTTCTGCTGCGACTTGACGGTCTCAGGACGCGCCTGCAGGATGTACAGCTTGCCGTCGCGGCCATCCTTGCCCCACTCGATGTCCATCGGACGGCCGTAGTGGTTTTCGATAATGACGGCGTACTTGGCCAGCTCGATGATTTCTTCTTCAACCAGCGAGTAGCGGTTGCGCATTTCGATCGGCACGTCAACGGTCTTGACCGAGCGGCCGGCCTTGGCTTCGGCGGTGAATTCCATCTTGATCAGCTTGGAGCCGATATTGCGGCGGATGACGGCCGACTTGCCCATTTCGAGCATCGGCTTGTGGACATAGAATTCGTCCGGGTTCACCGCGCCCTGCACGACGGTCTCGCCCAGGCCGTAGCTCGACGTGATGAAGACGACGTCCTTGAAGCCCGATTCGGTGTCGATGGTGAACATGACGCCGGCCGCGCCGGTGTCCGAGCGCACCATGCGCTGCACGCCGGCCGACAGCGCGACTTCGGCGTGGGTGAAGCCCTTGTGCACGCGGTACGAGATCGCGCGGTCGTTGTACAGCGACGCGAAGACGTGCTTCATCGCCTCGAGCACGTTGTCGATGCCGACGACGTTCAGGAACGACTCCTGCTGGCCTGCGAACGATGCATCCGGCAAGTCTTCGGCGGTGGCCGACGAACGCACGGCGAACGAGACTTCGGTTTCCGAGTCGGCGAACAGGCGCTCGTAGAAGTTGCGGATCTCTTGTTCGAGGCGCGGCTGGAACGGCGTGGCGACGATCCATTCGCGGATCTCGGCGCCGGCGACGGCCAGCGAGCGCACGTCGTCGATGTCGAGGTTGTCGAGGCGGCGCGCGATGCGCTCGCCCAGGGACGCGCCGCCGTCGATGCTGTGATCGAGGAAGTCGCGGAACGCATCGGCCGTGGTGGCAAAGCCGGTTGGCACGCGCACGCCGGCGCCGGCCAGTTGGCTGATCATTTCGCCGAGGGATGCGTTCTTGCCGCCGACCGACTCGACGTCGGTCATGCGCAAGTCTTCGAACGACGCGACGTAGACACGGTCGGCCTGCCCCGGTTGGATCGCTGCAGTAGCTGGATTGGTCATGATAAAAAACACCTTACTTGATGATGGAAACCTGTTGGCGCATCGGTGCAAGGCGGGAGCGCGATTCGCGCATTCTTGTTATTCTCGCCCGCGTGCAGCACAATGCAAAATCCGTTGCCGAGCATTCTACCCCGCAAGTCGGGGATGTGCAGCGCACTTTACATGCAACTCTGTCAGCAAAGCTTAACAAACAGACCATGATCGACGATCCCCAGTCCCTGCCCGCACTGGCGCCGGCCCCGTCCCGCACCGTGTTCTTCGTCTCCGACGGCACCGGCATCACCGCGGAGACATTCGGTCACGCGGTCCTGAGCCAGTTCGAGATGCGCTTTCGGCAGATCCGCCTGCCCTTCATCGACTCAATCGAAAAAGCGCACGACGCCGCGCGCCGCATCAACGACAGCTTCGCGCTGCACGGCCATCGCCCGATCGTGTTCTCCACCCTGGTCAAGCATGACCTGTCGAGCGTAATCCGCTCGGCCAAGGGGATGCACATGGACCTGTTCCAGACCTTTGTCGCCCCGCTCGAGCAAGAACTGGACGTCAAGTCGACGCACACGATCGGCCGCATCCACAACGCGGTCGACAGTGAAGAATACAAGAACCGCATCGAAGCCATCAACTTCTCGTTGGCCCACGACGACGGCCAGTCGCACAAGAACCTGGCCGATGCCGATGTCATTCTGGTCGGGGTGTCACGGTCCGGAAAAACGCCGACAAGCCTGTACCTGGCGATGCAATACGGCCTGAAAGCCGCCAACTACCCATTGATCCCGGACGACTTCGAACGCGGCCGCCTGCCCAGCAACCTGCCGCCCTACAAGGCCAAGCTGTTCGGCCTGACGATCACACCCGAACGCCTTTCGCAAATCCGCAACGAACGCCGCGCCGGCAGCAAATACGCGTCCATCGAAAACTGCCGCTACGAAGTCAACGAAGCCGAACTCCTGATGCGCCGCGAAGGCATCCGCTGGCTCTCGTCAACGACAAAATCCATCGAAGAAATCGCCACAACGATCCTGCAAGAAATCGCCCCCGACCGCCGCGAATATTGAACAATTAGGGTCAGAGTCGAATTATTGAGCAATTTCTTTTCATCCCAGCGAATCCACGCCGGGATAAGCTCTACTTGCCCAAAAACCCTTGAAACCCAATTAGGGTCAGAGTCGAATTGTTTGACAACTTTCGAAAACAGAGCGACCTCAAACAGATGAGGTCGCTTTTTTAATGGGAAATTGCCCAATAATTCTACTCTGACCCTAATTGCAAATAAATTGATTAGAACCCAGGAATTAAGTTGGGAGGGCTTGCGCGATAAATCGGAGGTGCCGCCCGACGATAATTGGCCAAGCGGCCGTCGAAGCATGGCAACTATAGTCCGGCCGACAATTGAAGCGAAGCGGGATGGCACTAAACAATTAGGGTCAGAGTCGAATTGTTTGACAACTTTCTCGAATTAAACACCCTCAATAAGATGGGGCTGCTTATTCGGAGATAAATTGCTCAATAATTCTACTCTGACCCTAATTGTTAGAGCTCAGTAAAAAGGAAATTGCCCAACAATTCTACTCTGACCCTAATTGTTGGGCTATTGCGTGGGGGCTAGAAGTATTGGCGCCAGTCGCTTAGCCAGGCAGGGAATGCGGTGGCGGGCATGGGGTTGGCGATGTGGTAGCCCTGGGCGTAGGTGCAGCCGAGGGCTTGCAGGAAGTCCCAGTCGCGGCGGGTTTCGACGCCGACGGCGACCGATTTGCGCTCCAGGCTGTGGGCCAGGCTCAGGCAGGAGCGCAGGACCGTGCTCAACGGCAGGCGGCGGGAGGCGCCGTCGACGAAGCTGCGGTCGATCTTCAGTTCCGTGAACGGAATGCGCGCCAGCAGTTGCAGGTTTGAGCGGCCGGTGCCGTAGTCGTCGATGGCCAGGCCGAAGCCCATCATCCGCAGCCGGACCAGGCGCTCGATGAAGTCGGGGTCCGTGTTCAGCACCGACGATTCCGAGATCTCGAATGTCACGTCGGTCGCGGCGACCCGATGGCGCTCCAGGCACGCCGACATCTGACGCACGAACGCGGGATGGGCCAGCGTTTCGGAGGCGATGTTCAGCGAGATCGGGATCGCGATGTCCTGGTCCTGCAGCCAGCGCTGGCGCTCGACCGACAACTCGATCATGCTCCAGTCGAGAAAATCGATGCGGCCACTCTCGCCCAGCGCATCGACGAACGAAGCTGGTCCCAGCACGCCATGCTCCGGGTGGTTCCAGCGCGCGAAGACCTCGAGGCCTTTGACCTGCCCCGTCGCCAGTTCAATCTTGGGCTGGAAGTACGGCTCGAACTGACGCTTTTGCAGCCCGATGCCCACTTGCTGGAACGTGAACTGCGGCTCGGCTGGGGTCTGCGCTAAACGCGGCAGCGGCGTGTAGTTTTCCAGCACCGGCTTGAGCGTCACGGCGGTGACCGGGCGGGCGATGGCGCCGAGCAGCTCGATGCCAAACGCCTCGGCCAGCGTCTCGACGGAGAACAGCAATCCTGCGGGCTGCGCACCGGTCATGATCAGACGCGCGGCGCATTGGATCCCGCCCAGTCGCCGCAGCAGCGCCAAGCCATCCATGCCGGGCAGATCCAGGTCGATCAGCGCGACGTTGACACGGGGCGTTGCGCCAGCTTCCAGTGCCTGCAGCGTCGCCGGACCGTCGGCGACGTCAGTGACCCGGCCGGCGCCGAGTTGCCCCAGCAAGGCGACCAGCGCCCGGCGTTCGGAAGGGTCGGCTTGCGCCACCAGAAAATGCAAATGCGCGATGTCCATCGTTACTCCACGTTACAAGCCGCTAGCGTACTGGATGGCGCAGGCGCCGTCTATGCCTGCGCTGCCTGCTGCTGGCGCAGGCCTTCAAAGAAGCACACGGCGGCGCAGGCGGCGACGTTGAGCGACTCGACCTGCCCCAGATGCGGCACCGCGACGCGGTGCGTGGCCAGCTCCAGCACCTCGTTTGAGACGCCCTGCCCTTCGTGCCCCAGCACCCACGCCACAGGTAGCCGCAGGTCCAGCGTGTACAGACCTTCGGCCGCATAGCCGCTGGTGGCCAGCACCGGTACCTGCGCCGTGCGCACCAGGTCTGCCAGTTCGACATGCTCGAAAATCTCCAGCACGAAGTGCGCGCCCATTGCCGCGCGCAGCACCTTCGGCGACCAGCAGAACGCGGTGCCGGGGCTGCAGTACACCTGCTTGATGCCGGCGGCAGCAGCGCTGCGCAGGATCGAGCCGACGTTACCCGGGTCCTGCACGCCATCGAGCAGCACGCTGGCCATCACCAGCGCCGGCGCGGTCGCCGGCTGCGGCGTGTCGATCACGAACAGCAGGTGCACGCCGTGCTCGACCTGGCTGACAGCGTTGAACAGTGCATCGGGCAGCGCCGTCACCGGCGCGTTGACGGCGCCGCAGCGTGCAACGATGGCCTGTACTTCGGGATTGCCCAGCGCGCCCTCGGACACCACGCAGTGGCGCGGCGCGCCGCGCAATTCGAGCCAGGTCTGGCACAGGTGCACGCCGTCTAACAGGCTGTGGCCGGCCTTGCGGCGCGCCTGCGAGCTGGTGGCCAGCGCCTTGATCTCTTTGTAGAACGCGTTGTCGCGCGAAGTGATGGTCTTCATGGGTTCACCACATCGCCAACCATGGCACCAAACAGGTCGGTCTGCAGCATCCCGCGCACCGGTGCGAACGAGCGCCGGTGCGCCGGCGACGGCCCGTGCGTGCCCAGGCGTTCCAGGTGCAGCGCGGTGCCGTAGCCCTTGTGCTGATCGAAGCCGTATTGCGGATACTGTTCATGCAGCCGCACCAGCGCCGCGTCGCGCGCGGTCTTGGCCAGGATCGACGCGGCCGAAATCGCATTGACCTTGTCGTCGCCCTTGACGATCGCATGCGCGCGCACTGTCAGCTCTGGGCAGCGGTTACCGTCGATGAGCGCAATCGTCGGCGCATGCTGCAGCGCCTCCACGGCGCGCCGCATCGCCAGCATCGTCGCCTGCAGGATGTTGATGGTGTCGATTTCTTCGCACGAGCATTCCGCCACCGCCCAGGCCAGCGCCTGCGCGCGGATCAGCGGCGCGAGTTCATCGCGCCGCGCGGCGGTCAGTTTTTTTGAATCGCGCAGGCCATCGATCGGACGGCGCGGATCGAGGATGACGGCCGCTGCAAACACGGGCCCGGCCAACGGGCCGCGGCCCGCTTCATCGACGCCGCACACGATGTCCAGTGCGGTAAATGGCCGGCCCCTGGTGGGCAGGCCGGGATACAGATTGATTCTGGTTTTTGTCATCTACGTGTTCCGGGCGCAGTGCGCCCGATAATCTGCAGCACCGCCTGCGCGCTCTCTTCGGCGCTGTTGCGCAGCAGGCTGTGGTGCATGTCGAGGAAGCGCTGCGCCAGGCGCTCGCGCCCTGCAGTGTCTTGCAGCTGGCGCCAGACGGCGTCGGCCATCGCTTCGGGCGTGGCCGCATGCTGCAGCAGTTCCGGCACGACGAATTCGCGCGCCAGGATGTTCGGCAGACCGATCCACGGCTGGTAACCCATGTGCCGCATGATTTCCCACGAGGCGCGCATGACCTTGTAGGCGATGACCATCGGCTTCTTGAATAGCGCCACTTCGAGCGTGGCCGTGCCCGAGGCGACCAGCACCGCATCGGCGGCGGCAATCGCCGTGTGCGAGCCTTCTGCGGTCACGATCAGCTCCACACCCTGTAGACCGGCTGCGGTGACGATCTGGTCGAAGTACGCCCGCTGGCGCTCGCCGACCATCGGTACGACAAAGCGCAGGCCGGGATCGCGCGTCGCCAATAGCTGTACGGTGCGCACGAACGGCTCGGCCAGGTATTTCAGTTCGCCCATGCGGCTGCCCGGCATGACGGTGACCACGCGCGCATCGACCGGCAAACCAAGTGCGCGGCGCGCACCTGCCACGTCGGGCGTCAGCGGAATCGTCTCGGCCAGCGGATGCCCGATATACGTCACCGGCACGCCCGCCGCGCGGTAGATCGCTTCTTCGAACGGAAAGATCACGAGCATGTGCGACACGGCGCGCTGGATCTTCTTGATGCGGCCACCGCGCCAGGCCCAGATCTGCGGCCCGATGAAGTGCACCGTCGGGATGCCCGCCGCGCGCAGTTGCTCTTCCAGGCCCAGATTGAAGCCAGGGTAGTCGGCGCCGATGAAGGCGGCCGGCCGCTCGGCGATCAGGCGATCGCGCAGGCGGCTCTGAATGCCTTTGAGTTCACGGTAGCGGGGAATGACTTCGAACAGGCCACGCACGGTCAACAGGTCCATCGGAACGTCGCTGACCATGCCCTGCTCGATCATGCGCGGCCCACCGATGCCGTGGAAGCGCGCTTGTGGCAGATGCGGGCGCAGCCCGGCCAGCAGGCGGGCTGCGAGCATGTCGCCGGACGCCTCGCCCGCCACCAGGGCCAGCGACACCTCGCAGGCCGCAGCGGAGGGCACGCCGTCAGCGAACGATGCCACGGCTCGCGGTACCGAGGAAATCGCGCAGCAGGCGGATATCGTTTGCCGCTGCCGGCAGGCGTTCTTCTTCGGCCTGCAGCGCCGCTTTGGCTTCTTCGAGCGTCAGTCCGTTCCGGTACAGCAGCTTGTAGGCGCTGCGGATACCGTCGAGCTGTTCGCGCGTGAAGCCGCGGCGCTTGAGGCCTTCGAGGTTGACGCCGCGCGCACCGGCCGGATTGCCCGATACCAGCACGTACGGCGGCACGTCCTGCGTCAGGCTCGTGTACATGCCGATGAACGCATGGGCGCCGATCTTGCAGAACTGGTGCACGCCGACGAAGCCGGACAGGATCGCCCAGTCGCCCACGTGCACGTGGCCCGCCAGTTGCGCATTGTTCGAGAAGATCGTGTTGCTGCCGACCTGGCAGTCGTGCGCCAGGTGGACGTAGGCCGAAATCCAGTTGTCGTTGCCCAGGCGCGTGACGCCTTCATCCTGCACCGTGCCCAGGTTGAAGCTGACGAATTCACGCACGGTGTTGCGGTCGCCCACTTCAAGCCGCGTCGGCTCGCCCTGCCATTTTTTATCCTGCGGCGCCGCGCCAATGGAGCAGAACTGGAAGAACTTGTTGTCCTTGCCGATCGTCGTATGGCCGTCGATGACGACGTGCGGCCCGATGACGGTGCCGGCATCGATGCGCACGTTCGGGCCGACGATCGAGTAGGCCCCGACCTCGACCGAGCTGTCGAGCTGCGCCTGCGGATCGACGATCGCGGTTGGATGGATCTTGCTCATCACGTCTCCTTACTCGGGCGTGGACGCAGCCGGTGCAGCCCCGGCGCCTTTCATCGGCGCTTCGGCGGCGCCCCGGATCGTGCACATCAAGTCACCTTCAACAGCGACCTTGCCGTCGACCGTGGCCACGGCCTTGTATTTCCAGATGCCGCGCGAGACGCGGACGATTTCCACTTCCATGCGCAGCTGGTCGCCCGGCTCCACTGGCCGCTTGAAGCGCGCATTGTCGATGCCGACGAAGTACACGACCGAGTTCTCATCCGGCTTGACGCCCATGGTCATGAACGACAGGATCGCGGCAGTCTGCGCCATCGCTTCGATCATCAGCACGCCCGGCATTACTGGCTTGTGCGGGAAGTGGCCGTTGAAGAATTCTTCGTTGATGGTGACATTCTTGATCGCGACGATGCGCTTGCCCAGTTCGACGTCCAGCACGCGGTCGACCAGCAGCAGCGGATAGCGGTGCGGCAGGTATTCCTTGATCTGGTTGATGTCGAGGGTGGTGAGTTCTGGCGTGGTCATTGTTGTTGTTCTGTGAGGGTTTTGATGGTTTTCTCGAGCGCGCGCAGTTTTTCGCGCATCGAGCCCAGGTTGCGCACGATCGCTGCGCTGCGTTCCCATTCGGCGTTCTTGGCCAGCGGGTAAAAGCCCGTGTACTGGCCCGGTTCGAGCACCGAGCGCGATACCATGCTACCCGATGAGATATGCACGTTATCGGCGATCTCGAGGTGGCCCAGCACCATGGCGGCGCCACCGAACGTGCAGCGGCTGCCGATCTTGGCGCTGCCGGCCACGCCGACGCAGCCCGCCATCGCGGTGTGCGCGCCGATGCGGGTGTTGTGGCCGATCTGGATCTGGTTGTCGAGCTTGACGCCGTCTTCGATGATCGTGTCTTCGAGGGCGCCGCGGTCGATCGTCGTGTTGGCGCCGATGTCGACGTCGTCGCCGATCAGCACACGGCCGGTCTGCGGAATCTTGATGTACACGCCGCCTTCGTTGGCAAAGCCGAAGCCGTCGGTGCCGATCACGGCGCCCGAATGCAGGATGCCCCGCTTGCCGATCCGGCAGCCGGCGTGGAACGTCACGTTCGCAAACAGGTGCGTGCCTTCGCCGATGACGGCGTTGCGCCCGACGTAGCAGCCGGCGTCGATGACGGCCTGCGCCTGGATGACGGCGCCCTCGTCGATCGTCACGTGCGGCCCGATATGGGCGCTCGGATCGATCACGGCGCTGTCGGCAACGACGGCGCTCGGGTGCACGCCTGCGGGCGGCACGTGATCCGTCAGCGAAGCGAAATACTGCGCCGCGCGGGCGAAGTATGCGTAAGGGTTGGTGGTGACGATGCGCGCGCCTTCAAAGGTCGCGGCCACCGTCGGGTCGTCCAGCGGCGACAGGATCAGGGCCGCGGCCCCGCTTTGCGCCGCCAGTGCGCGCAGCTTGCTGTTGGAAAGGAAGCTGATGTGCGAAGCGCCGGCCGTGTCCAGGGGAGCAATCGCCGTAACCTCGAGGTTCGGGTCGCCCACCAGCTGTCCGCCGAAGCGCTCGACCAAATCGCCTAGTCGAATGCCCATCTCGGTCTTTCAGTGTGAGTCAAAATCGGTAAAGCAGGAAAACACTGCCGACAAGTCTTACTTGTCGAGCAGCTTGAGGATCTTGTCAGTGATGTCCACGCGCGGATTCACCCACGCCGCTTCGACCAGCACCGCGTCGAGCTTTTCGGCTTCGGCGTACTGCTCCACGAGCTTGTAGGCCTTCTGCGCGATTGCGGCGCGTTCTTCGTTCTTGCGCTGCTGCAGGTCTTCCTGGAACTCGCGCTGCATGCGTTCGACGTCTTTCTGCATGTTGAACAGCTCGCGCGCACGGCGCGTGCGTTCCAGCTCGGCCAGGCTGCTCCCTTCGGCATCGAATTTCTCCGACGCGCCCTTGAACTTGCCGACCATCTCTTCCATGGCCTTCTGACGCTTGGAGAATTCAGCGGCCAGCTTGGCGTCAGCCGCCTTGGCCATCTTGGAGTCGGTCATCAGGCGTTCGGTGTAGACGAAGCCGATGCGGCCCGTCGCCACCTGCGCCTGCGCCTGTGCCAGTGGCGACGCGCACACCGCTGCCAGCAGCAAGGCTGGCGCCACGGTGGGCTTGAAGCCGTCAGGCAGCGAGGCAATCAGATTTTTCAACATAAAGTCTCTCGCAATCGTTCTTCAGGACGCAGTGGGCCGGTCAGAAGCCGGTACCCATCTGGAACTGGAAGCGCTCCAGGCGGTCACCCGGCAGCGAATTCAGCGGCTTAGCATAACTCAACTTGAGCGGGCCCACCGGGGAAATCCAGGACAGGCCGATACCGGCCGAGTAGCGGAACTCGCCGACGCGGATCTTCGCATCCTCCTGGAACACCTGGCCGCCATCGGCGAAGGTGAACCAGCGCAGGCTGCGGTCGGTGCCGCTGCCCGGGAACGGGAACTGCAGTTCGGCGTTGACGATGATGCGTTTCGAGCCGCCGATCGCATCATAGTAACGCTGGTCGACCACACCCAGCGACGAGCTCTCGTAGCCGCGTACCGAACCGATGCCGCCGGCATAGAAGTTCTTGAAGACCGGGTAGGCGCTGCCGCCGATGCCCTTGCCGTAGTCGAACTCGCCGCGCAGGGCCAGCGTCATCCAGCGCGTGACCGGCTTCCACCACTGGTGTTCGTACACGAGGCGGTAGTACTTGGCGTCGCCGATCGCATCGACTTCGAAGTTGGCGCGCTGGAAGCGGCCTCGGCTCGGCGTCACGGCGCTGTCGCGCGTGTCGCGGCCCCATGCCACCGTCAGTGGAATCGCGTTGGTGGTGGCCGAACCGACACCGCTGGCCGGGCCGCCGTTCTGGCGCACGAACGTCTGGTAGATGGTCGGCGACGATTCGTCGGTTTCCAGTTCGGTGCGTTCCAGACCCGCACCGAAGTAGACGGTATCGGATTCGGAGAACGGCACGCCGAAGGTCATGTTGCCACCGGTCTGACGCACCGTGTACGAACCGACGTTCAGTGCCGGTGGACGCGAGGTGCGCAGGTACAGCGAGAATGCGCGCGACACGCCGTCGTCAGTAAAGTACGGATTGGTCTGCGAGAACGCGATCGTCCGGTTGTATTTGCTGGTATTGAGTTCGATACCGACCGTGTTGCCGCTGCCGGCAAAGTTGGCCTGCGAGATCGACGCAGTGAACGTGAACTTTTCGGACTGCGAGAAGGCGCCGCCGATCATGAAGTTACCGGTCGGTTTTTCTTCGACCGCGATGTTCACGTCGACCTGGTCGGACGTGCCTGGCGACTCGGGCGTTTCAACTTTGACGTCCTTGAAGTAGCCGAGGCGGTCGACGCGGTCGCGCGAGAGCTTGACGCGGTTGGCGTCGTACCACGAGCTCTCGAACTGGCGGAATTCGCGGCGGATGACTTCATCGCGGGTCACCGTGTTGCCGGAGATGTTCATGTGGCGCACGTAGGCGCGCTTGCCCGGATCGACGAAGAACGTGAAGGCCACTTCGCGCTTTTCGCGGTTCAGTTCAGGGTTGGCCGTGACGTTGGCGAACGCGTAGCCGAAGGTGCCCAGGCGATCGGAGATCAGCTTGTTGGTGCCCTCTTGCAGGTCGCCCACGTAGGTCTTGCCCGGCTGGAGCAGGATCAGCTGCTTGAGCTCTTCTTCGCGACCGAACATCTCGCCTTCGAGCTTGACGCTCGAGACGGTGTACTGCTCGCCCTCGGTGATGTTGAGCGTCAGGTAGATGTCGCGCTTGTCCGGCGTGATCGACACTTGCGTCGATTCGACGTTGGCTTCGAGGTAGCCGTGATTCAGGTACCACGACTTGATCTTTTCGAGGTCGCCGGTGAGCTTCTGCTTGGAGTACTGGTCGGCCTTGGAGTACCAGGTGAACCAGCCGGACGGACGCAGTTCGAGCAACTGGCGCAGCTCTTTGTCGCTGAAGGCCTTGTTGCCGATGATGTTGATGCCCTTGATCTTGGCGACATCGCCCTCGTCCACGTTGAACATGATCGTGACGCGATTGCGTTCGATCGGGGTCACGGTGGTGGTGATCTTCACGCCATACAGGCCGTGCGACAGGTACTGGCGCTTGAGTTCTTGCTCGGCGCGGTCGACCGACGCCTTGTCGAAGATCTTGGTCTGGGCCACGCCGATTTCGGACAGCGCCTTGACCAGCATGTCTTTTTCGAATTCCTTGGTGCCCGTGAAGTCGACCGACGAAATCGCCGGACGCTCTTCGACCAGCACGACCAGCACGCCGTTTTCTTCTTCGAGGCGGATGTCCTTGAAGAAGCCCGTCGCGTACAGCGCCTTGATCGCGCTCGAGGCCTTGACGTCGTCGAAGGTCTCGCCCACGCGCACCGGCAGGTAGCTGAACACGGTGCCTGCCTCGGTACGCTGGATGCCCTCGACCCGGATGTCCTTCACGACGAACGGGTTGACGGCCATGGCATTATTTGCGTACAGCGTGGCGCACAGCGCCACGACGGCGGAGCCGATCAGGCTGCGGCGAATGAACGGCAAGGCGAAACGATCTGGTTGTGATTTCATTGGCTGGATCAAAGGGTCACTCATTTGGACAACGATTGCTTGGTGATTTGACTGGGCTCTCGGGGAGCGAACCGCGGGCGGCTAGAGCAGCCGGCCCAGGTCGTTGAAGACGGCGAGCGCCATCAGCATGAACAGCAGGCCGATTCCGGCGCGCTGTGCGAACTCGACGACGCGCACAGAAACAGGACGCCCGGTCAAAACTTCCAGCGAATAATACAGTAAATGGCCACCATCCAGAACGGGAATTGGTAACAAATTCATGACGCCTAAGCTGATACTAATAAAGGCAATAAACTGTAAATAGCTGACGAGGCCAATGCGGGCGGTCTGTCCGGCATAATCGGCGATCGTGATCGGACCGGTCACATTTTTCAATGACGCCTCACCGGTAATCATCTTCCCGATCATTTTCAGCGTCATCGTGGACGTTTCCCAGGTACGCTCGGCACCGCGCGCAATGGCATCGAACGGGCTTGAAGAGACCGTCACCATCTCGGGCGCCTGCGCTACCATGGCCTTGATCACGCCGCGGCCATTGGCGTCTGCCTCGGGCGTCAGCGACAGCGTGACAGGCGCACCGGCACGCTGGACTTCGACCTGCAGCGCGCGGCCAGGCGCGGCGCGCACCGCTTCGATAAAGGCGATGCCGTCGACGACCGGCGCGCCGTTCAGGCGCAGCACGAGGTCACCGGCCTGCAGGCCGGCGCGCTGCCCTGCCCCATCGGCGATCACCTTGTCGATGCGCGGCTGCGGGCGCCACAGGTCCAGGCCCAGCGTGGCCATCACGTCGCTGTCGACATCGAGCTTGCCGATGACGGACGCGGGCAGCACCACGGCGTAGGTGCTGCCACTCGTGCTGCGCAGATCCAGGCGCGCGTCGGTCTTGTCGACCGCCGCGTGCATGATCTGCCAGCGCAGCTCGGACCACGAACGCACGGCGCTGCCATTGACGGCAACCACGGTCTCATCGCCGCGCACGCCGGCGCGGTAGGCATCCGTCGATTCGGCCACGGCGCGCAGGCGCGCCGACGGCTCGTCCACGCCATGCATGAAGAGTGCCGCCATCAGGGCGATCGCCAGCGCGAAGTTCGACAGCGGGCCGGCGGCGACAATCGCGATGCGCTTCCAGACATTCTGGCGCGTGAATTCGCGGTCCAGCTCACTTTTGTCGATCGGGCCGGCGTCGGGATCGCGGCTGTCGAGGAACTTGACGTAGCCGCCCAGTGGCAGCAGCGACACCGCCCACTCGGTCTGATCGCGTCCGAAGCGGCGCGACCAGACGACGCGGCCCATGCCGATCGAGAAGCGCAGCACTTTCACGCCGCAGGCGCGCGCTACCAGGTAGTGACCCAGCTCGTGGATCACGATCAGGGGGCCGAGCGCCAGCGCGAACGCCAGCACGGTGTAAAGCAGGGTCATCGGAATCTATCCGTCACTCAGTGCAGGCTGGCGACTGCATACGCTGCAGCCTCGCGCGCACGCTCGTCCTGGGCCAGCACGGCCTCGATCGACGGCGCCGGGCCGTGCTCGACGGCGTCGAGTGCATGGCGGATGACGCGGTCAATATCGCGGAAACCAATGCGGCGCTCGAGGAACGCGTCCACCGCCACTTCATTGGCGGCGTTGAGCAGTGCCGGGGCGGTGCCGCCGGCGCGCAGCGCGTCGAAGGCCAGGGCCAGGCACGGGAAGCGCGTGAAATCGGGCGGGAAGAACTGCAGCGCCGCCATCTGCGTCAGGTCGAGCTGGGCCACGCCCGACGCGATCCGGTCCGGGTACGCCAGCGCGTGCGCGATCGGCGTGCGCATGTCGGGGTTGCCCAGCTGCGCCAGCACCGAGCCGTCGACGTACGACACCATCGAGTGGATCACGCTTTGCGGGTGGATCACGACTTCGATCTGGTCGGCGGGCGCGCCGAACAGCCAGTGGGCTTCGATCACTTCGAGGCCCTTGTTCATCATGGTCGCCGAGTCCACCGAGATCTTGCGGCCCATGACCCAGTTCGGGTGCTTGCAGGCTTCATCCGGAGTCACGTCGCCAAGGGTCTCGACGGCGCGGTTCAGGAACGGGCCGCCCGATGCGGTGAGCAGGATCTTGGCCACGCCCGCCGCTGCCGGCACGCGGCCGAAAGCAGCGGGCAGCGACTGGAAGATGGCATTGTGTTCGCTGTCGATCGGCAGCAGCGTGGCGTTGTGCTCGCGCACGGCGTCCATGAACAGCTGACCGGACATGACCAGCGCTTCCTTGTTCGCCAGCAGAATCTTCTTGCCGGCGCGGGCTGCGGCCAGCGTCGGGGCCAGGCCGGCGGCGCCGACGATGGCGGCCATCACGGTGTCGGTGTCGGCGCTTGACGCGATATCGCACAGCGCCTGCTCGCCGTATTCGACGCTGGTAGGCAAGTCAGCGATCAGCGCCGCCAGACGCGCGGCCGCGTCGGCGCTACCGACCACGGCGCGCGCCGGGCGGCAGCTGCGGCAGGCGGCGGCCAGTTCTTCGACGCGCGTGTGGGCGCTCAGCGCGTACACCTGGTATTGCTCCGGATGGCGCGCCAGCACGTCGAGGGTCGAGGCGCCGATCGAGCCGGTGGCGCCCAGGATGGTAATGCGTTGCATGTGAACTTCCTTCTAGAGCCAGGTGGCGATCAGCGCCGCCAGTGGCAGGACCGGCACGAGTGCGTCGATCCGGTCCAGCACGCCGCCGTGGCCCGGCAGCAGGTTGCTGCTGTCCTTGGCGCCGGCGCGGCGTTTGAGCTGGGATTCGAACAGGTCGCCAACGACGCTGGCAACCACGATGAGGGCAATCACGGCGAACAGGCCCAACCAGCCCAAGCCGGCCTGGACGCGCACGGCGAACGTGCCGGAAAAGGCTTCTCCGCCGAAGACCACGGTGCAGGCGGCCAGCACCAGCGTGACGAGTCCGCCACCGATGGCGCCCTCCCACGATTTGCCCGGCGAGATGCTGGGCGCCAGCTTGCGCTTGCCGAAGGTCTTGCCGCAGACATAGGCAAAGATGTCGGCGGCCCAGACAATGGCCAGCACCGACAGCAGCAGCACGGCCGAATAATTGAACAGGTAGACAATGGCCACGAAGCAGGCCACCAGCGAGATCGCGTACAGCAAGCTCAGCAAGGTGTTGGGCGTGCTCGACAGTGGCGGCAGGCCGAACTTGAGCGTCGGTGCGAAACGCAGCGCCCACAGCAGCACGCCGATACCGAACCAGAAGGTCGGATTACCCTGCTCGCGCACGAAGAACGCGTAGGCAAAGGCCAGCGTCCAGGCGCCGGCGATCAGGATCGCGCTACGGGCGCCGGGATTGAACAGGCGAAAACATTCCCAGATCGCAGCGCCGAAAAAGACGCAGGCCACCACCGCAAACGCCGTGTAATTGTTGGAGTATAAGACCGGCAGCAGGACTGCCAGCAGGACGAGTGCGGTGAGAATCCGGGTCTTGAGCATTTAGTTGGTCTTCTTCGCTACTTGGGCGCCGGTCTGGCCAAAGCGCCGTTCGCGCTCCTGGTAGGAGCCAATCGCCTCGTCCAGCGCCTTTGGCGTGAAGTCAGGCCAGAAGGTGTCGGTAAAGTGCAGCTCGGCATACGCCAGCTGCCACAACAGGAAATTCGAAATGCGTTCTTCGCCGCCGGTGCGGATGAACAGGTCGGGCTCAGGCGCATACGCCATCGCCAGGTGCGGCGCCAGCATGTCTTCACTGAACTCGGTGACGCCGGGGTTGGCTTTCACCATCTTGCCGGTTGCCTGCATGATATCCCAGCGCCCGCCATAGTTCGCGCACACGGTGACCGTCAGGCGCGTGTTGCCGGCCGTGCGGCGCTCGGCGTTGGCGATCATGTCCTGCAGCTTGGCGTCGAAACGGCTCAGGTCACCCACCACTTTCAGCCGGATATTATTGGCATGCATCTTGGCGACTTCGCGCTCGAGCGCGGTCACGAACAGGCGCATCAGCAGCGAGACTTCGTCGGCCGGGCGGCGCCAGTTCTCCGACGAGAACGCGAACAGCGTCAGGTATTCGACGCCACGCTCGACGCAGGCCTCGACCACACCGCGTACGGCTTCGACGCCCTTGACGTGGCCGGCCACGCGCGGCAGCAAGCGTTTGGTTGCCCAGCGGCCATTACCATCCATGATGATGGCGATATGACGTGGCACGGCGGACGTGGCAGGAACGGCGGTGGTCGAGCTTTTGAACATCATAATTCCATAAAACTGCGCCATAAAACTGCGCCATAAAACTTCGCCAGAGAACTGCGCCAGAGAACTGCGCTACAGAATTGCACCTGGCATTGCGCAATTGGCCAATCATAAGGCACGCGGACCGGCCGCGGCAAGTTGCCGGGGCCGGTCCGCAGGAAAGCCCGGGGGCTTGCCGATGAAATACCTGCTTACACCGTCAGGATTTCTTTTTCTTTCTCGCCCAGCAGCTTGTCGATGTCGGCCACGGCCTTGTCGGTCAGCTTCTGGATTTCGTCCGACGAACGGCGCTCGTCGTCTTCCGATGCGGTCTTGTCTTTGACCATTTTCTTCAGCGCTTCGTTGGCGTCGCGACGGATATTGCGCACGGCAATTTTCGCATCTTCACCTTCGGACTTGGTCAGCTTGACCATTTCCTTGCGGCGCTCTTCGGTCAGCGGCGGGGTCGGCACGCGGATCATTTCGCCCTGCGACGACGGGTTCAGGCCCAGGTCGGCATCGCGGATGGCCTTTTCGATTGCTGCCAGCATCTTCTTTTCGAATGGCTGGACGCCAATCGTGCGGGCATCGACCAGGGTCAGGTTGGCGACCATCGGCAGCGCCGTTGGCGAACCGTAGTAGTCAACCGTGACGTGATCCAGAATGCCGGTGTGGGCGCGGCCGGTACGGACCTTGGCCAGATCGGCGCGCAGGGTTTCGATGGACTTGACCATGCGGTCTTGTGCGTTTTTCTTGACGTCAGCTAAGGACATGCTGCTCTCCTGTTGTTCAGTTAATTTAGACGTGGACCAGTGTACCTTCGTCTTCGCCCATGATCACGCGCGTGAGCGCGCCGGGCTTGACGATGGAAAACACCTTGATTGGCAGTTTCTGGTCGCGGCACAGTGCGAACGCGGTCGCGTCCATCACTTGCAGGTGCTTCGAGATCGCTTCGTCGAACGTGATGCTCTCGTAGCGGGTCGCGGTTGGATCCTTGTTAGGATCGGCGCTGTAGACGCCATCGACCTTGGTGGCTTTCAGGACGATCTCGGCCGAGATTTCGGCGCCGCGCAGGGCAGCAGCCGTATCGGTCGTGAAGAACGGGTTGCCGGTACCGGCGGCAAACACGACGACTTTGCCTTCTTCGAGGTATTGCAGCGCTTTCGGACGCACGTAGGGCTCGACGACCTGCTCGATGGCGATGGCCGACATGACGCGGGCGGTGATGCCGACGTGACGCATCGCGTCCGCCAGTGCCAGCGCATTCATGACGGTGGCCAGCATGCCCATGTAATCTGCGGTCGCGCGGTCCATGCCCTGGGCACCGGGGGCGACGCCGCGGAAGATGTTACCACCGCCAATGACGACCGCGATCTGCACGCCCAGCTTGGCTACTTCGGCCACGTCGGCCACCATGCGTTCGATGGTGGCGCGGTTGATGCCGAACTGATCGTCGCCCATCAGTGCTTCGCCAGACAGTTTCAGAAGGACACGTTGGTAAGCTGGTTTTGTCATGATGAAGCGGCTCCTTTAAGATATTGCTGTGGATCGAATTCGGGTCTGACCAGCGCCTCGTGGGCGGGTCTCATCCGTGCCGGGACGGATGGGATTGTAAAGCGGGTACGGCTTGGGGCGCGCTCCGCACGGCGGACGCGACGATTGTTGGCTCAACGCTCATCCGGAATGATAACGGAGACGCAATATTCACCCTGCAAAACTTACGTTCGGATACCAAACCAAACCGGCTCCGCTCGCTGCCCCATCACCGCGCCGCCAACCATCACCGCGTGGATGGCGCAGCCACCTGCGCGGCCCGATCCACCCTACAAAAACGGGCCTCACGGCCCGTTTGTTTGATTACTGCTTGTTGGCAGCCATCTGTGCTGCGACTTCAGCTGCGAAGTCGTCGACCTTCTTCTCGATGCCCTCGCCCACCACGTACATGGTGAAGCCCTTGACGGTGGTGTTTGCCGCCTTGATCATCTGTTCGATCGACTGCTTGTCGTTCTTGACGAACGCCTGGTTCAGCAGCGAGACTTCTTTCAGGTACTTCTGCACCGAACCATCGACGCGCTTGGCGACGATGTCAGCCGATTGTGGCTGCTTGCCTTCGGCGACGGCCTTGTCGGCATCTTCCTTGGCTTTCAGTTCAGCGACCGAACGCTCTTTTTCGATCATTTCTGCTGGCACTTGCTCCGACGACAGCGCGACTGGCTTCATGGCAGCGATGTGCATGGCCAGGTCCTTGCCGACTTGCTCGTCTGCACCTTCGAAATCGACGATGACGCCGATACGGGTGCCGTGCAGGTACGACGCCAGCTTGCCGGTGGTTTCGAAACGCTGGAAACGACGCACGGTCATGTTCTCGCCGATCTTGCCGATCAGGGCAGTACGGACGTCGTCGAAGGTACCGCCTTCGTGCGGCAGGGCTGCCAGAGCAGCGACGTCAGCCGGGTTGTTTTCGGCGACCAGGCGTGCTGCCAGGTTGACCATGGCCAGGAAATCGTCGTTCTTCGCGACGAAGTCGGTTTCGCTGTTGACTTCGACGAGCGCGCCGACGTTGCCCGAAATGTAGGTAGCCACAACGCCTTCGGCGGTCACGCGTGCCGATGCCTTCGATGCCTTGCCGCCCAGCTTGACGCGCAGGATTTCTTCAGCACGACCCATGTCGCCGTCGGCTTCGGTCAGTGCTTTTTTGCATTCCATCATTGGTGCATCGGTCTTGGCGCGCAGTTCGCCAACCATTGCTGCAGTAATAGCTGCCATAGTGTGTTCTCCTAAATGTGTATCCAGGGGCGCAGTCCGCTCAAATTGTGCGTCCTGCAAGTATTTAGCTTAAAAAAAGGGGGGCTCGACAGTCCGGCGCCCCCTTCTATGTGGCAGCAGGCACATGGCCTGCCATCACTTATGCCTGCTCGGAAACTTCGACGAAGTCGTCGCCGCCGGCTGCCTTGACCATGTCAGCCACTTCGTTGGTCGCGCTGGCGCGGCCTTCGATGATCGCGTCGGCAACGCCGCGTGCGTACAGGCTGATGGCTTTCGACGAGTCGTCGTTACCCGGGATGATGTGGGTGACGCCTTCTGGCGAGTGGTTGGTGTCGACGATGCCGATGACCGGGATGCCCAGCTTGCCGGCTTCGGTGATCGTACCCTTGTGGTAGCCGACGTCAACGACGAAGATCGCGTCTGGCACGCCGCCCAGATCCTTGATGCCGCCGATCGACTTTTGCAGCTTGATCATTTCGCGCGAGAACATCAGCGCTTCTTTTTTCGACATCTTCTCGACCGAGCCGTCTTCGACCAGGACTTCCATTTCCTTCAGGCGCTTGATCGACGTCTTGATGGTCTTGAAGTTGGTCAGCATGCCGCCGAGCCAGCGCTGGTCGACGTATGGGACGCCGGCGCGTTGCGCTTCAGCTGCGATGATGTCGCGAGCTTGACGCTTGGTGCCGACCATCAGGATCGTGCCGCGGTTGGCGGAGATCTGCTTGATGGTTTTCATCGCATCCTGATACATCGCCATGGTTTTTTCTAGGTTGATGATGTGGATCTTGTTGCGATGACCGAAGATGAACGGTGCCATCTTTGGATTCCAGAAACGGGTCTGGTGGCCGAAGTGAATACCGGCTTCCAGCATTTCGCGCATAGTAACGGACATGTAATTCTCCAGGGTTGGGTCTTGAATGTGGCCAGTCACCAAGCAGGCACCCTTTTAGGGCCACATTCGCGATTTCTATCAATTAAAAAACTTTATTTTTACAACGTTGCACGATGTGAATCCGAGCAACCCGAGATTCTAGCGGAATTGTCAGCATTATTCAAGCGTGCAATCGCAGCCCGGCCAGGCAGGTGCCTCCCGCTGCCTTACAGCAGCGGCGCGACATCCCTTATAATGGCGGCCATACTGCCCCGACCATTGCCACCCCGGTCGCCGGGCGCTCACCCGATACCACGCAGGATACGACTCTCCTATGGCCACCATCATCAAGACCCTCGAAGAAATCGACGGCATGCGCGTCGCTTGCCGCCTCGGCTCGGAAGTGCTGGACTATATCACTCCGTTCATCAAGCCCGGCATCACTACTGGCGAGCTCGACCGCCTGGCGTACGAGTACATGGTCAACGTGCAAGGCACGATTCCGGCCACGCTCAACTACGCCCCACCCGGCTACCCGCCGTTCCCGGGCTCGATCTGCTCCTCGCTCAATGACGTGATCTGCCACGGCATCCCGGGCGACCGCGTGCTCAAGAGCGGCGACGCCCTGAACATCGACATCACGCCGATCACCAAGGAAGGCTTCCACGGCGACAACAGCCGCATGTACCTGGTCGGCGAGCCGTCGATCATGGCGCGCCGCCTGTCCGAGGTCACCTTCGAGTGCATGTGGCTGGGCATCGCCGCCGTCAAGCCGGGCAAGCACCTGGGCGACATCGGCTACGCGATCCAGCAGCACGCCGAAAAGAACGGCTACAGCGTCGTGCGCGAATTCTGCGGCCATGGCGTGGGCCGCTCGTTCCACGAAGAGCCGCAAGTGCTGCACTACGGCCGCCCGGGCACGCTCGAAGTCCTGCAACCCGGCATGATCTTCACGATCGAACCGATGATCAATGCGGGCAAGCGCGACATCAAGGAAATGCCGGACGGCTGGACCATCAAGACGAAAGACCGCAGCCTGTCGGCGCAGTGGGAACATACGGTGCTGGTCACCGAGACCGGCGTCGAAGTGCTGACGCTGTCGGCCGGCAGCCCGCCGCCGCCGGCGATCGCCCTGCCGCTGCTCGGGCCGGACTTTGTCTGGTCTGCGCCTGTCCCTGCTGCCGCAGCGGCATAAGGAGCCGGCCATGGGTCACGCCGAACACCTGGACACCGTCCGCGCCACGCTGCGCCAGCGCCTCAAGAATGAGCGCCAGCTCGTGTTCCAGGCGTTCCAGGAAGACGGCATGCCCGAAAAACTGCTGCGCAACCTGCGCCAGGTCGTCGATGCGGTGCTGATCGACGCCTGGCAGGCAGCCGGCCTGCCCGCCGGCACCGCGCTGGTGGGCGTGGGCGGCTACGGGCGCGGCGAGCTGTTTCCGTATTCCGACGTCGACCTCCTGATCCTGCTGGCCGCCCCGCCGGACGCGATCACGCAGGCGCGCCTCGAAGGCCTGGTCCAGCTGCTGTGGGACCTGGGCCTGGAGATCGGCCACAGCATCCGCACGGTCGACGAGTGCCTGATCGAATCGGCGGCCGACATCACGGTGCAAACGAGCTTGCTCGAGGCGCGCCTGGTCACCGGCAACGAGCCGCTGTTCGACACGCTGCAGCAGCGCTACCGTGAGGCGCTCGACCCGCAAGCGTTCTTCCGGGCCAAGACGGCCGAGATGCGCCTGCGCCACGCCAAGCACGAATACACGGCGTTCGCGCTCGAACCGAACGTCAAGGAAAGCCCGGGCGCGCTGCGCGACCTGCAGGTGATCATGTGGGTGGCCAAGGCCGCGGGCCTGGCCGACAGCTGGGGGCAGCTCGCCACGCGCGAGCTGATCACGCGCATGGAAGCGCGCCAGCTGATGGAAAAGGAAAGCGCCTTCAAGGACATCCGGATCCGCCTCCACCTGCAGACCAAACGGCGCGAGGACCGGCTGGTATTCGACGTGCAGACGGCGATCGCCAACACGCTTGGCCTGGTCGAGACCGACGATGGCCCGAACGTGCGCCGCCCGAGCGAGCTGCTGATGCAGCGCTACTACTGGGCCGCCAAGACCGTCACGCAGCTCAACACGATCCTGCTGCAGAATATCGAGGCCCAGCTGTTCCCGCAGCCTGCTGTCGCCTTCCCGATCAGCGCCCACTTCCTGCAGATGGGGAACCTGATCGACATCGCGCAGGATGACACGTTCGAGCAGACGCCCACGGCAATCCTCGAACTGTTCGTCGTGATGACCGAGCGCCACGACATCAAGGGCATGACCGCGCGCGCTACCCGCGCGCTGTGGCATGCCCGCACCCAGATCGACGACGCGTATCGCGCCGATCCGGTCAACAAGGCGCTGTTCCTGCGCGTGCTGCAGGCGCCGCGCGGCATGGTGCATGCGCTGCGCCGCATGAACGAATTCGGCATCCTGGGCCGCTACCTGCCGGCGTTCCGCAAGATCGTCGGCCAGATGCAGCACGACCTGTTCCACGCTTACACGGTCGACCAGCACATCATGATGGTGGTGCGTAACCTGCGCCGCTTCACGATGCCCGAACACGCGCACGAATACCCGTTCTGCAGCCAGCTGATCGCCGACTTCCGCGATCGCTGGGTGCTGTACGTGGCCGCGCTGTTCCACGATATCGCCAAGGGGCGCGGGGGCGACCATTCCAAACTCGGCATGGACGACGCGCGCCAGTTCTGCAGCAGCCATGGCATGACCGAGGCCGACACCGAACTGGTGGTGTTCCTCGTCGAGCAGCACCTGACGATGTCGCAGGTCGCGCAAAAGCAGGACCTGTCCGATCCCGACGTCATCGCGGCGTTTGCTGCCGTGGTCAAGGACGAGCGCCACCTGACGGCGCTGTATCTGCTCACCGTGGCCGATATCCGCGGCACCAGCCCGAAGGTCTGGAACGCGTGGAAGGCCAAGCTGCTCGAAGACCTGTACAAGACGACGCTGCGCGTGCTGGGGGGCGAGCCGCATTCGGCCGACCGCGAGCTGCGCGCGCGCCAGAAAGAGGCGCTGGCCACGCTGCGCCTGTTTGGTTTGCCAGTCGATGCGCACGAAGCGTTGTGGAAGCAGCTGGACGTCGCGTATTTTTTGCGCCACGACGCGTCCGACATCGCCTGGCAGACGCGCGCCCTGCACGACAAGGTCGACAGCGACAAGCCGATCGTGCGGGTGCGCCTGGCGCCGATCGGCGAAGGCCTGCAGGTGGCCGTGTACATCAAGGATCAACCCGACCTGTTCGCGCGCATCTGCAGCTACTTCGACCGCAAGGATTTCTCGATCCTCGACGCCAAGATCCACACGACGCGCCACGGCTATGCGCTCGACAGCTTCATGGTGGCCGACGAACACTTTGCCGGCAGCTACCGCGACATCATCAACCTGATCGAGCACGAACTGAGCGCGCTGCTCGTGTCGCAGGAGCCGCTGCCGTCGCCGTGCCGCGGACGACTGTCGCGCATGTCGCGCACGTTCCCGATCACGCCGACGGTCGAAGTGCGACCCGACGAACGGGGCCAGTTCCATGTGCTGTCGATCGCCGCCAATGATCGTATGGGCCTGCTGTATGCGGTATCGAGCGTGCTGACGCGCTACCGCATCAACCTGCACACCGCGAAGATCATGACGCTGGGCGAGCGCGTCGAAGACGTGTTCCTCGTCGATGGCCCTGCCCTGAACAACCCGCGCATCCAGCTCCAGCTCGAAACCGATCTGCTGGACGCGCTCAAGATCTGATTTACTCCTTCACCGAAAAGCTTTGACAATGACCGAACCGCTCCGCCTCTCCAAACGAATGTCCGAACTGGGCCTGTGCTCGCGCCGCGAAGCCGATGAATGGATCGCGCGCGGCTGGGTGCGGGTCGATGGCCAGGTGGTGTCGGAGCTGGGCAGCAAGGTGCTGCCGACGCAGCGCATCACGGTCGAGCGCCAGGCCGCCGCCGAGCAGTCCAAGCGCGTGACGGTGCTGATCCACAAACCGGTCGGCTACGTCAGCGGCCAGGCCGAAGACGGCTACACGCCGGCCGTGGCGCTGATCAAGCCCGAGAACCGCTGGGCCGAGGATCCATCGACCGAGCAATTCCACCCAACCCAGTTGCGCAGCCTGGTGCCGTGCGGGCGCCTGGACATCGATTCGGTGGGCCTGTTGGTGCTGTCGCAGGATGGCCGCATCGCCAAGCAGCTGATTGGCGAGACCACATCCATTGAAAAGGAATACCTGGTGCGCGTGCAGTACACCAAGCCGGGTACGCTGCCGGACAGTGAACTCAAGAAGCTGAAACACGGCCTGTGGATGGATGGCAAGCCACTGCTGCCGGCCAAGGTGCGCTGGCAGAACGAGGATCAACTGAGCTTCACGCTGATGGAAGGCCGCAAACGCCAGATCCGGCGCATGTGCGACATGGTGGGGCTGAAGGTGCTGGGCCTGAAGCGCGTGCGAATCGGCCGCGTCAAGCTGGGTGACCTGCCCGTGGGTCAGTGGCGGTATCTGATGCCGGAAGAAGGGTTCTAAGCCTTCAGATATGATCCTGACCGATATTGCGCGGCCGGATCACAACTGCACAGCCGGGGTCAGGTCTGACATTCGGACACGAACTCAGCTGCACAGCCGGGGTCAGGTCTGACATTCAGACACGAACTCAGCCTTAGTCACGTCCAATATTGTCATAACCAGCATTAGCATTGCAATGTGATAGCTACTTCCGACTAACACGGCTACCCGACTGCTGAGGCCGTGTCCGAATGTCAGACCTGACCCCGGCTTTTTTGCTACCTGACTGTCGAGATCGTGTCCGAATGTCAGACCTGACCCCGGCTTTTTTGCTGCAGACATTATGGCAATGGCGCGTCCTCGGCCACCAACCCCTCGCTACGCAGCGCCTCCCAGAATGCCTTCGGGATCGCCATCTCCATCAACACCGCATTGCGCCGCAGGTGCTCGGGGCTGCTTGCGCCCGGGATGGTCGCGGCGACCACCGGATGCGCCAGGCCGAACTGCAGCGCCGCCGCCGCCAGGTCGACGCCGTGCTCGACCGCTACTTTACGCAAGCGCTCACGTTGTGCCAGCTTGTCCGCGTCGGCCGGGCCGTAGTCGTAATTCGGCCCGCCGGCCAGGAAGCCCGAATTGAATGGCCCGCCGATGACGACCTTCGCGCCGCGCTCGGCGCATAACGGGAACAGCTCGGCCAGCGGCGTCGTTTCCATCAGCGTGTAGCGCCCGGCCAGCAGGAAGATATCGGGGTCGGCATCGCGCAGCGCGCGCAGGCACGGTTCCACCGTATTGACGCCCAGGCCCCAGGCCTTGATGACGCCCTCCTCGCGTAGCTTCGTCAAGCCCTCGAAGGCGCCGCCGGGGCCAGCGGCGATCCGGTAGTAGTGGTCGAACTGGTCGCCGAACATGTCGGGCGACAGATCATGCACATAGACGATGTCGATGGATGCCAGCGCCATGCGCTGCAGGCTGTCCTCGACCGAACGGCGCGCGCCATCGGCCGTGTAGTCGATGACCCGCTTGAAGGGCAGTGCGCCGACGAACGGCGCGGCGATCTCGCCCGGGGTGGATGGAGCCAGCAGGCGGCCGACCTTGGTCGAGAGTGTGTAGTCGGCGCGCGGACGGCGGCGCAGTGCGTGGCCGAAGCGGTGTTCGGACAGCCCGGCGCCGTAGTGCGGCGCGGTGTCGAAGTAGCGGATGCCGGCGTCCCATGCGGCGTCGGCAGTGGCCTGGGCTGCCTCGTCACTGGTGGCGTGGTACATGTCGCCAAAGCCGGTGCCGCCCAGGCCCAGGCGCGTGATTGGTTGGTAGCGCTGTGTCATTGGGTGTCCCTTGTGCGTGAATCAGGCACAAATTCTGCCTGACGCGCGCCGACCCCGTCGCACAGCAGGCTAGCGCCGGCGCCGTTCGATCTGCACCAGCGCCCCGCCCAGCATCTCCAGGTCGACCGGCTTGGCAAACAGATCGTGAAAGCCGGCGGCGCGCGCTTCGATGCGGTCTTTCTCCTGCGCGTAGCCAGTCACCGCAATCAGGATCGCATGGTCGGTTCCGGATCTGGCGCGCAGCGCGCGTGCCAGCTCGAAGCCATTCATCTCGGGCAGGCCGATATCGAGCAGGCACACGTCCGGCTCGAATAGTGGCAGCGACACCAGCGCGTCGCGCGCCGAATGCGCGACCGATACCGTGTGGCCCAGCGTCTCGAGCAGCAGCGCCAGCGTCACGGCGGCGTCCTCGTTGTCGTCGACCACGCCGATGCGCAGCGCGGCCGGATTGCCTTGCACATCGGCGCTATCGCCACCCGCGGCCGGCACGGCAGCGCCGGAGCGCGCCGACAGCGGCAGCGTGACCCGGAACGTGCTGCCGCAGCCGGGGCCGTCGCTGTTGACGCTCACTTCGCCGCCATGCAGCTTGAGCAGGCTGCGCACGAGCGCCAGGCCGATGCCCAGGCCGCCCTGGCTGCGATCCAGCCCGCGCGTGCCCTGCGAGAACAGATCGAACGCACTGGCAATCAGCTCGGGCGACATGCCGATCCCGTCGTCGCGGATCGCCACGTCGATCAGCGCGCCCCGCGTCGACATGCGCACCTCGATGCGCCCGCCCTCGAGCGTGTACTTGGCCGCGTTGCTCAGCAAATTGGTCATGACCTGCACCAGGCGCTTGCGGTCGCCCACGACCAGCAGCGGCGCCGGCATCGATTCCAGCACCAGGCGGTGCTCGTGCTTTTCGATCAGCGGCCGCACCTGTTCGATGGCGTCGGCCAGGACATCCTTCAGGTCGAGTTCAACGAACTCAAGTTCTACCTTGCCGCGCGTAACGCGCGATACGTCGAGCAGGTCGTCAATCAGGGACGTCATGTGACCCGCCTGACGCGCAATGATGTCGGCGGCGCGCTGCACCATGCTTGGCTGGAGCTCGAAATTGGACAGCATCGTGGCTGCCGAGACGATCGGCGCCAGCGGATTGCGCAGCTCGTGCGCCAGCATCGCCAGGAACTCGTCCTTGCGCTGGTCGGCGCGGCGCAACGCCTCGTTCAGGGATTCCTGTTCGACCAGCGCCTGGCGCAATTCGATCTGGCTCATGACCTGATGCGCCATCGTCTTGAGCATGAACTGCTGCTGCTCGGTCAACCCTTCCGGGCGGGGCTTCTTGTCGAGCACGCACAGGGTGCCAAGTGGGACGCCGTCGCGCGTGCGCAGCACGGCGCCGGCATAGAAACGCAGGCCGCCATCGGCCGTGACGAGCGGATTGCAGCTGAAGCGCGGATCGTCCTGGGTGTCGGGCACGATCATCTGTTCCTGCTGCAGCAGTGCATGGCGACAGATCGAATTCTCGAGCGGCATTTCACGTGTGCCCAGACCGATCTCCGACTTGAACCACTGCCGGTCGCGCGCGATCAGGTTGACGGCGGCGATTGGCGCGTCGAGCAGTTGGCCGACCATGCGCACCACGTCATCGAACGAGCGCTCTGGCGGCGTATCGAGGATACCGAACGAATCGAGGACGGCAAGGCGTGCATCTTCGTCGAAATTAGCGGAGTTGGACGTCATCGCGGGAAAGCTTCAAGTGGCACGGTAAAGGGAGGCCGGTATCGGCGCAAAGGACAGGCAGACATGACAGGACCGGGCCTGCCGGCATGCCATTATAAATAGCAATCCGTTGCCGTGCTTGTGCACGGCGTCCACAAAACTGTGCACGCGTGTCTGGTCAACAGGCAGCACCCTGCCAATGCGTTAATTGCGGTTGCGATCCGCGAGAAACTGGATGGCGCGGGGATGCTGCGGATTGGCGAAGAAGTCGCCGGGCGTACCCTTCTCGAGGATTTTGCCTTCGGCCATGAACCAGATGCGGTCGGCCACGTCGCGCGCGAACCCCATCTCGTGAGTCACGCACACCATCGTCATGCCCTGTTTTGCCAGCGTGCGCATCACCTGCAGCACCTCGCCCACCATCTCCGGGTCGAGCGCACTGGTCGGCTCGTCGAACAGCATGATCGAAGGACGCATGGCCAGCGCGCGGGCAATCGCCACGCGCTGCTGCTGGCCGCCCGACAGCGCGTCCGGATAGGCGTCGGCCTTGTGCGCCAGGCCCACCTGGTCGAGCAGCAGCATCGCCTGCTCGCGCGCCTCGACCTTGCTGGCGCGCTTCAGTTGCACTGGCGCGAGCATGCAGTTCTCGAGCGCCGTCAGGTGCGGAAACAGGTTGAACTGCTGGAACACGAAGCCGATACCGGCACGCAGCGCGTTGACGTCGACGCCTTTCGCGTGGATGTCCTGCCCGGCAATCGCAATCTGCCCGCCATCGATGTCTTCGAGCCGGTTGAGCGTGCGGATCAGCGTCGACTTGCCCGAGCCCGATGGCCCGCACACGACCAGCACTTCATTGTTTTCCACGCGCTCGGTGATCCCCACCAGCGCGTGATAGTCGCCGTAATACTTGTTGACGTTATCGAGAACGATCATCGGTCGCTTCTTTCAAGAATTCAGTGCGCGCCGGCCGGCCGCCGCTGCAGCCGCCGTTCGAGCAGGAAGGCCAGGCGCGACAGGCCGAAGCACAGGACGAAATAGGTCAGCGCCAGAATCAGGTACACCTCCACCGCGCGGGTGAACACGAGCGTGTTGATCTGCGTGGCGATGAACGAGACTTCCGACAGGCCGATGATGTAGCCGAGCGAGGTCGCCTTGATCGTCGAGACCAGCTGGTTGACGATCGACGGCAGGCCGTGACGCAAGGTCTGCGGCAGCACGACATGGCGCAGCGCCTGGCCGTAGCCCAGACCCAGCGAGCGGGCGCTTTCCAGTTGCCCTTTCGGCAGCGCGCGGATACCCGCCGCCACGATCTCGGCCAGGTACACGCTGTCGAACACCACCAGCACGATCAGCATCGTCGTCGCCTGCGAGGTCTTCACGCCGGTCACCGCCGGCAGGAAGAAGTACACCCAGAACAGCACCAGCAGCAGCGGCACGGCGCGCACGAGCTGCACGAACGCGCCCACCGGCAGGCTGATGGCGCGGCGGCGGCTCACGCGCGCAATGCCCAGCATCAGGCCAAGCGGCATGGCCAGCACCAGCGCGGCGCCGGACAGCAGGATGGTCAGCACCAGGCCGCCCAGCGGGCCGTCCGGGTATTGGCCGACCAGGAAATACAGCCAGTAGGTATCGATCAGTTCCAGCATCGGGACGCTTTCATGGTCAGGCCGCCGTGCGCACCGGATAGCGGCGCTGGAACAGGTAGGCCGCCGCCGAAATGACAAGCGAGACGGTCAGGTAGGCCAGCGTGGCGAAGGTGAACGCCTCGAGGCTGCGAAAGCTCGCCGTCTCGACGCGCGCGGCCTGGTACATCATCTCGGCCGCGCCGATCACGGTGGCCACGCTGGTGTCCTTCCACAGATTGACGGTCTGCGACAGGAGCGGCGGCACGGAGGCACGCAGCGCCTGAGGCAGCAGCACGAGGCGCACCGCGGCAGCGCGGCCCAGGCCCAGCGAACGGGCCGCTTCCAGCTGGGTCGCGGGCACCGCCCGGATACCGCTGCGGATATGCTCGGCCATGTGCACACCGCTGTAGAGCGAGAGCGCGATGACGGCACATACCGCTTCGGGATTGTTCGCATACAGGATCTCGCGCAGCCCCTCCGGCAGCAGCTCGGGGAACGCGAAATACCAGAACAGCAGGTGCGCCAGCAGCGGCACATTGCGGATCGATTCGACGAGCGTGGCCCCGACCGCGCGCAGTGGCCTGGAGGTCGACGTGCGCATCACCGCCACCAGCGCACCGAACGGCAGCGCGAAGGCGAAGCTGATCACGGTCAGCTGGATCGACAGGATAAAGCCCTGCACCAGCCAGTCGTGGTACTCGCCGGATTGCAGGATGGTCGGATCGAACAGCGCCAAGGTCAGATCTTGTCAGTGCTGATCTTGAAGGTGCGCTTGGCGATATTGGCGCGCGTGCCGGGGCCGTACCATTTGACGAACAGGTCTTCGGCCGCGCCATTGGCTTCGAGCTCGCGCAGCGCCTGGTCGACGACCGTCTTGAGGCCCGCCTCACCCTTGCGCAAACCAAGGGCAATCGGCTCGACGCCGATCGACTGCGGCAGGATCACGAAGTCCTTTGCAGCGGGGCCCAGTTTGCCGTAGTCGGCCAGCAGCGACGACTCGTCGTTGACGTAGGCTGCGCCCTTGCCCTGGCGCAGTGCCTGGAACGCTTGCTGCGTGTTCTCGAAGGTGACGATACTGGCCGTCGGCACGGCCTTCTTCATATTGGTTTCCTGGGTGCCGCCGCGGACGGTGACGACCTTCTTGCCCGCCAGTTGCGGCAGCGCCGTGATGCCACTGCTCTTGCGCACCATGACCTTGGAACCGGTGACGAAGTGCGTCAGCGCGAAATCGACCTGCGCCTCGCGCTCCTTGTTGTGCGTGAGCGTGGCGGCCAGGATGTCGACGTGGCCCTGCTGCAGCTCGGGGATGCGGGCCGACACCGCCAACTGCTTGAACACTGGCTTGACGCCGATTTTCTTGGCCACGGCCGTGGCGACGTCGATCTCGTAGCCCACCAGCTGGCGCGTCTTCGGGTCGATGAAACTGTTCGGTTCATCGGTGCCGAGCACCCCGAACACGATCTGGCCTTTCTTCTTGATGTCGGCCAGCTGGTCGGCATGGGCCATACCCATGGTGAGCGAACTACCCAGCGCAACGGCGCACAGGATGAGGGAACGGCGGTTGATCATGCAAAATCTCCAGCAACAATATTCGATGATCGTAGTATAGAACAAACACTTATATGAGAAAACGAACAATTCGCCATAAGATAATACTGTTTTGCGTATATGTACCGACCCGCGCCCGATGAGGCGTGCGACTGATTCCACGCAATATTGTCATAATTACCTACTACGAATGCGGAACACCCCATGCTCCTCGCCACCTACAACGTCAACAGTATCAACAGCAGGCTCGACGCCCTCTTGCATTATCTCGAGGAGCGCCAGCCGGACGTCGTGTGCCTGCAAGAACTCAAGGCGCCGCAGGAGAAATTCCCGATCGCCGCGATCGAGGCGGCCGGCTACCACGCAGTGTGGCAGGGCCAGAAAAGCTGGAATGGCGTGGCGATCGTCACGCGCGAGCCGGCGCAGGAAGTGCAGCGCGGCTTGCCGGGCGACGACACCGACGAGCAAAGCCGCTACCTCGAGGTGGCCTACCAGGGCATCCTGATCGCCTGCCTGTACCTGCCGAACGGGAACCCGGCGCCCGGCCCCAAATACGATTACAAGCTGGCCTGGATGGAGCGCCTGCGCCTGCGCGGCCTGGAGCTGCTCGCCGCCGGCGTGCCGGCCGTGCTGGCAGGTGACTTCAATGTGATCCCGACCGGGCGCGATGTCTACAAACCCGAACGCTGGGTCGACGACGCGCTGTTCCGGGAAGAGACCCGTGCTGCCTTTGAGCGCCTGATGGAACAGGGCTGGCTCGATTCGCTGCGCGCGCTGCATCCCGACGAGACGATCTACACGTTCTGGGATTACTTCCGCAACGCGTTCGGGCGCGACGCCGGCCTGCGCATCGACCACCTGCTGCTGAGCCCCGCGCTGGCGCCGGCACTCAAGGCGGCCGGCGTGGACAAATTCATGCGCGGGCGCGAAAAGCCCAGCGACCATACGCCGACCTGGATTGAGCTCGACCTGAACAAGCTTCCGGCCAAATTATCGGGCAAGCCCGCCTGACCCAATTCACGATGGCGCACACACAGATGCGCCGCGACCACCACCATAAGGAATCCTCATGAAAAAACTTCTCGTTCTCGCCGCTGCCCTCGCCCTGCCAATCGGCGCGCAAGCTGTCTCGATGCCAGGCTTTTGCGCCAAGGGCATCGGCTCGGCCGAAGCCAAGGTCTGCGGCCATCCCGGCTCCGCTGAATCGGAAGGCCTGATCTACGCGATGTACCGCGCAGCGCTGGAAAAAATCGATGCCGGCGCCGGCAAGACGCTGCAGGAACAGCACACCAAATGGTGGGACGGCGTCAAGCAATGCGCCGACGCCAAGGACATGACCACCTGCATCAACAATGCCTACGGCACCCGCGCCATGCAGCTGCAGACGGCCTACAAGGTCACCAAAGCCAAGGGCCCGGTGAAGTACACCTGCAGCGACAAGAGCAAGATCACAGCATTCTTCCTCGAGACCACGCCAGCGTCGATGGTCGCAGCGCGCAACAAGGAACACGTGCTGCTGCGCGGCGAGCCAAGCGATAACGGCGTCGCCTACGGCAACCGCGGCGAGCAGTTCAAGGAACAGAATGGCAAGGTCACCATCAAGTGGGGCGAAAACGCCAAGGAACTGAGCTGCAAGAAAGCGTAATGACTGCTTGAGCCCGCACTGCGGGATGCTTGACGAAGGGCGAACATGCGCTATGCTGTTCGCCCTTTCTTCATCTTGCCGCCATCATGCTTTCGCCCGAACAGCTCTTCGGCTTTCTCGCCGCCGCCATCCTGATCACGCTCTCGCCGGGGCCTGACAACCTGATGGTGCTCAGCACCGGCATCGCCAAGGGGCGCGTGCGCGGCGTGGCTTTCGGGCTTGGCTGCGCCTTCGGCTGCCTGAGTCACACGCTGCTGGCTGTCATCGGCGTCAGTGCGCTGATCGCGGCGTCGCCGACGGCCTTCACGGCGCTCAAGGTCGCGGGTGGCCTGTACCTGATCTGGATGGGCTGGGGCGCGATTCGCAGCCGTGGCGGCGCGCGCGTGTCTGGTGAGGGATTGTCGAACGAACCGGCCGGGCGCCTGTTCGCCAAAGGCCTGGTGGCCGCGGCGATCAATCCGAAAGTGGTGCTGTTTTTTCTGTCGTTCCTGCCGCAATTTGTCGTCGCGGCGCGCGGCGACGCCAATCTGCAGATCGGCGTGCTTGGACTGGTCTTCACGCTGCAGGCGGCCGTGATCTTTGGCCTTCTCGGCTATTTTTCCGGCACGATCGGCGGTTGGCTGAACCGCACCCCCACGGCCGGCATGTGGCTTGACCGGATCGCGGGGGCGGTGTTCATCGGACTGGGGCTGCGCTTGATCGTGGCCCGGTAGTCATTACAGTGTTATGCCGACGGCTCGTGGATCGGGCAGCGGTTGAACTCCGAGCGGAATTCGCGCGACGTGGCCATCACCTGGCGCCGCGCGCGGTTCACCGACCCGAGCGGGCGGTGTTCGACGAGGCAGTTCCACTGGTCGTAGGCGATTTCGTCTTCCAGCTTCTCCAGCGACGCATCCCAGCTCGTTTGCGGTTCGAGGCGCACGCGCGCCACGGCGATGAACGGGCTCAGTTCCTGTGGCCATTCGACCGAGGCATCCTCGATCGGCATCTTCTCGACATCGACGTTCAGCTGCACGCGCAGTTCCCACTCGCCGCCTTGCGATGCGAAGTGCGAACCGATCGCGTGGCGCTGCGCGTCGTCTTCGGTCTTGATCGATGCGCCATCGAGCGCGAGCAGTTCAGGCGCGACGGGCGCCAGCGACAGCTTGGCCATGTACTGACCATACAGGTAGGGTGTCTGGCTGAAGTAGGTCTCGCCCAGCGGATGGTGCTGCGGCTCGCCGCCCAGCGCCTTGAGCATGCCGCTCTCGCCGCCGACCGCTTCCAGCGCATTTTCGGCGGTGCGCAGCACGGCCGAGATGATCTTCTTGCCGGTTTCGGACGCGTTGGTGGTTGCCGCCAGCATCTTCACGCTCTTGAGGAACCCCTGCGGATCGGGCGCCGAGAACACCGGCCCATTCACCATCAGAAAATCCTGCGAGTTGCCGCTCTTGGCCGTGTCGAAGCGCTCGCCCGGCACGTTCAGCACTTTCATCGCCACCGCGCGGTGGGTCGAGACACCATCCGGCAGCTGCTCGGCCGGTGGCGACGACCATCGCAGCAGCACGTCATAGGTGCCGGCCTGGCCGAACAGGCCCTGGGCCAGTTGCGGCGGCAGGTTGTCCAGCACGGTCAGCTTGCCGCGCACCAGGGCGTGGCCCTTGGCGTGGACGGCGCGGCTGGCGTGGCCGTCGGCGTCCGCGACCTTCTTGGCCATGTTGGCAAAGACGGTCTGCAGGGCGTGGATGGTTTCGGATTCGTCGAGGCCGACGTGTTCGAACTCGCTGCGAAATACAAGGGGATTGGCTGGTGCGGTGGTCGTCATTGGGGGCTCCTGAAATGAAGCCTCCAATGTAGCGAACTTCGCCCATGCGCGATGTTCGCCAGACCACCATTCCGACGACACGCCGTTACAGCGTGACGACCACCTGCGCCGCCTGGCCGGCTTTCGCCGCGACCGGCACTTCCAGCAGGTGCTGCTGGGCGTTGAAGACGAAGCGCACGGCGCGCCCGTCCACCGTCACGGCCCGCGGTTTGGCCGCCACATTGTGCACCTTCAGTGAAAAGCCGCGTGGGACAGCAGTCATGGCCTTGCCGGTTTCGGTGGCAAAGCCGATCTCGAGCTGCGCCTTGCCGTCTGCCTCGCCCAGGCGGCTGGCAAAGCGCACGATCTCGTACTTGCCCGCCGCGAAAGCGCCCGCCGTCTCGCCATCGTCGTCATACAGCTTGCCGCTGGAGGTCTTGACCGAAGCATCGTGGTAGTAGTGCAGGTCGATCTGACGGCCCGTGTAGTCGCGCGTCGTCTGCACCACTTTCGCCATCGGCACGAACGCGCCGGCGCGTACGTAGACGGGGATGTTGGCGTCGACCGGCCGCACGGTTTCGAGAATGCCGCCCTTGTGCGCCTGGCCAGTATGGAAGTCGAACCACACGCTGCCCGTCGTCGGGAAGTACACCTCGGCGCGCGTGGCGCCTGGCTTGACGATCGGCGTAACGAGGAAATCCGGGCCCCACAGATAGGTCGACGAGCGCTCGATCGGCTGGGCCGGATCGGTCTCGACGAACATCAGGGGGCGCATCAACGGCATGCCGGTCTGCTGGTTCTCAAAGGCGATCGTGTAGTTATACGGCAGCATCGCGTAGCGCAGCCACACCGCTTCGCGCGCCAGCACCTTGGTGCGCTCCGAGCGCAGCACGGGTTCGGACGCCACCGCCTCTTGCGCATGCGGGCGGAAGATCGGCTGGAACACGCCGTACTGCAGCCAGCGCACGTACAGTTCGTCGTCGAGCACCGCGCCGGCAAAGCCGCCCAGGTCCGAGTGCATGTACGCCAGGCCCTGCATGCCCATCTGCAGCGAGATTTCCATCTGCGACTGCAGACCGCCCCAGCTGCGGCTGACGTCACCCGACCACGGGATCATGCCGAAGCGCTGCGAGCCCGAATAACCGGCGCGCATCAGGATGAACGGACGCTCGGCCGGGAATTCACGCTGATAACCTTCCGCGATCAGGCGCGCCCAGTCGTGACCATAGATATTGTGGACCTGGTCGGCCGTGCCGGTGCCATGCACCAGGTTCGACGGATGCAGTTCCGGCTCGCCCAGGTCGCCCCACCAGCCAGTGACGCCGCCCTTCTTCAGGTCGCGGTAGATGTTCCACCACCAGTCGCGCCCTTCCTTTTTGTACAGGTCGATCAGGCCCGTGTTACCGAAGTAGAAGTCATACGTGGCCGGCTTGCCGGCGCCGTCCAGAGCCAGCACGTTCTTGTCGACGGCCTCCTGCCAGCGTTTGGACGTGGTCAAGACGAACGGCTCGGTGATGACGACCGTCTTGACGCCCTTGGCCTTGAAGTCAGCCATCATTTTTTCGGCGTGCGGGAACGTGTCGCGGTCCCAGTCCATATTGCCCATCGTGCCCTGCACCGTCTTGCCGAACCAGTACAGGTCGAGCACGACGGCGTCGAGCGGGATCTTCTCTTGCGCGAACTTGTCGACGATGGCGCGCGTTTCAAGCTCGGTCTTGTAGCCGAAGCGGCTGGCGAAGTTGCCGAAGGCCCAGCGCGGTGGCAGTGGCTGGCGGCCCGTCAGGTCGGTGTAGCCGGTCATGACGGCGTCCCAGGTGTCGCCCGCGACGACCTGGTACGTCTTGCGCCCGCCGATGACTTCATAGCGCAGCGTGCCATCCTTGCGGCTGTCGAAATCGAGCCAGCCAACCTGCGGATTGTCGAAGTGGATCGCGTATTTTTTCGACGACAACGCCACCGGAATCGTGAAGTTGAGCAGTTCGGAACGTTCGGCGTAACCGTAGTCGGCCTTGTTGTACAGGCGCAGGCGGTTGCCGCGCCGGTTCATGCCCAGCGCACGCGCCCCGCCGCCGTACAGCGCCTCGCCGTCATCAAGCCCGAATTCGATGGTGTCCATGCCGTCAACGCGGCCAAAGCCGCGCTTTTCGGCCACCAGCGGCTTGCCCTTGTAGGTATAAGCGATGCGAAACGGCTTGCGCTCGACCGTGACCGCGATGCCGTCGGTGGCATACGTGATGCGCGCGCCGTCGTCCTTGAAGGTGGCCGGCGCCTGCACCGGCGCCAGGATCACCGCATGCGACGCCGGTTCGAACTGTTCGCCGTTCGGGATGAAGGTGGTTTCGACGATCGCGCTCGAATACGGCTTGATCAGGTAGCGCCCGTCGGCCGTCGCGATTTCGAGCGTGTTGCCGTTTTGCGTGACGCCCTTGAACTGGCGCTCGGCGTTCTGCGCGAACGCGAACGTGCTGGTGGCCAGTGGGAGTGCGGTGAGGCAAAGGGCAAGGCGGGCGATCGTGGCGGTTGTCATGTCTTCGATGTCGTGATGTCTGGTTGTGCGGCTGCAGCCGAAGCATGACAGATTTCGACCGCGCCCAACAGCCTCGCCCTACATGAAACCTGAAGACCGGTCGCTGCCTGGCTGGTCCCTCGCGCCGGTCACGTGGCAGCAGCGCGCATGCCAACCGATCTGCAAGCTTCATCCAGATGGCATAGAATCCTCGGATTTTGCGCGCCGGCCTGGCCAGGGCGCAGTCGCAAAGGACTTGTATGGACACGACACTCGGGCGCCCGGTCAGCCAGACCCGCTCATTCGCCACGATCGCGCTGATCGAATTGTGGGAGCGCTTCGGCTACTACGGCATGCAGGCGCTGATCGTCTACTTCATGGTGCAGCGCCTGGGGTTTGACGATACCCGCGCCACGCTGGTGTGGGGAGCAGCCGCCGCCCTGATCTACGTCGCGCCGGCGATCGGTGGCTGGATCGGCGACAAGGTGCTCGGCACGCGCCGCTCGATGGTGATCGGCGCCATCATCCTGTCACTCGGCTACGCGCTGATGGGCATCCCGACGACCAACACCTGGCTGACGTTTTCGGCGCTGGGCGTGATCGTCGTCGGCAACGGCCTGTTCAAGCCCAATACCGCCAACCTGGTGCGCAAGATCTACGAAGGCAACGACTCGAAGATCGACAGCGCCTTCACCATCTACTACATGGCGGTCAACGTCGGCTCGACGGTCTCGATGCTGGCCACGCCGGCGATCAAGGATTATGTCAACGCCAACTACGCCGGTGAACTGGGCTGGCACGTGGCGTTCGCATTCTGCAGCGTCGGCCTGTGGGTCGGCCTCATCACGGTGGGGCTGCTGCGCCGCACGGTCAAGCATATCGGCTCACCGCCGGATAACCTGCCGCTCGACTGGGGCAAGCTCGCGCTGGTGCTGGGCGGTGGCGTGCTGGCCGTGATCGCATCGGCCTTCATCCTCGAATACGGCTGGCTCGCGCGCCTGTTCGTGTACCTGGCGGGGCTGGTCGTGCTGGGCATCTTCATCCACCTGATCCGCACCAGCCAGGCCAGCGAACGCTCGGGCCTCGTCGCCGCGCTCGTGCTGACGCTGCAGACGGTCTTCTTCTTCATCTTCTACCAGCAGATGTCGACATCGCTGTCGCTGTTCGCGCTGCGCAACGTCGACCTGGACTTCAGCCTGTTCGGCAGCCACCTGTTTACTTGGTCGCCGGCGCAGTTCCAGGCGCTTAACGCCATCTGGATCATGCTGCTCAGCCCCGTGCTGGCCTGGGTCTACACGCGCGCCAGCAATGCCGGGCGCGACCTGTCGATCGCGGCCAAGTTCGCGTTGGGCTTTGCCGTTGTCGCGGCTGGCTTCTTCACGTATGGCTTCGCCGGCGCCTTTGCGGTCAATGGCCTGACCTCGTCGTGGATCATGATTGCGGGCTACGGCCTGTATTCGCTGGGCGAACTCCTGGTGAGCGGCCTCGGACTGGCCATGATCGCGCGCTACGTCCCGGCGCGGATGGGCGGCTTCATGATGGGCGCCTACTTCGTGGCGGTGGGTATTTCGCAATACCTGGGCGGCCTGGTGGCCACGATGGCAAGCGTGCCGCAAGGGATGACCGACCCGCTGCAGACGCTGCCGATCTATACGAGCCTGTTCAACAAGCTGGGCCTGGCCGCCATCGCCTGCACGCTGATCGCGCTGGCCGCACTGCCTTTGATGCGCCGCCTGACGGCCGAGCACCATACGCACCGGTAAGGCTTCTTGTAAGATGGCCGGATTGCTTCTTTTCCGATCCGGCCATCATGTCTTCCAATTCCCTCGACACCAACCTGCAGGTCGCACAGCGCGTGCACGCCATCGAACCGTTTCGCGTCATGGAGATGGTCAAGGCCGCCGCCCAGCTGCGCCGCGCCGGCCACGACATCATCAGCATGAGCGTCGGCGAGCCCGATTTCACGGCGCCCGACATCGTCGCCGATGCGGCCGTTGCCGCCATCCGCGGCGGCGCCACCCAATACACCGAGTCGCTCGGCCTGCCCGAGCTGCGCGCCGCGATTTCTGGCCACTACGCCGCGACGCAGGGCCTGGACATCGATCCGCGCCGTATCGTCATCACCGCCGGCGCGTCGGCCGGCCTGCTGCTGGCCTGCGCCGCGCTGGTCGGCCAGGGCGACGAGGTCCTGATGCCCGACCCGTCGTACCCGTGCAACCGCCATTTCGTGACCAGCTTTGGCGGCACGCCGATCCTGGTGCCGGCTTCGTTCGAGGACCGCTACCAGCTCGGTGCGCACCATGTGCACGAACGCTGGACGGCGCGCACGCGTGGCGTACTGGTGGCCTCGCCCTCCAACCCCACCGGCACGTCGATGACCCCGGCGCAGCTGCGCGACATGCTGGCCGCCGTGCGCGCACGTGGCGGCTTTGCCATCGTCGACGAGATTTACCAGGGGCTGTCGTACGACCACGTGCCGGTCAGTGCGCTGGCGCTGGATCCGGATGTGATCACCGTAAACAGCTTCTCGAAATACTTCAACATGACCGGCTGGCGCCTGGGCTGGCTCGTGGTGCCGGACAGCCTTGTGCCGGTGTTCGAAAAACTCGCCCAGAACCTGTTCATCTGCGCGCCGACGATCGCCCAGCATGCAGCCCTGGCCTGCTTCCAGCCCGAAGCGCTGGCGATCTTCGAAGCACGGCGCCAGGAATTCCAGCGCCGCCGCGATTATCTGGTGCCGGCCTTGCGCGCGCTGGGGTTCGGGGTGCCGGTGATGCCGGATGGCGCGTTCTACGTGTACGCCGACGTCACCGGGCTCGATCATCCGCTGCGCGGCGACAGCGCGGCGCTGAGCATGGCGCTGCTCAATGACGCGCACGTGGCGATCGTGCCGGGGGATGACTTCGGCGTAGCGGCGCCAGCGCAGCATGTGCGCTTTTCGTATGCGACCAAGTATGAGCGGATCGAGGAAGCGGTGGCGCGGCTGGCGCGTCAGCTACAGCGCTGAGCGCCCGGCACGACGGACAGATCGTCGGGAGCTGACTGGCGATTGTTCTTCATGGCGATCAGTCCATTCTGAAACTCCCGTATTATCAAACTGGCTGGCCTCTACTACACTGGGTTCCGCCATTGACGACCGCTCGACACGCGGCGTCCGTCGGCACTGAGTGATCGCTGGACAGAACGTATCAGTCGAAACGCGCTTCCCGTCGATCTTTCTGCGAACGTTTTGAAAGATACCCATGTCAGCATCCAGCGACACCACCCCAGCGAGCCCGTTCACCTCATGGCGAGGCGACCATGTCGGGCTGCGCGTACCGGACTTCGAGGCCGCTGCCGCCTGGTACACCGGGACGCTCGATTTTCGCCTGATCCGCACGATGGCATTGGGTGAAAAGACGCTGGCTTTTCTTGCGCCTGCTTCTGACGACAGTTTTCGCATCGAATTGATTGCCGGTCCTGGCTGCGCGCCGCGCCCCGCGTACGACCAGTTGATCGACACCCATGCGGTTGCCGGATGGCACCATCTGTGCCTGCGCGTCGAGGATGTCGATGCGGCGATCAGTGAACTGAGACGTCGCGCTGTGAGGATCGTCAGCGAACCGCGCGATGCCACCGGGCTCGCGCTGCGCTTCGCGTTTTTCAGCGATCCATGGGGCAATCTGATCGAACTGACGCAGCCTCTTTCGAACACCGAAGCTAAACCCTGACAGGTGCAACTGGCACCATCGCCGCAGACTGCTGAGGAAAGATAAGACCCGCCAGCAATGCCACGCCTGCAAATACAGCGAGCGCAACACCGGCGCCCCACCCACTCAACAATGCGCCAAACAGTGGCGATCCCGCGCTCTGGCCAGATGCGAGGATCAAAAACGGAACACCGAGTCCCAGGTCGGGGCGATCCGGAAGCAGCCGGATGCCCTGAATCAGAAACGCGCCGGACGACGTGATATACGAAGCACCGAACAGCGCCACGCTGATAAAGGCGAATACCACCGAGACCGACGTGAAGGACAGGCCAATCATTCCCGCCGCCATCCCGGCCAGAGACACGCAATGAACCCGCGCAAGGCCGAACCGCTGCACGAAGACGCCCGTCATCGCGCCGGCGACGCCAGCCAGACCAAGCGCCACCCAGATCCAGGCGACGTCGCTTTGCATGAAGTTGAATTCATCGCGCAGCAGGCTACCGCCGAATGTCCAGATCGCGGTACTCGACAAGCCCATCAAAAAGCTGCCCGTGCAGAGCGCCAGCATGCCGGGGCGCCTGAAGATGGCAAACGAGAATGGCGCGCTCGAGGTACGTTCTTGCCCCGTTGGCACTGCAAACAATATCCAGACCGCTGCGGCGCCACTGACGACCGAAAACAGGATATACAGTTCGCGCCAGCCACCAAATGCAAGCAGGCTCGCCAGGCCGGAAAATACAATGCCCGCTGCGGTGCCCGCATTGATGATGGCATTGGCCTTCGGCCGGTGAGTATCGTCAAATTGCAATGACACCGCCGTCGCCAGTGGTGGCGAGGTCAGGCCGGTACTCAGGCCGGCCAGCGCAACACCCAGTCCCAGGACTACCCCGGTCGTGGACAACATGATGATAACCATGCCGATGGTCGACGCCAATCCCGCGGCAAAGGCAATCGCCCGTGGCGAGCACGCACGGTTCAATGCGAAGGTGATGCACACGCCAATGCAATACGCGACGAACGCGCTGCTGCCAATCCAGCCCGTGGTGCCGATGTCGAGGGATAGCTCGGTGCGTATCTCCGGCAGCAGCAGCCCGAAGGCAAAGCGCGCGAGCCCGTACGAAACGGCAGTGAGCGCAAAAGCCGCCGCCAGCAGGTTGACGTTATGCTTCACTGTGCTTGCCTGCATGCGCCATCAGGGATGCGGCGGCAGCCCTGGCGGCGCCGATTACCGCCGCATTGTCCAGACTGGCGATGGCCGTGGCGCCCTCGAACAGAATCCAGATTTGCGAAGACAGCAGCGGATCGTCATGTCCCAGCGCGTGCTTGACGCGCCTTGCAATCTCCTTGAAAAACGCGGTTTTTTGCCCGCGCACCAGGGCCACGATGTCATCGTTGGCACCCCGGTACTCATTGCCAGCACGCAGCAGCAAACAGCCCGAAGCACCGAATTCATTCGACCATCGTTCGAGCGTATCGAACAGCGATTCGACAGTGCCGATCGCTGCATCGTTGTGCTGCAGGAGCGCCATGAACCCCGCATGCCGCGATTCGAGCGCTGCCATGACCAGCCCGTCACGCGAACCGAAGTGCTTGTACAGCGTACGGGTGGAGGCGCCGACGCTGGCGCCGATGTGATCGACGCCGATGCCGCGCAAGCCTTCGCGCGCGAACAGCTGCGCTGCGGATGCCGCCATATCAGTTTTCTTGTCCATGACCCAAGTGTACAACGATCGTTGTACATGTCAAGCGTGCAGGATCCCGACGCGACTGTGTCGTGATGCAAGGAGGGTTGAGGCTACCTACGCTAAGGCCGCCGACGGGCCAACCAGCGCCTCGACCAGCGCCGCCGACGCTACCGGCTTGACCAGATAACGATCGAAGCCGGCGGCCAGCGCCCGCGCGCGGTCGCTCGGTTGGCCATAGCCCGACAGCGCCACCGTCAGCGGGCGCGGGACCGGTTGCGCGGCGCGCAGGCGCGTCATCAGCTCAAGGCCATCGATACCGGGCAGGCCGATGTCGCAGACGATGGCGTCGAAACGTCCTTCAAGTGCCAGTGCCAGGCCGGCATGCCCCTCGGCCGCGATCTCGACCTGGTGGCCCTCGAGCTCGAGCAGCATGCGCAGCACGTCGGCGGCGTCAATATTGTCTTCGATGACCAGGATGCGGCGCGTGGCGCTGGCCGTATGCACTAGCGCAGCGGTGGGGGCACGCGGCGCATCGGCCGCCGATTGCGGCAGACGCACGATGAACGTGCTGCCCTGCCCCGGGCCGTCGCTACCGGCAGTCACGCTGCCGCCATGCATGCTCACCAGATTGCGCACGACGTTCAGGCCCACGCCCAGTCCGCCCTCCGAGCGTGCCAGCGTGCGCGGTCCCTGCGTGAACAGCTCGAACGCGCGCCCGATGGTTTCATCCGACATGCCGGCGCCGTTGTCGGCAATCGTGACCGCGATGCCGTCGTCGCAGCGCACACTGACCGTGACCTGGCCGCCGTCCTGCGTGTACTTCGAGGCGTTGTTGAGCAGATTGGTGAAGACCTGCGTCAGGCGCACGCGGTCGCCGTCGACGACTGGATCGCGCTTGTCGTGGGCGATCGTCAGGCTCTGGCTGCGCTCGCGCACGCGCGGCATGATCGTCTCGGCGGCGTGTTCGAGCACTTCGGCCAGGCGCAGCGGCTCGATCGCCAGCGTGATCTTGCCGCTGCTCAGGCGCGCGGCGTCGAGCAGGTCGTCCAGCAGGCGCGCCATGTGATCGACCTGGCGCTGGATGACGGCCGTGAGACGCCCCAGCGGTAACGACGCGACGGGGCCGCGCTCGAGCAAGCCTGCCGATACGCTGATCGGCACCAGCGGATTGCGCAGCTCGTGCGCCAGCATGGCGAGGAATTCATTCTGGCGCCGGTTGGTGTCTTCGGCGTCGTCGCGCGACGTCTGCGCGTCGACCGCCGCCAGCACCAGGTGTTCGTTGGCTTCGCGCAGGCTCACGGCCAGCGTGGTGCTGGCATCGAGCTCGCGCCGCAGCCGCGCATTTTCGCGTTCAAGCTGCGCGAGGTGGCCGTCGGGCGTGGCTGGTTCAGTGCCCGGAAGCGCTGGCATGGAAGTCATTCAGGTCGCGCCGCGCGAGGTGGGCAACCCGTGCAGCACACCTTCGTGCGCGGAGCTGATCGGATCGATGTGGATACCGACGCCGTCGATGTGGAATTCGCGCAGGTCGTGACTATGGCTGCTGCCGCGCACCTTGACCACGGAAATGAACCGGCGCAGCTGACCAGCGCTTTCGCCAAAACGCATCAGGATGACCGCATCGGTCAGGTAGGCGATGTCGGACTGGCTGAAGCGCAGATGCGTGAAGTCATCGTCCATTCCCATCGTCACCAGCACCGTGACGTTGCGCTTGACCAGCGACGTGAGCATCTGGAACACGGTCGAGCGCAACTGGTTACGCCCTTCCGGGGCCAGGTACAGCGACAGCTCGGACAGCGAATCGACCACCACGCGGCGCGCACCGGTGCGGTCGATCGCTTCGTTCAGCGCCTCGAGTACCTCGTCGACCGTCAGGTCGATCATCCGGCTTTCCAGCACCACCACGTCGCCCGCATCCACCATCGCAGCCAGTTCGGCGTTGCGCAGGCGCGACGTGCCTTTCTCGAACGACAGGGCCACGCCCTTCTCGCCATGACGTGCGCCCTCTTGCAGGAAGCGCGTGGCCAGGATGGTCTTGCCGCAGCCGCTCGGTCCCGTGACGAGCAACGAATGCCCCTGCGGCAGACCGTCATGCAGCAGTACGTCCAGATCGGGTGTGCCGGTGGGGATGCGCCGGGGCTCGCGGTCGGTGGGCGCGCCGTCATGGTGATCCTGCGCCAGTGGCGGCAGCATGCGCGGATACACGCGGATGCCGTCGCTGGTGATGCGGAACGTGTGCGAGCCGTTCATGTGCGCCTGGCCGCGCATCTTCACCACGCGCATCTTGCGCACCACCGAATTGTCGTCATGCACGGGCGTCAGCGAGATCATGCCGTCGGCCACCGTCATGATCGGGCTGGCCTCGGCATCGCCATTGGCGTACTCGCCGATCAGGAACGTGGTCGCTTGCCAGCTCGTCATGCGCGTGCCGAGATCCTGGATGAAGTGTTGCAGGTCGGCCGCACCCTCGTTGCCGCTGCGCGCCGTCTGCGCGACCGACCGGAACGAATCGACGAACACGAGACTCGGCGCGAAGTCCTCGACCTCTTTCATCATGCGCGCCAGCACAGTGCTGAAGTCGCCTGCGCGCAGGTCTTCGGCCAGGTTCACGTAGCGCACCGCAGTGCCGACCTTCTGCATGTCGAAGAAACTGTACTGCTGCTGGTAGCGCAGCATCTTCAGCGGCGGCTCGCCCAGCACGGTGAAGAACAGGGCGCGCCGCTCGGTGGTCGCGAGGGAGAACATGATCTGGTGCGCCAGCGTGGTCTTGCCTGAACCCGGTGGCCCGGCGATCAGGTTGAACGAAAACTCGCTCAGTCCACCACCGAGCAGGACATCGAGCCCTTGCACACCAGTGCTCAATTTCCCAAGTGATACTTTGTCGCTCATTAGTTGTGATCCTGTACTTTCTTCTCTTCTCCATCTACCGCTGCGGCGTCGAGCAGGCGCCGCGCAAGGGCTTGCCCGATCAGCGACGCCAGCAGGTCGGTAAATTTCTGGAGCAGGGCCGCGTGGGCCGCTTGTGCGAGGTCGGGTGCGACGCTGGCGAGCGTATCGTCCAGCGCGTCGATTTGGGCGGCACGGGTCTTGCACGGCGCAGTCGTGGCCAGCCATGTGTAATCGGGGCCGACAAGGCGCAGGGCCCGGCCATATAGCGCGCAGAAACCGCTGTCGCCAATAAGTGGCCCCAACTGGTCGGCGAGACGCCGCCAGGACTGAATGAGTAACAGGTGCTCGACAGAGCGGCCGGGATCACCCTTACTCGTCATCATGTCTGGATCGAAAAGCAATTGCGGCCGTTATCATCATGAAAGGTCCATGCACGCTGCGGTGCGGATTGGTCGTACGCCCGCGTCGTGTGGTGCCCGGCGATAGGTTGGCAACATTATATCGTGGCTTTTCACCGTTTCTTTTGAAATCCCGTGTAAATGATGGCGACAAAGATGGTGTGGAAGCCGACCCGTCGCCTGTCAATACGCGGCGACGAGGAAGGTCGCATGCGGTAGGCATTCCCGGCATTCCCCGCTAAGATGGCATGTGCCGGGCGAACCTGCTCCCGAGCATCATGCACACTCATGGATTGGGATTCAATGGAAAAGAAGAAGCTCAGCGCCGTCATCTCGACGGCCTTCGTGGTAATGGGATTGGCCATTGCACCAGCAGCGTCGGTGACGGCAGCGCCTGCAGCGGGCAAAACCGCGCAGGCCACGCCAGCCGATGCGCGCTTCAAGGACATCTACACGCGCGAATGGAAGTGGCGCGTCGCCGAAAAGCTCGAACGCGATGAGGATGCCCCGGACGCCAGCCGCGGCTTCGCCCGGGTCGATGCACCGGCGCAGGAAGCGCGCCGCGTCTACTGGGCCGGCATCCTCAAACAGCTCGATGCGATCAAGCCTGCCAGCCTGTCGCCGGCCGAGCGCATCAACTTCGCCGTGTACCGCGCGCAGATCGCCTCGCTGCACGATGCGCAGGTGTATCGCGAGTTCGAGCAACCGGTCAATGCCGACAGCGCGTTCTGGACCGGCGTCACCTACGGCGCGCGCCGCCCGCTCAAAACCACGCAGGCCTACCGCAATTACCTGGACCAGCTTGAAGGCATCCCCGCCTACTTCGACGAAGAGATCGGCAATATGCGCGCGGGCCTCGCGCGCGGCTTCACGCCGCCGAAGGTCACGCTGGCCGGCCGCGAAAGCACGCTGCTGTCGGTGACCGAGGCCAGGACGCCGCAGGACACCGTGTTCTACGGCCCGTTCAAGGAGATGCCGTCGACCATGCCCGCGGGCGAGCAGGAAGCGCTGCGCCGCCAGGCCGTCGCCATCATCGCCGGCAAGGTGCAGCCGGCGCACGCGAAGACCCTCGCCTTCTTCCGCGATGAATACGTGCCGAAAGCCCGCACCACGCTGGCGGCCCAGGACATGCCGGGCGGGAAGGAGTACTACCAGTCGAAGATCGTCGAGTTCACGACGACCAGCCTGACGGCCGACCAGATCCATGCGATTGGCCTGGCCGAGATGGCCAAGATCCGCGCCGAGATGCACGCCATCATGCAGCAGGTCGGGTTCAAGGGCGACCTGCAGGCCTTCCTGCAGTTCCTGCGCACCGATCCGCAGTTCTACGCCAAGACGCCGGCCGAACTGCTCAAAAGCGCAGCGTGGACGGCCAAGCGTTTCGATGCCAAAGCCGACCAGTATTTCGGCCACCTGCCACGCCGGCGCTTTGCGATCGTGCCGGTGCCGGACGACCAGGCGCCGTTCTGGACGGCGGGCCGCGGCGGGCCGGGCATGTATTGGGTGAACACCTACAACCTGCCGGCGCGCCCGCTGTACAGCCTGCCGGCGCTGACGCTGCACGAATCGGCGCCCGGTCACGCTTTCCAGATTCCGCTGGCGCAGGAACAGAAAGGCGTGCCGCCGTTCCGGCGCGCGTACATCTCGGCCTATGGCGAAGGCTGGGCGCTGTACACCGAACGTCTGGGCGCCGAGATGGGCATCTACGAGACGCCGTATGAAGTGTTCGGGATGCTCAGCTACCAGGCCTGGCGTGCGTCGCGCCTGGTCGTCGACACGGGCGTGCATGCCAAGGGCTGGACGCGCGAACAGGCGCAGGCTTACCTGATGGAGAACACGGCGCTGTCGAAGCACGAAGTCGAAACCGAAGTCGATCGCTACATCTCGTGGCCGGGCCAGGCGCTGTCGTATTACCTCGGCCAGATGGCGATCCAGGAAGCCCGCGCGCGGGCCGAAAAGGCGCTGGGGCCGAAGTTCGATATCCGCAACTTCCACGATACCGTGCTGCATATGGGATCGGTGCCGCTGCCGGTGCTGCAGCAGCGCATTGACGCGTTCATCGCCGACGGTGGACCGAGTCCGTATCCGAAGGAAAGCTGATCGCTTCGGTGTCAAACGCGTGGGAGGCAAAGCCGCAAAGCCGGGGTCAGGTCTGACATTCGGACACGGCCTCGGCCTTAGCTACTTCGATTGGTGTCTTGCCTGGTGCTAGCATCGCCCGGCCAGCCAGTTCCGGCTACCTAACTGTCGAGATCGTGTCCGAATGTCAGACCTGACCCCCGCTTTGCGCATTTAACGCTGGAACAGCTTGAACTTGAGCTGGAACGAGATCCCGCCGTACAGGCGGTCCTTGTAATTCGGGATGATCCCAACATTCACGCCCACGCGCTCGTACTCGTAGGTCAGCGTGGGGATTACGCCCGGGAACCAGCCGCCGTTGCGCGTCTTCGGGTAGCCGTCGAACGCCGCCAGCGCCAGGCCCACGCGCACCGGTCCCACCGCGTACGGCTGCCAGATCACGCCGGCGTAATTCGACCAGGCACGGTCACTGTTGTAGAAGCGCCCGCCGGTGGCGGCCAGCGTGCCGCTGAAGCGGTACTCGAGCGCCAGGCCCTTGTTGTTGTTGTTCAGGTCCTTGTCGCCGTCGAAGTGGGACGTATAAAAGCCCGTGTCGATCCACAATTCGCTTTTTGGCGCCGGGTCGATCTTCGTGAAGAAGTCGGCGCCATGCGCCAGCGGCGCTGCGCCCAGAAGCGCCAGCAAATAAAGGGTGCGCATCAAGTGGCCGCTTTCGTCTCGAGGTCAGGGAACATCACGTCGGTGAAACCGAAGCGGTTGAAGTCGCGGATACGCGACGGGTACAAGATCCCCAGCAGGTGATCCACTTCATGCTGCACGACGCGCGCATGGAATCCTTCGGCATCGACGGCAATGCGCTTGCCGAACTGGTCGAAGCCCTCGTAATGCAGGCGCGTGTAGCGGGGCACGCTGCCGCGCAGGCCGGGTATCGACAGACAGCCTTCAACGCCTTCTTCCATCGCCTCGCCGATCGGCGTGAGCACGGGATTGATCAACACGGTCTCGGGCACGGGCGGCGCGTCCGGATAGCGCTGGTTGCTGGCGAAGCCAAAGACCACCAGTTGCAGGTCGACGCCGATCTGCGGCGCAGCCAGGCCCACGCCTTTGGCCGCATGCATGGTCTCGAACATATCCGCCACCAGCGTGTGCAGCTCGGGCGTATCAAATTGCGTGACCTGCGGGGCCACGCGCAGCAGGCGCGGGTCGCCCATGCGCAGGATGGTTCGTACGGTCATTGCGCGCCCTCCCCGGCCAGCAGCCCGGCCAGCGATGCGCGAAAGCCTTCGGCGGTCTCGGGGTGTTTCAGGCCCATGGCCGTCATCGCCTGCAGGTAACCGAGTTTCGAACCGCAGTCGTAGCGCTGGCCGGCGTAACGGTAGGCCAGTACGCGCTCGGCCTGCATCAGCGCCGCGATGCCGTCGGTGAGCTGGATTTCGCCGCCGGCGCCCTTGCCGATCGTCTCGAGGTAGCCGAAGATCGATGGTGACAGCACGTAGCGGCCCACGACGGCCAGCGTCGACGGCGCATCGGCCGGCTGCGGTTTCTCGATGATGCCAGACACCAGCTCCAGGCCCGGACGATACGGCGTGGCGCTGACGATCCCATACTGGCGCGTCTGCTCGCGCGGCACGTCCTGCACCGCCAGGATGGTGCTGCGTTCATACGTGTAGAGATCGGTCATCTGCGCCAGCACCGGCTTGTGGCCGGCGGCCGTGTCCATGAAGTCGTCGGCCAGCAGGACGGCAAATGGATCGTTGCCCACCACCGGGCGCGCGCACAGCACCGCGTGGCCCAGACCCAGGGGCGAAGACTGGCGGATGTAGATGCAGTTGACGTTCTTCGGAATGACATTGCGCACCGTCTCGAGCAGCGCCGTCTTGCCAGCCGCTTCCAGTTCGGCTTCGAGCTCGTAGGCGGTGTCGAAATGGTCTTCGATCGCGCGCTTGTTGCGGCCCGTGATGAAGATCAGCTCCGTGATGCCGGCGGCGACCGCCTCTTCGACCGCATACTGGATCAGCGGCTTGTCGACGATCGGCAGCATTTCCTTCGGCTGCGCCTTGGTCGCGGGCAGGAAGCGGCTGCCAAGGCCGGCCACTGGAAATACGGCTTTGCGGATCAGGGTCATCGTATTCAGTCAGGTTGGGGATGATTGTTCGAGCAGCGCCAGCAGCGCCGCTTCGTCCAGGATCGCGACGCCCAGTTCTTCGGCCTTGGCCAGCTTGCTGCCCGCCTCGGCACCGGCCACCACGTACGAGGTCTTCTTCGATACCGAGCCGGCAATCTTGCCACCGGCCGCTTCGATCAGCGCGCCGGCCGCATCACGGCTCATCGTCGGCAGCGTTCCGGTCAGCACAAACGTCTTGCCGGTCAACGGGCCTTCCGGTGCCAGCGCTGCTTCCGGCACCAGGTCGAGCAGTTCGCGCCGCATGGCCGCCAGCGTCGTCACCAGATCGCGGTTGGCCGCCTCAAACAGCCATTCTTCGAGCGCGCTTGCCACCGTGGCCGGCAAGCCGAAGATGCCGAAATCGGTGCGCGCCGCGATGGCGTCAAGTGTCTGGCCGGCGCCAACGATCTGGCGCGCGCGCGGCTCGGTCAGTTTGGGGATGGCCAGTGCGGCCAGCAGCTTGATCTCATCAAGCAGCTCGCGCAACTGCGGCTTGGGCGGATGCTCGCCCTTGGGCGCCACGCCGGCTGCAAGCAAGGCGTCCAGTGCAGTCTGGTTTTTTTCTTCAGCAAAGAAGTCGGCGATCGACTGCGCCACCGTGCCGCCGATATCGGGCAGCACGCGCAGCAGCGCGGCCGGGGCGCGGCGCACCAGCGCCAGGCTGCCCAGATACTCGGCCAGCGTCTTGGCGGTGGACTCGCCCACATGGCGGATGCCCAGTGCGAACAGCAGGCGTTCGAGCGGCGGCGCCTTGCTGGCGGCAATCGCCGCGAGCAGATTGTCGGCCCATTTGGTCGGCACCTTGCCCTGCCTGACGGTCTCCGGCGCCCCGTCGTCGGCCTCGTCGGCCAGGCGCTTCATCTTGAGCAGGTCGTCCTGGGTCAGCTTGTACAGGTCGGCTACGCCGGCGACCAGATCCGCTTCGACCAGGCTGTCGATGTAGCGGTCACCCAGGCCTTCGATGTCCATCATGCGCCGGCCGGCGAAGTGGCGGATCGCTTCCTTGCGCTGCGCCGCGCAGCTCAAGCCACCGGAGCAGCGCGCGACGATCTCGCCTTCTTCGCGCACGACATGCGAGCCGCACACCGGGCAGGTCGCCGGCAAGCTGTACACCGGAGGTTCCGGCGTCAAGCGTCGTTCGAGCACCACGCCCAGCACTTCGGGGATCACGTCGCCGGCGCGGCGCACGATGACCGTGTCGCCAACGCGCACGTCCTTGCGCCGCACTTCGTCTTCGTTGTGCAGCGTGGCGTTGGTGACGGTGACGCCGCCAACCGATACCGGCACCAGGCGCGCCACCGGCGTGATGGCGCCGGTGCGGCCGACCTGGACCTCGATCGCCTGGACCGTGGTCAAGGCTTCTTCGGCCGGGAATTTATGCGCCAGCGCGAAGCGTGGGGCGCGCGAGACGAAGCCCAGCGTACGCTGGTCCTCCAGCCGGTCGACCTTGTAGACGACGCCGTCGATCTCGTACGGCAGCGCCGCGCGGCGCTCGCCGATGTCGCGATAAAACGCCAGCAAACCATCGCGGCCGGTCACCACCTGGCGTTCCTTTGCCACCGGCAGGCCAAGCGCATCGAGCCATTCGAGCATCGCCGAATGCGATGCGGGCAACGCATCCGGCGCGCCCTCGAGCTGGCCGACGCCATAGGCGAAAAAGCGCAGCCGGCGCGCATTGGTGATGCGCGCATCGAGCTGGCGAAGGCTGCCGGCAGCGGCGTTGCGCGGGTTGGCAAATTCCTTGTGGCCGGCGGCGCGCTGGCGTTCGTTGAGGCTCTCGAAATCACGCTTGAACATCAGGACTTCACCGCGCACTTCAAGCACGGCCGGTACGGCGTCGCCATGCAGGCGCATCGGGATCACACGCACGGTGCGGATATTGGCGGTGACGTCTTCGCCCGTGTAACCGTCGCCGCGGGTTGCCGCCTGCACGAAGCGGCCGTTTTCGTAGCGCAGGCTGATGGCCAGGCCGTCGAATTTGAGTTCGGCGTTATAGGCGACGTCGCGCGCTTCAAGCCCTTCACGCACGCGGCGATCGAAGTTGTCGATATCGTCGTCGGCGAATCCGTTATTCAGTGACAGCATCGGTACTGCATGCGTGACCTGGTTGAATTCGGGGATCGGGGCGTCGCCCACGCGCTGGGTCGGTGAATCGGGCACGATCGCTTGCGGGTGCATCGTCTCGAGCGCGGCCAGCTCGTGGTACAGGCGGTCGTACTCGGCGTCCGGAATCGTCGGAGCGTCGAGCACGTGGTAGTTGTAGCTGGCGCGGTTCAGTTCCGCGACCAGCCAGGCCATCCGGGCCGGGGCATCGGGTTGCTCGGTCACGGGATGATCCTCAGCAGAACAGGCGCAGCGCCCGGGTGGAGCCGGCGGCGATGTCGGCCGCGTCCATCTCGGCGTAGAATTCGACCACCTGGCCCTTGATCTCGTCGAGCACTTCGGCTTCGAGCGGCTGGTTGCCGTCGTCGACGATGGTCGCGTCCAGGCGCTGCGTCAGTGCGCGTGCGGTGTCGACCATGCGGCCGAAGGCGTCACGGGCCGGCGCCACGCATGGCACGTCCAGCAGCAGCGTCAGGCGCGACGTGGTGTCGGCGCCCAGCGTGACATTGGTCGAGAGCGTAAACAGCACGCTGTTGGTGGCACCGTCGCGGTCCGGCATCGCAAAGCGCCCGTCGGGCCGCACGTCGAAGCCCGCGTTCTCGAGTGCGCCGATCAGCGTCGACATCGCCCATGGCGCGCCGTTGGCGGCCAGGTTGACGCTCAGTTGCGCGTCGTGGCCGGCAACGAAGCGGTGCAGCGTGCGCGCCTCGCTCATCACTTCGATCATGTCCGGCACATGGGGCTCGGCGCCGATGTCGTCGCCGACGGCGCGCAGGCGCGTGACGAGTTCGGAGTATTCGAGTTCGTTCAGCGCGGTGGTGCGCGTGGCCATCTGGACACCCGCCTGCAGCTTGGTGTACACGCCGCCATGGACGATCGGTTCCCATTCGCCGCTGACGGCAAAGCCGATGTAGTGGATCGGCTTGTTGCCCACGCGGCGCAGGCCATGCAGCGTTGGCAGGATCTTGTCGCCACGGACCGGCGCTTCGAGCGCCAGCGGAATCATGCAGTCGATCAGCGGGTCGACCAGGCATTCGGCCAGTTCGGCCGGCGGCATGCCGGGACGGGTGCCCGGGAGCGATGCGGCGACGGCGTCCTGCGCGGCGGTGGAGCCGGCAGCGCGGGAAGGTGGCGGCGCGATGGGTGCGGCTGGTGCTGCTGGTGCAGCCGGCATGGCTGGCACATGCATCGGCGTCATTGCAGGGACAGGGACAGGGGTTTCATCGACCGACGGCGCCGGCGTGTCGGCCAGTACCGGCGCGTCAAGCTGCGGCTCGGGCTTGGTGTCGGTGACGGTGAATGCGGCTGCGTCGAGCGTCGGCTCGTTCACGCGCGTGTAGGTAAACTCGCCCTCCTTCGCAGGCGCAGGAGCGGCAGCAGGAGCGGCAGCAGGTGCGTGCTCCGGTACAGCTGGCGGCATGCCGAGATCGAACATCGGCTCGCTGCGTTCGGCCGCCGGCGCGCCTTCGCCGGTGCGCATCAAGACGTCGTCGTGGTCCGATGCGAACGCGCGCTCGACGCTTTTCCTGGCCTTGTATTCCTGCCATTTGTTGTAAGTGACGACACCGACGACGAACACGCCGCCGGCTGCGATCAGGCTCATTTGGAGATCAGTCATGCTGCTTGTGCCTCAATAGCGAAAGTCGCGCCGGACGCACGGTCCTGGTCTTGCCGCGAACTGGGTGATTCAATCGAAATGCCACGTGTGCGGGCAGTCCCCACGCGAAGGCATGCAATGATACCAACTCCCCCGCGTGAATGTCATTTATTAGCATTCTGACACGAGCGGTGCCATCACGCGGCGACGAGATCCGCGGCCGCCTCCATGTCCACCGCGACAATCCGCGAGACGCCCTGCTCCTGCATCGTCACGCCGATCAACTGGCTGGCCATCTCCATTGCGATCTTGTTGTGCGAGATGAAGAGGAACTGGGTGTGCTCGGACATGCGCTTGACCATGCGGCAGAACCGCTCGGTGTTGGCGTCGTCCAGCGGCGCATCGACTTCGTCGAGCAGGCAGAATGGGGCCGGGTTCAGGCGGAACATCGAAAACACGAGCGCGGTGGCGGTCAGGGCTTTTTCGCCACCCGACAGCAGGTGGATCGTCGCATTCTTCTTGCCCGGCGGTTGCGCCATCACCTGCACACCGGCATCGAGGATCTCGTCGCCCGTCATCACCAGGCGCGCATTGCCGCCGCCGAACAGGATCGGGAACAGCTCCGAGAAATGCCCGTTCACGCGGTCGAACGTGTCTTGCAGCAGGTCGCGCGTTTCGCGGTCGATGCGTCCGATCGCGTCTTCCAGCGTGGCGATGGCCTCACTCAGGTCGGCGTTCTGCGAATCGAGGAAGTGCTTGCGCTCGCTCGCCTGCGCCAGTTCATCCACCGCTGCCAGGTTGACGGCGCCCAGACCGGCGATGGCATTGGTCAGGCGCGTGACTTCGCCCTGCAGGTATTGCGGCTTCAGATCGGGGGCGAGCTTGGCCTGCAACTCGGCTTCGTCGGCGCCGGTAGCGGCGAGCGCTTCGGCGAACTGCTCCTGGTTCAGGCGCGCGGCCTGCTCCTTCAGTTGCAGCTCGGTGATGCGGTCACGCTGCGGCTGCAGGCTGCGCTCGGTCTGCATGCGCGATTCTTCGGCCGTGCGCAGCTGCTGCGCGACCTGATCGAGTTCATGGCGGGCCGCGGCCAATGCCGCTTCCTGCGTCGTACGCTGATCCAGCAGCACCTGCAGGCCTTCGTGGGCGCTGCCGCTTTCCAGCGCTGCCAGTTCCAGGCGCGCCTGCGCCAGGCTCGCGCCAACCTGCTCGGCCTGCGTGGCTGCGGTGGCGATCGTGCGGCGTAATTCATCGATGCGGCTGCGCTGGGCGCGCTCGGCGAACTGCGCTTCCTGCGCGCCGCGCTCCAGGTCGCGCAGGTGTTCGCGCGCGCGGGCCAGCGCCTGCTCCTGGTCCTGGAACGCGGCCTGGTCGTCTTCGCTGGCGTCCTGCAGTTCGGCCAGTTGCATCTCGAGTTCTTCGAAGGTTTGCTCCGCTTCCGCCTGCGCCTGACGCTGCTCGGCTTCCTGCGCCGCGATCTCGGTCAGGTCGGCCGCGATCTGGCCGCTCCTCTGATTGAAGCGCGCTTCGATCTCGCTTTGCTTGAGCACCTCGATCTGCAGCGCGTGTACCTCGCGCTGCAGGGTCGCGACGCGTGCACGCGCATCCTGTACGCGCCGCGCCAGATCGAGAACGGCAGCATCGGCGCGGGCGGCGCGCTCGCGCGCCTCACCCGCCAGCAGCGCCTGCGCGCGCACCTGCTTGTCGGTGTTGTCGATCTCGTGCTGGCGCGCCAGCATGCCATCCTGCTCGGCGTCGGGCGCATGGAAGCGCACGCTCGAGCGGGTAATCACGTGCCCCTGGCGCGTGACGAAGCTGGCGCCCTGCGGCAGGCGGGCGCGCGCGTCGAACGCTTCCGATGCATCCTGCGCGATGTAGACGCCGTGCAGCCAGTCGTCGAGCACACCGCGCACGCCGGCGTCGTTGATGCGCAGGAGGCTCGCGAACGGCGTCAGACCAAGCGGTGCAGCTTCACGCGCAGCGCCTGGCTGCGGCGCGTACAGCGCCAGGCGCGCCGGTGGCGGGTCGTTGAAAAAGGCCTTGGTGGCGTCGAGGTCCGACACGTCGAGCGCGCCGGCGCGTTCGCGCAGCACGGCTTCCAGCGCCGTTTCCCAACCCGCGTCCACATCGAGCTGCTGCCACAGGCGCGGCAAGTCGGCCAGCGCGTGCTTCTGCAACCAGGGCTGGACCTTGCCTTTGGTTTGCACGCGGTCCTGCATCTGGCGCAGCGCGGCCAGGCGCGCTTCCAGCTGCGTATTGGCGGCGCTCTCGCGCTGGACGTCGCCGTTGGCCTGGCGGCGCTCGGCTTCGACGGTGTCCTGGCGCGACGTGGCGTCTTCCAGAGACTGCGTCTGTTCTTCAAGCGCCAGCTGCTTTTCTTCGAGTTGCAGGCGCAGGTTGTCGAGCGTGGCGCTGTCGGGCAGGTTCAGCGCATTGCGCTCTTGCTGCAGGCGCTCGCGCCGCACGACCAGGTTGGCCAGGATGCCGCCGGCGTTGCGCCCGTGGGCCGCCGCCAGCTCGATGCGCTGCTGGACCGCCATGATGCGCGCACGCGCGGCATTGGCCGCATCCTGGCCGGCGCGCCAGGCCGCCTCGAGTTCGGGCAGGCGCTCGCCATGCACTTCGACGGCGATCTGGGCGCCCTCGGCCCGGGCAGCCAGTTCCTCAAGCTGCATTTCGGCTTCTTCCTGGCCTTCGCGGTGCTCTTCGGCCTGGGTCGACCAGCCTTCGCGCTGGGCGCTCAGCGTGGCGATCTGGTTTTGCAGGCGCGTGCGCGATTCGACGACAAACTTGATCTGCGCTTCGAGGCTGCCGATCTCCGCGTTCACGCTATAGAGCGCACCCTGCGCCGTGTGCAGGCGGTCGCCCGCAGCGAAGTGCGCCTGGCGCAGGTGTTCGAGATCGAGCTCCACGCCGCGCAGTTGCGCCGTCTGGGCTTCGAGCCCGGTCTGCGCCTCTTCGACTTCGCGGAAGAACCTGACCTGCTCGGCGTTGGCGTCGTTCTTGCGCAGCAGCCAGAGAAGCTTCTGCTTTTCTTCCTGGTCGGACTGCATCTGCTGGAAGCGCAGCGCGACGGCCGCCTGGGCTTCGAGTTTTTCGAGGTTGGCGTTCAGTTCGCGCAGGATGTCTTCGACCCGCAGCAGGTTCTCGCGCGTGTCGGACAGGCGGTTTTCGGTTTCGCGCCGCCGTTCCTTGTATTTGGAGACGCCGGCCGCCTCTTCGAGGAACACGCGCAGCTCTTCGGGGCGCGACTCGATGATCCGCGAAATCATGCCCTGGCCGATGATGGCGTAGGCGCGCGGACCCAGGCCGGTGCCCAGGAAGATGTCCTGGATGTCGCGCCGGCGCACGGGCTGGCCGTTGATGTAATAGGTAGAGGTGCCGTCGCGCGTGAGCGTGCGCTTGACCGCGATTTCCGCGTACTGGCCCCACTGGCCGGCGGCCTTGCCGGCGTTGTTGTCGAATACCAGTTCGACTGACGAGCGCCCGGCGGGCTTGCGGTGCGTGGAGCCGTTGAAGATCACGTCCTGCATCGACTCGCCGCGAAGCTCGGACGCCTTCGATTCGCCCAGCACCCAGCGCACGGCGTCGATGATGTTCGACTTGCCGCAGCCGTTCGGGCCGACCACGCCGACCAGCTGGCCGGGCACCTGAAAATTGGTGGGATCGACGAACGATTTGAATCCCGACAATTTGATGGATGAGAGGCGCACGTTGCGTGGGTCAGGTAGATAGCGAAGAAGCGAGCATCATACCATCGCCGGGACGGCGACGGCCATGGCCGGGAGGGCGACAGACAGGGGCTTACTCGGCGGCGCGATGGTCCGCCGGCGGGCCTGCATCGTTGACCGCCTCGCTGCCAACGGCTGCGCCGAGAATGCGGCCGACCACCCCTTCGGCCAGCACGACCCGGATCGCGCCGGCGCGCAGCAGGTCGGCCAGGCGCCCGGCCGGCAACGAGAACGCTTCCTGACGCGCGGCGCCGGAAAAGATGTACAGCGTGCGCAGCGGACTGACCCAGGCGAGGCGCACCTTGCGCACACGGTCGCCGTCGGCCAGTTCCAGGCGCATGCCGCGCTCGAGGCCCGCCAGCGTGTCGGCTTCCGGTCCCTGGCTGGCGTGCGCTTCATCGTCGGCCTGCGCCTGCTCTTGCGCTACACGGCGCAGCGCATCCTGCTGCGCCGCCTCGACCGCCAGTTCGAGCTGCCGTTCGGGCGCCAGCTCGATCGGCGCGCGCACGATCGACGCGTGGCATTCGGCCAGTTCGGCGAAAAACTGCAGCCGCTCGGCGTCCTGCCAGCGGGTGGCGTCGAGCCATTTGTTCAGGCTTGCCAGCAGCGCCGGCAGGCGCGCGATCAGAGCCTTGCGCTGCTCTTGCGTCGCTTTGGGCTTGACGCTCCAGATCAGGTCTTCCATCGTGCGCGTGGCATTGTCGATCGCGCCGGGGCGACTCTCTTCGATCGTGTAGGCCAGCGCCAGCGCAGCGCTCCAGCGCTGTTCGAGAAAGCCCGCCACCGCCGGCACGAGCTGCTCGCCGGCCAGGCGCAGGGCGACGGCGCGCTGGGCCGAGCGCTCGGCGGCGACCCGCTTCTCCTGGCGCGTGGCATTGGCGATCGGGCCGGCAATGGCTGCCTGTTCGGCACTGTCACGCGCGGCCAGGCCGGCTTCGAGTTCGGCCACGGCGGCCTCGAACTCGGGCTGCTCGGCATCGCGCACCCGTTCGACGCTGCGGCGCATGGCGCGGTAGACCGGGTCGTCCTGGTCGGCCGGCTGCTCCCAGCCTGTTTGCGAGAGCAGGTCGAGCAGGCGCCGAGCAGGATGCGCTTCCTCGAAGAAGAAGCTGCGGTCGCGCAGCGCCGCCTTGAGCACCGGCACCTGCAGGAACGCGAGCAGCTCGCGCGTCTCGGGCGCGACGCCATCGTCCTGCAGCACGCCCTCGAACACGCGCGACAGCAAGTCGAGCGTGGTGGCGTCGGCGCGCGACAGTGCACCGGGCGGCAGGCTGGCGCGCAGGCGCGGGAGGTAGAAGGCGCCGTGGGGCACGCTGTTGTCATTACTGTGGCCAGGGGCGGTGGTCCCTGGGGCACCGGCGTTGACGGCAAACGGCGGCAGATCCGGCAGGCCGGGAATCGCAGCGCCGGCGCCGAGACGGCCGAGCAGGTCGATCAGCGGCAGCGCGCCGGACATGGCTGCTGCGCCTGCCCCGCCATGGTTGACGCTGTGACCAGATCCCTGGGAGGGCATCGACATGGCGTGGTCCGGTGTAACTGGGTGGAAGGCAGATGGGGTTTGGGCTGCGGCGCCCATAGCGACCGATCCCGGGGTGGCTGGCGTGCTTGTAGCCGGCGCCGCATCCGGTGCCGGTTCAGGCGCCGTGATGGCGAAACCCGAGGCGGTGCTTGGCCGCCAGCCGCCGCTACCCTGCGGCAGATTCGGAATCTCCGGCACGGCCAGCGCCGGGTCGAAGAGTTGACGCAACTGATCCGACAGCGACGCTTCGCGCCGTGCCCGTTCGGCGCGGCGCGCGGCGCGGTCATCGGTCTTGGCAAAGCGCGTGTCATCGTCCCTGCCCTTGCGCGCGGCCTTGAGCGTCTCGATCAGCGCGTCGTAGAGTGGGCCGAGATCGATCATCAGGCCGGGGCGCAGCAGTGGCGCAAGCAGGCCATGCGCCTCCGCGTCGGGCTCAAACTCGCACCAGGCGGCGTGCAGCGCGCCCAAAAATACGGCAGGCCGAAACGGATTGTGGGCCGCGCGCACGAGGTCGCGCCCCAGCAGCAATCCAAGACGCACGCCGAGGGTGGCCAGCTGCTCCGAGTATTGGAGGTCGAACGGGCGGCTGACGGCGTCCAGCGCCATTTGCTGATCGATCTGCTCGAGTGGCACGAGGCTCAGCGCTACAGGGAGCGCCTGCGCAGTCGGGGCGCCGGGCGCCAGCAGTGCGATTTCGGCTTCGAGCGCCGTTTCGAGCGCGCTTGTGGCCAGGTGGACAAACGCGTAATCGTTGCTCTTGAGGAGGTTACCGGATTTCACCCGACGCATGACGGCGCGGGGATCCGGGCCGGCCGCGGTAAGGTCGAGCAGGACCGAGACGATGCGCCGGACCACATCGCCCAGGTCCGTCCCGGCCTGACGGCACGCGATGGCGACCAGCTCGGCAAGCGTAGCCTGCTGGGCGGCGGCATTGCGCGCGGCGTGGGTCTGGACGGATGGGGTGGCCATGACGATTCGGCGAAGTAAGGCGAGCCTCTATTTTGCCACACTCTTGCCGGTCAGCAATGAGCAAACACAGCGGGGTGGCTCCAGCGCGGCGCTCGCTCTGGTCGATAGTAGTCTCGTACGTGGGAGCATGTCTACAGGTGCCGAGGCCGCCGTCCGGTGTCCGTCTGGCGGCGGGCATCGCACGATGGCGCTTCCCGGAAACGAACCACGTCATTTCGATGACTGGGAGTACGATCTACGGATACTTTTGAAAGGAACCATGATGGTCGAGAAAAACAACGCTGGTCCGGGATCAGGCAATCAGGGCAGCATACAAGAGCAGCACGTCGAGGCGGGACGCCCGACGCACGGTGAAGATGGAGCCTCTCAATCGGACTCCTTGTCGAATCAGCCATCGGATTCGACGCCCGCTGTATCGGAGCAATCGGAGCGCCAGCCCACACCGGTCCAGCAACCGGATACCCGTCTGAATGAATCGCATGAGCCTGGCTCGCTCCCCGCTGCCGAAGTCCAGGGCGGCCTCTCTGGGCAACACGCGACCGCAGGGCGCCAGAGCGACTAGAACAATGCGAGGCGCTCAGTCACGCTGTGCGCCAGGCAAACAGGACGATACTCAGATATTGCGCAGGATAGCGCCTTTCGGGGGCGCAAAGTCGGTCACTTCATGAATCATCCTGGCCAGCTTGGCATCGCGCGCCGTCATGTGCAGGTCGCCATACTGATGCACGCTCCATTGCTCGGGCGTGAGCTCGATCTCCTTGCGCAGAATCGTCTCGGTGCGCGCATCATCGGCACGCAAGCCCTCGACGATGATATTGAGCGCATCCGGTCGCGAGCCTGGCGACGCCGTCGCATGCGACTTGTGGATCATGAACCGCGCCGTCTCGCTGGCGTAGCGGCGCGACCCTGCCAGATAGACGACAACGGCGATCGAGGCCACCGCACCGGCGTTGTACATGACAAATTTAATGGGCGAATTGGCCATGAAGTTATACAGGCACAGCCCGTCGCTGACATAACCACCGTTGGACTGCAGCAGCACGTGGGCGGTATCGATGCCGTCTTCCGTCATGTTCGCCACCGCCTCGAACATCCGATGGACCATATCACTGTTGACATCGCCTGATAGCGTAAACCACCCCTCTTTCTCCTGCATCGCTTTCTCTTGATTCATAGTCTGTTCCGCCTACAAAATAAGTGAGCCAAGTGTAGCAAATCCCCCCGTACGCCCTCCATCACCGACCATCAATAGTGCGAAGCAATGCTTCAATGCACTTCTACGCCAAATCACAATCAGGGTCAGAGTAGATTTAATGGGCAATTCCTCAATGTTGTCAAACAATTCGACTCTGACCCTCATTATTATTTGCTAATTTAGCGCTATCAAAATCAGCCTTTAATTCCGGTCCGCACTTAATTTTCTAAACGCATCGTTTTTATTGCCGCGAAGGTCAAAAATAATGAGGGTCGGAGTCGATTTAATGGGCAATTGTCAAAAGTTGTCAAACAATTCGACTCTGACCCTAATTGTGGGTGGGGGTGTGCGGTTGACAGTCGGCAAAGGGTGGAATATCCTCCGCAGTCTTGATCGGGAGAGCGCAGCATGCTGCCGCCGAAGGGGCACTCACCCATAAACTCTCAGGCAAAAGGACCGGTCAAGGGACGGCGGCGCGATGCGCGGCGGTTCAACTCTGGAGAGCGGCCGCGGTAGCGGTCCACCGAAGGGGCAAGCGGCGCACAGCCGCTATCTCTCAGGTACCAAGGACAGAGGGGTCGACAGCGCACGACGACCGTGCTGTACCCCTATTTCTGCCTGAGGATTCCATGACGCTCAAAGCGACCCCGCTCAATTCCGCTCACCGCGCCGCCAACGCCAAGATGGTCGATTTCGGCGGCTGGGACATGCCCGTCAACTACGGTTCGCAAATCGAAGAGCACAACGCGGTGCGCAGCGACGCCGGCATGTTCGACGTATCCCATATGTGCGTCGTCGACGTCAGGGGCGCCAACGTGCGTACCTTCCTGCGTGGTCTGCTGGCCAATAACGTCGACAAGCTGCAGGTGCCGGGCAAGGCCCTGTACTCGTGCATGCTCAATCCCGAAGGCGGCGTCATTGATGACCTGATCGTCTATTTCCTGTCCGAAGAATGGTTCCGCATCGTCGTCAACGCCGGCACCGCCGAAAAAGACGTCGCATGGATGAATCAGCAGAACACCGCCACCAACAGCGGCGTGACGATCACCGCGCGCCGCGACGGCAACGATCCGATCGCGCTGATCGCCGTGCAGGGCCCGAACGCCCGCGCCAAGGTGTGGCAGGTGCTGCCGACCACCCAGGCAGCATCCGAAAACCTCAAGCCGTTCAACGCCGTCATCGTCCCGGACACCGCGTTTGGTGAAGCGATGATCGCCCGCACCGGCTACACCGGCGAAGACGGCTTCGAGATCGGCGTGCCGGCGTCGCAAGCCGAAGCGCTGTGGAATGCCTTTGTCGCCGTCGGCATCAAGCCGGCCGGTCTCGGTGCGCGCGATACGCTGCGCCTGGAAGCCGGCATGAACCTGTACGGCCAGGACATGGACGACTCCGTGAACCCACTCGACGCCGGCCTGGCCTGGACGATCGACCTGGTCTCCGAACGCGACTTCATCGGCAAGGCCGCCCTGCAGGCAAAGGGCCAGGGCGCGCAATTCGTCGGTCTGATCCTGCGTGAAAAAGGCGGCATCCTGCGCGCGCACCAGAAAGTCGTCGCAGCCTCCGGCCTGGAAGGCGAAATCACCAGCGGCACCTTCAGCCCAAGCATGCAGCAGGCGATCGCGCTGGCCCGCGTGCCGATGGACGTGGCCATCGGCGACACCGTCCACGTGATCATCCGCGACAAGCGCCTGGCTGCCAGCGTCGTCAAGCTGCCGTTCGTGCGCAACGGCAAAGTGCTGGCCGCCTGAGCGCTGCCAAGACTACAGAACACCTATACTGCTATCCACCCAACTACCCGGAGTCCTCATGAACATCCCTACCGACCTGAAATACACCGAATCCCATGAGTGGGTTCGCCGCGAAGAAGACGGCACCCTGACCGTCGGCATCACCGAGTACGCGCAGGACGCGCTGGGCGACATCGTGTTCGTCGAACTGCCGCAGGTTGGCAAGGCCTTCACCGCCGGCAGCGACGCCGCCGTGGTCGAATCGGTGAAAGCCGCCAGCGACATCTACGCGCCAGTCGACGGCACCGTCACCGCCGTCAACCAGCCAGTGGCCGACGCGCCGGACTCGATCAACCAGGATGCCTACGGCAGCTGGCTGTTCAAGCTCGCGCCAAGCGATGCCGGCTCGTACGACAATCTGCTCGACGCTGACGCCTACGGCAAGACCACCGACCACTGATCCGCCTCCAGGTGCGCCGCCGGCCCCGCCGCGGCGCACCGCCCTGCACCACCCGCCATTCTCCTTCAACGTCGCCGCAGACTGTGTCCCCCAACATGACCCGACCAAGCCTCACCCAACTCGAAGCACGTGATTCATTCATCCCGCGCCACATCGGCCCGTCCGACGCCGACCAGGCAGCGATGCTGTCGGCCCTCGGCTACGAGACCCGCGCCGCGCTGATCGACGCCGTCGTGCCAGCCAATATCCGCCGCAAGGACAAGATCGACCTGGGCCAGTTCGCCGAGCCACGCACCGAAGAAGAAGCACTGGCCACCCTCAAAGGCCTGGCCTCGAAGAACAAGGTGCTCAAGTCGCTGATCGGCCAGGGCTACCACGGCACCTTCACGCCGAAGGTCATCCTGCGCAACATCTTCGAAAACCCGGCCTGGTACACCGCCTACACGCCGTACCAGCCAGAGATCTCGCAGGGCCGCCTGGAAGCGATCCTGAACTTCCAGCAGGCCGTCACCGACCTGACCGGCATGGGCATCGCCAACTCGTCGATGCTCGACGAAGGCACCGCCGCCGCCGAAGCCATGACGCTGATCCAGCGCGTCGGCAAGTCGGCATCGAAAGTGTTCTACGTCGCCGACGACGTGCTGCCGCAGACTCGCGAAATCATCGAAACGCGCGCGCTGCCGATCGGCGTGGAAGTGCGTACTATCGCCGCAGTCGACATCGAGTCGCTGGGCGAAACCTGCTTCGGCGTGCTGCTGCAATACCCGGGCGTGAATGGCGAAGTGCGCGACTACCGCGCCGCCGTCGAGAAACTGCACGCCGCCGGCAGCATGGTGATCGTGGCCGCCGACCTGCTGGCCCTGACCCTGCTGACGCCGCCGGGCGAATGGGGCGCCGACGTCGTCGTCGGTAACAGCCAGCGCTTCGGCGTGCCGCTCGGTTTCGGCGGCCCGCACGCCGGCTACCTGGCCACCCGCGACGAATTCAAGCGCAGCATGTCGGGCCGTCTGGTCGGCGTGACGATCGACGCGCAGGGCAACCAGGCCTACCGCCTGGCGCTGCAGACGCGCGAACAGCACATCCGCCGCGAAAAAGCGACGTCCAACATCTGCACCGCGCAAGTGCTGCTGGCCGTGATGGCCGGCATGTACACGGTCTACCACGGCCCGCAGGGTCTCGAGCGCATTGCCCGCCGCGTGCACCGCCAGACCGCGATCCTGGCCGCTGGCCTGCAGCAACTGGGCTTCGAGCTGGTCAACCAGACCTACTTCGACACGCTGACCGTGCGCGTCAAGGACGCCGGCGCGATCCACGCCGCCGCGACCGCGCACGGCATCAACCTGCGCCAGATCGACGCCACGCAAGTGGGCATCGCGCTCGACGAAACCGTCACCCGCGACGACCTGGCCACGCTGATGGCCATCTTCGGCGACGGCAAACCGGTTGACCTGGACGCACTGGACGCCGACGCCAGCGATGCGCTGCCAACGGCCCTGGCCCGCACCAGCGCATACCTGACCCACCCGACCTTCAACCGCTACCACGCCGAGCACGAAATGCTGCGCTACCTGCGCGCACTGGCCGACAAGGACCTGGCGCTGGACCGCACGATGATCCCGCTCGGTTCGTGCACGATGAAGCTCAATGCAACGTCCGAGATGGTGCCGGTCACCTGGCCCGAGTTCTCGAACATCCACCCGCTGGCACCGGACGACCAGACTGTCGGCTACCGTGAAATGATCACGCAGCTCGAGGCGATGCTGTGCGCCGCCACCGGTTACGCCGCGATCTCGCTGCAGCCGAACGCCGGCTCGCAGGGCGAGTACGCGGGCCTGCTGGTGATCCAGAAGTACCACCAGGCGCGCGGCGAAGGCCACCGCAATATCTGCCTGATCCCGTCGTCGGCCCACGGCACGAATCCGGCGTCGGCCAGCATGGTCGGCATGAAGGTCGTCGTCACCGCCTGCGACGAGAACGGCAACGTCGACCTGGCCGACCTGAAAGCCAAGGCCGAGCAGCACAGCGCGAATCTGGCCTGCGTGATGGTCACCTACCCGTCGACCCACGGCGTGTTCGAAGAAGGCATCAAGGAACTGTGCGAGATCGTGCACCAGCACGGCGGCCAGGTGTACGTCGACGGCGCCAACATGAACGCACTGGTGGGCCTGGCCTCGCCGGGCGCGTTCGGCGGCGACGTCAGCCACCTGAACCTGCACAAGACCTTCTGCATCCCGCACGGCGGTGGCGGCCCGGGCGTCGGCCCGATCGGCGTCGGCGCGCACCTGGCGAAGTTCCTGCCAAACCAGCTCTCGACCGGCTACGTCCGTGACGAACAAGGCATCGGCGCCGTCAGCGCTGCCGCCTTTGGCTCGGCCTCGATCCTGCCGATTTCGTGGATGTACATCGCGATGATGGGCGCGGATGGCCTGACGGCAGCGACCGAAGTGGCGATCCTGAACGCCAACTACATCGCACGCCGCCTGGCGCCGCACTATCCGGTGCTGTACGCGGGCCACGACGGTCTGGTGGCGCACGAGTGCATCATCGACCTGCGTCCGCTGCAGGACAAGACCGGCATCTCGAACGAAGACGTGGCCAAGCGCCTGATGGACTTCGGTTTCCACGCGCCGACCATGAGCTTCCCGGTCCCGGGCACCCTGATGATCGAGCCGACCGAATCGGAATCGAAAGCCGAGATCGACCGCTTCATCGAGGCGATGATCACGATCCACGCCGAGATCGTCAAGGTCGAGCGCGGCGAATACGACCGCATGGACAATCCGCTCAAGGGTGCACCGCACACGGCCGAAGTGGTCACGAGCGACGACTGGGCCCACGCCTACACGCGTGAAGTGGCAGCGTTCCCGGTCGCCAGTCTGCGCAAGAAGAAGTACTGGCCACCGGTCGGCCGTGCCGACAACGTCTACGGTGACCGCAACCTGTTCTGCGGCTGCGCGCCGATCAGCGATTACGAGTAATCGCTGACCTGCCCTGGCATAGGTATCACTTGCGGCTCGATGCGAGCCGCAAGTGCGATGCCGGATGACGGCGGCGTTCCCGATTCAACCCACGCCGTTCACGCGTGGGTTGGCCGGGAACGCCGCTTTTTTCATTGGGTGCAACCGGTAACGCCGCCCCCGGCGCCTCCGGCGCCTCCGCGCTGCCCTCGCCCTCTTCGAGCCGGAACCCGGCCACGGTGCGCGCCAGCGCAATGGCCTGCATCTGCAGCATGCGCGCGGCGCTGGCGGCTTCTTCGACCAGCGTGCAGTTCTGGCGCGTGACCTGGTCCATCTGCACGATGGCCTGACCGACACCGTCCAGTTGCCTGGCCTGGCCATCACCGGCCGTCCCGAGACGGCCGACGATGTCTTCCACATCGCGCACCGAGCTGGCGATGCGCTGCATGCTGCTTCCGGCCTGCAGCGCCCACTGTGTGCCCCCGTCGATCTGCGCCACCGACTGCGCCACCACGGCGCGGATCTCGCGACTGGCCCCGGCCACGCGCCGCGCCAGCGCCCGCACCTCGGTCGCCACCGCCCCCAGCTCAACGGCGCCCATCGGCGCACGCGAGGCGTCCAGCGCCGCATTCAGGATCAGCGTGCCCGTCTCACTGGCGGCCAGTTCCAGATCGTCGACGATTGCCACCACCTGCTGCGCGCTGCAGCGGTTCGACTCGAGCATCGTCAACAGGTGCAGGGCGACACTGTCGCCGTCCTGCGCGACGTCACCGGCACCCGCAGCCAGAAGGTTGGCGGCGCGCGCATCATCGGCGCCATGGCGCACGTCGGCCACCAGCACCTGCAGCGCATGTTCGGTCTCGGCCAGCGCACCGGCGCGATACACCGCGCGGCTGCTCAGGCTCAGGCTACCGAGCTTGATGTCGCGCGACGCCGCGCCGATCGTGCGCGCTGCATCCACGACCGTGCGCAGCATGCCGTTCAGATTACGGATGCTGGCATCGAGCAGGCGCGAGGTGTCGGCGATTTCGTCGCTGCCATAATCGCGCTGCTGGACCGTGAAGTTGCCGCTGGCCAGGCTGCTGGCGGCCAGGCCGATGCCGCGGATCTCGCCCAGCAGGATGCGGCGCACGGCGAACGTGATCGCCAGCGACAGCGCAATTGCCAGCACCAGCAAGGCCGGCATCAGGATCGAGATCAAGCGAAAGTCTGCCTTGGCGCTGCTGGCGGCCTGGCGCGACAAGGCGTTTTCGAGCGCGCCCAGGCCGGCCAGGCGCTGCTCCACCAGCGCGAACGCGGCTTCGGCCTTCTGCATCGCGTTGGCGCTGATCGAACCGTCCAGCGGCGCCAGCTCGATCACATCCTGCACGGCGCGGGCATAGCGGCGCTGCGCTTGCGTGGCCTGCTCGACGTGGCGCCGCTCGGCACCGGACAGCGCGCCCGCCGACAGCGTCGCCAGGCCAGCGGCGATGCGTGCGTGCTGCGCCAGGATGTCGCGCCGCAGCGGCTCGGTGCGCACCAAGGGAAAGCTGCCGCCCATCCAGCTCAGGTAGCGGTAGATGTCGGCATGCGCCTTGTGCGATTGTGTGCCCAGGCCGGCTGCAGCGCGCATGCTGGCGGCGCGCTGGCCGACGATCGACTCGAGCGAGTCGTTCTGGCGCGCCAGCGCGACATAGGCCGCGCACGCCAGCACCAGCAGCAGCACGAGGACGGCGCCGGGCGCCAGCAGCAGTTTGGGCCCGATACGCAGGCGGCTCAGCATGGCGCCCCCGACGGCAGTGCGGCTGAACGCACGGGATGTGGCAGTCGTATCATGGCATCCTCACTCAAGTTTTCTCAGCACCATTTCCCCAGTGCATTCACGAATGTACGTCGCGTACTGCGCACTTCGTTTGTGATGGCGCAAATGCCACCGGGCCACGGGGCACGTTGCAACACCCTCTGCCGTGGGCAATGTCCGCGCAATTGCCTCGCAGATACACCTGGCAGGCAGGGGCACGCTACACTACGGGGATGAGAATGTTCGTTGTCCAGCCGCGCCACCTGCTGTTGCCGGTCCTCTTCTTGCTGTCGCTGCTTCTGCACCTGCTGGCGATCGTATGGCTCGATCCGCGGCCGACACCGCGCATTGCTGCCGCAGGCCCGCTGACCGTGACACTCGCCCGCCCCGGCGTGGCCACCGCAGCGACCGCAGCGTTGCCGGTCGCCACGCCGCCCATGCAGGCGCCCGAGGCGATACCCGCAACCCCTGCCCCCGCGCCATCGGATCCCCCCGCAAGCGAAGAGGCGTCCACCGCAGCAGCTGCCGCTGCCCCGGCACCATCGGCCGCCAGCGCGACACCGCTGCAGCAAGACATCGGCCCGCCCCAGCGGCCAAGCCAGTACCGCACCGCGTCACACGACCCGCTACGTATCGATTACTGCATCAACGGGACCGATGGCGGCAGCGCGCATCTGGCATGGGAAACGGACGGCAGCAGCTACCGCCTGGAGCTCGTCGGGATACTGGGCGACTTCGTCAGCGAAGGTGGACTGGACGACGCCGGCATCTCGCCGCGCACAACGAGCGAGCGCATGGGAACAGGCCGGGCGACCACGATCTTCGACCGCGCACGGGGCCAGATCGTCGATGGCGTCACCAAGCGCAGCGCGCAACTGGTGCCCGGCAGTCAGGATGACGCATCGGTGCTGCTGCAATTGAGCGGTATTGGCCAGGCCGACCCGGACCAGCTGCGCAGCAGGCTGGCGTTCTGGATCGGCGGCGTGAACGGGGCACGGATGGTGTATTTCGATAATGCCGGCCCGGAACGTCTGGACACGGCCATCGGCACGCTCGACACGGTGCGTCTGGTGCGGCTGACCGACGACGGCGCGCCGCAGCTGGAAGTGTGGCTGGCGCCGGCCAAAGCCTGGCTGCCGGTGCAGCTACGCCTGACCGGCCATGACGACGCAGTGCGCACCCAAACCGTCTGCGCGACGAGCACACCACAAGCGAATTAACCGCAGCGCAAACACCGTAGGGTGGACGGCTGCGCCGTCCACCCGTTCAAATAACGTCCGCGCGCCGCGACATCAAGCCAGCTTGACCGCGTGCTCACGCGTCGCGTGGAAGGTCAGCTTCGGCCAGCGTTCCTGCGTCAGGCGCAGGTTCACGCCGGACGTGGCAAGGTACGCCATATTGCCGGCTGCATCGTAGGCGACGTTGTGACCGAGCGAGGCCTCGAAGTCGGCCAGATTCTTCTTGTCTTCGCTCGACACCCAGCGCGCACTGCTGATGCTGGCGCTTTCAAACACGGCGTCGACGCCGTACTCGTTGAGCAGGCGGCTGGCGACGACTTCGAACTGCAGCACGCCGACCGCGCCCAGGATCAGTTCGCCACCCAGCACCGGCTTGAACACCTGCACCGCGCCCTCTTCGCCCAGCTGCTGCAGCCCCTTGTGCAACTGCTTCATCTTCAGCGGATTCCGGATGCGCACCGAGCGGAACAGCTCCGGTGCGAAGTACGGAATACCGGTGAAGCTAAGCATCTCGCCTTCGGTGAAGCTGTCGCCGATCTGCATATTGCCGTGGTTCGGCAAGCCGATGATGTCGCCGGCAAACGCCTCTTCGACCTGTTCGCGGCTTGACGCCATGAAGGTCACCACCGACGACAGCTTGACGTCACGGCCCAGACGCAGATGCTTGACCTTCATTCCCTTTTCGAAACGCCCCGAGCACACGCGCAGGAACGCGATGCGGTCACGGTGCGCCGGGTCCATATTGGCCTGGATCTTGAAGACGAAGCCGGAAAACGGCTGCTCGTCCGGCTTGACGGCGCGCACCGTGGCATCGCGCTCGCGTGGCGACGGCGCCCAGTCGACCAGCGCCGACAGGATTTCGCGCACGCCGAAGTTGTTGATGGCCGAGCCGAAGAACACCGGCGTCTGCACGCCCGACAGGAAGCGCTCGAGGTCGAACTCGTGCGAGGCGCCGTGCACCAGCTCGACTTCCATCTTGAGCTGCTCGATCTCGAGCGGGAACATCTGGGCCAGGCGCGGATTGTCGATGCCCTTGACGATCTCGAAGGCGCCGTCGGCTTTTTCTTCGCCCGCCTTGAACAGCATGATCTCGTCCTTCAGCAGGTGGTACACCCCGCGGAAGTTCTTGCCCATGCCGATTGGCCAGGTCACCGGCGCGCATTCGATCTTGAGCACCGATTCGACTTCGTCGAGCAGTTCGAGCGGATCGCGCGTTTCGCGGTCCATCTTGTTCATGAACGTGACGATCGGCGTGGCGCGCATGCGGCACACCTCGAGCAGCTTGATCGTCTGCGATTCGACGCCCTTGGCCGCATCGATCACCATCAGCGCCGAGTCGACCGCCGTCAGCACGCGGTAGGTGTCTTCAGAGAAGTCCTGGTGGCCCGGGGTGTCGAGCAGGTTGATGACGTGGTCGCGGTAATCGAACTGCATCACCGACGAGGCCACGGAAATGCCGCGCTGCTTTTCGATGTCCATCCAGTCGGACGTCGCATGGCGGCCACTCTTGCGGCCCTTGACGGTACCGGCCAGCTGGATCGCGCCCGAGAACAGCAGCAGCTTTTCGGTCAGCGTCGTCTTACCGGCGTCGGGGTGGGAAATGATGCCGAAGGTGCGGCGGCGCGCGACTTCACGCGCGATCGTGCCGGCCTGGCGGGTGGCGGCGACTTCAAGGTCGGTGCCTGCGCCGGACAGATCGTCGGCGCTGGAAATATCGGTGTCGTTGGCCATAATCGAGCCCAGTTGTGGACCTGTGACGGCCCGTGTCGGAAAACCCTCGATTTTACCGTCTCGGGCACGCGCCGTGTGAACAGAATACGGCGCGCGTCCGGGCAGGCGCAAGGTGCGGCATCAGTCGCGCACGCGGCGCCAGCCGGTGCGGCGGGCATCCTGGCTGGTGGCCGACGTCACCTCGGACGTGATGGTGTCGCCCTTGGCGGTGGTGGTGACCATCTTCAGCGCGCCCGACGGCAGGCGCACGATGATGAAGCCCACTGCCGCCGCATCGCCCGACAGCAGCGAGCCGGCAATGTCGCCGGTGCCGTCGCCGGCGACATTACCGGATACGGCGCGGCCAGTGCAGACATCCAGATGGTAGGCGTAACTCGAGCCACCGACGTTGCAGGCGGTCGACGACTGCGGCAGGTTCGTCACCACCGACAAGGTGCCCGAGACGATCTTCGGGTCGAGGTTGACCCGTTCGCCGGCGTTCTTGTCGAAGTCGATGAACCAGCCGGCCTTCGCGCCCAGATTGACGATCGCCCCGCCGACGGTGAAGCGGTTCGAGCGCGGCACCAGTGGCGTCGCGGCGTTGTACGGCACGGTCTCGGTGAACTGGCGCTCCGAGAACGTGTCGGTGGCGCGCCATTTGGCATCGGCCACCGGCGTGCCGGTATCGGCCAGCACATACACACTCTGCTGGCTGACATCCTTGATGTCGATGTAGTCGAGCATACGGCCGGTGCCGAAGGTCACGACGCGCCGCGTCGGCGACGCATCGGCCCCCTGCCCGGTCGTATCGACCTGGCACAGCGCCACGTCGGGCCGCGACGTGATTGGCTGGCCGGCGCCGGCGCTGCCCATGCGCAGCCGCGCGACCTTGGCGCCGGTGAAATCGAAGCGCCACATCTGGCCGAAGTTGTCGCCCCCGTACAGGTAGGTCACCAGCGGATCGGTGTTGGGGTTGGCGGTGATTGCCGTGATCTTGGCCAGGCCGGACGGATCGGCCACGCCGCTGCCCGAGCCGATACCGCCCGAGCCGGTGGTCAAGAGGCCCGTGTCGGCGTGGGTGATGTCCCGGTCGCCCAGGTTCAGCACCTGCTGGCCGGTGGCGACATCGACCACGAACAGGATCCCCTTGCCGCTGCCGCCGGCCACGCCGTCCGCATCGGGAATATTGTTGTAGCCCGAGGTCAGGAAGGTCACCCAGCGCTGCTTGTCGTTGCCGTTGGCATCCTTGCCGTCCTTGATCGTGCCGAACTGCGGATTACCAAACGTGAAACCCATCTCGGGCTGGCGCAGCGGGCCGGCGCAGACGGTGGCATCGGCGCAGATTTCCCACAATGGCGCCGGCGCATCGGGATCGGTGACGTCGAGCGCGTAGTAGCCGCGGCCGCCGGCATTGAGCCCCGCGACCAGAATCGTGCGCCAGGCACCGTTGATCTGCACGTCCGCCAGCTCGGGCGAACCGTCGACCGTGAACTGGTGCTCGGTTGCATAACCCACGCTGGCCTGGCGGTACAGCTTCTTCATCGTGATGCGCGGCATGTAGGCCCACATTTCGGTACCCTTGACGGCGTCGAACGCATGCAGCATGCCGTCATTGGCCGCGATGAACACGGTCGGCTTGCGTCCGGCCTGGGCCGCCTTGTAGGCGTCGTAGCCTTCAGCCACGTAACTCTTGCGTGCGCCGCGCAGATAGGCCGGCTTGGACGAGGCGATGTCGCCCAGCACCACCTGCTGCGCCGGCTTGTCCGGTTCGACCTCGGTCTCGCTCGGGGCGGAATAGCCGCGCAGAATCACGTTGTTGGCGTATTGCTGGTGGCCGCGCAGCCAGTTGACGATCGTCTCGCCATTGTTGACGATCGCCTGGTTTGCGCTGTTCAGGTTGGCGCATTGCGACATCAGCGAGCACTTGTTGGCGAACCAGGCACGGTCGGCGCCCATGTCCGCGTACACCAGAGCCTTGCGCGTGCCACTGGAGGGATCCCGGTACCAGATCGTGCGCGTGTCGCTGTCGGCGCCCACCTGCTGGCCCAGGGTCCAGGACGAGCTCCAGATTACTTTTTTCACGACCTCGCCGGTCACCGGATCGAGCACCCGCTTGGCCAGGTTGCCGGTCCATTTCACCGTGGTGAACGTCGACGAGAAGATGTCGGCATCATCCTGCGTGATGTTCGGTGTCGAGGTGGCTGCCGAAGCAGCCGCGCCGGTCGCCTGGCGGATGTCGTTGAGCGCCTCGTTCAGGCCTTCGACCACTTGCTGCGGATCGGACGCAGCAAAGTACTTGCCGCCGCCATTGATCGCGGCGTGCCACAGGTCGTCCACGCGCGACTGGTAGGTGTCCGACAGCGCCACCTTGTCGACCACCGGGTCGGGCCAGCGATACACGCCGTCAGTCGTCCACGGACAACCGGCGCCTACCTTGTTGATAATGTTGTCGAGGTCGCCGCCCGGTTCGCGCGCGGTATCGTACTTCGGCTCGTACGTCATGACGCCATCCACGCCCAGTCCCAGGCCATAGGTGCGCATGTGCAGGCGCTTGTTGCGGTTGCCGGCCACGACCCCGTCGTCGCCTTCGAGCTCGGGGCGCAGCGAATTGTCCTTGGCGACCGGGGCACGCGTGTTGCGCCCGCCGTTGTACCAGTACAGCGCGACATCGGCCAGCGACGGCTTGCCTTGCGCGCTGGTGTCGACGCAGCCGGTGTCCTGGGTACAGAAGCGCGCCGGATCGTCCTTGTTGTCGTTGTTGACGACGTCGGTGACGGTGCCACCGTTCCAGTAGCCGTCGGTCGTGACGAACGTGAAGTTCTGCTGGCAGGGGAATTCGATCACTTCGGCGCCCTGCGCCTGCTTGAAGAACCCCTTGTTGGCGAACATATTGCCCATCTCGTTCAGCGCCAGCCGCACCGGCGTGCCGCCGGCACTGTTCATTTCATACAGCGCCTTGTACCAGGCGGTGCGATCGCCCCCGGTAAACGACTTCGGATACAGGATCTGGTCGTTGCCCATGTACTCGGTCTGGTTGGCGGCGCGCTGCAGGCCCACCAGGCCCACCTTGTAGTCCTTGTCCAGCGGCTGGAACGCATGGCCCACGGCCGTCTTCATCATCTGGTTGCGCGACTTGTAATAGGCATACCAGTTGGCGAAGTTGGTCATTTCTTCGTCGTAGGTGCAGGAGGTCTCGGCCCGGCAATCGGTGCGTGCCTCGGTGCGTGGATAGGCATCGCGCGTGGCCACGATGTCGGTGCGGGTAAACACGCCGGTATCGACGCCGGACACCGACGTCGGCACCTGGTCGGTCACGGCCGCTGTGGCGGTGAACGCAAGCGAAGCACGGTTGTTGATCGCGCCAATGGTGGCAGCCGTCCCTTTGGCCGACAGCGGACCCACCAGGCACAACGCGGTCGACGGCGCCGCCGCGCACTGCGGCGTGATGCCGTTGCCGCCGGCGTAGGCCTTGACGGTACCGCCAGTGCCAATTTCGGTGACGAGCTGCGTGACAATCTGCGCGGCCGAGCCCCTGCGCGTCAATTGGATGCCGCGACTGAACCAGGTCTGGTTGGCAAAACTCAGATTGGTCAGCACGCTGCGCGTGCCATCACCGGCGGTGCCGCTGAACTGCAGCAGCGCCGTGACGCGGGCACCCGATTCGACGATCAGTTCTTCGGCCGTGCGGCTGCCTTCCCTGACGACCTGGCAGCCGTTCTTGTCGGACGTGCGCGGGCAGGCGATGGGAAACACGGCCAGCATGTTTGCCGCCGGGAGCGTGATGCCAACGTCGGAACAGGCTCGCACCGTGCCTGACGCAGACGGCAAGCAGGCATCGAACGGCCGTGCCAGTCCCATTTTTGCATTGATCGACTTGGCCAGCGCGACCGCCAGGGCAATCTGCTCGGCTGGCGTGTTGGTGCCGCCCGTCACAGTCATGGCGCCGTTGGTGATTTCCTGCAGACCGGCCACGCTCGCCGACGTGACCTTGGTCAGCGTCAGCGTACTGTCGGCCCCGGAATTGTTGATGGTGATCGTGCTGTACCAGTTGACCGGGCGGTTCGGGTCACCAAAGCGCGGGTATTTGTAGTTGCCCACGTACTTGGCCTGGCAGTTGGTCAGACTCGTGCTGTCGCACCAGCGCACCGGCGCCGGCTTGCTGTAGGTGGTGTTGGGCGCAACGGCGTTCACGGCAGTCGATACGCAGCTCTGGAGCTTGTTGTCCTTGCAGTATTCGTTGACGTTGAGCCGGTAGTAATAGGCGTTGCCGGTGACGGGGTTCGGGCTGGTGTAGGTGCGGTTCGGATACGTGTAGCCGATCACGTTGCGGCGGCATTCGCCGGTACTGTCGCACCATTCCAGATCGGGGAAGCCCGTCACCAGATTGGTCTTTTGCGAGGAGGCCCCGGCCAGATCACGGTACTCGAGGCTGAAGCCGTCGGTGGTCACGTTGGTCCAGGCGCTCGTCGTGGCCCGGTTCTGCTCCGGGTACGAGCTCTGGTCAGCCTTTACCGGCGGCTTGTAGCGCATGTCCGGGTTGTAGTACTGGCGGTTGAATTGCGGCGTGTGATATGGCACGTCGCCAACCGCGCATTCGCGCAGGCCAAGGGCCAGCGTGCTGCTGGCGCGGCAGGTCGTGTTGTCGTTGACGTAGTCGGGCGTGTAGGTGTACGCCATCGAACCGGAATCGTCGTACAGCAGCATCAGGTTCGGCTTGACCGTCCCGCTGCCGGTCAGGCTCATCAAAGGCATGGACGCCAGCGAGGTCGGCCCCGCCAGTGCCGGCGTGGCGCCCAGACCGAGGGACAGGGCCAGCAGCGCCAGGATGGTAGTCAGAGTGTGTTTCATGCGATATCCATTCGAACGGCGATGCGTGGGGCCCGTCAGGCGCCGATCAGCACGACCATCTGGTTGATCACGTTACCGCCGCGCGCACCATCGAGGCGGGCAGTAATGACATAGTGCAGCTGCGGCGAACTGGCATACGCCGGCGCATCGGACGCCAGGCTCTCGCCGATCGCGACCGTCGTGCCGAGCTTGACGGTGTTGGCGGCGGTCTGGACGCAGCTGTTTTTCGGCTTGGGGTTATTGAACGGCCCGGTCGCCTTGCACAGGCGGTGGATCACGTACTTGATCTTGTTGCCGTCGGCATCCAGCAACTCGACGCTGCCTTTCCAGAATGCGCTGTCGCGCGGGCTCAGGGCCGTATCGCTCATGCTGGCCACGTAACCCTTGCCGGCATTGTCGGCGTCCAGGTCGGAACGCTTGGCGATCGCGGTCTCGCGCAGCCACTGGAACCCCGTGTGCAGGCCCAGGTCGACGGCCCGGCTGAGCGTGGCGTCGTACGCGAGATTGGAGGCGGCCAGCGTCGTGGTATTGCTTGAACGCAGCAGGTAGATGCTGGTCACCAGCATGACCAGCATCATGATCAGCATGACCGGCAAGGCAACGCCGCGCTGACGGCGCGAAACGATTCGGAACGTCATGCGGTAGGCCTCCAGCTCGCGTTACGCAGCGGCACGACGGTCTCGAACGCGCGGTAGCGATAGCATTTCCAGTCGATCGGGTCATCCTTGACACCCAGGTCGAGCGTGACCGGAACAGCATCGATGCCGCTTGGCTGGTCCGTCTTGAACACCTCAAGCGCTTCGGTCGTGGTGGTGCAGGCGCCGCCACCGGCCGGACGCTCGGGGCGCTTGTTGCGCGCCACCACGGCAATGCGCAGCGCGGCAATGCGCTGGTAGTCGCCCGCGCCACCTTTCACGCCATCGCCGTCGGCGTCGATCATGGTGTTGGACCACTCCCGTACCTGCATGCCCAGCTCCGGATCGAAGGCGGCTACGGCACGGGTGTCGAAGCCGTACTGGGCTTTGAGGGAGACGATATTGTCGGCCACTGCCTGGGCCGTCGCGCCGCTGCTGCCGAGGTTGGTCGCGCGCAGGCGCAGGACACCGCCCTCCACCAGCCAGGTGTGGAACGGCAGATTGGCCGCCCGGCCCAGATTGAACACGCGGGTGGCGCTGCCGGGGAACGTGCGGCCCAGTTCGCCCGTATTGAAGCGATCGGTCGTGCTGGCAAAGCCGATCGATGGCGTATCCTGATTCAGTGTCGAGATCTGTGCCAGCGCGCACTGGCCCACGCTATCCTCGGGCGCCGCCACGATCACGTCGCCGACGGCAAAGCCGTAGGGCGTGCGGTCCAGGGCAATCTGGTTGCCGCCGTTGTAGTTCGTGGTCAGGCGCACGGTGGCGGTGCCGCTGGTCGCGCTGCCAGCGTACAGCGTCAGCTGGTCCGGCCCGGCGTTGCCATGAACGATCACGGCGGCCGCCAGCGGGTAGACGGTCGCGGCGCCGCGCAGGGCCGATGTCATCGTGAACGCCTTGCTGTCGTTGAAGATGGTGTCGCACCCGGCCAGAATCGGGTCATTCAGGCCGTAACCGGCCTGCTCGGCATCGGCGCTGATCGAGAACATCGCCATCATCCCGTTCTGCATCGATTCGGACCCGCCCAGCGCGCCATCCTTGTTGCTCTCGGAATCGGTCATCATGCGGGTAGCGAACATCACGGCCAGCAAGCCGATCACGATACTGACCATCAGTTCGGCCAGCGAGAAGCCGGCTGCCCGTGGCAGTGCGGGTTGTGTGCGCATGCTCATGCCGACCTCGACAGGTAGGTGACGATCCGGTGCCGGTTCTGCTGCGCCGTCTCGTTGCGGCGCCAGCGGATTTCCACTGCCACCGCCGTGCGCTTCGTGCCCGCGGCCGGGGTGACGGCCACGATGACGCTGGCATTGGGCAGGTGCTTTGCCAGCGCTGCATGCCAGTCCTGCAAGCGCGCGCCGGGGGTGGCGTTTGCGGCGACCGCATAGTCGCTCAGATGGTCGAGGTCGTTATTCATCACGCCGATCAGTTCATTCGCAGCGATGGTCGCTTCGGCGCGCATGCTCGCTTCGGCCAGCGCGGCCTGCGAATTGACTTGCAGGCCCAGCGTGCCGATCAGGCCGATGGCCAGGATCAGGATCGCGATCAGCGCTTCGAGCAGCGCGACGCCGCGTTGCCCGGCGTGCCCGGGATGGCGCGCCGTTCGGCGCATGGCAGGTGGACGGGTCGGCATCATGGGCACCGGCGCGAATCGCCCGCGGCCGCAGTGGGCCGGCAGGTCACGACGGCCCCGGCCAGCGTCACGACGACGGCGCTGGCGGGAAAGGCGTCGCCGCCACCTGCCGGCTTCAGGTCCAGCCGCGTCAGCGACGGCTTGGACGTGTCGATCCAGCCCAACGCGGTGAAGTAGGCAGCGTCAGCGTCGCCATCGGGCGTGACGGTCAGCGCCGCAGTGCGCGGCAGCGATGCTGCGCTGCGAAACACCGAACTGGTCTTGACGGCGCTGCCATCGGGCGCGACGGCCGGCTTGTCGACATCCGACCAGCGCGTACTGGCCGCCGCGCAATCGTCGCCCGCCGTCGGGAAGCAGACGTCGGCTTGCCAGTCGCGCTGGCCGCTTTGCGCATTCTCGGTAAACACCAGGCGGCTGCGTGCATTGTTGGCCAGCGCCAGGCCGCGCGCCACCGTGTAACCCTCGGCATAAAACTGGGCAGCGCCGGTACTGGTCGTGGCGCCGAGCCAGCTGCGCATGTTCGGCACGCCCACCGCCATCAGGATGGCGAAGATGGCCAGCACGACCATGGTTTCGACCAGGGTGAAACCGGCATGGCGCGCGCAGCAGCCTGGACGGGTCATTGGGTGCACGAGCCGTCCTTCCGGTCGACCCAGCAGTTGTCGCTCTTGGTCCAGCCGGCCGGCGCGCCGGTGGTGGCACGCTTGCCGGATTCGTCCAGCGTATAGATGAAGCTGGCAGCGGCAGCCCGGCCGGTGGCCGTCAGCAGGTAGCCGCTCGCGTCAGCGTCCTCGAGCTTGTAGGTAAAATTGGCAGTGTCAGCCGGCACCTGGGCGAACTTGTCATAGGTGCGGTTATTGGACCAGAACTGCTCCAGCTTCGGCTGCGTGGACGCCAGCGCGCTGTGCGCCTCGACCAGGCGTGCGCGCGTCACATAACTCGTGTAGGACGGCATGGCGATCGCGCCAAGAATGCCGATGATCGCCACGACGATCATGAGTTCGACGAGGGTAAAGCCGGATGGACGCTGCTGCATGGGGTTCTCCTGGGGGCGACAATGCGTCGCTGATGTTTCCAGGAGGAATGATAACCCGCCTTCCTGTCATTTCCCTGAGGAAAGGCTGACAAAACCCTGACAAGTGCGCAGATTCGCCTCTTTTTTTAACGGGGCGGGTTCGTTTGCTTGACACCGAAGCGGACGACGACGCGCGTGCCGCCGCCCTCGGCATCGGCATCGGTCAATTGCACCGAGGCGCCGTGCGCCAGTGCGATATCGCGCACGATCGCCAGGCCTAGTCCGCTGCCCGTGGACTTGTCATCGAGCCGCACGAAGCGCTCGAACACGGCGGCGCGCCGCGCGGCGGGAATGCCGGGGCCGGAATCGACCACGGAAAACTGCGTCGCGCCGTCAGCCACCCCGCAGCCGACCGTCACCTGCCCGCCGTCAAGCGTGTAGCGCAGCGCATTGTCGACCAGGTTGTCGATCAGATCGCGCAGCTGGAAGGCGTCGCCCGTGACCGGCGCCGGCGTCAGTTCGAAGCCCAGGTCGATCCCCTTGCGCGCCGCCTTGTCGACGAAGAACTGGATCGATTCCTGCACCAGCAGCGCCAGGTCGAGCGGACCGGCGTGATCGCCTGGCCGCCCTTCCCTCGCGCGCGCCAGTGCCAGCAACTGGTTGACCTGGCGGATCATGCGCTCGTTGGCCACGCCCATCATGCCGAGGGAATGGAGCGTCTCCGGGTCGCCTACATGGCGCGCGTGCAGCCATTCGAGCTGGAGCTGTACGCCCGCCAGCGGCGTGCGGAGCTGGTGCGCCATATCGGCCAGAAAGTCGCGCTGCGCCCGCGCGCCGGTCTCGACTTTATCGAGCAGGTCGTTGAAGCCACTGACGACCGGTGCGATCTCGAACGGCACGCCGTCGGTGGGAATGGGCGCGAGGTCGCCCGGCCCTCGCCTGGCCAGCTCGGCGCGGATGCGCGCCAGTGGCCGCAAGCCATTACCGACCGATAGCCAGACGACACCGACCAGCGTGATCGTTCCCAGCGAGACCAGCACCACGAGCGAGCGCACGATGGCGGCGCGCACGTCGAGGCGCTGGCGCAGCGTGCGCGCCACGCCGATGTGACGCAAGCCCGTCGGCGTCGCCACGGCCAGTGCAACGACGCGAACCGGCTCGCCATCGACGTCGGCATCGTAGGCTGGCGCGCCGGGGCGCAAGACGGGAAACCGCGGGCTCCCGGCCAGGTAGCGGCCTTGCACGTCGCGTACGACAAACCAGGCGCGCTCAGCCGTCGCTGCGGCGGCAACCGGTGGCAGGGAGACGGCGCCGCCGGCGGCCACGCGCCCGGCGATGGCGCTCGCCGTATCCATCAGGCCGGCGTCGAAGGCAACCTGGGCCGGCGTCCAGGCCAGGCCCGCGACCAGCGCGGCCAGCACGAGATTGACGAGCAGGATCGGCCCGAGCAGCCATTTCAGCAGGCGCAGGCGGATGCTGGTCATCGGCCGGACCGGGTCATGCAGCCGCTTCGAGCAGATAGCCGAAGCCGCGTATGGTGCGGATCGCCACGCCGGCGCCGTCGAGCTTCAGGCGCAGGCGCGACACGTAGACTTCCACGGCATTGGGCGTCACGTCGTCGCCCCACGGCAGGATGGCGTCGATGATCTGCTGCTTGGAGACGACGCGCCCGGCATGCTGCAGCAGGTAGTCGAGCACGCCCCATTCGCGCACCGACAGGTCGATCGCACCCTCGCCGATGCGCGCGCGCCGCGTGGCGCTGTCCAGACTCAGGCGACCGAGGGTCAGGACCGACGATGGTGGCGCATGGCGGCGCGCCAGCGCGCGGATGCGGGCAACCAGTTCTGCCGTGGCAAACGGTTTGACCAGATAGTCGTCGGCGCCGGTTTCCAGGCCGCGCACGCGGTCTTCCACGGCGTCGCGCGCCGTCAGCAGAAGAACGGGGATGGCGCCGCCGCGTGCGCGCAGGCGACGCACGACCTCGAAGCCGTCGATACCGGGCAGGCCGATATCGAGTACGGCGACGTCGAAAGGAGGAGGAGAACCGGAGGCAGCGTCGGATCGCTGCAGGGCGGCGTCGGCGGCGAGGCCATCGCGCACCAGGTGCACAGTCATGTCTTGCGCGTTGAGTGCGCGCACAAGGCCGTCGGCGAGTACCGCATCGTCCTCGACAAGCACTATATGTAGCCCGTTACGCAGCCCCATTTGTAGGAATATCCTGTTTTGTGGTCAGTGAACATCACTGCCGGCACCCCGAATTATGCGATATTTTTTGTTTCCATAACAAAATATACCGTCTTTTTGAGGCAAAACAGGCATTTCTCCCAGTAGGACTGGACTGACACGTGATGATGCTTGCAACCTACACCGGGGCGACTACATGTCTTATGTGCGGCAACAGACGGTAGACGTAAAGTACACCCATCGCGACGAGGTAAGCACCATACGCCTCCTGAGTCGCTCCTGACGCACGATTGACCTAAGAGGACATAACATGAACAACACTCAACTTGCTGGTATCACACAAAAAGCAAAAAGCCAGAACCCTGCCACGAGTGAGGCACTGAAGTCCCAGGTCAAACCGATCGTCAGCTACAGCGGCACGCAACAGAACGAATTGCTGGCAGCACTGCCACGCCAGGATCTGGAAGAAATGTTTGACCATCTCGAACTGGTCGCCATGCCATTCGGTAAAGAACTGTTCGAGTATGGCAGCAAACTGGAATACGTGTATTTCCCGACAACCGCAATCGTGTCGCTGCTGTATGTGATGGAAGACGGCGCTACCACCGAGATCGCTGTTGTCGGTCACGAAGGCGCAGTTGGCGTGTCGCTGTTCATGGGTGAGCGCGCTACGTGCTCGGCCGTGGTGCAAAGCGCCGGTTACGGTTACCGTCTGCGTACCCAGTATCTGCGTGACGCCTTCAACCGCGGCGGCGCCCTGCCACAACTGCTGATGCGCTACACCAACGCCCTGTTCGCCCAGATGGCACAGAACGCCGTCGGTGGTCGTCACAGCTCGATCGAACAGAAGCTGTGCCGCTGGTTGCTGGACCGTCTGGACCGCTCCGCAAGCAACGAACTGAAAGTGACCCAGGAACTGATCTCGATCATGCTGGGTGTGCGCCGCGAGAGCATCACTGCCGCCGCTGGCAAGCTGCAGGATGAAGGCCTGATCCAGTACCGTCGCGGCAACATCACGGTCCTCGATCGTGCTGGCCTCGAAGACTATGCCGGCGAATGCTACAAGGTCGCCAAGTCGGAATACGACCGCCTGCTGTCGGATGTCGCACGCTAAGTCGGCAAGCTAGTATTACCCCGGATTCGCTGCCCTCTGTGGCAGCGTTTCTTGTTTACCAGCGCCTGTTGTCTGCATCAGGGCCGGCGGTGCGAAAGAACCCGGCACCGTCGCATTACCGTCCGGCGCTGCCGTCGGAATCAAGGCACGAACACATGTTCCGATGCCATTCACGCCCCGCTCCACCACCAGCGTTCCACCCAATAGCAAAGCACGCTCACGCATGCCAAGTAAGCCATGTGACTTGGTGCCGGCCAGCTTGCTCTGCGGAATGCCGATACCGTCATCGGTAATCTCCAGCCCCCACCCTGACGGTTCACGTGTCAGATTGACGATGACATTGCGCGCCTTGGCATACTTGGCGATGTTGTTCAGCGCTTCTTGCGTAATGCGGAACAACGCGATGGCCTGAGTAGGACCAGCGGCATCGACCTCGGCATCGATCAACGCATCGCAGTCGAGCGACGTCACCCGCGCATAGTCGGCGCAATAGCTCTGCAGCGCCGCCGACAAGCCCATATTATCGAGCAGACTCGGGCGTAGATTCTCGATAATGCGCCGTTTCAGTTGGACGGTATCGACCAGCGTGCGGCGCGCGCGGCCGAGTTTGTCTGCCAGTTCCGGCTCACTCGTGCGCAAGCGCTCGATCACCGTGGCCAGGTCAATGCCGATTGCCGTCAGGTTCGCGCCCATTTCGTCATGCAGTTCACGCGCCAACCGCGACTTTTCTTCTTCCGACACACGGATCAGATGGCGCGACAGTACGGACAACTGCGCCGTGCGTTCGGCCACAATGTGTTCCAGACCGTCGTTGGTTTGCTGCAGCGCATGTTCGGCGTCCAGACGGGCGACGAACGACCGTTGAATCAACTTGTAAAAGAGCAGCAATACCACAATCGCAGCGACGTTGATCCCGACGCCAAACAGCGCCGCGTGACGGTACTGCTGGTAGAAGCCGGCCGTGCGCGACTTGAGCAGTTCATTCTGTTCGCGCGTCATGATCACCACTTGCAGGCGGATCTCGTCCATCTGCGCGCGGTCGTCCGGCGCGGCAGCGATGGCGATGATGTCTTCCAGCCCACCCTGCCGGAACACGTTAAGCGATTCGTGCAGCAAGGCGAGCTTGCGCTGGATCAAAGCCTGAAGTTGCGCCAGGTTTTTTGCTTGAGATGGATTGTCTGCGAGCAGTACACCGAGCGAGCGGAACTGGGCGTTGATTTGCTTCGGCGCACCGCGCAGCGGACCAAGATAGACGTCGTCGTTTGACAGGAAATAGCCGCGCAGGCTCGTTTCGGCATCGGTGACGATCAGATTGAGGTGCTGCAGCTCGTCCGACACTTGCGCGGTACGCGCTTGCAATGCATTGGCGGCGCGCAGATCGTCGAGATTGCGCAGCAAGAATACGCCGTTGACCACAAGCAGCACCACGCACACCAGGCATAGCAACGACTTGTGAAGCGGCAGACTACGGGCCGGGCGTGTGGCCAGGGTGGTTGAAAAGTACATCCAGACATCCTTTCACGCTGACAACGCGGCCTCGCATTTTACCTGCAAGGACGCGTTGCTGCGCCGCAAAATGACCTGACGTAACTATTTGTTGCATCTGACGTTCATGCACGACCTGCATCGGCATGTTGTGACGCACCAATAACAAAACGCGCCGAAGCGCGTTGTGGGACAAATCCGATATGAACAACCGTCGCGCTCTTAGTCGAGCAGATTGTTCTTCATTGCGTAATAGGTCAAGTCCGAATTGGACTGCAGGCCCATTTTTTCCATAATGCGGGTACGGTAGGTCGATACCGTCTTGATTGACAGCGACAACGCATTGCCGATATCGGACACGGTCGCACCCTTGGCCAGACGCAGGAACACCTGGAATTCGCGATCCGAGAGCTCAGTGTGCAGCGCCGTGTTCGGGTCGCGATCGAAGCTTTGCGCCAGCAACTCACCCACCGTCGACGACACATACCGCCGGCCCTGGAATACGGTGCGCACGGCTGTCTTGAGTTCATCCGCTTCGCATTCCTTGTTCAGGTAACCGTTCGCACCCATCTTGAACAGGTTCAGCGCATATTGCTGTGCCGGATACCCCGACAGGATCAGCACGGGCAGATTGGGCTGGCCCTGACGGATCGTGCGCAGGATATCGATGCCACTCTGGTCGGGCATGGCGATATCGAGCAACAGCACATCGCAAATTTCGCGGCGTGCGATATCGAGAGCCTCGCGGCCCGTCGCGCCTTCGGCAACGACTTCAAAGTCGCCCGATGACGAAAAAATTTGCTTGAATCCTGCTCGTACTATCTGGTGATCGTCACAAATGGCAACGCGTATCATTGTCTTCCCTTAAATTTTCCTTGCGCAGGAAAGTGCCGGATCTGCTCCGCCCGGTTGATGCGTGTCATTCAGCATCGCGCGAGTGACATTTTAACACTCCCCGGCCTGCCTTCAACAGCGGTACGAATGCCTGAGTGATCAAACGTGGCGCTTGACCCGGCGACGACCCGCTGCCTGCGGGGTCGCGTGCGAACCAGCGCAATCTTGTGCGGCAAACCTGCCGATGGTATGAGGTGATGGCCGGCACTACGGCGCTGGCGGCGATCCGTGCTTGAGCAGGTCGAGAATATCGAGCAAGCCGGCGCGCAACTTGTCGCCGTCGATTGCCGGTGGCGCATCGCGCAGGCGCTCTTCGTCGAGCTCGGCTACCACGACGGCGCGATGGTCGAGACGGTTACGTGCACCGCTGATGGTGAAGCCTTGCTCGTACAGCAGTTCGCGGATGCGGCGGATCAGCAGCACTTCGTGGTGCTGGTAATAACGGCGGTTGCCACGACGCTTGACAGGCTTGAGCTGGGTAAATTCCTGCTCCCAGTAGCGCAACACGTGCGGTTTGACGCCGCACAGCTCACTGACTTCCCCAATCGTGAAATAACGCTTGGCGGGAATCGGCGGCAGCACGGTCGGTTCGGTCTTGATCGGTCGGTCGTTCATCATCTATTCAGGCTGCGCGTGCCATTGAACCCGAGCCTGCATTACCCGGCCCGGCTTCTTCCACCATGGCCTTGAGTTTCTGGCTGGCGTGGAACGTCACGACGCGGCGCGCTGTAATGGGGATTTCTTCCCCGGTTTTCGGATTGCGGCCGGGCCGCTGCGGCTTGTCGCGCAACTGGAAATTGCCGAAGCCGGACAGCTTCACGGCTTCGCCGCGCTCGAGTGCATTGCGGATCTCGTCGAAGAAGGTCTCGACCATGTCCTTGGCTTCGCGCTTGTTGAGTCCGACCTGCTCGAAGAGCAGCTCGGCCAGCTCGGCCTTGGTCAGTGTCGGCAATGACTGTTCCGCTTCTTTGCGCACGCGCGCCACCAGCATTGCACGATCCAGGTCGGCCACGAGGGCTTCCTGGAACACGGTCGAATCAACGTCGTTATTGTTAATTTTGAAGCCCTGCCCGTAAGTCTAACGATGCCGCAGCGACAGCAACCCGGTATGTAACCGGTGTGCTGTCAGCCTGGAGATGCATATTATGCACGCAGCTTCGCGTTCAGTTTGGTTGAAGCAGTGGCGAGTACCGCCGCCATGATGGCGTCGACCGCATCGTCCTGCAGTGTCGATTGAGTATCTTGCAAGCTAAAGCGGAAAGCAAGGCTTTTTTCATCCGCTTCCAGACCCTTTCCGCGATATTCATCAAACAAAACAACGGCTTGCACGATCTTGCCCATAGGATTTACTGCAATTTCAGCCGTGAATGCGTCCATCACGGACTGGGCTGGCACGTCCTGTTTCACTACCAGCGCCAGATCACGCGTGGCGCCTGGGAACTTCGAAATCTCGCTATACACCGGCACGATGCGACCGCGCAGTGCCTCGGCATCCACTTCAAACACGACCGGCGCTTGTGGCAGATCATATTTTTGCAACCAGCGCGGATGCAGCTCGCCGATCACGCCGATCTGCTGATCGTCCAGCATCACGGTGGCCGAGCGGCCCGGGTGCAGCGCCGGATGTTCCGCCTTCGCGAAACGCAGCTGGCGTGGTGCGAACAGCGCTTCCAGATCCGCTTTCAGGTCGAAGAAATCGACGGCGCGTGTGGCGACGTCCCACTGCTCGTCGAGCGCCGGCCCGTAGGCAATCGCGGCGACCCGCTTTGGCTGGTCGTAACCGGCGACTGTCAGCGGGCCATCCATGATCGATGCGTTGCGCTTGAACACGCCGCCGACTTCAAAAGCGCGCACGCGGCCGGCCTTGCGGTTGATGTTGTAGCGCACGTTCGCGACCAGGCTGCCGATCAGCGACGAACGCATCACGCTGAGCTGGCTTGCGATCGGGTTTTGCAGGCGGATCGGCTCGAGGTTACCGGCGAAATCCTGCTCCCACGTGCTCTCCACGAAGCTCATGTTGACCACTTCCTGGAAGCCCAGGTCGGCCAACTGGTGACGGATTGCAAACAGCGAGCGGGTGTTTTCCGGCTCGATCAGCATCGCGCTCGGCGCCGTTGGCGGCCGGGTTGGAATGTTCTCGAAGCCATAGACGCGCGCGACTTCTTCGATCAGGTCTTCCTCGATCTCGATGTCGAAGCGGTAGGTCGGCGCCGTCACGTGGAACACGCCCTCTTCGTGCACGAAGCCCAAATGCAGGCGCGTGAAGATGTCGGCGATCACGGCGTCGGTCAATGGCACGCCAATGACTTGCGCGGCGCGCGCCGTGCGCAGCACGACCGGCGTACGCACTGGCAGGTTGACGATCTGGTCGTCGATCGGGCCGACCTTGCTGTCCGGCGTGCCGCAGATGTCGATCAGGAGCGCCGTGATGCGCTCGAGGTGCTCGGGCACGGTCGCGTAGTCCACGCCGCGCTCGAAGCGGTGCGCGGCATCGGTCGAGAAATTGAAGCGGCGGGCACGGCCCTGGATGGCGTTCGGCCACCAGAATGCCGCTTCCAGATAGATGTCGGTGGTGTCGAGCGACACAGCGGTGGAATCGCCACCCATGATGCCGGCCAGCGATTCGATCTGCGCTTCATCGGCGATCACGCCGACCCACTCGTCGACGGCGACGGTGTTGCCATTCAGAAGCTTGAGGGACTCGCCAGTTTTGCCCCAGCGTACATCGAGGCTGCCGTGGATCTTGGCCAGATCGAACACGTGCGATGGACGGCCGACTTCGAGCATCACGTAGTTCGAGATGTCGACCAGGGCCGACACCGAGCGCTGGCCGCTGCGTTCCAGGCGACGCTTCATCCATTCTGGCGTGGCGGCGCGCGCATTCAGGCCGCGAATCACGCGGCCGGCGAAACGGCCGCACAGGTCCGGCGCCGATACTTTCACAGGCAGAACTTCATCGCTGTTGACCGCGACCGTGCGGGTCGGCTCGAGCGTCAAGGGTGCGCCGGTCAGCGCCGCCACTTCGCGCGCCACGCCCAGCACGGACAGGCAATCGGCCTTGTTCGGCGTGAGCTTGATCGTGAACTTCAGGTCGTCCAGGCCCAAGTAGTCGCGGATGCTCTGGCCCACCGGCGCATCGGCCGGCAGTTCCATCAAGCCATTGCTCTCTTCGGAGATGCCCAGCTCTTTGCTCGAGCACATCATGCCCTGCGATTCGACGCCGCGCAGCTGGCCAACCTTGATTTCAAACGGCTTGCCATCGGCGCCTGGCGGCAGTACGGCGCCTGCCTTGGCGCAGATTGCTTTCATGCCGGCGCGCACGTTCGGCGCGCCGCACACGATATTGAGCAAGGTGCCGGTGCCGACATCGACCTGGCACACGTTCAGGCGGTCGGCGTTCGGGTGCTTGACCACTTCCTTGACCTCGGCCACGACCACGTTCGAGAACGGTGGCGCGACCGCTTCGACCTCTTCCACTTCAAGGCCCGACATGGTCAGCAGGTGCGACAGCTCGCCGGAGTCGATCTGCGGATTGACGATCGAGCGGAGCCAGTTTTCGGAGAATTGCATAATCTTTGTGCCTCAGCGTCGAATTAATTGAACTGCTTCAGGAAGCGCAGGTCGCCTTCGTAGAACAGGCGCAAATCGCTGATTCCATAACGCAGCATCGTCAGGCGCTCGAGGCCGGAGCCGAACGCGAAGCCGATGAATTTTTCCGGGTCGAGCCCGAAGTTGCGCACCACCGTCGGGTGCACCTGGCCGGCGCCCGAGACTTCGAGCCAGCGGCCCTTGAGCGGCCCGGAGCCGAACGCGATGTCGATCTCGGCCGACGGTTCGGTGAACGGGAAATACGACGGGCGGAAGCGCACTTGCAGATCGTCGGTCTCGAAGAAGGCCTGGACGAAGTTCAGGTACACGCCCTTGAGGTCGGCGAAGCTGATGTTCTCGCCGATCCACAGGCCTTCGACCTGATGGAACATCGGCGAGTGGGTCGCGTCGCTGTCGACGCGGTAGGTGCGCCCCGGTGCGATGACCTTGATCGGCGGCGTGTGGGTGCGGGCATAGCGCACCTGCATCGGGCTCGTGTGCGTGCGCAGCAGCAGCGGCTTGCCGGTGCTGTCATTGCCGTCGATATAGAAGGTGTCCTGCATCGAACGCGCCGGATGGTTCTCCGGGCTGTTCAGTGCCGTGAAATTGGTCCAGTCGTTTTCGATCTCGGGGCCGTCGGCCACGTCGAAACCGATGGAGCGGAAGATCTGCTCGACGCGTTCCCAGGTGCGCATCACCGGGTGGATGCCACCCTTCGAGCGGCCACGGCCGGGCAGCGTCACGTCGATGGCTTCCATGGAAAGACGCGCCTGCAGCTGCGCCTCGGCGAGCGCCTCGCGGCGCGCGGTCAATGCCTGTTCGATTTGTTCTTTGGCGGCATTGATCAGGGCGCCCTGCGCCTTGCGTGCATCGGGATCGAGCTTGCCCAGACCCTTCATCAGGTCGGTGACCTGGCCAGTCTTGCCCAGGTACTTGGCTTTCGCATTTTCAAGCGCGGCGGCGTCTGGCGCCTCCGCGAAATCGGCACGGGCCGCGACGACGAGTTCTTCCAGGTTCATGCTTGTTCTTTTCCTGTTTTTCGTTGGCGGGAGACGCCAGAATCAAAAACGGGGCACAGGTGTGAACCTTGCCCCGCTTCTTTGTGCGCCACACCCGGTGAAGGGTGCGGCACCAACTTGCTTAGCAGCTTAACTGATTAAGCAGCCAGCTTGGCCTTGACGGCGCTGACAATCGCGGCGAATGCCGGCTTATCATGCACAGCCATGTCGGCCAGGACTTTACGGTCCAGTTCAATTGCGGACTTCTTCAGGCCGTTCATGAACACGCTGTAGGTCATGCCGTGCGAACGCGATGCCGCGTTGATACGGGTGATCCACAGTGCGCGGAAGACGCGCTTCTTGTTGCGACGGTCACGGTAAGCGTATTGACCAGCGCGCATGACTGCTTGCTTGGCAACACGATATACCTTGCTGCGACGACCGCGGTAACCTTTGGCAAGGTCAAGAACCTTCTTATGACGGGCACGTGCTGTAACCCCACGTTTAACTCTAGGCATAGTAGCTCCTTAGTGTGAGATTAAGCAGATGGCATCATGCGGTAGACGGACGTGACGTCTGCTGCATTGATGTTGCGGGTGCCGCGCAGTTGGCGCTTGTTCTTGGTGGTCTTCTTGGTCAGGATGTGACGCTTGAACGCCATACCCGATTTCACAGTACCACCTGGACGCACGCGAAAACGTTTCTTCGCGCTGCTTTTGGTTTTCATTTTTGGCATAGTCATCTGCCCTCGCGGACAGTCTCATATGTAACAGGATTGCAGGTGGCAGCGACGCTGCTCTTAGATGCCTACTTTCACTTGTTTTGCAGCAGACGCAGAGCCTGCTACAACCTGCTTGTCGCAAACAGGAATCGAAGATTGTAGCACAGCTTCTACGCGCTGCGATAGCCGACAGCAAGAAACACTGCCAGCCAGCGACACCGGGCGTACGGACGCAATAAAGCCGGGCCGGGCTGCAGACACTGTCTGCAACGCGGACCCGGCTCTGGATGCTCCCGGCAAAGAATTACTTCTTCTTCCTCGGCGCGACCACCATGATCATCTGGCGACCTTCGAGTTTCGGGAACTGCTCCACCTGACCGACTGCATCGAGATCCGTGCGCAGACGCTCGAGCACACGCATACCGATATCCTGGTGGGCCATTTCACGACCGCGGAAGCGCAGCGTGATCTTGGCTTTGTCGCCTTCTTCCAGGAACTTGATGAGGTTACGCAACTTAATGTTGTAGTCGCCGTCATCGGTACCCGGGCGGAATTTGACTTCCTTGACCTGGATGATCTTCTGCTTGAGCTTCGCCTCATGCGCCTTTTTTTGCTCCGAATACTTGAACTTGCCGTAGTCCATCAGGCGGCAGACCGGCGGGACCGCGTTTGGCGCGATCTCGACCAGGTCGACGTTCAGTTCTTCGGCCATACGGAACGCGTCGGCGAGACTAACGATGCCCAATGGCTCGTTCTCTACGCCGTTCAAACGCATTTCGGGATGGGTGATCTCGCCATTGATGCGATTATTCTTGTCAGTAGCTATGTTGTTTCCTTTGAACGTATTGAAGTTTGGCCGGAGTTACTTCGTCTTGGCGGCGACTTCGCCCACCAGACGTTCCACGAGTGCATCGACGGACATCACGCCCAGATCGACATTGCCTCGGGCTCGCACAGCCACGGTATTCGCGTCTTTTTCTTTATCCCCAACAACCAGAATATACGGCAGTTTTTGGACGGAATGTTCACGTATTTTATAGGTGATCTTCTCATTGCGCAAATCAGCGTGAACACGCAGGCCTGCAGCGCGCAGCTTGGCCTCGACTTCTTTCACGTAATCGCCCTGCGCATCCGAGATATTAAGCACCGCCACTTGCACCGGCGCCAGCCACAGCGGCAGCGCACCGGCGTAGTTTTCGATCAGGATGCCGATGAAACGTTCCATCGAACCGACGATCGCACGGTGCAGCATCACCGGCACGCGGCGGGTGTTGTCTTCGGCCACATACTCGGAACCAAGGCGGCCCGGCATCGAGAAGTCGACCTGCACGGTGCCGACCTGCCATGGACGGCCGAGGCTATCCTTCAGGTGGTATTCGATCTTCGGACCATAGAACGCGCCCTCGCCCGGCAACTCGGTCCAGGTCACGCCGCAGGCACGCAGCGCCGAGCGCAGCGATTCTTCGGCCTGGTCCCAGACCTCGTCCGAACCGATACGGCTGTCGGGACGCAGCGCCAGCTTGACGTCGATATTGGCAAAGCCGAAATCGTCATACACAGCCATCGCCTGGGCGTGGAACGACGTGACTTCGCGCTCGACCTGCTCTTCGGTACAGAAGATGTGGCCGTCATCCTGGGTAAAGCCGCGCACGCGCATCAGGCCGTGCAGCGCGCCGGACGGCTCGTTGCGGTGGCACTGGCCGAATTCGCCGAAGCGCAGCGGCAGGTCGCGGTACGAGCGCATGCCCGAATTGTAGATCTGCACGTGGCCAGGGCAATTCATCGGCTTCAATGCGTACGAACGGTTCTCCGACTCGGTCGTGAACATATTGTCGCGGTAATTTTCCCAGTGACCGGTCTTTTCCCACAGCGTGCGGTCGAGAATCTGCGGCGCCTTGACTTCGCTGTAACCGGCGACCTGGTACTTGTGGCGCATGTATTGCTCGACCTGCTGCCAGATCGTCCAGCCCTTCGGATGCCAGAACACGAGGCCCGGGGCTTCTTCCTGGAAGTGGAACAGGTCAAGCGACTTGCCGAGTTTGCGGTGATCGCGCTTTTCGGCTTCTTCGAGCATGTGCAGGTACTGCTCCTGGTCTTCCTTCTTGGTCCAGGCGGTACCGTACACGCGCTGCAGCATCTCGTTCTTCGAGTCGCCGCGCCAGTAGGCGCCTGCCAGCTTCATCAGCTTGAACACTTTCAGCTTGCCGGACGATGGCACGTGCGGGCCGCGGCACAGGTCGGTGAAGCTGCCTTCGGTGTACAGCGAGACATCCTCGTTCGCCGGAATCGAGGCAATGATTTCCGCCTTGTAGTGCTCGCCGATCGATTTGAAGTAATCGACGGCTTCGTCACGTGGCAGCACCTTGCGGGTGACCGGCTCATCCTTCTTGGCCAGCTCGGTCATCTTCTTTTCGATGGCGGTCAGGTCGTCCGGGGTGAACGGGCGCTTGTACGAGAAGTCGTAATAGAAGCCGTTTTCGATGACCGGGCCGATCGTTACTTGCGCTTCAGGGAACAGTTCCTTGACCGCGTGCGCGAGCAGGTGGGCGGTCGAGTGACGGATCACGTCCAGCCCTTCCGGATCGCGGTCGGTGACGATCGCGAGATCGGCGTCGGCGTCAATCAGGAACGACGTGTCGACCACTTTGCCGTTGACCTTGCCGGCCAGTGCCGCCTTGCCCAGGCTCGGGGCAATGCTCTGCGCTACCTGCGCAACCGTCACGGGACCGTCAAACTGGCGGCTGGAACCATCGGGAAGTCGGACGTTCAACATGCTGTACTCCAATCGTGGCGCCGCGCGCCGTTAAAAATCAAGAATCAAGGATAGTAAAATCTGGACGAAAAAAAACGCGGGCTAGCCGCGTTTTCTTCTTTGTGTCGAGCAAAAGAACACCACACCGCGCCTAGCGATTCCCCCACAACCTGGTTGTAGTTCGCGGTGTCATAACCGTTGATGCCTTTCTCGCTCTTACTGATATTCTGGTGGGCGGTGCAGAATTCGAATCTGCGACCCCTTGGATGTCGACCAAGTATTCTAACCAGCTGAACTAACCGCCCGATGCCGCCATTATAGGGACCGTACGCAGGAACCGCAACCCTCGCACAAAATTTATTGCTGACCAGCCTGTCATGCTGCACCGACGCCGATGATTTACACTGGTGCCCCGTTCGACTATTGATTGCATGGCGATGACGTACAAGCCGCACGACCCTTCCCACCTGCATGCCCACCTCGACGGTGACGCACGCCATTCCCATTCAATCGAAGCGCGCAGCCAGAAGGCGCTGGCCTTCGCCATGGGCCTGACCCTGCTGTTCGCGCTGATCGAGGTGATCACCGGCTTCGTGTCGAACTCGCTGGCCCTGATCTCGGACGCCGGCCACATGGTGACCGACGCTGCCGCCCTGGGCCTGGCCCTGCTTGCACAGATGATCGCCAAGCGCCCGCCATCGGCGCGCCACTCGTTCGGTTTCGTGCGTGCCGAAGCCCTGGCCGCGTTCGTCAATTGCCTGGTGATGCTGGCCCTGGTGGGCTGGATCGGCTGGGAAGCCATCCAGCGCCTGATGCATCCGGAGCCCGTCAAGGGCGGCATCGTACTGGTCGTGGCTGCGCTGGGCGCCTCGATCAACCTGCTGGTCGCCTGGATCCTGTCGCGCAACAACGACAGCATCAACACGCGCGCCGCGCTCGTCAATGTGATGGGCGACCTGCTCGGCTCGCTAGCCGCGATCGCGTCCGGCGCCATCATCTATTTCACCGGCTGGCTGCGCGCCGACCCGATCCTGTCGATCTTTGTCGCCCTGCTGATCCTGCGCTCGACCAGCGGCATCCTGCGCGAGTCGTACCATTTTCTGATGGAAGCCGTGCCGCATGCAATCGACTTCGTGCAGGTCGGCGCCGACATGGCCGCCGTCGACGGCGTACTGGCCGTGCACGACATGCATGTCTGGGACATGTCGCCCGGCCATCCGGCGCTGATCGGGCACATCGAGATCCGCAGCCTGGAACAATGGCCCGCCGTGCTGGAAGCCGTACGCGCAATGCTGCGCGCGCGCCATGGCATCGACCACGTCACGCTGCAACCGGAAGCGGCCGGCGGCAAATCGCTGTGAAACCGGCGGTCAACATCGGCTGGCCACTGTTCGTGTAAGCACAGGCCCACCCGAGGCGAGCGCGTGCGCCGATAGCCCGCTTTGGCAATCGGCGACATAATGTACGTATGGACCTTACACCGAACGTATTCGACACTCTCATCATCGGCGGCGGGCCCGGTGGCCTGACCGCCGCCATCTACCTGCGCCGGTTCACCCGCAATGTCGCCCTGGTCGACAAGGGCAACAGCCGTCTGGCCTGGATTCCCGTCTCGCACAATTACCCGGGCTTTCCGGACGGGATCAATGGCAAGCTGCTGCTCGACCAGCTGCGCTGCCAGCTCGGCAAGTACGGCGGCCATGTGATTCCCGGCGAAATCAGCAACCTGCGCATCGACGACGGCCTGTTCATCGCCGACTGCATTAGCCCGGAGGGCGACGTCACCGAAATGCGCGCCTACACGGTCCTGCTGGCCACGGGCGTGGCCGATGTCGGCATGCCGGTCGAACGCTGGGACGAAGCCGTCGCCAGCGGCGCGGTGCGCCTCTGTCCCGTGTGCGATGGCTACGACGTGATCGACAAGCGCATCGCCGTGGCCACGGCCGAAGTCAATCCGGTCGGCCACGCCCTCTTCATGCGCAGCTTCAGCCGCGACGTGCTGCTGTTCGAGCGGGCCGACGAGTCGGTGGTCGACGCCGACCAGCATGCCCAGCTGCAGGCGGCGAACGTGCAGCACATCGCATCACCGCTGGCCGGCGTCACGCTGACGGACGACCTCAAACCCGTGCTGCACACACGCGACGGGCAATCCTACGAATGCGATGTGTTCTACCCGATGCTGGGCGAAAATGCGCGCTCTGCCCTGGCGGCCAACCTGGGCGCCGAAACGGTCGAATGCGACACGCTGGCCGTGGACGACCATTGCCGCACGGCCGTGCCCGGGCTGTACGCGATCGGTGACGTCACGCGCGGGCTGAACCAGATCACGGTGGCGACCGGTCAGGCCGCCATTGCCGCGACGACCATTCACAACACGCTGCCGTGGGCGCTGCGCTGACGGGTTAAGCGTTACTGGCCGCCGGCCAGCTTGCGGCGCCGTTCGATCGCCGCCTGCGCGGCCGTGTCACCTGCCGCTTCGGCGCGCTGCGCCTGCACGCCCAGCCACGCCAGCAGCGGCCGGCGCCAACCCTGGGTCGACGCCGTGTCGACCGCTAGCGCGATCCCGGCCGGCGCGATGCGGCTCGCCTTGAACTGCGCGCCAGCCGCAACCAGCCGCGCCAGCGGATCCGCAATATTCTCCAATGCGCCGCCACTGACAACAGCCCGATGCTGCTCGGGCAGCAGCGCCACGTCCAGACCATCCCACTGCCCCGCCAGATAGGCGGCATAAGCGCGCTGCGCCGGTGTGGCGTCAGGCGCCAGCGCCGCGTAACCCGGACAATCCTCGAACACCAGACTGGCTACCTGCGCCGCGCAGCGCACCAGCTCCACCTGGGCCACATGGTCGGCTCGGCCAGTGGCAGTCGTCTCGGCGCGCGCTTCGCGGAACTCGGCGTTCGATGCGGCCGTGTGCCCTTTCAGGTAATCGTCGATCGACGCGTCGAGCGCGCCCTTGGCGTTCGCCTGCCAGTCGGGTGGCAACGGCTTGCTCGCACAGCCGGCCAGCATTGCTGCGATCAACAATGGAATGCACTTCATGGCAGCTTGATCTCCGGATTGGTGCGCGCGAACGGCCACTTGCGGTTGATTTCTTCAACCAGACGATTCACCTTGCGCAGACTGGCGTCGACGTCGCCGCGCAGTGCGCTCAGATCTTCGGTCGCTTCGCGCGTGTTGGCGCCAACGGCCTGCGCTTCGACCAGCACCGCGTCGACTTTCTTCAAGGTGGCGCTCGCGTCCTTGAGCACGACATCCAGCTGGCGCACCGCCGTCTGGGCGTCGTCCATCACGCCGGCCTGGCCGAACACGCGCTGATCGGCCTTGGCCAGGATCAGGTTGACGCGGTCGAGCGCTTCCATCAGCTTCTTCGCTTCCTCGTCGCCACCGAGCGCACCACCGAGCACGCCGTAGCGCCCCGACATGCGGCCCGTCACGGCGGACAGGTTCGACAGGCTGGTGTTCACATCCGAGCCGGACGAGGTCATCGTTTCCAGGTTTTCCAGCAGCCCGCGCGCCGTGGCGACGATGCGCGGAATCTCCGCAGTGGCGTCGCCGCGCAGCACGGTGCGGGTGGAACCGGCCGGCAGCGGCGCATCGGTCAGCACGCCCGTGTAGGCGCGCAGGCGCGTTTCACCGACGATGCTCGACTCCAGCGTAAAGACGCTCGAGGCGCGCAACCACTTGGCGTCCTTGCTCTGGACGTCGACCAGGATATTCACCTTGCCGGTATCGGCCAGCTCCACCTGGCGCACGCGCCCGATCGGAAAGCCGGCAAACGTCATGTCCATGCCGGGAATGACGCCGGTCGAATCGTCGGCCACGAGCGTCAGGCGCTGGGTCGGCTCGAATACGCCGCGCGCGTACATCACATAGAACACGAAGCCACAGATCATCAGCCCCAGAAAAACGAGGAGGATCACGGCCTTGGTTTCAACGTGCTTCGGTTCGTCGGGCAGCGCGGTATCGGGAATCTGGTCCGTCATGTGGGTCTTGGTCCTGTCAATCAGATGTATTTCAGTGCAAGCGAGGCCGCTTCGATCACGATCAGCACGAACAGCAGGCGCAGTGCGCCCGGCTGCACAGTCGAGACCAGGCGCCGTGGATAGCGCTGCAATTCGAGAATGGCAGCCGTCGGAATCAACGCCACGGCCAGGCCAAACAGCACCGTCTTGAGCACGAAGCCGGCCGTGACGGCTGGTGCGAACACACGCCCCACCGTGCGGGTGTAGTCTCCCAGGCCCCATGGCGAGACACCGTACACGTTCAGGTACGCCAGCAGCAGCACGACGATGGACGTGACCAGCGCCAGCGTCAGCACCGACACTGCATTCGCGATCAACTGGGGCACCAGGTCGCTGCGCATGCGGCGCAGCGCATCGTCGCTGGCGCCACGCGCAGGCAGCGCGCGGCGCGCAAGACCCAGCGCCGATGCGTCGAACGCCATACTGGCGCGCAGCGCGACGAACAGCGCCGCGCACAGCGGAATCAGTTCGAGCACCAGCACCCGCACCACCATCTCGAGCGCAAAGCCGGACAAGCCATAGCTTTTGGCCGTGACCAGCACGATGCGGATGATGACCAGGCTCACCAGGCACGCAGCCAGCGTGAACCAGGGCAGCACCTGCCAGGTACTGGCGTGGATGTGGCGCGCGGTGGCGTGGAAACGCTCGCGCTGCCAGGTGGATGGCGAGAACGCCAGCACGATGGCGACCGCGCCCAGATGGATCATGTACCACCAGCTGCGCAGGTAGCGTTTGGCATGCGCGAACCAGAGTTCGGGATGGGCGGTGGAAGGGAGCGAGCGCGACATGGGCTGAATGATACTGCGGTTGCGGCAGGCTGCGCGGCTCGGTGACAAATGATTACGTCACCTCGCCGCGCATGGGGCGTGGCACTACTGCCGCTTTGCCTCCATCACGCCGCCCACTTCCATGATCGCCGCCAGCGCCTTCTGCGCCTGCGCCGTCGACCCGATTTCGGCCGTGAAGATCATGCGCGCCTGGCCCTTGGCGCTTTGCGTGTTCACCCCGATCACATTGATCTTCTCGCGCGAAAAGACTTCGGAGATATCGCGCAGCAGCCCTTGCCGGTCCTGCGCCAGGATGAACAGGTCGATCGGGTAGACGGTTTCGTTCCCCGCTGAACCCCATTCGGTTTGAATGACCCTTTCCGGCGACTTGGTCTGCATCTCGGAAAAGTTCTTGCACGTCAGCCGGTGGATCGACACGCCCTTGCCGCGCGTGACGAAGCCGATGATCGGATCGGGCGGGGCCGGCTTGCAGCACTTGGCGAGCAAGGTCATCAACCCCTCGGTCCCCAGCACCAGCACGCCCGACTTGGCGCCCTGCTCCACGCTCGAGGCGCGGCTCTTGTTGTCGAACTTCGGTTCCTCGACCGGTGGCGGCTCGTCGCCATCGTGCAGCGCGGCTTCGACGTGGCGCAGGCTGAACTTGTCCTTGCCCACTTCGATGAACAACTCATCCACCTTGGCAAAGCCCAGTTTCTGCGCGAGCAGTTCCAGGTTGACGGCCGTCTTGCCTTCGCGCTGGAGCGATTTTTCGACGAGCGCGCGGCCATGGGCCAGCGTTTCGGCCTGGTCCAGCGCGTGGAACCAGGCGCGGATTTTCGAGCGCGTGCGGCTGCTGACCGCGTAGCCGGGACTGAGCCAGTCGCGCGACGGGCCCTGGTTGCCGCTCGAACCCTTGGCAGTGATGATCTCGCAGGTCTGGCCGTTTTTCAGTTGCGTATTGAGCGGCACCATCACGCCATCGATGCGCGCGCCGCGGCAGCGGTGGCCGACATCGCTGTGCAGGTGGTACGCGAAGTCGATCGGCGTGGCGCCCACCGGCAGTTCGAGCACCCGCGCCTGCGGCGTCAGCACGAAGATGCGGTCGTCGAGCGTCGTGGCCTTGAGCTTTTCGACCCATTCGCGCTGCAGTTCTTCCTGGCCCGAGACGGCATCCGAGACGTCGGTCTTCCACGCCAGCAGCTGGCGCAGCCAGGCGATCTTTTCGTCGTATTGCTGGCTCTTGAAGTTCGAGCCCCCTTCTTCTTTGTAGCGCCAGTGCGCGGCGATGCCGTATTCGGCAAAGTTGTGCATCTCCTGTGTGCGGATCTGCACTTCGAGCGGCCGGCCGTCTTCGGCCATGACCACCGTGTGCAGCGAGCGGTAGCCATTGGGCTTCGGGCGCGAGATGTAGTCGTCGAATTCCTTCGGCACCGGCGTCCAGATATTGTGGATCACACCCAGCACCGTGTAGCAGGTCTTGATGTCGGGGACGATCACGCGAAACGCGCGCACATCGTACAGCTCGGTGAAATCGAGCTCCTTGCCGCGCATCTTGCTCCAGATGCTGTAGATGTGCTTCGGGCGGCCCGACACATCGGCCGGAATCGAGGCCGATGCCAGCTCGCTTTGCAGGAGATCGATCGACGAGGCCACGAAGCTTTCGCGCGACATGCGCTTTTCTTCGAGCATCTTGGCGATGCGCTTGTAGGTATCGGGTTCGATGAAGCGAAACGCGAGGTCTTCGAGTTCCCACTTCAGTTGCCAGATCCCGAGCCGGTTGGCCAGCGGTGCATAAAAGTCCAGCACCTCGCGCCCGTACGCGCGCGTGACGTCGTCAAAGCGTTTGTGTTCGGCAAAGTGGCGCAGCGTGGCCGCGCACGAGGCCAGGCGCATCAGCACCACACGCATGTCGGTGGCCATCGCCAGCAGCATTTTGCGCAGTGTCTCATTTTGCGCCGCCGCCTGCTGCGCGGCGTTCTTGCCACTGCCCACGGGCGCGCCGCCGGCAGTCAGGTCGCGCAGGCGGATCAGCTGATGCACGCCCTGCACCAGGGCGACGACGCCGGCGCCGAAACGCTCCTCCAGGTCGGTGAACACGGCCGGATCGATCAGCGCCAGCTCGAACACCAGGCCGGCGATGCGGGTTTCGGCATCGGTATTCAGGTACGCCAGCGTACCGGCGGCGCCCAGCGAGAATTCGAACGCGCTCTGGCCCGAGCCGGCCAGACGCGTGCCGTAGGCGCCGAACGCGTATTCCAGCGCGCCATGCACGCGCACGCAGTCTTCAGGACTCAGGCCCTGTACCAGGCCAGTCTTGGCATCGCCTAACAGTGCGGTGGAGACCATGCGCTCAGCGCAGCGCGGCGGTGACACATACCTCGACCAGGCAGGCCGGGTTGGCCAGCTTGGCTTCGACAGTGGCGCGCGGCGGCGTGTGGCCCTGGGCGACCCATTCGTCCCAGACGGCGTTCATGCCTGGGAAGTTGTCCATGTCCGAAATGAAGATATTGCACGACAGGATGCACGATTTGTCGCTGCCCGCTTCGCCCAACAGGCGGTCGACGTGGCCCAGCACTTCGCGCATCTGCCCATCGATGCCCTGGGTGGTGTCTTCGGCGATCTGGCCGGCCAGGTACACGGTCTCGTTGTGGATGGCGACTTCGGACAGTCGTTTGCCTACGTACAGTCGTTTGATTTCCATGATGTCTTTCTGTTCGATGATGGTTGATTCAGGCCGGATCGTCATGATCCTGTACCGGTTAAAAATGCGCGGGCAAGCGCGATCTGGTCGGCGTGCACGAAGGTCGGCGCATGGCCGACGCCGGGGATCTCGACCAGGCGCGCATGCGGCCCGCGCGTCGTCATCTGCTGCGCCGTGGCGCGCGAAAGCAGATCGGACTCTTCGCCACGCACCAGCAGCGTCGGGCACCGGATCGCATCCCACGCTGCCCACAGCGCCGCTTCGTCCTCGGCCGCACGTTCGACCGTCATGGCGCGAAACGGCTGCGCCAGATTCAGGTCGTAATGGCGGCGCCACTGCCCGTTGTCATCCTGGCGCAGCACGTCGCTGGCCAGCTTGTGCCATTCGTCGTCGGCGTGCGGGCCGAATGGCGCCGAGACGGTCTTGATGTAGTCCGCGCCGGCGGCAAAGCTCGGGAAGCGTACATCCTGGCCGATATACTCGCCGATGCGCTGCAGCGCATCGCTGCCGAGCGCCGGGCCGATATCGTTGATCACGAGCCGCGAGATCGGCGAGCCGTCCATGGCGGCCAGCGTCATGCCGATCAGGCCGCCCATCGAGGTGCCGAACCAGGCGACGTCTTCATTGTCGGAGTCGGCAGTCACGCGCGCGATCAGCGTGACCATATCGGCCACGTATTGCGACACCTGGTAGCCGGCCGGATCGCGCAGCCGGTCGGAGCGGCCGCGCCCGACGATATCGGGGCATACGACGCGCCAGGTATCGCACAGCGCCTGCGCCAGATGGTCAAAATCATCCCCGACGCGGGTCACGCCGTGCACGCACACGAGCACCTTCGGATTGTCCGCCGCGCCCCATTCCTTGTAGGCGACGCGGTGCAAACCGGCAGGCGAGATGCACTGGACGCTCTTGAATCTGGGCTCGGACATCGCGACTCCGGAATAAGAAAATCATGAAAGGCGCCTGGCTGCTTTCGCACGCGGAAGGCGTTACGGTTAGAATTCTACCAATTCTGAGGGAGTTCCCCCCATCCGCTCGCCAACGGGCATTTACCAATGAGGACACAATGACATCGACCATGCTAAACGGTAAAACGGCTCTCGTCACCGGATCGACCTCGGGCATCGGCCTGGGCATCGCACGCTCGCTGGCCGAACAGGGGGCCAATATCGTGTTCAACGGCTTCGGCGACGCGCAGCAGATCGAAAAACTCTACACCGATATCGGCGCCGAATTCGGTGTGCAAACGGCGTACCACAATGCCGACATGTCCAAGCCGGCCGAGATCGCCGCGCTGATGCAGTATGCCAGCGACAAGTTCGGCGGCGTCGACATCCTGGTCAACAATGCGGGCATCCAGCACGTGGCCGCGCTCGAAGATTTTCCGACTGAGCGCTGGGACGCAATCATCGCCATCAACCTGAGCTCGGCCTTCCACACGACGCGCCTGGCCTTGCCCGGCATGAAGCAAAAGAACTGGGGCCGCATCATCAATCTGGCCTCGGTCCATGGCCTGGTGGGCTCGAGCCAGAAGTCGGCGTATGTCGCTGCCAAGCACGGGCTGGTCGGCCTGACCAAGGTCACCGCGCTGGAAACGGCGCAGACGGGCGTCACCTGCAATGCGATCTGCCCCGGCTTTGTGCTGACGCCGCTGGTCCAGAAGCAGGTGGACGACCGCGCCGCCCGAGAAGGACTCGACAACGACGCCGCGCGCAAGGCGCTGCTGCTCGAGAAACAGCCGTCCGGTGAATTCGTCACGCCCGACGAACTGGGCGCGCTGGCCGTGTTCTTCTGCAGTCCGGCGGCAAACCAGGTGCGCGGCGTGGCATGGAATATGGACGGCGGCTGGGCCGCGCAGTAACAATTCTCCCATCGCGGCCGGGCTTGTCGCCCGGCCATGCACACTCCGGGTGCGAAAATTTCCACGCTGCACTGCTGCAGTGCAGCATGCGGATTTCCACAATAGCCCGCACCGGCTGAATGCGCCACCATGGCATCACTACCAACCTCGTTGAAGAGTTGCCATGAAGAAGCCGTTTTATAAAATCCTGTACGTCCAGGTACTGTTCGCCATTGTTCTTGGCGTGTTGCTGGGCGTATTTTACCCAGAGGTAGGCACTGCGATGAAGCCCTTGGGAGACGGCTTCATCAAACTGATCAAGATGATCATCGCCCCCGTGATCTTCTGTACCGTCGTCGCCGGTATCGCGGGCATGCAGGACATGAAGAAGATCGGCCGCGTCGGCGGCAAGGCACTGCTGTACTTCGAGGTCGTGTCGACCTTCGCGCTGGCCATTGGCCTGGTCGTGGCCAACGTCGCCAAGCCGGGCGCCGGCTTCAACGTCGATCCGGCCACGCTCGATTCGAGCTCGATTGCGCAATACACGACCAATGCGCATGCCCAGACCACGACCGAGTTCATCATGCACATCATCCCGACGACGTTCGTGGATGCATTTGCTACCGGTAACATCCTGCAAGTGCTGCTGGTCGCGATCCTGTTTGGTTTCGCACTGTCGATGATGGGCGAGCGCGGTCGTCCAGTGACCAAACTCATCGATGACGTCTCGCACGTGATCTTTGGCATCGTCAACATCATCATGAAGGTGGCCCCACTGGGCGCATTCGGCGCGATGGCGTTCACGATCGGCAAGTACGGCATCGCCTCGCTGCTGCCGCTGGCCAAGCTGATGGGCTCGTTCTACCTGACCTGCGCCCTGTTCATCTTCATCGTGCTGGGCACGATCGCCCGCTTCACCGGCTTCTCGATCTTCAAGTTCATCCGCTACATCAAGGAAGAGCTGCTGATCGTGCTGGGTACGTCGTCGTCGGAAAGCGCGCTGCCAAGCCTGATGCGCAAGCTGGAAAGCCTGGGCTGCGCCAAGCCGGTCGTCGGCCTGGTCGTGCCAACCGGTTACTCGTTCAACCTGGACGGCACCAATATCTACATGACGATGGCGGCGCTGTTCGTGGCGCAAGCGACCAACACCGACCTGACGCTGACCCAGGAACTGACCATCCTGCTGGTGGCGATGCTGACCTCGAAAGGCGCATCGGGCATCACCGGCGCCGGCTTCATCACACTGGCCGCAACGCTGGCCGTGGTGCCGACGATTCCGGTGGCCGGCATGGCGCTGATCCTGGGCATCGACCGCTTCATGAGCGAAGCGCGCGCGCTGACCAACTTCATCGGTAACGGTGTGGCCACGGTCGTCGTGTCGAAATGGGAAAACGAACTCGACGTCAAGCGCATGGACGATGTCCTGCATAACCGCGTGATCGTCGAAGACCAGACCACGATGAAAGCCGTGCGCGAAGCGGCGTAATCGCCTGCGTTTGCCCGTCCATGAAAGCCGCATCCTCCGGGGTGCGGCTTTTTTTTGGCTTGCCTGGTCGTGTGGAGGCCGCCTGGTAGCGTCTGGTATATTCCGAACATCCCGACTGACGACCGGCCGCGCCGGTGCTTGCAAGATGCTGATTGCCGCCACCCCCGACAACGAAGCAGCGCGCCTGGCCGCCCTGTATGACCTGCTGATCCTCGATACGCCCGCAGAGGAACGCTATGACCGGATCGTGGCCTTTGCCGCCAGCGAGTTCGATGTACCCATCGTCACCGTCACGCTGATCGACACGGATCGTCAATGGTTCAAGGCCCGCACCGGCACCGAGCTCTGCGAAACCGGGCGCGACATCTCGCTGTGCTCGCATGCGATCCTCGATCAGGACATCCTGGTCATCAATGACACGCTGCTCGACCCGCGCTTTGCCGACAATCCTCTGGTTACCGGCGCGCCGCACATCCGTTTCTATGCCGGCGCGCCATTGACCATGCCGTCACGCCTGAGCCTGGGCACCTTGTGCCTGATCGACCGCAGGCCACGCACGCTGGATGCGATGGAACTGGGCATCCTGCGCACGCTGCGCGACCTGGTCGTACTGGAACTGCGCAATATGGGCGAGGTGGCCGATGCCTGACGCAACCAAGCACATTCTGCTGGTCGAACCGGAACCGATGCTGCGCCGTACCGTCGCGATGACGGCGCGCAGCCTGAACCTGGGCCAGGTCCATGAAGCGGCAACGAGCGCGGCCGCACTGCGCCTGCTGAGTGTACGCACCTTCCAGGGCGCGGTGATCGCCGTCGACTGCGTGGGCAGTGGCAAGGACAGCCGCTACGACCTGGGCCTGATCGACCGCCTGCGCGCCGATGCGGCCGCCAACAAACAAGGCTTGTCGATCGCAATCATGACCGAAACCGCCACGCCAGAACTCCTGAGCGACCTGCGCGAGCGCCGCATCAGCCGCGTGATCCTCAAGCCGTTTCGCGCCAGGGTCGTGCTCGACACGATCGAGACGATGTGTCGCTCAGGGAAAACATAGGCCGAGCTCGCCAGCGCACGCACAAATCTTCGTAGACAACTCGATCTAGACAAGATAATCTAGCTCTATCTTGCCTATCCGAGGATGTCATGCCGCTCTCCCCTGACGCGCCCAAGCCCACGCCCGCCGAGCTCGACCTGCTACAAGTGCTGTGGCCGTTGGGTGCTGCCACCGCCAAGCAGGTCCATGAGGCGATGCTGCCACAACGGCCCGATGTGACCTACGCCACGGTGCTGCGGCTGATGCAGGTGATGCATGCCAAAGGCTTGCTGGCGCGGGACGAAAGCGAACGCTCGCACGTCTACAGTCCCGTCCACGCGCGCGATGCGCTGCAGGGCAATTTACTGAACGACCTGATGCAGCGGGCATTTGCCGGCTCGGCCAAGGCGCTCGTGCTGGCGGCGCTCAAGAGCGGCATCTCCAGGAAGGACCGGGCCGAGATCGAACAACTGCTGAAGGAGGGGGACGGCCAATGACCGCCGCCCATCTGGTCGCCAGCATCGGCTGGACACTCGTCGAATTCCTCTGGCAAGGCGCGCTGATCGGCTGCGCCGTGGCGCTGGCCATGAGCCTGCTGCGCAATGCGCGCGCCGAGCACCGATATGCGGTCGCCTGCACCGGGCTGTTGCTGTGCCTGCTCTGGCCGGCTACCGAACTGGCGGCGCGCCTGGCCGGCACCCAGGATCTGGCAGCCCAGCCGATGGCGAACTTTGCCAGCGGTCTGCTGGCCAGACCGCTCGACGACAGCTGGCGCGCCGTGTTCGAACGCAGCCTGGGCTGGATTGTCGGCACGTGGGGCGTCTGCGCGCTCGTGCTTGCATTGCGGATGGTCGCAGGCCTGCTGTGGCTGCACCGCGCTGCAACAGTCGAGGCGGGCGAACCGGCCTGGCAAGCTCGGCTCGACCGGATGGCGCAGGCCGCCGGCATTGCGCGGTTGGTGCGACTGCGCATCGTCGCGGGTCTGGCCAGCCCGGTCACCTTCGGCTGGTGGCGGCCAGTAGTGCTGGTGCCGGCATCGCTTGTCTCCGGCATGCCGCCCCACTTGCTCGAAGCGCTGCTGGCGCACGAACTGGCCCATATCCGGCGTCACGACTACCTCGTCAACCTGCTGCAGAACGTGGTCGAGGCGCTGCTGTTTTATCACCCGGCAATCTGGTGGATCTCGGGACGCATCCGCGCCGAACGGGAACTGGTTGCCGACACCATCGCAGCAAGACAACTGGGCGAACCGCGGCGCCTGGCTCTTGCGCTCTCCGAACTGGAACGACTCCAGTTTTCAACCCAGCATCTGGCCCAGGCGGCCAATGGAGGCAATCTCATGCAACGCATCAAACAACTCGTTCGTCCCGACACGCAGGCACTGAACTGGAAAGCCGCGCTTCCGGTACTCGGCCTGGCTTTGGCTGCCTTGGCCGGCTGCACGAGCACGGCGCCGGTCAACCCGTTCGCCGCCATGCCCGACAACGACACCACGTCGCCGGTCGCGAAATTCAATTCGTGCGCGAAGCCTGTGTACCCGGCCGATGCGCTGGCAGCCAAGGTCGAAGGTACGGTGACGCTGGGGATGCTGGTGAAGGCCGACGGCAAGGTGCGCGAAGCCGTGGTGCGCCAGACCAGTGGTAATGGATCGCTCGACGAGACGGCGCGCGCCGCGATTGCCAAATGCAGCTTCCAGCCGGGCACGGTAAATGGCGCGCCGAAGGAACAGTGGACCGAGGTGAAGTACGTGTGGACCACGAGCTGAGGCCACGTCATGTGGAAACTTACCCGTACATCGATCGCCGCCCTGAGCCTGATGGGCGTGCTTGGCGGCTGCGCGCAGACGCCGCCTGCCACCACGGAATTCACGGCCGTCCCGGCCACGAAGGGCGGGCCTGACGCCACGTCGTGCAGCCGGCCGGTTTACCCGCCGCAGGCGCTGGCAAACAAGATCGCGGGGACCTCGACCATCGGTTTTCTGATCGGGCCCGACGGCAAGGTGCAGAATACCCGCCTGTACCAGTCGAGCGGCGACGCGTCACTTGACGAGGCAGCGCGGGCTGCCCTGGCGTTGTGCATCTTCAAGCCGGCAATGGCCAAGGGCAAGCCGGTAGCGGCCTGGGTACCGGTACAGTACGTGTGGACGCTGCCATAGGCGCAGAATGACAAGGGCGCCGACCTGCGGCGCCCTTCAGTTCTCGGTCGTTGCTTCTCAGACGGTCGACGTATCGAGCTCGCAACCGGTCGCAGCAATGATCTCATCCACACTCACGCCGGGCGCCAGCTCGACCAGCTTCAAGCCGGTGGCTGTTACATCGAGCACGCCCAGATCAGTAATGATGCGGTCGACCACGCCGACACCCGTCAACGGCAGATCGCACTTTTTCAGCAGCTTGTGGCTGGTGGAACCATCCTTGGCGGTGGCGACATGCTCCATCACCACGACCACGCGCTTGACGCCGGCCACCAGGTCCATCGCACCGCCCATCCCCTTGACCATTTTCCCCGGGATCATCCAGTTGGCCAGGTCGCCTTCTTCCGACACCTGCATCGCGCCCAGGATCGCCAGGTTGATTTTGCCGCCACGGATCATGCCGAACGAATCGGCCGAGCTGAAGTAGGCCGAGCCCGGCAGCGCCGTCACGGTCTGCTTGCCGGCGTTGATCAGGTCGGCGTCGACCGCATCCTCTGTCGGGAACGGGCCGATGCCGAGCAGACCGTTTTCGGACTGTAGCGAGACCTCGATATCCTTCGGTACATAGTTTGCCACCAGGGTTGGTAATCCAATGCCCAGGTTCACGTAGAAGCCGTCTTGCAGCTCCAGCGCCGCACGCGCGGCCATTTCATCACGAGTCCATGCCATGTTGTTGTCTCCGTTTCTGTCGTCGGGTTAAAGCGCTTAGTTGCCGATGTTGCTCACCGTGCGCACGGTACGCTGCTCGATACGCTTTTCGGGCGACGGGTTGTGGACGATGCGGTGCACGAAGATGCCCGGGGTGTGCACGTGGTCGGGATCGATCTCGCCGACCTCCACCAGCTTCTCGACTTCGACGATGCAGATCTTACCTGCCGTGGCGACGTTGGGGTTGAAGTTGCGGGCCGTCTTGCGAAACACGAGGTTGCCCGAGCGGTCGGCCATATAGGCCTTGACCAGCGACACATCAGGGAACAGCGCATGTTCCATCACATAGTGCTCGCCGTTGAATTCGCGCGTTTCCTTGCCCTCGGCGACGATGGTGCCGTAGCCGGTCTTGGTAAAGAAGGCCGGGATGCCGGCGCCGCCAGCGCGCAGCTTTTCGGCCAGCGTGCCTTGTGGCGTGAATTCGAGTTCGAGTTCGCCGGCCAGGAACTGGCGCGCGAATTCCTTGTTTTCGCCGACGTACGACGCGATCATCTTCTTGATCTGACGTGTCTCGAGCAACTGGCCCAGGCCGAAGCCATCGACGCCTGCGTTGTTGGAAATGGCGGTGAGTTGCTTGACACCCGAGTCGCGCAATGCCGCGATCAGGGCCTCCGGAATACCGCACAGGCCAAACCCGCCCACGGCGATGGTCTGGCCGTCCTGCACGACGCCTGCAAGTGCCGAGCGCGCGTCTGGATACACTTTATTCATACCTGTCCCTTTTATAAGTTTGAGAACCCGTCTCAGCATAGAATACCGGCAGCCCGTGCACAATACCGTAGAACTACCGCCATGCCGCGCCACCTGCATCCCAACGAACAACGCCCTGATCCGCCTCACATGAACCTGCCGCACACGATTGACTACGAGATGATTTTCCAGCATGCGCCGGTAGGTATGTGCATCTCGCGCGACCGGGTGATCCAGGCCTGCAATGGCGCGCTGGCGGCGATGTTCGGCCATCCGGCTGGCCACCTGACCGGCTCGTCGTTCTCGGTGCTGTATCCGACGATGGACGAATTTCTGCGCACAGGCGACCGCATCATCCCGATCATGAACGCGAAGGGGCGCTACTCGGACGAGCGCATCATGCGCCGCGCTAATGGCGAGCTGTTCTGGTGCCACGTGACGGGCCGTGCGCTGTCCCCGCTCGAGCCCCTGGGCGCCGGCGTCTGGATTTTCGAGGATGTCAGCGAGAAGCGGCCCGTGACGGCGCAACTGACGCCGCGCGAGCGCGAAATCGCCGCGCTGCTGGTCGAGGGCAAGACCAGCAAAGTGATCGCGCGCGAAACCGACCTCAGTCCGCGCACGGTCGAAATGCACCGCGCCAGCCTGATGCGCAAGTTCGCGGCATCGACGTCGGTGGAGCTGGTGCACAAGCTGGTGGGCGCGGGCTGAGGGGCACCAGCGCCCCGCTGCACCTTCCCGCGATTACAGGTACAGCTCCCAGTGCTGTGCGCGCATGCGCCCGATCATCAGGCGCAAATCCCCATCAAGCCGGCGGTCTTCAAGCATCGGCGCAATGTCCTGGCCCAACTGCGCCAGCATCTGCGCCAGCGGCGCCGGCAATGCGCGCTCCGGCTCGAGCCGGCAGCGCAGCCACACGCCCTGGCGCACCGCGATCAAGAGTGCCGCAGCCACCTGCTCGGTCAGTTCCAGCACGCGCAGGCAGTCGCGCGCGGCGATCGTGCCCATGCTGACCTTGTCCTGGTTGTGGCACTCGGTAGAACGCGAAAAAACCGAGGCCGGCATCGTCAGCTTGAGTGCTTCGGCGGTCCAGGCCGAGGCGCTGATCTGCAGTGCCTTGAGGCCGTGGTTGATGGCGGTGCGCTCGCCCTCCATGCCCGACAGGTTGGCGGGCAGTCCGGCGTTGTAGCGCGGGTCGACCAGCAGCGCCAGTTGCCGGTCGAGCAGGTCGGCCAGGTTGGCGACGGCATTTTTCATGCTGTCCATTGCGAAGGCGATATGGCCGCCGTAGAAATGCCCGCCATGCAGTACGCGCTCGCCCTCGGCGTCGATGATCGGATTGTCGTTGGCGCTATTGAGTTCGTTCTCGATGGTGGTACGAAAGAACGGCAACGCGTCAGCCAGTACGCCGATCACATGCGGCGCGCAGCGGATCGAATAGCGGTCCTGCAGGCGCCTGCCATTGCGCTCCTGCTGGCCGGTGTACGCCAGATCGGCGCGCAGCCAGGCGGCCACGCCCTGCATGCCCGCATGCGGCTTGACCGAGAACAGCGTTTCATCGAAGTGATGGGCGTTGCCATCGAGCGCAAACGACGCCATCGCCGTGATGCGCGTGGTGAGGCGCGTCAGGTAGTCGGCGCGGTCCCAGGCCAGGCAGGCCAGGCCCGTCATGACGGCGGTGCCGTTCATGATCGCCAGGCCCTCTTTCGGCCGCAGGCGCAGGGGCGCGATGCCGGCCTCGCGCAGCGCGTCGGCAGCCGGCATCGGCACGCCAGCGCGCAGCACTTCGCGTTCGCCGCACAGTACGGCCGCGAGATAGGACAGCGGGGTCAGGTCGCCGCTGGCACCGACCGAGCCTTCGCTCGGGATCAGCGGCAACAGGTCGGCGTCGAACAGCCGCACGATCTGCTCGAGCAGGTCAATGCTGACCCCCGAAAAGCCCTTCGCCAGTGACGCGAGGCGCGTGGCCATCACGGCGCGCGTTTCAAACGGATCCAAAAAACTGCCCAGGCCGCAGCCGTGGTAGGTGTACAGGTGGTGCGGCAGTTCGGTCACCAGCGCCAGAGGTACGGGCACCGTGCATGAATCGCCATAGCCGGTGGTCACGCCGTAGATGGCGCCGTCTTCAAGCAGCAGTCGGTCGAGAAAGTCAGCGCCACGCTGAATAAAAGCGCGAAATGCGGGGTCGGACGAGAGAATCGGCCGCGCTGCGCCACGCGCGATGGCGACGATGTCGTCCAGCGCGAGGCGGTTGCGGTCGAAACAGACCACGGCAGTCACGCGCCCGGGAAGACGCTGCGCAGTGCAGCCGGTAACGGAGCCGACTTGCCCACCTTGAAATCGACCCACACCACCTTGGCCATGCCATTGGCATGCAACTCGCCCGGTGCGCCATTCGCGTCCAGCAAACGGATTTCGTGCGACACCTCGATGCTCGAGCGCCCCGGCGGCGCGATGAAGGTACGCACCTCGATCTCGCCCGGATAGGTCAGTTGCTTGAGGAAGTTCATCGATGCGTTGACGATGACGGGGCCCTGATCACGCGAGTCGGGCAAGCCGCCGACCTGCTCGAGCCAGGCAATGCGGGCCGACTCGATGTAACGGAAGTAATTGGTGTTGTTCACGTGCCCCATGGCGTCCATATCGCCCCAGCGGATCGGCATGCGCATGGTGTGCACCAGTATCGGTGCGGTAGTCTCACTACTCATTCTGTGGTTCCTGGCGTTAGTGCGCCATCATGCCGTCGTCGGCCGTGATGATGGCGCCGTTGATGAAGTGGGCTTCTTCGGCGGCCAGCAGCAGCAGCAGGCCGTCGAGGTCTTCGGGCCGGCCGGCGCGCTTGCGCGGCAACATCTCGACAAGTTTGCGGCCCTGCTCGGTCTCGAAATAATCTTCGTTCGCGTCGGTGGCGATATAGCCGGGGCAGATGGCATTGACGTTGATGCCGTACTTGCCCCACTCCACCGCCATCGCCTTGGTCATCTGCACCACGCCGGCCTTGCTCATGCAGTACACGCCGATCTGCGGCAGCACCCGCAGGCCTGCCACCGAGGCGATATTGACAATGCGATGCTGCTTGCGCGGGTCGCCCTTGGCGCGCGCGATCATGCGCTTGGCGGTTTGCTGGGCCACGAAGAACGCGCCGCGCAAATTGGTGTCCATGATGTAGTTGTAGTCATCCTCGCCCACATCGATCAGACGCTGGGTCGACGACACGGACGAGTTGTTGATCAGGATATCGATCGGCCCCGCCTCGGTTTCGGCATGGGCGATGGCCGCCTTGATGCTGCCAAGATCGGTCACGTCGAGCCGCACCACGTGCGCGGCGCCGCCGTCGGCTTCGATCTCGGCGCGCAGCTCCTTGAGCCGCTCGACGCGGCGCGATGCCAGCACAACCTGCGCGCCGGCGCCGGCCAGGGCCTTGGCGAAACGCGCGCCCAGGCCACTCGATGCGCCGGTAACCATGGCGATCTTTCCTTCAAAATTGACTTCAATGCCCACGTCCGCCCCCGATGTAAGTACGATCCCGCGTTGCGAAAGCACCATGATCCCACAAATGTCCGGTATTCGATTGCCCCTTCTAATATTGCCTTTACAATGGCCGCGATATTGCAATGAACAGCAAAAACCCGCACACTCGTGCTATTTTCTGATTCCCGTCATCCCTATCCCAAAAAAACCATGACAGAGACAACGAACCTTCTCGAACAATACGGCCCACGCGAAGCGATGGAATACGACGTCGTGGTCGTCGGCGGCGGCCCTGCCGGCCTGTCGGCGGCGATCCGCCTGAAACAGCTGGCTGCTGAAAAGGGCCAGGAAGTCACGGTCTGCGTGCTGGAAAAAGGCGGCGAGCTGGGCGCACATATCCTGTCCGGCGCGGTGATGGACCCGCGCGCGATCAACGAGCTGATCCCCGACTGGAAAGAAAAAGGCGCACCGCTCAATACGGCCGTCACCGAAGATCGCGTCCTGTTCCTGACCGAGACCAAGTCGTTTGCCACACCGGCGTTCGCCATCCCGCCAGCGCTGGCCAATCACGGCAATTACGTGATTTCGCTCGCTAACGTGGTGCGCTGGCTGGGCCAGCAAGCCGAAGCGCTGGGCGTGGAAATTTTTCCCGGCTTTCCGGCCGCCGAAATCCTGTACAACGAGGATGGCTCGGTCAAGGGCGTCGCGACTGGCAATATGGGCATGAAACGCGATGGCGAGCCGGGCCCGGAATTCCAGCTTGGCATGGAGCTGCATGCGAAGTACACGTTCTTTGCCGAAGGCTCGCGCGGTAACCTGGGCCGCCAGCTGATGGCCAAATACGAGCTCAACAAGGGCAAGGATCCGCAGACCTACGGCATCGGCATCAAGGAGCTGTGGGAAATCGATCCGGCCAAGCATCAGCCGGGCCTGGTGATCCACACAGCCGGCTGGCCGCTGCCGAACGACACGTATGGTGGCTCGTTCCTGTACCACCTGGAAAACAACCAGGTTGCGGTCGGCTATGTCGTCGGGCTGTCGTACCAGAATCCGTACCTGTCGCCGTACGAAGAGTTCCAGCGCTATAAAACGCATCCGGCCATCCGCGGCTTCTTCGAAGGCGGCAAGCGCATCTCGTACGGCGCGCGTTCAATTACCGCAGGGGGGTTGCAATCCTTGCCCAAGACCGTGTTCCCGGGCGGCGCCCTGATCGGCTGCGATGCGGGCTTTTTGAACACCAGCCGCATCAAGGGCAGCCACGCCGCGATCAAGACCGGCATGCTGGCGGCCGAAGCAGCGTTTGCCGCGCTTGGCGAAGGCCGCACGGGCGACGAGCTGACGAGCTTCCCTGCGGCGTTCGAACAATCGTGGCTGCACGAAGAGCTGCACGTGGCGCGCAACTTCAAACCGTGGATGAGCAAGGGCCTGGTGCTGGGCACGATCATGACGGGTATCGACCAGATCGTGTTCCGTGGCAAGGCGCCCTGGACGCTGCACCACAAGCACGCCGACCACGAATGCCTCAAGCCCGCCTCGCACTTCAAGCCGATCGTCTATCCGAAGCCGGATGGCAAGCTGACCTTCGACAAGCTGTCGTCGGTGTTCATCTCGAACACCAACCACCGCGAAGACGAGCCGATCCACCTCACGCTGAAGAACCCGAGCGTGCCGGTCGACGTCAATCTGGCCAAGTACGCCGGGCCTGAGCAGCGTTACTGTCCGGCCGGGGTGTACGAGTACGTCAAGCGCGAAGACGGGGGCGACCGCCTGCAGATCAATGCCCAGAACTGCGTGCACTGCAAGACCTGCGATATCAAGGACCCGACCCAGAATATCGTCTGGGTGACGCCGGAAGGCGGCGGCGGGCCGAATTATCCGAATATGTGATTGCACGTAGATTCCGTTTTTACTGCTGACTTTGTAAGAATCATCCTGCAAGATCACCGCCAATCTGCTGATTGGCGGTGAACGCGAACGGCGTAGCATCGGTTGCTCATACACCAGTGGTAGGAGACAGCGATGGGTGATTCCACAGACAATATGGGCAAGCAGCACAACCCCGGCATGGGGCAGAACAGCAATCTGCACAGCGGCAATCTGCAAAGCGGCAAGCAGGAAATTGCTGGTGACAAGCATGCCACCGGGCAGCAAGGTGGCCGCATGCAGGAGGGCAAGCAGCAAGACACCGGCAGCCGGCAAGACGCCGGTGGCCAGCAGCAGAACCAGCAACACGGTGGCCAGCATGCATCAGGTGGCACCCCGGCGCTGGTCGACCTGAACGCCGGCCGCGACAGCCGCGACCAGGGTTCGCCGGGCAGCGGGTCCCGGCAGATGGACCAGCAGAGCGACTGGGCCGGCAAGCAGGACAAACAACGCTGACGTGGCACTGTCCACGCAAAAGCGCGGCGCCTTGAACGGGCCGCGCTTTTTTTGTGGGCGCAGTCAGCGTTATCTGTTGATGACCCTGATTGCAATGCGAAGCAAGTGCTCTGGCGAACTGACCCTCGCACCATCCAGGGCCCAGCGCCAGCCCAGGTAATTGGGTAAATAGCGCGATGCCACGCCGCGAAAGCCCAGCAGCCAGGCCTTGAACCTCTGGTGATAAGCGTTCACGTTCTGCACGTGGATGGCGCGGTTGCCCAGATGCCTGACCCGCACGCCTGCGCGCAGATTGATCGCTGCGTGGGCGATGTTGTGCTTGCGTGCAAACGCCCGGTAGGCGCGATGGCTGTCGCTCACCAGCAGCGCTCGGGGATCGAGCTTGGGCAGCAAGTCGCGCTCGAGTTGCGCTGCCGTCAGCGCACCACGACCGGTAACGGCATCGACCGTGCGTCCTTCGCGATCACGCGCGACCAGGATACAGTCCAGTTCGCGGGAAATGCCGCGCCTGGTCGCATGGCCGCCATGGCGGCGTGCTGGTCGATCCAGTGTGCGCGAACCTTTTTGTGATTCGAGCAGGAATGTCTCGTCGGCCTCAACGATGCCGTTCAATAATGCGGGCCGGTCGAGTTTGCTCCAGTGCAGAAAACGGTGGCGCCACCGGAAAGCCGTGTTGCGGTGCACGCCAACGCGATCTGCCGCCTTGCGCACTGGAAGTGAATCCAGCAGCACTTGCGAATACGAGAGCCATTTGGCCTTGAGCCGGAGCCGCGCCAGTGGCGTGCCGGTCAGATCGTTGAACGTGCGTCCGCACGCGCAGCATCGGTAGCGCTGCAGGTCGTTGGCAAAGCCGTGGCGGTAGCATCGCGCGTTGCCGCATCTGGGACAGCAGCGCCCTGGCGTTCTGATCTCCGCGATCAGCGCGACCACCTGCTCGAGCCCGGCAAGAGGATGCAGAGAATCGAGCACTTGCCGGTGCTGCGGCTGATTCAGCAACGGCAGTTTTGCGAACCAGTTCTTGAAATGCGGCGCTTTCATGGTCGACTCCTGACACTGGGGACAGGGGTTGGACCGCCGCACTGCTCATCGGTTCACAGCTCGTCTCTATTTAACGTTGACTGAGCCTTTTGTGCCTGTCAGGCCGGCGCCACGCTGCTGGCGTCCTGACCAAACCACTTGAGCGACAACGCGCGCAGCGTGCCATCCAGGCGTGCCTCACGCAGTGCCTTGTCGATTGCCAGCCTGAACGCCGGACGGCCCTTGCGCATGGCGATGCCAACGCGCTCGGGTGCGCCGATACGGGCGCCGGCCTTGAGTGGCAGTTGCGTCTGCTTGACCAGATAAGCGACCAGCAGGCTGTCGTCCAGCAAGGCGTCGATGCGGCCAAACGCCAGGTCCTGCAAGTTCTCGGGCACAGCCGGATAGCGCTTGATGTCGATGCCCGGAACAGCCATCGCCTGCTGCTCGAACACGCTATCCTGGCGCACGCCCAGTTTGCGGCGCTTGAGATCGACCAGCGTGCGGTAAGTCGCACGTTCGTTCTCGCGCACGATGAGCTGGGATTGCGAATACAGGTAGGGCGCTGAAAAGTCGAACGCCTTCTCGCGCTGTGGCGTGATGATGACCTGGCTGATTGCGACATCCACCCTGCCCGCGCGCAGGGCCGGCAGAATCGCGCGCCACTCGGTCAGCACGAATTGCGGATCGAGGCCCATGCGCATGGCGACCGTCTGCGCCACGTCGACATCGTAACCAGCCAGCTGCCCGCTGGCCGGGTCCCTGAAATTGAACGGCGGATAGGTGCCCTCGAGGGCAATGCGCAGCGTGCCCCTTGTGGCGCTTGTGTCTGCGGGTCGTACCAGCTCTGCAGACTCTGGCAGCTCTGTCGCACCTGCCCATGGCGTGCACAGCGCAGCTGACGCGGGCAGCGCCAGCAATTGCACCAGCGCCCGGCGCCGCCCAGCGTTCGCGATCCCTTTGGCCATCGTCTCGATCTCCACACGGTCAAAGACACGTTATAACCGAAAAGCAGCGCGATTGGCAGGTTCAGGCCCCCAGCACGATCCGCTTCTGTTCGCGCGCCGAGCGATAGACGGCCTCGATGATGCGGATGTCGCGCAGGCCTTCTTCGCCAGGAACGAGCGGCTCGCGGTTCTGCAGCACGCACTGCGCCATGTGGTCGAGCTGCCCCACCCACTGGTTCGCGTAGGGTCCGGGCGGCGGTTTGATCTCGGTCTTGTCGCTGCGCTCCTGGCCCACCCACATGCGCTGACCGCTGTAGGCAGTGGCCGGCTCCAGTTCGATCCGCCCCTTCTCGCCCATCAGCACGAACTGGTTGCGGTTCGCACTGTACATCGACATGCACGAGCCGATTGCGCCGGACGGGAACTCGAGCTGGAAGTCGATCATGTCTTCCACTTCGCGGAAACGCGGGTCGTTGCGGTTGGTGGTTTCCTTGGCGAACACGGCCACCGGCTCTTCGCCGGTCATGTAGCGCGCCGCCTGCAGCGCATAGATGCCGATGTCCATCAGCGAGCCGCCACCCGACTGCGCCTTCTTCATGCGCCAGGTGTTGGCGTCGCCCGCGACAAAGCCGTGCTCGGAGCGGAAGTAGCGGATCGTGCCGATCGCGCCGGCGCGCGCCAGTCGGATGGCCTCGACATTGTGCGGCTCGAAGCGCGAGCGGTAGCCGATCATCAGCTTCTTGCCGGCCTTGCGGCAGGCAGCAATCATCTGCTCGCATTCGGCCGGGCTGACCGCCATCGGCTTTTCGCACATGACGTGCTTGCCGGCCTGGGCGGCGCGGATCGTGTACTCGGCGTGCATGAACACGGGCAGGCAGATATAGACGATGTCGATGTCCGGGTTATCGCGGATGCGGTCGAAGTCGTTGTACGAATAAATGCCGCGTTCGGGCACGCCGTATTCCTGCGCCACCTTCTTCGCCTTGGCAGGGTCGCCGCTGACCAACGCCACCAGGCGGCTATGCTGGCAATTCTGGAACTGCGGGATGATGCGGCCCAGGCCATAGCCGCCCAGGCCCACGATCGCGTAGCCCAGCTTGCGGCCAGTGCTGGCCCAGCCCGGGTTCACTGCACTTGCTGCCAGGACGCCACCTGCCGCCATGACCAGGCCGCGCCGTTGTAGATCGATCATGCTTGTCTCCTCCAATAAGATTGCGGGAATGTTATCGTCTTGTGGAGAGAAGGATACAATTGATTCATATGAAATGATAGCGGTATCACCACGCTTAACCACCGTTCACCTTGCCAGGAGTTGCCAATGTCCGTACCACCCCGTCGTGCTACCCGTCGTGCCATCCGTCGCGTTCCGTTCGTCCGCCTGATGCTGGCCGCCAGCGTCGCTGCCATCCTGTCGCCTGCCGTATTGGCTGCCCCGGCTGCCAGCTGTAGCGGCAAGGCCCCATCGGGTGAATTGAAGGCCGAACGGATTGCCGCCATCATGCCATCGCGGGGCGAGCCGGGCCTGTACGAAGGTGCGGTATGGATGAACGGGGCGTTGTATTTTTCGGACTTCAGCTTCAGCGAGGGCTTCCCGTCACGCGTGCGCAAGTACACGCCGGGCGGCAGTGTCACCACGGCCATCGAGGATGCGGGCAGCAACGGCCTGGCGGTCGATGCCAAAGGCGCACTGGTCGCGGCCACCCACAAGTACAAGGCGCTGTCGCGCTACGATCTGGCCGACGGCAAGCGCACGACTGTCGCCTCACAGTTCCAGGGCCAGGTCTTCAATTCACCGAACGATATCGCCATCGCCGCCGACGGCACGATCTACTTCACCGATCCGGATTACCAGAAAGCTGCGGCGCCCGGCGGCCAGCCGGTCACCGGCATCTATCGCGTAGGAACGGACGGTGCACTGACGCTGGTCGATGGTTCGCGCAAGAACCCGAACGGGATTGCCCTGTCACTCGACGGCAAGATACTGTACGTGAATGCGAGCGATGGCGCGGTGCGCGCCTACCCGATCAGGAATGGCGTGCCGCAGGCCGGGCGCGACCTGATCAAGGGCATCGAAAACGGGGACGGGATGACGCTCGATTGCCACGGCAATCTGTATGTGACGGAGCATGCACCCAAGCGCGTGCGGGTGTTCTCACCACAGGGCCGCGAACTGGCAACGATCCGGGTCGACGCCAATGTCACGAATGTCGCCTTTGGCGGGGTTGACGGCAAAACGCTGTACATCACCGGCGCAGGCGCCGTCTGGCAATTGCCGCTGGAAGTCTCGGGCCTTCCCTACTGATAGCGGCTACCAGCTCGGGCGCGAGCCCGGGCCGAAATTGTGGCCCGTGACCAGTGTGGTGCTCTGCACGAGCGTCGACAAGCCCAGGATCAGCTGGACGAGTTTATCGTCCGGCAGCACCCAGATCTGGCCACGTGGCTGTTCGGCGCCGGTGGCCGCCATGATCAGGGGCGCGATCCAGGCGGCGTCGCTGTCGACGTCGAGCAGGATGGCGTCGGCGGTCGTCTGCATGTGCACCAGGCCGCCTTCGGCAATGGCGAAGCAGATGCCGACGCCCGTTTCCTGCGGCGTGATCAGTTCCTGCATGGCGGCGTTGTGCTCGTCGATCCAGAGCTCGACGTCTTGCGGCGTCTCGAGCGCGGTCCAGGGGCGGGGTTTGAAGCGGGGTGGCTGTTCGGGCGGGAGGGTCATGTGCTGCACGCAAAGGGGGACGGGGCGTATCTTACGGCAATTTCCATCACCGCGGGCCAGGTCCACGCTTGCCAGGATGACGCTTGCCAGGTCCAGGCTTGCATTATGGGATGTCGAGCGTCACGAGCCGCACGCTGACATGCCCATCGTCAATGATGAGTTCGCCGACCGACACTGGCAGCGTAAAACGACGGCGCCCCGCTGCGCCGGGATTGACGTACAACACGCCGTCTCGCTCGACGCAGGCCGGCTTGTGCGTGTGACCGGTCACGACAACGCGCACGCCGCTTGCCACCGGGTCAATGGCAAGTTCCTTCAGGTCGTGCAGCATGTGGATGGCGACACCGCCAAACGTGACGGTGACGGTTTCAGGCAATGCCCGGGCCCAGGCACCGCTGTCGTTATTGCCACGCACACTCGTGAGCGGAGCGATCTCGGCCAGGCGCTCGAGCGTGGCCGGATCGACGATGTCGCCGGCATGCAGAATGGCATCGCTGCCCTGCAGGAAGTCGAGCGCCTGCGGACGCAGCAGGCCGTGCGTATCGGAAATCAGGCCGATGCGGATAACCACTTACGGACGCTTGCTGCCGGCCATCTTGGCCATCGTGACGACCGAGTACAGCGCCGCCAGGCCGACGAGCACATACACGACGCGGGTGAGCGTCGAACCCGGCTCGAACAGCACGCCGACCATGTCGACGTCGAACAGGCCGACCATGCCCCAGTTCAGGCCGCCAATAATCAATAGCGCCATCGCGATGTAATCCAATGCGGACATGGCCGGGCGGCCATGCGTGCGCGCCGTGACACGGCGATCGGGCAACGAACGGCGATCCATGGTTGGTGTATTGATTGGTGACATCAGAGCCTCCTGGAAAAAGACGTGGCACGACCGGGGCGGCGCCCCGGCACTTGCTGTCCATACTAGCCCAGGTTAGCAAACATGCACGCACTGTTGCAGCGAAGGCAGATGGCCGCCACACCGATGGTGCACGGCCGCGAACTCAGCCTTTCCAGGTACGCGCCAGGCCGGTATCGGCATGGATCCAGCCGCCGCGCGGACCGCTGCGGTAGTAGTAGCCGACGCCGCCGCCGCGGAAGCTCTTGATCAGGCCACCCAGCACTTCTTCATTCAGGTTGGCGATGCGGATATCGGCCGCCTTGCCGACCAGGTGCAGGGACTGACGCGCCGCTGGAATGCCCTGCTCGCGCAGGCGTGCATTCGATTCCGGCGAGCGGTAGCCCGACAAAATTTCGAGCGGCTTGATGATGCCGAAGCGGGCGATGAAGGCCTGGGTGCTCCACAGCATCTCGAACAGTTTCGGGTCGATCGCAGCGGACGCCTTGCCGTTCACGTCACGCAGCAAATGGCACAGTTCCTGGTACGCCGACTCGATGACTTCGCCGTCTTTCCAGTACAGCACGTTGGCCGTCTCGCCGCTTTGCGGGCGCGTGACCGACAAGGTACGCGGCTTGACCCAGAAATCGAGGTCGAGCGCCTGCGAGTCGAACAGGTCGGGTGGCGGTTGGAGGTCAGTTGCGGCAGCGGCCAGCGGCGAACCGATGACACCGATGGCGGCAAGGCGCGCGCCCTGATGGAGGAAGTCTCTGCGGGAAGCCATATATGCGTTGGTCTAACTCGTGAATATCGATGGGCCGTACTATAGCGTATTCGTCATGGATAGCGCTGTATGGCGTGCTGCGGGCGTGCCCGGTTGCGCTGCGCCGCGCGCTCAGTCGCTGCAGTTGCAGAAACGCTTGCGCGCGCTGCCTTCGCCGGTGCCGTCAAGCCGCTTCCACATCAGGTCGCTATCCAGGCCGAAACAGGATTTTTCCTTGCCTGCATTGCTGTAGCCGTGGCGCTCGAAGAACGCGCTCGCGCCAGCCGGGCTATGCAGATGCAGCTTGCTGATGTTCCAGGCACGCGCCTGCTCTTCGACCGCCGCCAGCAGCGCCCGGCCCACGCCGCAGCGCAGCGCATCGGGCAGCACGTAACAGAGCGCCACCTTGCCGGCCGGGGTCAACAGCGTCAATCCGACCATCCGCCCTTCACTCTCGGCGACGACGGCGAAATTGGCGGGTGCGGCAAACCAAGCCGCGACGGTGGCCGGCGTCTTGTTGCCGAGCCAGGCGTCGAGTAATGCCGGCTGGCCATGGTGGTCGGCACTGCAGCCTTCCTCGATGGAGCGGCGCAGCAGGTTGCAGGCTGGCGCAGCATCGGCGGGAACCGCCTTGCGGATTTCAATACGCGTGGACATCGATCATCAACATAAATACGGTACAAAGACGTGAGGTGGCGACAGTTGGCGCCCCCGGCTTAACACGGGCTCGACTATACACTGAAAGCCAACGACCCTGCTGGCGACAGGGGCAAGCGCACGGTCGGCATAACCATATGACGAAAGTATTGTTCCGTTTGACGGCTGCATGGCGGAACATGCACGCTGTCACTCCAACTTCAAGCAAGCGAGACCCACTATGCGCAACACCCCTCCGAACACGCTGCGCCGCTCGATCCTGGCGCTGGTCCTGGCTGCCGGCGGCGCCGTGCCGCTGCATGCCAGCGCTGCCGGGCCCGAGCTGCTGAACGTGTCGTACGACGTCGCCCGTGAATTGTACAAAGAAATCAACCCGGCGTTCATCGCATCCTACAAGCAGCAAAGCGGCCAGACGGTCGAAGTCAAGCAGTCGCACGGCGGCTCGAGCAAGCAGGCGCGCGCCGTGGCCGATGGCTTGGGCGCGTCGGTCGTCACGATGAACCAGGCCAATGACATCGACATGCTGGCCGACCGCGGCCTGGTGGCAAAAGACTGGGCCAAGAAGTTCCCGAACAATGCAGCGCCCTACTACTCGACCATGGTGTTCCTGGTCCGCAAGGGCAACCCGAAGCAGGTACGCGACTGGCAAGACCTGGCGCGCCCCGGCGTGGCCGTGATCATCCCCAACCCGAAGACTGCCGGCAACGGCCGCTACACCTATCTGGGCGCGTGGGGTTCCGTGATCAAGAAAGGCGGCAACGAAGCTGCGGCGCGCGACCTGGTCTCGAAGATCTTCAAGAACGTGCCGATCCTGGACGGCGGCGGCCGCGCCGCGACCACCACCTTCACCCAGCGCCAGATCGGCGATGTGCTGGTGACGTTCGAAAACGAAGTGAGCATGGTGCGCAAGGAATTCGGCAACGACTTCGAAGTCGTCTACCCCACCAGCTCGATCCTGGCCGAGTCGCCGGTGGCCGTGGTCGACAAGGTCGTCGATCGCCAGAAGCTGCGTCAGCCGGCAACGGCCTACCTGAACTTCCTGTACAGCCCCGTCGGCCAGGAAATCGGCGCCAAGCACTTCATGCGTGTCCGCTCGGAAGCCGTCATGAAGAAGTACGCGGCCAACTACAAGCCGATCAGCCTGTTCACGGTCGACGAAGTCTTCGGCGGCTGGCGCGCAGCGCAAAAGCGCCACTTTGACGATGGCGGCGAGTTCGACAAGATCTACACCGCGAAGTAATCCGCACCACCTCACAACAGCCCTGCCATACGCAGGGCTGTTTGCATTCCAGCACGCCGAGCACGTCAGTCGACATTTCTGTGCGACATGCCCTATTAATAATATGCACCTGCAATGCCCTATTTCGATAGAAAATTGGGTTTAGACAGGGGAATTTTCTTGTGCACCATAGACATGCGTAGCCGATGAATGCTATCTTGCCTGCCTTCTAGTTGCCCTAGAAACAGATGTTGATCCGCGCCGCCCGGCGCCCAGCTCCATCAACCTCAACCCAGATTCCAGACAGACATGATCAAACACCTGTTCGCCACGGCCCTGATGACGTTGTCGGCCGCGGCATTCGCCGTGCCGTTCGGCTCCCAGTCCGTGCTCGTCGTTGAAAACGACACCGGCAAAATCCTCCTTGAAAAAAATGCCGACACGGTCGTCCCGATCGCATCGCTGACCAAGCTGATGACGGCCATGGTCGTGCTCGACGCCAAGCTCGACATGAACGAGCAGATCGAGATCGACCGTGATGACGTCGACCGCGTCAAGTTCAGCAGCTCGCGCGTGCCGGTCGGCGCCAGCATTTCGCGCAGCGACGTGCTGCACCTGGCGCTGATGTCCTCGGACAACCGCGCTGCCGCCGCGCTGGCCCGTACCTATCCGGGCGGGAACGAAGCCTTCAAAGCTGCTGTGCGCCGCAAGATCCGCGCGCTGGGCATGACCCAGACCACGATCGAAGAGCCGACCGGCCTGTCGCCGCACAACCGCTCCACCGCAGGTGATCTGGTCAAGATGGCGGTCGCCTCGGTGCGCTACCCGGATATCGTGCGCATGACCACCGAGACCAAGGAAACGATCGACATCAACGGCCGCGGCGTTGAATACCACAACACCAACCGCCTGGTCGGCGCCAAGGGCTGGGACATCGGCCTGTCGAAAACCGGCTACACAAACGAAGCCGGCCGTTGCCTGATCATGAACATCACGGCAGCCGGCAAGAAGGCAACGCTCGTGCTGCTCAACGCGGGCGCCTCGTCGGCCCGCGTGCTCGACGCATTGAACATCCGCCGCTTCATGACCGGCGACGCCGCGCCCGTGGCCCGTGTGGCGCGCGCCGCACGCGTTGCCACAGGCGGCCCGCGCATCAAGGCCAGTGCCGGTGGTGTGAAAGCAAAAGCCCGCACCAAGGTCGTCAAGTCGAAGGTCCAGGCGACCAAGAACCGCAAGGTCGCCAAGGTCAAGACGACGCGCAAGCGCCGCGACTGAACAAGACTTTGATACGATCAAGGGGCCGCAAGGCCCCTTTTTTTATGCTCACAACAGAGGTAGGGTGGACGGGTTTCCCGTCCACGCGTTCAACCGCCTCTCTGATTCACAGCGACCTATTTTGCCGCAGCCGCTTTCATCACCAGCGCATCCATGACCTGCCCGGTCGCCGCCATGACGTCACCGGCATCCTGGATACTGTTCGCCTGCTGCACCTGCGAGGGCGACACGAGATAGGTGCCGTCGATAACGACAGTTGGGGTACCCGTCACCTTGTAGGCGTCGACCATCTGGCTCAGGCGTTTGAGCCTGGTCTGGACGCCGAACGAATTCCACGTATCGGCAAACGCCGCCTTGTCGAGTCCATTCTCGCCGGCCCAAGCGATGATGTCGGCATCCTTCATCAGACGCTTGCGCTCGACGTGCACGGCATTGAACACGCGCCCGTGATACGCCTCGAGCTTGCCCATCGCCTCAAGCGTCAGGAACAGGCGCGCTTCCGGATCGTTCGGGCCCTGGAACGGCAGCGGCACGCGGCGCAGCGCGATCCGGTCGCCCTGCTGCTTGACCCAGTTCTTCAGCGTCGGCTCGAACGCATTGCAGGCGCCGCAGTGATACGCGAAGAATTCGATGACCTCGACCTTCTTGCCCTCGGCTTGGACTGGCTGCGGCGCAGCCAGTGTCGTGAAGTCTGCACCATCGCGCGGCGCGGTTGGTGACGCGTTGGCAAGGCCGGCCACAAGGGTGGCGGCGATGAGGGCAAGTCGCAGGGTGCGCATGACAATCCTTCCACATTTGAAAGCCCTATTCTAGCGAACTTCCATCGAGCGAATGCCGCTTGTGTTTCCCAACTGATACGATAGGTTCCCGGATAATCGCAACAGGCGCAGCAACATGACACGATTCATTTCTACCACCGTGGCACATCGCACTGGCACCACCCTGGCATTCGCACTGGCATGCAACCTCATGGTCAGCGTGCCAGGTCAGGCCTGCAGGGTGCCGCCAGTCGAACAAGTCGTTACACCGGAGCAGCAGATTGCGATGGCCACCGATGTCTCTGTTGCCAGGGTGGTCGAGGCACTACCGTCGCCGCTACGTTCCGGTGGCGGTCGCCAGTCCGTCGACTACACGTTTGAAGTACAGCAGCGCATCCTGGGTTGGCCGGAGCAACGTTTCACCATCAGCGGCGCGCAGGGCATGACCCGGCCCCCACCGTCATCAAGCGACCATAGCGACGCCACGTTCTGGGAGCGCGGCGGCGGCCGTCTCTACAACGATGCAGACTGCGTACTGCGACCCGACTTCATCGTCGGAGAAAACTATCTGATTTTTCGCGGCAAGCCAGCCACCTGGCGCAGCTTCGAGTACATTGCGACGGTGCGCGGCCGGCCTGACCCGGATGACAAGTGGCTGTCGTACGTGAAGGAAAAGCTGTCAGACGCGCAGTCTGGCCCGTCGCTCCGTCCCTAGGCCACCAGGTCGCGCAAGCCACTCGTGCGGTGCGTGCGGCTGGCAATCGCCTGCTGCAGCACATCGCCGCCTGGCGTGACCAGCGTGAAGACCTCGCTGGCGCGCGTGATGCCTGTGTAGACCAGTTCACGCGTGAGCACCGCGTTGCGCTCGCGCGGCAGCGCCAGCACCGTGTGGCGAAACTCCGAGCCCTGCGATTTATGCACGGTCATCGCGAACGCCGTTTCGACATTGCGCAGGCGCGTGGCCAGCACGCTGCGCACGGCGTCGCCTTCGAGGAAGTAGACGCGCAGCGCGCCGGCGCGCGCCGGATCGGGCAGCGTGACGCCGATATCGCCGTTGAACACGCGCGTCGAGTAATCGTTGCGCGTGACCATGACTGGTCGACCGACATACCACTCGGCGCCATGGCGCAGCAAATGACTCGCCGCGAGCCGCTTTTCGATGGCCTCGTTCAGCCCCGTCACGCCCCACTCGCCATCGCGCACCGCGCACAGGATGCGGAAGGTCTCGAAACTGAGCAGGATCTGGCGTACCCAGTCTTCGTGCGCGCCACTGGCGCCACCCCGCAGCAGCTGAAGGTACGGCGCGTAGCCGGCATGCGCCAGTTGCAGGAGCTGGGCCGGCTGCGCATGTTCAAGCCAGCGCACACTCTCGTCCCCGGCCCGCAGGACCTGTTCGGCGCGCGCGGTGTCGCCGCCATTGACCGCCAGCGCCAGCTGGCCGATCGGCCCGCCGAAACGGCGGCTGTAGCGCAGCATCACGGTTTGCTGGGCCAGCGCGCCGCCGTCGCCGCGATAGATGTCCGGGATGATTTCGCCGCTCGCGGCCTCGATGTAGGCGATCGTCGCTGCACTGTAATGGCCTTCGTGCGCGGCATGGCACAGGTCACCCAGCACCGCGCCCGCCTCCACCGACGCCAGCTGGTCCTTGTCCCCCAGCAGGATCAGCGTCGCGCCAACGGGCAGCGCATCGAGCAGGCTCGCCATCATCTCCAGGTGCACCATCGATGCCTCGTCGACGATCAGCACATCGACGTCGAGCGGATTGCCGCGGTGGTGCGCGAACGCACGCGTATCGGGCCGCGCCCCAAGCAGGCTGTGGAGCGTGCGCGCGGCGCCCATGCGCGCGGTCAGTTCGCGTAGTGGCAGTTCAGCGCCGACGCGATCGGCCAGTTCGTTCAGGGCCTTGTCAATCGACTGTTTCAGGCGCGCCGCCGCCTTGCCCGTCGGTGCCGCCAGCGCCACGCGCTGGCGCCCTGCTTCCGGGGCCGTCGCGAACAACAGGGCCAGCAGGCGCGCTACCGTGTAGGTCTTGCCGGTGCCGGGGCCGCCCGTGATGATCGCCACCGAACTGCGCAGCGCCACGGCGCAGGCGAGCTTTTGCCAGTCCGGTCCCTGCGCGCCAGGCTGCGCCGCGAACAGCTTGTCGAGCCAGCTGCGCACGAGCGGTGTATCCACCGGATGCGTGGCCGCCGCGCGCTCGCGTACGGCCTGCGCCACCAGTGTCTCGTCGCGCCAGTAACGCCGCAGGTACAGGCGCTGGCCATCGAGCACCAGCGGCTGGTCGAGATCGAATTCGCCCCGGATCCAGACCTGCTGGCAATGCGCCAGCAGCTTGCGCCACCCTGCCACGCCGCGCGGCAGCGGCGCAGCCGCCTGCGCCAGCTGGCGCCACAGGTCATCACTCCAGCCCAGCAGCAGCGCCGGCCCGGCGGCCAGGTCATCCAGTTGCAGGCAGCTGTGGCCATGGCCTTCGAGCTCGGACAGCACCGCCGCCGCCAGGATCAGCGCGGGCGGCGCGTCGCCCAGTTGCGCAATGAAGCGCGCGAACGCGCCCGACAGCCGGCGCAGCTCGCCTGCTTCGGTCAGCGCGCCGATCTCGCGCCACAGACCGTCAATATCGGCATTAAGCTTCGCCATGTGCATCCTTGTCCAGCAAGCGTTCCAGTCCATCCAGCAGCTCGAGGTCGGGCGCCAGCACCCAGCAGCCGCGCGTGACCGGGTTCGCAATCCCGCGCAGGAACATGAAGACGGCGCCGCCCAGCTGGTATTCGGGCTCGTAAGCGTCGCCCAGGCGCGCGCGCAGCAGCCGGTGCAAGGCAAGCAGGTAAATGCTGCCCTGGATTTCGTAGCGGTGTTCGGCCATGCCGGCGGTCATCGCCGCCTGGCTGTACGAAGCGTCGCCCGGCCCCAGTGCATTGGACTTGTAGTCCAGCACCCAGTAGCGGCCTTCGTGCTCGAACACCAGGTCGGCAAAGCCCTTGAGCATGCCGTGCAGCACACGCTCGGGCAGCACGGGCCGTTCGAGCCCGCCCAGCAGATGCGTGCGGCACAGCGCGTCCAGGCGCTGCAGGTCGAGGTGCTCGCTCGGGAACCAGAACTCCATCTCGGGCAGCACGCCGTGCAGGTCGCGCAGGCGTGCATTCAGTGGCGGCAGCGGCGTATCGACGATCTCGCGCAGCCAGGCCAGTGCATCGGCGAGGCGGTGGCCCCAACCAGCACGCTCGATATGCTGCACCAGGCGCGCCTCGCAGTTCGGGTCGTCCAGACAATCAAAACCTTCGCGCGCCAGCCATTCGAGCCGCTCGTGCATGAAGTTGCCGGGCACCGAGCCGCGCGGGAAGCGATGCCACGGTGCGTCTTCGATGCGGGGCGGCGTGGCTGCCTGCGGCACGTCCTCCATCAGCGTCTGGTCCTGCGCGCGCATCGGCGTGGGCGGCGCGATCGCATGGCGCGTGAGCGACGTGAACGAGCCGACCGACCAGTCGCGCTCGAACTCGGCGCGGTAGCGCGGCGCATCGAGCAAGTCGGGACGGATGTCCTGGCGCGACAGCATCGTCACCGCATCCGGCTCGGCCAACGCGTGCAGCGAGATGCCGTCAGCGCTGCCCGCCACGACATCGAAGTGCGACCGCAGCGACTCGGCGGCAATCGCGTTTCCCCCGGCCAGCAGGTAGCCCAGCGCCGACTCGTGCAGCTTGTTCTCGCCCTTGCGCGTGCCGGAAACGGCCGCCGCGCCGAGCCACAGGAAGTGGCGCGCACGCGTCAGCGCAACATACAACAGGCGCAGGTCTTCCTCGATGCGTGCGCGGTCGACCGCCGCGAGCGCGTCATCGGTCAGGGCCAGGTCGAGATGGCGCGTGCCGGCATCGTCCACGTACTCGAAGAACGCGCGGTTGCGGCGGTTGGTGGCGCGCGCCGTGACGGCAAACGGCAGGTACACCAGCGGGTACTCCAGGCCTTTCGACTTGTGAACCGTGACGACCTTGACCAGTTCGGCGTCGCTCTCCAGGCGCAGCACGCGCTCGTCGCCGCTCGAGCCCAGCCCGTCGATCTGTTCGGCGAACCAGCGGATCAGGGCTTGCTCGCCCTCCAGCTGGCTGCTGGCCTCCTGCAGCAGTTCGGCCAGGTGCAGCAGATTGGTCAGGCGCCGCTCGCCGCCCGGTTCGCGCAGCAGCCGCGCCGGCAAGCCCAGTTCGTGGATGAAGCGGCGCAGCATCGCCAGCACGCCCTGGCGCTGCCAGCTGCCGTGCAGGGCCTTGAGTTGCTCGACGCGCGCTTCCCAGACCATCTCGTCGTGCGAGAACTGCGCCAGTTCCGCCAGGCCCAGGCCCGCAGTCGCGGTGGCGAACGCCGCCCGCGCCAGCGCGCCATCGAGCGGATTGGCCACCGCGTACAGCCAGCGCAGCACGTCGGCCGCTTCGTCGCTTTCGACGACCGAGTCCTTGTCGGACAGGTAGACGCTGGCCACCTTGCGCCGCATCAGCGCGCGCCGGATGGCGCCGGCTTCGCGCCGGTCGCGCACGAGGATCGCGATATCGGCCGGCATCAGGCGTGTAAATCCATCGGTCTCCCCGGTGTCGTCGTCGAAGCCCACGCGCGCATCGTTGAGCAGCCCGACAATGTGCTCGGCGCAGTGATGGGCAAATACATCGCGGTAGTCGTCGGCCTTCAGGTCATCTCGGTCCACGATGTTCACGGACAGTGCGCCAGTGGCATCGCCCAGGCCCACAAGATGGCGGCGATGGCCCTGCGCCTTGACCGCGTCGAACGGCAGCGGGTTGTCGTCGCCACGCCGGAACCGGAACGCGGCGCCCGGATGCGCGCCTTCGGCATGCAGGAACAGGCCATTGACGGCGCTCACGAGCGGCGCGGTCGAGCGGTAATTGGTGTCGAGCTGGTAGTGGCGGCCAGCGGTGGCGCGGCGCGCCGCCAGGTAGCTGTGGATGTCGGCGCCGCGAAAGCCGTAGATCGACTGCTTCGGGTCGCCAATCAGGAACAGCCCCTGCGTCGGGTCGTTCGCCTCGACCCGGTACAGCAGGTCGAAGATGCGGTACTGGTCGGGCGACGTGTCCTGGAATTCATCGACCAGCGCCACCGGATACTGGCCCACGATGCGCGCGCGCAGCGCGGCGCCGTTCTCGCCCTCGAGCGCAACCTTCAGGCGTTCGAGCATGTCGGCAAAGCCGAACTGGCGGTTGCGCCGTTTGAGCTCCTGCATGCGCGCGCCGATATGACCGGCGGCGTGGCGCAGCAGCGCGTGGGCGATCGGGTCGAGCGCGGCCAGGCTGGCCTGCAGCGCGGCGGTGGCGTCGAAACAGTCCGGCACCTCGGTCGAAAAGTCCTTGCTGAAGGCGTCGACGATGCCGTCCGGGGTCAGGCGGCGCCACGCCGTGTCGGTCAGGTCCGGCATGTGGCGCGCCGGGTCGGTGGCCCAGGCGCGCAGCGCCTCGAACCATTTGACGAGCGAATCGGCGCGCAGTTTGTTGCCGTTGAAGCACTTGGGCTGGCGCTCGCGGTGGCCCGCGATCCAGCGTTCCATCGCATGGGCGCGCTCGAACCAGCCATCCTTCAGGCGCATCAGCTCTTCGCGCTGCGCCCTGGCCAGCCGCGCCACCAGTTGCTTGAGCGGTTCGGTCGCGAGCGCGCCGAGCAAGGCGTCGCGCCGCACCAGCTCGCGCACGCTCGTCTTGAGCGCCTCGACATCGCGCCAGCTGTCCATCACGATCGCCAGCGACTCGGCGCCCAGCGGATAGACCTGCTGGCGCCAGTAGTCGTGTGCGGCGTCTTCGAACAGTTCACGCTCGTCGCTGACCAGTTCTTCGTCGAACAGGCTGCCGCTGTCGAATGCGTGCTCGCGCAGCATGCGCTGGCACCAGGCGTCGATCGTGAAGATCGCCGCTTCGTCCATCGTTTCGGCGGCCATGAACAGGCGGTGCCCGGCGATCTGGCGCTCGCTGCCTGCCGTGTAGCTGGCGGCCAGCTCGTGCAGGTACGGGTCGGCGATGTCCAGCTCCCCGCGGAAGTAGCTAGCTGCCTGCACCAGCCGCTCGCGTACGCGGTTGGCCAGTTCGCGCGTGGCGGCGCGGGTGAACGTCATCACCAGGATTTCGGACGGCAGCAGCGCGCGCACGAACGCATCCTGACCGCCGTGCCCGAGCACCAGGCGCACGTACAGCGCCGCGATGGTCCAAGTCTTGCCAGTGCCGGCCGATGCTTCGATCAGGCGCGAGCCGTGCAGCGGAAAATCGACCGGTTCAAGTTTGGTGCTCATGTGGACGACTCCTGCAACGGCTTGATCTTGACGCTTTCCTGCATCCAGCGCGCCAGCGGTCCATACAGTTCCTCGGCCAGATCCGGCCAGCCGCCGGCGTTTTTCAACGCGTCAAAGTCGGGCCACAGGCGCGCCAGGCACAGGTCATCGACCTCGCCGCGCAGCTCGAAGCCGCCGTCGTAGGTCGCGCGCGGATCGCCCTGCGCCAGATGCGCCAGGGCCGTCTTGCACGCCACCGGCAGCGGGCTGTCCAGATTGGCCCGCCACAGGCGCACCAGGTCGTGCAGCATCTCCAGCGCCACCTCCTGGGCCAGCGGCGCCATCTCGAGCACCGCGTCGCGCGCCACCAGGTAACCCGTCACCGGATTGCCCGCAGCGGCCGCCGCCAGCTGGCGCAGCCACGGCGCGATCAGCTTGTCGCCGCGCGGATTGCCGGCCCGGTCCAGCACCTTCGACGAGATCTGCATCAGCCACGCACTGCCCTCGCCGTTTGATCGCAGGCGGTCGATCCAGTCGTCAAGGTGAATGTCACCCAGCAGCAGGCTGACGGCGAATTTGGGTGCCGCTTGCGGGAAGCGCGCACCCAGACGCAGCCACTCGGTGCGCACGGGCGCCAGGCTCTCGACCAGCTGCTCCTGCCACATCCGGCCCATCAACCCGATCGGCAGCACGCCTTCGCGCGCCAGGCGCTGGGCGCGCACCGTGAGCGTGGCGCGCACATCGCCAATGGCCTCGGCCTCGCCGCTGTCGTCCAGCAGGTGGTCTTCGATCTGATAGCGCTCCAGTGCGTCCAGGCCAAACGGCTCTTCGTCGTCGCCCACGTGCGCGGCGTCGGCAAACACGACGCCAAGACGGCGGCGGAAGAAAAAGCGCGCCGGCTGGCGCAGGAAACTGGCCAGCTCGCCCAGTTTGAGAATGAAGTCGGACTCGAGCTCATAGGCCGGCAAGGCATCGTCGACGGGATGCTCGTCGGCGCCGTGCGCCGTGCGCCACTCGCCCGCGTACGTGAGCAGGCCGTCGCGCTGGAAGTAGCGCCGGCTGAACGGCTGCAGCGGGTGCTCGGTCGTGATGTGGTGCAGGTCGTCCATGTCCCAGCCGGCCTTCAGGTAGTCGCGCAACTGCGCCACCAGCACCGAAGGCGGCTGCTCGCTGTTGTCGCGCACATTGCGCCCGACCCAGCTCACGTAGAACTTGTCACGCGCGGCCAGCAAAGCCTCGAGCATCAGGTAGCGGTCGTCGTCGCGGCGCGAGCGGTCACCGGGCCGCGCCATGCCGGGCAGCGCCAGCAGGTCGAAGTCGGACGGGCGCGCGCGGCGCGGGAAGTCGCCATCGTTCATGCCCAGAAGGCAGACGGCGCGAAACGGCACGGCGCGCATCGGCATCAGGGTGCAGAAGGTCACGCCGCCCGACACGAACTGGTGATTCAGTGTGGGCGCATCGAGTTCGTTCATCCACGCTTCGCGCAGCACCGCCAAGGGTACCGGTTCGTCGAAGCCCGCGCCGGCGCAGGTCTCGAGCCAGCATTGCAGGCCCTCGCCCAGGTTCGACAGCGTCAGGCGGTCGGCTTCGTCGCCGGCTGCATAAAAGCACGATAGCATCTCGCGCGCCGCTTCGCCCCATTCGGCCGGCCGCAGCGATGCATCGAGGCGGCCACGCCAGGTGAGCAGGCATTCGACCAGCTGCGCGAGCGAACCGGCCAGCGCGGCATCGAGGCCACCGACTTCAGCGTACGGCTCGATGTCACCGAAACTGGCGCCGGCGCCGCTGGCGTAGCCGAGCAACATGCGGCGCACGCCGAAGATCCAGGCATTCTGCTCGCCCGTCATCCCCAGCCCCAGGCCGGCGCGATGGTCCTGGTCGAGCCCCCAGCGCACGCCGGCCCCATCGATCCAGCGGCCCAGAATCGGCAGATCCTCGCTCGTCACGCCAAAGCGGCGCGCGACGGCCGGCACGTCGAGAAGGTCGCGTACTTCGCTCTGGCGGCAGCGCTGCTGCGGCAGGCGCAGCAGCCACTCGAGCGAGACCAGCAGCGGATTGACGCTGCGGTCGCGCACGTCGCCGATCTCGAACGGGATATGGCGCGGGTCGTGGCGCCGGTGCTGGTCGAATACCGCGTGGATCGCAGGCGAGAACGCATCGATGTCCGGCACCATCACCACCACGTCGCGCGGGCGCAGCGTCGGATCGAGCGCGAACCACGACAGCAACTGGTCGTGCAGTACTTCGATTTCGCGCTGCACACTGTGCGTGATGTGGAATTCGATCGAGCGGTCATCCAGCATCGGCGGCACATGCGGGTGCTCGGACAGCGGCACCAGGTCGCGCACCGCGGCCTGGACCTGCGACAGCAGCGTGCCGCCATCGTCGTCGGTGAACAGGTCCACGCGCAGCGGCGCCGGCTGGCCTTCGCCGCTTTCACCAGCTTCATGCTGCTGGTCGAATTCATCGAGCATGCGCACGAAATCGCGCCCCTGCCTTCCCCAGCTGGCCAGCAGCGGATGGCTGTGGACATGCATTTCCTCGATCGGGATCGTACCCAGGTCGACGCCCTCGCGCTGCGGCTGGCGGCGGCGCGCCGCCTTGAGCAACTGGCTGCCTTCGATGATGTCGCCCCAGTAGAACTGGCACGGATTCGGCACGGCGAACAACACCTGCGTGTGGCGTGCCAGCGCCGATATCGCCTGCAGCGTCTGGTACGGCAGCGTCGACATCCCGAACAGCACGACGCGGCGCGGCAGGCGGCTGGCCGGTGCAACGTCTGCCGCGACGGCGGCGAGGAACTGGTCGTGGATGGTGGCGCGGCCGCTCTCGCGCTGCGTCTCGGGCAGGCTCGCGTGCACGGCGCGCCACAGGCAGGCTTGCCAGCGCTGCTCGGGCGCAAGCGGAACCACGTCGCCCCCGGCGCGGCGCAGCACGTCGCGCCCCGCAGCCCAATCGGCCAGCCAGTCGGCGCGATACACCTGGTACTGGTCGTACAGGTCGGCCACGCGTTCGGCCAGTTGCAGGCGGCGCTCGGCGTCGCCATCGGCCAGAAAGCGCGCCAGTGGCGCGTAGCCGTCGTCCTGCAGCAGCGTCGGCAACAGCCGCATCAGGCGCCAGGTCAGCGGCGCCTTGTCGAACGGCGCGCGCTGCGGCACGCGCTCGCGCCCCAGCATCCCGCGGTAGGCTTCCCACATGAAGCGCGCCGGCAGCGCCACGCGGGTGGCGGCGCAGACCCCGTTTTCTTCGGCCAGTGCAATCTTGAGCCACTCGGCCACGCCGTTCGACTGGACCAGAAAAATCTCTTCTTCGAGTGGCCCCAGGGGATGATTGCGCAGCCAGTCGAAGACGGCGCTGCGCAGCAGCTCCATCTGGTTACCGTGGAGGATCAAGAGGCCGGGAGTGATCGGGGCAGACATGCGCTGGGCGTGGGCAATCGGGACCAAAGCATACCGCGTTTGGCCCCCTGGCGGTAGGGCCAAACGGGCCTGTTAACGCCCGTCGCTGGCGCGGCCACCGAACTGCGACGACACCTCGCGCTCGATGCGGATCAACAGCGCGCGCAGGCGCGCCGTCAATGCCCTTGCCTGCGCCGTGCCACCGGCGCGCAGCTCGCGCACCGGCTGCGCCTCCAGGTCTTCACAGATGGCGGCAAATGCGGTGGCGCCGACGGCGCGCGCGGCGGATTTGAGCTGGTGGGCCAGGCTCGCGGTATGGGTCAGGTCGCCGCACAGCAGTGCCGTGTCGATGCCGGCCAGGTTCTCGCGCGTGGTGTCCAGGAACAGGAACACGTATTTGCGCATTCGCTCGGGGTCGCCCCCGGCAGTGGCAGCCAGCAGCGCCAGGTCGAGCACCGCGCTGCCAGGGGCCATCGCCGCAGGCAGGTTGGCGGCGACATCCGACACGGGCGCCGTGGTGCGCCCCAGGCAGCGTGCGATGGTGGCGGCCAGCAGTTCCGGCACCACCGGCTTGGCAAGGAATTCGTTCATGCCCGCCGCCATGCAGCGCGCGCGGTCATCCACGCCGGCATTGGCCGTCATCGCCACCACCAGCGTGCCCGCCAGGCGCGGATCGCGCCGGATGCGGCGCGTCGCCTCGAGACCATCCATCACCGGCATCTGCACGTCCATCAGTACGCAGTCGAAGCGCGCCTGCGCCATTGCTGCCAGCGCCTCTTCGCCGTTGCCCGCAACGACCACGGCGGCGCCGGCCAGTTCGAGCAGCTCGCGCGCGACCTGCTGGTTGAACGGGTTGTCCTCGACCAGCAGTACTGCGCAGTCGTCCAGGCGCGCCTGGGCCGGCGCTGGCGCTGCGCCCAGGCCGGAACTGGCGCCCGCCCCCACCCGCGCGCCGGCGCCATCATCCAGCGCCAGGCGCGCCGTGAACCAGAAGATGCTGCCCACGCCAGGGGTGCTGGTTACGCCGACCTCGCCGCCCATCAGCTCGGCCAGCTGGCGGCTGATTGCGAGGCCCAGGCCGGTGCCGCCGTGCCGGCGTGTGGCCGACTGGTCGGCCTGCTGGAACGGCGCAAACAGGTGCTGCAGCGCGTTCGGTGTAATGCCGATGCCGCGGTCTTCGACTTCGAAGCGCACCAGGATTTCCGGGCCAAACGCATGCGCCAGGCGCGCACGCATCGTGATGCGTCCACGCTCGGCAAACTTGACCGCGTTGCCGGCAAAGTTGAGCAGCACCTGTTCGAGGCGCAGCGAATCGCCGCACAGGGGCCGCATCAGTTCGGGCGCGATCTCGATGTCGAAGCCCAGACCTTTGGCGGCAGCCGCCGTGCTCAGTTGCGCCTCGACGTTGCGCATCAGGGCGTCCGGCATGAAGCGCTCGGTGGCCAGTTCGAGCATCCCGGCCTCGATCTTGGAAAAGTCGAGGATATCGTTGATGATGCCCAGCAGGTGCTGGCCCGAGTGATAGATCTTTTCGAGGTAATCGCGCTGGCGCGGGTCGGGCGCGGCCTGCAGCGCCAGGTGCGTCATGCCGATGATGCTGTTCATCGGCGTGCGGATTTCGTGGCTCATGTTCGACAGGAAGTCGCTCTTGGCCTTGCTGGCCGCGTCGGCGCGCGCCTTCAGGCGATGCAGTTCAGTGACGTCGGTCGACACGCACAGCACGGCGCGCTCTTCGTCGACCTGCAGCGGCACGCGCACGCTCCACAACTGGCGCGTGATGCCATCCGGGCCGGCCTGGGCGACTTGAGCACTGCTCTGGCGGTCGGCCCGCAGCACGGCGCGATCGAGCTCCCAGGCGGCGGCCGCCTGGCCCGCGTCCATGGCCTCGGTATCGGGTCGGCCAATAAGGTCGGTTGCCGGGCGTCCGAGGCGCGCCGCGCCCTTGGCATTGAGATAGCGGATGCGGCGCGCGCCATCCTTCAGGTAGACCTCGGCGTCAAGATTGTCGAGCACCGTGTCGAGCAGCAGGCGTTGCTCGTCGGCGGCGCGGCGCGAGCGGTACTGCGACAGAAACAAGCCATACATCAGCAGCGTACCGACAAAGCCGGCGACCAGCGCGCCGAACGGCACGAAGCGGTCGACGCCCACCAGCATTTCTTCCCTGGGCGCCGAGAAGTGGGCTTTCCAGCCGTTGCCGACGTAATCCACGCCCAGCACCGACACGAAATGCAGCGCCGGATCGAGCGGGTTGCGGCGCACGTCCACACCATGCAGCAGGATGTCGCCCGCCGCCGGCGCACCTGGCCGGCCAGTGTACCGGCGCCCGGTGCCGTACAGGCTCACGCGCAGCGGCTGCGCCTCGAGCGAGACGAGCGCATTGCGCACCAGTTCCTGCACCGAAAAGAAAATCCCGAACGAGCCCAGATACGCGGCCCGGCGCTCGGCCACGCCCAGCGGTAGCACGCCCCCGATGTACACGGGCAGGCGCATGCCGAGGGCATTGTGCGGCACCGGGTCGGGCAGGAACACAGGCTGCCCCGAGGCGACCATCGTGCCGCTGTCGCGCGCCTGGGACAGCGCGCGCGCGACCAGCGGCCGGGACGCCATGTCGAAGCCGAGCCGCCGGGTGGGCTTGTCGGCCGGGTACTGGTATGTCACGACTTCGTACCACGGGCGGCGCCCGGCCGGGAAGATCTGGAAATCCGGGTAACCGCGCGCATCGACGCTGCGGTCGGCGCGCATGGCGGCAGTGAAGGCGGCACGCTCGGCATCGGGCACGCGCGTGGCGAAGGTCAGCGCTTCGATCGCCGGATAATTATTGGGCAGGTCGAGCGCCGCTGCATAACGGTGGAACGAGGCGCGGTCGGGCACCGCACTGCCGCCGCCGGCTGCATGCAGTGCCGCCATCGCGCGCACGGCGCGGGCGTACGAGGCGATGGCGTTGTCAAGACGCTCCTGGGCGCCGCGCGCCAGATTGTCGAAACGGCGCCGGGCGTCGGTCTCGACGGCGGCGCTGGCCACCACATGCAGCAGCATGCCGATCGCCAGCGCCAGCAGCACACCGCCGCCCCACAGCACGATGGGCCGGCCCACGCGCGCCGCAGCTAGTTCGATGGCGCGCGCGCCGCGCAAGGCTGATCGCTTCATGCTTCTTCTTTCGGGCGATGCATGCCCCGCTTGTTGGTAAGAGTCATTGTGAGTATATCGGTGCACCGGCGCGGCGCAGGCCCGTTCACCGCGCCGATGAGGCACGCAAGCAACACATCGCCGCTCACGCGGGCAACCCGTGGGGGCGACGGTTGCGGCGCATCGTCACGACACGAGTCGCGTCGCAAACAATGCGTCCCAGGTCGGCCCGATTTCGACGTACAGGGCCACGGCCTGCTCGATCCCGACCGTCTGCGGCGCGCCGATGCGCGTGATGACCACGCCGGCGCGGCGCAGCATGCGCTCGATCGCCGTGGTCGTGACGGTGATGTAGCGCTTCAGTCCAAGGCCGTGGGCGTCGTCGATGATGGCGGCAATCGACTCCATCGTCATCGCCGAAAAACCGTAGCCGGCCACGCCATCGGTTTCCAGCGCAAAGCGTGACAGCTCCCAGATCTGCGGATCGCTCGGCGCGGCCTGCCCATCGAGCAGCTGGGGAAACGAATCCTTGAGCATGTACGGGCCTTCGGTGGGCAGCAGGCGCCAGCAGCCGCGCAGCGTGGCGTCGTCACGCATCAGCATGTAGCGCGGCTCGAGGGCGTCGTAGCCATCGATCTCCATGCCCGACAGGATGGGCACTTCCCACCCGAGGCGCCCGCGAAATACCCGCGCGCGCAGCAGATGCATTTCGCACAATTCGTTCGATGGAATGGCGCGGCGTGGCGCGATCCTGATATGCATGCTCATTTACCCCTCCCCTTGAGTGACGTGCGGTCGATCAGAAAATGCACTGTGCATAGAACCGTCATGCAAATCGGGTAGCGTGGGTACTATCAGCTCTGATAGGTGGCGAGCAATGTCGGGGGTGCAATACTTTTGGGTATGCAGTTTCCGACGTACTGGCTTCACCTTCCTGAAAGGAATCATCATGGCAATCGAACTGATGTCCAACGCCCTGGCCGCCGACCACCACGCCAACCAGGTCATGCAGGCCGCTGGCGCCGTGCGCATGGCGCCGCATGAACTGCGCCGCCTGCGCATCACCAAGCGCGAGAGCCAGGAAAAGTTCTGGGGCCGCTTCGGCGTCACCCAGTCGAGCGGCTCCCGCTTCGAGACCGGCCTGGCTATCCCGACGCCCGTGTCGATCCTGCTGCGCATGTATGTCAACGGCAAGCTCAGCGATGGTGATCTTCAGGGGTAATCAAACCAAGGCCGATGGCCTTGACCACCGCCTGCTGGCGGGTGTTCACGTCGAACTTCTGACGCACATTCGCCAGGTGGAAGTTCACGGTCGCCTCGGAGCAGTTGGTGATGCGGGCAATCTCCCATGACGACTTGCCCGCCATGACCCACTGCAGCACTTCCAGTTCGCGTTTGGTCAGGCGCGGCGCGCCGCCCCGCCCTTCTTCGGGCCGCGCGCCCTCGTCGCGAAAGCGCTGCGACGAGGCGAACGCGTAATCGCGCACCAGCGCCAGCATCGGCAGCGCCTCCATCACGGCGCGCTGGGCGGCGATATCCGGCCGCGCATCGGACGCAAAACTGATCACCCCGAACTCGCCCTGCGGACCGTGCACCGGCAGCGTCACGCCACTGCGGATCCCGTGCGCGCTGGCTTCTTCGTACAAGCCCGCCTGCTGGGTACCGGAAGCAAACAGCGCAGGCTCCCACACCATCGGCAACGTGCTCGTCAGGCAGTGGGCCACCGTCGGATCCACGTAGGCAAAACCATTGCGGTCGTAGCGCTCGCGCCAGTTATCCGCATAGTTACTGCGCAAAAAAGCCGACTCGAAACGCGCGTGGCGCGAGCCGACCAGCCCGAACAGCACCTGATCGAACCCCAATGTCTGTGCGAGCTTGTACAGGGACGCGCTCCACTGGTTCGCGTCTCTGGCCTGCATCAACTCTAGTAGTAAAGCGGTATCAATCATGGGGTCGGAAAAATATGCAACAGCGCTATCCTAGTCCGTTCACCCCCCCTCAAAATCCTCGAAAATTAACAATCAAGATATTTACACGCAGCCATTTCATTGGCTGTCGTGTAATGACAACAACTATTTTCACATCCCCCGTCATGGTGAAATGATTTTCGCCCACGTGCGCAGCGTTACTTAAGGTAAATTTCGCCGTCTTGATTCGCTACTACCGCTTTGTTAGCGAAACCTAATTTTGTGTCTTGACGTTGGTCAATGAAATACGTTGTCGCCACGGCACCACATCCCGCCATCCTGCGTCGTTCCGGCACACCGCCATTTCTTGTGGTACGAGCCGTCGGACTGGACGGGCGTGTCGGGCAAGATCGCCACGACATTGCGCTGCCTGTTGCCCCGGTCAACGATGCGCAGCATGGCAGAGGCGGTGTGTAAAATCGCCGCATGCACAACCGCTCTTTACCGTCCCCGCCTGGCGCCATGGGGGACACGACAACACGCGCCTGGGTCCGCATGCCATCGGGCCGGCGCCTCGATCTGCTGGACCCGACACCATTCGATTGGGACGACGCCGACCTGGCGCTCGGCCTGGCCCGTACCTACCGCTGGGGTGGCCACTCGGCGTGGCCATTGCCGCTGTCGGTCGCGCAGCATTCAATCAGCGTGATGCTGCTGCGGCGCGCGGCCACCCCGACGCTGTCGCCGCTCGACGAATTGCGCGAGCTGCTGCACGATGCCGAAGAAGGCTTGCTGGGATTCGATGCGATTTCGGTCATCAAGCCGTTTCTGGGCGATGCCTTTCGCGCACTGACCCAGCGCCTGGAACACGTGGTGTTCCTGCGCTATGGCCTGCCGGCCTGGGACGCGAAGTCGCACGCGGCGCACAAGAAGGCCGACCGGCTGGCCGCCGCCAGCGAAGCCGTCCATGTAGCAGGCTGGTCGGCCGACGAAGTCCGGCGCACGCTCAAGATCCGCGCGGCGATCCTGCCGGAAGACCCGTTGGCGCACTATTACGACTGCACGCCATGGGAACCGTGGCCGCCGAAGCTGGCCTGCGAACGCTTTTTGCAAGAACTCGAACGGCTCAAGGGGGCCGTCAGGCAGGTGCCCTGATACCTGCCTCCTCGCCGCTGCGCGTTACGCCTTCGCGCGTGGCGTCAGTTCTTTTTCCAGGTACTTTTCCAGGCTTTCGAGCGAGCGGCCACGCGTTTCCGGCAGGCGCAGCGCAACGAAGATCAGCGAGCCGACATTGATGGCGGCGAACAGGAAGAACGTCGCACTGCCGAACTGCGCCAACGCCAGCGGGAACAGCAAGGCCACGATCGCATTGAAGATCCACTGGCACGCGACGGCGGTACCGGTCAGCACGCCACGCAGGTGCATCGGGAACAGCTCGGACATCAGCAGCCAGTACACCGGCGCGATCAGCATCTGCATGCACAGCAGGAAGCACAGAATGCAGGCCAGCGCGGCATAGCTGCGCGTGATGCCATCGGGCATCCACAGCAGCACGGCGCCCAGTGCGAACTGCATGACGACCACACCCGACAAGCCCGACAGCAACATCGAGCGGCGCCCGTGCTTGCCGATCAGCCAGATACCGATGAACGTGGCAATCACGGCCACCACGCCGTTACCGATGGTCGCGGTCAGCGCGGCATTCGTGCCCAGACCGGTCGATTGCAGGATGATCGGGGTGAAATACATGAAGGCGTTCACGCCCGTGAACTGGGCCATGAAGCCCAGGCCGATGCCCAGCCACAGCAACTTCTTGATCCACGGCGTGCCCATGACGGCCGACCAGCCGGCCTGCTCGTGCTCGATCTGGTTCAGCTTGGTCATTTCGGCCATCTCGCGCTCGATCTGTTCGTCGCTGGAGCGGATCTGTTGCATCACGGCGCGTGCTTCTTCCATCCGGTTCTTGCTGGCCAGCCAGCGCGGCGATGGCGGCACGAACATCATGCCGATACCCAGCAGCAGCGCCGGCACGGCGGCGATGGCAAGCATATAGCGCCAGACATCCGGTGAATTCGCATAGTGCGCCAGCACCGCATTGAGCACATAGGCGATCAACTGACCGGTAACAATCATCAGTTCGTTTTGCGTGACCAGCCTGGCACGCCTGCTGGGGCCAGCCATTTCGGCGATGAACACCGGTACCGTGGACGACGCGCCACCGACCGCCAGGCCGAGCACGAAGCGCATGGCAACCATGACTTCGACCGATGGTGCCAAGGTCGTACCAAGCGCCCCGATCATGAACACCAGCGCCAGCCAGATCAGCGTCATGCGGCGACCGAACCTGTCCGACAGCCTGCCTGCCATCAGCGAACCCACTGCAGCGCCGAACACCAGTGCGGACGTCACGACGCCTTCGGTCAGCGGTGTCAGGCCAAGGCCGCCACTTGCTGGCGGCGCGCTCATGAACGGCAGCGCGCCGGAAATCACGCCGGTGTCGTAGCCAAACGCCAGTGCGCCCATCGTCGCGACAATGGCGATCTTGAAAACGAAGCGGCTTTCCTTGGTATCGGGTGGCGTCGGCGCGGCGGCCGGGGGAACTGCTGAAGACATACGGATCCTTTGTTGGAAATGGACGGCCTGGAAAAACCACGGGTCCATTTCGTCACCGTCCGGACGACGGCGAAGATCGGCAACGCCATGAAGCGCTGCCGACATCGTTATATTACTTGGCAAAGGATAAAGGAACGGATGCGCAGCGACTGTTCGATAGCAAACATATTAGTGAATCATGATCGCTAACAAAAAAACAACCGTGTTATCAAGAATGAATCGAGATCCAGCGTCACGCTGAACATGCCCAAGAGCATCATAACAAGCTAAGCTGCTGATTTTGCTCAAGGTTTTACGCTATCCACAAGAATTGTGGATAACTGTGTGGACAAGCGCCTCTTGACAAGCCACAAGGCCAGAAGGGATGCGGGTTTCAACAAACTGCCCGTTCGACAGGCAAAAATTTGTTTGAATAAAATCAAGAACTTGCACATGCACCACATGTGGGCAGCAAGTTTATGTGCGGCGCACTCCTACAAAACCGTGACATGGGGGATAAGTTGCCAATTTGCCGCGATCGACCGTCATTTCCACGCACTGCGCGCGCGGTCGCGCACGAGCATGCGGACGCTGTCGGGCATCGGCGTGCGCAGCTCGCGCTTGTCGGCACTAAGCCAGGCGGATTCTTCGAAATGCTTGAGCATCACGGGCGTGACGAAGCGCGAGCGCGTCGCATACACGTGGCGATCGCCCATGCTCGATTGCTGCTTGATGAAGAAGCGGTTCGGCACGATCAGGTGCAGGTTGTCGCGGGCCCGTGTCATGGCCACATACAGCAGGCGCCGCTCTTCCTCGATATCGTCCTGATTACCGGTAGACATGTCGGACGGAATGCAGCCGTCGACCACATTGAGCACGTGCACCGACTTCCACTCTTGCCCCTTGCTCGAGTGGATGGTCGACAGGATCACGTAATCGTCGTCGAGCAGTGGCGGACCGGCGCGGTCGCTCGTCGCTTCGGGCGGATCGAGCGTGATGTCGGCCAGGAAGCTTTCGCGATTGGCATGGCCAGCCGACAGCGCGACCAGCTGGTCGAGGTCGAGCGCGCGCACCTGGAAATCGTCGTGCAGACGCTCGAGGTGCGGTGCATACCAGTCGCGCGCCAGCTCGAGGTCTTGCGGCCAGCGCAGGCCAGGCGTGCGCAGGCGCGCATACAGTGCGCAGAACGATTGCCACTCGACGCTGCAGCGCGCCGGCACGGGAAACGCCGCCAGCGTGGCGGCGAAATCGGTGCTCTCGCCCACCGCATCGAGCACGCGCGTGGCGGTGGCCTGACCGATTCCGGGAATCAGTTGCAGCACGCGAAAACCGGCCAGGCGGCCGCTCGGGTTCTGGGCGAACCGCAGCAGCGCCAGCAGATCCTTGATATGCGAGGCCTCGAGGAATTTCAGGCCGCCGAACTTGACGAACGGGACGTTGCGCCGCATGAGTTCGAGTTCGAGCGCGGCGCTGTGGCTGGCCGCGCGAAACAGCACTGCCTGCGACTTGAGCGGCACGCCTTCTTCACGCTGCTCGAGGATGCGGCTGCAGACCCAGCGGGCTTGCTCGGCTTCGTCGGGAATCAGGACCAGTTGCGGCTTGATGCTCGATGCCTTGTCGGTCCAGAGTGTCTTGGCGTGGCGCTCGAGCGCGGCGCCGATGACGGCATTGGACGCGTCCAGGATCGGCTGCGTCGAGCGGTAATTGCGCTCGAGCGTGATCAGGTGCGCCGGCTGCGTGAACTGGCCCGCGAAATCGAGGATGTTGCGCACGGTGGCGCCGCGAAAACTGTAGATGGACTGGGCATCGTCGCCGACCACCATCACGCCCGTGCCGTCAGGCTTCATGCCGGTGATGATTGCGGCCTGCAGCCGGTTGGTGTCCTGGTACTCGTCGACCAGCACATGGTCGAACCAGCTGCCCAGTTCCAGCCCGAGTACCGGATCGGCCGCCATCTCGGCCCAGAACAGCAGCAGGTCGTCGTAGTCGAGCACGTTCTGCGCCTGCTTGGCATCGACATACGCACCGAACAGTGTCTTGAGCTGGGCTTCCCATTCGCTGCACCATGGGAAATACGCCTGTAGAACCTGATCGAGCGGATCGCGGCTGTTGACCACGCGCGAGTAGATCGACAGGCAGGTGCCTTTCATGGGAAAGCGTTTTTCGGTGCGGGACAGGCCGATCTCGTGGCGCACCATGCCCATCAGGTCTTCGGCATCGCCCCGGTCGTGGATCGTGAACTGCGGATCGAGACCGATGCGCCCGGCAAATTCGCGCAGCAGGCGTGCGCCGATGCTGTGAAAGGTGCCGGCCCACGGCAGCGCCACCGGCGCCTGGGACTGCGCCGACCCGCCGCGACCGAGCAGGCGGTGCAGCACGCCACTGGCGCGCTGGCGCATTTCGCCCGCCGCGCGGCGCGAAAAGGTCAGCAGCAGGATGCGCTGCGGATCGGCGCCGGCCCCGATCAGGTGCGCCACGCGATGCGCCAGCGTATTGGTCTTGCCCGAGCCGGCGCCGGCAACGACCAGCAGCGGGCGCGGCGCATCCACGCCGATATCGTGCTCCACCGCAGCGCGCTGCGCCGGATTCAGGCTGGCGAACGGGTCTTCAATAGCGGGCGCGGCGGTGGCGGTAGTCATGGGCGGCAGACGGAGAAAGCGATACTGTACATTTGTCCAGTATCGCACCGCAAGCGCTAAATCGCACGACGCTCACGCTTGCGCGCGCATGACATCAGGCCCGACCTGAAGTGCCTTCGGTAAGCCTTGGATAAATAAAACCTTTTCTGGATATCCACAAAGTCTGTGAATAACTATGTGGAAAAGCGGGGGCTTGACAGGCTGAACACGGCCTGCGGGGCGGCTTTCAACAATTTGCCTATTGGGAAGGCAATGACGGTGACAACTGCAAATTGATTGCAAACAAAAGCGGTCGCACCCTTGACAGCGCCATTGCTGCTGTGCCGATCACGCCAGCGTGCGGCGCCGTCCGGGTTCAAGCAAAACGCGCTCGATGACCTTCGGCCGGACACCGTTGGACTTCAGGTATTCGACTGCCGGCACGACGCCGAGCTCGCCCAACGTGGCAATGCCGCGCGTGACGACATCGCGCTGGCCGGCATCGGAGCGCAGTTCGGATGCGCTGGCAACGCATGGATGGATGTCTTGCGTGTGCAGTAGGTTCATCGCTGATCTCCGGTGATGGTGGATGTGTCATGCACCACGATTATTGGCCAAGCAGAGGTAAAGTCAATGGCAAACCTGTATCAACACACGAATACATTGCTCGTGGTAAGCGAAAATACGGCGCAACAGCGATAATGGCGGGATGAGTCCTTCGCCCCTTCCCTCCCCGGACGCGCCGCCGGGCACGGCTGCCATCAGCCACCCCGCTCCCGCCTCATGCACCGACCTGTTCGTGTCATTCACACTCATTGCGCTACAGGGCTTCGGCGGCGTACTGGCCGTGATCCAGCGCGAACTGGTCGAACGCAAACGCTGGCTGACCAATGAAGAATTCATCGAAGAATGGTCGGTCGCGCAAATCCTGCCCGGGCCGAACGTGTGCAACCTGGCGATGGTGATCGGCCAGCGCCACTTCGGCCTGGCCGGCGCGATGAGTGCTCTGGGCGGCTTGCTGGCGGCGCCGCTGCTCGTAGTGCTGGCGCTGGCCCTGGTGTACGCCCGCTTCGCCGATGTACCGGCGGTCCAGGGCGCGCTGCGCGGCATGGCAGCGGTCGCCGCCGGGCTGGTGGCAGCCACCGGCCTGAAAATGTCGGCCGCGCTGGGCAAGAACGTGCTGCCGCTCGTGGCCTGCGTATTGATCGCCGCGATCAGCTTCGTACTGCTGGCCTGGGTGCGGGTGCCGCTGGCGGCCGTCGTGTTCGGTCTGGGCGGTCTGGGCTGCGTACTGGCCTGGCGCAGGCTCAAGCCATGAGCGCGCCGCAGCTGGTATTCACCTGGCACGACTGGCTCAGCCTGTTCACGCACTTCCTGGCGCTGTCGATGATGTCGCTGGGCGGTGCCATCTCGACGACGTCCGAAATGCAGCGTTACCTGGTGGAGCGCCAGGGCTGGCTGACGCCGGCGCAATTTGGCGACTCGGTCGCGCTGGCGCAGTCGTCGCCTGGCCCGAATGTGCTGTTCGTGGCCCTGCTGGGCTGGAACGTCGGCCTGAACAACGGCAGCACACTGGCCGCGCTCTGCGGTGTGGTCATCGCGATGGTTGGCATCATGCTGCCGTCGACGGTCTTCACTTATCAGGTGGCGCAATGGGCACAGCGCAATCGCGAACGGCGGGCCGTGCGCGCCTTCAAGCAGGGCATGGCCCCGCTCGTCATTGCGATGCTGCTGTCGACCGCCTGGCTGCTGGCCACCGGCGGAGGCACCGATCCGGACCGGTGGCCGCTGTGGCTGCTGTCAGTGGCAAGCTGCCTCGTCATCTGGCGCACCCGCCTGCATATATTGTGGATGCTGGCGGCCGGCGCGTTGCTTGGCGCGATTGGATGGGTGTAGTTGGCATGCCGGCGCAGGACGCGGCATACTGGCCGCACCTTTCACTGCCCATCACATGACGATGTCCGAACTCCTGAACCAACACGCCTGCTTCGGCGGCGAACAGCGTTTTTACCAGCACGATTCCAGCGCCATCGGCTTGCCGATGAAGTTTTCGGTCTATCTGCCGCCCGAGGCCGCCGACAAGAAACTGCCCGTGCTGTTCTATCTGGCAGGCCTGACCTGTACCGAAGAAACGTTCATGACCAAGGCAGGTGCCCAGCGCGTGGCGAGCGAGCTGGGCATCATCCTGGTGGCGCCCGATACCAGCCCGCGCGGCGCCAACGTGCCAGGCGAGACCGACAGCTGGGACTTTGGCGTCGGCGCCGGCTTCTACCTCGACGCGACCGAAGCGCCATGGTCGACGCATTACCGCATGCACAGCTACCTGCTCGAACTGCACGCACTGGTACTGGACCTGCTGCCGGCCGATCCGGCGCGCGTGGGCATTTTCGGCCACTCGATGGGCGGTCACGGCGCGCTGGTCATGGCGCTGCGTCACCCTGAACTGTTCCGCTCGGTATCGGCGTTTGCGCCGATTGCCGCGCCAAGCCGCTGCCCATGGGGCGTGAAGGCCTTCGGCGGCTACCTGGGCCCGGACGAAAGCACCTGGCAGCAATACGACGCCAGCGCACTGATGGCCAAGCACGAGACAGCGCCCTTCCCGAACGGCATCCTGATTGACCAGGGCCTGGCTGACAAGTTCCTGCCCGAGCAGCTGCGGCCGGAAGCCTTCGAAGGCGCCTGCGCCCGCATCGGTCAGCCACTGACGCTGCGCCGCCAGCCGGGCTACGACCACGGTTATTATTTCGTCTCGACGTTCGTCGAAGACCATCTGCGTTTCCATGCAAGCCAGCTTGGCTGATACAAGGCGGCTTCAGCGCGGCTGAAGCCGTTTTCCGGCACTCCTGAAAAACGCCAGTTGCAGAAGTAACATCGCTTCTCAATGAATGCTGTCTGCTAACTGCAACAAACATGGCAAGTCATCCACCGATCGCGCAGAAAGCGTGAATCGCGTTGTTCAATAAGTTTCCCTGCGGATACAATGCTTGCTCTAATGTCCATGTGCATTGCGGGCCAGGCATGCGCCACGTCCTGTCGGCATGATGGGGCCGATTCTCACCACGCCCCCTGGCAACGTTCACGAGCTTCACACTTCGTTGAACCATTGCAGGTCCCCGTACTGCCCGTTCTCCCTCTTTCCGTCCGTAGAAACGTCAACAAACGATGAAACTCAGCTTCCGCACCAAACTTTACCTGCCACTCGTTCTCAGCTGGTTGTGCCTGTCAGCGATGGCCATTCTCCATGTCTACGAAAGCAGCGCCCAGCGCCTTGAAGAACGCAAGGTCGCATTGCGATTTGCGACCGATGTCGGCATGTCCACGATCAAGGAATACGCACAACTGGCGTCAAGCGGCGCACTGACCGTCGCAGACGCGCAGCAACAAGCCCTGACGCGCCTGAAGTCCATGCGTTACGGGAAGGATGGCTACTACACGGTCATCAATTCAGCCCCGACAATGCTGATGCATCCGGTCAAGGCCGAGCTGATTGGCAAGGACCTCAGCGACTTCAAGGATATCAATGGCACCTACCTGTACCGTAACGTGGCGGCCATTGCCAAGGGCAGCGGTGAAGGCTGGGTCGAATACGTCTGGCCAAAGCCAGGCCACCCGGACCAGCAGCAGGTATTCCCGAAAGGCGCGTATGTGCTTACCTACAAACCCTGGGACTGGACCTTCATGACGGGACTCTATATGGATGACCTGCATGACGCATTCGTTGGCGACCTGTGGCGCGCAGTCGCTTTCCTGGCCATCTGCGGTGTGGTACTGAGCACGATTGTCTTGCTGGTGTTGCGCAATATCACGCGCTCGATCCGCCAGGCAGTCAGCGCCGCCGACGCAGTGGCCGGCGGCGACCTGACCCATCAATTCACGATCGATGGCAAGGACGAGATCGCGCAACTGATGTCCTCGCTTGACCGGATGCAGCAAGGTCTCGCCAACGTGGTGAGCGAAGTACGCCAGGGCACGGATGCAATCGCAGCTGCCTCATCGCAGATCGCACAAGGCAATCTGGATCTGTCGTCGCGTACCGAACAGCAGGTCGCTTCGCTGGACAAGACCACCGCGTCGATGGAAACGCTGGCAAGCACGGTGCGCGAGAACGGCGAATATGCGCGCCAGGCCAATACGCTGGCGCTGTCGGCGTCCGATGTGGCAACCCACGGCGGCACCATTGTTTCTCAAGTGGTCACGACGATGGCGTCGATCAATGCGTCATCCACCAAGATCGTCGATATCATCAGCGTCATCGATGGCATCGCCTTCCAGACCAATATCCTGGCACTGAACGCTGCCGTCGAAGCCGCGCGGGCGGGTGAACAGGGCCGGGGCTTTGCGGTCGTCGCCGCCGAAGTGCGCAACCTGGCGCATCGCTCGGCTGCTGCAGCCAAGGACGTCAAGGCGCTCATCGGTGATTCGGTTGCCAAAGTCGAGGTCGGCAGTAAACTGGTCGGCGAAGCCGGCAGCACGATGAATGACATCGTTGCGAGCGTCAAGCGCGTAACCGATATCATCGGGGAAATCGCGGACGCTGGACAAGCGCAGCAGCTGGAGCTGAAGCAGATCAACGACACGATTCACGACATGGACAGCACGATGCAGCAAAACGCAGCGCTGGTCGAAGAAGCGGCATCGGCGTCCGCCTCGCTGCACGCGCAGGCACACAATCTGACCGGTGCGGTCAGCCTGTTCAAGCTGACCGCAAGCCAGCTTCGCCCGTCCACGGCGCCCCGCCTGTCGTTGACGTCACGCGCTGACAGCTGATCAACAGCCACGGTCATCGCATGCACCCAGGCATGGCGATGACCGCCGTCGGGGTACTATCCGGCGTTAAAAGCTGCTCTTGGCGGCGCCGTGAGCGGGGTCGACATCGATTCCGCCATGCTGTTCCAGAATGGCGGCAGCACGTTCGAGCTGCGACGCTTCTGCAACCGACACCGTCATCATGCACAGGTCCCCACGCACGGCAGGCTTGAAGACGTCCTCGTAATCGGTGCCACCTTTGACAGCAGGCGAGTCGCCCACGTAGAAATTGCTTTCGGCAGGACCGGCCTCGTCGGTAGTGACATTGACGTTGATGCCATTACTGTCGAAACCCTCGGCCAGCAAGCCATTGCGGGCGGCCTCGGCCGCTTCGAAGTTCGGCAGCATGCGAACTATATGGTTATTCATGGTATCTCCCTTGTTTCATTTACAACCACCCTATCAGAATCCCATGGCGAGCGGCGCAGGCCATCGGCATTGGCGAACGCGCCTGTTGCCAGGGACAACCGGGATGCGGCCAAGGCTGAATCCAAGTCAATTGCCATGCGGCAAACGAACACCGGGATCGCGAAACCGTGGTGTATGCTGGATGCAATGCACGCAGATACCTGCGCGGCTGCACCAAAGCGTCGGCGTCGAGCACGTCATGGCATTGGTAAAGCTCGAGAACGGCGTACTGCTACTGATCCTGCAAAAAGCAGGGTGACCAAGCACGTCGTCTGACCATCAACTGCGCAACGGTTCTACCCGAATTGCGTGATGGTTCGCCGGAACGCACTGCAACGCATGACTGCGAAGCGGTGCTTTTTTTATGCGTGCGACGTTATGCATGCGAAGCGCCGCATTAAAGCACGATGAACTGACAGTAAATGACCGGTGATGGACCAGACATGCCGTGGCATCGCCCAGCTGGCAACAGTGTCCAGCACATTGAGTACAACTAACCGAGAGGAGCCGACATGAACGAATCGAACGATCAGGGAAGTAACGCAGGTAAATGGATTGGCGCCGCAGTGGCTGGCGCCCTGCTGATGTATGCCTTCGACCCGGACCGCGGCCCGAAACGCCGTGCACGCGCCAAGGGCGCACTGCGCGATGCGCGTCATCGCGGTGCCGATAAACTCGACTACGCACTGCACGTGGCCGGTGAGCGTTTCGATTCGGCGCGCGAGCGTGCCGAATCGGTGTACCTGCGCGCCGGCGAGCGCCTGGCCGGCGCCGCCCACGCTGCAGGCGACCGCCTGGCAGAAGCTTCGCACCAGACGCGTGACCGCCTCGAACATGCACGCGGCCGCCTGGCCGAAGCCTCGTACGAAGCGCGCGACCGCGCCTCGCATGCGGCCGACTACGCCCGTGACCGCGTATCGCACGCCGCTGATACGGCGCGTGACCGTTTATCGCACGCTGCCGATACCGCCCGCGAACGCGCTGGCCGCGCCGCCGACGATGCACGTGACTATGCGGACGACGTCCGTTCGCGCGCGCACCACGTCGCCAACGACGCGCGCGACCGCGCCAGCTACGCTGCCGACAAGGCACGCAGCAGCGCCAGTGACACTGCCGACAAGGCCCGTAGCAGCGCCGACGATGCTGCCGAGCGTGCACGCGAACGCGCCGACATCGCCCGTGAAAACCTGGCGCAGGCCGCGCACAGCGCCGGCAACGGCGCCCGTGCCCGTGCCAACGCCGTGGGTAACCAGGTGCGAGAATGGACCGATCACCTGACGCAAGCCTTCGGCTCGCGCGGCCCGACGCTGACCAACTCTGCCCTGCTTGGCACGAGCGCACTGAGCCTCGTCGGCCTGGCGCGTCGCTCGCCAGCTGTCGCCCTGCTGGGTCTGGGCGCGCTGGCAGTGCTGCTGCGCAGCGACCGCGGTCGCAACCTGGTCGATTCGCTGCGTCACCGCGGCGACGCAAGCCGCGTCGAGGTCGAGAACAGCGTCTTCATCGATGCGTCGCCACGCGAAGTATTCGATGCCTGGTCCGACGTGGAAAACTTCCCGCGCTTCATGTCGCACGTGACCGAAGTGCGTGACCTCGGCCACCGCCGTTCGCACTGGGTCGTGCGCGGCCCCGCCGGCATGGAATACGCATGGAATGCGGTCATGACCGAGCAGTCGCGTCCGGATCGCCTGTCATGGCGCAGCGAGCCGGGTTCGGAAATCGAACAGGACGGCAGCGTCACGTTCGAATCCGTCAATGGCGGCACGCGCGCAACGGTGCGCATCAGCTACGCGCCGCCAGCGGGCGTGCTGGGCCACGGCGTGGCGCGCATGCTGGGCGTCGATCCACAGCGTCAGATGGATGACGATCTGGCAGAGATGAAAGCGTTCATCGAACGCGGTGGTGCGCGTGGTGCAGGCCGCCGCTAATCCGTCTCTTTGCCGCCGCGCCGAACGTTAAACGGCACGGCGGTGCGACACCATAATGGCCCCCACGCGGGGCCATTCGTTCGTCTGCGCAGCGCTCAGTCCGGGATGATCGCCGTGACCTCGATCTCCACGCGCGCCCGATCTTCCATCAGGCCTGCCACCTGCACCGCCGTCATCGCCGGATAATGGCGACCGATGATTTCGCGATAAGCCGCGCCCAGCGCCGGCCCGGCGTCCAGGTATTCGCGCTTGTCGAGCACATACCAGGTCATGCGCACGATGTGCTCCGGGCCGGCGCCGGCTTCGTGCAGCACGGCCACGATATTGGCCAGCGCCTGGCGCGACTGTGCGACGAACTCATCCGTCTCGAACACCCCCGCCGGCGTCCAGCCGACCATCCCGCTGACATGGACCTGCCGGCCGCGCGCGACGACCCCATTGGCGTAGCCTTTCGGACGTGGCCAGCCAGGCGGCTGCAAGAATTCCATGGCGTCTCCCGGCATGCGGTATCAGTGTTGCGGCGCGAGCAGTTCGCGCGCGATGATCAGGAGCTGCACTTCGCTGGCCCCCTCGTAGATGCGCAGCGCGCGGATCTCGCGGTACAGGCCCTCGACGACCTGCCCCCGCTGCACGCCCTGCCCGCCAAACAGCTGCACCGCGCTGTCGATCACGCGCTGCGCCGATTCGGTCGCGGCCAGCTTGGCCATCGCCGCTTCTTTGGTGACGCGCTTGCCGCTGTCACGCAGCCACGCTGCGCGGTAGGTCAGCAGCGCGGCGGCGTCGATCTCGAGCGCCATCTGCGCGAGCCGGGCCTGCGTCAGCTGAAAGTCGGCCAGCAGTTTGCCAAACATCGGCCGCGCCTGCACATGTGCCAGTGCTTCGGCCAGCGCGCGCCGTGCAAAGCCCAGTGCCGCTGCCGCCACCGACGTGCGAAACACGTCGAGGGTGGCCATCGCAATTTTGAATCCCTCACCCTCGAGGCCGATCAGGCAGGCGGCCGGCACCCGGCAGCCGGCAAAGCGCAGGCGCGCCAGCGGATGCGGCGCGATGACGTCGATGCGCTCGGCGACGTCCAGGCCAGGCGTGGCCGCATCGACGATGAATGCAGAAATGCCGCGCGCGCTGCGTTCGGCCGGTTCGCCCGTGCGCGCGAACACGACGTAGAAATCGGCGATGCCGCCATTCGAGATCCAGGTTTTCTCGCCATCGAGTATCCAGGCGTCGCCGTCGCGATGCGCCGCGCACTGCAGCGCCGCGACGTCGGAGCCGGCCGCCGGTTCGGACAGCGAAAAGGCGGCAATGGCGCTGCCGTCGGCCACGCGCGGCAACCAGCTTTGGCGCTGCGCGGCGCTGCCAAACAGCGAGATCGCGCCGCTGCCCAGACCCTGCATCGCGAACGCAAAATCGGCCAGGCCCGCATGGCGCGCCAGCGTTTCGCGGATCAGGCAGATGGCGCGGGTGTCGATGGCGGCGTGCGCGCCACCATGCTCCACGCCACCGACGGCGTGGCGCAACCAGCCGCCCTGCCCCATACGCGCGACCAGTGCGCGGCAGACCGCGTCGACATCGGCGCCGTGCGCGTCGGCCAGGTTCGCGGCCGCCCAGGCGTCGAGTTCACGTGCCAGCACGCCGTGGTGCGCATCGAAAAACGGCCAGTCGAGGTAATCGGTCTGCATCAATTGCCTTCGAAGCGCGGCCGCTCCTTGCCGACAAACGCCTGATAGGCGCGCTGGAAATCCTGCGTCATCATGCAGATGGCCTGCGCCTGCGCCTCGGCCTCGATGGCTTCGTCGACGCCCATATTCCATTCCTGCTGCAGCATCTTCTTGGTCATGCCGTGCGCGAAGGTCGGGCCGGCCGCCAACTGCGCGGCAAATTCCTGCGCCTGCGCGAGCACCAGACTTGGTGCACACAGTCGATTGTAAAAGCCCCAGCGCTCGCCCTCCTCCCCGTCCATCGCGCGGCCGGTGTAGAGCAGTTCGGCCGCGCGGCCCTGGCCGATCACGCGCGGCAGCAAGGCGCAGGCGCCCATGTCGCAACCGGCCAGACCCACGCGCGTAAACAAAAAGGCGGTGCGGCTGCGCGCTGTGGCGTAGCGGATGTCCGAGGCCAGCGCCAGGATCGCGCCGGCACCGGCGCACACGCCATCGACCGCAGCGACGATCGGCTGCGGACAGGCGCGCATTGCTTTCACGAGGTCGCCCGTCATGCGCGTAAAGGCCAGCAGGCCCGGCATATCCAGTTGCGTCAGCGGCCCGATGATCTCGTGCACGTCGCCGCCCGAACAGAAATTCTCGCCCGCACCGGTGAGCACGACCGCCTTGACGTCCTCGGCATATGCGAGTGCGCGAAACAGGTCGCGCAGCTCGGCATAGGCGGCGAACGTGAGCGGATTCTTGCGCTCGGGGCGATCGAGTGTCACGGTCGCCACGCGCGTGGCGGGATCGAGCGACCAGCCGACGTGCTGCGCCGCGTAGCCGGTCAGGCCCGTTCGATTGCCCGCTAGATCATGCATGCAGTGCTCCTGAGGACGCATTGGAAAATGGAATAACCCGTCACGTGCCCGGCCGCCCGCGCGCCAGGCTGCGCTCGAGTTGCTGCTTGCCGGGCACGTACTGGCGCGGCCACGCGGCGCCAGTGTAGCCGATGCGCGCCGCCTCGTTCAGCGTCCAGGCCGGATTGGCCAGATGCGGACGACCCACGGCGCACAGGTCGGCGCGACCGGCGGCGATGATGCTGTTGACGTGGTCGGCCTCGCTGATGCCACCGACGGCGATCGTCGCGATACCGGCCTCGTTGCGGATACGGTCGGAAAATGGCGTCTGGTACATGCGCCCGTACACGGGCTGCTCGGCCTTGCTCACCTGCCCGGACGAACAGTCGATCATGTCGGCGCCGGCCGCGCGGAACAGGCGCGCGATCTCCACGGCGTCGCCCGGTGTGATGCCGCCATCGACCCAGTCATGGCTCGAGATGCGCACGCTGATTGGCAGATGCGCCGGCCAGGCCGCGCGCACGGCGGCAAACACGCGCAGCGGAAAGCGGCAGCGGTTTTCGAGACTGCCGCCATAGGCGTCAATGCGCCGGTTGGTCAGCGGCGAGATGAAACCAGAGAGCAGGTAGCCGTGCGCGCAATGCAGTTCGAGCCAGTCGAAGCCCGCCTGGCCTGCGGCGAGCGTGGCGCGCACGAAGTCGGCTTCGATCTGCGCCATATCGGCCTGGCTCGCCTGGCGCGCCACCTGCGACACGCCAGTCAGATACTGCTGGGGCGACGCTGCCACGAGCGGCCAGTTGCCGTGCGCGAGCGGCTGGTCGATACCTTCCCACATCGGCCGGGTCGAACCCTTCGCGCCGGCGTGGCCCAGCTGCACGCCGATTTTTGCGTCGCTCGACGCATGGACGAAGTCGACGATGCGGGCCCAGGCCAGCGTGTGTTCGGGCAGGTACAGCCCCGGGCAGCGCGGCGTGATGCGCGCGTGGGCCGACACGCAGGTCATTTCGGCCATCACCAGGCCGGCGCCGCCCAGCGCGCGCGCGCCGAGATGGGCCAGGTGAAAGTCGCCCGCCACGCCATCGACGCACGCGTACTGCGCCATCGGCGAGACCACCACGCGGTTCTTGAGCAGCACATCGCGCACCCGCAGCGGGGTGAACATCGGCGGCGTGGACATCGTTGGTGCGGCCACGCCGGCCTGCTTTGCTGCCTTCTCCGCAAAACGGCGCTCAAAGCCTTGTATATAGGCAGCGTCGCGCAGGCGCAGGTTTTCATGCGACAGGCGCTGGCTGCGCGTGAGCAGCGAGTAGGCGAAGCCGTCGACCGGCATGGCGCCGTAGCGGGCCACGTTTTCGAACCAGTCCATCGAATTGCGCGCCGCGCTTTGCAGCTTGCTCACCTCGGTCATGCGCGCCGTCTGGTAGCGCAGCAGCGCGGCGTCGAGGTCCCCGTCGCCATCCGGTTCGAGCGGCAGTTCGGCGGCCAGCGCGATCGCGTCTTCCAGCGCCAGCTTGGTGCCCGAGCCGATGGAGAAATGCGCCGTGTGCGCAGCGTCGCCCAGCAGCACCAGCGGCACGTGGCGGTCATCGACGTCGATCGCATGCACCCACTGGCGGCAGGCCAGGCGCGCAAAGCGGTGCCACATGGCCGCGCCGCCACGGGTAGCCTGGGTCAGGAGTGGCGCGCCACCAAGCAGGCGCGCGAACAGGCGCTCGCAGAACGCCAGCGTGGCTTCAGGGTCCAGGTCGGCCAGGCCGCTGGCGCGCCAGGTCGATTCCAGTGTCTCGACGATGAAGGTCGCATTCTCGTCGTCGTATTGGTAGGCGTGGGCCTGGAACCAGCCATGTTCGGTCTGTTCGAAGGCGAACGTGAACGCGGCGAAGCGGCGCCGCGTGCCAAGCCACACATAGCGGCAGCCCTGCTGGTACAGCTCTGGCTGGAACACGGCGGCGTGGCGCGTGCGGATCGCGCTGTGCACGCCGTCAGCGGCCAGCACCAGGTCGGCGCCATGGCGCCGTGCCAGCGCCACGGCGTCCGTCACGTCGGTGTCGAACACGAGCGTCACGCCGGCTTGTTCGCAGCGCGCCTGCAGGATGCCGAGCAGGCGCTTGCGCGCAATGCCGCAAAAACCGTGGCCGTGCGAGGTCACTGTCGCGCCGCGGATCAACACGTCGATCGCGTCCCAGCGATTGAACGCGGCTTCGATGGCGCGCGCGCTGGGCGCATCGGCCAGCGCCAGGTTGCCCAGGGTCTGGTCCGAAAACACGACACCCCAGCCGAACGTGTCGCCAGCCCGGTTGCGCTCGACGACCGTCACGTTGTGGCCTGGATCGCGCAGTTTCATCAGCAGGCCGGCGTACAGCCCGGCCGGCCCGCCACCGACGCAGACGATGTTCATGTTCTCTCCTATACTGGCATGGCGCCTATCTTACCTGCGCTGATTCGCGACATGTCAACGGCACGTAGCGCACGCGAGACTCATCCACTGTGGATAAGTCAATTTTTAGTACAATCAGGAAACTTTGCTGCCATTTCCCCGCCGTACGTCGCGGGTTTTATCGATGAACCGTTCGCCAACCATGCTCCACATCGCACAGAAGATCGCGCTATCCGTTGTCACCGGCACGCCGTACCCGGGGCCGCAGCGATGAACAAGTCACCTGGACGCTTTCGCCTGAACAGCCTGCGCAGCCGCCTGATGCTGCTGGTGCTGCTGGCCATCACGCCGATTGCGATTGTCACCGTGCTCGGTGGCCTGCGCGAACGCGAAGCCGCGATCCGCGCTTCTGAAGACAACCTGAAACGCCTGACGGCGCTGGCTGCCGCCAACGAAGCGCAGTCGATCGACCGCGCGCGCCAGATCCTGGTCGACCTGGCCAGCGTGCCGGACCTGATGGGCAAGACCGCCGACTGCAACGCGCTGCTGGCCAACGTCCTCGACCGCAACGACATGTATGTCAATTTTGGCCTGATCCAGCTCAATGGCGACGTTAGTTGCAGCGCAGTGCCGATGGTGCATCCGGTGAACCTGGGCGATCGCAGCCACTTCAAGCGCGCCGTCGCCGAACGCCGCTTCATCGCCGGCGACTACATTTTCGGGCGCGTGATCCGCCGCCACACGATCAACCTGACCTATCCGGTCACCGACCGCGACGGCAAGGTCGTCGCGGTGGTGTTTGCCGCAATGGACCTGGCCGGCCTGGACACCTTTGTCAACGACATCAGCCTGCCGGCCGGTTCGATCCTCGAGACGGCCGACGCATCGGGCAAGCTGATTTCGCGCCGTCCCGATCCCGAGCGCTGGTTCGGCAAACGCGTCCCTGCACCGCTGTTCGCGGCGATGCGCGGCCCGCAAGACAACGCCCGCGTGATCCAGGGCGAGGATGGCATCGAGCGCCTGCACGCATTCGCGCGCGTCGGCCCGCCGACGCTGTCCGACTACACGGTCACGATCGGCGTGCCGACCGAGACCATTACGCGCGTGGCGCGCGAAGCGCAGCTGATGTCGCTGCTCGGCCTGGGCCTGACCACCATCCTGGCCCTGCTGGCGGCCTGGCTGGCGGGCGACAAGCTGATTGTCCGGCGCGTGCGCAAGCTGATGACGGTGGCGCGCCGGATCGCCGCCGGTGAACTCGACGCCCGCACCGGCATCGGATCGAACAGCGAAGAAATCGGGCGGCTGGCCTCGGCCCTGGACGAGATGGCCGAGCATCTGCAACAGAAAGAAGCCCAGCGCAGCCAGGCCGAGCGCGAGCTGCGCGCGGCCGACCAGCGCAAGGACGAATTCCTGGCGATGCTGGCCCACGAACTGCGCAACCCGCTCGCGCCGATCAGTACCGGCGCCCATCTGCTCAAGCTGCTGCATTCGGACAATGCACAGATCACGCAGACCTGCGCCATCATCGCGCGCCAGGTCGAGCACATGACGAGCCTGGTCGACGACCTGCTCGACGTCTCGCGCGTGACGCGCGGGCTGGTCACGCTATCGACCCAGATCCTCGACCTGCGCAAGGTGGTCGACGACGCGGCCGAGCAGATCCGGCCCCTGATGCTGGCGCGGCGCCACAAGGTGGTGCTCGACATGCCGCCGGAACCGGCCAGCGTCAAGGGCGACCACAAGCGCCTGGTGCAGGTCGTGGCCAATCTGCTGGGCAACGCGACCAAGTACACGCCGGAGGGCGGCCACATCACCCTGCAACTGGCGCTGCAAGGCGATACCTGGGTCATTGACGTGACGGACGATGGCATCGGCATGGATGCGCGGCTCGTCGAGCGCGTGTTCGATCTGTTCACGCAGGCCGAGCGCACGCCGGACCGGTCGCAGGGCGGACTGGGTCTGGGCCTGGCGCTGGCACGCAGCCTGGTCGAACTGCATGGTGGCAGTGTCGGCGCGCTCAGTGCCGGCCCGGGACTGGGCAGCACGTTCACCGTCCGCCTGCCGCGCTTTGCCCAGGAAAATCTGGCCAGCCCGGCGGCGTCGCCGCTGCTGGCCGGCGTCGCCAGTGCCGCAGGGCCCCTGCGCATTCTCGTGGTGGACGACAATCTCGATGCCGCCCACACGCTGAGCCTGTTCCTGCGCGCAAGCGGCCATACGGTCGAAGTGGTCTACAGCGCGCTGGATGCGATCGACGTCGCGACCGTGTTTGCGCCGCAGGTGTGCCTGCTCGACATCGGCCTGCCCGACATGGACGGCAATGAACTGGCGCGGCGCCTGCGCGTGCTGCCCGAGATGGACGGCGCCACGCTGATCGCCGCCACCGGTTACGGGCGCCAGCAAGACCGCGAACAGGCGCGCCTGGCAGGGTTCGATCATTACCTGGTCAAGCCGCTCAACACCATGCAACTGGGCGATATCCTGGCGCAGGTGGACGGCGACTGACGGCGATACCGCAACTGAACCGCCCTTGCGCGCTGCGCCGTCTCATCGGCACAACAGCACATCAGATAATACGTGACAGGTGTCAATGTCACTACATAGAATTTGCATCAAGAAAAATACAATGCTCCGGAGTAATTCCGTGCGGCGTGCCGAACAGGATGCTTCATGACAATTCCTCCAGATGACATTGCGCAGTGGCGCATCAAGGTATTCACCACGATCCTGCCGATTGTCGTGGCGCTGGGCTTTGTTGCGGCCCTGCCCAGCATCCCGCTCCTCATCAGCAAGGGCAAATGGCCGGTCATCGTCATGGACGTGGTGGCGCTGGCATGGCTGCTGGGCATCTGGCGGTTCGACCGCGTCTCGCACACTGCGCGGGTTTTCAATTTCATTGCCATGCTGTTCCTGATCTCCGTCGGCCTGCTGTTCGCGGTGGGTCCGGTCGGCCTCGTCTACCTGACTGCCCTGCCGGCAATGGCCGTCATCCTGCTCGGCATGCGCCAGGCCCTCATCATCCTGGCGCTGGGCGCGGCCTGCGTGCTGCTGCTTGGCGTGAATGGCCAGGTCCATCTGTACGTCCCCGGCATGGAACAAAATGGCCTGGCATCGGCGATCGTCGTCGTCATCAACTTCTGCTGCGTCGGCGCGCTGATCACGATCACCAGCGGTACCCTGCTCAAGGGGCTGGCCCGATCGCTCCTGGAGGCGCGCACGGCCGCCGCCGGCCTCGAGGCGGGCCAGTTGCGCCTGCATGCCGTCAACGACGAGCTGCGCCTGACGGCGGCCGCGGTCGCACGCCTGAACGATATGGTCATGATCGCGCGCATGGTCGATGCGCCAGGCGCCGAGCAGCCGATCATCTTCGCCAACGACGCGCTGCTGCGCCACACCGGCTATGCGCGCGAAGAAGTCATCGGGCGCAGCGTGCGCATGCTCGAAGGACCCGACACCGACCAGGACACCGTCAGGCGCGTGATCACTGCGGTGATGCACAAGGAAGCCGCCAGCGCCGAGATGATCCTGTACACGAAGCACGGCACACCCTACTGGGTCGAGGCCGAGATGGTGCCGTTCGCCGGCGACAGCGGCGCGATCACGCACTGGGTCATCGTCAGCCGCGACGTGACCGAACGGCGCAACGCCGCCGACGCGATCCACCGCCTGGCCTTCTATGATGTGCTGACCGGCCTGCCGAACCGGCGCCTGCTGATGGAGCGGCTCGATGTGGCAGTGGCAGGCGCCCGCACAGGCGCATCGACGGCTGCGGTGCTGTACGTCGACATCGACAATTTCAAGACCGTCAACGATGCCCGCGGCCATGCCATCGGCGACCAGCTGCTCAAGAACGTGGCCGATCGCCTGGTCGCGATGACCGGCGACGAAGGCTGCGTGGCACGCCTGGGCGGGGATGAATTCGTCGTCCTGCTCGACAAGCTTGGCCAGAATGCGGACCGGGCCACCGACCGCGCGCTGGCCGTGGCCGAGCGGATCCGGGCGGCGCTGGCCGACAAGATCGTCATCGATGCCCAGCGCTACTACGCCACCAGCAGCATCGGCGTGGCGCTGACCGCGTCCGGTCACACGCTGCAGCAGACCGTGCACGACCTGCTGCGCGAAGCCGACACCGCGATGTACCATGCAAAGTCACGGGGCCGCAATGGCGTGGCACTGTTCGAACCGGGCATGCTGTCCGATGCCGAAGGCCGCCTGACACTCGAGCGCGACCTGGGCCAGGCGCTCGACAACGGCGAGCTGTCGCTGCACCTGCAACTGCAGGTCGACGGCGCACGCATGCCGAGCGGCGCCGAACTGCTGATGCGCTGGCGCCGCAAGGATGGCAGCAGCGTGCCACCCGACGTGTTCATCCCGGTGGCCGAATCGAGTGGCCTGATCGTGGCGCTGGGCGACTGGGTGCTGCGCGAAGCGTGCCTGGCCTGGCACGTGCTGGACCGCGCCGGCCACCGCTTCCCGCTGTCGGTCAATGTCAGCCCGATGCAGTTCCGCCAGCACGACTTCGTCACGCGGGTCGAAGCGATCCTGCACGAGACGGGCGTGCCACCCGGCCAGCTGATCTTTGAAATCACCGAAGGCTTGCTGGTCGACCGGCTCGACCAGACCATCGAGCGCATGCACGCGCTGGCCGCACTCGGGATCCGCATCTCGATCGACGACTTCGGCACCGGTTATTCGAGCCTGTCATACCTGACCCGGATGCCGCTGTACGAACTGAAGATCGACAAGAGCTTCATTCGCGACACACCGCACGACAAGAATGGCACCGCCATCGTGCAATCGATCCTGGCGATGGCCGGCCACCTGGGCCTGCGCGTGGTGGCCGAAGGCGTCGAGACGTCGGCCCAGGCCGAGTACCTGGCAGCGCACGGCAATGCCTGCATGCAGGGCTACTTGTTCCACCGGCCGATGCCGCTCGAGGCGCTGCTGGCCGAACTGCAGGCTGCGCCCCAGCCAAGTTTGTCCGCCGCCTGATCAACAGCGTCGCCAGGGGCGGCGCCAATCCCTTATCATCCTGCCTCGAACAGGGAGATCTTGATGGATGAAGTGGGAATCGTGCTGGCCATGCTGCTGGCGGTGGTGGCCAGCGGCTACCTGGTGCGCATGCTGCCGTTCGCGGTGCCGCTGCCACTGATGCAGATCGCGCTCGGCGCGGCCATTGCCGGCAGCACCGGTCACGGGGTGCGGCTTGAACCGCATATCTTCTTTCTCGTGTTCCTGCCGCCGCTGCTGTTTCTCGACGGCTGGCGCATTCCCAAGATCGGGCTGTTTCGCGACCGCTCCACGATCCTCGAACTGGCCCTGGGCCTGGTACTGTTTACGGTGCTGGGCGCGGGCTTCCTGATCCACTGGCTGATTCCGTCGCTGCCGCTGGCGGTGTGCTTTGCGCTGGCCGCCATCCTGGCCCCCACCGATCCGGTCGCGGTGTCGTCGATCGCGGCGCGCGTGCCGATCCCGCCGCGCCTGATGCACATCCTCGAGGGCGAATCGCTGCTGAACGACGCCAGTGGCCTGGTGTGCTTCCGTTTCGCCGTGGCCGCCGCGCTGACCGGTACCTTCTCGCTGGGCGAAGCCACGCTGACGTTCCTGTGGGTGGCACTGGCGGGCGTGGCCATCGGTGTGGGCATCACGGTGGGCGTGAGCTGGGCCCAGCGCCAGCTGGCCGCGCGCATCGGCGAAGAAAGCGGCTCGCCGATCCTGATCAACCTGCTGCTGCCGTTCGGCGCCTATCTGGTGGCCGAGCACCTGGCCGCCTCGGGCATCCTGGCCGCGGTGGCGGCCGGTGTGACGATGAGCTATGTCGAATTGAGCGGCCGCGCCGCAGCCACGACGCGCGTGCGGCGCGCGGTCGTCTGGGACACGGTGCAGTTCGCGCTGAACGGCATCATGTTCGTGCTGCTGGGCGAGCAGCTGCCAGACATTCTCAATGCTGCCCTGATCGCGCCCGAACTGCCACGCGCGAACGATGTCTGGTGGCTGGCGACTAACGCGCTGGCCATCAGCTTTGGCCTGATCCTGCTGCGCTTTGTCTGGGTCTGGGTCTCGCTGCGCCTGACACTGCTCAATGCCCGGCGCCAGAAGCTGCCGGAGTATCGCCCCAACCCGCGCCTGATCTTGGCCACCTCGCTGGCCGGTGTGCGCGGCGCGATCACGCTGGCCGGCGTGCTCACGCTGCCGCTGGCGGTGCCGGGCGGCGCGCCCTTCCCGGGGCGCGACCTGGTGATCTTCCTGGCCAGCGCCGTCATTGTCGTCTCGCTGGTGCTGGCCAGTGTCGGCCTGCCGCGCGTGCTGCGCGGCCTCGAACTGCCGCACGATTCGGCGCATGAAAGCGAAGAAGCACGTGCGCGCCATGCCGCCGCGCTGGCCGCGCTCGAGGCCATCGCCAACGCACCGCCACCGCCACCCACCTCGGGCTGCGATGCGCAGGGCGCGGTGGAGATGCATGCAAGTGCAGTCGACCAGGTGCGCAGCCTGTACCAGTACCGGCTCGATGGCGGCAACGGCAACGATGTCGATCCGGCGCACGCACGCGCCGCCGAAAGCGCCGAGCGCCACTACCGCCTGGCCGCGCTGGAACATGAACGCGCCGTCCTGCTGCGCATGGCGCGCAACAACACCTTGTCCGACGAAGTGGCGCGCAAGCTGCTGCGCGAGATCGACCTGGTCGAGGCGCGCTATCGCTGAACCGGATGCGGGCGCGGCTGTCCCGCACTCCGTTATCTTGCGAACAGTGCGGGCCCTGGCCCGGGCGTAGGATCGACGCGATATTCACCATTCGCTAAACACACCATGCCCAGCCAGACAACCGACACCGTCGACGCTCTCGACACCAAAGATTCCACCAGCGCCGCGCGCGCAGCCGGTCTGCGTTACGTGCACGATGGCCGCGCCGGCGTCAAACGCGAAGCCGTCAAGGACGGCTTTCGCTACCTGGACTCTCACGGCGATCAGGTAGAGGACGAGACGACGCTGGCGCGCATCAAGAGCCTGGTGATTCCACCGGCCTGGCAGGACGTCTGGATCTGCGCACAGGCCAATGGCCACCTGCAGGCAACGGGGCGCGATGCGCGCGGGCGCAAGCAATACCGCTACCATCCAAAGTGGCGCACGGCGCGCGATGAAGTGAAGTACGAACGCATGCTCAAGTTCGGCGACGCGCTGCCGGCGATCCGGCACGAGGTCGACCGCGCCCTCAAGCTCCCCGGCCTGCCGCGCGAGAAGGTGCTGGCCACGATCGTGTACCTGCTCGAAGCGACGATGATGCGGGTCGGGAACGAGGAATATGCGCGCACCAACAAGTCGTTTGGCCTGACGACGCTGCGCAACCGCCATGTGAAAGTCGACGGCAGCGATGTGCAATTCAGCTTCCGTGGCAAGAGCGGCGTGTATCACAAGGTGAAAGTGCACGACCGGCGCCTGGCCGGCATCGTCAAGCGTACGCGCGACCTGCCGGGCCAGGAACTGTTCCAGTACGTCGACGAGGATGGCGAGACGCACAGCGTGGACTCCAGCGACGTCAACGACTACCTGCGCGCGATCACCGGCGAAGAATACACGGCCAAGGATTTCCGCACCTGGTCAGGCACCGTGCTGGCAGCACTGGCCCTGCAGGAGTTCGAGAAGTTCGACTCCGAGACGCAGGCGAAAAAGAACATCGTGCGCGCGATCGAGTCGGTGGCCGAAAAGCTTGGCAACACGCCAACGATCTGCCGCAAGTGCTACGTGCACCCGGCCGTGCTGGACGCCTACCTCGAAGGCGCGCCGCTGGACGTGATGCGCGAACAGACCGAAAAGAAGCTGGCCGAAGACCTGCACGCGCTGCAGCCCGAAGAGGCAGCGGTGCTGGCGATGCTGCAGCAGCGGCTCAAGCACGAAGAGGAAAAGCCGCGCGCGGCGCCGCGCGAGAAAGCATCTGCAAAGGCGCCAGCTAAGTCAGCAAAGAAACCAGCGGCAGCGAAACCGGCGGCAGCGAAACCGGCGGCAAAGAAACCGACGGCCAAGAAACCGGCAGCCAAGCGTGGCGCGCCGGTCGCAGCGTAGCGCGACCCAACCTGCCCCCGCCTACAGCGGGTGGTTGAACACCTGGCGCAGGTAGGCAATGTAGGTGACGTCGGTGCACTGCGACTTGCCCGGCTCGTCCGACAGCTTGGCCACCGGCTGGCCGTTGCAGCGCACCAGCTTCATGACGATATTGATCGACGGGAAAGGGGTGTCGTTGGTCAGCTTGGTGCCGATGCCGAAGCCCGTCATCACGCGGTCGGCAAAATGCCGGTACAGGCTCAGGGCCTTCGGGATGGTCAGCGCGTCGGAGAACACGAGGCGCTTGGTGCGTGCATTGATGCGCAGGCGCGCGTAATGGGCCAGCGCCTTTTCGCCCCACACGACCGGGTCGCCCGAATCGTGCCGCAGGCCGTCGAACAGCTTGGCAAAGTACAGGTCGAAGTCGGCCAGAAACGCGTCCATGCCGACGACATCGGTCAGCGCCGTGCCCAGATCGCCCCGGTATTCCTGCACCCAGTTTTCGAGCGCGGCGCTCTGGAAGTCGACCAGGCGCGTGCCGAAGGCCTGGTGCGCCTGCAGATACTCGTGCGCCATCGTGCCGATCGGGACCAGGTTGAAGCGGTAGGCCAGATAGACGTTCGAGGTGCCCTTGAAATACACCGGCAGCTCGCGCGCGAGCGTCTGCACCACTTCGTCGTGCCACTCGCCCGAAAAGCGACGGCGCACGCCGAAGTCGAAGAACTCGAACGGGTTGGCGCGCGGGGCTTCTTCGCCGAACGCGCGCAGCTCGTCGATCTTCTGACGCAGGCGCAGGCGTGCTTCGGCCAGGGCCTCGGCCTGGTCGAAGCGGCGGAAATACAGCTCGTTGACGATATACAGCACGAAGATTTCATAGCCCATCACGTGTACCAGCGGGCCGCTGGCGCGGATGCGCAGGTGCGGGCCGTCGGTCGTGACCTCGATGAACTTGCGCTGGAAGCGAAACAGCGTGAGGAAGTCGGCGAAGTCGCCCTTGATGAAGCGCAGTGCGCGCAGGTAGGCGACTTCGTGCTCGGTAAACATCATCGAGCACAGATGATCGAGCTCGCGTTCGATGTCGTCCTTGAGCTCGGCCAGTGGATAGGCTGGCTCGTTACGGCAGCGGAATTCATACTCGCCCGTTGCGCCCGGATGGCTGTGCAGCAAGGCCTGCCACATCGTGAATTTGTACAGATCGGTTTCAAGCAGGCTGCGAACTACAGGTTTCATCGTTGCTCCAGGTCGATGATGGGTCGGGCCGGCCTGACCAGGCCAGCCGGGGGGCGTCATTCACTTGCCAGCGGCTGGCGTGCGGGTGCGGCGCTTTGGCGCAAGCATCGTGCCGGTGCAGCCGGGCGTACCGCAGCGGCAGGCAAACACTTTCTTGAGCTTGGGCGTATGGCGCTCTTCGTAGATCAGGGCGTAATTGTAGTTCAGCTCTTCACCGGCGTCGATGTCGTGCAGCGCGTGGATATAGACTTTGCCCTCGTCTTCGTACGCTTCGCAGTTCGGCGAACAGGCATGGTTGATCCAGCGCGCCTCGTTGCCGCGCCGGCCGCCGTCGATCACGCGGCCGTCGGCCAGGCTGAAATAGAACGTGTGGTTGACCGGGCCACCGGCTTTTTCGGCGCGCTCGGTCGCGAGGTCCCAGCTGATGCGCTCACCACGGTACTCGATGATGCGCTCGCCCGCCGCGATGGGCTTCCTGGCGAAGACGCCGTTGCCGTGGATCGGCGACTGGCGCACTTCGTACGACGGGCCGCTGTCGCTCGTGGCCATGGCGGTGGCAGTGGCGGTGCTGGTGTCAGCCGGCGTGGCTGGGGTTCGCTTGGTGGTCATCAGGGTGGCGCAAGGACGAGAAAAAGAGAGCGTCCATTATGGCCGCATTCGTCCGAAACCCCACGCACTTGCGGCTACACGGGAAAATCTTCCTCGCGGTATTCGGGCGCATCGCCTGCGCCGCCGCCCCGCCCTGCTTCTTCGCGCCGCAGCTCGACACGCCGGATCTTGCCCGAGATGGTCTTGGGCAGCTCGCGGAACGTGATACGCCGGATCCGCTGGTACGGCGCCAGCCGCGCGCGGCTGAACGCGAACAGCGCGGCGGCCATGTCGCGGCTCGGTGCAACGCCCGCGCGCAGCGTGACGAACGCCTTTGGCACCGACAGCCGAAGCGGGTCGGGACTCGGTACGATCGCCGCTTCGAGTACGCTCTCGTGTTCGATCAGCACACTTTCGAGCTCGAAGGGGCTGATGCGGTAATCGGCCGACTTGAACACGTCGTCGTTGCGGCCCACATAAAAATAGTAGCCGTCACTGTCGATCGCCGCCGTGTCGCCCGTGTGGTAGTGGCCGGCGCGCATGACGTCGCGCGTCTTGTCAGCGTCGCCTTCGTAGCCCGCCATCAGGCCGACCGGATTGGCTGCCAGCACCACCGCGATCTCGCCTTCGGTGGCCGGTGCGTCGTCGATGTCGAGCAGCGCGATGCGATAGCCCGGCAGCGCGCGGCCCATCGAGCCGGGCTTGAGGGGCTGGCCCGGGGAGTTACCGATCTGGCAGGTGGTCTCGGACTGGCCGAAGCCGTCGCGGATGCGGATGCCCCAGGCGCGCTCGACCTGCTCGATGACTTCGGGATTGAGCGGCTCGCCCGCCCCCACCAGTTCGCGCAAGGCCGGCTTGCAGGCGGCCAGGTCTTCCTTGATCAGCATGCGCCAGACCGTCGGCGGCGCACACAATGACGTCACGCCGCAGCGCTCGATCACGTTCAGCACGGCAGCGCCAGCGAAGCGTTCGTAGTTATAGACGAAGACGGTGGCGCCCGCGTTCCACGGCGCGAAGAAGCAGCTCCAGGCATGCTTGGCCCAGCCGGGCGAGCTGATATTCCAGTGCATGTCGCCCGCCTGCAGGCCGATCCAGTACATCGTCGACAGGTGACCGACCGGATAGCTCTGGTGCGTGTGCAGCACGAGTTTCGGGCGCGCCGTGGTACCGGACGTGAAGTACAGCAGCAGCGGATCGGTGGCCAGCGTCTCGCCCTCGGGCACGAACACGCTCACGACGGCGTGGCTGGCAGCGTAATCATGCCAGCCTTCACTGGGGCCGCCCACCGCGATGCGGGTAAAGCTGCCCGGCAGCGCGGCGAACTTGTGCGCCTCGGACGCCTGCGCGATCACGTGCTTGATTGCGCCGCGCACGATCCGGTCGGCCAGGTCGTCGCCGGAAAGCAGCATCGTCGTGGGCACCAGCACGGCGCCCAGCTTGATCCCGGCGAGCATGACTTCCCATAGTTCGACCCGGTTCGGCAGCATCAGCAGCACCCGGTCGCCACGCCGTACGCCGCAGTTGCGCAGGTATTCGGCGACCTGGCTCGAACGGGCGGCCATGTCGGCGAACGTGATCTTGTGCTCGGTGCAGTCTTCGTCGACGACCCACAGCGCGATGCCGTGGTTGTCCCGGGCCTGGTGGTCGAAAAAGTCGAGTGCCCAGTTGAAGGTGGTCAGCTGCGGGGGCTGGTAGTCGCGGACAGCGGTCTCGTAGTCGAGCCGGTGCTGCTGGAGGAAGTCGCGCGCCTGCACGAAGCGCTGGGTGGGCGTCATGGTGGTCTCCTGATGGGGTTGCAGGGGCAGGCTGCGCCAAGGCGCGCCTGCTGTCGTGCTGCCACGCCATCATGCCACCAAATGCGCGCGGCTTGCCAATTCCCGTTGCTGGCCCGTTTCGAGAGTAGAATTCGGCTCCAACAAACTAAAGGCACGTGATGAAAAAGACTGACATGGCAAAAGGCGACGCCAAGAAGATTCAAGGCCAGATGGCTGCCCGGGGCGCCGTCGTCGGCGCGCCAGCGAAAGATGCAGCGCCGGATCGCCGCGAACAGCGCGAACGCGACCGCGCGCTGGGACTGGTGCCGTTCGCCGTCAAGCTCAATGGCGATCTGGTGGCGCAGTTGCAAACCCTGAGCAAGGAGCGCGGTGTCGAACTCAATGCGCTGGTGGCCGAGCTGCTGCAAAAAGGCCTGGCCGACTAACGCTGATTGGCAGTTTCAGGGCGTTCACCAAATCGCTTGACAATACTTTCTGGCAATCCTAAAGTGATATCACTTTGATGTCACACCCACCCAGAAGAGGTTCAAGCATGAACGCATCGCACACCCGCCGCGAAAAGGCATTTTCGTCCGCGAATGGCTACCTGGCCGCCTGTTCTGGCATCGTTTTCCTGCTGGGTGCGGCCTACCTGTTCAAAACCGGTGTCGAGACGCCCGCCGGCTTACCGCTCCTGGGTGCAGTCGCGCTGGGGCTCGCCGGCCTGCTCTGCCTGACAGGCCTGTTCATGCTGCAGCCGAACGAGAGCGCCATCCTCACACTGTTCGGCAAGTACATCGGCACTGACCGCAGCGAGGGCCTGCGCTGGGCCTTTCCGCTGTACGTCAAGCGGCGCCTGTCACTGCGCGCCCGTAATTTCAACGCCCCCACGCTGAAGGTCAACGACAAGCGCGGCAACCCGGTGGAAATCAGTGCGGCCGTCGTCTGGCGCGTGCGCGATACGGCGCAAGCCGTGTTCGAAGTCGACGATTTCGAGCGCTACGTCTCCATCCAGGCCGAAGCGGCGCTGCGGCACCTGGCCTCGCAATACGCGTACGACGAAGGCGAAGATCTGCCGCAGGGCGAGACCACGCTGCGCGCCGGCATGGACGTCGTCGCCGACGCCCTCAAGACCGAGCTGCAGGCGCGCTTCGAAGCGGCCGGTGTCGAGGTGCTCGACGCCAAGCTGACCCACCTTGCCTACGCCGCCGAAATTGCCCAGGTGATGCTGCGGCGCCAGCAGGCCGAAGCCATCATCAGCGCCCGCAGCAAGATCGTGCATGGGGCCGTGAGCATGGTCGAAGCGGCGCTGAAGGGGTTGTCGGAGCGCGGCATCGTCGAGCTGGACGACGAGCGCAAGGCGGCGATGGTCAGCAACCTGCTCGTGGTACTGTGCTCGGACAAGGAAACGCAACCGATCATCAACACGGGCACGCTGTACAACTAGCGGCCGACCAGCATGGCAAGTCCAGGAAAAAAAGCATTCGCGCTACGGATCGACCCGGCGCTGTGGGATGAACTGCAGCGCCTGGCCGCGCGCGACCTGCGCAGCGTGAACGCGGAAATCGAATTCCTGCTGCGCGAAGGCCTGGCCCGGCGCGGCGTGAAGCTGGGCGAGCCAAAAGGCCAGAGCGATACTGACGGAGAAAGCTGACGGCGGGACTATAATCCGGGCTGAACCTTTGCCGGCCTATCCCATGATTCCAGCTTCCTCCTCCCCTTCCGAACCGCTCGTGAGCATCCAGGCGCTCAAGTCGTGCGCTGGTTGCAGCATGCACCAGCTGTGTCTTCCGATGGGTCTCGAAGACGCCGACATCGTGCGCCTCGATCAGATCATCGGCCGGCGCCGGCGGCTGGCGCGCGACGAGCGCCTGTATCAGGTGGGCGAACCGTTTCGCAACCTGTACGCGGTGCGCTTCGGCCACTTCAAGACCTTCCAGGTCAACGCCGCCGGCGAAGCCCAGATCACGGGCTTCCAGATGGCCGGCGAATTGCTGGGCATGGACGCGATCAGCGGCACCCACCACTGCGACGCCGTCGCGCTCGAAGACAGCGAAGTGTGCGAGATCCCGTTCGTGCGGCTCGAAGAACTGTTCGGCGAAGTGCCGGCGCTGCTGCGCCACTTCCACCGCATCATGAGCCAGGAAATCACGCGCGAGCAGAACGTCATGCTCTTGCTGGGGAATATGCGCGCCGAGCAGCGCTTCGCCGTCTTCCTGGTCAACCTGTCGGCGCGCTACGCAGCGCGCGGCTATTCAAGTACGCAGTTCCAGCTGCGCATGTCGCGCGAAGACATCGGCAATTACCTGGGCCTGACCATCGAGAGCATCAGTCGCCTGCTGTCGCGCTTTAAAAAGCAGGGCTGGCTCGAGGTCGACAAGCGCGAGCTGACGCTGCGCGATCCGGTCAAGCTCAAGGCGCTGGCGGCGGGCACGGATGTGTGCAGCCCGATGGAATGATGCGGGGATCTGAGCAGGTAGCGCCCGGCGCACCCTGGTAGCGCAAGTTGTAATACCCGGTTTCAAAGCCAGCAGGCGCAGCCAGGTGGACGTAAGATCGGCATCGAATCGTCAAGACGGTTCATCGACGCTGCCCTGACTATCTACCTGACCATTTGCCATGATTCCTGCCCGCCCGTTCCTTCCCCTGCTGTTGTCTGCGCTGATCCTCGGCGACCCGCTGCCGGCAGCCGCATCGATCCTGCCGGACGTGCCGGACATCAGCGCCGTCACCGACTACCGCCCCAAGATTCCGCTGCGCGTCTACAGCGCCGACAAGGTGCTGATCGGCGAATTCGGCGCCGAGCGGCGCGACTTCGTGCAGATCGCGAAGGTGCCCGCCCTGATGAAGACCGCCGTGCTGGCGATCGAAGACACGCGCTTCTACGAGCATGGCGGCATCGACTGGATCCGGGCACTGGGCGCGGCCAAAGCGAACATCACCGACTTCGGCAGCCAGGGTGCCTCGACGATCACGATGCAGGTGGCGCGCAACTTCTTTCTGTCGCGCGACAAGACGCTGCCACGCAAGCTCACCGAAATCGCGCTGGCCTACAAGATCGAAAAGGCGCTGACCAAGGACCAGATCCTCGAGGTCTATCTGAACCAGATCTATCTGGGTCAGCGCTCGTACGGCTTTTCCAGCGCCGCGCGCACCTACTTCGGCAAATCGCTGAACGACCTGACGCTGGCGGAAACGGCGATGCTGGCCGGCCTGCCGCAGAATCCGTCGAGCAGCAATCCGGTCACGAATCCGGCGGCGGCAAAAAAGCGCCAGCACACGGTCCTGCGCCGCATGTTCGAGTTGAAAGCGATTACCGAGCCGCAGTACCGGCGCGCGCTGGCCGAGCCATTGACACTCAGACGTGACGGCGCCGGCTACGGCGGGCGCGCCGCCTGGGTGGCCGAGATCGCGCGCCAGGCCGTGCACACGCGCTTTGGTGCAGCGGCCTACGAACGGGGGATCACGGTGACGACGACCGTCATCGCCGCCGAACAGGAAGCCGCCTGGGATGCGGTGCGCCGCAACGTGGTCGCCTACGACCGGCGCCACGGCTACCGCGGCCCGGAAGCGCGCATCGTGCTGCCGGCAGCAGGCGACGCGCGTGACGATGCGGTGGCCGCCGCGCTGCAGAAACGCCCGGCCGTGGACGGCTTCGTGCCCGCCGTCGTCGTGAGCGCATCGGCCAAGCGGGTACGTGCTGCCACGACGGGCGGCGAGACGATCGAGATCACCGGCACTGGCCTGAAGTTCGCGGCAGGTGCGCTGGCATCTGCTGCGAAAGCCGGTGTGAAACTCTCTCCCGGCGCCGTCATCCGCTTGAGCAAATCGCAAGGCGACTGGGCGATCACGCAACTGCCTGAAGTAGCGGCCGCATTCGTCGCGGTCGATGCCGGGACGGGCGCCTACCGCGCACTGGTCGGCGGCTTCGACTTCGGGCTGAACAAATTCAATCACGTGACGCAAGCCTGGCGTCAGCCGGGATCGAGCATCAAGCCGTTTGTCTACTCGGCGGGGCTGGAACGCGGGTTCTTTCCCGGCACGCCGATCCTCGATGCGCCGCTCGATCTCGGCGGCGATAACGGCGCTGCCGGCTGGTCGCCGCGCAATGACGACAATACGTTCGAGGGCCTGGTGACGGTGCGCCATGCGCTGACGCGCTCGAGGAACGTGCCCACCGTGCGCATGCTGCAGGCGATCGGCGTGGACGACACGCGCACACATCTGGCGCAGTTCGGCTTCGACGCCGCACGCCATCCGCGCAACCTGACCATGGCCCTTGGCACCGGCGCCGTCACGCCACTGCAGATGGCAGGCGCCTACACGGTGCTGGCGAACGGTGGTCACCGGGTCGAACCCTGGCTGATCGCCCGCATCCAGGATGGCGACGGCAAGGTCGTCTACGAACACGCCCGCAAGGAGCCGGTGCGCGTGCTCGATGCGCGCAACGCCTTCATCACCGACAGCATGCTGCGCGACGTGGCGCGCGTGGGCACGGCGGCGGCGGCCTCACGCCAGTTGGGGCGCAGCGACCTGGCCGGCAAGACCGGCACGACAAGCAATGCGTTCGACGGCTGGTTCGCCGGCTACAGCGGTCCGGTGGTGGCGGTGGCGTGGATGGGCTATGACGAACCGCGCTCGCTGGGCGGACGCGAATTCGGCGCGACGCTCGCACTGCCGATCTGGGTCGACTACATGCGTGTCGCGCTGGCCAACGCCCCGGAACGCGCGCCGCTGGTGCCCGACGGCGTCGTGAACGTCGCTGGCGACTGGGTGTATGCGGAGTATGCGGATCAGCAGCAGCAGCAGGAAACGCCACCGCCGCCGGTGGACAGCATCGACACGCTGATGGAGAACCTGTTGCAGGAACGCCCGCCGCGCCAGTAGCTACAGCTCGATCACCAGCGCCGGACGATACCCTTCCTGCTCGCCCTTGCTCAGATACCCGAGTGGATTGGCCACGACGCGGCAGCCCCACGACAGCGGGCCGTCGCGCCCCTCCACCACGTAATCGTTCGCGCAGTGCAGGTGCCCATGCATCCACACCTGCGCGCGCTTGAACAACGCGTCCAGCGAATTGCAGAAGCCGGCCGTACCGGGCGTCTTGCCGTAGCGCGGGTCAGCGCTTTCGAGGCTCGGGGCAAAATGCGTGACGACGACCGTCTTGCCCTCGAACGGCGTGGCCAGCGCGGCGCGCAGCCAGGCCTGGCAATCGAGCGCCAGCGCGCGGATGCCTTCGGCCAGCACCGGCTCGCCATCCTTGATGGTCGTGTTCTTGCTCAGGTAGTAGTTTGCGGCGCGGAAGGCCTTGGTGCGCTGCTGCAGCTGCTTCGTCACCGGCGCGCCCTCTTCCACCAGTGCATCAAAGTCGCTCCACAGCGTGGTGCCGATGAAACGCACGTTATCGATCGTGACGATTTCGCGATCGAGCCAGGTGATGCCTAGGCGCGTGCAGGTGTCTTGCAGCCGCGCATAGGTGGCGTCGTAGTCGAGGGCGTCGAATTCGTGGTTGCCGGGGATGAACAGAACCTGTGCCTGCGCCAGGGCAGGCACCAGCAGTGGTGAAAAACGTTCCAGCCCGAAGTCCTGCGTGAGCAGGCGCGAGCCGGGTTGGTACGAGCCGATGTCGCCGGCCAGCACCACGACATCCGTGCCGGGCAGGATCTGCGGCTGGAAGTCGGGGTACCGTTCGAGGTGGAGGTCGGAAAAAAGCTGTATGCGCATGGCCGGCGAGTATAGCGCAAGCGCCCTTCGCCGGCCCGCAACGCAAGGGTTTTAGAACCCGATATTGGCCGTCAGGCTGGCCGAACGCGCCACGCCGGGCGTGTAGCGGTAGCCGCTCTTGTTGATCGCGACGACGTATTTTTCGTCGGTCAGGTTGTAGACGTTCAGGCGCAGATCGATGTTCTTCGTCACGCGGTAACCCAGCATCGCATCGACCACCCAGTACGAATCGGTGTAGGCCGGGGTGCCGATGGCGCCGTCGGTGCCGCGTTTGAGCTTGTCCGAGAAGCGCGCGCCGCCGCCGACGCGCAGGCCCCATGGCAGGTCGTACGAGGTCCAGGCGGTGAACGATTGCTTCGGCGTGTAGGTCAGGCTGTTCTCGCCCGAGGCAGTCACGTTGCGGCCACGTTCGACGCTGGTGTCCATGTAGACGTAGCCGGCGCTGACGAGCCAGTGCGGCGCCAGTTCGCCCGTTGCGCCCAGCTCGATGCCCTGCACGCGCTTCTCGCCCGTCTGGTAGTACTGCAGGTTGACCGGATCCTGCTCGACCTCGTTCTTGACATCGGTACGGAACAGCGCGCCCGACAGCGACAGCTTGGACTTGAGCAGATCGAGCTTGCCGCCCAATTCGGTGGTGGTCGACTCTTGCGGATCGTATATCGGATTCTGCGCGCTGTTGGCATTGCCCGAGACCGTGAAGTTGCCGCCCGGCGGCTGCTTCGAGCTGGCCACCATCGCATACACGCTGCTGTTGGCGGTCGGCTTGTACAGGGCCGACAGTTTGCCGTTGACCAGGTTGTCGCCGACCTTGAAGCGGTTTGCCACGAGGACGTTATTGGTCAGCGCCACGGTCGAATAGTCAGCGCGGAAATGGTCGAGCCGCACGCCGCCATTGATGATCCAGCGCTCGCCGATCTTGGCGGTGTCGAACACGTACAGGCTCTGGGTATCGACCTCGCCTTCGTTATAGGCGCCGGTACGGCGCACGTTCACGGGCGTGGTCGGGGCATCGTTCGGATTCGGGTTGTAGATGTTCGCGGCTGGCAGCGTACCCAGGCCCGTCAAGCCCCAGGTGGTCTGGCGCTCGCTGGTCAGTTCCAGACCGCTCACCAGCGTGTGCTTGACCGCGCCGGTGTCGAACTGCGACGTCAGCGTCGTCACGTTGGTCAGGATTTTATTTTCCTGGTCCTTGCCGGTGCGGATGCTGCGCGCCAGCGTCCACGTGTTCGGGTCGGCCGCGTTCGGGGTGCGCAGGTTGGCGGCGCTGGTCAGGAATGCACTGAGCAAGTAATCCTGCGACGTCTTGCCGTAGCGGCTCGTGTTCTGCAGCTTCATCGTCGGCGAGAAGTCATGCTCGATGCGCACCGTGGCCATGTCGGCCTTCACGTCGTCGTAGTCGCCGGTCGAACCATAGAAGTTCGTCGGATCGACTTTCTTGCCGTCCGTGACGAAAGGCCGGGTGCGGTCCGGGCTCGTGTAGCCAGGCAGGCCGATGACATAGACGCCACCATCAGGGATGTTGTTCTGGTCGACGTGCAGGTAGTCCAGATGCACGCGCGTAGCGCCGTTCAGGCCAAAGCCGATGCTCGGCGCGATCGCCCAGCGCTTGTTTTCGACCACGTCGCGCGACGCGCTGCCCGCATCCTGGGCCAGCACGTTCAGACGCAGCGCAATGCCGCGCTCTTCGTCGAGCACCTGGTTGACGTCGGCCGTGACGCGCTTTTGCGAGCCGCTGCCGCCGGTGATCGCGGTCGACATCGCGTTGGTCATGCTGGCTTTTTTCGACACCAGGTTGACCGAGCCGGTCGGCGAGCCGCGGCCATTGTCGGTGCCCGCCGGGCCCTTGAGCACTTCGATCTGTTCGAGGTTGAAAACGTCGCGCGAGATCGAGCCGATGTCGCGCACGCCGTCGACGAAAATGGAGCTCGACGTGTCGAAGCCGCGCATGAAGATCGCGTCGCCGGTGGTGGTGTTGCCGTTCTCGCCCAGGAAGAACGCGCCCACGCCTGGCGTGTTGCGCAGCGCTTCGGTGAGCGTCAGGGCGCCCTGCTGCTCGAACAATTCTTTCTTGATGACCTGGAGCGTCTGCGCGGTGTCGACCAGGCGCTCGGTGTACTTGGGTGACGACGCCTGTTCGGCGCGGAACGCGTTTTCGTATTTGCCGACGATCTCGACCTTCGTTTCCGGGACGACGTCGACGGGGGCCGCTGCATCGATGCCGGCAGCCTGCGCGCCGAGCGGCAGCAGGACAGCAGCCAGCGCGGTGCGCATGACCTGGTTGCGGGTGGACGAATGCTTGCGGCTTGTTATTGCTTTCATGGCGAGACGGTCTCTTCGGTGTGAGTGGGTGGAAACACTGCTTGAAAAACAATGATTCTACCGGGAATGTAAGCACATGTAAACGATAATCATTATCATTTGCATTCGTACCACACCGTCTTGACGCTGCTCACACTGGGCTGCAACCCGGCGTTTTGCCAAAGGTGCGAGGCGTCGGAACATGCGCGCTGGCGATTCCCTGGGATGCTATCGACGGCAGTTTGGTTACCTGGCGCAATCGAGTTTTCGTCGATCATTCGCCCGATGCGTCGCAGGACCATTGCACCCGATGTGCAGGTTCCGCGACGCGAGAGGCATGTGAGTTATTTGCAACACCGTAAAAAAAATGAATCGTGCGCGCAGCAAAAATCCCCTCGTATCTTTAGCATGCACCATTAACATTTTTTTAATAGCCAAGGAAATATCGCAATGAATACTGTCTCAGTCCGCCTCTTGTCCAGCCTGGTCCTGATGGCCGCTTCGTTCTCGGCCTCGGCCGGTCCGACCGTGGTCGGAGCGCTTGAAGTCAAGGGCGTATTCAATGAAAAAATTGGTCCTGCGCCGCAATGTGCGTCCACCCTCGGCGGCAAGCTTGCCGGCCACGGTGAGACGGCCGACGGAACGCCAGTCGCATTCGTCGGTGGAGATTGCTTCGCCCAGTCTGGCACGACGTTCACCTTCAGCAATGGCAAGTTCATCCTGCTATACCCGAACGGCGACCAGATCTTCGCCAACTACGGTGGCCAGTTCGTCCCCACTGGCGCGGGCACGGCCTATGTCATGAACGGTGGCACCTTCACCATTACCGGCGGCACCGGCACCTATTTTCACGCAACCGGCGGCGGCTCCCTGAGCGGCACCGAAGACTTGTCCAACGGCGCCGGTACGATTGGTTTGTCGGGTCGTGTTTACTACAAGCCGAAGTAATCGCTTAAACAGTACCGAACTGCGTCGTAACGGCCTGAGGAAGAAGAGCGGCATCTATCCCAGTGCCGTTCAATCATTACAGCCGGTACAGCTGGGGTCAGGTCTGACATTCGGACACGACCTCAGCCGTAGCAACCTCCCATAGTGCCTTGTCCAGTGTCGGCATGGCCCGGTCCCAGGTAGTTCCGACGACCCGACTGTCGGGCTCGTGTCCGAATGTCAGACCTGACCCCGGCTATTGCAAAAAAAAATCCCCGCGCGGGCCTTCCCTACGCGGAGATCTGATTATCCTGCTGATACTGCACACCAGGCGCGCCAAACAACCGCGCTGAACTTCACGCCTTCTTCTGCCCCGCAATCCAGTTGTCCACCAGATTACCCAGCACATCCAGCGGCACCGAGCCGGCGCCCAGCACCAGGTCATGGAATGCCGGCAGCGAGAACTTGTCGCCCAGTTCAGTCTGCGCCTTCTGGCGCAGTTCCAGGATGCGCAGCATGCCGATCATGTAGGCATTGGCCTGGCCGGGCCAGACGATGTAGCGCTCGGTTTCCTGCACGCCCATGCCGTAGTCGATCGCCTGCTGGCGCGTCCAGTTCTTGGTGTGCAGGCCCGTGTCGGCCACGAGGCGGCGGGCGCGGAACAGTTCCGAACCCAGCGCGCCGAGCAGGCCCGGCACGTCGCCTTCATACCAGCCCTGCTCGACCGCCAGGCGCTCGGTGTACAGCGCCCAGCCTTCCGAGTGCGCGCTGCCGCCGCTGAAGATGCGCTGACTGCGGAATTTCGGCAGGTCCTTCATCTCTTGCTGGATCGCGAGCTGGAAGTGGTGGCCCGGCACCGCCTCGTGGTACGACAGGCTGCGCATGCGGATCATCTGGAAGGTCGGACCGACCAGGGGCACCCAGAAGATGCCCGGGCGCGTGCCATCCGGCGCCGGCATGCTGTAGTGGGCAGCGGCCGATGGCTCGGTCATCGGCGGCACGCGGCGCACGTCCACCGGTGCGCGTGGCTTGAGGTTGAACAGCGGCGCGCTACGACGCTCGGCGTCGCGCACCATCTCGTTGTAGCTGGCGATGATGCCCGGGCGCGGATCGCCCTCGCCTTTCGGCTGGAAGCGCGCGTCGAGCTGCTTCATGCGCGTTTCGATGCCGCCTTCGCTCAAGCCCAGCGACTTCAAATGCTTGTCCATTTCCGCTTCGATGCGCGCCACTTCGCGCAAGCCGATCGTGTGGATTTCGTCAGCGGTGAGCTTGGTGCTGGTGAAGTTTTCCAGTGCGCGCGCATACGCGGCGGCGCCGTTCGGCAGGCGCGAGATGCCGGCCACGTCGGTGGTCGCCGGATGGATCTCGGCCATGAAGGCCTGCACGCGCGCATAGGCCGGGCGTATCTTCGTTTCGACGATCCTGGTGGCGCGGGCGATGGCGGCGCTGCGCGCTTGCGGCGTCAGGTCTTTCAGCTCGGCGCTGCGCTCGGTCAGCGACGTCACGAACACGTTCTCGGCCGCCGGGGGTTTCAGGAAGTGATCGACCTGGAACTGCGCGCGCTCGAGAATGAAGCGCGGCGGGATCAGCTTCTTCGCCGCGGCGCCCCGTGCGCGCACCAGGGCTTCGTCCATGCGCGTTCCCACCTGGTCCAGGCGCGCCAGATAGCTGTCGACGTCCTGCCCGTTGCGCATCGGGTGCGTATTGGTCATGAAGTTGACCAGGCCATTCTGCACGCCGCTGAACTGCGAGAACACGAAGTTGTAGTCCTCGAACGGCTCGTTCGCGATCACGTTGTCCAGCGACCAGCGCATCACCGATGCCGAGATTTTCTGGGTCGCATCCAGTGGGGCATTCTTGAAACCGTCCAGGCGCTTGAGGCCTTCGCGGGCCAGCGTCACGGCCTTCTGGCGATGCGCGGCGGTCAGCGGCGTCAGTTCGCGATCGAGGCGCGCCTGCTCGGCACCGCTGAAGTACTGGGTCGACGTGGCCGACTGCGGCGACAGACGCACCCAATCTTCGGCGAAGCGGTCGGCCCAGACGTTGAACGCGGCGTCTGGTTTACTCGCGCTGGCCTGGGCCACAGGCGCTGGCGCAGCGGCTGCCGGCAAGGCCACCCCGGCAAGCATGGCGGGAACAAACAAGGCGGCGATGAGGGCGCGCGTGCTGCGCTGGCGGGTCAATGGCATGTCGTGGGCTTCCTTGTGATTGTCTGTCGTCGGCGGTTGCTGCTTTTTGCCGTGAAGAATCTAACATGGAAGTAAACAAATCGACAACATGGGTGTTGCGGTGCGGCGTAAGTACTGCGCTACCGAGAACGAACGGCCGTCAATCGGAATAGCCGCGCGCGGCTGTGAACATCCGGTCCTTGAAGACGCTCTCACCGCAGTAGCACAGCAGCGCGGCCGCGATGCAGGCCAGCACCTTCCAGCCCAGCAGCAGGCTGCCGATGCACACGACGGCCGCGCCGATGGCGAGGCGGATCGCAAAGGTACGCCGGGTCATGCCGAACACGAGGCGGCTGCGCGGGCGCGCGTGCAGGAACACGACGAACATCAGCCAGTAGCCAATCGCGTAGACGAAGTACAGCAGCGCGCCGATGCCCAGCGCGAAGCCGACACCGGGCACACGAAAGGCCAGCAGCCCGCCAAGGCCCAGGCCCAGCCAGTACAACATGAGGTTCCGGTACTGCACATGCTCTCCTGATCGATCGACAGCGGCATCTTACAATACGCGCACCATTCATCCGACGAGGCGACACACCCATGCAGGCACTGCGCGACAAGCTGGAACACCGGCAGATCGCCATCTACTTCGCCGCTGTCGCTCTGGCGCTGATCGTGGCCGGCTTGACGCCGGCAACGGCGGGCCTGGACGCGGTCGTCAACCCGGCCCTGGCCTTCATGCTGTTCGTGACTTTTCTGCAGGTGCCACTGGCCCAGCTGGGCCGCGCGTTCACACAATTGCGTTTTATGGCTGCGCTCCTGGTCACCAACTTTCTGGTCATTCCCCTGCTGGTCGCGGCCCTGCTGCCGCTGGCGCCGGCCGATCCAATGATCCGGCTCGGCGTCCTGCTCGTGCTGCTCGCGCCCTGCATCGACTATGTGGTCACGTTCTCGCATTTGGGCCGCGCCGATGCGCGCGCCCTGCTGGCGGCAACGCCCGTGCTGCTGGTGGCGCAGATGGCGCTGCTGCCGGTCTACCTGCGCATCCTGCTGGGCGAGGATGCCGCCGCCCTGATCCAGCCGGCGCCCTTCATCGATGCCTTCATCTGGCTGATCGCAGCGCCCCTGGTGCTGGCGGGCGCGGTGCAATGCTGGGCGGCGCGCACACGCGCCGGTGCACAGGCGGCGTCAGTGCTTGGCCTGTTGCCGGTGCCGGCCACGGCGTTCGTGCTGTTCGTCGTGGTGGCGTCCGTGCTGCCGCAGCTGGGCCAGTCGCGTGATGCGGCGCTGGCCGTCATACCCGTCTACGTCGCCTTCGCGCTGCTGGCGCCGCTGGCCGGCTGGTTTGTGGCGCGGCTGTGCCGGCTGGCGGCGCCGGCCGCGCGCGCAGTCGCCTTCAGTGGCGCCACCCGCAATTCGCTGGTGGTCCTGCCGCTGGCGCTGGCCGTGCCCGGTGCGCTACCGCTGCTGCCGGCGATCATCGTGACGCAGACGCTGGTCGAGCTTCTTGCCGAGCTGGTCTACGTGCGCACCATCGCGCGCCTGGGCGCCGGCGACGACAACTGATGCTTGGCGCAGCGCAGACGCCGGTGTGGCGTCTTGACCCGACCTGCCCGGCATCAAGGATGACCAATCGGTGCACGGCCATGATGTTTCCACCTGGAAACCAATGGAGACTGCCGTGGAAACCCTTCTCGAGGTCGCACCGGACGCGCGCCTGATGACGCCCAGCAAAGCCTGCACCCTGGACGCCAGCCTGCCCCTATGGAATCCGCGTGCGGCGACGTATCTGGGCGTCTTGCTCTCGCCCGCTTTCAGCGCCTATATCCACATGTGCAACTGGGATACGCTGGGCGAAGACGACCAGTCCCTCGAAGCGCGGGCCTGGTGCTGCATGTTGCTCGGCTATTTCGTCACGTTCGGCGTCCTGCTCGGCGTGAGCGACGTCATCGGGCGCAATCTGGCCCCGCCCGTCTCGGCAACCATCGGCCTGCTGGCCGGCTGGCATGTCTGGGGCGGCCGCGCGCAGGAACGCTACGTCGCGGTCATCACGGGCGGTGCCTACACGCGCCGCCCGTGGCACGGCGTCATCCTGGCGGCGCTGGGTGTGCTGGCACTGATGGTCGTGGCGGTGGCAGTCGTGGCGCGGGTCGTTCAGACCTGATGCAGCGCACTAGATCGTCCGCGAAAAGCGTGGCCCGTCAGCGTGCTGTCCGAGGTAGCGATCGAACACCATGCACAGGTTGCGAATCAACAGGCGGCCCTTGGGCGTGACGCTGATCCACGCGTCGTCCACCAGCACCAGGCCATCGGCCTGCAGCGCGCGCAAGGCTGCCAGTTCGGCCGCGAAGTAGTCGCCGAACACGATGGGAAACGCCTGTTCGATGGCGGCGACCGACAGCTCGAACTGGCACATCAGCTTCTGGATGATCGCGCGCCGCAGCAGGTCGTCCATCTCGAGCCGGATGCCACGCTGGAGCGGTAGTGTTTCCTCGTCGAGCAGCGCGTAATACTCATCGAGCGTCTTGGCATTCTGGCTGTAGGTCGCGCCCACGGCGCCGATGCTCGAGACACCGCACGCGACCAGGTCAGCATCGGCATGGGTCGAATAACCCTGGAAGTTGCGGTGCAGCCGGCCCTGGCGCTGGGCCACGGCAAGGTCGTCGCCCGGCTTGGCAAAATGGTCCATGCCGATATACACGTAGCCGGCCGCGCCCAGACGCTCGATGCACAGCTGGAGCATGCCGAGCTTGGTGTCGGCGCTCGGCATGTCGGCCTCCAGGATGCGCCGCTGCGGCTTGAACAGGTGCGGCATGTGCGCGTAGTGATACACCGAAATGCGGTCCGGACTGGCCTGGATGACTTTTTGCAGCGTCTGCGCCATGCTGGCCAGCGTCTGCTTGGGCAAGCCGTAGATCAGGTCAATGCTCACCGAGCGAAAGCCCGCGGCGCGCGCGGCATCGATGATGGCCACCGTCTCGGCTTCGGCCTGGACGCGGTTCACGGCGCGCTGCACGTCCGGATCGAAGTCCTGCACCCCCAGGCTGATGCGATTGAACCCCTGCTGGCGCAGGCTGTGCACCCGCTCGGGCGATACGGTGCGCGGATCGACTTCGATCCCGTACTCGCCGATCGCATCGGGCGCAAACCGGAAGCTGGTCTGCAGATGCGCCATCAGGTCGTCCATCTGCGCGTCGAGCAGATAGGTCGGCGTGCCGCCGCCAAAATGCAGTTGCTCCACCTCGTTCATGCCCGCAAAGAGCCGGCTCTGCATCGTGATCTCACGCTTGAGGTAGTCGAGATAGGTGGCCGCCCGCTCGCGCTTGCGCGTCACGATCTTGTTGCAGGCGCAGTAGTAGCAGATGCTGTCGCAGAACGGAATGTGCACGTACAGCGACAGCGGGCGCCCGCCGCGCTGGCGCCGTGCTGCTACCGCGGCCAGATAGTCGTCGGCGCCGAACGCGGCATCGAAGCGATCGGCAGTGGGATACGAGGTATAGCGCGGCCCGGACTTGCCCAGCCGGGCCAGCAATGCACCGTCAAACTGGGCGGCGGGAAAGGACAGCGCTGAACGTACAGCGGCAGGGATGTCGGCGTGACCGGGCATGATGAACAACTCCAGCAAAAAGAAAGCAAACTGCGGCAATAACCGCGTTGCAAAAGGCAACGCGGTGCCAACAGCGGTCAGCTTATTGAGCCATGCCGGATGAATCCATGCGGTGCATCAAACGCGGCCAAACCCGCTGGCGCTGATCTGGTTGTAGTGCGGAATTTGAAGACCGACAGCGCCAGCGACAAGCGCGCCGCTTCATCGGCCACGTTGCCCGAGGCCGCTGCCGATTCCTCAACCTGCGCCGCGTTGCGCCGGGTGATCGCGTCGAGTTCCACCATGGCGGCATTCACGCCATCGATTTCCAGCGCCTGCTCGCGGCTCGCCGCCGTGATCGCACTCATGATCGCGGCCGCGTCGGCCACCTTGCCGACCACGTCGCGCATCGTCTGGCCGGCGGCCCCGACCAGTTGGCCACCCTGGCCGACGTGGGCGCGTGACGCCTCGATCAGCCCCGTGATTTCGCGGGCGGCGCCGGCGGTGCGCTGGGCCAGGCTGCGCACCTCACCCGCCACGACCGCGAAGCCACGGCCCTGTTCGCCGGCGCGGGCCGCTTCCACCGCAGCATTCAGCGCCAGCAGATTGGTCTGAAACGCGATGCCATCGATCAGGCCGATGATGTCGCCGATCCGGCTCGACGACGCGCTGATTTCCTGCATCGTCGCCCCGACCCGTTCGACCGCCTGGCCACCGTGCCCGGCAACGGTGGTCGCGGCGAGGACCATGCCATCGGCGCGCACGGCGCTGTCCGTGTTGCGGCTTGCCGCCTCGGCAATCGTGCCCAGGCTGCCCGCGGTCTGCTCCAGGCTTGCGGCCTGCGCTTCGGTGCGGCTGGCCAGGTCGGCATTGCCGGCGGCGATCGCGCGGGTGGCGTGCTCGATCGAGCTGACGTTGTCGCGCACGTCGCCGATCACGGCCGTCAGATTCACGGTCAACTGGCGCAGCGCCAGTTGCAGCCGGCCCATTTCGCCGCTGCCAGCGGCCGACGCGGGCGCCGGATGCGCCAGGTCACCACCCGCCAGCGCATGGACAGTGGCGATCGCGTCGTGCAGCGGCCGCACGATGCTGCTTTGCAGCCCGTACCAGGCGGCCAGCGTGGCCAGCGCGCCGGCGCCGGCGACCGCGCGCCAGATGCTGTCCCCGGCCGCCAGGCCCAGCGCCGCCAGCAACAGCGCCTGGCCGCCCATCAGCCAGCCAAGCCGCTGGCCGAGCGGCGCATCGCCCAGCAGGCGCAGCAGGCGATCCGGCCCCAGACCGGTACGCACGACGCGCCCGCGCACGATGGCCAGTCCGCGCGCGTCGTGGTCGGTGAACTTGCGGTACAGCGCGCCTGCCGTCTCGACCTGTTCGCGCGTGGGCGCGGTGCGCACCGACATATAGCCCGTCACCTGGCCGTGCTCGCGGATCGGCGCCACATTGGCCACCACCCAGTAAAAATCGCCGTTCTTGCAGCGGTTCTTGACCAGGCCGGTCCAGGGTTCACCGCCCTGCAGCGTGCGCCACATGTCGGCGAACGCCTCGGGCGGCATGGACGGATGGCGCACCAGGTTGTGGGCCTTGCCCAGGAGCTCGGCTTCGGAAAAACCGCTGACCTCGATGAAGCTGGGGTTCACGTACGTGATGCGGCCCTTGGTGTCAGTCTTCGAGACGATCGACTGCCCTGGTTGCAACCGGTATTCGGTCGTGGTGACGGGCTGGTTGTGACGCACTGCGCTCTCCTTGAAGTTTCCTTGATGCAATCTTTAAATTGTACGGACAGCTTTCGCAAAAAAATTTGATGTGGATCAAAAATGGCCAGGTCACTCCGATGTAGCGCGTGCGAGCCCCTTGGCTGGGGTCAACATGTTGCTTTTCAGGATAAACTTTGGGCATGGATAACCTGACCCACTCCCTGGTCGGCCTGGCCCTCGGCGAACTCGTCGATCGCGCCCTGCCTGCCCACCCTGACCCGCAGCGCGGGCGCACCCGTCGCCGCGTCCTGCTCGCCACCGGCGCGCTGGCCAGTAATTTCCCCGACCTCGACCTGGTGCTCACGCCGCTGCTGGCGCCGCCGCTGGGGTATCTGCTGCACCACCGGGGCCACACGCACACGCTGCTGTTCGCGCTGCCACAGATCGCGCTGCTGCTGGGCCTGATGTGGCTGCTGTGGCCGGGTGCGCGGCGGCTCATGCAAGGCGACCGGACGGCGCGCAACGCGATCCTCGCCACGGCGGCACTCGGCATGGTGCTGCATCTGTCATTCGATTTCCTGAACGTGTACGGGGTCCACCCGTTCTATCCGCTTGATTCCCGCTGGCTGTATGGCGACGTCGTGTTCATCGTCGAACCCGTGTTCTGGACTGCGTTGGGCGTGGCGCTGGCGCTGCGGGTGCCGGGGCGCGTGCTGCGCCCGCTGCTCACCGGCCTGATGCTCGCCGCACCGGTACTCTTTTTCAGCATGGGCTTCCTGCAATGGGGCTCGCTGCTTGGACTGATGCTGCTGGCCGGCGTGGTCGCACTGGCCTCGCGCCGTGCCGGCGTGACGGGCCTGGTCACGGCGATCGTTGCCTGCCTCGGCTTCATCGCCATCCAGGGCGTCGCAGGGCATCTGGCACGCGAACAGATCCGCAGCGCACTGGCCGGAGTGGAACCGGGCAGCCGCGTACTTGACATGCCGCTGTCGGCGTTCCCGTCCAACCCGCTGTGCTGGTCGTTTGCGACCGTGACCGACAATGGTGGCGCCGGCAGTTATGCGATCCGCCTTGGCGTGCTGAGCCTGGCGCCGGGCGTGACCGGGGTGGAGGCCTGCCCCGTGCGCTTTGGCGGCATGCCGGGCGGCGCGCCCGCCGAATTCGCCTGGAAGTATCGCGAAGACGGCAGCCTGGCCGGCTTGCGCGGCCTGCAGCGCGACAATTGCCAGTTCGACGCGTGGCTGCGCTTTGCGCGCGTGCCGTCGCTCGTTGGCGGCAAGGCCACCGACATCCGCTTCTCGGCGCCCGGCGAAGACAATTTCTCGACGCTGCCGTATAAGGCAATGGCCGGCCAGCCATGTCCGGCGCCCGTGCCCCAGTGGGGGCGTCCACGGGGCGACCTGCTCGGCGAGGGGCAGGTTCGCCCTTGAGCTTCCAGCCGGGCCGGTCAGCAGTGCGCGCCTGAACACGCGAAAGGCGCGACACTGCTCCCGTCTACCCACATAACAAGGAAACAACAATGACGACCGAACTGACCCTGCTGGCCTGGACCCTCGTGCTGGCGCTGGTCCAGATCATGCTGACGGCCAACTTGCGCACCGCCGAGACCGGCATACAGTACAACGCCAGCGCCCGCGACGGCGAAGCCCCGCCACCGCGGCCCGTCACGGCGCGCCTGCAACGCGCCCAGGCCAACCTGTTCGAGACGCTGCCGCTGTTCATCGGCGCAGTCCTGATCGCGCACGTGTCGGGCAGCGAAGGCGACCTGACGCTGTGGGGTTGCTGGATGTATCTGGTCGCGCGCATCGTCTATATCCCGCTGTATGCGGCCGGGATTCCATACGTGCGCTCGCTGGTATGGCTCGTGTCGCTGGCCGGCCTGGTGATGGTGCTGGCCGCCGTGCTGACTGCTTGACCTGCATCAAACGCGCGCCTGACATGGGCGCGCGCCGGGCGTATGCTTTTCGTGTCGTGCAGCGTTGCACGCCCCATACGAACGGAGTCAACCATGTTCAAGACTATCCTGCTGCAGATCGACGGCGGTGCGGGCCAGGCCAACCGGTTGCGCGCGGCGGCAGTGCTGGCCGAGATGCACGGCGCCCACCTCGTCGGCGCCGGCGCCACCGGCATCTCGCTGGCCAACTATGCGGTGCTCAATGGCGGCATGGCCGTGCCACTGTCCGACCGCGCGTTCGACGCGCTGCGCGACGACGTCCGCATCCGGCTCGACGCGTTCATCGAGCAGGCGCAGCGGCTCGGCATCGTCGGCGCCGAAGCGCGCCTGTTCGAGGGCAGCACGCACGACGGCCTGCTGCTGCAGTCGCGCTATGCCGACCTGATCGTCGTCAGTCAGCCGGATCCCAACGATCGTTTCGGCACCGAACACGGCTTGCCACAGTCCCTGGCGCTAGGCGGCACACGTCCCGTGCTGGTGGTGCCCACCGCCTACGATGGCGCGCCAATCGGCAGTAACGTGCTGGTTTGCTGGGATGGCTCGATGCCGGCCCAGCGCGCCATCTGCGCCGCCCTGCCCCTGCTCGCACGCGCCGGCAGCGTCACGCTCGGGCTGATCAACCCTGAACGCCAGTCCGAGCTGCACGGCGACGAACCGGGTGCGGATATGGCGCTGTATCTGGCGCGTCACGGCGTGATGGTCAATGTCGCCGTCGCGCATACCCGTGCACGGGAGAGCGACGCGCTGATCGACATGGCGCGCGAGGTTCACGCAGGCCTGATGGTGGCGGGCGCATTTGGCCACAGCCGCTACCGCGAATGGTTCCTGGGCGGCGTGACGCGCGACCTGCTCGGTAGCGCGCCGGTGCCGCTGCTGATTGCGCACTGAGCGCGCACTGATCACACCATGGGCTTTCGCCATTATCCGGGCGGCGGGGCGGGTGCCATCGGCGCCGCCATGCGCCATGCCCGGCGCCGCCTGTGCGAGCGCCTGGCGTGCGCGCTCGATCCTGTCCGCACGCCGGATGCCCAGTTCGTGCGCGAATTTCCCGTGCTGGTAGCCCGGGTCGAAGCGGGATTCCGGCACGAAGAAACGGTGATGGAATTACTCGACTACGAGCGCCTGCACGATCACCTGGCCGACAACGCCGTCGTCCTGGCGGCGCTGCACCGCGCCTTGCCACTGATCGAAGAAGGCGACATCGTGCTCGGCCGACGGCTCGTCGCGGCGCTGTTCGACCTGCTCTCGCTCCATCGCATTTCCACCGACCTCGCACTGGTGACGATGCCCGGCGCGCCCCCGGGCCGCCAGGGCAGCCACCTGGCGGGCGCACTGAAGCGGCGCGACTACTTCAAACCGTCACGCTGACGCCGGATCACCTTGCCCGCCACCATGAACGTACCGTCGCCCTTGTAATGCAGCGTTTCCGGATGCCGCGGCCGCGCCGCTGCGCGCGCCGCCACCACTTCCCAGATGAAAAAGTCGTAGCGCTCGACCCGGCTGTCGTCATGCAGCCGGCACTCGAACTGGGCATGGCATTCGCGGATCGACGGCGCCGCCACCAGCGCGCTGGCCTCCGGCGTCAGGCCGAACGCGGCGAACTTGTCGATGTCGGCACCGGACGTCGAGCCCACACCCAGCACCGCCTCGAGCTGGCGGCTGGTCGGCAGGTTGATCACGCATTCGCCGCTGGCGCGGATCAGGCCATGACTGTGGTTGGCGGACGAGATCACGCAGCCGATCAAAGAAGGGCTAAATTCCATGACCGTGTGCCAGCCCATCACCATTACGTCGCGCTCGCCCGCGTGGGCCGAGGTGACCAGCACCACCGGTCCCGGCTCCAGGAAACGGCGCACCTCGTGCAGCGGCAGATCGGGTTTGCGCGCCATCTTATGCTTCGTGCGCAGTGCGCATTTCTTCGGCCAGCAGCGCCACCAGTTGCGCCGCCGGCATCGGGCGCGCCAGCGCATACGCCTGCCCGGCCCAGTTGACCGAATAGTCGTCGAGCCCCTTGCTGCTGGCGGCGGCATGCAGCGCCTTGGCGGCGTCGTAGGCGATCGGATAATCGGGCACCGGCGGATGGTCCGGCGTGTCGATCTCGTTGACAAAGTGGTTGATGATGCCGCGCGCCGGCCGGCCTGAAATCGTCGCGGTGACGGCCGTGCCAAGATCCGGTTGCGTCAACAGCGCGCGATAATGCGTTGACGTCTGCGCTTCCGGGCACGCCAGGAAGGCCGTCCCCATCTGCACGCCACTGGCGCCCAGGCGCAGGCTGGCCGCAATGCCCTGCCCGTCCATGATGCCGCCAGCCGCCACCACCGGAATCCGTACCGCCTTTGCCAGCAGGCGCACCAGCGCGAATGTGCCGAGCGCCAGGTCGGGCACGGCCGGATTGAAGATGCCGCGATGCCCGCCTGCCTCGTAGCCCTGTGCGACGACGATGTCGATGCCGGCCGCCTCGATGGCACGCGCTTCGGCCGGGTTGGTGGCGGTGGCCATCAGCACGCAGCCGGCGCCGTGCAGCGTGTCGATCTGCTGCGCGGTCGGCAGGCCGAAATGAAAGCTGACCACGGCCGGGCGCGTGCGCACCAGCACTTCGAGCATGTCGGGGTCGTCCAGGAAGCTGCGGTAAATTTCGCGCAGCGCGCTTGGCGCGGCCTGGCCCGTGCGCGCGAAGTGCGGCGCCAGATGATCGAGCCAGCGCGCCTCGCGCGCAGCATCGGGCCGCGCCGGCGTGTGCGTGAAGAAGTTGACGTTGAACGGACCGCCCGTCAACCCCTGCAGCGCCGTGATCGCGCTTTCCGCCTGCGCTGGCGTGACGTGACCCAGCGCGAGCGACCCAAGGCCACCGGCCTCGGTCACGGCCGCCGCGAGTTGCGGCGTGCCGAAGACGGCCATCGGTGCCTGGATGATCGGATGGCGGATGCCGAGCAGCGTCGTCAAGGTGTTCACAAGCACTCCGTGGGTGGTTGAATTGTCCGACCAGTATAGAACCCCTATCCCACCTTCCCCTAGCGCGGAATCGACAGCGCCAGCGTCTCCTTCAGTTCTTCCATCACCACATAGCTCTTGGACTGGCCCGCATCGGCCACGTGCAGGATGTCGCCCAGCAGGCGCCGGTACTCGGACATCTCGGGAATGCGCGCCTTGATCAGGTAATCGAAGTCGCCCGACACCAGGTGACATTCGAGCACCTCGGGAATGGCCAGCATCGCGCGCCGGAAGCGCTCGAAGGCCTTGTCCGATTTCTGGTGCAGGTTGATCTCGACGAACACCAGGATCTGCATGCCCAGCGCCTGCGGATTGACGCGCGCGTAGTAGCCCATGATCACGCCATCGCGCTCCATGCGCTTGACGCGCTCGATGCAGGGCGTCAGCGACAGCCCGACCTGCTCGGCCAGATCTTTCATGACGATCCGCGCATCCTCCTGCAGCACCGACAGGATGTGCAGGTCGATGCGGTCGAGGATGCGGTTCGAGGCCTTTTGTACGCGCATGGGCAAACTCCGTAATTTTTGCTGAAAACTGCCGTATTAACAGAAACAATTATCAGCCTTCTGGCGGTACGATGGCAAGCTTTACCAAATCCTGATTCTTTTCGAGGAAATTATGCGTGTCATCGTATTGGGCAGTGGCGTGGTCGGCGTCACCACCGCGTATTACCTGGCCCTGGCCGGGCATGAAGTCACCGTGATCGACCGCCAGCCCGGTCCCGCCCTCGAAACCAGTTTCGCCAATGCCGGCCAGATTTCGCCCGGCTACGCCTCGCCATGGGCCGCGCCCGGCATTCCGTTGAAAGCCGCCAAATGGCTGTTCCAGCGCCACGCGCCGCTGTCGATCAAGCCCGACGGCACGCTGTTCCAGCTGCAGTGGATGTGGGAGATGTACCGCAACTGCGACCCGGCGCGCTACGCCGTCAACAAGGAGCGCATGGTGCGCCTGGCCGAATACAGCCGCGATTGCATGCGCCAGCTGCGGCGCGACACCGGCATCGCCTACGAAGGCCGCCAGCAAGGCACCGTGCAGCTGTTTCGCACGCAGCAGCAGTTCGACAGCGCCGCCAAGGACATCAACGTGCTGCGCGACGCCGGCGTGGCGTACGAAGTGCTGCAAGGCGCGCAACTGGCCGCAGCCGAACCGGCGCTGGCCAATGTCGCCCACAAGCTGGTGGGCGGCCTGCGCCTGCCGAACGATGAAACGGGCGACTGCCAGCTGTTTACCACCCGCCTGACCGCCATGGCGCGTGACCTGGGTGTGCGCTTCGAATTCGACACCACCGTGCGCCGCCTGGAACAAGCCGGCGGCGAGATCGCCGGCATTGTCACCGACAAGGGCGTATTGACGGCCGACCGCTACGTGCTGGCCACGGGCAGCCACACGCGCGCCCTGCTCCAGCGCTGGTTCCCGGTGCCGGTGTATCCGATGAAGGGGTACTCGCTGACCGTGCCGATCGTCGACGCGGCGCGCGCGCCCGTCTCGACGATTCTCGACGAAACCTACAAGATCGCCGTGACGCGTTTTGACGACCGCATTCGCGTGGGCGGCATGGCCGAGCTGTCGGGCTTCAATCTGGACCTCAATCCACGCCGCCGCGAAACGCTGGAACTGGTGGTCAACGACCTGTTCCCCGGCGCCGGTGATACCGCGCAGGCCAGCTTCTGGACCGGCCTGCGGCCGATGACGCCGGACAGCACGCCGATCGTCGGCCCCACGCCACTGCGCAACCTGTTCCTCAACACGGGCCACGGCACGCTGGGCTGGACCATGGCGGCCGGTTCGGCGACCGTCATCGCCGACCTGGTTGGCGGCAAGACACCGGCAATCCGCGCCGACGACCTGGCCGTGTTCCGCTATGCCGGCGCGCGCGACGTTTCGCCTGACGCCGAACTGGCGCGGAACTGAGGCAATGCCGTCCGCAACGTGCGCTGGCGCGTATCTCACCGTCGACCTGCACGCGGTGCGGGCCAACTACCGCCATCTGCGCGCACTCGGTGGCGTCGAATGCGGCGCCGTGCTCAAGGCCGATGCGTATGGCCTGGGCATGGCGCCGGTGGCGGCTGCGCTGGTGGCCGAAGGCTGCCGCACGTTCTTCACGGCGCATCTGGATGAAGGCATCCGCCTGCGCACGCTCCTGCCGGCCGGGACCACCATCTATGTGATGCACGGCGCGATGCCCGGCGCGGCGCGCGACTGCCTGGCGCACGACCTGGTGCCGGTGCTGAACGATCCGGGCCAGCTCGAAGAGTGGCGCGCGCTGGCGCGGGAAACCGGCCGCGTGCTGCCGGCCGCGCTGCAGTTCGACACGGGCATGGCGCGCATGGGCCTGGCGAGCGCGGATGTCGAGCGTCTGCGCCAGGACCCGGCCTGGCTGGATGGCCTGCGCCCGCAACTGGTGATGAGCCATCTGGCCTGCGCCGACGAAGCCCTGCATCCGATCAATGCGCACCAGTGCCAGCGCTTCGACGCTGTGCGCGCGCTGTTTCCCGGCGTGCCGGGCAGCCTGGCCAATTCGTCCGGCGTGTTCCTCGGCCCGGCCTTTCATCACGACCTGCTGCGCCCGGGCGCGGCGCTGTACGGCATCCATCCGCAGCCGGGTGGCGTCAATCCGCTGGCGCAGGCGGTGTCGCTCGCAGCGCGCGTGGTGCAGCTGCGCAGCATCGACGCGGGCGACATCGTCGGCTACGGCGCGCGCTACGTGGCGCCCGGCCCGCGCCGCATCGCCACGATCGCCATCGGTTACGCCGATGGCTGGCTGCGCGCCTTGAGCGGCCGCTCGTACGCGTATATCGACGGCGTTGCCGTGCCGTTTGTCGGCACCGTGTCGATGGACAGTATCACGCTGGACGTGACCGGCGTGCCGGACGAGCGCATTGCGCCGGGCCAGAGCGTCGACCTGCTGTGCGCGCAGCAGACGGTGGACGACGTGGCGGTGCAGGCCGGCACGATCGGTTACGAGGTGCTCACGCGCCTGGGCAGCCGTTTCCACCGCCAATATATCGGCTTGTAACCCGGGAGCTCGATCCATCCTTCACGGGTTACACTATTCGCCCGGCGACCCGCCGTATTCTGGTGAAGAGGTAACCCTTGTTTGAAATCAGCCAGCTGCGCTGCTTCGTTGCGGTCGCCGAAGAACTGCACTTCAGCCGCGCGGCCGAGCGCCTGAACATGACGCAGCCGCCCCTGAGCCGCCAGGTGCGGCTGCTCGAACATAGCGTGGGCGTGGCCCTGCTCGAGCGCACCAGCCGCTCCGTCACGTTGACCGCCGCCGGCAAAGCCTTTCTGCCCGAAGCAACGCGGATCCTGCGCCTGGCGCAGGAAGCCGCGGTCAAGGCGCGCCGTACCGCCAGCGGCGAACAGGGTTCGCTGACCATTGGCTTTAGCGCCGCATCGGGTTACAGCCTGCTGCCGGCCGTCGTGCGCGGCATCCGCCAGGCCTGCCCCCAGGTCGCCCTCAATCTCAAGGAGCTGGTCAGCACGGCGCAGGTCGAAGCGCTGAACGCCGGTGAAATCGACCTTGGCCTGATGCGCCCCCACACCATCAACAGCGAACTGGAAAGCATCCTGATGGTGACCGAATCGCTGATGCTGGCGATCCAGGAAAGCGACGCCCACCTGTGGCCCGAGGCCCCGACGCTGGCCTGCTTTCACGGCAAGCCGTTCGTCATGTACTCACCCTACGAGGCGCGCCCGTTCTACCAGATGCTGAGCGAACGGTTTGCCAGGGCTGGCGTAGTGCCCGACATCGTCGAGCACATCGGCCAGGTGCACACGATGCTGGCCCTGGTCGGCGCCGGCATGGGCGCGGCCCTGATCGCGGAAGGCGCGGCCCGGCTCAAATTCGAAGGCATCGTCCTGCGCAAGGTGGCCACCGACCCCGTGCACCTGGTGGCCACCTACCGGCGCGACAACGACAATCCCGTCCTCGCACTGCTCAAGGAACGTGTGCTGTCCTCGTTCCATCCATCGTGATGGCGGCATTGATTCAATTTCTGAATTGCCGGCATTATCCTTTGGATTGATCCGGCATTGATCTCCGCTCTATGATGGACCCAGCCCCAAGCTTGCCAAGCTGAAGGCTGCGTACGGATCGCATAAGATCCGACCACATAAAAGGAGACAGTCTTGAAAACAGCAGCAGCGCTAGTCCTGTTACTGGGCGCCGGCACGGCCCATGCCCAAACGACCGTCGCGTTCTATGGCCTGGTGGACGCCGCCATCGTCGTCGAGGATGGTGGAACCGCCGGCCGCGTCACCAAGGTCACCAGCGGCGCCGCCGCCGCATCGCGTTTCGGGCTGCGCGGCGTGGAAGAACTGGGCGACGGCATGGCCGCCTTCTTCACGCTCGAAGGCGGCACCAAGATCGACACCGGCGAAATCGACGCCGCTGGCACCATCTTCAATCGCCAGGCCTACGTCGGCTTGCGCACCAAGTTGGGCTCGGTGGCCCTCGGGCGCCAGTACACGCCGTATCACACGGCGATGGTCTCGATTGTCGACCCGTTCAACACCGGCTATGCGGGCAGCGCCAAAAGCCTGTTCCCCCACAACGGCACCAATATCCGCACCAGCAACACGATCACCTACGCCACGCCAAAGAAGAACGGCTTCGACGGTGAACTGGCCTACAGCGTGGGCGAGCAAAGCCGCTCCGCCGCAGGCCGCCAGTTCGGCGGCGCGATTGGCTACGCGGCCGGCCCGCTGGCCGTACGCCTCGTCTACAACAACAAGAATACCGATGTCGCCGCCAATGGCGCCACACCTGCGGTGGACCGGTCAATCGGCCGCAACATCCTGCTCGCGGCCTCGTACAACGCCGGCTGGATCAAGCTGCACTCGGGCATCAGCAGCGACAAGGGCGACAACGCCGCGCCCCTGATCAACGCCAACAACCCGTATGGCGGCGTGCGGCCAACGCCGTCGACGGACGGACGCAGCTACCTGCTCGGCATCTCGGCGCCGGTCATGGGCGGCACGCTGCTGGCGTCGGTCCTGCACAAGGATGACCGCACCCGTTTCAATCAGGATGCCAATGCCTGGGGCATCGGCTACCTGTACGCGCTGTCCAAGCGCACCGGCCTGTACGCCGCCTATGGCCACGTCGACAACCGCAACGGCGCCGGCTACACGGTGGCGAACAATACCGAATCGGGCAGCGGCGACACCGCCTACAACCTGGGCGTGCGCCACAGCTTCTGAGTCCTGACACCATAACGAGGAGACACAATGACGATCCGTACCAAAGTTTCATCCCTGTTCATCGGACTGGCAATTCTAGGTGGCGTGCAGGCAGCAGGTTTTCCAGACAAGGCAATCAATGTCGTCGTGCCGTTCCCGGCGGGCGGCTCCACCGACGCCATCGCGCGCGCCATCGGTCCGAAGGTCAGCGCCAAACTGGGCCAGCCGTGGGTGGTCGATAACCGGCCGGGCGCCACGGGCGCGCTGGGCGGCGGCTACGTCAAGCGCGCCGCGCCCGATGGCTACACGCTGATGGTCGCGTCCATCGGCGTGTATTCGGTCAATCCGTTGCTGCAAAAGACGCTGCCCTACGATCCGTCGAAGGACTTCGACCTGCTGACCGTGGCCGTGCAGGCCCCGAACGTACTGGTGACGAATGCCACGGTGCCGGCCACCACGGTCGCGGACTTCGTCGCCTACCTGAAGAAAAATCCGGACAAGATCACGTTCGCCACGTCCGGCGCCGGCAGCTCCGACCACCTGACGACGGCGCTGTTCTGGCAAAAAACCGGCACTTCGGGCCTGCACGTGCCGTACAAGGGCGGCGCACCGGCGATCACCGACCTGCTGGGCGGCCACGCCAACGCATCCTTCCAGAACATCAACGTCGTGCTCAGCCACATCAAGGCCGGCAAACTCAAGGCGCTGGCCGTCACGGGCAGCAAGCGCTCGGCGGTGCTGCCGAACGTGCCGACGCTGGGCGAAGCCGGCGTCAAGGAGGTCGACGTCTATTCGTGGCAGGCTATCGCGGCGCCAAAAGGCTTGCCGAAGGATGTCAAGGCCACGCTGCACGCGACGATCACGGGCGCGCTGCACGATCCGCAGATTGCCGCCAAACTGACCGAACAGGGCTTCGAGATTGTCGCCTCGACGCCCGAGCAATTCGCGAAGTTCCAGGCGCAGGAGCTGGCGCGCTGGCGCGAGGTGATCATCAACGGCAAGATCACGCTGGACTGACGCCAGATTCGTTCAACATTCATTTTCAAGCAGCCCATCATGTCCAATACTTCGGCAAACGCCCCCGTCATCACCAGCCTGCGCGTCGTCCCCGTCGCGGGCCAGGACAGCATGCTCCTGAACCTGAGCGGCGCGCACGGCCCCTGGTTCACCCGCAATATCGTGATCCTGACCGACAGCGCCGGCAATACCGGCCTGGGCGAGGTGCCCGGCGGCGAAAAGATCCGCCAGACCATCGAGGATGCGAGCCCGTTCGTCATCGGCGCCACGCTGGGCGACTACAACAAGGTGCTGAACGCGATGCGCAGCGCGTTCGCCGACCGCGACCTTGGCGGCCGCGGCCTGCAAACGTTCGACCTGCGCACGACCATTCACGCCGTCACGGCCGTCGAATCGGCGATGCTCGACCTGCTCGGCCAGTTCATGGGCGTGCCGGTGGCGGCGCTGCTGGGTGAAGGCCAGCAGCGCACGGCGGTCGAGATGCTGGGCTACCTGTTCTACGTGGGCGACAGCGGCAAGACGCCGCTGGGCTACCGCAGCGAGGCCGATGCGATCGATCCTTGGCTGCGCCTGCGCAACGAGCAAGCGCTCACGCCGGAAGCCATCGTGCGCCTGGCCGAAGCGGCGCGCGAGCGCTACGGCTTCAATGACTTCAAGCTCAAGGGCGGCGTGCTGGGCGCCGATGAAGAGATGGAGGCGATCGTCGCGCTGCACGAGCGCTTCCCGCAGGCGCGCGTGACGCTCGACCCGAATGGCGGCTGGCTGCTGGCCGACGCCATCCGCGTCTGCCGCGACAAGCACGACATCCTGGCCTATGCCGAGGACCCGTGCGGCGCCGAGAACGGGTACTCGGGCCGCGAAGTGATGGCCGAATTCCGCCGCGCCACGGGCCTGCGCACGGCAACCAACATGATCGCGACCGACTGGCGCCAGATGGCCCATGCGATCCAGCTGCAGTCGGTCGACATCCCGCTGGCCGACCCGCACTTCTGGACCATGCAGGGCTCGGTGCGGGTGGCCCAGTTGTGCGAGATGTTCGGCCTGACCTGGGGCTCGCACTCGAACAACCACTTCGACATCTCGCTGGCGATGTTCACACACGTGGGCGCCGCCGCGCCGGGGCGCGTCACGGCCATCGACACCCACTGGATCTGGCAGGATGGCCAGCACCTGACCAAGGAGCCGCTACGCATCGAAGGCGGCATGGTGCAGGTGCCGGCGCGCCCGGGCCTGGGCATCGAACTCGATGCCGACAAGCTCGAAGCGGCGCACCAGGCTTACAAAAATCTCGGCCTGGGGGCGCGCGACGATGCGGTGGCGATGCAATACCTGATCCGCGACTGGAAGTTCGACAACAAGCGCCCTTGCCTGCTGCGCTGATCAGAACAGCTCACCGTTGACAGGCATCGGCGCCGCGGTCGGCGCCGATGCTGACAGCGCTGCGCGTCTGGGCGCCAGCGGCGCCGGCCACGCCGTCATCGCCTCGGCCGGGAAATGGCGCAGGAAGCTGTGCGCCACATCGAGATCGCGGCTGCCCAGCCAGTCGCGCACCTCGTCGTCGCCCAGCAGCACCAGCGAGCGCTTTTCGTCGCCGGGCCGGTGCATGCGGCGCATCAAGGGGTGCGTGTCGGCGTTGATCGTGATCTGGGTGAAGGCACTGGTCATGCTGCCGTCGGCTTCCTGCCATTCGCGCCACAGCCCGGCCACCCAGAACAGCGATTTATCGCGCATGCCGATCGCCGTGCGTTCGGCCCGGCCGCTTTCGTAGCACGGTTCGTAAAACCACAGCATCGGCACCGCGCACAGTTGCAGGCGGCGCCAGGCCGACGCGAACGAACGGCGCGCGACCAGCGATTCGGCGCGCGCGTTCATCGTGTCGAACGGTTTCACGTCGGGCGGGATATGGCGGCGCGGGACCATGCCATAGCTCGCCACGCGCGCCTGCGGCGCCAGCCCGGGCGCGGCGCACAGGATCGGCGCATCGTAATCCTTCCATGTTTCTTCGGGCCACTGCCAGTCGCGTGGCAACTGGCTGAACGCGCCGATGCGGCCATTGAACATCTCGGGCGTCGGGGGATGGTAATTCACGCACATGACGCAGCTCCTGAAATATTTCCTGAAAGTAAAGGCGCGGCACTGCTCGGCAGTACAAGTGTAAAATACCAGCGTCTTTTTTTAGCATTCTACCCACGATGCCCGTCAGCCTGCCCTTCCTGCCCGAAAACGACGAAACTTCGCGCCTGATCCTGACCTATCCGTGGCACGCCACCGATCTCGGCCCGATCGACGCCTGGCCAAGCGTGCTCAAGACAACCGTCGCACTGATCATGGCCACGCCAACGCCGATCGCCACACTGTGGGGACCGCACGGCTACATGATCTACAACGAGGCTTACGGGGTGATCGCAGGCGGGCGCCACCCAATGCTGCTGGGCTCGAAAGTACGCGAAGGCTGGCCCGAAGTGGCGGCCTTCAACGACAACGTGATGCGCGTCGGGCTGGCAGGCGGCACGCTGAGCTACCGCGACCAGGAACTCACACTGCACCGCGGCGGGCCGCCCGAGCAGGTCTGGATGAATCTCGACTATTCCCCGATCCGCGACGGGGATGGCGTCGTCGCAGGCGTCATGGCGGTCGTGGTCGAGACCTCGAGCAAGGTGAAGGCCGAACGCCATATCCAGGCCGAGCGCGCGCGCCTGCACACGATGTTCGAGCAGGCGCCGGGCTTCATGTGCCTGCTGGACGGCCCCGAGCACCACTACGCGCTGACCAACGACGCCTACCGCACGCTCACCGGCAGGCGGCCACTGCTCGGCATGCCGGTGGCGCAGGCCTTGCCCGAACTGGCCGCGCATGGCCTCGTCGAGCAGCTCGATCGCAGTTTCGCCGATGGCACGGCATTTCGCGCCGAAGGTGTCGAACTGGTACTGAACAATCCCGGCCAGGACGGGCCGACCAGCACCTTCATCGACGTCGTGCTGCAACCGCTGCGCGACGCCGATGGCGCCGTGTTCGCGACTTTCGTGCTCGGCAACGACGTCACCGAGCGGGTGCACGCCGAGCGCGCGCTGCGCGCGAGCGAAACGCGCTTTCGCACCTTCGCCCAGGCGATGCCCAACCACGTGTGGGCCGCGCATGACGACGGCAGCGTCGAATGGATTAACGACCGCGTACGCGAATACGCCGGCTGCAGCCCGTCGCCCGACGAGGCGCTGGGCCTGGGTTGGCAGGCGATCGTGCATCGGGACGACCTGGCGCGCTACCGCGCGGTGTGGCAGTCCAGCGTGGCGACGGGCGCGCCGATCGATACCGAAATCCGACTGCGCCGCCACGACGGCCAGTACCGCTGGCATCTGGTGCGCGCTCACCGCTCCCCTGGCGAGGCTGGCGAAGCATCGCTCTGGATCGGCAGCAGCATCGACATCGAAGACCAGAAGCGCGCATCCGACGCGCTGGCACTGTCCAATGCAAGCCTGGAAGAACGGGTCGAACGCCGCACGGCCGAACGTGACCGCATGTGGCGCCTGTCGAAGGACATCATGCTGGTGGCCGACCTGCATGCCACGCTGTTCGCCGTCAATCCGGCCTTCACGGCCATCCTCGGCTGGACCGAGGCCGAGGTGCTGGGCACGCCGATGCTCGCCCTCGTGCATCCCGACGACCGCGCCGTGACGGCGCAGCAGATGGAGGCGCTGCGCGCCGGGGGCCAGATGTTCCGCTTCGAAAACCGCTGGCAGCGCAAGAACGGCTCATGGTGCAACCTGTCGTGGAGCGCGTCGCCCGACCTGCAGTACGTGCACGCCGTGGGCCGCGACATCAGCGCCGACCTGGCGCAACTGGAAGTCATGCGCCGCACCGAGGCGGCATTGCAGCAGTCGCAGAAGATGGAAACAATCGGCAAGCTCACCGGCGGCGTGGCGCACGACTTCAACAACCTGCTGCAGGTCATCGGCGGCAACCTGCAACTGATCGCACGCCGCGCCGACGGCCTGCCCGAGATCCAGAAGCGCGTCCAGAACGCCATGAGCGGCGTCGAACGGGGCGCCAAGCTGGCCAGCTCCCTGCTGTCGTTCGCGCGGCGCCAGCCGCTCGAACCCAAGGCGGTCAAGATCGGCCGCCTGCTGGGCAATATGGACGACATGATGCGGCGCGCACTGGGCGAAGAGATCGACATCGAGATGGTGATCTCGGGCGGCCTGTGGACCACCGAGGTGGATCCGGCGCAACTCGAGAACGCGATCCTGAACCTGGCGATCAACGCGCGCGACGCAATGGAAGGCGCCGGACGCCTGACGCTCGAAGTGGCCAATGCGGCGCTCGACGACACCTACTGCGTGGGGCATCCGGAGGTCACGCCCGGCCAGTACGTGATGCTGGCCGTGAGCGACACCGGCAGCGGCATGCCGCAGGACGTGATCGACCAGGCGTTCGAGCCGTTCTTCTCGACCAAGCCCGAAGGCAAAGGCACGGGCTTGGGCCTGTCGATGGTGTATGGCCTGGTCAAGCAGTCGGGCGGCCACGTCAAGATCTACAGCGAGGTCGATGAAGGCACCACGATCAAGATCTACCTGCCCCGCTCCCTGCAGGTCGAGGACCATGCGGGCGAGCCGCTGCTGCAACCCGTCACGGGCGGCCACGAGACCGTGCTGGTGGTCGAGGATGACGAGCAGGTGCGCCTGACGGTGGTCGACATGCTGACCGACCTGGGTTACCGCGTACTGCGCGCCAACGACGCCAGTGCGGCGCTGACGGTGGTCGACAGCGGCATCCACATCGACCTGCTGTTTACCGACGTCGTGATGCCCGGGCCGCTGCGCAGCCCCGAGCTGGCCAAAAAGACGCGCGAGCGCTTGCCGAACGTGGCGGTGCTGTTCACGTCGGGCTATACCGAGAATGCCATCGTGCACGGCGGCCGGCTCGACGCCGGCGTCGAACTGCTCGGCAAGCCGTACACGCGCGACAACCTGGCGCGCAAGGTGCGGCACGTGCTGTCGAACCAGCAGCAGAAGAATGCGCTGCTGGCGGCCAGTCTGCCGGCCACTGTGACGGCGCCGGTGGCGGCAAAGGCGCGCGTGTTGCTGGTGGAAGACGACGACGCCATCCGCGAGAACACGGCTGAACTGATGCGCTTTCTGGGGTACGAGGTGCTGGAGGCGGCCGATGCCGAAGCCGCGCTGGACTTGCTGGACCAGGCGCCCGACATCGTGCTGACCGACCTGCACCTGCCGAACATGCAAGGGGATGAACTGGCCCTGAAGGTCAAGGCGCGACTGCCGCAGACGCGCATCGCGTTTGCCAGCGGGGCCAGTCAGGCGTCCAGCGTCGCGGATGCGATTCTGGCCAAGCCGTATGATGCGCAGCAGCTCGAGGCGCTGCTGGTGCGGCTGGCCTGATGCCGTGCCGGTTGCGTGCCGGATGATGTTGCAGCCAACGCTCAACTGGTTCCGGTTGCGTGCCGGATGATGCTGCAGCCAACGTTCACCGCGTGGACGGCGTAGCCGTCCACCCTACGCAATGACAAGGCAGCGTGGCTCAGTGCACTGCCCCCAATTGCCCGCGCAGCGTGACGATGAACTTCTCCTTGTCGAACAGCGTCAGCACGTCCTCGCGCCCGTCGATGCCGGGTACTTCGAGCACTTCGGCGCTGTCCTGGCGCATGTCTTGCGGGCCGTTCACGCGCAGCAGTTGCGGTGACGGGCGGCGCTGGGTGTCCGGCAGCGACAGGATGGTGTCGACGCGGTCGACGATCAGGCCGAACCGCTCGCCGTCGTGCTCGAGCACCAGGATGCGGCGCGCCGCATCGGTCGCCGGCGCTGTGGCCAAAGGCGTCATGCCGTACAACAGGCGCAGGTCGATCACGCACACCATCTGCTGGCGCACCTGCAGCATGCCGTGCACGCAGGCCGGCATGCCGGGCGGGCGGGTGACGGTGCCGTCGAAATCGACGATCTCGCGCACCTGACTGATGTCGGCGGCCCAGCCGGTATCGAGCGAAAACGCCAGGTACACGTGGCGCGCGCCGGTCATCTTGCGGGCAGCGCATGCAGCGCTGGCTTCTTGTGCGTACAGGCGGCGATGGCCGGCGCAGATGTCGCTCACTTCGGACTCCGAGAATAGATGGTCATGGGCCAGGAACAGGCTGTCGCCCAGTTCGGCATTAGGCAGGCAGCCGCGGTACATCGCGCCGCGCGCGGTGCCCAGCAGCGGGATGGGCAGGATGTCGGTGTCGAAGTACGGACGGATGTCGTCGACCGCATCGACCAGCAGGCCCAGTTGTTCGTCGCCGATGCGCACGATCAGGACGCGCGCATCCAGGGGCTCGGACTGCGACGGGCCGCAACCGAGCAGCGCGCCGAAGTCGACCACGCCGACCGGCACGCCGCGCAGGTTCAGCCAGCCCTTGCACAGGCGCCCCACCATCACCGATGGCAGCAGTTCGGGCACGCGCATGATTTCCTGAATTGCTTCCATCGCCAGTGCGAAACGCAGTCCGCCGACGGTAAACGAGATGCACTTGCGGCCCTGCGCCTGGCGTAGAAAGCGCATGCGCCAGGCGTCGCGTGCCACGCTGGCATGGGCGCGCACCTGCGGCACGTTATCGATGCGTACCAGCGCATCGGCGTCCAGCAGTTGCAGCACGCGCGCGCCATCGGCCAGCGTGATCGTGCCGGCGATGACGCCGCGCGACGCGTTGTCTTGCCAGTGCAGGCCGGCGCGTTGCTCGGGCCGCACGCGCAGCACTTCGCCGGTGGCGTCGAACACGAGACCGACCTGGATGTCGTCGACATCGATGATCGTCACGCGCTGCTCGCCCGTCACACCAGGTGCGGCCGGGTCGAAGATGCGGGCCAGGTTCAGCAGCGGAATCGCTGCGCCGCGCAGCGTGAAGATGCCCTCCAGGCAGCGTGGCGACAGCGGGATCGGCGTGATCCGCGCCGGCATGCCCACCACCTCGCGCACATTCAATGCCGGCAGCGCAAACTCCTGGCCCGCCAGGAAGAACGTGCCCACCACTTCCATGCCGGCCGCTTCGCGCAGCACGCGCGCGGCCCCTGCCATCTGTTGTTCGATGGCCGTCACGGCCGCGTGAACATCAGTCATCGTTGCAGTCTCCATGTTCATGCCGCCAGCGCCTCCTGTTCGCGCGCGATGCGCACCACGCTGAACGTCTGTTGATCGCAATCGATCGACAGGCGCCGGCCCTGCGAGCCGCCCACGTCCTGGAAACTCACCTGCAGACCGCGCAGCGACAGGTGCGAGCGGGCTGCTTCGACGTTGCGCGTGCCGACCGCGCCGCCCAGGGCGCGCAGGTTCAGCATGCGGGCACCGCCGGCAATGACGACATCGACTTCGGCGTACTGCTCGCGCCGCACGCCCATCAGCGCCAGCAGGCGCGGTACGGCAGCGCTCACGTAGCGCGCCGAGTCCTCGCACGCCTCGACGCCGTCCGGCAGGAAGCAGTGTGCGAGACCGCAGCGGCCCTGGTTACGCCAGATCATGCCGATCCCGACGCACGAGCCGAGCAGTGCAGTCAGGACCTGGTGGCCGTGGCCGATCTGCATCTGGCCGGACAACACGTACGACATATTGCTCAGGCTTTGCATATTCATGATGGTTCTCCGCCGATACGATAAACATGGGCCTGCTCGAACGTGAACGCGGTCTGCAGGCGGGTGATGGATTCCTGTTCACCCAGGACCAGGCGGGCGTCCGGCCGCATTGCGGCCTGGGCGCCGGCCAGCACCTGCTGCTGGTGCTCGCCGTCGAAATAGATCAGCACATTGCGCAACATGACTAGGTCGAAGGCGGCGCCCCGTGGCGGACGGCCCAGCAGGTTGTGCTGGTCGAAGCGCACGTGCTGCGCGACGTCGGGATTGACCTGCACGCCGTCGCCGTGCGGCGCCAGGTACTTGTGGAACAGCGCCGGGCGATCGGCCTCGAAGCGCGCCACGCTGCGGCCGCGGTAGGCGCCGGCGCGCGCTGTGGCCAGCGCCGCATGCGAGATGTCAGTGCCGAGAATCTCGAAGCGCAGGCCGGGCGCGTGCGTCCGGTATTCGAGACAGCTCATGGCCAGCGAATAGGCTTCTTCGCCGGTGGCGGCAGCGGCCGACCAGATGCGCAGCGGCGCCGCCCGGCCCTGCGCCGCGAACGCCGGCAGGAACGTCTCCGACAACCAAGTCCACACGGCCGGCGTGCGGAAGAACACGGTGTCGTTGGTCGTCACCGAATCGATGAACGACGTGACTTCGGTGCGGTCGCTGGCCAGGCGCTCGATGTAGCCGGCCCACGAAGCGATGCCCAGCGCGCGCAGGCGCGGGAGCAGGCGCCCCTGCAGCAGCACGCGTTTGTGCTCATTCATCGCGATGCCCGTGTGCTGGCGCACCAGGGCGATCAGGGCGGAGAGATGGTCGTCGCGCAGTTCCATGGCCGTTTCCTTGTGCTTCAGACCACGAAGCGGGCGACAGTGTTGTTCAGGTGGCTGGCATGCTCGTTCAAGCCTTCGGTCGAACGGGCGATGCTGTCGCACGAACCGGCCGAGCGCTCGGTTTCCTGGGCGATGTAGAGGATCGCGGCCGAGACTTCCTTGGCCGTGAGCGACTGCTCGTTGGCGCTGTCGGAGATGTCGGCGATTGCCAGCGAGGTCTTGCCGACACCGCTGGTGATGCGATCGAACGCTTCGCTGGCCTGGCGCGAGATTTCGCTGCCCTGCGCCACGCGGCGCACCGATTCATTGATCAGCTTCGAGATTTCCTTGGTCGCCTGCGACGAACGCTCGGCCAGCTTGCGCACTTCGTCGGCCACGACCGAGAAGCCCAGCCCGTGCTCACCGGCGCGCGCCGCTTCGATGGCGGCGTTGAAGGCGAGCATATTGGTCTGGCCGGCGATTTCGCCGATGACTTTGACGATCTCGCCGATGTCTTCGGACGACTGGTTGATCATCGCCATCGCTTCGATCGAGCGGGCGATCGCCTTGGCGCCGATTTCCGCTTCGTCGCGGGTCGACTGGGCCAGGCTGTTGGCTTCCTGCGTGCTGCGGGCGATCGTGTTGATCGATGCGGTCAGGCCATCGACCGACGCATTCATCTGTTCCACCGTCGCGCCCAGCGCCTGGGCACTGGCGGCGACCGTGTTGGAGCGGTCGGCGATGCTGCGCGACGAGACATTGAGCTTGCCGGCGGCCGAGACGGCGTCGCCGATCACGCCGCGCAGGTCGCCGATCATCTTCATGACGCCGCGGCCCAGTTCATCGAGCGGCTCGGTGCCGGTCGTGTCGATCGTGCCGGTCAGGTCGCCGGCCGAGGCGCGCGCGACCTGCTCGAGCAGCAGACCGACCTTGCGGCGCTCGTCTTCGGCGCGCTGGACGGCAGCTTCTTCGAGCATCACCTGGGCGGTGATGTCGGTAGCAAACTTGACGACTTTGACCGGCTTGCCGTTGGCGTCGAAGATCGGGTTGTAGGTCGCCTGGATCCAGACGGTCTTGCCGTTGTTGCCGTGGCGCTTGTAGCGGCCGGCGTCGAATTCACCGCGGTTGAGCTTGCCCCAGAAGCGGCGATACGCTGCGCTGGACGCATATTCGTCATCGCAGAATACACGGTGATGCTCGCCGCGCACGTCTTCCAGCGCGTAGTCGAGCAGGTCGAGGAAATTGGCGTTGGCGTCGAGCAGGATGCCGCTCATGTCGAATTCGACCACGGCCTGGGCGCGGCCGATGGCCGACACCAGGCCGGTCGTCTCGGCCGCGCGGATTTTCTCGGCCGTGATGTCGGTGGCGAACTTGATGATCTTGGAGACACGGCCCGAGCTGTCCTTGACCGGATTGTAGGACGCGTTGATCCAGAATTCACGCCCGCCCTTGGCGATGCGCTTGTACTCGGCGCGGTCGGACTTGCCAAGGCCAAGGTCTTGCCAGAAACGCGCATACGCGGGCGAATCGATCAGCTCGCGCTCGCAGAACATCGAGTGATGACGTCCCGCCAGCTCGGCGTCCGTGTACCCCGTCACGCTCAGGAAGTTGTCATTGGCACGCAGGATGTTGCCGTTCAAATCGAACTCGACAATGGCTTGGGCGCCGTCGAGCGCCGAATAGATCGCACGCAGGTCTTGCAGCGCATCAGGCGATTCCAGATAGATCGTTTCCATAAATTCAATGAATGAGGTGGGGAGGAGCGCCGGGGCCACACGACGCAGCAGAGGCATGCGTGAATGATGCACCATTTGGCAAACACAGTAAATCCAGCAAATCCAATGTATTGATTCTGCATGGCTATTTGTTGCCTTGAAACAACGTCGCCGTCAGCGCAGAGACGATTTCCCTCGCTAATCACAGCGTATTCGTCAAACAACTATCAAGGCAAAGTGTTTTCCTGAAACAACTAAAACGAACAAAATGAAATATTTTTCTTGAGAAAGTCGGCAAATTCGATAAAATTCATTCCACCAATAATCCAGTAAAAACGAAACCATGACGAACTCGACAAGTAACCGTACGACCCACACCGACCCTCTGTTCATGCGCTGGCTGACGGTCCTGCTGTTCTGGACCGTGCTGCTCACCGGCACCAAAGCATTTGCTGCCGATTCTCAGACCGTTGACGTGCGCCTGCAAGCCTTCCAGGTCGTCACCCAGGACAAGGGCGGCGAAAAGCTGGTCCCTGCCACTGAAGCCAATCCTGGCGACACGATCGAATACCAGGTCACCTACCAGAACAACGGCAAATTGGCCGCGAAGGCAGTCGCAGCGACGCTGCCGGTGCCTGAAGGCGCGATGGTCTACCTCGACGGCAGCGCAGCGCCGAAAGCCGTTCAGGCCAGTCTCGATGGCAAACAGTTCAGTCCCCTGCCCCTGACGCGTGAGGTCATCCGCAACGGCCGACGAACGATCGAACCGGTGCCCTCCGAGCAATACCGCTTTTTGCGCTGGGAGCTCGGTGATCTCGCACCCGGCAAGGCAGCGACCGTAACGTCACGCATGCGTGTCGGTGCACCTCCGCCGGCCAGGCTCGCCCGCTCATAAACCCTGGAACTACCTGACGTTTCGGCGTCGCTCTACCACATCGAAGGAATAGTTGTCATTTTATTAACTACGCAGTACCGCAAGAACCCGGTTCAACCCTGACGCACCAACGTCTCCTTACAAGGAAGCAGCCATGAAAACCCATCTCAAGCTCGTCGCCGCAGCAGCGCTGCTGGCAACCGCCAACGGCGCCTACGCCGCCACTGCGGCCGGCACCCAGATCACCAACCAGGCCACCGCCACCTATAACGATTCCACCGGCACCAGGACGGTCCAGTCGAACACTGTGATCACGACCGTGCAGCAGGTCGCCAGCCTGACCATGCCGGCCGGTACCGCCAAGAGCGCCGGCGCCGGCACTTCGGTCACCTACGCCCACAGCGTGACCAACACCGGTAACGGCAGCGACACCTTCGCCCTGTCGCAAACCAGTACCGGCGCGCTGAACCTGACGGGCGTCGTGTTCTACGCGGACGCCAACGGCGACGGCGTGGCCGACAATACGACCCCGATCGCCACCACCGGCGCGCTGGCGGCCGGCACCACCTTCCGCTTCGTGGCCGTCGCCACCCTGCCGGCCGGCGCCGTCAACGGCAACACCAACGTGCTGACCGTCCGCGCCACCAGTGGCTTCAACGGCGCGATCGCCGCCACCAGCATCGACACCACCACGGTCGCCGCCGGCGCCGTGATCGACATCACCGCCAACTCGGCCGGCGCCGGTGCACCGGGCGCAGGGCCTGGCGTCGAAGCCGCGGCCGTGGAAACCAAGACCACGACGGCCGGCACGATGACCTCGTTCGTACTGTTCCTGAACAACACCGGTGGCAGCCCCGACACCTTCAATCTGCAAGCGAGTACCGACGGCACGTTCGGCACGCAAATCCTGCCAACCGGCTGGACCGTCGTATTCAAGGACGCCAACGGCGCGGTCATCACCAACGCCACCGTCGCCGCCGGCGCCAACGTACGCGTGACCGCCGAAGTGACCCCGCCAGCCGGCACCGCGCCAGGCACGACCGACCTGTACTTCCGCGCCATCTCGGGCACCACCGGCGTGGCCGACCGCATCCACGAAGCCGTCACGGTTGCCGCGGCCGATTCGCTCGTCGAGCTGGTCAAGACCCAGGCCCTGGATGCCAACTGCGACGGCGCCGCCGATACCGCCTTCAGCAATGCACCGATCGTGTCTGGCGCCGTGCCGGGTGCCTGCATCCGCTACACCATCGTCGGCACCAACAAGGGCGTGACCACCATCACCGCCATGGTCATGACCGACGTGATTCCAGCCAACACGACGTACCACGCCACGGCCACCGCGACCACCGGTCTGGGCGCGATCCTCGCGCCACTGGCCGGTGCGACCGGCAGCGTGTCGGCCACCGTTGGCAACCTGGCCCCGGGTCAGTCCAACACGATGTCGTTCGGCGTGAAGATCGACTGAGTCTCCTGACCTTGTAATCCATCGCCCCCCAACCGCAGCGCCGCACCGGCGGCGCTGCCTTCACATTCCCAGACCTTCGCGCGCGCCATGACGACCCTCCTCCGACACCTCGTATTGATTTGCATGAGCCTTGTCCTGTGGTTGTCCGGCGACGCGCGCGCATCCATCGACAACCGTGCCAGCGCGACCTTCGTCGGCGCGGCCGGCAACAGCATCACCATCGAATCGAATACCGTGCGCGCCGTGCGCCCGGATTCGATCACGTATTTCACCTCGGCCGCCTACAGCCGCGTGGCGCGCGCAGCCGAGCTCAACGGCAACCTGTTTCTTCAGGTCGATGCCGCCGAATGCAACAAGGACAGCAATGTGGCCGAACAGGTCAGCGTCACGCTGACCTCCACGCTGACGGGCGACCAGCAAGCCTTCCCGGCGAGCGAGACGGGGCCCGACACCGGCCAATACCGCTTCAGCGCCGTCGCTGCAAGCCACCGCGACGACCAGGACCATGACGACGACGCTGCCGACGGCATCATCGAAGTCATGAAAAACGATACCCTGCTGGCCACCGTCGCAGGCTGCGGCAGCGGCGTGATCCAGACCGCAATCCTGGTCGACCCGATCGGTATCGTCTACGACAGCCGCAGCAACCTGCCGCTGCCCGGCGCGACCGTGACCCTGATCGACATCACCGGCGCCGGCAACGGCGGTGCGCCTGGCGCCCCCGCCCGCGTCTTCGGCGTGGATGGCGTCACGCCGGCACCGAGCACCGTCATCACCGACGGCGGCGGCATGTACCAGTTTCCGCTGGTCGCACCGAGCCTGTATCGCCTGCAGGTCACCCCGCCGTCGAACTACGGCTTCCCGTCAAAGCGCGCCATCGGTGAACTGCCGGCCGGACGCACCACCAACCTGTACGGTTCGTTCGGCGGCGAGTTCATCGTCAGCGAAACCAGCGGCGTCGTCACCATCGACGTGCCACTCGACCCGATCCCGGGCGTGCTGTACCTGGAAAAGAATGCGTCGCGCGCCGTCGTCGAAGTGGGCGACGTGCTCGACTACACGGTGCGCGTACATAACACCGCCGAACAGGCGCTGGTGGACGTGGTGGTCGAAGACCGCCTGCCGGCCGGTTTCTCGTTCGTGCCTGGCACGCTGCGCATCGATGGCGCCCTGGTGACCGACCGTTTCGAAAACCGCGGCCCGACGCTGCGCATCCCCCTCGATACGCTGGCCGCCAGGTCGAACCGCGTGCTGCGCTACCGGGTACGCATCGGCGGCGGCGCGCTGCAGGGCGACGGCATCAACCGCGCCCAGGCCACCAGCGGCGCCCCGCTGGCGCTGGTCTCGTCGGTGGCTGCAGCCAAGGTCAAGGTCGAAGCCGGCATCTTCAGCAGCAAGGGCTTCATCCTGGGCGACGTGTTCGCCGACTGCAATGTCAACGGTCAGCGTGACCTGGGCGAGCCAGGCATTCCCGACGTGCGCATCTACCTGGAAGACGGCAGCTTTTCGCAGACCGACGCCGATGGCCGCTACAGCTTTGCCGATGTGGCCCCGCGCACCCACGTGGCGAAGGTCGACCTGAGCACGATGCTGGCCGGCCGGCTGGCCGTGCTGTCGAACCGCAATGCGGGCGACGCCGGCAGCCGCTTCGTCGACCTCAAGGACGGCGAACTGGCGCGCGCCGATTTCGCGCTGAGCGGCTGCAATCCCGACGTGCTCGAGGCAATCAAGGCCAGGGCCGCCCGCCTGCGCGCCGTGCTGGCCTCGGCCGCCGTGCTGACCGCGCCAGCCCCGGCCGCTGCCAAGGCTGCGCCTGCCCTGGATCTGGCCACGGTCACCAACCGTCTGGGCTTCATCGGCCTGACCGATGGCGCGGTGCTGCCGCACGCCCAACCGACCATCCGCGTCAAGGGTGGCGCCGGCTCGGGCTTCACGCTGCTGGTGAACGGCGTGGCCGTGGACGACAGCCATATCGGCAAGCAGGACACGGTGGCAGCCCAGGCACTCGAGCTGCGCGACTATGTCGGCGTGACCCTGAAACCTGGTCACAACCTGATCGAAGTGCGCGAAACCGACAGCTTCGGCAACCCGCGCGGCAGCAGCGTTGTCGACGTGGTCGTGCCGGGCGCCCTGGCACGCGTGTCGGTGGCGCCGCTTGTCGAATCGGCCCCCGCCGATGGCCGCTCGCTGACGATGGTCGCGGTGCGCCTGGAAGACACGAATGGCGTGCTGATCGCTGAACGCACCCCGGTCACGCTGGATGCCAGCGCCGGCCAGTGGGACCAGCCCGACCTCGATCCCCGCGAGCCGGGCTACCAGGTGTTCGTCGAAGGCGGCAGCGCTGAATTCGCCCTGCGCAGCGCGCCGGACGCCGGCGAAGCCCGCCTGCAAGCCACCAGCGGCCTGCTGCGCGCGAAGAACACCCTGCGCTTCCTGCCGGCCCTGCGCCCGCTGGTGGCGGCCGGCGTCGTTGAAGGCGTCTTCAGCCTGAACCGCAGCCGCGGCAATACCGCCACCCCGCTGCGCGATTTCGACGGCTTCGAAGACCGCCTGCGCCACGTGGCCGGGAGCGAGAGCGTCAACGCCGGCGCGCGCGCCGCGATGTTCGCCAAGGGCCAGGTCGGTGCCGATACGCTGCTGACGATGTCGTACGACTCGGACAAGGACACCGAACCGAAGATGTTCCGCGACATCAACCCGTTTGCCTTCTACCCGACCTACGGCGACGACGCGCGCCGCGGCTTCGAGGCGCAATCGGCCGGCCGCCTGTACGTCAAGGCCGAGCGCAACCGCTCGTACGTACTGTTCGGCGACTTCGTGCCGCCAGGCGTCACCCCGGCGCGCAACCTGGGCGCCTACAACCGCAACCTGACGGGCCTGCGCCAGCACGCCGAACTGGACGGTCTGACGGTTGATTCGTTCCTCAGCTACGACAGCACGCGCCAGATGGTCGAGGAATTCGCTGCCAACGGCACCTCGGGCCCGTTCCTGACCGGCGGCGGCCTGATGGTCATCAACAGCGAGCGCATCGAAATCATCGTGCGTGACCGCGACCAGACCGGCGTGATCCTGTCGCGCCGCGCCCTGGTGCGCTACGTCGACTACGACATCGATCCGCTCAGCGGCCGCATCCTGCTGCGCGCCCCGGTGCCGAGCCTGGACGAGAACCTGAACCCGGTCAGCCTTCGCCTGGCGTACGAAGTCGACCAGAACGGCGCGCGCTTCCTGGTCGGCGGCGTCGCTGCCCAGTACCAGATCGGCAGCCACGTCGACCTCGGCGCCAGCGCCGTCGAAGACCGCAACCCGGCCGCCCCGACCCGCCTGGTCAGCGTCAACGCCAGTGTCAAGCCGGACGAAAAAACCGTCGTCATCGTCGAAGCGGCGCAGATGGAAAAAGCCGGCCTGTCGGGCCGCGCAGCACGCTTTGACGCGAACCGCACCGACGGCAAGCTGGAAAGCCGCCTGTTCCTGGGCCGCGCCGACGCCAACTTCGACAATCCATCGGCCAACCTGCCAAAGGGCCGCACCGAAGGCGGCGCCAATGTGCGCTACCGCTTCACCGAGCGCACCAGCGTCGGCCTGGAAGGCCTGCACACGGCCGACCTGACCACCGACGCCACCCGCAACGGCGTGCAACTCTTCGCCGGCTACACGTTCGAAAATGGCCTGCAAGCCGAAGTGGGCATGCGCCATTCACGTGAAGAAGGCGGCGCCGGGGTCATCGTGGCCCAGCCCGACCTGACCAGCGTGCGCGCCAAGCTGGGCATGCAGATCCCTGGCTTGCCGCAGGCCGGCGTGTTCGTCGAAGGCGAACAGGATATCCACGACAATGGCCGCCGCATGGTGGCACTGGGCGGCGACTACCGCTTCGCCGGCGGCAGCCGCGTGTACGGCCGCCATGAGCTGATCAGCAGCCTGGGTTCAACGTACGCGCTGAACCAGGGCCAGCAGCGCCACGCCACCGTGTTCGGCGTCGACACCGACTACATGCACGACGGCCGCGTGTTCTCGGAATACCGCGCCGGCGGCACCTCGCCAGCGGGCACCGTGAGCGGCGAGCGCCAGGCCGAAGCAGCCCTGGGCCTGCGCAACCTGTGGACGCTGGGCGACGGCATGCGCGCCAACACCAGCTTCGAGCGCGTCAAGGTGCTCTCGGGCGCCAGCAACAACGAAGCGATCGCCCTGACCGGCGCCATCGAAGTGAGCCGCCATCCGACCTGGACCGGTAACGCCCGTCTCGAACTGCGCCACGGCGCCGACAGCGACGGCCTGCTCTCGACGCTGGGCCTGGCCTACAAGATCGACGACAGCTGGACCTTCCTGGGCAAGAACACGCTGGCCGCCACCCGCTCGAATGCCAGCAAGACCATGCGCGTGACCGAGCTGCTGCAAAGCGGCGTGGCCTACCGCGCGCTGCAGTCGATCGGCGTAAATGGCCTGGCCAAGTACGAGTACAAGCTCGAACGCGACGACGGCCTGGCTGACCTCAAGCGCGCCGTGCACGCCGTCTCGGTCGGCGCCAACTGGCAACTGCGCCTTGATACCACCGTCAGCGCCCGCTACGCCGCCAAGATGGCGATGGACCAGTCGAGCGGTTTGTCGAACCGCACGGTCAGCCACCTGGTGGCCGGCCGCGTGACCCACGAGATCAATGCCGACTGGGACATCGGCGCCACGGCGCAGATGCTGATGGACCGCGACACGCGCGGCCGCCAGTACGCTGCCGGCATCGAGGCGGGCTACCAGCTGCAACGCAATATGTGGGTCTCGGCCGGCTACAACCTGCTCGGCTTCAAGGAACGCGATCTGGCCGGCGCCGACGCCACCGCCAAGGGCGTGTACTTCCGGGTACGCATGAAGTTCGACGAGAACACGCTGCAAGGCCTGCTCTCGGGCGACCTGCTCAAGTAATCAAGGATACCGACATGACTTTCGCACTGCTCTCGTCCCGCCTTCGCCATGCCTGGCTGCGCGTCTTCGTTGCCCTCGCCTGCCTGCTCGGCGCCCTGCCGGCCAAGGCCGACTGTACGGTGACCGGCGCCTGCATCACCGCCGGCCCGCGCCTGGCCAGCGTCGACACCGGCAAGAGCGCCCTGCTCGGCCCGCTGCTGGGCGGCCTGCTCGGCACCGGCACCTCGCTGGGTGCGGTCGACTGGAACGCGCTGGCCGGCGGCAACCTGAACCTGCTGAATTTCCTGAACGTGCTCAAGACGGATCTGGGCGTATCGACCCCGGCGCAGGCGCTGAGCGCCAACGTCACGCTGGCGCAGGTCGCCAACGCGCTGGCGGTCCAGGCGCAGGCCGAGGCCAGGCCGCAGCTGGCAGGGGCGTTATCGGGCCTGGCCTCGCAACTCAATGGCGTGGGCGGCACCGTGCGCCTGGACGACCTGCTCAAGGTTACGGCCGACACCGGGTCGCTCGGCACGAGCACGGTCAATGCGCTCGACATGTTCACTGGCCTGGTCCAGCTTTATAACCGCCGCAACGTGCTGACCACACCGCAGCCGGTCGGCATCTCGGGCGGCCTGCTGGGCGCGACCGGCGTGGTCAACAGCCTGCAACTGTATGCGCAGGTGATCGAGCCGCCGGTGTACGTGTGCGGGCCGACCGGCTCGACCTTCCATTCGGCCGCGATCCGCCTCAAGCTCAAGATGGACCTGGTGTCGCTGGCGCCGGCCACCAATTCTCTGGTCGGCGTGGGCCTGCTGCAAAGCGCGTCGGTCGGCATCGGCAAGCTCGACGTGTACGTGGAAGTCGCGCGCGGCCAGGGCAGCTTGACCGCCGTGGACGCCACCACCAGGGCCGTCACGCTGCAGGTGGCGCCGGGCGTGTCCGACATCTTCATCGGCAAGATCGATGACAGCGTGTTTTTCAACCGCACCCGCGCGATTCTGGACTCGGACGTCGACTTCGGCACGATCGGATCGCTGCGGGCCGCCGCGCTGGGGCTGTTGCAGGTCGATATTGCACTCGACATCAAGAGCATCGTGCGTGGCCAAGCGCCGTTCGCGACGAGCGTGACGATGTCGGGCACGTTCCCGCAAACGCGCACCGTGACCTCGAGCACGACCTTCATCACGAACGCGGCCAACAGCCTGGTGACAAACCTGCAGGTGCGCAGCATGCCGGCCCTGGGTCTCGTGCAGGGCGCCGTCGAACCGCTCGTCAAGACACTGGTGAAGAACGTGGTGAGCCCGCTGATTGCGCCGGTGCTGAGTGGCGTGGCCGATCCGCTGCTCAAACTGCTGGGCATTGGCCTGGGCGAAATCGTGGTGACGGTCGAAGGCATTTGCCAGACCTGTGACGACTTTAAGCTGACCAAGGCGGTCGACAAGAGTAACGCCACGCCCGGCAGCACGATCCTGTACACGATCACGTTCCAGAACAGCGGCACCACGACACTGACGCAACTGAAGATCGAAGACACCACGCCGGCCTTTACGACCTATGCCGACAGCAGCTGCGGGACGCTGCCCGCCAGCCTGGCCTGCACGGTGGCGGTCAAGCCCGACGTGGGCGCAAACGGCAAGGTCGAATGGGGGATCACGGGCACCCTGGCGCCAGGGGCCAGCGGCACGGTCACAGTGACGGTAAAAGTGCAATAATGCACCATCGTCCAACACCACAAGTTACAATGCAGAAACGAGTTATCGCGTTTCACTATCGTAATTTGTGATAATTTGATAGATTGTTGACTTGCCTATGCGTATTAGTTGCGCATCCAGGTGGCTGCATCCGGCTTTTCCCGACACGCGCTCACCACGAGAATGCGGGTCGGGGCGGATGATCAGCCCCCGGTCGGGAGGCTTTTAACCACCTGCACAATCCTATTACATGATATCGCACAGCAGCCCAGCGCCGGCGCCGACCGACCCCGCTTCCGCAGAAGTCTGCTCCACAAAAGAGGCCGCGAGCCTGCTCGGCGTCTCGCACCGGACCGTGCAGCTCTGGGTCGAAAGCGGCGTACTGCAAGCCTGGAAAACTGCCGGCGGCCACCGCCGTATTCTGCTGACATCGGTGCACCGTCTGGTCGCGCAGCGCAATCATGCAGTAACTGGCGGTCACCCTGCGCCATCGCCCAGTGCCAGGTCGGCGCCCGCCGGCCGGCGCATCGTGATGGCCGACGATGACGCCACCCTGCTGCGCCTGTACGAGCTGGAAATCTCCGGCTGGGGCCTGGCTGCGCAGCTGATCAAGGCGCGCGATGGTTTCGACGCGCTGATCCGGATCGGCGAAGCCCGGCCCGACCTCTTGATCAGCGACCTGAACATGCCGGGCATGGATGGCTTCCGGATGGTGCGTACGCTGCGCGCCGACCCGCGCTACCGCAGCATGGCCATCATCGTCATCAGCGGCCTCGATCGTGCGACGATCACGTCGATGGGTCTGCCCGATGACATTCCGGTATTTTCCAAACCGGTACGCTTCGCCGATCTGCGCACCCGGATCGAACACATCTTCAGTGACATGGACGCGGCGGCGACGCCGGACTGACAGGATTCCCATCATGCACACCAAGCCGGACCGACACCCACTGGTTGCCCCGACTTTGCCTGCCCTGCATGCCGTTCCCCAATCCGACCAGGCACGTGTCCTCGCGCTGCACGAACTGGCCCTGCTCGACACCCCGCCCGAAGAACGCTTCGACCGCATTACGCGCCTGGCCTGCCGCCTGCTCGGCGTGCCCATCTCGCTGATCGCCCTGGTCGACGCCGACCGCCAGTGGTTCAAATCACGCGTGGGTATCGACCTGCACGAAACCACGCGCGTGACCTCGTTCTGCACCCACACGATCCACCATGAAGACGGCCTGGTGGTCGATGACGCGCGCCTCGATCCCCGTTTTGCCAACAACCCGTTCGTCACCGGTGCACCCGACGTGCGCTTCTATGCCGGCATTCCGCTGGCTGCGCCGGATGGCAGCCCGGTCGGCGCCCTGTGCGTGATCGACACCCAGGTCCGCCATTTCGATGACGAGCAGATGGCCACGCTGCGCGACCTGGCCGCCATTGCCGGCGACGAACTGCGTGCGCGGCCGGCAGGTCGCCCCGCGCCGGAAGGCTGGGAAAAAGCGCTGGTGGCCCACCTGCCCGACGGCATCCTGATGCTCAATGCACAAGGCAATATCGTGGCCGCCAACCCGGCAGCCGAATCGCTGTTCGGCGCCAGCGGCCCGATGCTGACCGGCCGGCCGCTGCGCGAACTGATGGACGAAGACCTGTTGCGCCGGCGCCGCACGGGCCAGTTGCGCGAAGGTACGCGCTACGAGGCGCTGGCGCGGCGCCTGGATGGCAGCCGCTTCCCGATCGAGTTTTCCTACTGCCGCATGACGTGGGCAGCGCGCCCGAAGTTTGCCGTGACGGTGCGCGACATTTCGCAGCGGCGCGCCGCCGAAGAGCGCAACCGCGCCACCGACGAGCGGCGCCGGCGCCACTTCGCCACTGCCACCCACGAACTGCGTACGCCGATGTCGAGCGTGCTGGGCTTTTCGGAATTGCTGCTCAAACGCGAGTTCGATCCCGTCGTCAGCCGCGAACTGGTCGAGATCATCCACCGCGAATCGGCCCGTCTGGTCAGCCTGGTGAACCAGCTGCTCGATCTGGCGCGCATCGAAGCGGGCGGCATCGACGAGCTCCGGATCGACGCCGTCCCGGTGGCCGATCTGGTGACCCGGACGCTGGCGTGCCTCGAAGGCCTCGGCCAGGCACACCGCGTCAGCACCGACATCGCGCCCCACCTGCCACCGCTGGCGGCCGACGCCCAGAAGATGCAGCAGGCGCTGACCAACATCGTCAGCAACAGCATCAAGTATTCTGCGCCCGGCACACCGATTTTGCTGAGCGCCGCGCCCGAACAATGGGGCGAGCGGCCGATGGTGGCGATCCGCGTGCGCGACCGCGGTATCGGGATGACACCCCAGCAGCAGGCCCAGGTCTTCGAGGCGTTCTATCGGGTGGACGGCGATTCGGCGGCGCCAGGCAGTGGCCTGGGGCTGACGATCCTCAAGGAGATCGTCGATCTGCACGGCGGGCGCATCGCGCTCGAATCCGAACTCGGCGTGGGCACCGATGTCACGCTCTACCTGCCCGTGGCGGGTGGGCCGGACGGCGCAGCCTAGGCGCCCCGGTGACGCATCTGTTGCAAGGGCTCACCGCTTGTTAGCGGACACGGCGGTTTGTCTTGACACGCCAATGCTAACCGGTAAAATCAGCAACCATGAAAATTGCCACTTATTAAGGCATCGGCGCACCTGAGCAAGCCGGCGCTGCCCTGCCTGCTGCAGTGACATCGGCAGCCCCCGGCTCCCGAGACGATCCCTTCCCCCATGATGAACGAGACGCCGCAACGCACCCACGATACCGCCGCGCCCCTGCCGCCGGACGAAGCCCGCCGCCACGAGGTGCTGCTCGACCTGAACCTGCTCGACACGCCGCCGCAAGCGTCGTTCGACCGCATCACGCGCATGGCGGCGCACCTGTTCAAGGTGCCCATCGCACTCGTGAGCCTGATCGACACCGACCGCCAGTGGTTCAAGTCGCGCGTCGGCCTGGCGCTGACCGAAACACCCCGCTCGGTGTCGTTCTGCGCCCATGCCATCCTGCAGGACGATGTGATGGTCGTGCAGGATGCCAGTGCCGATCCGCGTTTCGCCGACACGCCGCTGGTGCGCGGCGAAACGGCGGCGCGCTTCTATGCCGGTTCGCCGATCGACGTTGGCGACGGCGTTCGCATCGGCACGCTGTGCATCATCGACAGCGTGCCGCGCGACTTTTCGGATGCCGACCGCACGATGCTGCGCGACCTGGCAGGCATGGTGGCCGGCGAAATCGCCACGCTCGAACTGCGCGCTGCCTGCGACCGTGAACGCAGCAGCGCACGCGCGCTGCGCACGCTGCTCGAACACCTGCCCGACGCCGTGCTGCTGCTCGACGCCGGCGGCCGCATCCAGTCGTGCAATCCGGCCGCCGAGGCGTTGTTCGGCTCACCCTGCACCGTCCTGACCGGCCAGTCGTCGGCCGTCCTGATCGGCATGGCGCCGCAGGTAGTCACGCGTCATGAGGGCAATGCGCGGCGTGCGGACGGCAGCAGTTTTGCCGCCGAGATCTCGATCGCCGCGATGACGCTCGACGACCATGTGCATCTGGTGGCAACGGTACGCGACATGGACAGCCTGCGCGCGGAACGCGAACGGGTGCGCGCCGCGAACCAGCGGCGTCACGATTACTTCCGCACCGCCAGCCACGAATTGCGCACGCCGATGGCCAGCATCCTCGGGTTTTCGGAGCTGCTCCTCAAGCGCGAGTTCGACGCCCCCACCGGGCGCGAGCTGATCGACATCATCCACCGCCAGGCCACGCGCCTGATCGCCCTGGTCAACCAGATGCTCGACCTGGCCCGTATCGATGCGGGCGGCGCGGCCCAGCTGCAGCCAACCTTGCTGGACCTGGCCGACCTGATGGGCAAGATCAAGGGCGGGCTTGCCGATGACGCGCAAGCCGGACGGATCGCACTGAGCGCGGCGCCCGACCTGCCGCCTGTGACGGCCGATGCCGCGCGCGTGCAGCAGGCGCTGGGCCATATCGTGAATAATGCGCTGGCCTACTCGGCGCAGGACAGCGTCGTGGACGTGCGCATTTCACAGCAGGAACGTGCTGGTCAGGCGGGCGCCGCGGTGCGGGTACGCGACCAGGGGGTGGGCATGACGCCGGAGCAGCGCAAGCGGGTTTGCGACGCGTTCTGGCGCGCCAACGCGTTGCCCGACGTGCCGGGCAACGGCCTGGGCATGACCATCGTGCGCGAGATCGTCAGCGCGCATGGCGGCGTGATCGACATCGTGTCGGCGCCGGGGGATGGGACTGAGGTTGCGTTGTGGTTGCCGGCGCGCGCTGGTGTTGGAGATGCAGCAGCTGTCTGATGCACCCGATTCTGGTGGGCGATGGCCAGGCCGGCCAGCGTTTGCCGATTGGCCCCAGTCTGCGCGCAGCCACGCCTGTGAGGCGCCTCACCCATCTCCATGCACAGAGACCGGATGCCCCAGCCGTGAAACCGGCTCCACCAGCGCTTGCAACGGCGAGTGGTCTACAGAAAATGCCCTCTTCCAGCAGCGCGTAAAGCGTGACATACGTGGCTACGCGGTTTTCTTGGGGATTGGGAAGGCCTGACCCTCCCCATGAACATTTCTGGTTCCCTGCGTGTTGACGCAGCCTGCGCCAGTAGCAATCGTTAACTGGATGCATACATCAGGCTTCTGACAAGCTTCAGTCAATGTCATGAACAGCTTCAATTTTGCCTCATCAAACAGCAGCTTTCGAAATTTATATAAGCGCTTATGTAAATGAGTGTATGATCAAAATATGAAACAAGGACTCGGCACCAAGTTGCGCCATCTTATCGAGCTGCTCGACGGCGCAGTAGCTGCTTCCTATACGGAGGCCGGCCTGAGCTACCGCCCCCGCTATACCCCCGTCATGCGCGCACTGGCGGTACGTGAGCCGCGCACTATTGGCGACATTGCTGCAAGTGCCGGCATCACGCAGCCGGCGGCAACGCAGACCCTTGCATTGATGCTGAAGGAAGAGCTTGTTATCCGCATGTCATCCGAAGATGGACGGCAAAAGCTGATCGGATTGTCGGAACAAGGGCGCGCGCTGCTGCCGCAACTGCAGCGCTGCTGGGCGGCGACGAATGCGGCCGCTGCAACGCTGGATGCAGATCTGGCATACCCGCTGTCGGAAGTATTGGCGCAAGCAATTGCTGCGCTGGAAGCACGACCGTTCGGCGCACGGATCCATGCCGCGCGCGAGCGAACCAACCACGAGGAGCCGTCATGAGTACCCAGCACTATGCCGTACCGTCCGCTATGCCACTGCGCACCCGCATCCTGCGCTATCCTCTGATCCTGGCGATCGTGGGCATCCTGGCGACAATCGTGCCGATGTTTGTCACGCTGGGGCTTACTGAAATCGTGCCGAAACCGCTGCGCCTCGGCTGGCCCATGCTGCTGTCGGCTGCTGTCGCGGTAGCTGGCTATCGCTGGTTTGTCATGCGTCTGGAACGCCGCCCGGTCACTGAGCTGGCTCTGGCTGGCGCGGGACGTGAACTATGGCGCGGACTCGGCATCGGCGTACTGCTCGTCGTTGCGACGTATTCGGTGTTGCTGGCCAGTGGCGCCTTCATCATCACTGGCGCAGTGGCGCCGGGTGTGCTGCTGAAGCCTTTTCCTGAACAAGTCATGGTGGCCATCTTCGAGGAGATCGTGTTCCGCGCCATTGTCTTCGGCATGCTGCAGAAATTCTGGGGCACGAAAATTGCGTTGGGCGTGTCGACCGTGATTTTTGTTGTCGCCCACATGCCGAACGAAGGTTTCAGCGTGCTGGGCGCGGCGATGACGGCGGTGGCATCGCTTGCCCTCTCCAGCGCCTATCTGCTCTCTGGCCGTCTGTGGCTGCCGATCGGCCTGCATTTCGCATGGAATTTCTTGGGTGATGCCGTGTTCGCAGTCTCTGTCTCCGGCCACCCCGCTCGCGGCTGGCTTCAGGTATCCACAAGCGGTCCAGCATGGCTGTCTGGCGGGGATTACGGCATTGAAGGTTCCATCGTCACCGGCATCACCTGGTCCATGGCTGCCATCGCGCTGCTCGCGATCGCATACCGCCGCGGTCACTGGCGCTGAGGCTGAGGCTGAGGCTGAGGCTGAGGCTGGCAGCGCCAACATTAACGATATTTAACGAATTAGCCACCCACGTTTAAGCCTGCGCCGGGCATAGTCGAAGGTAGGGAACAATACGCTCTCCACCTTGCAAACGGATCCGACACCCATGCCCTCGATGACCCTTCCGCGCCGCCCGGCGCTGGCGACTGCCATAACGGCCGCCGCGCTGCTCTCAGCCTGCGGCAAAGACCCCAAGCCTGCCCCGCCACCGGTGCCCGAAGTCGCCGTATTGACCATGGCCACCACCAACGTGGCGCTGAACATCGCCCTGCCCGGCCGTACGGCGCCGTTCCTGCTGGCCGAGGTCCGGGCCCGGGTCGACGGCATCGTGCAAGAGCGCCGCTTTACCGAGGGCGCCGACGTGCGCAAGGGCGAGCCGCTGTACCTGATCGATCCGGCGCCCTACCGCGCCGCCGTCAAGAGCGCCGAAGCCGAGCTGCAACGGGCGCAGGCCACGCTGGCCAGCAATGTGTCGCAACTGAATCGCAACCGCGTGCTGGTGAAGGAAAACGCGGTCAGCAAGCAGGAATTCGAAACCGCCGAGGCAGCGCAGCTGGAAGCGGCGGCCGATGTCGCAGCGGCCAAGGCCGCCCTGGAAGTGGCCCGCATCAACCTCGGCTACACCACCGTGACGGCGCCGATCGCGGGCCGCAGCAGTGTATCGGCCGTGACCCAGGGCGCGTATGTGCAAGGCAGCGCCGCCACCCTGATGACGGCGATCCAGCAGATCGACCCGATGTACGTCGACCTGCAGCAGTCGAGCAGCGAAGGCCTGGCGCTGCGGCGCGAGATCGCCGCCGGCCGCGTGCGCATGGAAGGTACCGATGCCGCCAAGGTCAGTCTGCAACTGGAAGACGGCAGCACTTACACCCGCAGCGGCACGCTCGCGTTTTCGGGCGTGACGGTCGACCAGGCCACCGGCTCGGTCACGCTGCGCGCGCGCTTCCCGAACCCCGACAAGCTGCTGTTGCCCGGCATGTTCGTGCGCGCGAGCGTCAGCCAGGGTGTACGTCAGGCGGTCATGCGCGTGCCCGCGACCGCCGTGACGCGCACGCCGCAGGGCACGGCCACCGTGATGGTGGTCGGCCAGGATAACAAGGCCGCACTGCGCACCGTGCGCACCGGCGCGCTGGTCGATGGGTTCTGGCTCGTCGACGACGGCCTGAAGGCCGGCGAACGCGTGATCGTCAGCGGTGTGCAGAAGCTGCGGCCAGGCACCGTGGTCAGGGTTGCCGCGGCGCCGGCAGCAGCGTCACCGGCAGCGACACCGGCGGCACCTGCCGCAGCCACTGCCGCAGCCACTGCCGCGCGCAAGGAATAATCCACGATGCCAAAGTATTTCATCAACCGGCCGATCTTCGCGATCGTCATATCGCTGCTGATCATGCTGATCGGCGGCATCGCACTGCTCAAGATGCCGATCGAGCAATACCCGCCCGTCTCGCCGCCATCGGTGCAGATCCAAGCGAGCTTCCCCGGCGCGTCGGCCGAGACCATGCAGAACACCGTGATCCAGGTGATCGAGCAGCAGATGACGGCGATTGATAACCTGCTGTACATGCAGTCGACCAGCGACGACACGGGCCAGTCGACGACGTCGCTGACATTTGCCGCCGGGACTGACCCCGATATCGCCCAGGTCCAGGTGCAGAACAAGCTGCAGGCGGCGGTGCCGCGCCTGCCGAGCGAAGTCCAGCAAGCGGGCCTGCGCGTGACCAAGTCGACCTCCGACTTCCTGATGGTCGCGGCGTTTGTTTCCGACGACGACAGCATGACCAAGTTCGACATCGCCAACTACGTGGCCTCGAACATCCAGGATCCGCTCTCGCGCATGCCGGGCGTGGGCAGCATGAACCTGTTCGGCACCCAGTACGCGATGCGCATCTGGCTCGACCCGGTCAAGCTGACGAGTTTTGCACTGACGCCACTCGACGTGACCGATGCGATCCGCGCGCAGAACGTGCAGATCTCGGGCGGCCAGCTGGGCGGCACGCCGGCGGTCCAAGGCCAGACCCTGAGCGCCACGATCAACCAGGCGACGATGCTGCGCACGCCCGAGGAATTCAAGCGCATCCTGGTCAAGGTCCAGCCGGACGGCTCGTCGGTACGCATCGGCGACGTTGCGCGCGTCGCGCTGGGGCCCGAAAACTACAACGTCGACGTGCGCTACAACGGCAAGTCGGCGTCTGGCCTGGGCATCCAGCTCGCGCCGAACGCCAATGCACTCGACACCGCAGAAGCGGTGCGCGCCCGCTTGAAAGAACTGGGCGAATTTTTCCCGCCCGGCCTGCGCACCGTGTATCCGAATGACGTCACGCCCTTCATCGAAACATCGATCAAGGGCGTGACCCACACACTGATCGAGGGCATCGTGCTGGTGTTCCTGGTGATGTACCTGTTCCTGCAAAACTTCCGCGCCACCTTGATCCCGTCGATCACGGTGCCGGTGGTGCTGCTGGGGACCTTCGGCATCATGTCGGGGCTGGGCTTTACCATCAATACGCTGTCGATGTTCGGTCTCGTGCTGTCCATTGGCCTGTTGGTCGATGATGCGATCGTGGTGGTGGAAAACGTCGAACGCGTGATGCACGAAGACGGCTTGGCGCCGAAAGAAGCGACGATCAAGGCCATGAGCCAGATCACCAGCGCGCTGATCGGCGTGGCCCTGGTGCTGTCGGCCGTGTTCGTGCCGGTGGCCTTCTCGAGCGGCACGGTCGGCGCGATCTACCGCGAATTCTCGCTGACGGTCGTGGCCTCGATGCTGCTGTCGGCGTTCATCGCGCTGACGCTCACGCCCGCACTGTGCGCGACGATGCTCAAGCCGGTCGACCCCGAGCACCATGAAAAGAAGGGTTTCTTCGGCTGGTTCAACCGCTCGTTCGATGCGACCCGCGACCGCTACCTGGGCGGCGTGACGCGCATCCTGGGCCGGCGCGCGCTGTGGATGGTCGTGTACCTGGTGCTGGTCGGCGCCGTCATTGCCCTGTTCCTGCGTCTGCCGGGCGGCTTCCTGCCCAAGGAAGACCAGGGCTATATGTTCGTCCAGGTGCAAACGCCGGCCGGCAGCACGCAGGAAACGACGGGGCGCGTGCTGGAAGAAATCAGCCATTACCTGCTGAAAGAAGAATCGGCAGTGGTGGAAGCCACCTTCATGACCAATGGCGCGAGCCAGCCGCAGCGGGGCCAGAACCAGGGCCGCCTGTTCGTGCGCCTGAAGACGTGGGACGAGCGCAAGGACGAGGCGCTGGGTGTGTCGGCGCTGGCCAACCGGATCGCGGCGCGCTACGCCAACTACCAGGGCGCCACCATCAACACGGTCGAACCGCCATCGATCCGCGGCCTGGGGTCGGCCAACGGCTTCTCGCTGCAGCTGCAGGATCGCGGTGGCCTGGGGCACGACGCGCTGGCCAAGGCGCGCGACCAGCTGCTCGAACTGGCGCGCAAGGAACCGAACCTGCAGCGCGTGCGCTTCACGGGCCAAGCCGACAACGCCACCTACAAGATCGACATCGACCGCGAAAAGGCCGCAGCACTGGGCGTGAACCTGACCGAAGTGGACCAGACCTTCTCGACGGCCTGGGGCTCGCGCTACATCAACAACTTCCTCGACACGGACAACCGCATCAAGCGCGTGTACGTGCAGGCCGACGCCCAGTTCCGCATGAACCCGGACGACATCAAGCTGCTCTATGCACGCAACGGCGCCGGCGAGATGGTGCCGTTTTCGAGCTTTGCCAGCGCGCGCTGGGCCTGGGGCTCGCCAGCGATGGCGCGCTACAACGGTATCGAGTCGGCCGAGATCCTGGGCCAGCCGGCGCCGGGCTTCAGCAGCGGCGAAGCGATGGCGATCATGGAGCGCCTGGTGGGCGAACTCCCGCAAGGCATCGGCTTCGAATGGAGCGGCATCTCGCTGCAGGAATCGCAGGCCGGCTCGCAGGCGCCGCTCTTGTACGCGCTGTCGATCCTGGTCGTGTTTCTGTGTCTGGCCGCGCTGTATGAAAGCTGGGCGATCCCGATCTCGGTCATCATGGTGGTGCCGATCGGTATTCTGGGGGCCCTGGGCGCAGCGACGGCCTTCGGCATGGAAAACGACGTGTTCTTCCAGGTGGGCCTGTTGACCACCATCGGTCTGTCGGCCAAGAATGCGATCCTGATTGTCGAATTCGCGCGCGAACTGCAGATGCAGGGAATGGGCATCGTCGAAGCGGCGCTGGAATCGGCCAAGGTGCGACTGCGCCCGATCATCATGACGTCGATGGCGTTCATCCTGGGCGTGCTGCCGCTGGCATTGTCGAGCGGCGCCGGCTCGGGCAGCCAGAATGCGCTGGGCATTGGCGTCATCGGCGGCATGCTGACGGCGACGTTCCTGGCCACGTTCCTGATTCCGCTGTTCTACGTGATCGTCGCGTCGCGTTCGAAAACACCGCCCCATGTCGATGACACGCCGGACGACGGGCAGGCGCCGGTGGAAACGGCCACGCCGCAGCCGCAGGCGCATTGAGGTTGCCGTGAAACTGCTCCTCATCGAAGACAACGAGCGCGTTGCGCGCTTCGTCAACAAGGGCTTGAGCGAAGCCGGGCACACGGTCGACCATGCCGACAACGGCCGCGACGGCATGGTCTACGCCGTCAGCGAACCGTATGATGCGATCGTCATGGACCGCATGCTGCCCGGTGGGATCGACGGTCTGGCGCTCATCGAGACACTGCGCCAGCAAGGCAACCGGGTGCCGATCCTGATCCTGAGTGCCCTGGATGGTGTGGACGACCGCATCCGCGGCCTGCGCGCCGGCGGCGACGACTATCTGACCAAGCCGTTCGCATTCGGCGAACTGCTCGCCCGCCTGGACGCGCTGCTGCGCCGCTCGCAAAGCCAGGCCGTGGAAACCGTCATGACGCTGGGCGACTTGCGTGTGGATATGCTGGCGCACCGCGTCACGCGCGCCGGCAAGCCGTTGGCGCTGCAGCCGCGCGAATTCAAGCTGCTGACCTATCTGCTGCGCCATGCGAACCAGGTCGTCACGCGCACGATGCTGCTCGAGAATGTGTGGGATTACCACTTCGACCCGCAGACCAATGTCATCGATGTCCACATCAGCAAGCTGCGGCAGAAGATCGACGCCGGCTTTCCAATGGCCCTGCTGCGCACGGTGCGCAATGCCGGCTACATGCTGACCGACCAGCCTTGAACGAGGCGTACACGATGCTCAGGCTTCCCAGTTTTTCTGCCCGCACGATCGCCATCGGTTATGGCGTCGTGACGCTGCTGGTACTGGCGATGTTCGCCGGGCCGCTGTGGTACGCGTGGCATACCAATATCGGCGAGGTGCGCAGCCAGCTGCTCAAATCCGACGCCCAGCACCTGAGCAACCTGTTCATCCGCCAGGGCCCGCCCGCACTGGCCGCAGCGATCGACAGCCAGGTCCACGGCGTGAACGACGGCGTGCGCAAGATCATGCTGTTCGTCGCGCCCGACGGCGCCAAGCTGGCGGGCAATCTGCAAGCCTGGCCCGAGGGCGTACCGGACCGCGATGGCCTGTGCCGCGTGACGATCGTGGTCGACGACGTGCCACGCAACGTGGAACTGGTGCGGGTGACGCTGGAAGACGGCTACCGGCTGCTCGTGGCCAGCAACCTGAATCGCTTCCAGAAGCTCGAACGCCTGTTCGCGTATGGCTTGCTTGGGTGCGCGATCACCGTGCTGCTCAGCGCCGCGCTGGGTGGGCTCATGATCCGCCGCGCGCTGCTGGGGCGCATGCAGGGCATCAGCGACACCACTGCCTCGATCATCGAAGGCAAGCTGTCGCATCGCCTGGTCGAACCGGGCGATGGCGACGAGCTGCAGCAACTGACGCGCACTGTGAACCGCATGCTCGACCAGATCGAGCATCTGGTAACCGGCGTGCAGGATGTCTCGAACGCGATCGCGCACGACCTGCGCACCCCGCTGTCCGAGCTGCGTGCACGGCTCGAGGAACTGTCAGTGGCGCGGCCGGCGCCGGACGAAACCTTCGTCGAGATCGACGCCGCGATCGATGACGTCGACCGCGTGATGGGGATCTTCAATGCCTTGCTGCGACTGGCCGAAATCGACAGCGGCAGCCGGCGTGGCGGGTTCGTCGATGTCGACCTGGCGGCGCTGGGCGCTGAAGTGACCGAGTTCTATGCACCGGTCGCCGAACTGAAGGACATCGCGCTGGGCTTTGACGGCCCGGCCGACCTGCATGTGGTGGGCGACCCCGTGCTGCTGGCGCAGGCGCTGGGCAATATGGTCGACAACGCGCTCAAATATGCGCCGGTGCGCGGCGCAATCGCAATCTCTGCGCAGCGCATCGATGCCGACACCGTGCAGATCGTCGTGGCCGACAACGGCCCCGGGATCCCGGTCAACGAACGCACGCGCGTCATCGAGCGCTTCTACCGGGTGGACGCGAGCCGCGGCACGCCGGGTGTGGGGTTGGGCCTGAGCGTGGTCTCGGCGGTGGCGCGGCTGCATGGCGGCACCTTGACGCTGGCGGACAACCATCCCGGGCTGCGGGCCACGCTGCGCATTGGTGCCATGACACCGGCGGCATCGACCTCGGCTCATGCTTCGGGTTCAAGGTCAATCTCTGGCGCCTGACCTGCCGGCCACATTTGCGCTACAGTGTGGCCTTTATTGGCGCGCCCCATTCTGTCGGGCCACATTCACGGGAGAGCCCCATGCCTGACCCAGTTCCACCAAACGGCGACCTGACCAGGCGCGCCGACGACTACTTCCTGCGCCACCTCGGCGTCGCGTTCGAGGCGCTGGCAGCGCCGGTGGATCCCATCAACCCGACCGGCTTGCCGGCCCGCGCGACCAGCGTTTACCGCGCCATCATCGAAGCGCGCCAGGGCGACGAAGACGTCCAGCCACGCGGTGTCTGGCAGCGGCAACCGAAGCGTTCGGACTGGCCGCACGTGAGCAACCTGGCCGCCGGCGCCTTGCGCACCCAGGGCAAGGACCTGCAACTGGCGGCGTGGCTGTGCGAGTCCCAGGTCCACGAACACGGCTTCCCCGCACTGCCCCCTTGCCTGCTGCTCGTGCACACGCTGTGCGATCGTTACTGGACCACGCTGCATCCGCAGCTGGACAACAACGACACCGAAGCCCGCGCCAACATCCTGCGCTGGCTGGACCAGAAGCTGACCCCGACGCTGCGCCAGGCGCCGCTGCTGACCATGGAAGATGGCCGCGTCCGCACCTGGGCCGATCTGGAGCACGGCGAGCAGGACCATGGCGGCCACGACACCGCACTGGCATCCATGCCCACGGCGATGCTGGGCGAGCGCATCACGGCACTGGAAGACGCACACGAGACGATCACCATGGTGCACCGCAGCTTCGACGCGCATTCGGGCGCGAGCACGCCACGCCTGAGCGCGCTGGCAGACCAGGTCCACGCGATCCTCACGTGCCTGCACGCCGAACAGCAAGCACGAACCCCGCCGCCCGCGGATAAGCCGGTCGAACCACCGCCCGCGCCATCACCGGCAAACAGCACGGAACCGCCCCAATTCCGCGACCGCGCCGACGCCTACGCCTGCCTGGCTGCCGCCGCCGCCTACCTCGCCCACGTCGAACCGCACAGCCCGACGCCGTACCTGGTCCAGCGCGCCGTCGAATGGGGCAATATGAACACGGGCGCCCTCTACCAGGAGCTCTTCATCCGCCTGGGGGGCCAACTGAGCATTTTCGACATGGTCGGCAGCAACATGCTCCCCACCCCGAACACCCCCACCCCACCCCAATAAGCCCAATCAAAATCAGGGTCAGAGTCGATTTGTTTGATAACTTCAGCAAATCAATTGTTTATTAATTCGACTCTGACCCCAATTAATTTGCAAGATTAACTGCTGAGCTTAGGGTCGGAGTCGATTTATTTGACAACTTTGGGTAATTGCCCATTAATTCGACTCTGACCCTAATTGTTCAGGATGATTTGCAGAAGCCTGCAGATGCGCTTGCGACATTAAATGCACAGGGAGATTTGGCTGGATTCGGATAGCGCTAACAATCGCATTAAATAATGAGGGTCAGAGTCGAATTGTTTGTCAATTTTCATAAATCAATTGAAAAATAATTCGACTCTGACCCTAATTTTTTTGCAATGTTTTACGAGCTCATCTACACGAGCACGAATATCAGCGTTTTCTAAAGGCTATTACCCAATAATTCGACTCTGACCCTAATTGTGGGGGGTTAGCTGCCGAAGTAGCGGCCGGCGCGGTGCCAGGCCATGACCATGCCGCTCATGGCGACGGCGCTGAGGGCGGACCAGGCGACCAGGTGTGGGGCGACCAGCAGCAATGCCAGCGCCAGGATGACGCTGTCGATCATGATCTGGGTGCGGCCGGCGTTGATGTTGTACTGCTTTTGCAGCCACAGCGTGACGATGCCCGTGCCGCCGACACCGGCGCCGTGGCGCGCGAGCGCCAGGATGCCCATGCCGCAGAAGGTGCCGCCGCCCAGGGCTGCCACCGCTGGATGCACGCGGTCGATCACCAGCACGAACGGCATGATCTTGAGCAGGCCCATGATCATCGCGCTGCCGGCCAGCGACTTGATCGTGAAGCGCGCGCCCATGAAGAAGTAGCCGAACAGGAAGAACGGCACGTTGATCATCATGAACAGCGTACCGACCGACAAACCGGTCGAGTACGACGTCAGCAGCGCGATCCCGGCGACACCGCCGGTCAGCAGCCCGGCCGCATGCAGCAGCACGATGCCGATCACGACGAACAGCACGCCGACGAGAATGCCGTAGACGTCGTCGAGCGTCGAATGCGGCTTGACCTCGATGATCGGGCGCGATGGCTTGCTTGGGGAGCCTGGGTACATGACCGACTGACTCACGCGCGCACCATCACGCGGGCAGGAGCAGGCCGCGATGCGCACATTGGCGCGCGCGATGTCGCCACGCGAGCGGGCAAGTGGCGGCGCGTGGCGGCGCACACGGAATCGGCGAGCGTATGGCTGGAGTTCATGGTCCTCGGATGATCGGATGTATGGGGGATGCTGCAAGCGGCGCAGGTCTGGCCAAACGAGGCAAACACACACGTTACGGCGCGCTACAGCCCGGCATTATCGCCCATGTTGCGGCGCAATGTCGAGCCGTACGCATCCAGTCTGTCGCGCATGGGAACACCCCTTGTGCGCTGCACCGCGACGGTGCATGAATGACACCAAATGCGCCAATTGCGCGCCTACCGTGCGCTACGCGCCCGCATCCGGTGCCCCGCCCGCCGCCAGTTCGCGCTCGAGAAATTCAACGCACACCCGCACCTTCGCCGAATTGCCCAGCCGCTGCGGATACACGGCCCACACATTGGCTTCTTGCGCGTACTCCGGCAGGATCTGCACCAGCTGCCCGGACGCCAGCAGCGGCTGCGCGTGCCAGCGCGAGCGCAGCACGATCCCGGCGCCGTCCAGCGCCCAGCGCAGCGCGACTTCGCCATGGTTGGTGGACAGCGCGCCCGACACCTTCACCGTCTCTTCACCGCCTTTCGCGCGCAGCCGCCAGACGCCAAACGGATGGTCGCGCTCCTTGATGACCAGGCACTGGTGGCCGGCCAGATCCTGCAGCGTGCGCGGCGTCCCGTGCTGCGCCAGATATCCGGGCGCCGCGCACAGGATGCGGTGATTGACCATCAGGCGCCGCGCGATCAGCTGTGGCGCGATCTCGTCTCCAATCCGCACGTCCAGATCGAACCCCTCGGCCACCGGATCCACCAGCCGGTCGAACACCTCGAACCGGATCTGCAGCGCCGGATACGCGCGCGCCAGCCGCGCAATGGCCGGTGCGACGACATTGCGGCCGAAACCGAAGCTGCTGCACACGCGCAGCAGGCCACTGGGCGCCCGGCGCCGCTCGGACGCTTCCTCGATCAGATCGTCCAGACTCTCGAGAATGGCCTGCGCACGCGCGAACGCCTGCGCGCCATCCTCGGTGATGACGACGCGGCGCGTCGTGCGCTGGAACAGCCGCACGCCCAGCGCGGCCTCGAGCACCCCGATCCGTTTGCTGACATACGCGGCCGACATGCCGAGCGCCTGCGCCGCACCCGCAAACGATCCCTGACGCGCCACGGTTACGAACACCCGCAAATCAGCATTCTCCAACAGATTATTCACGCTCCGTGTTCCTTAACACCACAAGAACCAGCATTATAAACATACCGTTTTGCATTATTCTTGAAGCATTCAGATCAGCTAACAGGAGACACCCATGAAAACCCACAAGATCGCCGTGATCGCCGGTGACGGCATCGGCAAGGAAGTCATGCCAGAAGGCCTGCGCGCCCTGGACGCCACCGCCAAACGCTTCGGCATCCACCTCGAATTCACCACGTTTGAATGGGCCGACTGCGACTACTACGTCAAGCACGGCAAGATGATGCCGGACGACTGGCGCGCGCAGCTCTCGGGCTTCGAAGCCATTTTCTTCGGCGCCGTCGGCATGCCCGACATCGTCCCCGACCATATCTCGCTGTGGGGCTCCCTGCTCAAGTTCCGGCGCGAGTTCGACCAGTACGTGAATCTGCGCCCGGTGCGCCTGATGCCCGGCGTGCCCTGCCCGCTCGCCAACAAGAAGCCGGGCGACATCGACTTCTACGTCGTGCGCGAAAACACCGAGGGCGAATACTCGTCGGTCGGCGGCAAGATGTTCGAAGGGACCGACCGCGAATTCGTGCTGCAGGAATCGGTCTTTACGCGCCACGGCACCGACCGCATCCTCAAGTATGCATTCGACCTGGCCCAGAGCCGTCCTAAAAAACACCTGACCGCCGCCACCAAATCGAATGGCATTTCCATCTCGATGCCGTACTGGGACGAGCGCGTGGCCGCCATGGGCGAGCAGTACGCCGACGTCAAATGGGACAAGTACCACATCGACATCCTGTGCGCGCGCTTCGTGATCTCGCCCGAACGCTTCGACGTCGTCGTGGCATCGAACCTGTTCGGCGACATCCTGTCGGACCTCGGCCCGGCCTGCACCGGCACGATCGGCATCGCGCCGTCGGCCAACCTGAACCCGGACCGCACCTTCCCGTCGCTGTTCGAACCCGTACACGGCTCGGCCCCCGACATCTACGGCAAGAACATCGCCAACCCGATCGCGATGATCTGGTCGGGCGCGATGATGCTCGAGTTCCTGGGCCAGGGCGACGCCAACTACACGGCCGCGCATGACGCCATGCTGGCCGCGATCGAGCGCTGCCTGGTCGAAGGCCCGCGCACGCCCGACATGGGTGGCACGGCCAACACCACTGACGTGGGTCAGGCCGTCACGCGCTACCTCGAGCCTTAAGCCACGCCCCGGTTGGCCAGTGCTATTGTGGGGGTCCTGACAGCACAACCAACCGGAGCCACCATGCAGCCGCACGAATCGACCGAACTGGAATACGTTGGCTTCTGGGCGCGCACCGGCGCGGCGCTCATCGACAGCATCCTGGTGATGATCGTCGTGCTGCCGCTGGTCACTGCCATCTACGGCGCTGCGTATTGGGACAACACAACGCTGGTCATGGGCCCGGCGGACTTTGTCATCAACTGGCTCCTGCCGGCTGCCTTCGTACTCGCGCTATGGATCAAACTCTCGGCCACGCCGGGCAAGATGGCCGTCCGCGCCATCATTGTCGATGCGCGTACGGGCGGCAAGCCAAGCACGCGCCAGTTCATCATCCGCTACCTGGGCTACTACATCTCGATGATCCCGCTGTTCCTGGGCATTCTCTGGGTCGGCTTCGACGCGCGCAAGCAGGGCTGGCACGACAAGCTGGCCGGCACCGTCGTCGTGCGGCGCAAGGGCGGCGCGACGCAGCCAGTCAAATTCGACGCATCGAACCGCGCCTGATCATTCGGTCAGGCGCCGCATCTGCGCAATCAGATCGGCCTTGCCTTCGAAGCCGATCCCCGGCAGATCCGGCATCGTGATGTGGCCATTCTCGACCTTCACGCCATCCGGGAAGCCGCCATAGGGCTGGAACAGGTCCGGATACGATTCGTTCCCGCCCAGCCCCAGGCCGGCCGCGATATTCAGTGACATCTGGTGCCCGCCGTGCGGGATGCAGCGCTTGGCCGACCAGCCGTGCTCCTTCAGCATGTCGAGCGTGCGCAGATACTCGACCAGGCCATAACTGAGCGCGCAATCGAATTGCAGCCAGTCGCGGTCGGCGCGCATGCCGCCGTGGCGGATCAGGTTGCGCGCGTCCTGCATCGAGAACAGGTTCTCGCCGGTGGCCATTGGATTGGCGTAGTAGTTGCGCAGCGTCGCCTGCAGTTCGTAGTCGAGCGGGTCGCCCGCTTCTTCGTACCAGAACAGATCGTACTGCGACAGCGCCTTGGCGTAGCGGATCGCCGTGTCCAGATCGAAGCGGCCGTTCGCATCGACCGCCAGCTTCTGCCCGTCGCCCAGCACACTCAGGATCGAGTCGATGCGGCGCAGGTCTTCGTCGAGCGAGTCCCCGCCGATCTTCTTCTTGACCACCGTGTAGCCGCGATCGAGATAGCTGCGCATCTCGTCTTTCAGCTTGCCGTGGTCCTGCCCCGGATAATAATAGCCACCGGCCGCATACACGAACACGCGGCGCTCCGGCTGGCCATTGCCATAGCGGTCGGCCAGCAGCTGGAACAGCGGCACGCCCGCGATCTTGGCCGTCGCATCCCACACCGCCATGTCGATCGTGCCGATGGCCACCGAGCGCTCACCGTGGCCACCCGGCTTTTCGTTGGTGAACATCGTCTGCCAGATCTTGTGCGGGTCGAGGTTTGCGCCCGTGTCGTCCTGCAGCGACGTCGGATCTGCCTCGAGGATGCGCGGGATGAAGCGCTCGCGCATCAGCGTGCCCTGGCCATAGCGGCCGTTGGAGTTGAAGCCGTAGCCGATGACCGGTTTGCCATCGCGGATCACGTCGGTCACCACGGCGACCACGCTCAGCGTCATCTTGCTGAAATCAATGTAGGCGTTACGGATCGGGGAGCTGATTGGAACGGTCTGTTCGCGGATGTCGACGATTCTCATGGCGGTGTCTCTCATGTGCTGGTTGAACGAGACACCAGATTATTCGCTGCGAAGGCGGTTATGATTGAATCACTTTCACAAGATTCTTCACCCAAAGTGAACAATGACCTCGCCACCCATCTCGAATTCTTTGTGCTGCTGGCCCGCCACGGCAGCCTGAGCGCCGCTGCGCGCGCACTCGATATCACGCCGCCGGCCGCTACCAAGCGCCTGGCGCAGCTCGAAGAGCGCCTCGGCGTGCGGCTCGTCAATCGCACCACGCGCACCAGCAGCCTCACGCCCGAGGGCGAAACCTATCTGCACTACGCGACGCGCATCCTGGCCGACCTGCACGAGATGGAGGAAGCAGTATCGAGCACGCGCGCCGTGCCGCGCGGCCTGCTGCGCGTGAATGCGTCGCTCGGTTTCGGGCGCACGACGATCGCGCCGCTGGTGTCCACGTTCGCGCAGCGCTACCCGCAGGTGGAGGTGCAGCTCGACGTCACCGACCGCCCGGTGGACCTCGTCGCGGACGGTATCGACCTGGCGATCCGCTTCGGCGACCTGCCCGACCAGCGCCTGGTCGCGCGCCGCATCATGTCGAACCGGCGCCTGCTGTGCGCGTCGCCGCGCTATCTCGAACAGCATGGCGTGCCGGCCAGCCTGGCGGATCTGGCCAACCACCGCTGCATCGTGCACCGGCAGAACGACGAGGCGCATGGCGTCTGGCGCCTGGAACATGAAGGCCGCGCCGTGTCGGTCAAGGTCCAGGGTGCGCTGTCGAGCAACGATGGCGACATCGTGCTGGGCTGGGCGCTCGATGGCCACGGCATCCTGGTGCGCTCGGAGTGGGATCTGGCGAAGTACGTCGACAGCGGCCGGCTGCGCATCGTGCTGCCCGGGTACGCGCAGCCAGAGGCCGACCTGTTCGTCGTCTATCCGGACAAGCGCCGGCAATCGGCGCGGGCACGCGCCTTCATCGATTTTCTGGTGGCGCACTTCGGCGCCTGACGTCGCGCTGAGCGGACGCAAAAACGGCCCCGATCGGGGCCGTTTTGCTAACGACACGCCGGGAGCGGGTCCCGGTGATCGCCCTTACTTCACACCGGCCGCTGCCAGCGCCGTCATGTTGACGATGCGGCGCACGGTGGCGCTCGGGCTCAGGATGTGCACCGGCTTGGCCGCGCCCAGCAGGATCGGGCCCACGGTCACGCCCTTGCCTGCTGCGACCTTGAGCACGTTGAACAGGATGTTGGCGGCGTCCAGCGACGGCATCACCAGCAGGTTCGCGCTGCCCGAGTAGCCGGCGTCGATCTTGTACAGGTCACGGATTTCTTCCGACAGCGCAGCGTCGCCGTGGATCTCGCCCACCACGGCCAGCTCGGGCGACTGCTCGGCCAGCAGCGCGCGTGCTTCGCGCATGCGCTTGGCGGACGGCCGCTCGGACGAACCTTGCGACGAGTGCGACAGCAGCGCCGCCTTCGGCTCGAGACCGAAGTGCTGCAGCGTCTCGGCTGCCAGGCGCGTGATGGCGGCCAGCTCCTGTGCGCTCGGCTGCTCGTTGACATAGGTGTCGGTGATGAACAGCGTGAACTTGTCGAGCACCAGCGCGTTCATCGCGGCCAGCACTTCGGCGCCCGGCGCCACGCCGATCTCGCTTCGCACGTGCTCCAGATGGTCGTCGTAGCAGCCGGTCATGCCGCAGATCAGCGCGTCGACCGTGCCCGCCGCCAGCAGGCGCGTGCCCTGCAGCGTCGTATCCGCTTCGGCCGCAATGACGGTGTAGTCGGTGCCTTCACGCAGGCGCAGGCCCGCGTCCTTGATGGCGCGTTGCAGGACCGACGTGTCGCCGATCAGCACCGGATGGGCGATGCCCTCGTCGACCACGGCCTGCACCGCGCGCAGCACGCGCGGCTCGGTCGCTTCGGCGTACGCCACCTTGCGCACATCGGCGCGCGCCTTGTCGAACACCGGCTTCATGAAGAACCCGGTGTGATAGATCATCTGGCCCAGCTTGTCGCGGTAGGCGTCCATGTCGGTGATCGGGCGCGTCGCCACGCCCGATGCGGCAGCGGCTTCGGCCACGCGCGGTGCGATCGCACCGAGCAGGCGCGGATCGAACGGCTTCGGAATGATGTACTCGGGCCCAAAGGCCAGGTCCTGGCCTTCGTAGGCCAGCGCCACCACGTCGCTCGCTTCGGCTTCGGCCAGTTCGGCAATCGCCGTCACGCAGGCCAGCTTCATTTCGTCGGTGATGCGCGTGGCGCCGCAATCGAGCGCGCCGCGGAAGATGTACGGGAAGCACAGCACGTTGTTGACTTGGTTCGGGTAGTCCGAACGGCCGGTGGCGATGATGACGTCCGGGCGCGCGGCCTTGGCCACTTCAGGACGGATCTCCGGTTCGGGATTGGCCAGCGCCAGGATGACCGGCTTGTCAGCCATCGTCTTGACCATCTCGCCCGTCAGCACGCCGGCGGTCGAGCAGCCCAGGAACACGTCGGCGCCCTTGACGACATCGGCCAGCACGCGCGCATCGGTCGCCTGCGCATAGCGCGCCTTGTTCTCTTCCATATTGGCGTCGCGGCCCTGCCAGATCACACCGCGCGAGTCGACGACGTAGATGTTCTCCTGCTTCACGCCCAGCAGCACCATCATGTCCAGGCAGGCAATCGCTGCGGCGCCGGCGCCGGAGGCGACCAGCTTGATCTGGCCAATGTCCTTGCCGACGACTTTCATCGCATTGAGCAGTGCAGCGGTCGAGATGATCGCGGTGCCGTGCTGGTCGTCGTGGAAGACCGGGATGTTCATGCGCTCGCGCAGCTTCTTCTCGATGTAGAAGCATTCCGGCGCCTTGATGTCTTCGAGGTTGATGCCGCCGACGGTCGGCTCGAGCATCGCGATGGCGTCGATCAGCTTGTCCGGATCGAGTTCGTCCAGTTCCAGGTCGAACACGTCGACACCGGCAAATTTCTTGAACAGGCAGCCCTTGCCTTCCATGACCGGCTTGGCGGCCAGCGGACCGATATTGCCCAGGCCGAGCACCGCGGTGCCGTTGGTGATCACCGCCACCAGGTTGCCGCGCGACGTGTAATCGAACGCGGTGGCCGGATCGGCGGCGATTTCTTCGCAGGCGTACGCCACGCCCGGCGAATACGCGAGCGACAGGTCGCGCTGGTTCGACAGCGGTTTGGTGGCGATCACTTCGATCTTGCCGCGGGTCGGGCTGCGGTGGTATTCCAGCGCGTCGATCCGCAACTGGGTGTTCTGTGCTTCGTTCAGCGTACTGTCGGTGCTCATGTTCTTCCTATGCTTATTGGGTGATGCGGCGTGGGAGGCGGGGCCGCCACGAGGCGTGCGCGCAACGATCCTCACATTGTTGGGCAAACATTCTAGCCGAACCGACACCATCGCGTGCGCGACCGGTTCCCGCACGATCGTTCACATTTTCTGCGCGTTCAGCAGTTCAATGAAGCGCGTTGCCGCCATACCCAGCGGCCGTTCTTCGGTCCACACGATGTCGACGAAGAAGCGCAGCACGTTGGTCAGATTGGCGGTCGGGATCTCGACCATATCGTCGTCCAGCACTGCCGCGCGCACCAGGCTCGCTGGCAGCCACGCCCAGCCCAGGCCCGCCTTGACCAGCGCCAGCGCGGCGATCGGGCTATCGGTCTTCCACTGGAGCGACGACATCGCGATGCGCTGGTCGACACCGTCGGTGTCACGGCCCGCCACAACGACCTGCCGCTGCAGCATGAGATCGGTGTCGCGCACCTGCCTGGCCCCCTTGAACATCGGATGCGAGCGCGCCGCCACCGCCACCAGGCGCTCCTCAGCCACTTCCTGGAATGCCTGATACGGCGCCGCGCCGTACCGTTCGAACACCAGGGCGAGATCGGCGCGCCCGCTGCGCACCATCGCCAGTGCATCGGCCTGCGGCGCAGTCAGCACCTCGACCTGCAGCAGCGGATGCTCGAGCGCCAGCGCATGCAGCGCGGCGCTCCATGGCACGGTATCGAGCAGTTCCGGCACGAGCGCCAGCGTCAGCGACGCTTCCAGGCCCTGGCTCAGTGACAGCGCATGCACGTTCAGGCGCTGCAATCCCTCGGCCAGCAGGCGCGCCTGCGGCAGCAGCGCCAGTGCCTGCGGGGTCGGTACCGGATTGCGGCCGATACGGTCGAACAGCTGCACATCGAGCTGCGCTTCGAGATTTGCGATCGCCATGCTGACGGCGGATGGTACGCGACCGAGTGCGCGCGCGGCTGCGGAAAACGAGCCATGGTCGATCGCTGCCAGGAAGGCTTTTACATTGTCGAGGTCAAACGCCATCATTCAATTCCATTGATAAGTACTGACTTTTTTCATCACCAGATTCGACATAGTATCGGGCCTCACACAATCGGAGGCGATATGGTCTGGATACTGCTGGTCCTTGCAGGACTGTTTGAAATTGTCTGGGCCGTTGGCCTGAAATACACGGAAGGCTTCACGCGCCTGTGGCCCACGGTGGACACGGTGGACACGGTGGCCGCCATGATCGTCAGCTTCGGCTTGCTGGCCCACGTGCTCAAGACGCTGCCGATCGGCACTGCCTACGCGATCTGGACGGGAATCGGCGCTGTCGGTACGGCACTGGTGGGTATCATCGTGCTCGGTGAATCGGCGTCACCGGCGCGGCTGGCATGCATCGGCATGATCGCGGCGGGCATCGTCGGGCTCAAGCTCGTTTCTGCGCACTGAGGTCAATTCGGGAAATCAATCAAGAAATGACTAGGACATTCTTGAAAAGCCGTGTATCTTCAACGATGCACTACATCAAGTCGTTGTTATTGTTGGCTTTTCTCTCCCGCCTCGCCTCTTCCGGCAGTCCAGTTTGATTCCCCCGCTTTTATCTTCTCTTGGTTGAACGTGCGTATTGGGCGATTTTGCCCATGTCACTGCAAAGGAATTCAACATGACTACCCAAACCGGCACCGTAAAATGGTTCAACGACGCAAAAGGCTTCGGCTTCATCACGCCTGATGGCGGCGGCGAAGATCTGTTCGCGCACTTCCAGGATATTCAATCGGAAGGCTTCAAGAGCCTGGCCGAAAATCAGCGCGTGTCGTTCGAGCGCTCGACCGGCCCTAAAGGCGAAAAAGCCGGCAACATCCGCGCAATCTGATGCTGCCCTCGTGACGCCGCAGCGCGCACCACGCAGATAGCGTGGGCGCAGCCGCAGCGCACACTGAAAAGCCCGCCAATTGGCGGGCTTTTTGCTGTCCGGGCGTTCATCGCGACCTTACAAACTACTCAAGAATTGGCTCACATCCGGCCGCGCGCGCGGCGCTTTCACGGTCGACGCAGTACCCAGACCGATGAAGCAAATGGCCCGCTCGTGCGCCTCGAGCCCAAGCAACGTGCGCATGCCTGCAAAATCCATCGCGGCGCCACTGGCCAAGCCACTCGCATAGCCCAGCAACTGACCTGCCACCAGCATGTTCTGGATCGCGCAGCCGAGCGATACGAGTTTTTCGTGCGCCGGGATGATGGTGCCCGGTTCGTCGCGCAGCACCGCCACCAGCAGGCATGGCGCGCGCAGCGCCTTGTCGTGCGCCGTGGCGAGCGCCTCGTCGCCGCAGGCCGGATCGCGCGCCAGTACGGCGGCGGCGAACACGTCGCCCAGCAAATGTCGCTTGGGTTGCGGGATCAGGATGAAGCGCCACGGCCGCAGCAGCCCATGATCGGGTGCCTGCGCACCTGCTTCGACGATGCGCAGCAGAGCAGCGTCGTCCGGCCCGGGCGCGACGAGGCGGCGCAGCGTGTAGTTGCGCCGCGCGGCCAGGATGGTCAGGAAGTCGTCGGCGCCAGCCGGATACTCGGTATGCATGGCGCCAGTATAGCGAGAGCGCCGCCGATCCGCCTGGATGACGCGAACTGGCGGTGTATGGCAAATATATGCTCAGTACACGTCGCGCCGGTAGCGCCCCGCGTCCAGCAGCCGATCGCGTTCGGCCTCGCCGAGAATCGACGCCAGCGCCGCATCGACTTCCCCGGCCATGCCCTGCAGGCTGCCGCAGACATGGATGACCGCGTCGCGTTCGACCCATTCGTGCAATGTGTTAGCGCGGGCACGCAGGCGGTCCTGCACATACTCGGGCGCATCGTCGCGCGAAAACACCAGGTCGCATTCCGGCAGCGCACCGGCATCGCGCCACGCGGCGATCTCGCCCGCGCACAGGCTGTCGAAGGCGCGCTGGCGCTCGCCGAACAGCAGCCAGTTTCGGTACTGCCCGGCCAGCACGCGGCTGCGCAGGTGCGCGCGCAGGCCGGCCATGCCCGAGCCATTACCGATATAGATGCAGGGCCGCGCATCCTGCGGTCCATGGAAGCCCGGGTTCGTCGCCAGCCGTGCGCGGACCATCGCGCCGACGTCGAGATGCGCAGTCAGCCAGCCGGACGCCAGACCCATTCCCTGCTCGTGGCGCTGCTGGCGCACGAGCAGCGTCAACGCGCCGTCCTGCGGGATGCCGGCAATCGAATAACGGCGCGGCGCCAGCGGCTTGAGTGCATCGGCGCATTCCTGGGTCGATGCGAACGGATGCCCGGCGCCGGGCAGTTCGCTCCAGGCCAGCGCGTCGCGCAGCGGCTGGGGTTCGCCCTGCCAGGTAACCCGCGCCGCACCATCCAGCCCGCTGACCGCCAGCCAGGCGTCGACGGTCGCAACCGTGTGGCGCGCCGCGACATCAAGCAGGTCGCCGGCCTGCCACTGCTGATCTGCCGTCGTCTGCAGCACCAGTTCATACAACGGCGCGCCCAGACTGCCGGGATTCAACAGCGTACGTGCGACGAGGCGCCAGTCGGTCATCGGTGCAGCGTCATTGGCAGCGGCGGGGGGCGTGCCGGAGGCCGCACCCAGTGTGCCCAGCGCATGCATCCAGCGGCCCAGCGCCGCGGCGTCGCCCTGGTCGACGTCGATCCTTGGGAACAGCGCCGTGGCGCCCAGCGCACCGAGGCGCTCGTCAAGCGCGATGCCGTAGCCGCAGTAGCGGGCGTAATTGCGGTCGCCCAGCGCCAGCACCGCGTACTTGCAGCCGGCCAGCGCCAGTGGCACTGCATGCAGCTCGCGCGTGAAGCTGCGCGCTGCATCCGGCGCTTCGCCGTCGCCGAAGGTCGCCGCCACGAACAGCGCATGGTCGTAGCCGGCCAGTTCGCCCGGACTGAGCGCCGACACCGCACGCAGATCGACCGTGCGGCCACCGGCGCGCAGCGCCGCGGCGCTGTGCAGCGCGATCCGTTCGGCCTGGCCGCCCTGGCTCGCAAAGGCCAGCAGGATCGGCGAACCGCCGCCTGGCGTAGCGGATTCGCCGGTCATGGCCAGCGCCCGTTCGCGCGCCAGTGCGCGCTGTTGGCGCCGCCGGCCCAGGTACAGCAGCCAGCCGGTGATGGCAAAGCCGGGCAAGGCCAGGCTGGCGAGCATCATGATGACCCGCCCCGGCAGGCCGAAGTAGCTGCCCGTGTGAAGCGGCCGGATCGTGGTCAAGGCGCGCTGGCCGACGGTTTGCGCGCCGTAGGGTTCGTTCTTGAGCAGTGCGCCGTCGCTGGCGCGCAGCGACATGCGGTTGCGGGCGCGCTCGTGCGGGCCGTCCTGCGCAATCCACGTCAGCTGGTAGGCGCCGCTGCCGCGTTCGGGCAGGCGAATCGTCGCGCTGGCCCAGTTCGGGGCATGCGCGAGGAAGGTGTTCCAGGCCGGATCGAGTGCGGCCGGGCCATCCGGGGTTGCTGCGCGCTTGCGTGGCTGCACCTTTGTTTCGGTTGCGGCGCGGCGCTCGTTGCCGGCCCAGCCCTGCACCGTGTCGCGCACGACGTCGAAGCTCCAGTAGATGCCGGTGCCACCGACGATCAGGTAAGCCACCAGCGCCCAGGTGCCGGCAATCGCATGCAGCGCCCACAGGAACGAGCGGCCACGCAGGCTGGTATTGAAGGTCAGCCACGTGCGCCAGTTAGCGGGTTTGCGCGGCCAGCGCAGATACAGGCCGCTGAGCGCGAGGCCCACGAGGCACAGCGCCAGGATGCCCAGCACGAGGCGGCCCGGCGCGCGCGGCAGCAGCAGCCAGCGATGCAGCTCCTCGACCCAGTTGAATGCGGCCTCGAAGCGCAGCGCCGGCAAGACGGCGCCGCTGTACGGGTGAACCCGCACGTCCGGGCCGCGCCGCTCGCCCGGCGGCGCGGCAAAGCGCACCAGCGCCGTGCTGCCCGGATCCGCTTCCAGCACGATGCTGACCACGCGCTCACCTGGGCGTACGCGCTGCGCGGCCTGCAGCAGTTGTTCTGGCTGCAGGGGCGGACGTGCTTCGACGTCGACCGTCATGACGCCCGGATTGAGCACGTCGAGCAGTTCGTCCTCGAACGCCATGATCGCGCCGGTGAGGCCAATGACGGCCAGCAGCGTGCCGGCCGTGATGCCGACGAACCAGTGCAGCTGGAACCAGACTGCGCGCAGCGACGGCAGGCGCCAGCGACTCACAGCGCGATCTTCATCGACAGCTTGATCAGGCGCGGCAAGCCGGCGCTCAGGCGCGTGCCGGCGCCGGCCCAGTACTGCTTGTCGGCGGCATTGTCGACATTGAGTTGCCACGTGGTGCGTTTGCCCGCGAACTGGCCGACGTAACGTGCGCCCACACTGAACAGTGTCGTGCCGCCCAGCCAGGCCTGGTTCAGGTCATTCACGGGCCGGCGGCCCGTGTAGTACGCGCCGCCCGTCAGCGCCAGGCCGGGCACCGCATCCAGGTCCCAGGCCACGAACGTGCTGGCAGTGCGGCGCGCTGCGTTCTCGGGCAGCTTGCCGTCATACGTCGCGTTGATATTGCGGAAAGCCGGATCGAGCCACTGGGCCGACGCCTGCCAGGCCACACTGCGCAGGATGCGGCCCTGCGACGACAGCTCCAGCCCGCGATAGCGTTGCTCACCGTCGGCAGTGAAGACATTGGCGGCGTTGGTGTAGTAACCGGGGCGCTCGATCTCGAACAATGCCGCCTGCGTCAGCAGGCCGCCGGCGGTGCGCCAGCGCGCACCGACTTCGCGCTGCTTGCTCACGCCGGGCGCCAGGCGCGTGCCTTCGTTCGCACTGCCGGCCGGCGCAGCCTCGCCCTCTTCCAGGCCTTCGGCGGCTGACGCATACACGGAGAGATCGTCACGCAGGCGGTAGACGACGGCTGCCATCGGCGTCGTTTCGCTCGCGTCGTAGTCGTTCACGCCCTGCGTGCTACGGTAATCGACGCGGCGCACACCACCGATGAATTGCCATGCCCCCACGCTGATGCGATCGACCAGATACAGGCCCTGGTCACGCGAATCGAGGGCTGCCGTCGTGGGCGTCGTCGGCCGCGCACCGATCGAGAAATTCGTCACCGGCAGCGGCGCATACAGGTTCTGCGCGGGGATCGTGTAGTTGGCCTGATAGATCGGGGCCTGGCCCTTGTCGGTGTCGCTCGCGCCGATCGTCACCTCGTGCGTCAGGGAACCCGTGCGCAGCTGGCCGGCCAGTTCGGCGCGCAGCATGCGCGAATCGACGTCGGCATGCTGCAGATTGCCGGTGATGCGCCCGGCCCCGGTCGCGACGCTCGCCGCATTATTGAAGCGGAAGATCGGCAGCGAGCGGTCGCGCTTCGTTTCAGCGTGACCCGCTTCGAGCGTCAGCGCCCAGGCGTCGTTCAGTGCGATGTCAGCACGCAGCTGCGCATTGCGTGCATGCGTTTCGAACCTGGCCCAATCAGGGCCGACAAGACGGCGCGGATCGACCGCGCGCGGTAGCGTTATCACGCCGCCCACGGCCGGTGGCAGGTTGATCCCAGCCTGCTCGGTCACGCGGCGCTTGTCGTATTCAAGGTCGGCGCGCAGGCGCACGCGCGCGTTGACGCGCCAGTCGAATGCGCCGGAGGCGAAGCCGCGGTTGCCATTGCCGACGGCATCGAGGTGCGAGCCGAGCGTGCCACCGGCCGCGTTGATGCGCACGCCGACTGCGTCGTCGACGCCGAAGCGGCGCGCAGCGTCGAGCGTGGCGACGACCGTCCCGTTGCTGTCGACCTGGGCGCCGACGGTGGTCAGCGGCGTGCTGCCGGCGCGCTTGGTGACAAAGTTCACGACCCCGGCCGGCGACGTGAAGCCGTAGTACAGCGCGGTCGCGCCCTTGAGCACCTCGACGCGCTCCTTGTTCTCCATCGACACCTGGCCGAAGTTCATGATCGGCAGCGAGCCATTGAGGCGGTAGTTCGTGCGGTTTTCGACAGCAATGCCACGGATGACCAACTGGTCCCATGTGTCGCCACCGTTTTGCTGGCGCGTCACGCCGGCCGTATTGCGCACTGCGTCATACAGGCCGGCGGCGCCCTGCAGGTCAAGCACGTCGCGCGTGATGACGTTGACGGTTGACGGCACGTCCATCACGTCGCTGCCGCGAAAGCTCCCCGCTTCCACCGTATTGGGCATGAAGCCCTGCGCCTTTACGGCCGTCACGCGCACTGCCGGCATCGCGCCACCATCGGCTTCCTGCGCCATCGCTGCCGACGGAAACGCATGAGGAAACACCAGGGACAGCGCAAGAACGAGACGCGACGGACGCAGGGAAAGGGACTGGGACATGAGAAGAAGCAGTGATCAGGAGCAAACCGAGATTCTATCGTGAATGAGAATCATTTTCAATGACGGTTGCCGACACACTTGGACTTGCTGCAGATGCACACCGTGTAGCGGTCACACCTATCGCCTTTTTTGATGGAGGCATCAGAAAACGCTATTTACATGTGCATGTCATTCAATTCTATGATGACCTGACTGCATCAAACGCCACGCGCGGGGCAGCTTCGAGCACAAAAGCCTATAACAGGAGACACGCATGCCGACACACGCAATCACACGCAGGGTACTGACCACCGCCATCGCCCTGCTCGCTTCCAGCGCCGCCCTGGCCGCTGACTATCCGGAAAAGACCATCACCCTCGTCGTCCCGTTCTCGGCCGGCGGACCCACCGACGTGGTGGCCCGGATCCTCGGGCAAACGATGGCGAAGTCGCTCAAGCAATCGATCATCGTGGAAAACGCCCTTGGCGCGGGCGGTACGCTGGCCGCTGGCCGCATCGCACGCGCCACGCCGGACGGCTACACGCTGCTGCTGCACCATAACGGCATGGCCACCAGCACCACGCTGTACCGCAAGCTCGCCTTCAACCCCATGACCGACTTCGAGTACATCGGCCAGGTGGCCGACGTGCCGATGGTGCTCATGGCGCGCAAGGACCTGGCGGCCAATACGCTGCCCGAGCTGATCGCGATGATCAAGTCGAAAAAGGACGCGATGACAATGGGCCATGCTGGTCTGGGCGCCGTGTCGCACCAGTGCGGCATGCTGTTCCTGAGCGCGATCGGCGTGCCACTGACGACCGTTCCCTACAAGGGCACGGCGCCGGCACTGAGCGATATGCTGGGCGGCCAGATCGACCTGTTGTGCGACCAGACGACGCAGACGACGTCCTACATCCGCACCAATCGCGTCAAGGTGTACGGTGCGACGACAAAGACGCGCATCCCGTCGCTGCCGGCCCTGCCGACGCTGGCCGAACAGGGCATGGCAGGTTTCGAAATGTATGTGTGGCACGGCATGTACGCACCGAAAGGCACGCCGCCAGCAGTGGTGGCGCGCATCGGCACCGCGCTGCGCGAGGCGCTCAACGATCCGAACGTGAAGGCGCGCTTTGCCGAACTGGGCGCCGAGCCGGTGTCGGATGCGAAGGCCACGCCGGAAGGCTTGCGGACGCACCTGAAGGCCGAGATCGACAAGTGGGGCCCGATCTACAAGAAGAACGGCGCGTTCGCCGACTGATACGCGCCACACAAAAAGCCCGCGCTGCCATCAAGGCGGCGCGGGCTTTTTTCATCGACGGTTGCTAAACGGCGCCTTGCACATGCATGGCCACAATGGCCGCTGCGTCGTAGCCCAGCTCCGCCAGGATTGCATCCGTATGCTGGCCCAGCGCCGGCACGGCGTCCATGCGCGGCGTGACGTTGTGCGGCAACCCGGGCGGCAGCATCGCGGGCACGCGGCCGTTGGCGGTGTCCACCTCAGTCCAGCGGCCGCGCGCCTTCAGTTGCGGATGGTCCCAGACTTCGTGCATGTCGTTGACCTGGGCATTGGCGATATGCGCCAGCTCCAGCCGCTCGCGCACCTGCTGCGCCGTCAACGTCGAAAACGCCGCCACGATCAGCGCTGCCAGTTCGTCGCGCGCTGCGACCCGGCGTGCGTTGGCGTTGAAGCGCGGATCGGTCGCCAGGTCGGGCGCCTGCAGCACGATCGCGCAAAAGGCCGCCCACTCACGCTCGTTCTGAATGCCCAGCATGACCGACTTGCCATCGCCGGCCAGGAACGGCCCGTACGGGAAGATGGTCGCGTGCGAGGCGCCCGTGCGCGCTGGCGGCGCCGCGCCGTCATACGCGTAGTACAGCGGATAACTCATCCACTCGGCCATGCTCTCCAACATCGACACATCGATGCGGCAGCCCTCACCCGTGCGGCCCCGCTGCAGCAGCGCGGCCAGGATGTTCGTGTACGCGTACATGCCGGCCGCGATATCGGCAATCGAGCAGCCGGCCTTGGACGGGTCGTCCGGCGTGCCGGTGATCGACAGGAAGCCCGATTCGCTCTGGATCAGCAGGTCGTAGGCCTTGCGGTCGCGGTACGGGCCGTCGCTGCCATAGCCCGAAATGTCGCAGACGATCAGGCGCGGATGGCGCTCCTTCAGCGCCTCGTACGACAAGCCAAGGCGCTCGGCCGCGCCGGGCGCGAGATTTTGCACCAGCACATCGGCGCGCTCCAGCAGGCCCGCCAGCACGGCGTCGGCCTGCTCGTGCTTGACGTCGAGCGTGAGACTTTCTTTCGAGCGGTTGGTCCAGACGAAGTGTGAGGCCAGGCCATTGACGCGTTCATCGTAACCACGCGCGAAGTCGCCGCTGCCGGGCCGCTCGACCTTGATGACGCGCGCGCCCAGGTCAGCCAGCTGGCGCGTGCAGAACGGCGCCGCGATCGCGTGTTCGAGCGTGACGACGGTGATGCCTTCGAGAGGTCGCAGGGGTGTCGTGGGTTTCATGGGTGTCATGAGCGTGCCTCCTCAGAACGAACGTGGCAGGCCAAGCACATGCTCGGCGACATACGACAGGATCAGGTTCGTCGAGATCGGCGCCACCTGGTACAGGCGCGTCTCGCGGAACTTGCGCTCGACGTCGTACTCGGACGCGAAGCCGAAGCCGCCATGGAACTGCAGGCAGGCGTTGGCCGCTTCCCACGACGCTTCGGCGGCCAGCATTTTCGCCATATTGGCTTCGGCGCCGCACGGCTTGTGCGCATCGAACAGCGCGCAGGCTTTAAAGCGCATCAGGTTCGCCGCTTCGACGTTGATGTACGCGCGCGCAATCGGAAACTGCACGCCCTGGTTCTGGCCGATGGGGCGGCCAAACACGACGCGCTCGTTGACGTACTTGCTGATCTTGTCGATGAACCAGTAGCCATCGCCGATGCATTCGGCGGCGATCAGCGTGCGCTCGGCGTTCAGGCCATCGAGGATGTACTTGAAGCCCTTGCCTTCTTCGCCGATCAGATTCTCGGCCGGGATTTCGAGGTTTTCAAAGAACAGCTCATTGGTCTCGTGGTTGACCATGTTCTGGATCGGCTGCACGACCATGCCCTGCTGGACCGCGTCCTTGATGTCGACCAGGAAAATCGACATGCCCTCGGATTTCTTCGTGACCTCGGCAAGGGGCGTGGTGCGCGCCAGCAGGATCATCAGGTCGGAGTGCTGCACGCGCGAGATCCATACCTTCTGCCCGTTGATCACGTAGCGGTCGCCCTTGCGCACGGCCGTCGTCTTGATCTTGGTGGTGTCGGTGCCGGTGGTCGGCTCGGTCACGGCCATCGACTGCAGGCGCAGTTCGCCGCTGGCGATGCGCGGCAGGTAGTGGCGCTTCTGCGCTTCGGAGCCGTGGCGCAGCAGCGTGCCCATATTGTACATCTGGCCGTGGCAGGCGCCGGCGTTGCCACCCGAGCGGTTGATCTCTTCCATGATGACCGAGGCTTCCGTCAGGCCCAGGCCCGAACCGCCGTATTCCTGCGGGATCAGCGCCGCGAGCCAGCCCGCTTGCGTCAGTGCGGTAACAAAAGCTTCGGGGTAGCCCCGCTCGTCGTCGACCTTGCGGAAGTACTCGGCCGGGAATTCGGCGCACAGGGCGCGCAGCGCGTCGCGGATGTCTTCAAAATCGTGGTCGGTGTGCATGCCGGTCTCCTGGTAGTTGTTTGGTTGGCTCACGCCAGCTGCGCCTCGGCGCGCATGGCCAGCTGGCCGTCGTGGGTCTTGGCCCACAGGGTGATCGTCTGGCCATCTGGCTCCACGCGGCCGCAGACGCTGAAACGGTGGATGTCGAACAGTGGCTGCACGGCGCGGAACGAAAACGCGGTGACGACAGCGGCCGGCCGTTCGCGCCGCACGAGGTCGAGCAGCAGGCTCGCGATCAGCGGGCCGTGCACGATCAGGCCGGGGTAGCCTTCGACCTGCGTCACGTACGGTTGGTCGTAATGGATGCGGTGGCCGTTGAAGGTCAGCGCCGAATAGCGAAACAGCAGCACCGGGTCGGGCGTGATGTCGCGGATCCAGTCGTGGTCAAGATCCGCCGCCACCGGCGATGGCGCCGGATCGCCCGGCTGCGGATTGGCGCGGTAGACGATATCGTGTTCTTCCTCGATCGCTACGCCGGCTGCGCCTTCGATCACGTGGCGCACCAGCACGAACACCAGCTTGCCGCTGCGGCCTTCCTTGCTCGTGATGTCAGCGATGGTCGACACACGCCGCGCCCGATCACCGACCTGCAGCGGCGCGATGAAGCGCAGGCGCCCGCCGGCCCACATGCGGCGCGGCAGGTCCACTGGCGGCAGAAAGCCGCCGCGCAGCGCGTGGCCGTCCGGGCCGAGCTGCGATTGCCGGTGCACGGGTAAAAAGTACAGCCAGTGCCACAGCGGCGGCACGGCGCTGCCGGGATGTGGCGCCGGGTCGTCGCGGTCGAGCAGCGCGGCTATCGCCGCGATCGGCGCCGCAGTGATGGTGTCCAGCCGTTCTTCGGTGCGGCCCTGCCAGTCGGTCAGATGTTCCATGGGGTGTCTCCTGTCATTGTCTTGTTCTAATGGGCCGCATCGTCGACGATGCGCTCGGCCCGGAGGATCACGGGCCGGTCGACCATCTTGCCGTCCACGGCGACGGCGGCGCCGTTGGCCTCGCGCGCTGCGGCCAGCACGCGTGTGGCCCATGCCACCTCGGCGTGCGTGGGCCGAAAGCCTGCATTGACGGGCGCTACCTGGCGCGGATGGATGCACAGCTTGGCGCCGAAGCCGAAGCGGCGGGCGCGCAGGGTGTCCGCGTGCAGTTGGGCCTCATCGTCCAGGGCCACCGTCACACCATCGATCGGGGGCGCAAGGCCCGCCACGCGCGAGGCCAGCACCAGCATCGAGCGAAAGTGCAGCAGTTCCTCGTCATCACCCTCGATGCCCAGGTCGAACTGGAAATCGATCGAGCCGAACACCAGGCGCGCGACGCCCTCGACACGCGCCAGCGCATCGACCGCCGCCATGCCGCAGGCGGTCTCGATCAGCGGCAGCACGGGTAACCCGAGCTGCGCGACGCGCTGGAGGTTTTCTATCGACTCCGCCTTCGGCAGCATGATGGCGGCCACGCCCGCATGGCGGCACAGGGCCAGGTCATCCTCGAACCAGGGCGTGTCTTCGGCGTTGATGCGCACGACGACGGACATGGATGGGTCGAGCGCCGCCGCCACCTGCATGCGCGCCGCGTCCTTGTCTGCGGGCGGGACAGCATCTTCAAGGTCCACGATAACGGCACCGGCTCCGCTATCCAACGCGCGGACAAAACGCTCGGGGCGGTTACCGGGGACGAACAGGTAGGAACGGGGGATGGCTGCCATGACGAACCAGTCGCGTGGTGGATTGAGGCCCATCATAAATTTGAATGCAGGCGACTCAGAAATAGAAAAACGTGATTCGACGATCACGCGAGCGCATGGCTGGCAGCGATCACGATCCGGTATTGCAGGCTGAGGAGGAATAGCTTATGTTGATGGCACGACCACTTGAAGGACAAGCATGGACATCAAGCAGATCCGCACGCTCATCGCCATTGCCGAAACGGGAAGCGCCACGAAGGCCGCGGAACTGCTGCACCTGGTGCAGCCCGCCGTGTCGCGCCATATCCGGATGCTGGAAGAAGAATGCGGCGCCCTGCTGTTCGAGCGCGAGCGCCATGGCATGGTGCTGACCGACGCCGGCCGCACGCTGGCCGAATACGGCCGGCGCGCATTGCGTGAACTGGACAAGGCGCGCGCCGAAATCGGCCCGGCCGCCAATGCGATCTCGGGCCGGTTAATGATCGGCCTTCTTGCCAGCACCAGCAATCTGCTGGCAACCGAGCTGGTGGCGCGTGTGCGTGCCAAACACCCTGCTGTCACGGTCGGCATCAATGTCGGGTATGCGGGCAATGTGGTGCAGTGGCTGGAAGCCGGTGAAGTCGAGCTGGCGCTGCTGTATGACACGCGCGCCTCGAATGGCATGCAGGTCGAAGCGCTGCTCGATGAACGCCTGTACGTGATCGGGCCGCCGGGCGACATCAATGCATCAAAACCGTTCCCGTTGAAACAGCTGCGCGACCGGCCGATGATCCTGCCGAACGCCCCGCATGGCCTGCGCAGCATCATCGAGCACGCGCTGGCGGTCGCCGGCATCAGCGTCGACGTGGTGGCCGAAACCAACGCGCTCGACCTGCAGAAATCGCTGGTCAACAAAGGCTTCGGCTACAGCATCCTGCCCAGCTCCGCGATCCTCGACGAACTGCGCGACGGCACGCTGTCCGGCGCCCCGGTCGGCACGCCCGACCTGTCACGCCGCATCGTGCTGGCCCGCGCCGCCACCCGCCGCGCCTCCCCGGTCAGCGTTGCTGCCGCCCCCGAACTGGTTGGCCTGATGAAAGAAATGGTCCTGAGCGGCGCCTGGCCCGGCGCCGCCTGGATCGGCCGCTAACTGCACCTGCAGCAGCCACTGGCTAGCAGCCAAAGAAATTGCTCAATAAATCGACTCTGACCCTAATTGTCATGCAGACTCAGCAGCCATGTAACAATTAGGGTCAGAGTCGAATTGTTTGACAACTTTTGGGAATTGCCCAATAAATCGACTCTGACCCTATTTGTTGGCGGTGCCGAGCAATTGCCCAATAATTCGACTCTGACCCTCATTGCGGGAAAATCGGAGCAATTGCCCAACAATTCGACTCTGACCCTAATTGTGGGTTGGGGTGGTGAGTGATTGGCCGAGTTTGAGCGTGGCGGCGACGTTGCGGGCGGTGGTGCGCAGGTTGAAGTCGGCGTTGGCGAGGGCTTCGGCGACCGTGCCGGCTTTCATGATCGTGCTGAAGGTGGCGTCGATGCCGTGGGCGTGAACGGCGCTGGCGTCGTGGCCCAGGCAGCCGCCGATGGCGATGACCGGTTTGCCGTGGCGGGCGGCCACGCGCGCCACGCCGATCGGGGTCTTGCCGTTGACGGTCTGGCTGTCGATGCGGCCTTCGCCTGTGATGACCAGGTCGGCCAACTCCACGGCGGCGTCCAGTCCGACCGCGTCGGCGACGATTTCGCTGCCCGGGCGCAGGCGGCCTTTCAGGAAGACCAGCATTGCAGCGGCGATGCCGCCACCGGCGCCGGCGCCCGGCACGTCGGCCACGTCCTGGCCCAGGTCGCGCGCGATGACGTTGGCGTAGTGGCGCAGGTTGGCGTCGAGCTGGGCGACCATTGCCGGCGTGGCGCCCTTTTGCGGGCCGAAGATGGCTGAGGCGCCATTCACGCCGACCAGCGGGTTGCTGACGTCACACGCCACCTCGAATACCGAATCGAGCACGCGTGGATCGAGCTGCGTGATGTCGATGCGCGCGAGGTTCGCCAGCGCCGCACCACCCGGCGCCAGTGGCACATCCTGCGCATCGAGCAGCTGCACGCCCAGCGCTTGCAGCATCCCGGCGCCGCCGTCGTTGGTGGCGCTGCCGCCTACGCCGAGGATGAAGCGGCGTGCGCCGGCGTCGAGCGCGGCGAGGATCAATTCGCCCGTGCCGCGGCTGGTCGCGCGCAGCGGATCGCGCTGCGCAGGCGGAACCAGTTCCAGGCCGCTGGCGGCCGCCATCTCGATCACGGCGATGACGTCGCCGCCCGTCAGGCCGTAGAAGGCGTCGACGGGCGTGCCCAGCGGACCGGTGGCGCGCAGGTGGACGCGGCGGCCGGCCGTCGCGGCGATCATTGCGTCGACGGTGCCTTCGCCGCCATCGGCGACGGGGATCTTGACGTAGCTGGCGTCAGGAAAGATTTCGCGGAAACCCGCCTCGATGGCGCTGGCTGCTTCCAGTGCCGACAGGCTTTCCTTGAATGAATCGGGTGCGATCACGATATGCATGCTGCGCTCCGATCAACGATTGACGAGGCGCGCAGGCACCACCAGCACCAGCATCGCGCCGATGAACAGCACGGTCGACAGGATGTACAGCGCCATGTCGGTGCTGCCGGTGGCGTCCTTGATCCAGCCCACCAGAAACGGGCTGAGGAAACCGGCGATCTGGCCCATCGAATTGATCAGCGCCAGGCCCGCGGCAGCGGCCGCGCTGCCCAGGAACGCTGCCGGCAGCGGCCAGAACATCGGCAAGCCGGTCAGTGCGCCCATCGTCGCCAGGCTCAGGCCGATCATCACCAGCACCACGTTATCCGAGAAATTCGCGGCCAGCAGCAGGCCGGCCAGCGCCATCAGCAAGGGCGCCGACAGGTGCCAGCGACGCTCGCGGCGGCGGTCGGCCGAGCGGCCCACCAGCACCATGAAGACACCGGCGAACAGGTAAGGAATTGCGCTGAGCCAGCCCACCGTGGTGGCGCTCTCGAAGCCGAGCGACTTGATGATCGACGGCAGCCAGAAGTTGATCGCATACACGCCCATCTGGATGCTGAAGTAGATGAAACCGAGCATCCACACATGCCAGTCGCGCAGCACGGCGCCGAACGAATGCACCGCGTGCGTGCCGCTCGAGCGCTGCGCTTCGTCCTCGTCGAGCGCCGTCTGCATCGCTGTTTTTTCTTCGCTTGTGAGCCACGGCGCCTGCGCCAGGCTGTCGTTCAGGTAGAACAGCACCGCCACGCCCAGCAGCACGGTCGGAATGCCCTGCAGCAGGAACAGCCACTGCCAG